>Ga0316208_1000094_pt1 | contig 127562 bp, 112 predicted proteins | sample 3monopyrite_MG_FD_204944 | JGI IMG/M metagenome (GOLD analysis project Ga0316208, IMG submission 204944) | Microbial mat bacterial communities from mineral coupon in-situ incubated in ocean water Damariscotta River, Maine, United States -... | ecosystem: Environmental > Aquatic > Marine >... | reverse complement strand
AAGCTGGAAGAGTAGAAAGGCTATAATTGAACTTGTCGGTAAGAATCAGGGCGATTAGCTCCGTTGGTTCAGAGCATCCCGATACAATCGGGAGGGTCGGGGGTTCGAATCCCTCATCGCCCACCAACAAAAAAGCTAAACTGTTGTAACTACACAACCTCTGCAACCACAAATGTGCTTCCGCCAACGTAAATAATATCATTTCTTTTGGCAAGACCTTTTGCTGCTTTCAACGCCTCCGAAACCGATGGAAATGGAATATGTTTTAATCCAAGTTCTTTGGCAGATTTTGTCAAGTATTTAACTTCTAACCCTCGTGGAACGTCTGGTCTGCAGAAGTAATAGGAAGCTTCTTGAGGAAGCATTTTTAACGTTTTAGAAACGTCCTTATCGTTTACCATTCCCCAAACGAAATGAAGTTGGTCTGGGTTTCTGTTAGAGAGCAAACGTCTGATATTCGGTTCCAGCCCTTCTCTATTGTGGGCCGTATCGGCAATAATCAGTGGGTTTCTGCCTAGCACTTGCCAGCGACCTTTGAGTCCTGTGTTGCTAACCACATGATTTATTCCTGTCTTGAAATGTTCTCTCGTTAGATTCCAACCTGCATCTGAAAGGGTGCGAGCAACTTCTAAAGCAGTTATAAGATTCTTAGCCTGATGAGGCCCAGAAAGCTGGCTTTCAACTTCCAGTTCCATTCCGTCATAATGACGAAGCCTCATCTGAAGTTTATCATCATCTAAATCTTGCGTTCGGGTTTCCCATGCACGATTAGCGAAACGCAATCTGCTATTGGTTTCTCGTACTTTGGCTTCGAAAACTTCTGCGACTTCCTGCTGAAATTCACCAATAATTACGGGAATATTTGGCTTGATGATGCCTGCTTTTTCACCAGCAATTTCGGGTAAGGTTTCTCCTAAGAACTGCTGGTGGTCGTACCCGATATTGGTGATGACCGAAAGTTCTGGAGCAATAACATTCGTGCTGTCTAATCTTCCACCTAACCCAGTTTCAATAATGGCAATGTCGACTTTGCTTTTGGCAAAATGGTTAAAAGCCAACGCTACCGTCATTTCAAAGAAAGACGGCTTTATTTCTTCAAAGTCAGCTTTGTGATTCTCTACGAAATTTATGACCGATTGCTCGGAAATCATCTTACCATTAATCTTTATCCGTTCACGAAAATCGGTTAGGTGAGGAGACGTGTATAAACCAACTTTATAGCCAGCTTCTTGAAACACAGAAGCCAGCATATGACTTACAGAACCTTTGCCGTTTGTGCCCGCTACATGTATGGATTTGAACTCGGTTTGAGGATTCCCCAAACGAGAACAGAGCTCGAGTGTATTGGTTAAATCTTTTTTGAATGCAGGTGCGCCTTGCCGTTGGTACATCGGCAATTGGCTGAAAAGATATTCGAGAGTCTCAGTATAATTCACGGTTTATGAAGGTAGTAGTGTCTAACCTATGAAGATTCAGATTGCGTCATTTCGACCAAAGTGGAGAAATCTTTACGACAATAGATTCCTCGGCTCGTACCTTGCTCGGAATGATGACAAAACAGAAGTTCATTACTCTAAAACAAAAATAAAGGTCATAGAACCTTTCTGCTGAATAGACGCATCCGCCTTGGCGTTGAACTTGGTGTTGTAAGCAGCTTCCGTAGCCAATTTTTCCAAGTGCCTGTCGGTAGTGGTAGAACCACGTGCTCCAGGAGTAGCCTTCACCACCCTACCGTATTTGTCCACGATAATATCCACAACAACTTTACCCTCTTTTTGAGATGTGTCGACAATCTTAGGTGCAGAAACCATATTTCTTCCGCCAAGGTTGAATGATGGCCCGTTGCCACTTCCTCCTAAACCATGTGGAGCACCGGGAGTACCGTCAGCACTTCCTTGATTTCCGCCAGGACTAGTGTTGCCTTCACCTTTTCCTTGGCCATCTTTTGCTTTGGCAAAAAGTGCGGCACTAGCGGCTCGCTTTTCTTCCTGAATACGCGCTTCTTCTGCACGCTGATGCTCAATTTCGGCTTGCTTTTCAGCCTCAACCCTTTCCTGCTGTTTCTTCTCTTTCTCCAACGCAATCGCTTCCAGCATTTCTTGGGTAACCACCTCTTCTTCAACAACAGGTTCTGCAGGTGTTGCTACACTTTCTACAGGCTGAACTTCTTCCTCAATCTGTTCTTCAACCACTTCAGATTGTGCGGGGTCGCTTTCAGTATCGCCAAGGCCCGTATCGGTATTCCCGAAATTGATCATCATGCCCTCTTCAGGCTTCGGCTGAATGGTAGTGAGGCCAAAGAATAGGAATAGCAACAGCAGTAACGCGTGTATGCTCAGCGATGTAATCATCGCCTTTCGTTTATCTTTCTTTTCCTGCAACGTCATCATTAACTGTTGTTCAACTCTCCCTTGTTTAGCAAGCTGAATTTTCCCTCTCTTTCAAGAGAGGGGTGTCTCTACTTGTCGGGGCGGAGTGAGTTAGTTTAGTTAGCATTCATCTTCTCTCTTTGGCATTCTATTTTACATCATCACTTCATAACCTCACCTCTTCATCACCCTACTCCGGTTTTGTGGCCAGAACAATCTTGTACTTATTCTGATAGGCAATGTCCATCACCTTAACGGCATATTCAATCGGTACGCCTTTCTCTACCCTCAGGACAATCACTTTGTCCTCTGAATCTGCTAGACGCTGATGAATGATGTTTTCCATAGATCCAACGGAAACCTCATCCTGACCTACGTAATGCTTCAACGATTTATCAATAGAAACTGATACGGTTTGCTTCTTCACAGATTTTGCCTTGCTGCTCGGAAGCACAAGATCCAAAGCGTTTGTGGTAACCAATGTGGAGGTTAGCATGAAGAATATCAGCAACAGAAACACGATGTCTGTCATAGACGACATGTTGAAGTTTGGGCTGACCTTATTTCTTGTTTTTAATCCCATCTCTTTTTCAATTATTAATTAAATAATTGGTTAGGCTGGTTCGTGAAGTAAATCGATGAATTCGGTAGAGCGCGCCTCCATTTTAAAAACCACATTCTCCACCTTAGCAACCAAGGTGTTGTATCCCAAGTAAGCCATAATTCCTACAACCAAACCAGCAACCGTTGTAGTCATGGCGGTGTAAATACCACCAGCCAGCATCTCCACGTTTACAGACCCACCAGCCATTGCCATTTCGTGAAAGGCGAGAATCATCCCGATAACTGTACCCAAGAAACCAATCATTGGTGCAGCACCCGAAATGGTTGCCAGCGTAGCAAGGTTTTTCTCAAGCTTGTAAGTCTCCAATTTACCCACGTTTTCAACCGCAGCAGTAATATCTCCCAGCGGGCGGCCAATACGGTCAATACCCTTGGTAAGCATGCGCGAAATAGGGGTGTTATTGCTCACGCAAAGCGCGCGGGCTGCGGACAAATCACTCTTGTGAATACTGTCTTTTACACCGTTGAAAAACGCAGGGTCTTCCGCTCCCGCTTTGCCAATGGTCAAAAACCGTTCAACAAAAATGTAAATGGCAATAATGGAAAGTAGCAGCAGCACCAGCATAATGATGTTGCCACCAATTCCGCCCGAAGTCATCAATTCAATAATCGATAACGTCTGTTCTTCTCCCACTTCTTCTGGCACCATAGTCTCCTGCGCCATGGCTGATTGAATGAACATCAAATTCATAGTTGATTGTTTAGGTTGAGGTAATTGTACTCGGTATCGAAAGTATCTATAGACGGATGCATGCAAGTTGAGCGCGCTTCCCATTTATAAACACCAACATGTTAGCTTTAGTATTGTCTCAAAGCAAAAAACCGTGCTCCAAACACACACAGTTTCCATTATTGAAACATAATTGATGAAGGTTTGCCTGTGCCGAGCTAAGTCCAAGTGGGCGTTCCCGCCACGCCCAAAAGCGTGGTGGTCGGGCTATCGCTGTATCTTTTTCTCAATTCGTTCAGCGCTATGATTATTATCTCGATTTCGTATCAGAATGTACCTAAGGCGAAACGATGGGAAGAGAAAAAAGATGCCGCTGCTATCCCTAACACACGCTACCTGCCAGTAATTCGCAAAACAAGAGAGTCAGGAGAGTTCAGAAAACGGATAGAATATCGTAAGTAATTTTTGCACAATGAGAAATCACTAGAACATTTGGTTACTTTGGAAAAACTCATTTTCCCACTAGACTAGAAACCGACATGAGAAGAGTTTTATTACTAAGTCATGTTACGCAGGTTAAGCTTCTTTTTTGATTTTTGGTGTTAATAACTCTTGTACCACTTGTCTGGCCAGCCGTAGTGCCATTACATTGATATATCGTTTCAGCGCAAAGTGATTCTTATCCTTTCTCATTTTCAATAACTCGAACCTGTTATATGCGGCAATGGATGCTATGAAGTGTCGTTTCTGAGTGGTGACTATACGGGTGGGTGCTTTGGCAAAGCAGGTATTGGATTTTATGGACTTGTGATATTCCTCTACTTTCCACCGTTTTTGAAGACTCGGCATGTGATGATGACTGGAAAATCCAACTGTTCAAAATATACCACCTGACTACGCCCCTCCAGCCTCATTGAGTTGAAACTCGTATAGCATCCGTTCTGCTTGTGCTGTAGGCTCAAAGCAACTTTTCTGTTCGATTTTAATGCGAATATGAATGACCGGCCTCTTTCCTTTATGAACTTCATATTCAGGCTGTTGCCGAACCAACTGTCGGCCAGCACATACTTGACATCAGGGTTGCTCAGGCCATGTCCCACCATCTTTCTGAAAAGGACGTTCTTGGACTCCCTGCTCTTGCCGACCTGCTTGCCTTTGGCATTGACCCCTAGTATCGGTTTGGTCACAAACTCCACTCTCACAGGAACATTCACATTATCACCATGGTAAAGGCCGTTTAGAAAACAGACGCTTTTGACATTCCTTCCTGTAACATGGTCATAATGCCAACAGATCAATTCACTTTCATCTGTCTAGGGTTTGGCCTGTATGCTATCATCCACGATAAGAACAGCCTCATCATCCCGAAGTTCATGACAGATTACCTTGGCCTTTTTCCATATATACTTCTATTAAAATGACCACTTGCCAATAAACGAGTGAAACTGTCATGGCTTATCGCATTGTCCGTCATCGCTGACACTCCTGTGCAAATTCTCTGTGAAGTGCTGGACATCAGAACTTCCTCATAAATTGAAGATACGTTTTCAACATCCATCTACGAATCTATCGTTATTCTTGCGTAACATGAGTAAATAAGAGTAAATGCCAGTGGTTAAGAAACGGTCTTAAACCTGTTCAGAAGCACCGTTACCGCTACCAGATGCATTACATTAAGAACCAAGGCATAAGGAATCGTAACCTCCGGAATCGAGAATGGTCCGCCAAACGAGAAAACGAGCAGCACAACAGCAAGTATGCTGAAGTTTCGGTAGCCTTTTTCTGTGTATTTGGCAATTAGGAAGTAGACAGCGCTGGCCAAAAGCAATGGCATTATTGATGAAACGAGAACTGGAACTATGGTCAACGGGGTGTCTGGCTGAACGAAGATGGTGTCTGTAATGATTCCCGCTGTTTGCGAAATAAAAAATAAGACCGCGTTTATTACTGCGGCAATTCCGCCTGCAATAGCGCCCGCTTTAAGAATTGCTAAAAATGTTGGTTTTGATGTTGTTGTCATGATTTCTGTTTTTATTGAATTTATTATTGTTTAAACTAAAATTGTTGCAACAAATAAAGAGGTAAAAAAGGGTCAGTCTCTTAATTTGTCTAAAAGGTCGCTTAATTGATCTGCTTCTTTATCTGTTAATCTGTTGTTCATTTTGGCTGAAGTATCTTTTACTCGCTTATTAATGGCTTCTACTACTTCAATTCCTTTATTGGTAATACCAATCTCAACCATTCTGCGGTTTTGCTCGCATTGCTGGCGCCATACCCAACCTTTTTGAACCAACTTATCCACAAGCCGCGTTAGGTCTGGAGACTTGTCTAACATAACCTTTTTGATGTAGCTCGGAGACACCAACTCGGGATGCTTCCCCTTTAAAATCTTCAGAACATTGTAGTGCTGAGGAAGAATTCCATAAGGTTTAAACGACTGGTTTTGCGTATCTCGCATCCAATTGCTGGTGTAAATTAGGTTGATTACAGCCTTGTGTACACTGCTTTCGAAACTTCCTTGTTTTATGGCTTCTTCAATCTTCACGCAGCAAATATAGTTAAAACATTAGTTGTTGCAACAAACAAATCACTTTGTAGGATGAAGCATTACAAGTTTGAACTTAAATAGTGGGTTGAATTCTTTCTGGATACGAAGCTCTTCGCTCGCAAACCTCCTCGAAAATCTCGTCATATTTCGGGTGGTTGGTGCCCATCAATCTGTCCCAAATATTAAAGTACAATCCGTAGTTACAGCTGAAATACTTGTGGTGCATGTTATGGTGTGTTCCTGTATTGTGCCAGAAAGTGAGTTTGCTTTTGGTAAATCCTTTAGGAAGGATTTCATACCCCAAATGCCCAAGAACGTTCAACGCGAACTGATAAAGTACCCAGGTAAGAATAGCAATGGGATGCACTGGAATAATTAAGGCAAGAATTGGAAAAAACGACCCTTGCACCACGGCTTCTAACGGATGAAAGGCAAAAGCCGCCCAAGGCGTTGGGTCGGTACTTTTATGGTGAATAAGATGAACGTGCTTGAAAATAGGTTTCCAATGCATGAGTCGGTGCGTCCAATAGAAGTAGGCGTCATGCAGAATGATGATCATTGGAATGCTTACCCAGAAGTAAACCATTCCGTAATTGCTCATATCGCCATAAATCTGAGAGTTGCCAGATTTGATAATGGCAAAGAAAAACATACTGATGATTGAGAAAATGGCAACAGAAGAAATCGAATACAAAACCTCTCGCTTCACATCCTTTGCCTTTGGTACTTTTTGTTGAATTTTCATCCGAAAGGTTTTAGATTGAAAAACCACATAGAAAATTAAGTACGGCACACCTGCAAACAGGGCATATCTAATTAAATTCTTGCCGCCAGAATTAATGAACTTATCGAGATAGACTTGCCATTCCATGTTTCGAATTTACACGATTACCACTTTACGGCAACCTTACCCATCGACTTTCTGCCTTCTACAAATTTATGAGCCTCAGCCAAGTTCTCCGCTTTGAACTCGGCTCCAACAACTGGTTTTATCTCTCCAGCTTTCCATAATTCGACCACGGCTTTCATGGTTCTTGCCAGTACTTCAGGTCGGTCGTCTGCAACGTGTAGCATATTCACGCCAATCATGCCTTTTGAGGCCATTAATAATTGAATAGGGCTGAATAGACCAAAGTTGGCTGCCAGCTTCAATTGATTGATAGCTGCCAATCCTCCGGCCACTTGCTCCGAAGCACCAAAACCAACAATTCTCCCGCCTTTTCCCAACGCTTTATATCCGTCAGAATAACTCTTTCCTCCAAGCGAGTCGAACACCACATCCAAACCACGCTTGCCAAGTTTCTCTTTAATCACTTTGGCAAAATTCTGCTTTCGGTAATTGATTGGGTGATGAACTCCTTGAGCCTGAATGTATGCTAGCTTTTCTTCCGAGCCAGCGGTACCGTAAATCGTACACCCTTTTCGCTTTAGCAATTGTACCAATGCGGTTCCAACACCGCCAGCTGCTGCCTGTACAAGAACATGATCTTCTGGGAAAACGGAAACCCGTTCTTCGGCACAATGGTAAGCCGTACAATACTGCACAGCCAAGGCCAACGCTTCTCCCAACGGGATGTCTTCTGGAATAGGCTGAACGGCTCTTTCATCAGCCAAAACGTGCGTAGAATACCCTCCAAAACGAGAGAATGCCACAACTCTGGTTTCTGCAGGGATTGTCTCGCCACCAATAACCGACTCGTCCATTGTACGACCAACCGATTCGTAGCCAACCACACAAGGTATTGCTGGCGCATCTTGGTATAATCCTTTTCGCGCCATTATGTCTGCGAAATTGATTCCAAAACCTTCAGTTTTTACTCGAATAAAACCTGATTGAGGCTGTGGAATTTCCTCTTCACGAAGTTCAAATGCGGTTCGGGCTGAACCGTGCTTGGTGATGTAATATGAGCGTTTCTTTTCCATGTCTTTCGAGCCTAGTTTGTTTTGTTAATCGAATCTGTTTCAAGGCCAGTCCGCAATTTACGCGCAATGAGTTGAGCCAATTCTAAATTCGCATCATTATTGAAATGCGACAGATCAACAAAGTCGCTTTTCTGCCAATTATGTTCCAGTACTTCTGAAGCAAAAGGAATCCCATTGCTCTTGGCTACCGCTTTCAAACCCATGTTGTAAGCCCACATCATATCATCCATTTTCTCCGTGGGAACGTATGGAATCCACCAAGAATAATCGCCTGTTTTAAGCACTTCTTCTAATAGAATCTGTGGTACGAACATCAATTCAATCCCTTGGGTTCTGCATTCTTCCACAATACGGTTAAGATTGTAAACGTAAATGGAAAACGCATGTTCATCCATACCTCGATGTTTTCTAGTTTTCACATCGATTGCCTGATTCGGGCAGGTTTCAATCAAGCCTAATTGCTGACCAATCATCACAAACAATTTCACCGAAGCTAATGGAGGTAAATTCTCGTTTTCACATAGGCCAAATGCACCGTACAAGGATGGACGATGGAAATCGCTGTAGTCAGCCTTTAGCCCTTCAATATTTATGTTTCGCAGGTCGTTCAGCCCGATTAAGTAAATGGCCAGGGCAGGCTGCAATTCCGCCAGATACCGTTCGGTCTGAATCAGATTCTCGGCACTCGAATAGCCGGGAACGCCCATGTTGATGACATGAAAATCAGCCCCTAATTCCTTGGAAAGATGATAGGGCCACGTTTCTTCATCATTCACACCAACACCATAGGTTGTGGAGCCGCCTATTGTAACGACCCGTGTTTTCCCAGCTGGCTTTTCGAGCGGAAACTGCTCACCTCGGAATCCGAGCCGGTTATGCGTGTAGGTCAACTCTCCACGCGTGTATCGGATGTTTTTGACGGGCGAACCGACCAGGTACGGATGCGGTCTGAACAAATTCCGATTCTGGTTCTTTTCAATGGTGTGTGCCCATTTGCCATAAAGTGCGCGGTAGGCGACTGAACTAACGAGTTCTATGCTGATCAGAATCAGCACTATGGCAATTCCGTACCGCACTCCTTTAATAATCGGTTCTGGCGTTTTCGGAATGGCGGTCAGCATCAGAAGCATGAACAGGATCGTTCCGGTCCAGAAATAGATTCTGACGGCATCGGTCACGTCCGTCATGTCATATCCGAAGAACGGCCTGCTGATCGGACACAGAAATGCGGCCGCCACAGCAAAAAACAGGGAAAGAATAAGGGAGGACTTTTTGCCGTTCATGGGCGGTTAATGAGATTCAAATGTATGTTTAGTTACTGGTTATTGTGTTACTTGTTAATGGGTCTATGCCAGATTAGCAGCTCAATAACCATTCACTCAATAACGAATAACCAATAACCACCGAATCCTTTCCTTTGCAGCAATGCGGAAAATCCTTTCAGTATTTCTTGGTGTGCTCATATCCGTTAGCGGGTTTTCGCAAGAAATCATCTCTGGTTTTGTGCGTGATAGTTTGACCAACGAGCCGCTCGTTTTCGCGCACGTGGTTTTGAACGATGGTCCGCGCGGAACGACCACAGACCTCAACGGCTTTTTCAGAATTCGGACAAGCGGTGCTGTTTCTCATCTTCGGATAAAATATATCGGCTACCGAACACGAAAATTTACGCTAACGGCAAAGGCAGATTCGTTGGTTTTCAAACTACCTAAATCGAATACGCAGCTAGCCGAAGTAAAGATTTTTCCGGGTGAAAATCCAGCCGATAGAATCATCAAAAATGTGGTAAAGAATCGCAAGGGGAATGACCCTGGAAATCTGCCTTATTTCTCCTACAAAGCATACGAGAAAACGATTTTCACCTTGGATGAGGACACGGCCATCACCAACAAACGGGCAGCGGAGGACACGATGGTCGTGGCCGTTAGAAACCTGCTGGAGAAGCAGCACATCATGATGTCGGAGAACGTTTATGAGCGCAAGTTCCGCAACGGGAAATACACCGATAATGTGGAGGCCACGCGTTTTTCGGGCATGAAGAATCCGCAGTTTGCCATGCTTGCCAGTCAGATGCAATCCTTCTCGTTCTACAAGGATTATTTCACCCTTGGGCAACAGGCCTTCCTCGGCCCCATCAGCCCGAACAGTTGGAACAATTACTTCTTCAATATTGAAGACACGCTGATGGTGGACCAGGACACGGTCATCATCATCAGTTATCAGCCCAAAAAAGGAAAGAAATTTGATGCGCTCAGAGGCCAGTTGCACATCAACATGACAGACCTCGCCTTGATGAACGCTTCTGCCAATGTGGTGGACGGGCAAGGCATGGAGATCAAGATTCAGCACAGATACGAGAAGCTGAATGACGAAACGTGGTTTCCTACGCAGCTCAATACCGATTTCAAAATGCTGGGGATGAACCTCGGTGGTTTCAATATAAAAGGCGTTGGAACGACCTATAATCGGGAGATAGACCTGCAAGAAAAAGTGCGCGCCATCGACATCAGCTCCAACACCTTGGAATTGGATTCTAAAGCGCACAAGAAGGACTCGATTTACTGGAGTGGTGAGCGCGAAACACCGTTATCGGAAAAGGAGCTCCGTACCTATCATGTAATAGATAGTATTGGGAAAGAGCTGAAATTGGAGCAGCGCATCAAGCTGCTGATCGCCTTCGGATCGGGCCGTTTTCCCATCGGCCCCATCGAATTAGACCTCGACAGGATCATTGACTACAATGAATATGAAGGTTTCCGTTTGGGCGTTGGATTGCATACTTCTCCAGACCTCATCAGATGGGCCAATTTCGGGGCGTATGTGGCGTACGGTTTTAGGGATAAAGAAGTGAAATATGGAGGCGATGCTGAGTTTACGCTTCAAAAGAATCTGGGGCTTCAGCTCCGTGGAGCGTATTACCACGATGTGCGCGAAATAGGCGCGCAGGAGTTCTTGGTGGATGATAACCGTTCGCTTGGTTCTATGTACAGCGATCTGGTCATTCAGCGCATGGATCTGATGAACGCGTGGAATGCCGGTATTCGGATAAACCCATTACGCGGATGGCATTTTGAAGCGCAGTTCAGGCATCAGAATGCAGAAAGCAAGCACGGCTATCGCTACGTGCCTGAAAACACAACCGATAGTTTAACCAAAGCGCAATATGCGGAGGTAAGAATTGGTTTCCGTTTTGCACCATTTGAAAAAAAGATGCGGTTGGGAAACCGTGAGATTATTCAGGATAAGGGCGCGGTGATTCTTTGGGCAACGGTAACCAAAGGGTTGAAAGGCATCCTTTCTTCAGACTTCGATTATTGGAAAGCCGATGTAAGATTGCAAGGCAAATTCCGCATCCGAAAAGTGGGAATGGAGTTCTGGCAGTTGAGCGCGGGCTGGATCTCGGATCCTGTTCCGTATTTGAAAATGTACACGCCAAAATCTAACTACGACAATGACGTTTCGCTTTTCTCGCCCAACTCCTTCGAGACCATTCGTCCTAACGAGTTCTTGAACCAATATCAAATTGCACTACATCAACGTCACAATTTTGGTTCGTTAAAAACGGGCATCAAATGGATTCGTCCCGAGTTTCATTGGACCAACACGTTCGGCATCGGATGGCTCACGAAACCGCAGATTCATACTGGGCTGAAGATTCAGGATATGAGCCAGGGATATTTTGAAACGGGAATTGTGATTGAAGATATCATCAAGGTGAATCTGCTCGGAATCGGTGGCGGTGTATTTTATCGCTATGGAGCGTATTCGTTTTCCAACGAAATTGATAATCTTGCGTTCAAACTCAGCATGAAAATTGGCTTCTAAAAAGTCTGTTGGCGTAAAAGTAGAACCACCAGAAAATGGTGGGCGAAGACTCGTGATAACTGACATTCACGGGTGTAATAAAACATTTGGCAAACTGCTAAAAAAGGTCGGTCTTACTCAAGACGATCAACTTTTTCTGTTGGGCGATTTTATTAATCGCGGCCCGCGCAGCAAACAAGTTTTGGATCGAGTATTAAGGTTGATTGAGGACGGATATGACATTTATCCGTTGATGGGAAACCATGAGGAGAACCTGCTTCACATTGCAGCCGAAAACCCGGAGGAGCTTCCATACCTTTTAAAACCTCGCAACTCGTTAAACCTCTTGAATAAGAAGGGATATGTGCACAGACGGTTTTTCAAGTTCTTTCGCAGCCTGCCGTATTACTATCAGCTGGACGATCATTATCTCGTTCATGCCGGTTTTAATCTGAATATTGAGAAGCCGTTTACTGATAAGCATGCCATGGCGTGGATGCGCAATTTCTCCATTGATAAGAAATTAAATGGGCGGAAAGTGCTGGTCGGACACACGCCAACCAAAATTTCAAAGATCAATAAGGCGTTGGCAGACAATTCAAAATCCGTGTGCCTGGACAACGGCTGCGCACATACTTATTTAGGCTCGGAATACGGTCATTTGGTCTGCTACAATTTAGATAGCAAGGAATTGATTCGGCAGAAGAATGTTGATTAGGTGTGATTCGCTGTTTCGTTACCACTTGGTTTGAATTGACCAGACCATTCGTTTCCTGATAAACTAAGCAAGTTGCGATTCCCCCTTTCAAAAGGGGGTGCCGAGGAACGAGGCGGGGGATTTACTGGTATAGTAACGGATAAGCCCCTTGAATTTTTAGAAAAAACTGAACCCCAAACTCAACAGCAAGCGGTGGTAGCTGTCTTTCAGTTCGGGGCCAAATGCATCCACACTTGTCAATCCTTCAGCGCGATTCCAAACATTAAGAAATTGATAACCCAGCGAAACATTTAGTTGCGCATGTCCCCCAAGTTTAATTCCTAAACCAAGAGCAGGCTCTGCAAATACACCATCCCAAGTATAGGTTGCCTGCGAAAATATGCCAGCATTACCCTCAGGAATTATCCGCGTATAACCGCCTTTTAATTCCAGGTATGGTCTGAATAGCCCTTTGAACAATTGCAATCGGCTGTGAACGAACACGCCAACATGATGCTGGGTCGGGTTATTGTCATCTTTAGATTGATACATGTAACTGAACCCTGGGCCGATAAAGAACCGCTGCCCGACAAACGCTCCGAAAGAGCTTGATAAACGTGGAGATGGAATTTCATAACCAGAGATGCTGAACTTTGTTTCGTTGTTGCCAATCTGTTGGATCTGTGTTGTTTTTCCAAGCTGAAACCCAACTGTAGCTTCGGTAATGTTGCTGAACTTTACGACCTTGTCTTTGTCCTGAGCGTTGGTCTGAACCGCATAAATCAGGAATACACTGGTTAGAAATAGTAGCTTTTTCATGGTACTTGCTTAAACACCTTTTATGCTCTTTGAGTATATTATCCAGCTAATTTTTCATCGCTAGATGAAAGTCGCTTTCCAACTCAGCAACACTTAGTGCAGTGGCAAAGATAATACGACCTATGAAAAGTGTTTTAGAAAAGCGTCAACGCATTAATTGTATGAAGCCTTTCTTCACGCCCGATTCACCAGAAAGATCCATGTAGCTTCCAACAAAATAATAGGTGCCGGCCTGTGCGTTGAAACCGTTGTTCTGAATGGTGCCATCCCACTTTCCGTCCACAACATCCCATCGGTAAATGAGCCTTCCCAAACGATTGAATATCTTGACATTCACCTCAACCAGACCCTCGACATCCAGTTTAAAGAAGTCATTGAAGCCGTCATTATTCGGGGTGATGACGTTTGAAACGGCAACCTGACACGTCACGGCCTGAATAAGCGTGGTATCTGAAGCTTCGCAGCCGAATTCGTTGGTTACCAGCACCCAGTACGAACCCGAATCGCTCACCGTTATCATCTCGGTCATTTCTCCGGTTGACCAGAGAATTTGATCGTAGGATTGGCCGAGGAAAAGTTCAACGAAATCACCAGCACAGATCGTGGAATCAGGAATCAAGGTTACTTCGGGAACAGGCGCAAGCATGATCGTCACCGAGGAAGTGTCGGAGGCACAGATGTTCTGCTCTACATAAAGCGTATAATCACCTTGCTCGTTCGGGTCAATGGGGTCAAAGGTCAACAGCGGTTCGTTGGATGAGAATCCGTTCGGCCCCACCCAAAAATGATTCAGCCCTGCCGTATCAGAAGCGTGAACAAGAACGGTGTCGCCCGGACAGCCGTTTCCAGAAACGATAAGAACCGGGCTTTCAGGAATTGGCAGCACCTCAATTTCCAGCAGGCCGGATTCGACCACACATCCATTTATATCAAGCGTTGCAAAAGCACCGCCCGAAGGCAATCCCAGCCATACGCTTTCAATTAGGAATTCACCGATGGAGTTTGCCAGGCCAAGCGTATCTCCGAATTGATCGAAGAAAGTAATTGTTCCCGAACCAATAGGAGAAGCCGAGAGCAACAGTTCATCGCCATCACAAAGAAGTGTGTCACCGAATACGTCCAATTGTTCGGGAGTCTGGGTCACTTCGATGTTCCATGTAAACGGATCGGACTCACAGCCCAGTTCATCTGTCAGCACAAACGTATAGGCGGTATCTGAATTTAGGATTACTGTTGAGAATGGATTATTCGCAGGAATCAGTTCTACTCCATCATCCAACAGCAGCTCGTTCGGAGTGGTCAGCAGCAGTTCTGCCACCGTTCCTTCGCAGACCGTGTCCGTTGGAAGAATGATTGCTGAAGGCGGTTCCCGGAATTGAACATCAACCGTATCGGTCATCAGATTACAGCCGTTGGTGTCCTCAATCGAAGCCCAGATCAGTTCATCTTCAAGAATGATAATCGAACCTGAAATAGATTCGCTTGGCTGCCATTCGATGGTAGAAAAATTTCCCGGAACGGTGACCAGCACCTGATCGCCTGCACAGTTAAGACTATCACCAAGGGTAAAGTCTATTGCAAAAGCATCGGTCTGTACCATCGCCAAACTGTGGCTAACGGTATCGACCCCACAGAACGGATGCTCGGCCAGCAACAGATACGTGCCAGAATCAGGGTTGGCCAAGGCCAATTGGCCGCCATTTACAACAGTCGAATCGGGGAGTATCCAAGAATACGTCAGAATGGACGATGCGGTTGCCTCCAAGTGGAGCGAATCAGCAGCGCAAAGGACCTGATCGCCCGTTATCTGTGGCAGGATGGAACCATCGAACAATGAAACGGATGCGGTGTCGAAAACGCTGAAGCATTCACCGTTGTAATGCGCCCCGTAATACGCAAGCGATGCGGTCACAGAATTATTCATGATCTGTGTTTGAATGCCCAGCGAGTCGAGCTGTTGGCTGAACCAATAAACAGGGTCATTGGTAAGGGCGATGGAAATGGCAGCGCCCGCATAGCAGACCGTTGTGTCGGACAGGACCGGTGGGCCGGGCGCGGCAAGCACCTCCACAAAAAGCGTGTCTGAATGGCCGATGCAGCCATTGAGGTTTTCGGCCGTGAGAAAATACATTCCTGCTTCGGTGACCTCAATATCCGGGTCCTGTGAGCCCGTACTCCAATTGTAGCTGTAATATCCCGGTGGGCCTTCCACGTTCAGAATTTCCCCGGCACAGATCGTATCGAACCCGGCAATGTTCAGATCAACCTCCGGTGAAACATCAATTACCGTCACACTAACGGTGTCTGTAATCCCACAGAAAGTGGCCGTTACCTCATAATAACCGGCCTGATAAATATCCTGCTCAAACACATTGTCCAACAGATTCCCAGGCCAATCGAGAATGGAGCCTTCATTTGCAACAACTGTGAGTGTGACCGTTCCGCCTTCACAGATCGTCTGCTGCGGTTCGGCAAACATGTAGGGAGTATTGAATCCGCGCACCTCAACCTCGTTGCTCACAAGGAAACATCCGCCCGGATTTATGAACTGAACGAAGTAAAAACCGGGAGTGGTTGCGTAAATGGATTGAACCGAACCGATCACAGCATTGTTCGGGCCTATCCATTGATAATCGGTTCCCGGAGGCGCGGTCATCAGCACGGAGTCGAACGGGCAGATGGTGCCGTGAGATGGAATCATGGTAATGTCGGGAGCTTCCAAATTTCGGACAATGAAGGTGTCTGTCTTGGTGCATTGGCCCCCGGAAGGAAGATCAACGGAAGCAGACCAATTGTAGGTTGCAGCAACCAGCGCATTGATGGATGAGAGCGTGTCAGGCGGGATAAACGCTCCTCCGGACCAGTTGTAATGGTCGCCTCCGGAGATACCGATCTCCACCGTATCGCCAGGGCACATGCGATGCGGACCATATTCCTGCACCGAAAACCCGGTCACATCCAAGTAGAACTCGCGGTGGAGATTATAAACTGAGGTGTCGCCATTGCAATGGTCGATCAGCTCCACATCAATGATCACGAGGGATGATTCATTGGCGGTGAACGAACTGCCCATCATCCAATCGTCAAGGTCTCCGGCCCCGTTCTGTTCCCAATCAAAATATGAAATCGTTGAGGGAATATCCGGAAAACTTATTGTCCATTCGGAGGAATTGTATGGCATGGAAAGCCCAACGCTCGCATAATGGGCGCTGTCTAGCAGCAGGTAGGTGATCTCGTCCCCTTCGCAGGCAATGAGCGTGTCGGTATCAAGCCAATTTCCCTGAAAGGAGATGATCAGATGCGGGTCCAGCGTATCCTCATTTGCCCAATCATCAATATATACCAGAACAGGCGTGGAACTCTTACATCCGGCAGGCGAAATATGATGGGCAAAATATGTTCCTGAACTGGCGACCGTTGTGTCCAAGAACGGATGTGCAATGAAACCGTTTTCTGACCATCCGTAGTAGTTATTGACCGTGTCAACCCCGCTCATTTCAAGTTGAACAGAATCGGGATAGCACACGAATATCCGCTCTGGCGAAGCGGTGTTCGTGTTAACGATGACATCGTCCGAAACCAAAGGCGTGGCTGGCGTATCATGCACAATTACCACAACGGTATCGGACGAGGAATAGCATCCGTCCGCCCGGTCAACCTGCAGCCAATACGTTCCTGAAGCGAGATTGTTGATGCCGACATCCGTACTTCCTGTTGACCAAAGCAGATCATATTCCGGCCCGATGTAGCCCTGTGAACCTGTTACCGAGGCAAAGCTCAGATCAACGGGTTCGCAGCTTAGAATCGTATCAGGACACGTACCATTGATGCAGGGCGTGAGAAAATCGCGGATGCAGTTGCTGCCGCTCCGTTGGAAGAAGTCGTAGGGCTGGCGCGAAAGGTCAACGGGTTTTGCAATCAGCACGTCCTGATGACCGGTGCTTTGCATGGTGCTGAAGCGGCCATAATCGTTATCCGAACAATAGTTGGAACTGACCGGATTTGCCCCTGAGAGATTCTGCGTATTGCTCCATCCTGTTGAAGCGAAATTGCCTCCATCGGGAGCATTGAAAAGCTTGGAAAACGCACCGGCAATGACGGGCTGGTCTGCCGCTTGGATGGTCAGGTCCCACGCGAGGTCGTCTCCGGAGCCTCCGAATTGGCGTTCCCACAACCGCGTTCCCTGCTGCGAATATTTCGCAATAAATACATCTCTACGGCCTGCCGATAGGAACACACCATCGCCATATTGCTGCGAATATTCGTCCAATCGGCATTTGAAATAGCCGGAGAGGTAGGCGTTTCCTGCGGCATCCACATCCACCGCGCGCGAACTGAAAGGCGAATCGGAACCATCATTTTCCAGCCAGAGCAGACTGCCCTGGGTGTTCATTTTCAAGAGGAATATTTTATTCTGAAAAGAGGAGGTTGTGGTGGTGAGCGGAGTGGTGAAAACCGCCAACTGTCCCGTAAAATCCCCCGTTATGTACATGAGCGAATCCTGGTGAAAAACGATGTCGTACGGAATGCAAACGCTGGCACTCATCTTCTTCATCCACAGCTCATCCCCGTCCGAATCAAGCAGCATCACAAATCCGGTATTGTAAACCTGATTGACATACATATTTGAGAAGGTGAGCGTGTCGGAAAACTGCCCGATGAGGGCGATCTCATTGTTTGCGTTAATGGCAAGCCCCGTGCCTCTGTCATCCCGAATGGCCTGCCCGTGCTTGGACCAGATGACCGAGCCGCTCGGGTCGTATTTCACCACAAAAATGTCATAGGACGGTTCGTTCTGATCGGGGTTGATTGTGGAAGTGTATGTGTCTGGGCCGATCGTTACCGTTTCTTTAAAATTTCCGGTAATAATTGCATTTCCAAGCTGATCCAAAGCAAGGTCATAAACGAAATCATGGTCGTTTCCTCCGAATGTCTGTATCCAAAGCAGGTCTCCAGCAGGGTCAAGTTTGGCCAGAAAGGCATCCTGCGACCCGCTGTTTGAAACAACGGTCGTCCCATCCACAACCATAGTTCCGGAGAAATAACCCGACACGAAGATGTTTCCATTTGCATCAATATCATTGGCATAGGCTGCATCGCTTCCTGTTCCTCCGAACTGCTTCACCCAGACCACATCGCCTGCCGCATTTGTCCGCGCAACAAAGGCATCAATCTCACCTACCGAGTTCAGAAGCGTTCCGTTGAAATCAACCCCGAAAGAGTAGAATCCCGACAGAATATAACCGCCTTGGCCATCAGGTGTGATGTCGAGGGCCTCATCATTCCCTGCGCCTCCAACACCATTCAGCCAATTTTGGCCGATGGAAGAGAATGCAAGCAGAAACAGAAAAATGGAGGGGGTCAGACGTTTCATTTTCAGTAGTTTGATGCCAAAGTAGGATGAGAGTTAACACGATACAAACAAAAATGCGCACGATTCTTACGTCTCCAAAGGCGTTTTATTGCGACCTTCGATGCTCCACTTTTTGGGCCACGCGCATGTATCAGACTTATCGAACAAGGTCTCCAGCGCGCAAACATTCCATGCTACAGGCGCGCAGGTGTTCATGGGACATGGCCGCAGATGGACAGCTACTGCAGGGTGCGGATTCCAATTAAAGACCGATGACAGGGCCAGACCGGGATAAATGGGTTTGATCGTTCAACCAACAACTATTCTAAAGACCTTTGCGCCTTGGCATCTTTGCGTGAAACAAACAATGAAAATGAAAAAGCTATTTACAATAATGTTGAGCGGATCGGTGTCTGCAACGGCATTGGGTCAGGCAACATTGCCGGCCGCATGGAATTTTGACGACCCGACACCGCCCGGATGGACTGAAAGTCTGGACCAGGTGGTGAATGGCACCCGCTACACCAACGGCCTTGTTGGTGCTGCGTGCAAACTCGATGCAGACGATGAGTTCGTCATGGTCAACTTCAGCGATGTGTGCGGTGGGGTCACGTACAACATAAAAGGACAGGGAAGTGCCACCAATGATGTGTTCTCCGTGCAAGAATCGGTGGACGGGAACATCTGGACAGACATGCGCGTGCTCAACGAATCGGACCTGACGGCTGTCGGCTCTTCCTTCGGTGAATTTACCGATGTTCCGAATGCAGCCAGCCGCCACATCCGATGGTATTTCACCGATAAGCGAAATGGAAGGAACGTGGCTCTGGACGAGATAACGCTGATCGCTCAGGTGCCAACGAGTGCGCAGGAGATCGGTGTAAGCGGCCCTGGAGGTCAGATTGTTAACAGCGGAACATTGGTTGTGGGAAACTTGGCGAATGTCACCATCACCATTGAAAACGTGAATCTCCCCGGAGGGAATGATCTTTCGATAAGCAACATTCAGCTTGGTGGGGCACACGCTGGTGATTTCAGTCTGGGAGCAACCCCGACAACGGTCGGTGCTGCGGCTACCGGGCAATTTCAGTTGAATTTCAGTGCCGGGGCCAATGGTTCGCGCTTTGCCACGCTTACCATCACAAATGATGATGCGAACGGTGACGAGACCACATTTGTCATCAACCTTTATGGTATCGGAGGCGATTATGCCACTGAACCGACTGCCGCCCCGACCGGTCTTTCGTTTGCAAATGTTACAACCTACGGCTATGATGTGAGTTTCAGCGATGCCTCAGCGGTCGCTGAGAACTACATTGTTCTCCGTAGTATTGGAACTGCGGTTTCCGGATTGCCAACGGACGGAGAAACATACGTTAAAGGCGATTACATCGATGCCACATCTCAGGTTGTGCATGTGGGGCCGGCCGGTTCGTTCAGACCGACTTACAACGTGGCCGGAACAACTTATTACTTCAGCGCCTATTCTTTCAACGGCCCGGCCGGATACGAGAATTATTACACCGCAGCTCCGCTCAGTGCCCTGGTCACAACTCCGGGCACAATGATGGGCAATTACTACGCGGGAATTGATGCGAACGCGGCCAGTTTCCTTGCCGATCTGCAGACCCGTATCAGCCAGAACTACGATCAGATATTCTATAGCAGCTACGCGCCAATAATGATTGACAAGTTCGCTTCGCGCGATACCACTGACGGACAGAAAGTACTCACTGGAGTTTATTCGGGGTTTCAGTACCTCTATACAGGAGCCTTCTTTTATGATGTGATGAGCCGCGAGCATACCTGGCCGCACAGTTGGATGCCGACATATCCAGATCAGGAAGGAATAGAATATTCAGATTTGCATAACCTTTTTCCAACGCATCAGAATAATGCGAATGTGGTCAGAAGCAACCGGCCGTTGGGCGAAGTTGTCACTCAGGCGAGTTCTTTTTTAAGTGCCCAGTATGGCGATGATCTGAACGGAAACCGTGTCTATGAACCACGCGATCAGCACAAAGGAGATGCGGCCCGGGCCATTTTCTATATGGCCGCAAAATGGAATGGGACCGGTGGGAGTTGGCAATTGCCGAATCCGTTCAGTTTCGGTGAGACGTACGGACAAGGTCAAGATGTGTTAAAGCAGTGGCACTGGCAAGATCCGCCCGATGCATGGGAAATTGCACGCAACGACTTTATCGAAAGCGAGCAAGGCAACCGTAACCCGTTCGTAGATAGCGTGAATTGGGTCTGCTACATCGATTTTGAGACGTTGACCTACATCGGAGCGAATTCAGCACCATGTACATCTGTACTTACCGGAATAGAAGCACAATTGGAAGGGAACTTCTCCATTTCGCCTAATCCGTCCAACGGAGCTGTGACACTTGACCTCAATTTGACCGAGGGGCAGCAATTGATAATCGAAATGATGGACATTTCCGGTAGGCTTGTATTAAGTCAGGCTGGAGAATTCAGAGCAGGTGCATCCAAAAAAGCTTTCGACCTTACTGAATTTGACACAGGGATGTATCAGTTTGTTATTCGAGGACAGAAAGGAATGACAAGCAGAAAGCTTATTCTGCAATAATTCGATCGGTAAAACAGTTGACCTGCTGCATCAGGCAGATTCTCCGCTGTATCTGCTTGCCATTGCAAATGTCAAGCTGCACATGAGATTCGCAAATGTTCACCTGTTGGACATTAGACTTTTTCATCCATTTCTACCAATTCATAACTCGTACTTCTCCCACCTCCTGCTGTTTTTCTCACTATTTGCTTGTTCATCAGATCCTGAATATCCCGTAAGGCAGTATCTGTTGAGCATTTGGCAACCTTGGCCCATTTAGAAGAAGTCAGTTTCCCATCAAAACCATCCAGTAGTTTATTCAATAAGAGCTTCTGCCTGTCATTTTGTAATCTGGCGGCATTTTTATTCCAAAACCTATGCTTGTAAATTACTTTTTCCAAGATCCGGTCCGATGCATACAAGGAATCGAGCAGACAGTTCAGAAACCACTCTAACCAATCGGTTATGTCAATGGTTCCTTTTTGTGTTCGTTCCAGAACAGCGTAATATTCCTTCCTTACTCTACGGATCTGAGCGGACATGCTGTAAAATCTTTGGGGAATGCCATCCGATCTGGCTAAAAGCATATCGGTAATTGCTCTGGCAATCCTACCGTTACCGTCTTCAAACGGATGCACGGTCACAAACCACAGATGTGCTATGCCCGCCTTAATTACAGGATCTTGACCGTCCGTTTTATTGAACCAGTCCAGAAACCGTTCAATCTCATTTCCGATCTCAGAAGCCACTGGGGCCTGAAAATGAACTTTTTCCTTTCCCAGAGCCCCTGAGACCACTTGCATCGGCCCAGTCGAGTCGTCTCTCCAATTCCCGACTATTATTTTATACATCCCACTGTGCCCTGTTGGGAAAAGGGCAGAATGCCAATCAGACACCCTTTCTTTTGTCAAAGTTTCTTCAAAATGGCGGGTCGCATCAAACATCATATCCACTACTCCTTCAACTTCCCGGTCAGATGGGATTGAGCCAGCGATATCCATTCCCAATCTGCGGGCAATGGAAGACCGGACCTGTTCCGGATCTAATATTTCCCCTTCAATTTCTGTTGATTTTAAAACATCAAGGGTCAGTGTTTCCAGAGCAGCTTCGTTCCGCAGTTCGAAACCGAGGGATTGCATTTTCCCGACCAGCTTTCCTTGCAGATTGCGCACTTTCCCAAGCAATGAGAACAATCGCTCATTATTCCATTTGAAATTCGGCCATCCGGTCTGTTGATAGATATACGCTGTCATTCTCCGCAATATTTGCGATGAATATACGGTTTATTCTCCGCATCCGGAACTAAACCCTGCACGAATTGCGATGAATAGCGTTCGTATTCTCCGCAGATGCTTCTTTTCGGATCCGTTGATGGCTTACCGATAGGGCAAACACCTAAGACCTGTGGGTTTTCAAAACCTAGTAGGTATTCTCTGCTCTTATACCGCACTAAGGTCAGCTAACCTTCCGGTGCCGCTCTGCCACCTTGCAGAGGATTGCTGCGAGCTTGCACCGTAGCTCCGCAGTATTAGAAAGGGCTGTTATTATTCATGGGCAGGGGGGTCTTTTAGGGTTTCTTCTTTTTTCCTGTAATACGCGAACGCGTTACGCTTTGCTAAACGCGCCCGAGCTGGAATGGTAACACTAAACCTAAACCTAGTTGAGGCTCAAGAGTTAAGCATTGAACTAACGGATATTGCTGGTCGCCAGGTTACAACTCAAACAGGAAATTTCAACGCAGGTATTTCACGAGAAACCTTTGATCTCTCAAGATTGGATGCCGGTATTTACCACATGGTATTGAAAGGCGAAAAAGGAAGTTCTGCCTTGAAAGTTGTTCTTCAGTAAGTCAAACTGAATTCAGAAAAAGCCGTTGACCGATTGAGGTCAGCGGCTTTTTTGTTTCAATCAATAAAGCTTTTCACTGCTTCTACAAACCCTTTTGGGTCTTGCGCATGCACCCAATGCCCCGTGTTTAAAGGATGGAATTCTGAATTTGGAAAAACAGATACGATTTCCGGTTTATCCTCTTCTAAAATATACTTTGACTGGGTCCCATTAATAAACAGGGACGGTAGACTTGAACCTTCTGCAATTGGCAAACCCATTTCTTCAATGTCTTCTGCTATTACATCCAAATTGAAGCGCCATCCGTAACATGCCGAACCGTCATCTTTTTTCTGTCGATAAACGTTTTTCAGTAGGAATTGGATGGTGCTTTCATCCTCGTCCAGCAGGTTACGGAGGTTCTCTTCTGCTTCTGCTCTCGATGAAATGTTCTCAAGGTCAAGGGCCTGCATAGCACGAATAATTAGGTCGTGATGAACAGGATATTGTTTCACGCCCATATCAACAACAATCAGTTTTTCAAGCAATTCGGCATGTCGAGCAGCAAATTTCATGGCAGTTTTGCCGCCCATTGAATGCCCCATGAGAATAGCATCTTTAAGAGCATGCTCTTCAAAAAACCCGAACAAATCCTCAGCCATTCCTTCATACGTGTGCGAATCGCAATGGGGTGATTGTCCATGATTCCGTTGATCCACCAAATACACATGGTGTTTGTCGGCAAAAGCCTTTGCCAACGAAAACCAATTGTCCAACGAACCGAAAAGTCCGTGTAGAATCACCAACGGTTTTCCCTCTCCATATTCTTTAAAATTTAATCTCATGGTCTGTAAGTTGTATCAAAGCCCCTCCTTTGGAGGGGTTGGGGAGGTCAGACAGTTTTTATACATTTTCACCGCGTTGCTCATTCCAAAATAGAGCGCATCGGAAATAAGCGCATGTCCAATGCTAACCTCCAACAGGTTCGGAATGTTCTGTCTGAAATAGGCGAGGTTTTCTAAACTTAAATCGTGACCAGCGTTGATTCCCAATCCAACTTCTTTGGCAACATTGGCAGCTTTTATAAAAGGCGCAATTGCTTTTTCCTTATCTGTTGGAAAACCAACTGCGTAACTTTCGGTGTACAGCTCAATTCGATCCGTCCCCGTTTCTTTTGCCGCACGAATCATTTTCTCATCTGCTTCAATAAAAATGGAGGTTCTGATTCCTACACTTTTCAATTCAGAAATAATGTCTTGAAGAAAAGACCTGTTTTCAATCGTATCCCAACCGGCATTTGATGTGAGAACACCTGGCGGGTCTGGCACCAACGTTACCTGCTCAGGCTTCACATCAAGCACCATTTCCATAAACGTCTGATTCGGATAACCCTCAATATTGAACTCGGTGTGGACCACAGGCTTCAGGTCATATACATCCTGATAACGGATATGCCGCTCATCGGGCCGTGGATGGACGGTTATGCCATCAGCGCCAAATTGCTGTGCCTTTACGGCAGCTTCTACTACACTTGGGTTTGAACCGCCACGACTATTACGCAGGGTTGCAATCTTATTAATGTTTACGCTCAGTTTGGTCTGATTCATGTAACTCGGTATTTGGAAGAAGGCCAAAATTAGGTTTCATAGTGAAACCATTGTGGGGCAAACTTTCGTAGGTATAACAAATTGAGTGGACTTTACGTTTACTTTGCACGCAATTCAAGAAAATGTTAGCACGCGAACTCATATCTAAAGTAGTCCCACCTCTCAAGCCAAACGATGAGGTGGCTAGAGCATTGGCTTGGATGGATGAGTTCAAGGTGTCGCATTTGCCTGTGGTGGATGGTCGAGAATTTCTAGGTCTTATTAGCGAAGACAACATTCTTGATGGAGAAAAAGGCGATACAGTTATTGCCTCTAGAGATGTTTTGAATCATGCTTCCGTTCTTGAGTCTCAGCACATTTATTACGTGATAAGGAAGTTGGCCGCCACCGATATTTCGGTTGTTGCAGTAGTTGATTCGGATGGAATGTATCTCGGTTGCATTACGTTGTTTGACCTAGTTTCAAAATTTGAAGAACTAGCCGTAATCAATCAGCCAGGAGGCATTATTGTTCTCAACTTGAATAAAAACGACTACTCGCTTGCGCAAGTAGCGCACGTGATAGAATCGAACAATGCAAAAATCCTTAGCAGTTACGTTTTTGAGCGTCCAGAAACCGGAATGTTGGAGCTTACACTAAAAGTAAATCGGGAAGAAATAAGCTCAATTCTACAGAGTTTGGAGCGGTACAACTATCACGTTCTTGCTCATTTCCAAGAAAGTACGCAACTTGAAGACCTCAAAGGCCGCTATGACGAGTTGATGCGGTTCATCAATATATAGTGGTTAGTTTCTATTTCCGTTTTCTCTTTTTCCCCCTTCTTCTTTTTTCTGTTTTCGCGCAAGCACAAAACAATGTGATTATTTCCTCCTTAACGTTTGAAGGAAACAAAATTACACGCGAGCGAATTTTATTGCGCGAAATGACTTTTCGGGAAGGCCAATCAATTTCTAGAAGTCAACTAAACTATCATTTAGACCGATCTAAGGGAAATATTTGGAACCTGCAGCTTTTCAATTTTGTGGAGATTGACACCTGCTGGTTCAGCCAAACAGAAATTGATATAGTGGTTAGAGTAACAGAAAGATGGTATGTCTGGCCTATTCCATTTGTGGAATTTGCCGACAGAAACCTCAGCGAATGGTGGGAAACCAAGCGCTGGGACCGATTGGATTATGGAACCCTTATTAAATGGAGCAATTTCCGGGGTAGAAGAGAAGAACTCACACTACATCTTCGTTTTGGTTACAATAATCAATATGAAATCAGGTATGAGGTTCCTTATTTAGACCATGCCCAAAAATGGGGAATTGGGTTTCAGGGAGGTTACAGACAGGGACGCGAGGTGGCATATACTACAGTTGGCAACAAACGCGTTTTTTACAAGAACCCCAACAAATACATCCGAAAAGAATCGTTCGGAGCCATTTCTCCCACCTGGCGTCCTAACTTGTACAACGTACACAAATTAGAGGTTGGATATGCTCGTTATTGGATACTGGATTCGGTTGCTAAACTTCAGCCTGAGTATTTTGGTGCTGGAGAAAACTTGGCCAAGTATTTTTCTATCGAGTATGAGGTGCTACGTGACGTAACCGATTATACTGATTACCCTTTGAAAGGATATAGGTTTGAACTAAGATTAAGAAAAGATGGTCTGCGCATTTTAGACAGCCCAATAGATCTTTGGTCACTAGAGGTAGAATTTGCCAAGTACTGGCAGTTGCACAAGCGTTGGTATTTTGCCCATGCTCAAAAGATCAAGGTTTCATCAACAAATGGGCAGGCATACTCACTACAACAAGGCTTGGGATATGAACGTGATTTTGTTCGTGGATATGAATACTATGTGATTGATGGTCAACATTTTGGCCTACTTAAAACAGCTCTTAAATGGGCTATTCTTCCTTTTAGAAAAGTAAAGCTCAAATTTTTGAAGTCCAGCAAATTCAATACACTACCACTTGCCATTTATGCTAATCTGAATTTCGACCTCGGTTACGTCATCGACAATCAATTCAATCAAGGAAATCCATTGGCGGGAAGTATGCTTTTGGGAGGAGGATTAGGAATCGACTTGGTTACTTTCTATGATATTTCCTGGCGATTTGAATACTCAATGAACAAGAACCTGGAACATGGGTTTTTTGTACATTTCACAAAGCACATTTAGCAATGCGAATAATTGTTCACGGAAGACTGCGTTTTGATACAGATCTACCAAAACTGGAATCGGTTCTTAACACGCTCAACAATAAATTTGATTCGGTTTGCTACACACCTGATCTAGCACAAATTGGAGGAATAGACACATCAAATGTGGTTGCTTCCGATAAGCTCCATTCGGGACAGTTTGATGTGCTTGTAAGTATTGGAGGAGATGGAACTATTTTGGAATCGGTTAGGAAAGTCGGGGATTCAGGAATACCGATTCTTGGCGTAAATGCGGGCAGGTTAGGTTTTCTCGCAAGCACACCATTTGAAGAGCTTAACCAAGCAGTAGACAAGTTACTGAACAGCGATTTTCAGGTTGACAAACGCACGTTGGTTCAGGCAGAAACGGATGGCAATCAATTTGGAGGAGAGAATTATGCTTTAAATGAACTGAGCGTTCATAAAAGCGCTACATCCTCCATGGTAGTGGTAAATGCATATTTGGATGATTTCTTTTTGAACACCTACTGGGCTGATGGTCTGATAATTTCAACACCAACAGGTTCAACCGGATATTCATTGAGCGCTGGAGGGCCAATTATAGCACCCGGAACAAGCAATTTCATTATCACGCCTATCGCACCGCACAATCTAAATGTAAGACCGTTGGTGATTGGCGATGACAGAAAGATCACACTAAAAATTGGAGGTTCAGACCCTAACTACATGATGTCGCTTGACTCTCAATCGAAGGTACTAGATTCGGATATTGAGGTAACCATTTCCAAAGCTGATTTTAAGGTTGGATTGGTGCGTTTTGGCCCTAATGACTATTTCGATACACTCCGCGGAAAACTAATGTGGGGAATAGATCGTAGGAATTAATGTAAACGGCCTAAAACCCTCGAATGCATATTTACGTATATTTGCGTTCTTAGTGAAATGGATAATCATCCTAATATGCGTAAAAAAGCATTTTTACTTCTTCTAATTATTCTGCCAACATTGGTAACTGCCCAGCGGTGGAAACGCCAACGTTATGAGTGGATTGCTGGTGTTGGAGCCACCCAGTTCTTGGGTGATCTTGGTGGACGAAATCAAGTAGGTTCAGATTGGTTTTTCGATTTAGATGCCGCATCAACTCGGTATGTCGTTAACTTGGGTTTTCGGTACAAAATTTCTCAGTACATATCCGTTAAAACAGGATTTAGCTTTGGAGAAATTGCCGCAGATGACAAATACACAGATGAACCATTTAGAAATAACAGAAACCTTAGTTTCCGTTCGCCAGTAGTAGAATGGGCAACACAAATGGAGGTCTCTTGGATGAGAGAATCCATTGGAAGTAGGTATAAGATTAGACGTGTGCGGGGTAGAGGAAGAAAGGGAAGTCAAGTTTATGTTTACGGTTTTGCCGGTGTTGCCCTGCTTTATATGAATCCAATGGCAAAGTATAATGGTAAATGGTACTCGCTTAAACCGCTTCGTACTGAGGGTCAAGGATATGTTCCATCAAGAAATGAATATGCCAACTGGCAAGTTGCCATTCCCTTTGGCGTTGGAATGAAATACGCTCTTGACAAAAAGAGCAGCATTGGTTTAGAATACGGGCTTAGAAAAACATTTACTGATTATATGGATGACGTAAGTACATCTTACGTATATACTAAATGGGCTCCAAATGCGTTAGCCATACAACAAGCCCTTGGTTATGATAATGTGGCCGCTGCCTTGGCAGACCCATCATTAAACAGGGTTTCTGATAATATTGATGCATATCCTGGTGCTTGTTCTGCATGCCCAGGGCAACAACGGGGAGACCCAAGCGATTTGGATTCGTACATGTTTTTGATGATAACCTATCAACGGAAAATTCGTACTTCAAGGAAGGGACTTCCTAAGTTTTAATACACTGGCAATCCAGTTGTCATGGGACGGTTTACTTTATTTTTTCTTCTGATTTTGTTTGGTTGTACTCATGCAGCTAGATCTCAATATTCTGAGTTTGGAATAATGGGTGGTGTCTCCTATTACATGGGAGATTTGAACCCCGACATGCCGTTTAAAAAGGTGATGCCCGCTGGAGGCGCTTTTTACCGATATAACTTTAACGAGCGTTTTTCTGCGCGTGGTACGTTTACCGCTGGTTATTTAATGGGGGATGATGCCAAATCAAAGGTGCAATCACAATTAGACCGTAACCTAAGGTTTGAATCTTGGTTGTTTGAATTCAGCATTACTGGAGAGTTCAATTTCTTTAAATACGCTCCAGGAGACATGGATCATTTCATTACCCCATTCTTATTTGGTGGAATTGCGATTTTTAACTTCAATCCACGAACAGAAGCAAGTGATGGTAATATGTACGAGCTACAGCCATTAGGAACCGAAGGGCAGGGAACTGTGAAATACGCGGACAGGAAAAAGTATTCGCTTACAACGGCTTCGATTCCTTTCGGGCTGGGTGTAAAACTCAATATTTCCAAAACGTTCTCCGTAGGATTAGAGTGGGGAATGCGCTACACCTTTACCGACTATTTGGATGATGTGAGCGGAACGTATGCGGATCCTAACGTTATTCGGTCTGAGCGAGGGAACATTGCATATGAGTTGGCGAACCGTTCGAACCTAACCAATGAGACCCTTGAAGGAAGACAGCGCGGCAACTCAAAAACCAACGATTGGTACTCCTTTGCGCTCATCACACTTTCAATGAATCTCAAGGCACGACCGGCCAAATGCCCCGCCTATCAATAAGTCTCAAACTCTAATGTACCTTTGCATCGCCTTTCGGGGCGATTTTTTAATTTATACATGGCCATAGATTCTCGCATAAATCAAAGTAAACTACCCAAGCACGTGGCCGTTATCATGGATGGTAACGGACGCTGGGCTAAACAGCGCGGCAGACTGAGAACCTTTGGACATAACAAAGGCGTAAAGGCCGTACGAGAAACTGTGGAATCGGCTGCCGAAATCGGAATTGACTTCCTTACACTTTACGCTTTTTCAACAGAAAATTGGAATCGGCCAAAGTTCGAGATTAACGCGTTGATGACACTTTTGGTAAAAACCATCAACAAAGAAACCAAAACATTGACCCGCAACAATATTAAGTTGAATGCGATTGGAGATTTGGCAAGCCTTCCTTCTTCATGTTTGAAGGAACTTAATGAGGCCATTGAAAAAACAAAGGGCAATACGCGAATGACTTTAACGTTGGCGTTGAGCTATTCGTCAAAGTGGGAAATGACAGAGGCCATAAAGGCGATTGCAAAAAATGTTAAATCAGGAAAAATGGATGCGGATGCGATTGATGAATCGACTATCGGTGAACATCTTTGCACGCTTGGAATTCCTGACCCTGAATTACTTATCAGAACAAGCGGAGAGCACCGTATCTCAAACTTTCTGTTGTGGCAAATTGCCTATACAGAATTGTATTTCACAGACAAGTTGTGGCCCGATTTTGAGAGAACTGATTTTGAAGCGGCAATAATTGACTATCAAGGACGAGAAAGAAGATTTGGAAAGATCAGTGAGCAGGTCAGTGCATAGTCGCGGTCAAATATTGTTAGTAATGCTTTCGTTGCTGATGTTGCTATCAGTATCTGTTAGTGCACAAATTTCGGTTGGTAGTGACACCAAACTAGACTACGCTGCACCAAAACAATTTGAAGTTGGTGGAATTACCGTTTCAGGAACTAAATACCTTGACAAGAAGGTGCTTATTCTTCTTTCAGGACTTAGTGTTGGAGAAAAAATTCAGGTTCCCGGAGAGGCAACAACAGAAGCCATCCATAAACTTTGGGATCAAGGTCTTTTCAGTGATGTAGAAATTACTGCAACTAAAATCGTTGAGGATAAGATTTTCATTGACATCCGTCTTCAAGAACGCCCAAGATTAAGTAAGTATGCCTTAAGAGGTGTAAAAAAGGGCGATGCAAATGATATTCGAGAATCAATTCGATTGATAAAAGGAAAGGTGGTTACCGAGAACCTGATTGTTTCGACAGAAAACATCATTCAAAACCATTTTATAGACAAAGGATATTTGAATGTTGAGGTTGAAACGATTGAGCTACCTGACCCCAGTTTGCCGAATAATGTAATTCTGACTTTCAAAGTTGACAAAAAGAAGAAGATTAAAATTGCAAAACTCATTTTTCGTGGAAACGAGGAAGTAAAATCGAGCAAGCTAGCTGGGACTATGAAGGAAACCAAGCAACGCAGATGGTGGCGAGTTTGGAAAGCATCAAAATTTCTTGATTTTGAGTATGATAACGACAAGAAAGCTCTTATTGCTAAGTATAACCAAATGGGTTATCGTGATGCGCGAATTATCAGCGATACGATTTATGCAAGCAAGAAGAACGCCATCAATGTTGAGATTAACCTAGAGGAGGGACGTAAATACTATTTCCGAAATATTACGTGGTCTGGAAACACCAAATATTCTTCTGAGGTTTTGGCTAAGGTTCTAGGTATCAAAAAAGGAGATGTTTACGACCAAAGTAGATTGGATGCCAACTTGTTTATGAATCCGAACGGACGAGATGTAAGTTCGCTTTATTTGGATGATGGTTACCTGTTTTTTAACGTGCAACCTACAGAGATTTTGGTGGTAAATGATAGCATCGACCTAGAAATGCGCGTACGTGAAGGAAAGCAGGCAACCATAAATAAGGTGACGGTGGTGGGAAACTCTAAAACCAACGACCACGTAATTCTTCGAGAACTCAGAACAAAACCTGGCCAATTGTTTAGCCGTCAGGACATCATCCGCTCACAAAGACAACTTTCTCAACTAGGGTATTTCAATGCAGAAACGCTTGGAGTTGACCCCAAACCTAACCCAGTGGATGGAACGGTGGATATTGAGTACACGGTAGAAGAAAAACCGTCAGACCAAATTGAGCTTTCTGGCGGTTGGGGTGCGGGCAGAATTGTTGGAACACTTGGTGTCACCTTCAACAACTTCTCTTTGCGAAACATGTTTAAGAAAGGCGCTTGGAGGCCACTTCCTGCCGGTGACGGGCAACGCCTGAGTGTTCGTGCTCAATCTAATGGTTTGTTTTTCCAATCATATAACTTCTCGTTTATGGAGCCTTGGCTTGGCGGAAACAAACCCAATTCCTTCAGTGTTTCTGCATACCACTCTGTTCAGTCAAACGGAATTCAGCAGGGCGAATCTAACCGAGAGGCTATTCGCATTACTGGAGTTTCTGTAGGTCTTGGTACCCGTATGAGCTGGCCAGATGATTTTTTCTTGATGCAACACGAATTGAACTATCAGAATTATATTCTTGATAACTACCAGCTTATTTCTGGGTTCAATAATGGAAACTCGCATACCTTTAGTTACAAGCTTAGTATTTCTAGAAACTCTATAGGAGACCCAATTTTTCCTACCTATGGATCCGTTATTTCTGGTAGTGGAGAATTTACTCCGCCCTTTTCAGTATTTACTGGTCTTGACTATAAAACAGCCCCTGCGTCAGAAAAATTCAAACTGATTGAATACCACAAATGGAAGTTCGATGCCAAGTGGTATATCGCTTTGGCAAAGAATTTGGTTATAGAAACCAAAATGCAGTTTGGCTTTCTCGGAGGGTACAATAAAAATCTAGGTATTTCACCATTTGAAAGATTCTACGTTGGTGGAGATGGACTAAGTGGATTTGGTTTGGACGGACGAGAAATTGTTGCACTGCGTGGATATGACAACAACTCTCTATCATCAAGTTTTGGTGGAACGATTTTTACAAAATATGGAGCGGAATTTAGGTATAGAGTCTCACCTAACCCTCAGGCAACTGTTTATGTACTTGCCTTTGCAGAGGCAGGAGATTCTTGGCTCACGTTTAACGAATTCAAGCCATTCCAGCTTAAGAAATCTGCCGGTGTTGGTGTACGCATCTTCTTACCAATGTTTGGCCTTTTGGGACTGGATTACGGTTGGAGGTTTGACGATGTGCCTGGAAGACCTGATATGGCTCCAGGACAATTCCACTTCTCTATTGGACAGCAATTCTAATATCATACTATCATGAAAAAAGTAACATTAACTTTAATCGCTTTCTGCTTTGTTCTTAGCGCAAGTGCCCAGCGCTTTGGCTATGTAGATTCAAATTATATTCTTGAAAGCATTCCTGAATACCAGAACAAGCAAAAGGAGCTGAACGAAATTTCTGTTCAATGGCAGGAAGAAATTGAAAAAATGTATGCCGAAATTGATCGTATGTATAAGGATTTTCAGGCAGAGCAGATTCTACTTACCGATGATATGAAGCGCAAGCGCGAAGAGCAAATTATTGAAAAGGAAAAAGAAGCGAAGGAAAAACAAAAGCAACGTTTTGGTTTTCAGGGAGACCTTTTTAAGAAGAGACAAGAGTTTACCAAGCCTATTCAAGACAAGGTTTATGCAGCTATTAAAGAGGTTGCTGACGCAAGAGGATATGCCGTTATTTTTGACAAAGCCGGAACACTTACCATGCTTTATACATCCGCAAAATACGATTTGAGCGAAGACATTCTTGACGAGTTGGGTTACTCCGTTAAGTCAGATAAATAAATTTTAATATTGCGCCCGAAAAACAAAAAAATGAAAAAGATACTAGTAGTAATTATTGCACTTGTAATAGCAGCTCCAACCTTTGCTCAGCAAAAGTTCGGTCATATTGACTCTGCCGCTTTGTTGGAGTTGATGCCAGAAAAAGCAAAAGCCGAAAAAGAGCTTGAAGCCTTTGCAAAAGAATTTCAAACAGCTTTGGAAGCAATGGCAAAAGAGTATGAAGCAAAAGTGGCTTCTTTTCAGCAAACCGAAAAGGACATGATTTCAACCGTGCGTAACACTAAAGTTCGCGAAATTTCAGAATTGGAAAGAAGAATTCAGGAATTTCAAACACAAGCACAGGAGGAAATTGGTAAAAAAGAGCAGGAAGTGCTTACTCCAATTATTGAGAAAGCCAGAAAGGCGATTGATGAAGTTGCTTTAGAGAAAGACTACACGTACGTGTTTGACAGCTCTTTGGGAGTTTTGCTTTATGCAAAAGATACTGAGGATGTAATGGCTGAAGTAAAGACCAAACTAGGTCTTTAATCAGTTTATGGTACTACCACGAATTTAGTGGAACTCATTGATGGCCGTGGCGTTTGAAAAAAATGCTTGTACTGCTGATACGAATTACGAATACCTTCTTCTGCTTATGATCGCATATTCGTCATAACTTGTCCCGATTATTTCGGGATTCGTTTTTTATTCGTAATTCGTATCAGCCTCATAGCAGTAATCCAGTACGACAAGAAATCCCACTTCCATTAAAATAACAGTAGAACCCAGTTTATTAAACATTTAACCATCTTTAGACCCGTCTTACTAAGGCGGGTCTTTTTTTATGGATAATCGTCCTATTGGCATATTTGATTCTGGTATTGGTGGTCTCACCATCGCTAAAGAATTGCATCGTGTTCTTCCAAACGAATCGATGCTCTATTTTGGCGATACTGCCCATTTACCGTACGGAGATAAATCTCCTGAAACCATTGTTGGTTACTCGTTGGCCATTACCGAATTTCTACTCAAGCATAATTGCAAAGCCATTCTTATTGCATGCAACTCGGCCTCTTCCACTTCTTTTGATGCTGTTGTTGCTCATGTGCCAAAGAATGTCCCTGTCTTCAACGTAATAGACCCACTGATTGATTATATCTCTCAACGATTTCATGCTGAGAAAGTGGGTGTAATAGGAACAAGAGCAACTATTGGTAGCCACGTGTTCTTAAACCGAACAAGAGAAGCTGACCCATCCATCATTTTGGTAGAAAAATCAACAGGGCTTTTGGCTTCAATGATTGAGGAAGGATTCCACAACAACGAGATAAGCCAAGCTGTTATTCAAGCATACCTCGAAGACAGTCGGTTTGAGGGAATCAAAGCCTTAGTTCCTGCTTGTACGCACTACCCACTCATCTCTAATGAGATTGCCGATTACTTTAAGAATCAGGTTGAAGTGGTAGATGCCCCTAGCATAATTGTCCAACAGGTAAAGAAAGCGTTGGAAGCTAACGACCAACTATCAGATGCCGAAAACCCAGCACTTCATTTTATGGTCTCAGACCTCACGCCTTCCTTCCAAAAGAGCGCAGCCATTTTCTTTGGCGAGAAAGTGAAGTTAGAGGAGAGGCGATTATCCTACTAACCAGCTTTGTACCATCCCGAATACATAACGTACTTACTTGCAATCCCCTTCAGCATTTCTGGAGTCGTATCCGGGTTCAATTGCTTCACCTTCTTGGCAGGAGCGCCCGCATAGATGCAGTTAGCTTCGATAATAGTGCCTTCTAGCACTACGGAGCCAGCGGCAACAATGGCTCCAGAGTGAACCACGGCATCGTCCATCACTATCGCACCCATTCCAATTAAAACCTTGTTGTGCACCACGCAACCATGCACAATGGCGTTGTGCCCAACCGTTACATCATTGCCAATTCGTGTCGGGTTTTTCTGATACGTACCATGCACCACCGCCCCATCCTGAATATTTACCCTATCTCCCAGAATAAGGTTATTTACATCCCCACGAAGCACGCAATTGTACCAAAAGCTGCAATTATCACCGGCCGTCACACGGCCAATAAGTGTGGCATTCTCCGCCACAAAGCAGTCCTTGCCCAGCTTTGGAGTTACGCCATTCAATGTTCTTATAAGTCCCATCAGAAAACAACCTTGTTTGAATACAAACGTCAAATAAACGAAACACTAGCCAGACAGAATCCTTCCTAATCTGAAAGGCAATAGAAATTGCGTAAAATTGCAATACGTGAAGAACAAGCAACTCATACTCATCAAAGCCACATTATTTGCCCTTTTGTTGATGCTTACATCAACTATATCAGCACAGGAATGCGGCATCATTTACGTTTCGCCAACTGGTGCAACCAGTGGAGTTACCGGAACCAGAGATAACCCAGCTGAGTTTCTCTACGGAATGACTTTGGTTGATCCAGCAAACAATCATTTAAGGTTGACACACGGTTTATATGAGTTTACCGAAACCCTAGAAATCCCTTCTGATATTGTAATTGAAGGTGGGTTTGAAGAAGCTACATGGTACAAAACCAATGCAGACTCAACCATTTTTCATCGCGATGCAAGCAATTACGATATGGTAAATAACGCGCTGATTGGTATAAAGGCTATTAACCAATCAAACTTCCGCTTTCAGGATATTACGCTCAAGATAGACGATGCACCAAGCAACAGTGTAAGTATTTATGGAATGTACATTTCAGGTTGTTCAGATTACTACGTATCACGATGTATTGTTAAAACAGGTGATGGTTCTGACGGAGTTGATGGAACAGCCGGTCAGCAAGGGTTACCTGGGGCCATTGGGTTAGATGGAGATACAGGACAGGAAGAGGGGCCGTGCTGTAGAGCGGGCGGCCTAGGCGCTTCTGGCTCGTTTGCAGGAAGCAATGCAGGGGGAAAAGGCGGAGACGGAGGCGAATGGGGCGGCTTTGAAGTGCGGGAAGTTTGCGTTCCCATTGTTAATCTTTGTCAATGGCTCGTAGATCCTGATAGTGAGTTTACTAACCCTGGAGAAGATGGGGAGGATGGAGTGGGCTCAGGATCAGGACAAGGAGGCCAACGCGGCATTGGCTTGTGCGAGCTTACCTATGCAAATTCAAATTGCCAAGCAACGAACCTTAACCGTGGAGGAGACGGTACCGAAGGACTTGAAGGTGTTGATGGCGGCCCCGGTATTCAGGGGTATGCGACCTATGGAGCAGGTTTTTATTTGCCCGGAATTGGTGAAGATGGAGACCCCGGACAGACTAACGGAGCCGGTGGCGGTGGCGGTGGCGGTGGTGGTGCCAAAGGTTGCGAGCCTGCGGCATTACAACCGACCTTTCCAACCTCTGGTTCGAGTCCTTATAATGCTGATACGGCATACAATACCGCAGGTACTGGTGGCGGTGGCGGTGGCGGAGGAGAAGGCGGACAGAATGGAACAGGTGGTATCGGTGGTCAAGGTGGAGGAGGTGTTTTCTGCATATTCACTTACAACAACGGCATAAATGGCGTAATACAAGATTGCCGGTATTTGCCAGGCTATGGAGGACAAGGTGGACAAGGCGGCCCAGGCGGCCCAGGTGGTTTTGGCGGACAAGGTGGGCTCGGAGGCCATTTGGCGAATAACGGACCGAACAACAGTTGCAATAACGGCCAAGGTGGTGACGGTGGTATTGGTGGAGATGGAGGTATTGGCGGCCAAGGTGGCAAAGGCTCTGATGGTACCCGAAAAGGACTTTATCAGTTAGACGGAACGCTTGTCTTAGACCCAAACATTTACAATCCGTGGGAACCCGAAATTAGAGTGGAATATTTTGGTTGCACCAACTCCAACGTGCGCGTTGAAACTGATGCAACGGGCGTTATAAACTGGATATTCGGCTTTGGAGCCGAGCCCCAAAACAGTACCGAACAGATAGATACAGTACAGTATTCAGGTCAATTAGGCTCTCGTAATCTTACGTTAATTGTTGACGGTGTCCCGTATTTCTATGCTAATTACCTGCTGATAGAAGAAGACTTCGACCCACCGGTTATTGACGCTACCCGAACAACACTCTGTGTTGGAGAAAGCACCGATTTTTCTACCACATTTATTGGAGATACGTATGAATGGAACATCCCTGGCGGATCATTGACATCCTCAACAGATCAAAATCCGGGAACCGTATCGTTTGCAACAGCTGGAGATTACGTTGTAGAACTGATTGCTACTAGTTGCTGTGGAATTTCAAAAACAACTGATACCATACGTGTGTTGCAACAGGTTGAAGTTGATTTAGGCGATGACCTTCGTGCCTGTTTCTTAGGAGAACTACCTGTTTTAGACGGTAACGGAAACGATGGCGCCACCTACGCTTGGACTCTCAACGGACTCCCTACAGGCTTTCCATTTCAATATTTAGAAACCACCATTACAGGAACCTACGGAGTGGAGGTGAGTTATGGAACAGGATGTGCTGGCAAAGATAGCGTGGATGTAGAGATTTATACGATTTCGCCAGTTGATTTGGGAGCAGATCAAGCGCTGTGCCCTAGTAATCCGCTTCCTATTCTGAATGCTGGAATAGATAATGCCGATTATTCGTGGACACTTGATGGCAACCCAATCGGAACAAACGACATTGAATTAGAGGTAAGTATTCCGGGCGTGTATGAGGTATCCGTAGTTGAAGAGGATGGCTGCGCGGGAACGGATGATATTCAGGTATTAGTAAGCGAACCGAGCGTATTCTTAGGAACAGACATCAATGTGTGCGAGAACGAAGCGTTTCCGGTTCTCAATGCTCTCAACCAAGGAGCTACCTACGAATGGTTCTACGAGGGTGTTCTTATTGCTGGTGCGGTTTCTCAAACATTGCAAACAACGCAAGGGGGTATTTATGATGTGATTATCACCAATGTTTATGGATGTGAGGCCACAGATCAACTAATGGTGAATACTTTTCCTCAGCTTAATGCTTCATTCTCTGGACCTACAAGCGCTACACTCGGAGCATCTGTCTCCTTTCAGGATCAAACAACCCCGGCCGTTAATTCTTGGACATGGAATTTTGGCGATGGAACAGCTGTAAACACGCAGCAAAACCCAAGCCATGTATTTGCCGCTGTAGGCATGCGGCCGGTGTTTTTGGTAGCATCAAACGGTATCTGTTCAGACACTGCTTATAGTGAGGTTGATGTAAACTGGAATTGCCCGCAAATAGGATTAGCGGCTGATTTTACAACCAACACTAATACAGTAGTGCTTTCTGGATTCGGCACCATAGAACTGACCAATACCAGCACAAATGCCACAGAATATTCTTGGGATTTTGGCGATGGTACAGGAGCGGATCCAACAGTGAATCCAATACATCCGTATTCTACCGTGGGTACTTATATTATTACACTTACTGCTATCAATTACAATTGTACAACAACAACCTCTCAAACCATTACAGTGGTTGAATTCGGTGTTGGAATAGAAGAGATTTTATTAGACAGCTATCTAACTGTTTACCCAAACCCTAACACAGGTCTGTTTACGGTAAATCTAGAATTAGATGAAGCATCTGAAATATCGGTTGAGTTGAACAATATCCTAGGGCAAAAGGTTTACAAGAAAAAGGAGCCTAAACAGCAACATTGGAGAAAAGAATTTGACCTCAATTCGTATGTAAAAGGCGTTTATGTGTTGAGTGTTTCAACCGATAAAGGCACATTGCAACGTAGAATAATCTTAGAGTAAATATGGAAAAGACAATACCGTATACGGTTTACGCAGAAAGCACGCCCAATCCAGCTACCATGAAGTTTGTGGCAAATCGTGTTTTGCTTGAACAAGGCTTAGCCGAATACACAGGAATGGATGAGGCAAAGGGAAGTCCGATGGCAATGAAATTGTTCGGTTTTCCGTTTGTAACAGGAGTTTTCATCCAATCAAACTTCATCACAGTAATGAAATCGGATATGGTTTCGTGGGAGGATGTGGTGATGGAGCTGCGCGAATTTATTCGCGATTATCTTAACAGCGGAGGTGCTGTGGTTACCAATTTAGTTGATGGAGCAATTCAAACGGAAGAACAGTTGGCTGCCACAGCTGTACACTCAACACCAACTACCGACCTAGAACAGCAGATTATTGCCATATTAGATGCTGAAATTGCTCCCGCTGTAGCTCAGGATGGAGGAAACATCACGTTTAAAGGTTACGAGAACGGAGTGGTAAATGTAGTGCTAAGAGGCGCGTGTAGCGGATGTCCGTCTTCAACGGTTACGCTAAAAAACGGCATTGAAACGTTACTAAAAAACAGACTCCCAGGAGAAGTTTCTGAAGTTGTGGCCGTTAATGGTTAATGGTAGGTTTTAGCTTAAAGCCGAATTCCCATCACCGTTACATCATCCATTTGCATTTCGTTTCCCTTCCAATTAACAAAGGTTTCTAAAATGGTCAGTTGCTGTTCCTTCATAGGACGGTCGGCAGCACTTTCAATTAGGTTGATAAGATTTTTTCGATAAAACTTCTTGCCTTTCTTCCCCCCAAACTGATCCTGATAACCATCAGAAAACATATAGACTTGATCTGATTCACTGAAGGTCATTCCAGTAGTATCGTAGTATTTATCTGAGCTTTCGCCAAAACCTCCAATTGAGAATTTACTGCCATGCAATTGCATGAGCTTATCGCCTTGTTTAAACAGGGCCGTACTCTGTGCACCAGCAAATTCCAGTTTGCGACTTTTGTGGTTCACCACACAAATTGAAAGGTCCATTCCATCATTTACCGCCATGCCTTGTGCATCATCTTTCAACAACTCATTAAGTCTAGAGTCCATACTTTTTAGAATTTTCCCAGGATCTGAAAGTTGTTGCTCAACAATGGCATGATGGAGCAGGTTGTTCCCTATCATCGACATCATAGCTCCCGGAACACCATGTCCCGTACAATCAACTACGGCAACATAAGAAATGCCATTTCTATGATGAAACCAATAGAAATCGCCACTCACAATATCTTTAGGAAGATGGATCACAAACGCATCCGAAAATTGGCTCTCAATATCTACCATTTTTGGGAAGATGGCGCTTTGAATACGCTCAGCATAATTGATACTGTCAGTAAGATCCTTGTTGGTAATGCGTAGTTCTGATGTGCGTTCTTCAACCTTCACCTCCAATTCGCGGTGCGCCTTCTTTAGTGCTTCTTCTCCACGGATGATTTTCATTTTCCCGTCTAACTGATCCGTAATTTCCATAGATACATACATTCCCAATATGCCTGCTAGCGGGATGTACCCCAGGCGTACCATCAAATCGGCTAGTTCTATCGAGCTATACGGGTCAAACGCAAACACCGCCATGTACAACAGGAGATAGACAAACGTGCTGATTATGGTCTGCTTAAGAGAATATCTGAATGCGATGGAAATCAACGAAATATACCAGACGAGGAAAAAAGGAGAATCCATATAGCCAGTTGCAACAATCCATAGCGTGGCCAACGTACCGTCAGAAATAAGTGTGAAATAAAGTTTTCTTAGAGCTTTGAACTTCTTGTATGGTTCAAAGAAATAAGTGTAAAACGAGTAGATATTGGCGATAACAACAATCGAAAATGCGAGAGTGTTATTCGTGTATTCCTGATCCATAAACCAGAGATAAACCACCGAATTAAGCGCAATAAGAAGCACACGAAGAATGGACACACGCTTCTCAGCGGTGAACATTTTCTCCTCCAACATTTTAGCTAGTAGTTCTTTCTCAGTCACAATTCGTTTTTACAAAACTCAGTTTGAACTCGATTACTTACGTATTTTCTGTAAAAGGGTTCCGGTTTATGGACGAACCGCTTCTGCCTAACATAAGTTTATGACCGATACTTCTGATAATCATCATTTCTAGCGTGGTGCGCGAATGTGTAATTTCGGAAGTTCAAACATTTGATTCATGCCAATTTATCATCAGTTAGGAAAGGTTCCGCATAAGCGGCACACGGTTTTTAAGAACGAAAAGGGCGAACATCAGTACGAACAATTGTTTGGAACTGTTGGCTTTGATGGGATGTCGAGTTTGCTGTATCACGTGCATCGACCAACGCAGGTAAAAAGCATCAAAGAGCCGTATTCGGTAAAGCCGAAAGTGGCTTTGGAGCATAACATGCGGTCACTTCGGTTGCATGGTTTTAAAACCACGCCTGAAGATGATTATTTGGACAGTCGCAAGGCCATTCTTACAAACGCAGATTGTACGGTAGTACTGGCCGCACCACGAAAAAGCCTAACAGAATATTTCTACAAGAATGCCGATTGTGATGAGATGATCTTCATCCACAAAGGCGCGGGAACGCTCCGCACACTAGTTGGAAATTTGAAGTTTGCTTATGGAGATTATCTACTCGTTCCTCGCGGAATGATTTACCAGATTGAATTCGACACGGAGGACAATCGACTGTTTATTGTAGAGAGTCATCATCCGATGTACACACCCAAACAGTATCGGAATTGGTTTGGGCAATTATTGGAGCATTCGCCTTTTTGCGAACGTGACATCCGCAGGCCTTCAGACCTAGAAACGCATGACGAGAAAGGCGATTTTCTGATGAAGGTGAAAAAGCAAGGAATGATGCATGAAATGGTTTACGCCACACATCCGTTTGATGTGGTAGGCTGGGACGGATACAATTATCCGTACGCGTTTTCCATTCACGATTTTGAGCCGATAACTGGTAGAGTTCATTTGCCACCTCCAATCCATCAGACGTTTGAAACGGCTGCTTTTGTCATCTGTTCGTTCGTACCAAGATTGTACGATTATCATCCAGAAGCAATTCCTGCACCGTATAATCATAGTAATATTGATGCGGATGAAGTGCTCTATTATGTTGATGGAGATTTTATGAGTCGAAACGACATCGAGCCAGGTCACATCTCTGTCCATCCAGCTGGTATTCCACACGGCCCGCATCCAGGAGCAATGGAGCGCAGCATTGGCAAAAAAGAGACAAATGAATTAGCTGTGATGGTCGATACATTCAAACCTTTAATGGTAACTGAAGAGGCCTTGAAAATTGATGATGGGGAGTATTGGAATTCGTGGGTTGAATGAGCAAGTTCCATGATTCGCTGAATTGATTCCTTATGAATTACCAGACCATGAATAAAGAGACCCTTCCTACGTCAGGGAAACAGACGGAAAATAATGCGGTACCTGCTTGTTTCCCTGAGGAACGAAGGGTCTCCATCTGTTAATCATCACATCTGCTATTTTGCTAATTATTACATTGATAAATCATTTGCTAATATGCTAATCATCAAACTCGCTAATTACCATGTCTGAAATAAAGAACGTAGAATACGGATTGGAAAAAATTTTTGAAGGTGCGCAGGATTTTCTGCCTCTTTTGGGAACGGACTACGTTGAGTTTTACGTGGGAAATGCCAAGCAGGCTGCCCACTTCTATAAAACAGCCTTCGGTTTTCAAAGTCTTGCTTATGCTGGCTTGGAAACCGGTTTGAAAGACCGCGCTTCGTATGTACTTAAACAGGACAAGATTCGGTTGGTTTTAACCACCGCTCTGAACAGCGACTCGCCAATTGGAGAACATGTGATAAAGCACGGAGATGGCGTAAAAGTTATTGCCCTTTGGGTGGATGATGCCCGAAAATCGTGGAAAGAAACAACCTCTCGCGGAGCAAAAAGCTACTTGGAGCCAACCGTGGAGAAAGATGATGATGGTGAAATTGTGAAGGCAGGAATTTACACCTACGGAGAAACGGTACATCTTTTCATAGAGCGCAAGAACTACAACGGAATATTTCTTCCAGGCTATCGCGAATGGAATTCAGACTACAATCCCGCACCAACAGGATTGAAATTTATTGACCACATGGTGGGGAATGTTGGTTGGGGTGAGATGAACACTTGGGTGAAATGGTACGAGGACGTAATGGGCTTTGTGAACTTCCTTTCATTCGATGACAAGCAGATTCACACCGAATATTCCGCGCTTATGAGTAAGGTTATGAGCAACGGAAATGGCCGCATCAAATTCCCAATTAACGAACCTGCCAAGGGTAAGAAACGTTCTCAGATTGAGGAGTATTTAGATTTTTACGAAGGCTCAGGTGTGCAGCATATCGCGGTTGCAACTGATGACATTATTAAAACGGTCGCTGACCTCCGAAGTCGTGGAATTGAATTCCTTTCAACGCCTCCAGAATCATACTATGATGCCATTCCGGAAAGACTGGGCAAGCACATGAAAATGATGAAGGAAGATATTGGTGAACTTGCCAAACTCGGTATCATGATAGATGCAGACGAAGAAGGATACTTGCTTCAAATCTTCACCAAGCCAGTTGAAGACCGACCAACACTTTTCTTCGAAATTATCCAACGAATGGGAGCTCGAGGATTTGGTGCCGGAAACTTTAAAGCGCTTTTTGAAAGCATTGAACGCGAGCAGGAAGCGAGAGGAACGCTTTAAATCACCTGAAAAATAAGAGCCGCCAACTTTTTGAAAGCTGGCGGCTCTACATTTTAAACATCCCTTTTCCGTTTACGATTGGCCATATATTCAACAACAGCCTCCTCGGTTGTAAGCCAATTTCGGCCTTCTTTGTAGGCATCAATTTTACCTTGCCTCGCCAGCAAACTCAAATATTCCTGACTGTACGGAAGCGCACTTTCTTCAACAATATTGGAAATCGGTTTGTACTCCTCCGATTCTGGATACATGCTGAGGTAAATATCAAGAGACCGCTCTATGGCCTGCATCATTAAAAGTAGAAGCCTAGCATGAGAACCACTGCTTGCTCTATCCTTATTTAAGGCAGCATAATATTTCTTCCTATCATTTTTGAGGATGATGGCCGGAGGATAACCTTGGCGCATGAGCAACAAATTCATCACCAAACGAACCGTTCTTCCATTTCCATCAAAAAATGGATGGATCCATACAAACCGATGATGAAAAATGGTTGCAAGAATAATGGGCGAAAGTCCTTCTTTATTCTCGTTTACATAACTCACCAACTCATCAACCATATCAGAAACCTTGATTGCGTTGGGCGGAGAAAAATTGGCGCCCGTAATGCGAACACCCGCATTTCGGAACCTTCCAGCATAAAGCTTCTCCAATTTCAACATTACAAGCTCATGAATATCCAACACCTCTGCTTTGCGCAATGGGGCATCTGAGCTTACCAAACCTTCGAGGTAGGATATAGCATCGTGGTGGTTGGCAACCTCAAAATGCTCACGCATAGTTTTGCCTTTCACCGTCATACCATCTTGCAGTACAACCCTTGTTTCGTTGAGGGTGAGGGTGTTGCCCTCGATGCTGGTAGAATTATAGGTCCACTCAAGATTTAGCCCCTCACGAAGCCGATTAAGCGCAACCTGAGGCAAGGGTCTTTTGGTACCTAACAGAAGTTTTTTCTGTTCGATACGGTCTAGTCCATCTTGTTGGTCTTTAATATCGGATAGGTCTATTTTCCACATAACCCCACAAATATACTAATATCGTTTGGGTTTAAAAATAAATCTATCCGATATTAAAGTATTAATAACCTGAGTTCGATTCTAAAAAAAGGTTAGCTAATCAGATGTTATGGGGTTGAATTTAATCGATGGTTTCTTGGGGAAGAATGAATAAGCAATAAGTGCTGCGATAGTGTTGGATACGAATCCCAAGAAGGAGCGGTGTCTGGAGTGTTCAATCTGGCACATGCTCTTGAGTTCATCATTCACTATCTCTATCACCGACCTTTTACGGAGCATTATCTTATCCTTGAGTTCCATCAGTACGTTCTTCATATTGTTCTTGATGGAGGTTATTAGATGTATTCCGTCAATGAAAAGGAGTTCGGTCAGTTTCTGTCCGATGTATCCTTTATCGGCATAGAGTTTTCCTCTGATGTCTTGGAGAAATTTCCCTTCCTTGAGCGGTTCACGGGGTCATCCACATGAGCCTGAGTCATTACAAAGTTGAGGATCTCTCCCCGTTCATTAATAATCAGATGGAGTTTGAAGCCATGGAACAGTTCATGGTGAATTGCCTGTAGTGGCCATTCCCTTGAACCCAGATTATGCAGTAGAACTACCCTCTTTCTGTTTTGAAAAATCAATGGAAACGCTTCAAAGCTAAAAGTTGCATTTACTACTTGAACTTAAGAGGAGGTTATTATTCCCACCCTGAAAATAGTGGTCGTCATCCAAAGTGGCTGATAAAATTGATGTCATTGCTTCTTGTGTTCAGCATTATCGTCCACCTAATCAAATGGGCGTTCGTTGATGCCTATGCAATTACCATAGGCCAGCAGAACGTTTACCATTGGTTACTCAAACGCAGCCTTTGAGCTTTCAAGCAGAATCAAATGTTTACGGATGAAGGCGTTTTTTGGACAATTAGTGGACAAACAAAAAGGAGTCACACCGTTTTATTGATGTAACTCCTTGATTTCCAGTGGGCCCAGCAGGGCTTGAACCTGCGACCCCTTGATTATGAGTCAAGTGCTCTAACCAGCTGAGCTATAGGCCCGCACTTACTGTGCTTTATCACTCAAATTGAGCGGACGGCAAAAGTATATATTTGACCGCTCTGATACAATACGACCTTTGAAGCCTTCTGACTACAAAAACATCATCTTCGACTTTGGCGGAGTTATTCTGAATCTTGATTATAAACGTACAATCAATGCGTTTCGAGGATTAGGCGTTCAGTACTTTGACAAAAGCTATTCTCAGCTTAATCAAACTGATTTGTTCGATAAATTTGAAAGAGGTGAAATTTCGTCATCCGATTTTAGAAACGGTTTGAGAAACGCTTTTAATGATACTGTTTCTGATGAAAAGCTTGACAGCGCTTGGAACGCAATGTTGTTGGATTTGCCCAAAGAACGGCTTCTCCTTTTAGAAAGACTGTACTCAGAAAAGCGCATTTCCCTTTTGAGTAATACGAATGAAATTCATGTGCAAGCCTTTGAGTCGGAGCTGAAAAGGAACCATGATTTAAACGACCTAACCAGCTATTTTAATCAAGTGTATTACTCTTGCCGAATGGGAATGAGAAAACCAGAATCGCGCATTTTCGAATTCGTGATGAACCAACAGAAGTACATTCCGGCAGAAACATTATTTATAGATGATTCGCCTCAGCATATCGAAGGTGCGAGAAAAGTTGGCTTGAATGCGCACCACTTGCGAGCGGATAAAGGCGAAACGATTCTCGACTTATTCTGAGATTTCTTGACAAAGCTCCATCAATACTCCCGAGGCATCTTTTGGATGGACAAAACAGATGAGTTTATTGTCTGCGCCACGTTTTGGCTGTTCGCTCAGTAAACGAAATCCCTCATCCCTCAAACGTTCCATTTCCGCATGAATGTCTTTAACGGAAAAAGCTACATGGTGAATGCCTTCTCCCCGCTTATAAATAAACTTGGCAATAGCACTCTCCTCCGAAGTTGCTTGTAATAGTTCAATCTTGTTGTTGCCCGTTTTAAAAAAAGCTGTGATGACCTGTTCCGACTCAACTGCTTCTTGCTTGTAGCAATTCGTATTCAACAACTTCTCGTAAACCGGAATTGATGCTTCTAGGCTGCGTACGGCAATTCCAAGATGTTCGATGTGTTCCATGATGCAAAATAAAAAAGGCCAACTCAAATGAGTTGGCCTTAGTAAATCTCTTTACTGAAAATTAACGTTTAAAGGTTCCTGTAGCGGTACCGTAATTCAAGTAGTACGTTCCTTTCTCAAAGCCAGAAACATCAACTCGCTTGCCCACTCCCTTGGCTACTATGTTTCCGTACCCATTGTAAACTTCGTACAACGTATTGTCAGAGAAATTGATGGCGTCTGTTACCTTTTTACCATCGCCTGGCTGAAAAGTAATTTCTGGCAAAGGCGAATTTAGCTTGGTTTCAAAAGAATATCGTGGTTTTGCTTTATGATCAATTTGCTTTACCCTAAACCTGTTTTGTCCGTTGTGGATAGTGGTAAGTTGAACTTCGTAATCGTTCTTTTCAGGATTACCTTTTCCTTCAAATTCACCAACCTCAACCCATTTATTCCAACGGAACTGCTCGATAGTGTAAGGCAATTTTCCAGTTTCGTTTGATGTCGTAATTGCCAAAACTCCTTGTTTACTGATTCCTATTGAAGAAACATCAAAAGTGCTCATTGGCTTTAAAACCTCAGGGTTCACCACTTTTGGTTTACAATCATCTTTGTGCGAGATGCGAATTTCAATAGGCGAACCAAGGTTCAATTGAAAAAAGCTCAGGTCAATTTCAAACGCACTTGAGTTAATCTCATCAGTTGTAACCTGACCATTAACCTTTACTTCAAACGTGCAAAAACCAACGCCCTCAGAGGCAAAAGGATTCTGAACATAGAGGTTTCTACCATGGTAGTTTCCCTCAAGAAGAATCGTACCGGCCATAGCAGGCATGGTCAAAATCATCATTAAAATTGGAAGAATCTGTTTCTTACTAAGAACGAATCGTGTCATCTGTGTTGAAAACTTGTTAATTATAGACAATATTACGCGGTTGCTAAGATAAATCAAAACATGACTGTTACTAAGATTATTCGATATGCCGCTCATAAGAAGACAATATATGTTCCTTGCATTCTTTAAGCATAACCATTAATCTTGTGTAAAGCCCTGTAAAAATGAGAGTCTCAACTCCGTCCGCATTTCTACTCATTATTCTCACAACAGTTACGTTTTTCTCATGCGAAAAAGTTCAGCGGCAGGAAATTGAACGGAATGGCAAAGGAGACATTCGCCTCGGAGGTACTCTAAATGTTGCTAATTCAAGCACTGTAAAAAGCTATTTGCCAAGCCAAATTGTGAGCGCCACCTCGTCCGAAATCGGCCTGCATGTACATGAAGGTTTATTGAGACTTGATGCTAAAACGCTGAAGCTCATCCCGGGATTGGCGGAAAGTTGGTCAGTTGATGACGCAGGGACTTCGTATGTTTTCATACTGAGAAAAGGGACTAAGTTTCATGCAAACCCTTGTTTTGGAAACGGTAGTAGGGAAATAACGGCCCATGATTTTGAGTATTCTTTCAAACAACTTTGCTCACCTCATAGCAACGCTTTTGAAACCACGTTTCGGAATAGAGTTACGGGAGCTAACGAATTCCAAGACGGTAGCGCAACAGACATCGCTGGAATCAAGGTGATTGATGATTACACGCTAAAAATTGAATTGTATAAAGCCGACCCATCTTTCCTATTTGTGCTAGCGCAACCTTCAACAGCTGTTGTTTCGCAAAAAGCTACAGAAGAGTATGGAAAGAAGGCAGCAGTTGGTGCTGGCCCATTCGAATTTTATAATGACGACAACGGCATAACCTTGGTCAGAAATCAAGATTATTATCGAAAGGATGCGTTTGGCAACAGGTTTCCTTACATAGATACGTTGGTTTTCAAATATTTTCAGACTAGGGAAGAACAACTTAATGCCTTTTTTGAGCATAAAATTGATGTGGTTTCAGGAGTTTATCTCGATCCGGTAAAACAAATTTTAGAGCAGCAGATGGCCGATTTTTCGGGCAAAAACCCCAACTATATTATGCAGCGCGAATCAGAGTCTGTTGGTTACGAATCGTACAGTATTTACCTCTCCAACCTTAAGGGGCTTGAAGACAATTTTATGGGTTATCGCGATTTTTCGCATGTTCAGATTGAACAATAAGTAGCTATTCACAATTACACTCTTATGGATTTAAAAGGAAAAATTGCCTTAGTAACGGGCGGAAGCAATGGTATTGGTAAACAGACAGCTCTTCAGCTTATTAAAGAAGGGGCAACTGTATATATAACAGGCAGAAACAAACAACGACTACAAGCTGCTGCCAATGAGATTGGCGCAAGGCCGATTCTGGCAGACTCATCGATTCAGACGGACGTTGACCGCGTTTTCAGTCAGATAATGAGCGAAAACGATTCATTTGACATTCTCATAAATAATGCTGGCTTTGGGGCTGGATGGGCAGAATTGGGAGAACTAAACATGGAAGCCATGCAGCAGGTTTATCAGACAAATGTGTTTGGTGCTGCCATGATGGGACAGGCTGCTGCCAACATTTTCAAGAAACAGCAATCAGGAAGCATTGTGAACATTGGTTCAACCGCATCGCTAAAAGGTTATGCAAAAGGCAGCATCTATGCCTCATCAAAATTTGCGCTACGCGGATTAAGCCAGTGCTGGCAAGCAGACCTCAGGCCACATAACATTCGTGTTATGCACGTCAATCCATCCGAAGTGACAACTGCTTTTGGCAAGGATGATGGAATTAGCAGAGATGAAGTGTCTAACAAACTACGTCCACAAGAAATTGCAGATGTAATTGTATCTCAACTAAAAATGGATGACCGGGGTTTTGTACCTGAAGTGACGGTTTGGGCAACCAATCCGTGGTAAAATACGGGATTCACGTAACGCAATCTTATATTTGAGAGTATTAGACCAAATACAAACTCATGATAAGAACACTTACCCTCGCCTTACTCCTTCTTCCTTTATTATTCGGAAAATCTTTTGCTCAGCCAAGCTCGGTTACCGTTGGCAGCACAACGCTCGATGTTCGAGTTGTAATTGAAGGCAACAATCAAACTAATGGAATTGACATTCCTTGGGAAATACAATGGGGACCAGACAATTTTATTTGGATGACAGAACGGTTTGGTAGAGTAAGCCGCCTAGATCCTGTAACGGGAACACGGACAACAATTCTCGATTTAACTGGGCCCGTTTACAATAGCTCTGAATCTGGCTTACTTGGTCTTCAGCTGCATCCTGACTTTGCTAATTCCCCGCAGGTATTTCTTGCCTACACTTACGTAATTAGCGGTGGTGTTATTAAAGAACGGATTGTCCGGTATGACTATAATTCCGCTAGTGGTATGCTTGAGAACCCATTGACCCTCATTGAGGGGATTAACGCCAGTACTAGGCACATTGGTTGCCGGTTACTCATTTTGCCCGACAATACCATGCTGGCCACAACTGGCGATTATCAAACACCAGCATCTGCACAGGACGATAACTCTTTGAGCGGAAAAGTACTCCGAATGAACTTGGATGGAACCATCCCTTCGGATAATCCGTTTGGCTCGTCAAGCTACGTTTACAGCAAAGGGCATCGAAACGCTCAAGGGTTATTAATTGCCCCCAACGGCAAGATTTACAGTTCGGAACATGGGCCTTCTACAAATGATGAGTTCAACATCATTGTTCCAGGCGGAAATTATGGTTGGCCAGATGTGGAAGGATTTTGTACGGGAAGCGAGCTTACTGATTGCAATGCTATGACCAGTTATCAAGACCCCTTGGTGAATTGGTACGACAATTCAACTATTGCTCCATCAGATATCGTCTATTACGACCACCCAGCAATTCCAGAATGGCAAGGAAAAATTCTTATGACTGTGTTAAAGACAGAACACGTTAAAGTGTTGGAACTAAGTAGTGATGGGAACTCCATTGTGGGACAAGAAATAATGTTCAACAGCGGTCATGCTAACAACCCAACTTCAACAAGTTCTTCCACTTATAATAATGGAGACTTTAACCGACTTCGAGATGTATGTGTTGCACCCGATGGACGCGTTTTTCTAGCAACCAGCGGTTCTTCGTGGGGAATCAGCGGGACATTTACGAACACCATTGTGGAGCTAAAAAATTCGGCTTACTCTCCAACAGGAATTACCGATGTTCAAACTCTTAGAACACACGTGTTTCCAAACCCGAATTCGGGAACAATGAGTTTGGCGTTTGATAAAAAGTTGATTGGTTCAAGCTTCGCGATACTGGACGAAGTAGGAAGAACAGTTTATACGGGTCAACTCAATTCAGAACAACAAAAACTTGACCTACCAACCTTGGCGTCAGGCATGTATATTTTACAAGCGAGAAACGGAAAGTTTGTTACGAACGAACGGATTTTAATTACTGAATGAGGTTAATTCTACTTGGTTTCGTACTGTCTTTTTTCTCCGTGGCTGTTTTTGGTCAGGTGAGTAATGCTGAATTTGACAAGGTTGCCAAGAAATACGAAAAAGGCAGTTTTGAGTCGGCCTTAGAAAGTACAGAAGCGTTAATTGATAACGACAAACATCGTAAAAAGCCAGAGCCTTATTTGTGGGCATCGATGTGCTTTTATCAGATTCATTTATCAGACAATGAAAAACTTAAGGAGCGATTCAAATCGGCTTTGCGCAATGCATTAAAATATGCTGGAAAAGCCGTGTCTAAAGACAAAAACGGAGACATTGTAAAAGATAATCTGGCATATTTTGAAGTGATGAAGAAGGAAGGTTTAGCAGCCGCAAAAGAATATGAGTCCGCTAATGATTACCGAAAAGCGCTTTACACCTACAAGCAGATTCTGAAGTTTACCCCAAACGATCCCTTCATCCAATTTGCAAAGGGCGTTACTGATATTAGAATGAGTTCTATGTACGAAGCCGAAAAAGAAATCAAGAAAAGTTTTCCGGTTTTGGAAGGTAATTATCGCAATCTTGAATACAAGCCTGACCCAATCAGTTCGCCATTATTGAAACCATCGGTAATCTATTATGCAGACCACTTAGTCAGCAGCAATTTTACAGACTCAGCCAGAAAAGTTTTATTATCGGCTAGAGTATTTTTTCCTCTTGATGAAGAAATAAAACAAAAGCTAGAAGACCTGTAAGATTTCCTAGGCACCGAAACCTAGAAGGCATATGTCGTCCACTTGAGGATTAGGTCTTTTCCAATGTTCGTAGAGTTTTTGTAGCTCTGTGGTTTGCGCTTCCGTAGGAGATTTTGAAATCATCGGAGCACCCTGATAGCTATCGGGGCGGCTTTTAAAGAAATCGGGGTGAAAAAGAAACGAATTATATGGGGTATTTTGGAGTTTAATTGGTATTATAACAGGTTTATCTCAGTAAGTGAGTCAGAATGGCAGAGCTTCACCAATCAAGGGTGACAAATGAAATGAGCATGACCTTTTTGGTCTGATGGAGCCGTTAGTGCTAAGGGAAGTAAGGAAAGCAACAGCCTTGGATAAGAAATTTAACAAGGGGTCTGAGCACAAAATAGAAGTCAGTTTCTGTTAATCAGAGGGTTCTTGGATTGAGTTGAAGAGGAGGAGCTTGATTATCAATGGGTTGCGTCAAAACAAAGACGTGACCCCTTTTTTATTTGCAAGTTATTCGTGCTTATTTGTGGTCAAACACGGGAGTAATGCGCTGCAAGCACCTAAGGGAGCATCATTCAGGAAATTGTCAGAATTGACGTGTTCTGTGTTTACTCAACCTTTACTGGTAAGGTCTTTGGAAATCGAACCCCTTGAAGAATCTTCCCTGCTCCGCCAATCGGAATTACAGCCGTAATCATTACCACACTTCCAACAAGTGAGGTAACACCACCTGCAACGACTAGGCCTGTTTGAACTTTTGGATCTTTGGCGAAATAGCCTCCCGTGGCCAAAGCGCCTCCCACAAGACTCAAGAAAAAACCAACCCCGAATGTCTTTCTGGCATTTTGGAGTTGAAGCCCTGCATAGTTAATGTCCTTTTCAACCGTGGTGAAAGCAGACAAATCCACGACCATATTTTTTGAATCCTTTACAACCATGCTTTCCTCGATTGGTTCAACAACTTCAGTTCCTTTAGTAGAATCAATTTCCGCAAGAGAGGCCTTTTCCTTTAGTTCCATTTCGGTCGCTGTCTCATAGTCAGCCAAAGCCCCATCTTTATTCCCTATCAATTTTTTAATGTCCCCTCGTTCCTTATAGGCTTTTGTATAATTAGGGTCAAGTTTGATGGCCGCTGTAAAATCTTCAATTGCTCCGTCATAGTCCTGTAAAGCAGACCGTACAAGCCCTCTATTAAAGTATCCTTTGGGATTCATTGGGTCTAGCTCTATAAACTTGGAATAATCAGCCATTGCACCACGGTAATCCTGATTGAATGCGCTCAACTTCGAATTGCCTCTTTTGTTGTAAGCATCAGCATTATTAGGATCTAACTTGATAGATTTATTCAGGCTTCGTATTGCTCCACGGAAATCCGCAGCGTGATACTTTTCCAATCCTTGCTCATAATACTCTTGTGCAGTTTGCCCGTAACCCGTAACAGATTGAAACTGAAACGAGCGCTATCATTAAAACTATGGTCTTTCTCATTTGGAATCTATTGTGTAGGTATTCAACTCAATCCTCATGCCCACAAAGTTTTCTTCCATAAGTGTTCTGTGCATCATAAAGCGATACTGCTTTGATCTCGTGTTTGCAGTTATTCAATGCAAAGCAATTCTTGTCCAAGTGATAAGCCTTGCTGTTCTTGCTGTCGCAGATGTAAACAGTTGTATCTGAATGGAGAATTGGAACAGAAAGGGTAAGGGAAACTATGATTAGAAATAGTACCTTCATGTGGTGCTTATTAGTTTTTCAGCTTCCAATAAGATTTATGGTCGTAGTCTTTAGGAACTTCAATGTAAAACCGTTTCTCGCTTTGGGTCTTTGGCTCGTATGTGTAGTAAGTCGCTGATAGAGTTTCTTCTGACGAAATCGGCTTTCCCCAAAAGTGCCAGGTCTCCATTTCCCTTATCGCGGAAGCAACGAACGAGTGTGAAACGAATATTTCATTTTTAAAATCCTCACTTAAAGAAAGGGTAATGAAGTTGGTTAATTGAATGGGCGTGTTATCTGTAAAGGTTTGCGAATAAACAACCGTGGTCTTCCTTGACTTAGCATCATTCGGCACCTCTGTTTGCTTGGCATCCTTGGCTAAAATAAAATACTCTCTTACTATTCGCTGCTGCCTTGAATAGATGATAGAATTAGGCGACAAGAATGTGATACGCTCTTTAGCTGTAATAACTGATGAACTTGCCGTGCTTCCAACGTTTGCGGACAAAACTACGCCACCCAACCCTAATACGGAAGCCCCGTAACCTTTTCCCACGGAAAGGGTGTTCACTTGTTTGTTATCGTCCCAATAAGGGTACGGAATATTGTTGTTTACAAGGTTCGATTTCTTCCAGTCTATGTAAATAGGGACATTAAGCTTGTTCTGTATCTCGAACCAAAATTCTCCTCTATCACCCCAAAAGTGATAGGCAATGCGTACCGTGTCATTATCAAAAACGTAATGTGTCTGGTTGTCCTTGATGGTTGGGCTTGTGGGCTGCATATCCACAACCTGAACGGCCGTTCTGCAACTGAACAGCAGGGCAATAAAACAAAGAAATATGATAGGTCTCATTTTATAATTGAATTGGTTGCAAAATGGATTATCAACAAACGTACGATGAAAATAGGTAATCATAACAGTATCTGAACTGCAAGGCCAAAGCTATAAATTAGACCGATACTTCGGTCTATTGGTCTGCGTTAAGCTTCGGACTTTGCCGCAATGGGTCAGGTCAGGGATGAGGCTTATTTACAGCGGTTCGGGTTTCATGTTAGGAAACTACGTGCTGCAAAGCAATTGTCGCAATACCAGTTGGCCGACCTTGCTGATGTTAGCCGTAGCCAGATCATGGGTATTGAGAACGGAAGCATTAACCCAACGCTTTGCACACTTAAAGCTGTGTCCGAAGGTTTGAGCATTCCGTTTAGCGAACTGGTGGACGCAGGCTAATCCTTATCTGTGCGCTTAAAACCTATCTGTTTCCTTCCTTTGAGTTCTTGCGCCCGTTTCTTAGGCCTCCATCAAGTAGCCGATAGCCTCAAAAATATCGTTGAACTTCCTGTCGTAGCGTTGTTCCAGTTCTTTCAGTTGGTTGGCAAGTTCGGTATGTGAAAGGGCAAACTGCCGCATGAGTACGAATGCTCGCATAATTGCGATGTTCACCCTAATGGCCTTTGCGCTGCTCAGTACGCTCGAAAGCATGGAAACACCCTGTTCGGTAAAGGCGTAGGGCGGTGTTCTTCTTCCTCCCCAACTTGACATCACAGATTGTGATTTCAAGTCTGACCATTCATCTACATCAAGTTGGAACATGAAGTCCTCTGGAAATCGCTCAGAGTTCCGTTTTACGGCCTGATTGAGCGCTCTTGTCTCTACCTCGTACAGTTCGGCAAGATCAAAGTCTAGCATTATCTGCTGGTCTCTTACTGAATGTATTCTACTGCGTATGATGTCGAGTTCCATTTTTGGCGTACTGCTATAGTCTGCAAACATAATTATCCTGTGCTTTTAATTTATCGTTTCAGAATGGTTCAGCCTACCAAGGTTCGGGTTCGTTAAGCTCAAAAGCCTCCCACAATTCTTCAGCAGTCATTCCGAAAGTTCCTCCTGTGTTGGGGGTTGCGTTTTGGCCGTGCTGCATTTCTTGAAGATTAAACACATGGTTTTCAGGTTTTGTAAATTCTCTTTCCTTGTAAACCCTGAGAATTCCCATTTCTCTTCATTTCAAGGGTGTTCTCTTTACCCCTGATAATTCCCTGTTTAGGGTTATTGTAGTTGTCTTTGATTGCTTCAATGGAGGGTGTGAAAACTCCCGCTTTTCGGGGCTGTTGACTGCTGAATTCTTTGAGATAGGTTCGGATATTTTTTCCTTATCTATGTTAATAGCGGACTCCAGCATCTCATCATAATTCGTGGTGTATAGATTATTCCACGGAAGCATGAGAAGCGTTCTATGCAAGGAGAGTGTCTCATCTGTAAGTAACTCCCTTTCAGCTTTACCATCAACATTGAACTCCAAATGAGTTTCATCCTCACTTAATATCGGAGTCTTTTCTTCAATATAATTAGCGATGGAATCTCTGAAGCCTTTGCGCTTGATGTAAAGAGATACAATGTCCAGATAACCAATTTCGTCAATGAGCTTACCTACTTCATTGTTTGGTACTACCACGAATTTAGTGGAACTCATTGATGGCTGGGGCGTTTGCAAAAAATGCTTGTACTGCTGATACGAATTACGAATCGTGTACGAATCCCACTTCCAGTAAAATAACAGTAGAACCATGAAAAGAGATGGGAGATAGAACTGCTGTTCAAGAAGATAAAGCAGAATTTTCCGCTACAATACTTTTATGGAGATAATCAGAATGCCATTCAGATACAGATCTGGTGCACGCTCATAGCCATGCTGCTCATTATGGTGATGAAAAAACAATTGACCAGACCTTGGAGCTTCTCTAATCTGGTCAGTTTGATGCAAAAACACCTGTTCGCGTATGCAAAATTCACCGACTTCTTCAATAACGTGGATGCCTATGCCAAAGAGTTTGTCAAAAACAAAGGAAATACGACCAGTTATCAATCAAAGATCCAGTTCTGTTGAAGTCAATATGATAGGGACTTACTTTTAAGATTTGACTATTTTTCACTCGTTCTGTGGGGAAGATTCCCTATGTTTCTTCCGTTTTGAGTTTTATCGGACAACAGTAATTCTTTATAGCACATTTTGAAGTACAATTGGTATCATTAAGCCTTAATTCTTGATAAGGGAAAAATATGTTATGGCCACAGATGCACAGATTTTAACGGAGAACCGTTTGAAAATATGGTTTAAACATCTATCGAACAAATCTATTTAGAATGAGTTTAGATAAACGATAACTTTGCCGTAGATTTTGAACATTAACTTAGAATTTTAAGATATGTATCCACCAGAAATAGTAATGCCAATGAAGCAGGACATCACTTCGGCCGGAGTGAAGGAATTGCTTACACCAGAAGATGTAGATGCAGCTATAAAAGCTGATGGAACTACTTTGGTTTTCATTAATTCGGTTTGTGGTTGTGCGGCAGGAAATGCGCGCCCTTCCATTAAAATGGCGCTTAAACATGATAAGCAGCCAGATAGAACAACTACGGTTTTTGCAGGTTTTGATACGGCTGCTGTTGCGCAGGTAAGGGCACATACGGCTCCTTATCCGCCATCAAGCCCGTGTATTGCGCTTTTTAAAGACGGGAACTTGGTCCATTTTATTGAGCGGCATCATATTGAAGGCCGCACACCAGAAATGATCGCTGAGAATTTGACAGGTGCTTATGATGAGTTTTGTTAATTGAGACTACGTGATAAACCCGTTGCTTATATTGATTATCTTTAAAAATGCCAACGGCTCTTCGTGTTAAGGGATTTCGTTTTTTCTTTTACAGCAATGAAGGAAACGAACCAATACATATTCATGTGGAAAAGGGCGATGCCGTAGGTAAAGTTTGGCTTGAGCCGATTGTGGAACAAGCCTATTTTTATGACTTTACGGTGCGGGAAAGAAAGCCGATCATGGAAATTTCGGTCGAAAATTTAGAATTATTAAAAGAAGCTTGGAATGGGAAATTCAGATAATATGAGGTCTTCCGATCTGTTTGAACGAGTGATCCATGAGGGAAACTTGAAGATTAAAGATATTCACATACATAAGGACGCAAACAGCTTAGTGGTTATTCTTTCTAGCGGCAGTGTTCTTGCCGCCTCATTGTCGTCTTTTCCGTCATTGAACAACGCTCCCGAAACTGTGCTTAATAATTGGCGATTGGTCGGGTCGGGTGTTGGAATTCATTGGGAAGACCTGGATGAAGACCTTTCCTTAAAAGGGCTGATAAGCGAGGTTGTGTTAAGGCAGCTCGGTGCTTCTGGAAATAGCCTTAAAGTGGCGGTCTGAACTTAGCTGACGGATGAAATGAAAAAGCCGATGTGATAATTCGGAGCGGCTTTTTGTTGTAACAGGTTGATTTATACCTTACAAAGATGAAGTATTCTGTTGTCTTTTTGTGCGTCAACCTGATTGCCTCGCTGAGTTACGGGCAAGACTCGATTTACCTGAACAATGGTACAGAAATCAATGGACGGGTTACAAGAGTGTGGCAGCTGCATTCCAACCCACTATCCTCCTGCTGAAAATATCCATGATGAAGGTCAGGTAATAGAACTCTCCTGCAATGTCGTAATAAGTTATGTCGCTGCAATAGGTCTGGTTGGCACCTGTCAACTCTAGGGCCACGGTCAGATTGGGAAACCGTATCACTCCGCTGCTGTTGGTGGTGCGTCTGTAGTTCCTGTATCTGCGCACTTTCATGCCCGCCCGGTGGTCGTCCCTGATTATCTGCTGATGGAAGTTCTGCTTGCTGATGCCCACCGCATGGTACATCCTGTTCATGCTTGTGATCATCTTTTCACGGTTTTCGCAGAACCACCTGAGGGTGAGGACCTTTCTTTTTTTTTAATCTCGATGCCCAGATCCTGCTCGGTCAGTTCGATCATCTTCTCATAGAACTCGACCTGTATCTGCTTCTGGCCCACCATCCGTTCCAGTTCCTTCACCTTCTCTTTGAGTTCTTTTATTTTCCGTGTATCGCTCATGGGTTCTAGCACTTGTTTCACTCCTTTCTTCAAATGTGAGGAATATTGGTAAATCCAATTGTAGACCGCTGAACGAGAAACCTCATACTCTCTGCTGATCTCGATCACTGTGGACAGATTTTGCTCAATATCACGCACACATTTTTTCTTGATCCCTTCGCTGAAGGAGCGGTTGCGCTTCCAGTTTCCTAGTGACGTATTTCTCTTTTTTGTTTCCATTTTCGGTTCTTTGTAAACCTCCGAAAACCGTCAACTTATTTCAGGCACACACAATAGATTTCTCGACTCCCTAAACTCCGCTCGAAATGAGGAAAGAAGGTTGTCTCTCCACAATGGACTTTTTCCCGTTTTAACGTTTTTCCTTTTTCCCTTTAAGACCGTACCTTCGCGCCCTCAAAATCAGGCACAAAATGCATCGTTCACACACTTGCGGAGAATTAAGAGCAGAACACATCGGTTCTGAAGTTACATTAAGCGGTTGGGTTCAAAAAGGACGAGACCTTGGCGGAATGACATTCATTGACCTTCGCGATCGCTATGGCATAACTCAGATTGCGTTTAACCTCGATGTGAACAAAGAACTGTGTATGCAAGCACGTGCTTTGGGGCGCGAATTCGTCATCAAAGTAAAAGGCAAAGTAGCTGAACGCGAAAGCAAAAACAGCAAAATGGCTACAGGAGATATGGAAATCATCGCTGGTTCGCTCGAGGTTTTAAATGCAGCTAAAACACCTCCTTTCACCATTGAAAATGATACTGATGGTGGCGAGGAAATAAGAATGAAATACCGCTATTTGGATTTGCGGAGACAAAAGATGCGCGCTAACATGGAGTTACGCCACCGTCTGTCTATCGAGACCCGAAAGTTTATGGACGAACACGGGTTTCTTGAAGTAGAAACGCCTTACCTCATCAAAAGCACACCAGAAGGAGCGCGTGATTTTGTGGTGCCATCAAGAATGAACGCAGGCCAGTTTTACGCTTTGCCGCAAAGCCCGCAAACCTTCAAGCAATTACTTATGGTTTCTGGGTTTGATAAGTACTACCAAATCGTACGGTGCTTTCGGGATGAAGATTTGCGTGCCGACCGTCAGCCAGAGTTCACACAGCTAGACTGCGAAATGGCTTTCGTGGAGCAAGAAGACATTTTGAATGTGTTCGAAAAGTTGACACGTCACCTCTTCAAAACCGTTAAGAACGTTGAGCTAAACGAGTTTCCAAGAATGGAATATGCCGATGCGATGCGTTTGTACGGCTCAGACAAGCCCGACATCCGTTGCGGGATGCAATTCGTAAAACTGAACAGCGTTGTTCAAGGACAAGGGTTTGGTGTTTTCGATAATGCCGAATTAGTGGTTGGTATCAACGTAAAAGGCGGAAACGAATTCACGAGAAAACAAATTGATGGCTTTACCGATTTCGTAAAGCGCCCACAGATTGGTGCAACAGGATTGATTTATTGCCGACATAACGAAGACGGAACATTCAAAAGTTCAGTAGATAAATTCTTTCAGCAGGAAAAACTTGCCGATTGGAGCAGTGCTTTCAAATCTGAAGCAGGTGACCTTATGCTTGTAATGGCAGGCGAAACAGACAAAGTTAGAAAGCAGCTTTGTGAATTGAGGTTACATGTAGCAGATTTGCAAGACTTGATAAACCCAGAGGATTTTGCTCCATTATGGGTTGTAAATTTCCCGCTATTGGAATGGGATGAAGACACGAATCGTTTCCATGCCATGCACCACCCATTCACATCTGCCAAGCCAGAAGATATTCATTTGATGGGCAAAGAACCAGGAAAGGTTAGAGCCAACGCCTATGACCTTGTCATCAATGGAACAGAGTTGGGCGGTGGTTCTATTCGAATTCACAATAGAGAACAGCAAAAACGGATGTTTGATTTGCTCGGATTTACGGAAGAAGAAGCCAAAAACCAATTCGGTTTCTTAATGGATGCCTTCGAATTTGGAGCACCTCCGCATGGCGGCATCGCATTCGGCTTTGATAGGCTTTCGGCCATTTTTGGTGGTCAGAAAGATATTCGAGATTTCATTGCCTTCCCCAAAAACAACGCTGGACGAGACATGATGATTGACTCACCATCGGTTATTGACAAAGCGCAATTGGACGAGTTGAACATTGATGTTTTAAGCACAAAAAAGGCCTAATTATCAGGTGGTTTTAACAGTTATATTTGCTCCATGAAATTTCGCCCAGCAGTTCTGCTGTTATTATTGTCATTCGTTCTGATTTTTACAGAATCCTGCATCACTCGAAAGGACATTTCTTATTTCCAAGATATTTCAGATTCAGCGTCTGTTCAAAAAATAACTAGGGAATTCGAAGCCGTTATTCAAGCTGGAGATATTCTGTCTGTTCATGTTACCAGCCTTAGCCAAGAGGCAAGCAGCTTCTTTAATGTGGTGGGCGAAACAACAGACCAACAGGTGGCCAACACATACTTGGTTAATGCCTTAGGAGAAATTGAAATGCCTTTAATCGGAGCGATTAAGGTAGGAGGAAGCACCTCAGAAATAGCCAAATCAAATATCAAGAATAAATTACAGAAATACCTTGTTGATCCAACGGTGAATTTGCGGATTCGCAATTTTAAAGTCACGGTTCTGGGAGAGGTGGATCAACCTGGGGTTTATACTATTCCTAACGAGAAAATCACTTTAATAGAGGCTTTAGGACTTGCTGGCGATATGACCATTTTTGCTAGACGAATCAATGTGTTAGTTATCAGAGAAGAGTCTGGAGAACGGAAATTCGTGAAACTAGACCTCACATCCAAGGATCTTTTTGAGTCTGACTATTACTATTTACACAGCAACGACATTCTGTATGTTGAACCTGGCAAAGGGAAATTTGCTTCTGCCGATGCATGGTATAAAATACTTCCCATCATATTTAGTGGTCTGACCGCCTTAGGTCTATTTCTCACTCGATCAAATATCGGCCTCTAATCTCTATTGCGATGAACAACCAATCCCCTACGAATCATTCGTTTGAAGAAGAGGAAATTGACCTGACCAGAATACTTAACATTGCGGTTGATAAGTGGTATCTGTTCGTTGTTTTTGTTTGTCTCGGAGTCATTCTTAGTTACACATACGTTTGGTACGCACAGCCGATTTTCGAAATGCAGGCAACCGTTCTTGTTGACGATGAAAGCAACGATGTTTCACAAAGTATTCTTGATGAGGTTGGCCTTGTAGGCAAGAAACGTAATATCGAGAACGAAATAGCCATTTTATCGTCAAGGTTTTTTATGGGAAAAGCCATGTCTAGGCTTGATTTAAATATTTCGTGCCAAGTAGATTTGGGAATGCGAAAACGGGTGCTTTACCAAAACCACCCCATTAAGCTGGAATATGTGCCTAATGAGGATGCTCCACAGATCTTCTGGATTACATTAGAATTGTCGGAAAATGGCGAAGCGGCCAATCTAGAATTCGAAGTACCGCTGATTGGTGGCGACACCAAAGAATTTAGTGAATCTGTATCGTTGGAAGAGGACTTTGTGAATGAATTAGGGCAATTTAAAATATTAAAAACCGAAACCTTTTCCGAATACACCGAGGGCGACTCTGCAATAAGTAATAACTACAACCTAACCTACCAAAGCAACGATGTGCTCGTAACCAATTGTTTAGAAGTGCTATTCGTTTCTGAAGCAAGGGATGGAGCAAGTATCCTCCGTGTAAAAATGGAAGACCAAGTACCCGAACGAGGCGTTGACATACTGAATGCCTTACTAACGGTATATGTTCAGAGCAACATTGAGAAAAAAAACCAATTGGCGGTCAACTCATTGGACTTCATTGAAACCCAATTGGATCAAATTAACGCAGACCTAAATCAACTGGAATCCGAAATCAAATCATTTAAGACGCGTTATGCTGTGTCGGATATTAGTTCTGAAGCTGCATTCTTCTTAGAACAGGTCGGAGACTTAGATAAGACGATTTCAAAGATAGATGTTCAACTCAGCATCATTGGTTATTTGGAAGAATACCTAAATTCTAACAAAAATCTACTCAATGCCTCTCCTTCTAGTCTCGGAATTGCAGACCCCCTCTTGCAACAACTTATTGTTACCTTGAGTGAACTGGCAGCAGAACGAGAAAGTATGTTGCGATTTACAATGAAAGATAACCCTCTTGTGAATTCCATTGATACAAGGATAAGTGAAACCAAAGAATCTCTCAAAAAGAATATTGCCAGTATCAGAAATGGACTGCTTGCTTCCAAAGAAGAAGTTCAACAACAGCTTTCTGTAGTAGAAAGCAGAGTAAGTTCGCTACCAAAGGCGGAATATGAACTTCTTGCTCTAGAACGGCAATATTCTATTAAAGAGAGCCTGTACCTTCTTCTGCTGGAAAAAAAATCGGAGAACGCGATTATTCTAGCCTCCACGGTTTCGGACAATACTATTATTGACAAACCAAGAAGTTCGGAAAAACCCATAAGCCCGAAGAAGCTACTGATTTATCTTCTAGGATTGGCTCTAGGCGTGGGGCTGCCTGTTGTTTATGTACTTCTGCTCTCTGTGTTTGACAATCGGATTAAGAATCCTGAAGAATTAAAAAAGGTAACGAAAATTCCTTTTTTGGGAATGATTCCTCATCACAATGAACAAGGGTATATTGTGGTTGGAAAGAATATGAACTCGGCTGTAGCAGAATCGTTCCGTTCTATTCGGACGAACTTAGGTTTTATTGTGGGGCAAAAAGAAGATAACGGAATCCCTTTTCGAAAAGTAATTCAACTCACTTCGGCCATGGGCTCCGAAGGAAAATCGTTCTCATCTATCAATTTAGCCACATCAATGGCTCTAAGTGGTGCCAAAACCATTGTAGTTGGGCTAGACCTTCGCAAACCAAAGCTGGCAGAATATTTTAATCTTTCTAACGATTGTGGTGCAAGCTCAGTATTAGCAGGAATAAGCGCGTTAGACGAAGCCATCTTCAAAACTCAAATTGATTCGATGAATGTTCTAGTAGGCGGACCCATTCCGCCAAACCCAGCAGAGTTGTTGATGAGTCCCAAACTGAAGGAAATGTTGGATGACCTTGCAGATAGATATGACCATATTATTCTGGACACTCCTCCCATTGGCCTAGTAACAGATAGCTTAATTATCTCTGAACATTCCTTTACCACCATTTACATGGTACGCCAGAATGTGACCAATATTCATTCGCTCAAATACGTAAACGAACTATACAATACTGGGAAAATAAAGAGTATGTCGATTATACTAAATGATGTGAAGGCATCACGATTCGGGTACGGTTACGGATACGGCTATGGTGCTGGCTATGGTTCTTATCAGCAGGAGCAGCCGAAAAATCTATTTCAGAGATTGTTCTCCTGATTCCCTTAGATTCTTCAGCCGTTATTTCCTTTTTCCACTAAACACTCACTTCGTCTAGTCGGGGATAACAGGGTTCAGAAAATTGCAATGGGCTTCACCATTAATACCCTACGTTTAACCCAAAACCGAACCAAGTGTCGGACACATTAGCAACAGAAACTCCTGGGAACACGAGATTTCCGTCACTATAGCCAGAAAGATGGTTCACCATCAATTGAACGGTAACATCGTTAATTATTTGATACCGGATACGCAACGTTATGCGGTCTGTACTGGAGACCGTTGAAGTCATGAACTGTGCACCAGTAAGAGTTACTGGGTTTGCTGGCACACCAAAATCATGGAGCGGTCCTTTCCTCCACCGTTTGTATTCGGCTATCACTCTGAGTTTAGGCAATGGCCGCAATTGAAGTCCAACAGTCCACCCATCGGAGTTTTCACCAAGAAAATACCCAAGCCCATAGTTTGCGTTTGCATAGGTGGTAGTTGGAATATAATGTCTATAAACCCCAGGTCTAATTCGGGTGTAATTTCCATAAACTTTAAGGTTCCAAGCTGTAAAAGGCCGAGAACTAAGTCCTACCTGATAGCCAAGGGAATTACGTTGATTTTTAGAGTCGAACATCGTTGACAGACGTATTTCGTCAATTAATATGCTACCATATATCCGTCCCCAACCAAAGAGGTCAAAATTAATGTCTGCATAGATTTGGCTGTTCTGTCCAGCATTATTAACCTGACCATTAAAACTTTGATCCAAAGCATTGTAGAACATGATGGGAATGAAATGCCCAGCGTTTATGTTATTGTCCGAAATGATAACCGAACTCCCCAAACTGAACGAGAGGTACTTCCATGGTTTTACAGTTATAAGGTTTGCTACAACGAACTTAGAATGATAGACTTCCCTGTACACACCGTTTCCCGTGAGGTACGACCGAGTCGAATCAACAATGTCGGAATTCAACCACCCAAAAGTATATGTCAGTTCAGCCCATTTTATTGGTTTAAGTTGTAGATGAAACCTTGGAAAGCTAGGGGCTCGTTTTGATAGAATAATCTGGTCAGTAGGCGCAGAACCTAATTGAAGATGGTCTTTAAGTATTCCAACCTGTCCCCATTTCCAAGCATAAGTGATACCCCCTCGTATTGCATAATACTCTCTTGCATTTTTATTCAGACTACTTCTACGAGAAACGCCACCAAGTTCAGGACTTAAACTGTTCACTCCATTCCAGTCAGGCAGCTCGAAATAATCACGAAAACTGAAGTAAAACCCGAAACCCTTCCCTATTCTACCATAAATCTCACCTCCCCAGTTCTGATATCGTCTTAAATCAGACTTTGTATTAATCATACCCACTCCCATGACAATCGGGTTAACCGTAACCTGAAACAGATCATTGGCAAAGTAGAAAAGGTCTAGCCGTTTTTTTAGTCCGTAATCATCAAACACTCTGCGCTTAGCCCATTTTCCTTCTCGATGCACTTTTCCTGAGCCAATGTCCTTACCGAATTCCTGCTTCCAAAAATCCAACTCTTTGCGTTGCACGCGATTGAGTGCGGTTGAAGAATCTGCCGCCCATAGCATGGTGGCAATTTCTTTGCGCGAAAGCGGTTTTACGGCCACATTGTATTCCACAATTCCGAGTATGCGCAACTCCGAAAGGAAATTATAAACATCGACATGGTCGGTATGATAGGGAATGAATTGCGCCTTGGCCGTGAGTCCGAAAACAAGCAATATTCCAACAAATAATATTTGTATAAAAGGTAGTTTACTCATTGTCAACCTGCATTTTTTTCGCCACAGATCATATTCCAAACGGTTCTCCAGATAATCTTCAGGTCAAACAGAAAAGACCAATTCTCTATGTACCAAATATCATATTCCACTCGTTTTTGCATATCTATCAATTCTTTGGTTTCTCCACGATAGCCGTTTACTTGCGCCCAACCTGTAATGCCTGGTTTGGCAAAATGCCGCACCAGATAATTATCTATTAGTGCCGCATATTGCTCTGTATGCTTAAGCATGTGTGGGCGTGGCCCTACTACCGACATGGAACCGGATAGTACATTGAAGAATTGAGGAAGTTCATCAAGATTTGTTTTCCTCATAAATCTACCTATACCGGTTATCCGTGGGTCTGCAGAAGTAGCTTGTAACTCATCCGACAAATCATTTACGCTCATCGTTCTGAACTTTAAACAAGTAAACTCCTGATTGTCTTCTCCAGTTCGTTTTTGCCGAAAAAATACTGGTCCTTTTGAACTTAGTTTGACCAATACAACAAGAACCGGAAAAAGCCATGAAAACAAGAATAAAATAACCATCGATGAAAACACAATATCGAATAGCTTCTTAATTAATCGATTAGCAACTGACTCAAGGGGTTCTTTCCTTACCATCAGTACAGGAATGTGTCCGTAAAAGTCGATACTTACATGTCTTCCTCTTGTATATGAATAGAAGTTAGGAATGAACTTAATGCGTACCATATACTTTTCTGCAAGAAAAATAGTCTGCCTTATAATCTCTGGTTTATCTGAAGTCAAGGCTATGTACATTTCCTGAACCTGATTTTTCTGAAGGAATTTCTCCAGATCTGAAAGCGGCCCTAGTATGCGCTCACCACTCACCTGTGCTATGGAGGCATCTCCAAAAAAACCTAACAAACGATAGCCGAAAGAAAGATCAGACTCTAGTACTTCCGAAACTTTCTGTGCTGGTTCTCCCGTACCCACAATGAGTACCCTCCTAAAGTTGTAGCCCTTTGCTCGGACATACTTGAGCGATTTCAGCAATGCTATCCTAAAAAGCATAATACAACCTCCAAAAAGCAAATAGAAGTAAAGCATGTGTAAGCGCGACATATGATCATAGTTGAGTACTATGATGAATAACGCCACGACCATTATGTGGGTCAGAATAACCTTGAGATTTCGGCTAAGGAGTGTTTCAATACGCTCAACTCTAAGGAATGTGTATGCATCTTGGTACAGTACAAGAGCTACCCAAAGAACATTTGCTAGCAGCCAAATAGTTCGGGTTTCAGACTCTTCGAAACGGGAGAGGTTGCCGTATCTTAGGTATAGTGACACCGCATAAGCACTGTTCAGAAAACAAATATCCAGCATCAACGATATGGAATTAATATAGCGAGAGAACCGATATGACGTTAATATATTTAGCAAAAACATCCTACGACACTAAAGTTCATGAAGACAGTTTGTTGGTGATCTGCTTGAAATGATCCACATACTGCTGAACAACCTTTGACCAAGAATACGTTGATTCGATCTTTTGGATATTTCTTTCGATGTAACCAGCATACTCTTGCCTTTTCAAATTGATTACTAATTCAGTAATATCGTCCGAATTATTGAAATAGAATGCATCGTTTCCAAGAATGGCTCTATTAAATACATTATCGCTGGCGCAAATAAGTGCAGAACAGGCCATTGCCTCCAGCAGTGATGGATTCGTTCCTCCAACGGTGTGTCCGTGAAAATAAAGATTCGAATAGTGCCTCAAATTATTAAGTAGTTGTTGGTCATATATACCCCCAACAAACCGAATGTTCGAGCAGTTTTCGAAGGTTTTCTTAAGGTATGCGCCATAATTTGTATCGTGATTTCCTATTACCAAAAATGGACGACCCGAACTTGGATTGCAGGCTCCTTTCAATATTTTTTCAATGCTATTCTCTGGTTCAAGACGAGCAATCAGCATATCATATCCGTACGGTGCAAAATCCCAATCTGCAAGCGCTTTCTCATCTGCCGATTGAAATAAGTCTGATCCGTACGGGATATAAACGGACTTACTGTTGAAGGTATCGCTCAGATACTTCTGAATACCAATTGAATCGGCTATAAGATGGTCTGAATGTTTAATGGCCAGCTTTTCTGCATACCTCAGAAAACGCTGAACTTTTTTTGAGTATTTGGTTCGTTTCCATTCAAGTCCATCCATATTGGTGGTAACAATTGCTTTCTTCGGAAAAAGTCTTGACCAAATAGAACTGCTTGTATATCCTAGCTGCAGAATCACATCGAAATTCTTCTTACGAGAATCGAGTATGCAGTTCAGATCATATATAAACTGACCAGCAGTACCAATCAAATCCTCAGGATCCCAACAATGAACTATTTCAACTCCTTTGTAAGTAAATTCCTTATATGGATGGCTGTGCGAATTGTAAACAACAACCTCAAACCCACGTTCTACAAGTCCGACCGAAAGGTATTCCGCAAACTGTTCAAAACCCCCATAATAGTTGGGGATTCCACGGGTACCGATAATCGCAATTTTCACACCACAAATTTATCATAACCTGAGTTCATTAGGAATTATACACCCGTATAGTTTTCCGCCCAATGTCATCCCAATCATATTCGGCCTTTAGTTTGGCCGATGCATTGTGGGCAACCACTTGAACCTGATGCTGTTCGGAGACTAATTGAAGAATCACTTCGGCCAATGAATCCGAATCTTCCGATTGAAACAAGTATCCCGTTTTTCCATCTTCAACCACTTCGGCAAACGGTGGCAAATTGGATGCGAGAACGGCACGTCCGTAAGACATGGCCAGCAGCAGCACACCGCTTTGATAAATTCTTCGATAAGGAAGAACAACGATGTCTGCTCGTTGAAAATAGCCATCTACTTCCTCGTTAGGGATAAACGAAAAATTAGTCTTCACAAATTCTGTCAATCCCAATTCTTCAATCAGTTGTTGATACTGAAGCAAATCGTCATGCCAAACCTTGCCTGCTATTTGTAAGCTCACATTCGGATTGGTGCTAATCACTTTGGCCATTGCCTTCAGCAGAATATCCAAGCCTTTCACCTTTTTAATCTGTCCGAAAAAAAGCAGATTCAATTTTCCTTTTTCCTGCGGCAGGTACGAAAGTTCGTTTACGCTGTGCAAATAATGACCATGCGGAATGACCGTGACATTTTCTTTATCGTGAAAAGATTTTAATTCATTAAAACTGAATTGGTTGTGTACGATAATGGAATCAAATGATTTTAAAATGTAATCTCGAAACAGGGCATTGCTTCCGCCTCTAAAGTCGCTTACATCATGTATGGTAAGCACTTTTTTGAATGCGAATCGGTTTAGAATGAAAACAACGAGAAAGTTGAGCCAATCGAAGCTGAAAAAATGAAGATGAACCACGTTGCAACCCATTTTTTGTGCTTGAGAAAACGCCTTGTAATGTCCACGCAGATACTGAAACAGTTTACTCGCCTTGTTACTCGCTTTCCACACCTTGCCGAATGTTCGCAGCACGTTTACATTCTCTATGGTTCGCTGCTCAGTGTCTTGACAGGTGTGAAATTCAACCGCCACATTATTGGCCGCCAAACCTCCAGCCAGACCATAATCATAATGGTCCATGCCGCCATGGCCGCCAACGGGTTCGATGAGGGCTGTTTTCATCATGGAAGAGCATGGAAAAATTCAATGTCTTTTTTCAAGATTTTCTCCAGCTGTTGACGTTCTTTCAATGTCATTGATTCGGCCTTTGCTTCTTGATAAATACCTTTGAGAACAAACTTCTTAATTCCAGAAGGAATCACTTGCTTTATACGTTCGGTAATGTGCCGGTTTTTCAGGGCAAACCTGCCAATGATGTTAGTCGCTTCTTTTCGCTGATTCACTATGTTGTACAAGTCTTCATAGCGGAACGATAATTCAAGGTCAAGAAATTTTTCCAATTTGGGTACAGCATCCTTCAACTCTTCCAATTTAATTATCAATACATTCTGTTCTCCGAAGGTATTAATGAACCTGCCAACATTCTTTTCGTAACTACTGTTTCCAACATACTGCTTGTAATGATAAGACCCAGTGTCTTTTAAGTAATCAGCGAGTGATTGCGAAGCATGGCTCATTCGCCTGTCCATTAAGAAATGGGAAAATGCTCTTTTCACAGGGTCTCTCAACATTAGAATTATCCGTGTATCAGCATTAAACTGTTTGATTGCTGAAGATGCCGCATCAGATGCAAAATATGAGACACTTGCATCAACCAAGTACTTTGTTTCATTCGGCACCTTTTCAAACTGATGCAGATATTGAGACAATTGCCCTATTTTAAGATCTCGATAATAGGATTCTTCAACAAGTTCGTTGTAGCTAAAAAAGTTCAACTCCTTGACCTTTGGCAAATAAATTTGATTGCTTGTTTTCAGGAACTCATAAAGAAAAGTTGTGCCGCATTTAGGTGCTCCAGCAATGAATAGATTTGGCTTATTCATCCTTTAAAAGTAGTCCCAAGAATTTTGAAATAAATAGGTAGGATGTCCATTCTTCCTTTTAGCACGAGCTTGAAGGTCAATAATAGCAGTTCTGCATGAAACAAAAAAGCAAAAGTGAGCATGTTTATTCCTGTCGTATTTTTCTTCAATGCTAAGTATTGATTTGATTTCATATTTGAATAAATGAAGGCTAACTTCGGGTTAGATGCCTTCATTCCCACCTCTTTCACACTGCTTGATCCTTGCACTTTATGATAAATGATTGAGCGCGGTTGGTAGTACATGCCTATGTTTAATCTGGTAGCACGCAGGCATAATTCGAGATCCTCACAATACATGAAAAAATGGTCATCGAATCCCTTTAATTCTAAAATGGCCTTTTTAGAAAACAGCATCAAACATCCAGAAACAAAACTGACGTAACGCAATCTGTTTGCCCCATTTTCGGTAGCGCGACCATTGTAATCGGCCACTTGTGGCCACCCTCTTTTGTGGTTGATTTCCGCCCCGCCATACCAAACCACATTTCTATCATACTCATAATATATTTTCCCGGTGGTCATTCCTATCTGTGGGTCTTGCGCAAATGGCTCAATAAGATGTTCAAGAAAATCGGGTTCCACGATGGTGTCATTGTTGAGCAGGCAGATATAATCGAATTCCACATGCTTCTGTACCCATTGTATTCCAATATTATTAGCTCTGCCGAATCCTATATTCTGTTGATTGTAGATAATGTGAAGGCCTTGATACTTATCTTTTAATCCTTCCAACTTTGATGCGTCTTTCGATGCGTTGTCAACCAACACCAATGATATCTGAATATCTGAGGTAAGTTGCATAAGGCTATCCAAACACATATCCGTGTCGGAAAAACCATTGTAATTAACTAATACTATTGCTACCCGTTTACCAACCATTGCTCCTTGAAAACTCAGCCCCGAGGCTTCTATCACCCATACTGCGAATTAAAATTACGACCATAAACACACTTGGCATAAGTATAGATGTCCCAGTGAGTATTGAATAAAGCATAGTGAACAATACCGATAGTTTGACCCAAAGGTCAATAATAGACGATGGTGAGATAGAGAAATAAAACCGAAGCTGCAGCAGAAACACAATCAACCCAATGATTCCGAAAGCGTAAAGTATTCCAAGTAGGCCAACGTCTGAAAGATAAAAATGCACATCTCCGAACAATTGCTCCTTTACCCCACTTCTGAATACCCCATTGCCCAATAGCGGGTGCTCCCAAAAGCCATTGATGGCTATATCTGATTCCCATAGTCGTGCACTTACCGAATAATCAGTCTTTGACCCTTGGTCTGCGAACAGAAACCCAACATCCGAATATTTTTTCATGATAAGTCGGCCATAATCCGCATTGGATAAGAATGCCGTTCCTGCAATGAACGAAGCAAGTGCTATAGGTAGCAATCGAATCCTGATCAATACTGATCGTTGAACAAAGAAACCGAGAAGGACGGTTAAGATGAAACATATAAATATATACCGCTGAAAATCACCGAAGAAATTAGCACCGAACAGAATGAAGGAAATAACCATGTACCTATTAGTCCTTTTCATAAAAAAAAGGGCCAGATAGTATATGGATAAGAGGTTGATGATATTCTTGTTCAATCTACTGACCTCCACGATCATCTCGGTTCCCGTAAAGGGAGATTTGAAATTCAAATTCACGTTTAAAACGTACAAAATAAGAAGCGAGATAAACCAAAGTAATCCAAACATTCTAAAATAGCGCAGCGTAAAATAAGACCGTTCAGGATGTCGCGTCCAGAAGAATACTGGAACCAAGGAAAATATCTTGAAGTATGCAAGACTTCCAATGACAGCCGAACTGAAAGACACCTGATGAAAAATATTGTTAGTAAATACTGAAATAACGCCAAGCGTTGAAAATATTAGTAGCCACTTTTTCAAATCGGATTCAAGAGATTTTCGCTTTACCATAAGGAACACCAACCCTACTAAGGCGAACAATATTGTCAGCGCCTGTTCGAGTACCATCAGCGGACTGAGATTGAATACCATCGTGTTCAACGCCAATATAAAAGCGCACAGCAAGCCAACTATTTTGGTCCTTTTCAGCAACGGTCAATAGCTATCGTAGTTGAATTCCACCAAATCTCTCTTGTAAATCGTTCTTACTACATCAACCATCTCGGACGTATAGATTTCCTCTAACTTAACATCCTTTGAGCTAGTTGATTTGTTGAGGTGACGGAGTGGGCTCTTAACTTTAATGGCCTTTTCCACCATTCTAAAGTTCTCAGCAAGATTCTCCATCTTACATACGAGGTCGAGACGAATTCTATTTTCTGAGTCAATTAACCACTCGTATTGTGGTATAAGATGCTCAATCTGCTGTAAATCCGAATCTTCCAGAATCCCATGTACGAAGGCTTCAAAATCCTTGTACTTATTCACTTTTAATTGATTCTCTAGATCAGATTTCCTTCCTCTTCCGCCAGCAGCAAGATAAGTGTAAGCAGAATTAAGCCTAGTGAACGGGTTTCGCACAAACGTAAACTTATATAGTGCATCCAACGATTCTTTTCCTAAATACCGTTCGTACTCGATCAGCGGCACGTGACCCAGACTATCAACGCCATAGACAGATTTAAAAACCGACACTCCCGCAGTTTTGGGAATATGAAGAAAAATGGATCCACTGCGTTTAAATAGTTTAGCATTTTTAGACACAACCATTTCCCTAGCAGAAGGTGTCCAAGTCCCGAACTTCATTCTGTTAAATATTTTTCTTAGCATTCGTTCTCACGCTGCTTAATGACCTTTGCTGGAACGCCTCCCACAATGCAATTCTCAGGAACGTCCTTAGTGACAACCGCATTAGCTCCAATGATGGCCCCACTATGAATAGTAACACCTTTGTTGATAACAGCCCCGTAACCTATCCAGACGTTGTCCTTAATGATTACTGGAGCTGTTTTAATCCCTTGGTTAATCATCGGCTCGTACAACTTTGAAAATTCGTGATCAGTGTCCCTTATTGAAACGGAATCTGCAATCATCACATCATCTCCAATTTCTATCCGGTCATTACATCCAATGACAGAGAATGAACTAACATATGACCTTTTTCCGATTGTCACCATACCAGACCCCTGCACTATAACATCATGTTTTATTCTCGCCTTTTGCTTTAAATGAAGAAATAACGGTGTTTCTCCTGTGCCAAAGTCAGTAATCGCCACACGGGATTCAATTCTATTTTTACCGTCTAACTTTATGTTTTTTCGATAGCGTAGCAGGTACGAGTAGGTTAGAATTTTTGATAGAAGTCTTCTAATCATTTTAAAAAAGGCATATAAAATGTCTTTATCCGCTCTATGCGGAAAAGTACGTAAGCAGCGTAAATAGAAATAAATGCGTTTACAGAGGCAAATATGATTGCCGTCAGCACAATGTTTATATTCGTTCCAATGGCTATCATCATCATGACTGAAGTGACTGAAGAAAACACTATAATGTTTCTCAGCTTTTTTTGATATCCACTCATATTCATCATAACACCCACAGACCCCGTAGCTGCATTTGCTAGTTGCCCTAAAAGTAGAGGTATTAATACCCATTTTCCTCTTTTAAACTCAGCACCAAAGAGACCCAACCAAAATTCTGCTCCGAGCATGAGCACCATGCATAAAAACAGAGCAGTCCAAAACATGATGCCTGATGCCTGGTTTATTAAACGCTGCAACTCATCTCTCTTTTTCGCCCAGAACAGTTGAGCAAACTTTGGTGCTGAAATAGTATTCACTACCACGAGCACCAAAGAAACCAATCCTGCAAGTCGGACTGCGACACTATATACCCCTACGTCTGATTGAGTTGTATACATATCTAGAAAGACAATTGGAGTCGCTGTTATCAGACTTAATGAGACTCCAGTTATCATCATCGGAAATGAGGTGTGTAACAGTTCCTTTAAATTAAAATCACTTTGTTTTTTTTCAACTTTTCTTAACGAATTCCAAATAGCCCATCTCGAAACCAATGAGTTGATTACAAGAGCAATAACCAAAAGATAGATTACATCCATTTTAGACAAAGAGTCTTGAAACACTAACAGAATTCCAAGAATAATAACCAGTGGCCTTAGTACGCTTCGCACCAATTCGGATATCTGGAGCTTTTTAAGTCCTCTTATGAACTCTACACTAATCTGATTAATGGTGAAGAACGGCAATACAATTGCCACCCATCTCAAGCCCTGTGCATATTCCGGCTCCTTTCCTATCATACTTGTAACCCAACCTGCTGCGAAGTATAGGATAACCGAAACAACCACTGATAGTGGTCCCACCGTTGACACAAAGTATCGATACAGGTTGTGCATTTTGGGTCTATCATTCTCATTGTCGAACTGACCCACATAGCGCAATACGGCCATATTCATTCCCAGGCCGAGAACCATTCCCAAAACCATCAAAACCTGCAACATTAAATTGTAAAATCCCACGCCATCCGGTCCGAGCCTGCGAGATATGAGGTAGGTTAAAATAAACCCCAAACCCATACCACTCATTTTCAATACGAAGGTGATGGCGCTTCCTTTCAGCAGGTCTTTTAAATGACCGTCATTGTTAAGTTTATCTTTGAGTTTGGAAAGCAACATAATGGCAGTAGCCGAAATAAATGTGGATACTATAGTTCCTTTAGTGTTCTCGTTAAACTCGCTTTCCAATGCGGAATGGTCAGTTCAAATGTCTTCTTAACCTTTGATTTGTCAAGGACAGAATAGTGTGGCCGTGTTGCTTTTGTGGGATATTCTTTCGTTAAAATTGGAGAAACGGAACAGTTGATGTCCGTAGCCTCAAAAATAGCCAAAGCAAAATCGTACCAAGAGGTTACGCCTTCATTCGAGTAATGATAGACCTCTTGTTTGCCATCCAACTTTTCGGGTTTTGATAAAATGGACATGGTGGCATTAGCCAGATCGCGTGCATTGGTGGGCGTGCCAATCTGATCAAAAATTACATTCAGCTGTTCTCTTTCTTTTCCCAACTGAAGCATGGTCTTAACAAAGTTATTCCCGAAGTTAGAATAGACCCAAGATGTTCTAATAATTACCGCTGTAATAGAACTGTTTAAAACGGCTTCTTCGCCAGCTCTTTTTGAACTTCCGTAAACACCAATCGGATCAATGGCATCCGTTTCTACATAAGGTCGATAGTTTTTTCCATTGAACACATAATCGGTAGAATAATGGACCAGCATCATGCCGCGGTCTGCACAAACCCCGACCAGGTTTTTTACGCCTTTTTCATTTGCCAGATAAGCCTGCTCGCGTTCATCTTCTGCTTGGTCAACAGCAGTATAAGCGGCACAATTAATCACCACGTCAAACTCTCGGCTAGCGAAGAAGGGTTGAACAGATTTTACGTCTGTAATGTCCAACTCTTCGAAATCGACAAACTCGAACTTATTATGAGTGTATTGTTTTTCAAGAAATCTGAATTCTGAACCAAGTTGTCCGTTAGCCCCAATTACAAGTAACTTCAACATCGTAATTTTCTGTTTGTAGATTATTTTTCACTCATCCGAAATGGCGATTGGAATGCACTGAAATGCTGCAGCAGTTTGTCCTTGCCAGACAGCAGCACTTCGTTGGCATCAATTTGCCAATCGATGTTCAAATCTGTATCATTCCAGAGAATTCCTCCTTCATTATTTGGAGCATATACATTATCAACCTTGTAGGAGAAAATGGCGGTTTCGCTCAACACAACAAAACCGTGCGCAAATCCTCTTGGCACAAAAAGTTGACGTTTGTTATCTTCAGAAAGTAGCACCGAATCGTACTTTCCGTAAGTTGGGCTATCTGCCCGCAGATCAACGGCCACATCTAGCACTTCGCCTTGAATAACACGCACCAGTTTTGCCTGTGCAAAAGGTGGCGTTTGAAAATGAAGCCCACGCAAAACGCCTCGCTTCGATTTTGATTCATTGTCCTGAACAAACTCAACGCCTGGATAATGCTCCTTCCACCATTGAGTCTTGAAACTTTCTAAAAAGTAGCCGCGACCGTCTCCAAAAACACGAGGTTCTAAAATAACAAGGTCGTTTATTTTTGTTGGCGTCACGGTCATTTACAAATGCTTTTTATTTACAGTAGCTCACCAAATATTTTGCTTCGTAAGGATTGGTCATCTTGTTAAATTTCACAACCACAAATGAGCCTGTCTTCATAATTGACCTCTTGCGTTAAGCAACTCCTACCCATCGCATTTTATGGCAACAATCCGCCATATAGGTTGTCTGTTCCAGTTTATGCAAAGATGCCATTTTATATAAGGAATTTATGAGGTAGAATTTAACCCGAATTCGATTGTTTAATAGGGATTCAAGAGCGTCTTATGTTGTAGCCTAAGATTGAAATTAAAGAGGTGTTTTTAGATCTTCGATTACCATTTCACGAACCAGTTCTTTAAGGCTCACTTTGGGCTTCCATCCCAGCATCTTCTTTGCCTTAGACGCATCTCCGATTAGGGTATCAACCTCTGCCGGACGGAAATAGGTCGGGTCTATCTTGACAATCGTTTGTCCAATCTCCAGCTTCGTAGTGTCATTTTTAAGTTTCGCAATAACCCCAATCTCGTTTTCTCCCGAACCACTGAATTCTAGTTCGATTCCGACTTCCGAAAACGCCATTTTTGTGAGGTCGCGAACAGCTGTACTTACACCTGTGGCAATCACATAATCATCCGCTTTATCCTGTTGCAGCATGCGCCACATGGCCTCAACAAAATCTTTGGCGTGTCCCCAATCGCGTTTAGCATCCAAGTTTCCTAGATATAATACCTCTTGCTTTCCAGAAATAATGTTTGCAACAGCTCGCGTAATTTTTCTGGTAACAAAAGTTTCTCCGCGCAAGGGAGATTCGTGGTTATACAGTATCCCATTACAAGCAAACATTCCATATGCTTCACGATAATTTACCGCTATCCAATACGCATATAGTTTGGCCACTCCGTAAGGTGATCGTGGATGGAAAGGTGTTTGCTCATTCTGAGGAAATTCTTTGCATTTGCCGAATAACTCTGACGTTGATGCTTGATAGATTTTTGTTTTGTCCTTGAGGCCGAGCAGTTTAACAGCTTCTAGAATTCGTAGTGCACCTAAGCCATCAACGTCTGAAGTATATTCTGGTATTTCGAAGCTCACCTGCACATGGCTCATTGCCCCGAGGTTATAAATCTCATCAGGCTGAACTTCCTGAATAATTCGTGTAATACAGTTGGAATCTGTGAGATCACCGTAATGTAATTTAAAACGGACATCTACCTCATGCAAATCCTGATAAAGATGATTAACCCGCTGCGTATTAAAAAGGGAGCTTCTCCGCTTAATACCATGCACCTCATAACCTTTACTCAGCAAAAGCTCCGACAGATATGCTCCATCCTGACCTGTGACGCCCGTTATCAATGCAACCTTCTTAGTCATTGAGTTGAACTTTTCGATTTAGGAAATCAGCGTATGCCATCTCAACTCCTTCTCTCAACGGAGTAGTTGATGTCCATCCCATTTCAGTCAATTTACTAATATCCAAGAGTTTTCTTGGTGCTCCATCGGGCATATTGGTATTCCAAGTTACTTGTCCTTTGTAGCCAACAACTTGTTTTATCAAATCAGCCAGTTCCGCTATGGAAAGGTCCTTTCTGGAACCGACATTAATGGGTTCGGTCTCATTGTAATTCTCCATTAAGAATAGACAAGCACTTGCGAGATTATCAACATATAGAAATTCCCGTTTAGGGCTTCCCGACCCCCAAAGTTCCACGGTAGCATCTTCATTCTTCATGGCAATATGAAACTTGCGAATGAGGGCTGGCAACACATGCGAATTCTGAGGATGATAATTATCTCCAACCCCATAAAGGTTGGTTGGCATGGCGCTAATGAAGTTGCAGTCGTATTGAGCCCTATAGGTTTCACACAATTTCACACCAGCAATTTTGGCAATTGCGTACGGTTCATTCGTTGGTTCCAAAGAACCAGTCAATAACGAGCTTTCTGATATTGGTTGATTTGCAAATTTCGGGTAAATACAAGAAGACCCTAAAAAGAGTAGTTTTTCAACCTTATTCTGATAAGCCGCATGAATCACGTTGGCCTCAATCATCAAGTTATCATAAAGAAACTCAGCCTTGTATGTATCATTTGCTGAAATTCCTCCAACTTTCGCGGCTGCCAGAAAAACAAACTCTGGTTGCTCTTTTAGGAAGAATGTGTTGACTGCTGCTTGATTTCGAAGATCCAATTCGGACGAGCTTCGGCAAATAAGGTTCACAAATCCTTTCTTTTGAAGTAAACGAATGACTGCCGAACCTACCATGCCGTTATGTCCAGCAACATAAATTCTAGAATCAATGCTCATCATGAGCCTAGCAAATTGGTAGTCGAAATGCCTTCAACCAAAGGAATAATCACAACTTCCTCCACAAGTTCATTACCAACAATTTCGTGCGAGTTGTAATCACCCCCCTTTACCAGAATATGGGGTTGCAGTTCTTGAAGTAATTCGTACGGTGTATCCTCATCAAATTCAACTACCGCATCAACAAATGGCAAGGCAGCCAATGCTTCTATTCTATCCCGAACAGAGTTAACTGGACGATTTTCGCCTTTTAGCCGCTTGATAGAATCATCAGAATTCAATCCGACAACAAGCAAGTTGCCCAATGTTCGTGCTTTTTGAAGCAGCTTTCTGTGTCCTTGATGGAGCACATCAAAACAACCATTGGTGAACACTATTTTTCCACTTGAATTCTTTTGCTTTAATGCCGAGATATTCTCACGAAAAACAAGCTTCTGGTTTGTTTTGAGAAATGTATGTAGTTCCGAGCGATGAACCACCGATGTCCCACGCTTACTAACTACGATTCCTGCTGCTGCATTGGCCAAAAAAGCACTTTCAGTAATTGGTTTTCCTTCCGACAAGCACACACCAAACGCTGCAAGTACCGTATCTCCTGCTCCACTTACATCATACACTTCCAGTGCTCTAGTAGGAATATTAAGAACGCGACTTTCCGACACGAGGGTCATTCCATAACTAGAACGCGTAGCCACGATATTTTCGATTCCAAATTGTTCTCTAAGTTGATTGCACACAGTTACCACTTGATTGTCATCATTCTGAACATCATTACCTATTACAGTCATTCCTAACTCAACCAGATTAGGAGTGATGAGAAATGCTCCTGTGTAAGCCGACCAATCCGAGCGTTTTGGGTCTATCAGAATTCGTTTGCCAAACTTTTTGGCCGAGTCAAACACCAACTTCAGCACTTCATCCGAAAGCGTTCCTTTGGCATAATCTGACAGAAGAACAATATCAGATTCCGAAAGGTTTTCGTCCAATTTGGATTTGAATTCCAACAAGTGGGCTTTGGTCCAAACCAGTGGTTCCTCCTTATCAAAACGAACAATTTGTTGGCCTGAGACCACACGTGTCTTAACAATTGTAGGCTGATTGCCTTCGATAACCACCGAGCCAATTCCCGATTTCGAGCACAAATTTGCGACACTTTTTCCTGTAGCATCATTCCCTACAAGCCCCAGCAGAACGGCTTTTGCTCCGAGTGTAGCCACATTGGCCGCCACATTTCCTGCCCCGCCAAGCGCACTCCACTCGTGGTCAACTTTAACCACAGGAACGGGTGCTTCGGGACTGATACGCGTAACCTTTCCTGACACATATTGGTCGAGCATGATGTCTCCAATTACCAATATGCGTGGTCGGTTTTCCATAAATTCAATTCAGATTAGACAATCATTCCAGCACCAACTGTATTGTTGGTGGCCTCGTCTATCAACACCAACGAACCAGTATTGCGGTTTTTTCGGTAGCCATCCAAAAAGAGCGGAACCGTGGTTCTGAGCGTAATTCTTGCAATATCGTTGAGTCCGATGTTATTGTCATCCTCCAACTTTTGCATTGTATTGATGTTCATTTTGTACTTGACATCTTTAACAATACAACGTGCATCTCGAGATGTGTGCTTTAGTGAGTACTTGCCTCCGACCTGCATCGGTTTTTCGTTCAACCAGCATATCATCACATCGAATTCTTGTTCTTGTTTTGGCTGATTTCCAACCTTCACAATCATGTCGCCTCGGCTAATGTCAATATCGTCTTCTAAGGTCATGGTAACGCTCATTGGAGGAAACGCTTTCTCAACTGGCCCGCTCATTGAGTCAATTGATTTGATTTTTGAGGTAAACCCTGATGGAAGGATAGAAACCTCATCTCCAGCGCGAAAAATACCACCACCAACACGCCCCGCGTATCCTCGGTAGTCGTGATATTCCGTGCTCATCGGCCTTACAACATACTGAACAGGGAAACGCGAATCGATATGATTCTGGTCGCTACCTATGTGAACGTTCTCCAAAATATGCATCAAGGTTGGCCCCTGGTACCAATCCATGTTCTTAGAGCGATCCACAACATTATCTCCAAGCAATGCGCTGATTGGAACAAAACGCACATCCTTGATGTCTAATTTTGCCGAAAAATCTTCAAAATCTCGGTGAACCTTCTGGAAAGCCTCTTCACTAAAATCCTCAAGGTCCATCTTGTTTACACACACGACAACATGCGGAATCTGTAGTAACGAAGCAATATATGCGTGTCGTTTCGTCTGCTCAATCACTCCATGTCTTGCATCAACGAGAATGATTGCCATGTTGGCCGTTGATGCTCCGGTAACCATGTTTCTAGTGTACTGAATATGTCCGGGAGTGTCGGCAATGATAAACTTGCGTTTCGGAGTGGCAAAGTATCTATATGCCACATCAATCGTAATGCCTTGTTCGCGTTCAGCTCTTAACCCATCTGTTAGCAATGCTAGGTTTACGTGCTCTTCACCTTTACGCTCACTTACGGCTTCAATAGCTTCCATCTGATCTTCAAAAATCGATTTGCTATCGTACAGCAGTCTGCCAATCAGGGTGCTTTTTCCATCATCAACACTTCCAGCTGTTGTAAACCGAAGTAGTTCCATGTTAAGATATCCCTTGCTATCGTACTTTTCTACTTGTGCCTCCATTTATTCTTTTTATTCTTTTAAAACCTAATTCCTAAAACCTAACTGCTTAGAAGTATCCTTGCTTCTTTCTGTCTTCCATTGCGGCTTCAGAACGTTTATCGTCTGACCGGCCTCCTCTTTCTGTTACTCTTGTTAAGGCAACCTCATCAATAATGTCTTCTAAGGTTGACGCGCTAGAAAGTGTGGCGCCAGTACAAGTAAGGTCTCCAATAGTCCTGAAACGCACTTGCATTTCTTTGACTTGCTCACCTTCCTTGAGCTGCATAAATTCTGCATGCGCCAAAAGCATTCCATCGCGCTCAAAACATTTACGCATGTGCGTGAAATATAGATTTGGAATTTCTACGTTCTCCAAAAGAATGTATTGCCACACATCCATTTCAGTCCAGTTTGAAATCGGAAAAACTCGAAAATGTTCGCCTACATTCTTCTTTCCGTTGAATATGTTCCACAATTCTGGACGCTGGTTTTTTGGGTCCCATTGCCCAAAATCATCACGGTGAGAAAAGAAGCGCTCTTTGGCACGGGCTTTTTCCTCATCTCTTCTTGCTCCTCCCATAGCACAATCAAATTTATGCTCTTCAATGGCGTCTAAGAGAGGGGTAATCTGAAGTGCATTTCTACTTGCACTCACCCCTTTTTCTTCTACAACCCGGCCTTTGTCAATACTTTCTTGAACGGATGCAACAATAAGTTTTGCCCCGATTTTTTCTACCATGCTGTCTCTGAACTCAATCGTCTCATCAAAGTTGTGTCCTGTATCGATATGCATTAACGGAAACGGAATTTTTGCAGGCCAAAATGCCTTGCGGGCCAAATGTGTTACCAAAATAGAGTCCTTCCCTCCTGAGAAAAGAAGTACTGGGTTTTCAAATTGGGCAGCCACTTCTCGAAGTACGTACATCGATTCGGCCTCCAGTTCTCTTAAATGTGTCAGTTTGTATGATTCCATAAGCTACTTTTTGATAAGCGGCATCACCGCATCGTAAATTTCTCTGGCGCATTCTTCTATCGAATGTCCAACGGTTTTTATATTCAACAATGGGTTTTCAGGTGCCTCAAAAGGAGCATCTAACCCAGTAAAATTCTTAATTTGACCAGCTCGCGCCTTGGCGTAAAGACCTTTTACATCGCGTTTTTCGCATTCCTCAAATGGCGTGTTTACGAACACCTCAACCATGTCTTCACCCAAAATGGTTTTCGCCTGTTGCCGAATATCTTTGGTTGGACTCACGAAGCAATTAAGCGTAACAACCCCGCAGTTCACAAACAGCTTCGAAACCTCCGCAATTCTACGGATGTTCTCCTTCCTGTCTTCCTCAGAAAATTTGAGATTATTGTTGATTCCCGAACGGATATTATCTCCATCCAAAACTTGAGTCAAAATGCCTTTTTCAGCAAGCATTTTTTCCAAAGCAACCGCTATTGTGGTTTTGCCTGAACCTGAAAGTCCCGTCATCCAAACCACCAAACCATTCTGGTTCAGGAGCTTTTCCTTATCCTCTCGTTGGAGGATTCGATCAAATGTGGTGTGGATGTTTTCAGGAGTGCTCATTTAGAGCGCGCGAAGGTACGAATTCGTAATCTTTCTAACTAGAACAGGCGCAACTAAGCAGGGCAAACGCATTAAGAGGTTTCAAGCATAAGGTGTAAAGCAAAGCATAACCAACTAATAACGAGTGACCCAGCCTGTCAGTTCGAGTGATTGGAGGCACGACAATCGTATCGAGAACTCAATAACTCGAACCTTCGCTGTAATAATCTCATTGTAAAAACTTAATGCGTTTGCCCTGAGCAACGAATCCATCCCTGACAAAAACTTGGAATGAGGGTGTTCTTCTATTCTTTGTCGCCTGCCGAAGCGGCATCGGGGTTTTCTGTAGCTACTTTCTTCCATGGTCGAAAGCGAACTCCGACCATCATTTCGTGTGTGCCAGTAGAATAATTGCGGAGGTTAGAAGTTGCCAAATCATAACTGTATGCAAACACAAGAAAATCTTTGTAGGCAAACCCTCCCATGAAAGAAACTGCATCCTTGTGCCGGTAGGATGCGCCCAGCCAAATTTGATCCCGCCAATCAAATTTAATGCCTGCATCAACTTGAAGTGGTGCGGGATAAACATACTTTAATAGAACGTTTGGCATAATACCAAAATCTCCCACGCGGAAAGTATATCCACCCATTAGCATGTAATGCCGCGCCAACTTACTATCTGGGTTCTCTTGGTTTTCTAAGAATTTAAGATCGTTTCCAATCAACTGCGGCAGCGAAATACCCACATTGAAATTCTTGTGTTTTAGGTTTAACCCAAAAGTTGCGTCTGCCGTGTAAACGGTCATCATTTGATTCGGAAAAACGGGGTCTCCGGTTTCGTATAGGGTAACTTTTGTTCCATCGATACGATATTGAAGCAACCCAAAGCTCAACCCCATTCCGAGTTTTAACGATTTTGAAAGCTTTAGGTGATAGGCATAAGACAGGTAGAAACCAACACGGCTGGTAGGGCCTGTAATGTCCGCAAAGACCGAGCCTCCCATTCCCATATTTTGCTTCTTGAATGGGCCATGAGCTGAAAGAATAAATGTTCTTGGCGCATCTGTAATTCCCACCCAATTAAGACGGTTATTTGACTTAACTTCCCAATAGTCGTGCTGGCCAGTTGTTGCTGGATTAAGGATGTAATCGTTGAGCATATACTGGCTGTACTGTGGAATCTGTTGACCACGTGATGACACTACGAATCCGAGAAAGAGGGCTGATATAAATAGTAATCTCTTCATGATTATCTAATTATGGTGATTGGTCCAGTGAAAGGGTCTTTGAAGTTGTCCGAGTAGATGACGTAATAGTACGTACCAACCGGAAGGTCTTTCCCTTTAAATTGACCATCCCATGGTATTGGGTAACCAGGGGCTGACTGGAAGAGCATTTGTCCCCAGCGGTTATATACTTCTACCATGGCATCATCAAACAAATCAATGTTGTCTATTACCCATGTATCGTTTATGCCATCTCCGTTTGGCGAAATACCATCAGGGAAATTGATTCCTGGAAGTACTTCTACATAAACCGAATCAAAATTGGTACATCCATTATCATCCACAACAGTTACATAGAACATGGTCGATTCTCCAGGAGTTGCCAATGGATTTGTTATGCTTGAATTATCCAATAATTCTGACGGCTCCCAACTGTACTGCCAACCTGTTTGAACTCCTGAAGAGTTCAGGCCTATAGAAGCTCCCGATGGAATTTGCAAGCTATCGCCCGCATCAACTGGTGGGAATGGATAGGTATATATCGTTACCGAATCAACATCCACGCAACTTCCGATTGTTACGGTTAAATAGTATGTGGTTGTATCTATCGGATTTGCTATCGGGTCGGCAACGGCAGAGTCGTTAAGTGTTGCGGATGGAGACCAGAGGTAATCTCCGCCTCCTGTACCGTCCAACAGAATTGGTTCAGCAACACAAATTGTATCATCTAAACCTGCATCAGCATCAATCTGTACCAACGTTCCTACACTGTACGTTGCAGTAATGGAGCAGCCAGTTGCATCCGTAATCACCACGGTATAAGTGCCTGTCACTACGTTTGTTAAATCCTCACTAAACGCATTACCAGGTGTCCAAGCAAATGTGTATCCAGGAACACCGCCAACCACGGTAAGGTCTATTGAACCATCTAAAAGGTTACTACAAGTTGAAGCAACCGAAGTGGCATTAGAAACAATTGGAGGAGGTCCATTTACAGATGCGCTAGCCAAAGCAGTACATCCGTTGGCATCGGTAACCGTTGCAGTCCAAGTTCCAACGCAAAGGTCAGTGCCCTGCCCTGTTGGATCGTTCCAAGTAATGACATACGGAGCAGTTCCTCCAACAGGAGTTGCTGTTCCAACACCGTCACAATCATTTCCGCAAGTAACATCTGTAGCAGAGGCCGTAAGCGTTAATTCATCTGGTTCGGTAATAGTAACCGAAGCTTGCGTAGTACAAGGTGGGGATTGAGAATCCGTAACTGTTACGGTGTATGTTCCCGGTTCAAGACCAACAGCTGTCTGTGTATTCTGGAAGTTTGGGTTGTCATCCCAAGAATAGGTGTACGGCCCAACTCCGCCATTTGCGAAGACGGTGGCAGTTCCATCATCTGCCCCGTTACATGTAACAGATGTGAAAATTGGAATAGACGCACTCAAAGCGGAAGAATCGGTTATTGCAACTACAGCAGTAGCTGTACACCCAATATCATCGGTTACAACTCCTCCCCAAATACCAACACATAAGTTAATCGCAGTACTATCCGTCTGGTTATTAGGATCATTCCATTGGTATGTGAACGGTGGCGTTCCTCCAGAAGGTGTAACTGTCGCCTCGGCAGAACACGAATTAGCACAAAGCACCTGAGTTACTGACGTGATATCGGCAGTAAGAATTGGTGGCTCTACCAAGTTTATGGTAGTAGAATCAACGCAACCAGCTGCATCAGCAACTACAACTGTGTAGATTCCTGCGCAAAGACCAGTTATCGTATCAGTAGTTTCAAATCCTGGCAACCATAATATGTTGTAGCCTGGAGTTCCTCCGGTAGGAGTAACATACGCTTCTCCATCGCAAACACCACCACAAGATGGATTGACAATGGTAACTGGCGCTTCCAACACTAGCGGTTCAATGATTGTCATACTCACAGAATCGGAACAACCGTTGGCATCGGTTACAACCACTTGATATGTTCCAGCGCAAAGCCCCGTAATTATTGGAGTAGTCTGCGACAATGAATCACTCCATAGATAATCGTATGGACCCGTTCCTCCTTGAACAAGCACCCCAGCAATTCCGTCACAGAAACCACCACAAGTAATATTTGTAACGGTATCCAATAACGTCAACGGTAACGGTTCGGTAATTACTGTAGAAGCCGTTGTTATACATCCTAACGAATCCGTAACCACAAGGCCGTAGATATTAGGACAAAGGTCAACCACGGTGTCATTTAACGTATTGTTTGGGTCGTTCCATTGGTACGTATATGGTGCGGTTCCGCCCGTTGCAATTGCAACCGCAGAACCATCGCAATCTCCAAAGCAACTTACGCCTACCGGAGTAATGGCAATGCTTATTGAATCTGGTTCCGTAATAGTAACTGTAGTAGAATCTGCACAACCAGCGATGTCCGTTACAACAACCTGATACGTTCCAGCGCATAGGCCAACAACAGTGTCGTTTACCGTTGTCGATACATCATTCCATTGATATGTAAAGCTACCAGATCCTCCGGTGGCTTCAGCATAAGCTTCACCATCGCATAGCTCAAAGCAAGAAGCGTCTTGTGTTGATGTATTGATGGTAATCGGGTCTGGCTCTTCAACATCAAAGCTCTGTTGTTGCTCACAACCATTCGCGTCCGTAACAGTTACCGAATAGTTACCTGCGCATAATCCGCTTTCGGTAGAGCTAGTTCCGCCTGAAGACCAGCTGTATGTGTAAGGTAGTGTTCCGCCAGACGGAATAACAGTTGCCGAACCATCACAAACTCCATTACAAGTTGCATCCACAATTAGAATCTGACTTAATGAAATCGGGTCTGGTTCCTCTATTTCAACTTGTGCTACGAATTGACAGCCATTGGCGTCTGTAACAGTGGCATTGTAGATTCCTGCGCACAAACCAGTAACTGTGCTGTCAGCCGTAGCTGCTGGGTCGTCCCAAACAACCGCAAACGGAGGCGTGCCGCCACTTATGCTAACGCTTGCTGTACCGTCACAACTTCCGGCACAAAGCGCATCGGTAGTTGAGGAAGTAACAACTGGGCCATCAATGTTGCTCAGGGCAAAAACAGCGGTGGTTTCGCAGCTTGAAGCATCTGTAATTGTAACGGTATAAACTCCCGCACATAAATTGGCTGCAGTATCGTTTACCGATACAGAAGGAGACCAAGAGTAGCTGTAAGGGCCACCATCTCCGCCAGAAGGGTTTAGTATGATTTCTCCGTTACATTGTCCGCATGTAGCCTGATTAGAAACGGCTCCAGGAAGTATTTCAGCAGGTTCAGAAATAGTAACCAATTGCGTGTAAATACAACCGAGCGAATCGCTTATCTGGACGTTGTAATTTCCAGCACATAGACCAGTAATTGCCGCTGTAGTCTGGCCTCCAGGAACCCATAAATAAGTGTACGGTGGAGTTCCCCCAATCGGTGTTACGGTTGCTTCTCCATCACAAACACCGAAGCAGGATGCATCGGTAGAAGCAACGGTAGCGCCTGTTGGGCCGCCATCATTGCTTACCGCAATGTCAAAGTTTTTAGTACATCCAGCAGCGTCTGTTACATCAACCGTTTGAACTCCAGGACACAAACCGGTAACAGTTGCTGTGGTTTGTCCGTCTCCCCACAGATACGTGTATGGAGGAACGCCTCCGTTAGGAATCACTTCAATTTCTCCATTACAAAGTCCGCATGTTGCATCGGTAATTACAGTATCAATAGAAACTCCAGTCGGTGGTTGGAAAATCGTCTGAACCGCAGTGGCAACGCAACCATTATTACCAGTAACGGTGATATTGTATGTTCCTGCACACAATCCGGTTGCGGTAACTGTTGTTTGGTTATTTGGGTCGTCCCATTGATATGTGTAGGGTGGAGTTCCACCAATAACAAACACGCTTGCGGTTCCATCGCACTCATTAAAGCAAGTAACATCATTTGCCGTTGTGGTAGCTAGCAGCACCGCAGGTTCTGCAATAATTACTGTTGAGACAGAGACACAGCCATTGGCATCTGTAACTGTAACGCCATAGGTTCCGGCACATAAACCGGTTGCGGTTGGCGTAGTTTGATTTCCTGGGTCGTTCCACTGATAGGTGTATGGGGCTGTTCCTCCAGAAGCCGTGACCGTGGCGGTTCCATTGCAATCTCCATTGCATAATGCATTTGTAGAACTTGAAATGCTAGATGTAAGACCATTCGGGCCTGTAATAGTTACCGTTTCAGAGGCAATACAGCTGTTGGCATCGGTTACCGTAACTGTGTAAGTGCTAGCACAAAGACTATCTGCCGAAGTCGTATTTTGAGCTAAAGCATCATCCCACTGGTAAGTATATGGGCCAGTTCCTCCTGCAACATCAGCAGTTGCCTCTCCTATGCAAATACCATCGCACTGTAAATTCACAATTCCTGAGAAAGTTATAGCTATCGAATCTGGTTGAGCAATGGTGATTGGAACAATAAAGTCGCAACCATTAATGTCTGTTACGGTAACTGTGTAAGAACCAGCACAGAGCCCAACAACCGTGTCTGTTACCGTTCCTGCTGGGTCATCCCATACGTAGGTAAAAGGTGGTGTGCCTCCTACTGGCGTAACATAAGCGCTTCCATCGCAAACCCCGTTGCAACTTGCGTCAAATGTTGTTGCTGTTGCAGTTAAACCAACCGGGTTATTAACTACTCCAGAAGTGGTATCGGTACACCCGTTAGCATCGGTAACTTCTACAATGTATGTTCCAGCACAAAGGTTAGAAGCTGTTGCGGTAGTTTGATTGAGAGGGTCATTCCAGAAATAGGTAAACGGAATTGTTCCTCCCGATGGAATAACGGTAATAGCTCCGTCACAATTACCGCCACAAGTTCCATTATCGATAATTAGAAGCGAAAGACCAATAGGGTCTGGTTGGGTCAAGTTAACCTGATTAACGGCAACACATCCATTATCATCCGTCAGCGTTACCGTGTATAACCCCTCGCATAAGCCAGTAGCAATTGAGTCTGACTGCGCATTCGGGTCATCCCATAAATACGTGAATGGTGCGGTTCCTCCCATTGGGGTTGCAATTGCCTCACCGTTGCAGGAGTCGTTACAAAGCGGGTCGATTCCCGTCATAGTAATTGATGCAGAAGGAATGTCGTTTATAAGTGAGGTAACAATTTCAGAACAACCAGTAGCGTCTGTTACTGTGACATTATAAACGCCAGCACAAAGTCCTGTTGGGTTTGTTCCAGTAGGGCCGGGTTGAGTCCACGTGTAAGTATAAGGAGGCGTGCCAGAGATTGGTGTCAAATCAATTTCTCCTGTACACTGTCCGCAAAGCGAGTTAACAATCGTTTGACCAATGACGATTTCGTCTGGCGACCCAATGACAACTGTTTCTGTGTAAATACAATTCAGTGAATCCTGAATTTGAACGTTGTAAGTTCCTGCACAAAGCCCAGTAACGTTACTTGTTGAGTACCCTCCTGGAACCCACTGATATGTGTACGGTGAAGCTCCACCAATACCCGTTACCGTTGCTTCACCATCGCAAACTCCAAAGCAAGAAGCATCTACGATTACGGTATTTGCGCCCGTTGGGCCATCAATGTGATCAACCGGAATGAAGAAGTTTTGGGAACAACCGTTAGCGTCTGTAACTATTACGTTATAAACTCCTGCGCAAAGATTGGTGATAGTAGCTGTTGTTGCTCCCGTATTCCATAGATAAGTATATGGGCCAATGCCACCTGCAGGAACTACCGTAATTGCACCATCGCACGAACCGCAGTTTGCATCTGTAACCGCTGGAGCAAGTGTTATTGGCCCTGGTTCATTTACGGTGGCTAAAGAATCGTTAGAACCACCTGCATTAAAGGAAATTCCCCAATCGAATATAAAGCCATCGTCAATGGTAAAGTTATCCGTTACAGTAATCGTCCAATCACCATTCAGGTCGCAGCCAACAAAATTGCTCAATGGCTCCACGGATGTGTAGTCGCCTGGCGGTAAAGCATCTCCAAGAGAAACTGGAATAGTGTTTCCGTTTGTGGCTTCTGTAGCCATGGTTCCATAAGTTGGCGTAGGAGACCAACAATAATCCCAACCAGTACCAGGATTGCCCAAGTCTTGATCTAATGCATCTCCCAAAAAGATAGAACCTGGTGTTCCAATTCCAATTGATTGAACGAGGTCAACCGTGGTTCCGTTCGGGCAGGTAAGTTGAATATCTAAATCGCCCAAATATGAATGTTCCATATTAATACATACCCCCTGAAAATCGGAAGCTCCGACAATTGTAGCACCAGAAGGGAATCCTGTTACGTTTATTGATGTGGTATAGGAATCCCCATTTCCGTCAGGCAAGTAAAGCGTTCCTCCTGCAAATGAACCCCCAAGTGTAACGGTACTCGAAGTACAACCATTAGTATCGGTAACTAAAATGGAATAATCTCCAGCGGGAAGGTTGTTTATGTCTTCGGTGGTTTGACCTAATGGAAACCACTGGTACGTGTAGCCGGGAGTTCCTCCAGAAACCGTAAGGTCAATCGCCCCATCCGAACCGCCCTCGCAGGAGACATCGGTTACGGCCATTGCTATTACAATAGGGTCTGGTTCTACAATGGTAAAGTTCTCTGTTAAAGAACAACCGATGGCATCTGTTACGGTAAGAGTGTAATTACCAGCGCACAGCCCTATTTCTGTTGGCCCATTTCCTCCAGAAGGTTGCCAATCATAACTATAAGGTGCATTTGTGCCTGTAACAACCGCAGTAGCTTCTCCATCGCAAACGGAATTACAAATAGGGTCGGTTGTGGTAATGACAACCTGAAGCTGATTGTCGCTAATGGTAAATGATGCGGAATCTTGACAGCCGTTCGCATCTGTAATCATGACCTCATACGTTCCAGCGCAAAGTGCCGTTGCCGTTGGGCCAGAACTCACATTTGGCGTCCAATTATAGGAATAAGGAAGCGTTCCGCCTGTAGGAACAACTGTTGCATCACCATCACATTGTCCAAAACAAGTTGCGTCATTAAAGCTATTGGTATTTGTAAGTACGGCTGGTTCAAGAATTTCAATCTCCAACGAGTCTGAACAACCAGCAGCATCGGTCACCAAAACTTCATACACTCCAAGTCCAAGGTTGCTCAGGTCCTCTGAAATTTCAGCGTTCGGTTGCCACAAATAATCATAAGGCGCGGTACCACCCGAAACCGAAATGTCAATCGTGCCATCAACCTCACCGTTACATGAGATGTCTTCATGGGTTTCGGAAACTACCAAAACTGGTGCCGAGGTCACGGGTATCAAAGCGCTCGAGGTGCATCCATTTGCATCGGTGGCTACGCCAAGGTAGTTACCTGCACTTAACCCACTTATATCCTCCGTGGTAAAGTTCCCTGGTGTCCATAGAAACGAATACGGAGGTGTGGCTCCAACGAGAGTAACGTTAATGGCGCCATCATCTGCTCCACCGCAGCTTAGATTTTGAACATCAACTACTCCAAAGAACGCTGGTGGCGTTGTTAACGTGTAAGATTCGGTAACCACGCAACCGCTACCTTGATCGGTAATAGTTACTGTATAGGTAGACCCAGCAAGACCGGTGATAGATGGCGTTGTAGCACCATTAGACCAGTTGTATGTAAATGGGCCTCCGCCACCAAGAAGACTTAGGGAAATGCTACCATCCGATGAACCGGGACAATTTGGATTCACTACCGTTGAAATCACAACTGGCCCACCAACATTACTTATTGTGAAGCTGGTATCTCGCGTGCATCCATTAATATCTGTAATTGCAACTGCAAAAACGCCTGTGCCAAGAGACGTAATGTCCTCGGTAGTTTCTCCGTTAGACCATAAAAAGGAATAAGGCCCCGACCCACCAGAAACCGCAAGGTCAATGCTTCCATCAATAGTGCTACAAGACGGCTGAACCACGCTGGCCGAAACCAGAATTTGATTTTCCGCCTGAACGTTGAAAGCCACAATAGCAACGCAACCAACAATATTATCCGTAACGGTTACGGTATAATTTCCTGCTGGAAGACCAGTTACATCTTCCGTTGCTGGACCGTGGGACCAGCTATAGCTAAAGTCACCGCTTCCACCGGTAACGGTAATGTCAATCTCTCCATCATTTGAAACACAGTTTGCGCCATCTGTAACAACACCTGTAACCTCATGCCCTGGGAAATTGCTCACATTTATTGTGAGTGAATCAGAACAGCCAAGTGTATTGTCGGTTACGATAACATCATAAGTATCCGCGGCAAGTCCAGAAAGGTCTTGGGTAGTAGTGGTACCGGGGTTCCAATCGTAACTATAGTTTCCTGACCCACCCGAAACTGATAAATCAATAGATCCGTTTGCCTCATTACACTCAGCATTTACAACGAACGCGGAAAGAGAAAGAGACGAACCAGGAAGAATGCTAACCGAGATGTTTGCAGAGCAGCCGTTTGCATCTGTAACAGTGAGTAGGTAGTTTCCAGAGCCAACTCCGTTCAGGTCTTGGGTTACTTCTCCGTTTGACCAAGAATAGGTGTATGGAACTGAGCCACCAGCAACAGAGGCGTTAATGGATCCATCGGTTAGACCATCGCAACTTACATCAACATGGGTTTCAGTTACAACTAATTGTGACGGAGCAGTTAGTGTTACAGTAGGAAATACTCGTGTACAGCTCGTAGCATCTGTTACGGTAAGTGTGTATGAACCACCTGAAAGTCCAGTAAGATTTTCAGTCGTCTGAGCAGTTCCTGTCCAACTAAAAGTGTAAGGCAAAGTACCTCCAGTTATGCCAGATGATGTTATACTTCCATCACTTCCTCCAAAGCAAGACGGATCCGTTCCAGTCAAGATTCCATCCCAATCTGGGGTAGTATTAATGGTAAAAGGTTCGGTTTGGTCACATCCATTGTTGTCTGTAACTATAATACTGTAATTGCCACCATCAAGACCTGTAATGGTATCATTTGTTTCACCGAATGGCGGCCAAGCGTACGTATAAGGTTGAACTCCGCCTGTAACTGTAACAGATGCCTCTCCATCGTTGCTGTCTGGGCATGTTTCGTCCTCCGTAGAAACTGTAATGCCAAAGGGAGGAGGGTCGCTAATCGTAGTAAATCCAATTGCCGCAGGACAGCTACCTCCTACACCATCCTCACCTACAACAATAATCTGATAGTTGGAAACTCCTGAGCCAAGACCTGTAAAACAATAACTTGTGTCTGTTTGCGCCCCAGATGACTGAAAGAGTGGCCCATTAAAAATCTGATATGTATAGGTCGGAACTCCTCCAGATACATAAATGCAAATTTGGCCGTCATTAGCACCACTACATGTTACGTCAGTAGTAACTATTGAGTCTATAACAACTGGACATTGCGCCTTTACTTCCGAGGAAAGAAGAAAAAACATAAAAAGAGGAAATCCAAATGAGAGTAGGTCGCGTAAAGCTCGCTTCATATCCGGTGGCTTAGGTGGGGTCTAGTGATACAGTAATTCCGTGGTCAAATTCAGTGGTTAATGTACAACTTTTCAAATAATACTGCTGCTGCATTTTCATTGGTTTTCAGCTGGCAACTGTTGATATAGCTGTTCCATGAATTTCATTGTCCTCTATAGGTTGCATCTTCCTTAGAAAAATTGTTCTAAAAGTTATACTTACGAAAGGGTTATACTGATTATAACAAAGCAGGTTACACGCGAACGGGGAAAACCTATCGGCTTATTATCAGGCGCTCAGAAAAAAATGAGTCCTCAGTAAGCAAATCTAGCACATAAACACCAGTGGGCAGATGATTGACATCCATATTTAATGTTTCAAAATTCGATCTCGCTTGCTGATAAAGGACGGTTTGCCCAGCGGTATTATATATATAAACGTCCACCGAACCCTTAGCTTGTCTGGTCATTTCAATCACCAAATACCCAGCACTTGGGTTTGGATAAACACTAACTCGTGTACCTCCCAACTCCTCGTTAATTCCAACGCTTTCCAATTCTAGAAAAGCCGTGTCGCTTCCGCAGTTATTAGACGCTACCAAATACATAGGCATCAGGCCTCCTGTTGCATAGCTATGCGTTGGCTCAAAATCGACACTAGTAGCTCCGTCTCCAAAGTTCCATTCATAATCTGTAGCATCGTAAGAAAGGTTATTAAACTCAATATCAAACAGGTTTAAATTTGGGGAAAATGCGGCTGTAGGAAGTGGATCCACAATAATCTGAATGGAGTTCGAAGAACTACTGCAACCAATCCAATCTTCTACAGAAACAAGGTATGTCCCGCTTTCAAAAACAGTAATTTCATCACTAACAGAGCCACTACTCCACTCATAATAAGGATACCACGTTGGTACAGAAAGAACCACACTTTCTCCCTGACAGAACTGAACTGGCCCGCTTATATCGATTGTAGGTTGTGGAGGGTTTGACACTTGATTCACTTCAAACGCTAGGGTGTCGGTACAGCCTGTATAATGCGTTACTACCACTTGATAATTACCTGCGGTAAGTAAGGCTGTTTGGTTTGTCTGTGGTGATGGCAGCCACTCGTATCCATCGTAGGTCTCATTCACGCTGACCTCAGCACCAGAAGAACCAATACAGTAATCTGTATTTCCCATTATCGTCAATGGCAAATTTGCCGGACAGTTGACTTGTCCAAAAAGCGATGCCGTGGTTATTAAAAGCATTGCAGCTACGGAAATAATTTTACATGACATTACGGTAAAAATAATACTTCGTGGTTGATAGGTGTGCATCCTCCTGAAACAAAAAGGCAGTGAATTTCTTCACCGCCTTTAAAAAATAGTATCGGGGTTTAGCCTACTTTTTCTGAGTTCTAACCAATGCTTGATGTCCATTGATATCGGTTTTCACTAAATAAACTCCCGCAGGAATTGAATTAAAATCAAGTCCTAATCGATTTGCTCCTACCATAATTGACTTTGTAGATGCTTGCACCAACGCTCCAGTAATAGAATAAACTTCAATAGTGGCAATTCCCGCAACTGTAGAGTTTACATCCAATGTAGAAATTCCGTCTGTAGGGTTTGGGTATATGCCTAGAGAGAAAACTTGGTTGCTTTCTTCAATTCCGGCAGGGTCTGAAACATTCATGGTGTACCCCTCTTCGTCCCAAGCTCCTGGAACCGCTTGCGGCATTGCAAATGTTGACGGCACTTGTCCAGTCGGATCAATCGATGCAATTGCAGAAAGATCCGCGTCTCCATTTGTCAGCGTATTAATATCAATAGAGAATGTTCCGCCAACGGTAGGTGTACCGCCAAGTGTAATTGTTCCCGAAGCCCCAGCAGTATAGGTGCAGGGGGTTGCATCACAAGTAGCAGTTACCCCTAAAGGAAGGCCACTCACAGAAAGCGTTGTATTTGTAATAGACAAAGGAATATCCTGAGATCCAAGAGCCGCTTGAATCAAAGGAGCAACTGTAGCTGGCAAACCTAAACCTGAAATAAGTGGTCCCGCAACAGCAGATCCTGCAACGCTTCCTGTAGCAGGAACGGTAAAGTTGATAACCTGACCCACATAAACAGTATTGATTGTTGCCTCTGGAAGAGCAGATGCAGAGGGATTGAATTGTGCGTAAGCGCCACATGAGGCTCCTAGCATCAGTATTGAAAGTAGTGTTGTTTTCATGTTAATAGTTTAGAAAGTTTTGTTTAAAACTGCTCACGAAGTTACAAAATCAACCGTAACCATTCAGAGTGATATTGAACATACTCCTGCCTAGCTTACCCCATCCACGACCAAGGGTCGGGACAAGTTGTGTTTCTGTGGCTAAAAAGATGTGTACTGTTTTATAGTGGGAAATGGTTGAACCCATGGTCAAATATGCTCAGACATCATAGCCCACGATTTAAATCGTGGGCTATGATTGGCACAACAGATTAACCGTTTTAACGGTTTACAAAAATCAGCGGTAATAAAGCTGATTACGTCAATGACAGGAGCGGTCTATCTTAAACTTGCTTAAAGAAAACAACCTCAAAACAGCTTACCTTAATGACATTGAGCTCTCGCAAGAGAGGGGAAAGCTCAACGTAGGTGAGCAGGGGTGAGTTGGTAAAGGCTCTGAATAGTTACAATCAACCTAATGGAAATAAAAAAGAGGCTGTCTCATAAGTCGTCATTGCGACCGAGAGGAACGAATCGGGAAGCAATCTCTTGCAAATTTGTGCTTATTATCGACAGATTGCCACGATCATTCTTCCCTCGCAATGACGCTTTTACGACTTATGAGACAGCCTCTTAAAACTAAGATGGGTTATCTCTGTTTATTTCTTTTGTGTTCTAACCAAAGCCTGGCGCCCGTTAATATCCGCTTTAACCAAATAAATTCCAGAAGGAATCGAGCCGAAATCCAATGTTAAGCGGTTTGCGCCAACTCTAATTGACTTAGCAGATGTTTGAACCAACGCACCAGTAATTGAATAAACCTCAACAGTGGCCATTCCAGCAACAGTAGAGTTTACATCCAACGTAGAAATTCCTTCAGTTGGGTTTGGGTACAGACCCAACGAGAAAACTTCGTTGCTTTCCTCAATTCCGTTAGGGTCAGAAACTTCCAAGGTATATCCCTCCGCGTTCATCAATCCTGGAAGAGCCGGAACTTGTTGTCCTTGGAAAGAACCACCGAAAGGCAATGTTTGAGTTCCCAAAATTGGAACATCTACAGTTGTGCTTCCAGTAGTTTGAGAAGTAATGTTCACTACTGAGCTACCTGCGGCAGTTGGTGTTCCGCTAAGAACAATATCCCGCGCAGTGCCACCAAGTACTGTACAGCCATTGCAATCACTAGAAATTCCGTCTGGCAGACCCGCAACTGTCAATACAGTAGAAGTAACAGCAACAGGATAGCTGGTGCCTGCATTAAGAACCGCGCCTAAAACTGCTGCCTGTGCAGGAAGTAGATCCAAAATCTGTTGTCCAGTAATATTAACCGTTGTAGGAATCTCAGCGTTGATGGTCTGTGAATAAGCTGCTGCAAGCGAACCGTTTGCAAGAGGAGTTCCCTCAGACGGTGTAAAAGTTTGAGCTACGGCAGCCGCACCCAAACCAAGGATTACACTAATAGAAAGTAGAGTTTTTTTCATTTTAAATGGAGTTGTATAATTTATTTGAAACGTAAAGATATAAACCAACTGCGCAATGATTGACCATTTATATACAGAAACTTAATTTTCATCAAACAAAAACCACGGATGGGATTTTTCCCATCCGTGGTTTACAGTTCAATTCCAGTGTTTCTCAGACTCCGATTGGCATCCTAGTTTGTTCGACCAACAGCAACTCAGTGAGTGACATGTTCATAAGTACTGATACTTCTTTAGCAAATCGCTTTTCAGAGGCCGTCAATGGTCTTTTTGTGTTTACCGTTTCCATGATTTCTATATTTTTCTTCCGTTTCATCGTGTTCTGTTTGTATTAACGGGCTGCTTGCTTTCGCTGTTTCCGATAAACGATAAACGACACATTGAAGCAGATAAACGACACGATTTATCGCCAACCGACAAAAAGTGAATATCATTGCCAAATACAGCATGAAAGTTCTCGTATTTTATTATTCGCAAACTGGGCAATTAAAGGATGTTGCCAACCACTGCCTTTCTCCGTTGGTCAATGACGAATCCGTTGATGTGGATTTCGTGAAAATTGAAACGAAACATCAATTTCCATTTCCGTGGACACGGCTGGCGTTTTTCAATGCCTTTCCGGAAAGTGTTTATGGTACGCCTTTCGAGTTGAAACCTTTTGATGTAGATGAATCCAAAAATTACGACCTCATCATTTTGGCGTACACTGTTTGGTATCTCAATCCGAGTATTCCAATTTCGAGCCTGCTGCAGCATGAAAATGCAAGGCGAGTTTTTAAAGGAAAAAAGGTTATTACCCTTTTAGGCTCAAGAAATATGTGGGTGCTAGCACAAGAAAAGGTAAAACGCCATTTAAAAACACTTGAGGCTCATCTTATCGGAAACATCGTTCTCATTGACCGGAACAAAAATTTGGTGAGCATCATCACAATTGTTAGGTGGATGTTTTATGGAAAAAAAGACTCGTTTCTGTCCTTCCCACGTGCTGGAATTATTCAGGAAGACATTGAATCTAGCAAACGTTTTGGCGATGTAATCCTAAAGCGAATTAAGAAGGATAATCTTTCTGACATGCAACCAGAATTGAATGAACTTGGGGCGATTAACATCAACCCATCCTTGTTAATATTGGAAAAACGTGCTACAAAGCTTTTTGGAATGTATGCGGGTTTTCTGCGCAAGAAAGGTGGTTTTTACGATAAGGAGCGCCTGAGACGAGTAAGCCTATTATCTTACCTGTTGCCTATTGGTGCTTTTATACTCTCACCCATCACTACAATTTCGTCTTTCCTGACTTCTATTATTAAACGAAAAGAGATTACTTCCGAGATTGCCTACTACAAACAAAACTCGCTTCGGGATTGAACAATTTTACGAAAATCTACTTATTTGAATCTATAGATTGCAGATGTACCTTTGCGCGGCTCTAAGCCGCCCCCATTTTAGACAGCCAAGTTGAAGGAAGTTTACATTACAGCATTAGCCAAGTTTTTACCAAATAAACCGGTATCGAATGATGAGATGGAGTCTCATCTAGGAATGATTGGCGGAAAAGAGTCTAGGGCCAAGAGAATCATACTTGCACGAAACGGGATTAAAAAAAGATATTATTCATTGAGGAAGGATGGTTCCTTATCGCACACCAATGCCGAAATGGTTATGGAAGCGGTAAAAGGGCTAAAAATTCGCCCAGACGCTATTCAGGTTTTATCATGCGGTACTTCTACTGCCGACCAGTTGTTTCCGTCTCACACAGCAATGGTACACGGGCTGCTCAACTCGCCAATGGAAATCTTATCGCCATCTGGTGTATGTTGCTCAGGTATTCATGCCATGAAATTCGCGTACTTGGGAATTAAAGCTGGCGAAGTTAACTCGGCTGTAGCAACTGGTTCAGAGCATGTGTCTCCCATGTTAGAAGCACGTAATTTTGAAGTTGAGGCTGACAATTTATCTAGGTTGGAAGGCGACCCTTTGATTGCATTTGAAAAGGATTTTATTCGTTGGATGCTCTCAGATGGAGCTGGTTCGGCATTGCTTCAGGATAAGGCGAACAAGAATGGGCATTCGCTTAAAATAGAATGGATTGAAAGCCGTTCTTATGCCAACGAATACGAAACGTGCATGTATGCAGGCGCGGATAAGCGCGAGAACGGTTCGCTTAAGTCTTGGAAAGAATTTGAACCATCAGAATGGTTAGACCATTCCGTTTTTGCCATTAAACAGGATGTGAAATTATTAGGAAGTACCATTGTTCCGCTGGGAGGTAAATTCCTGAAAGAAATTGCACAACGCAGAAATCTAGATGTCTCTTCTGTCGATTATTTCCTTCCACACCTTTCCTCAAACTTTTTCCGCAAGAAGGTTTACGACCAGTTGAAATCCGATGGCATGGAAATTACCGAAGACAAATGGTTTACCAATTTAGTTGAGGTTGGAAACGTTGGTTCTGCTTCAATCTATATCATGCTCGAAGAGCTTTTTAATTCGGGGAAATTGAAAAAAGGCGAGAAATTGCTTTTGATGGTTCCCGAAAGCGCGCGTTTCTCTTATGCCTACGCCCTACTAACTGTTTGCTGAAACAATTCTGACATGCTTGTAAGCCGCGAAGATGTTCTGAAATTCATTCCGCAGCGGCAACCAATTGTGGTTGTTCATGGGCTAATTTCTCATTCAGAAAACACTTCTGTTTCAGAGTTTAATGTAGAAGAAGACCATCTCTTTGTACGCGATGGAAAATTGCTAGAATCAGGTCTGATGGAGAATATTGCGCAAACATCTGCCTTACGTTCTGGCTATTGTTTTTCGCAGCAAATGAGCGATAAAGAAGTGATGAAAGAACCGCCAATTGGTTTTATTGGAGCCCTCAAAAACTTTGTTGTCAATAATCTACCGTCCATTGGTTCAGTCCTGTACACAACAGTAAAAGTGACCTACGAAGTAATGGGAATGCAGGTGGTTGAAGCCAACGTTGAATGCGATGGGAAGGTTATTGCATCTTGCGAAATGAAGATCTTTTTAAGTCAAGAAGCATAACGGTCACAATAATTTAAGCAAATTCGCAACACAATACGAGTAATATCATGGCAGAAGAATTGATTGAAAAGTTGAAAGCGCAGATTATCGAAACGTTGAATCTGGAAGATTTATCGCCAGGCGATATTAATGCCAACGACCCGCTTTTTGGTGATGATGGCATTGGACTTGATTCGATTGACGCGCTGGAGTTGATTGTGCTGATGAACAAAGAATACAACATTCAAATTGCCGATCCTGAAGAAGGGAAAACGGTGTTCAATTCCATTCAGAGCATGGCCGATTATATTGAGGCCAATTCGTAGTATTCGCTGTCTTATACCAATTATACTTCAAAATACCCCGTATAATTCGTTTCTTTTTCACCCCGATTTCTTTAAAAGCCGCCCCGATAGCTATCGGGGTGTCTGAATTTTTTAAATCATCGGAGCAAAAAATAATTCAAATTCTTTATAGCACATTTTGAAGTACAATTGGTATTCGTTCCATCAGAACTTGATGTGAACCCCTATTTCTAGTGATTTCCTAAGATATGGCAGGAACTAGAATACATGAGACACTTTCCCGAAAAAATCGGGACAGGCCGTTCCTCAGCGAAGCAACTAACGAGCATTGCAGAACCCGTTTGTTTCCCTGAAGAAGGAAGGGTCTCGCTGTTTCAATTTGTGCATTCTGCCGCACCCCAGGCAATGACCCTATTTCTTTAGCGGATTTAGCAGCAATAAAGACAGGCCTGCGTAAGTCAAAAGGAAGAGCAAATTCAGCGCAAGCCCGAATTGCATTTCAGACACATTCAACACCAAACTTATCCAGTACAGTACAGCCGCGCCTCCAAGCATCACTACAATTTTTCCAACCTCATACGGAACAGGGTAATACTTTCTGCCTAGGAAGTAAGACACTAGCATCATGGAAGCGTAGCAAATAAGCGTTGCCCAAGCTGAAGCCATATAGCCATATTTTGGAATAAAAAGCAGGTTTATCACCAACGTAATAGCCGCGCCAAAAATGGCAAGTCCGGCTCCAAAAGAAGTTCTTTCCGTTAGCTTATACCAAACCGATTGATTGTAGTAAATGCCAAGAAAAATATTTGCCATCAACAAGATTGGAACAACCTTGAGTCCAACCCAATATTCTTCATTCGGAATAAAGTATTTAAACAGGTCGATGTAAAGCATCACTAACAGGAACGTACCTGCCAAAACCCACACGAAATAGGTCATGATTTTAGCATAAAGTGCCTTGCTTCCTTCTTCCTTCGCCTGTGAGAAAAAGAATGGTTCTGCGGCATATCTGAATGCCTGAATCATCAACGCAATTAAAATAGACAGCTTGTAGCAAGCGCCATAAACACCAAGCTGATACATGGCCTGTTGCTCGCCCAAAATGGGATGGAGCAATCGTTTCAGCATTACGCGGTCAAACATTTCGTTCATCATTCCGGCAAGACCAGCAATCAGCAGCGGAAGCGAATAGGCAAGCATTGGTTTAAGCAAGGCCAATTGTGGCTTGGTTAAACTGCGGAGCATGGTTGGAGCAAGTAAGGCAAACTTCACAATACTCGCTATCAGATTGGCAATGAAAACGTAGCCAACTCCAGTTCCAGGGTCATAAAAAGTATCGGTAAGCCAATTGCCACCACCGCCTTCGACCAACGGCAAACAATAGCTTAGATAAAACAAGTTGAACCCCACATAAACCAACACATTGGCAATGTTGACTCCCGCAAAGGTTTTAGCCTTATTCTCGGTTCTCAATCGCGCTAGTGGAATGGAAGAGATAGCATCAAGTCCAACGATAATGGCAAACCACACCACGTATTCCTTGTTGTTGGGATACATCAACCATTCGGCAATAGGTTGTGCAAAAATGATGGCCATGAGGATGAACATGGCTGTACTGCTAACCAACGACCCTAAAACCGTTGAAAAAATGGTGTTCGGCTCTGCTCCTTCCTTAGTTGAAAAACGAAAATATGCCGTTTCCATACCGTATGTCAACATCACTATAAGAAAAGCCACATAAGCATACATCTCGGTTATTACACCGTATTGCTGCGGAACAAAAACCGTTGTGTGAAGCGGAACAACTAGGTAATTGAAGAAGCGTGCCACAATGGAACTAAGTCCATAAATGGCGGTCTGACCTGCTAGTTTTTTAAGAATCGACAACTTTGGTTTCCTTGGCTAATTGCTAAACCTTCCAATCCATGGAAAATTTGAATCGGCAAATTAAAGAATGTTAAAGGCAGTTTCGGATAGACCTACTAGGTTTCCGAAACCTAGTAGGTTTCCTAACTGAGAATGTAGAACAATTGTTGACCTTAGGTGGTTTCTCCAACTAACTGTTCATAACTTCACGCTATGAAAACACTTACAACCATCATCCTCAGTATTTTAACTCTCAGTGCCATGTCTCAGACCAAAACGCTTTACGATTTTACCGCCAAAACAATTGATGGAAAGGAGTTTGACTTTTCTTCGCTAAAAGGGAAAAAAGTGTTGATTGTGAATACGGCTAGCAAATGTGGATATACACCACAATACGCCCAACTGGAAGAATTGTACAAGACAAAAGGAGGAGACTCGTTTGAAATAATTGGATTTCCAGCCAATAATTTCATGAAGCAAGAGCCTGGAAGTAATGATGAAATTGCTGGGTTTTGTCAAAAAAACTACGGTGTCACCTTCACCATGATGGAAAAAATAAGTGTGAAAGGAAAAGATCAGGATCCACTTTACACTTGGCTCACAGAAAAAGAACTGAACGGTGTGGAAGACAGTAAGGTAAAGTGGAATTTCCAGAAGTTTCTAATTGATGAGAATGGAAACTATGTAAAGTCGTTTGCACCGGGAGTTGAGCCCATGTCTGACGCTATTGTTTCAGGGTTGGAAAAATGACCATGAAACTTGACATTTTAGCTTTCGGAGCTCACCCTGATGATGTAGAAATTTCCTGTGGAGGAACTATTCTTAAGCACATGAACCAAGGTTATTCGTGTGGAATTATTGACCTAACACAGGGCGAACTCGGAACGCGTGGCAGCGGAGAACTTCGCCTCAAAGAAGCCGAAAAGGCCAATCAAATTCTTGGTGTTTCAGCTCGAGAAAACCTCGGTTTTGCTGATGGTTTCTTCCAAAACGATAAAACACATCAGCTTCCTATTATTGAAATGATAAGGAAGTATCGTCCTGAAATTGTGTTGGCAAATTCGATTCATGATAGACATCCCGACCACGGAAAAGGAGCCAAATTGGTTGCGGATGCTTGTTTCCTTTCTGGGCTTATTAAAATAGATACTGGACAAGAAGCTTGGCGACCAAAAGCAGTTTATCATTACATACAGGATGAATTTATCCAGCCTGACCTAACTATTGACATTACTCCTTATTTCGATAAGAAAGTGGAGGCGATTCTTGCTTTCAGTTCTCAGTTTTATGACCCGAAGAGTGATGAGCCAGACACGCCCATTTCTGGGAAAGAATTTTTAGACTTTTTGAAGGGACGAGCAGCGGTTGTTGGTAGGCCAATTGGCGCTCAGCTTGCCGAAGGTTTTACGGCACACAGAAATGTCGGTGTGAAGAATTTGTTTGACCTCGTTTAGGCAAACAATTTCTTAGTAATCATACTTGGGCATCCAACCATTTACTCCTTTCGGTAACAAGTCAACGAAATTCCACATGTTACAGTAGTTGTCATCAGGGTCGAAAAAAGTTCTAGAATGGAAATAGATTTTCCTGTTCTCCTTAGTAAATGAGAGAACACCTGGCATAATGTAGTCCTCGCCTTCAAATCCAAAATTATACGCCCTAAAGCATCCTACACCAGTATGTGAAGTATTTACCATCGTAGTAATACGATGCCAAAGTAGTTTGATCTCGGATTTATTCCAACTGATTCAATTCAAAGAAATGGTGAGAACTCTCTGCTTTGAAAAGTGCCCTATATATAAGGTGTAGTTTCCGCATTGCAAGCAACCCGACACCCACCCCAACTTAAACCCAGATTATGCAGTAGAACTTGGTGATGAGGGTTGAAACGACAATAAAATCAAGTGTTTTTTACGGATTCCAGCATAGCACCGCTATGGCGAAATCCGAAAATACAGCGAAGCGTTTGATTTTGCAGTAGTTTCAAGACGCAATAGATTTTCTATTGCATAATCTGGGTTAAAATAACATCAAAGCCTACGGGGCCCATAGGTCGCGTCAGGTTAGGTCAGACGCAAAAGACAGGTAATAAGCCTTCAAAACATCATAGGGGGGTATGGACGAAAAGAACGCTCCATATAGCAACGAAAAACTGATACAACTCAATGATAACGGGCGATACAGGCTATAGTCTATAACGGAAGCGGCAGTTCAGGAATGTGCATTTACTACCATTTAGGGTGTATTTATAGTGAATCTATGATGACCCTGAACAGCCTAAATGATAATTGGATGTGCATTTTAGGTGTCCTTCGGTAGGATGAAGTCCAAGTAATTATTTGGTGTCACCACTTGAAATGTAGCATCAGGATAAGCCCTGACCCAAGAAGCAGGTGCCTTGGCATTACTCCCTTTCTTCCACTTGAACTCGTAGGCGTGCAGATGACCACCTCGTTCCTCAACCCAATCAATCTCCTGCTGAGTGTGGGTCCTCCAGAAGTAATTGTTTGCATACAAGCGGGTGTATTCTTGTAGTTTCAACCGTTCAGAAACAAGATAGTTCTCCCATAACTGCCCATGGTCATCTCGCAGATTGATTGAATTGAAGTTACTGATGAGGGCGTTTCGGATTCCATTGTCATAGAAGTACCACTTACTTTTCTTGGTAATCTCATTATCAAGGTTCCTACTGAATCCCCTTACGTTGTGGATGATGAACACCTTGGATAGAAGATCCAAGTATCTGTCCACCGTATTCTTGTTCAGTCCGAGGTCATTTCCAATGCTATCCATTGAAATCTCGCTTCCCACACGGAAAGCTAACATGCGTAATAGTGATACGATCTTGCCTCGTTTTCTTATTCCCTCAAAAGCAAGAATGTCTTTCAACAGATACGAACTCACCTGTTCTTTCAGGTAATCTTCCTTTTCGCCTGGTGTATCCAGATGTTCAAGCTCAGGATAACTACCATAAATGAGCCTTTTGTCCAAGTTGGTAGATGTCTGAATAGCGTGCTCACGTGGTGCAAATTCCATCTGTGCCAACGGAAAAAGGTTGAGGGTCGTCTTACGACCTACAAGCGGTTCGCCCAATTGGTTATCAAGATCAAACACCGATGAGCCTGTCACAAGTATCTTAACCCCTTCGATGTGGTCCACCATCAGCTTCAACTTCAGCCCGATCTCCGGTATGGCCTGTGCCTCATCGATAACAAGTAGTCTGTGATTGCCAAGTACACTTTTCAGGTTGTCGATGCTTCTACGCTGCAACCTGTCAATGGTGTCCACATTCTCACCGTTCAGAAGTAAGGGTTCTTCATCAATCTGGGGTAGGACGTGTTTAATAAGTTCGGTCTTACCGACACGTCTTGCGCCTAATAGGACAACAACCTTGTTGGGTTTAAGCCCATTCAATATGAGGCTTTCAAGTGAGCGTTCTATGTATTCCATGAGTACAAAACTACGATATTCTATTGATTTCAGTTAGTCTAATGACTGAATTAAGTTAATTACAGTCGTTACGACAACTGTATTAAGTGGATTTCAGTCAATGGGAATTCAACGGATGACAAGCATTGATCAACCTTCGTTGTTCTTCCATGTCCTCCCGCTTGTATTTCTCAGTACTGCTGGGCCACTTATGACCGGCCATTACTTGAACATCTTCCAACGACATCTTCCGTTCATTCAACCAATAGGAGACACACACATTCTGATGTTCTTGGCATTCACCTGCTTGTAAGGGAATAGGTTACTAAGTGGGCGAAACAGACTTTTGATGCGGTGAATCGTTTCAGGGTTTCCCTGTCCGTTGAAATAGTCAACTACTGCTACAATCAATCTCCGGTTAACGGAGTGGCCGCGCGGTCATAGCTATACGATGGTCGGTTATTCCTCACCCCTTCTACCACCGATGAAACACGGTAACAACTGCTACTGCCAAGACAGAAAAGACTGTAATACCCAGTTTGTCACGCTGACGAAGGAAGCGTCTCACTACACCTGAGGTTCCTCGTTCATCGGAATGACAAAAAGTGGCTTCAAGTACCGCTGATCTGTTTTGTTCTTAATGTTTCTTTTATGGAACGCTTTTACAAGCAGGTTCTTGCGATGCTCAGTGGACTGTAAACGAACGCGTTACGCTAAAAAGCTAAACGCGCCCGAGCGGGGAAGTTGAATGGTGGGGATGCTGCGACAAATTCAACTTAAAACAAAGACGCTTCTTATTTTAAGTTTGACAGCCAACTTAAAATAACGTTGGTTATTATTTTAACTTTGTTCCTATGGAAGCATTCAAATCCGGTCAGTACAAGCAACAATACCAGTACAAAAGTTTCATGCCTACGCTGCTAAAGGAACCTTTTGAATGGCAAAGTGAAGCAGTTATCCGTCTTCTGGAAAAGGCATCTACCAAGCTTGGGGAACTAAGTTCTTACAGCATGCTCATTCCTGACATCAATTTCTTCATCGGAATGCACAAGACGAAGGAAGCTACCACATCCAGTAGGATTGAAGGAACAAGAACAAGTATTGATGAAGCCGTACTGGATGAAAAGAACGTTGCCCCAGAAAAAAGGGACGATTGGGAAGAAGTTCAGAACTACATCAAAGCACTCAATTACTCGCTAGAAAGAATGGATGAACTTCCATTATGTATGCGATTATTGAGGGAAGCACATGGGCATCTATTGGGTGGTGTTCGTGGTAAAGACAAGTTGCCCGGAACCGTTAGAACAAGCCAAAACTGGATTGGTGGTGCTGACATAAAAAGTGCCAGGTTCATCCCACCACATCATGATGATCTACCAGAACTACTATCTGACCTTGAACATTTCTGGCATGATGAAGAACAAGAACTGCCCTTTTTGATAAGGACGGCCATCACACATTATCAGTTTGAAACCATTCACCCGTTCCTTGATGGTAATGGTCGTATTGGTAGGTTGCTCATCATGCTTCAAACGATGCACTATGATCTGCTGGATAAGCCCATTCTGTACATATCGGATTTCTTTGAGAAGAACCGCCCACAATACTATGATGCATTGATGGCAGTAAGAACATCCAATGAAATGGATCATTGGTTGCGGTTCTTCCTTACAGGTGTAATTGAAACTGCCGAAAGCAGTATGAAGACCTTCACTCAAATCGGTGAACTTCAAACCTCATACGAACAACGAATAACCATGCTTGGTAAACGATCAAAGCTTGCAAACGAGCTGTTGGTCAAAATGTATTCTAATCCAATCACGTCACCAAGGGATGTTGAAACCGAACTGGAGATCACGGCAGCAACAGCAAACAGTCTTTTGAAGGCGATGGAAAATGCAGGAATCGTATTGGAAAGCACTGGTCGCCAAAGAGATCGATTATATGTTCTACACGAATACCTTGCGATCTTCCGCGCCTAAGATCCACCAGACCTTGGAATAATGCTTAGGGGGGTATGGCACCAATGAAGAACTTTTTGGACGATAAAAAATACACGTATCCCAATAGCAATGGGCGATACAGCGTGATTGAACCCAGATTATGCAGTAGTTTCAAGACGTAATAGATTTTCTATTGCACAATCTGGGTTGAAGGTCGGTGACGAAATCTACTTACTGTTCATACACCCGAAAAAAGAACCTGAATTTTGTCCATTACACCGGATATTCTGAATGTAGAACCCACGGAAACCGAGCATTGTCTTGTTACCGGAAAGTGGAAACTCGTGAGAGAAACGGATGAGCCAAACGGTCTTTTTACCCACATCTGGAAACGTTTTGGCGAGGAATAGAAGATTATTTACGACCATTCGAGAGAGGGTTTGATGCATCAAGTGCATACCGCTATACGCTTCTACGTTTTGACACACAACAATTGTAGGGGCGTGCCGCGGCCCGCCCCTACGGCTGAACCCTTTTCATCGTTTCTTGTTAAATAAATGTTTAAACATTAATTTTAATCAATGAAACGTTCAATTCACAAAATCATACCTGCCCAGAAGGTAAATATGGGCGGAATCATCTTAGATCAATCTTTGCCCGTTAATGGTGTAGAACAGATTGATCCATTTTTACTTATACATCATTGGGCAAGCGTAATGCCAGGCGGACAAACAGAGAAGGAAGTTGGGGTTGGCCCACATCCTCACCGAGGCTTCTCTCCCGTTTCACTCATTTTTAAAGGAGCAGTTAATCATCGAGATTCGCTTGGAACCACTAGCCTGATTAAAGCTGGCGGTGCACAATGGATGAACAGCGGAAAAGGCATTATTCATAGCGAGCGTCCACCAAAGGAGCTGGCCGAAGGAGGTGGCGATTTTGAATTAATCCAATTTTGGGCAAACACGCCTGCCACTAAAAAGCTAGAACCAGCAAAATATCAGCCATTAACTGCTGAGAAAACACCTTGGATTACATCCGAAGATGGAAAAGTAAAAGCAGGTATTGTAGCTGGTGAAACGCTTGGAAAAACAGGCCCAATCGAATTGATGACTCCTATGTTAGTCATGCGATTTGAGATTGGAAAAGGCGGAAAAATGGAAATACCAATTCCAAATAATTTCAACGCAATACTTTATTTGTTAGATGGTAAAGCGGAGATAAATGGCGAACGCCATGCAGGCGGAAAAGACCTTGTTTGGTTTAAAAATGATGGCGAAAGCATTACTCTTGAAGGATTGGAAGAAACGAGAGCAATCTTACTTGCAGGAGAACCAATTGATGAACCTCTAGCTACTTACGGTCCTTTTGTAATGAATAATCAAACCCAAATAATGGAAGCACTGCGCGATTACCAAATGGGTAAAATGGGAGTGCTGATTGAAGAATTTGATTCGTAATAATCCGTCATTCTCGAAGCACGCGTCATTGCGAAGGAGGAACGACTGAAGCAATCTCATTCTACACGCACCGCCCCATACCGTAAGCAGATTGCCTCGGAATTCCCAAAAAGAATTCTTCGCAATGACGATAATAGCATAACATGAACAGAAAAAGTTTCATACGAAATATGAGTTTCATAGGAGCAGGACTAAGTCTTGCACCTTGGAAGTTGGCTACTGCGGAATCTTCCATCCAAACATTTCGGTTACCTCCGGCTTCCGTTCATATTCTGCATGGGAATTTTGCAACGACTGAGATTGAGAAACTTACCATTCCCGAATTTGATTTAGAATGCAGCGTTCAGGTTTTTATGCGAAACGGAATTGCACCATGCGATGATGATATGACCATTTGCACCTTTCAACAAGGAGACGAAACACTCCACATTTCTTATCTAAAAAACAGCGAATCAATGGCTGAAGGCGGTATCAAAGGCTTGCAACTAACCCTTTCGTCCGATTTGGAATCTTTCTCCATAATGCAAATCTGACGGAGTTGGATTTACGTACATTCATCGCCCAAACTAAACCCATCAACTATGCAAAAAGGAATGATTAAAGTAAGCGTGCTGTATCCCAACGGAGACGGAAAGAAATTCGACATGGATTATTATTCAAGCAAACACGTGGAATTGCTTGGCGGATTATTGGGAGATGCAATTAAAGGAGCAACGATTGAGTCTGGCCTTGGAGGTGCAGCGCCAGGTTCTCCTGCACCTTTTGCAGCGGTAGGTAATCTGTATTTCGAAAATCTAGAGGCTTTCCAAAATTCTTTTGGACCAAACGCTGAAAAAATCATGGGCGACCTTCCAAACTTCACCAATATCGAACCTGTCATTCAGATTGCCGAAGTAGTGGTATAAATCCGCCATTATCTTATTGCAATTTTAAAGCCCACCTTGCATCTGCAAAGTGGGCTTTTCCATTTTCAATACTAACCACCCTAAACTCCATTCCATGAAAATGCTTCTCATTTCTGGTGCCATCATCGCTAACATTCTTACCAATATTGGTTTCAAATACTCTGCACTAAATGAAGCCGTACCGTCCAAAAAATGGGGCTTTCTAGGAATCGGGTTAATCTTCGGCCTCATCAATTCTGTTCTTTTTGCAGAATCGTTGCGCTTCCTTTCGTTGCAAGTAGCAAGTACCGTATTCTTCTCGCTCACCATTGTTGGGCTGTATGCTGTGGCGGTTTTCTGGTTCAACGAACCTGTCACTTTGCTTAAACTCGGAGGTGCGCTTGTAGTCACGGTTGGAGTGATAATGATGTCGGTTTAGGGCAATTATACGTAAACAAAACCAATTGATATTACTGGCATCTATGTACTGCTTTGCGCCAAGTTTTAAGAGTATAGTTAAATTCATGCTATTGGTATGTTGATGAATTACTGTTTTTGGTCATTTTTCACATTTCCATGACATGGAACATTATTAAAAGATCTATGTTTACAACATGACAGCGAGTCATACCGTTTATCGAGTGAATTGTCCAATAGTGCACCTCATGTAGTATCTTTAGAATAATTACATTTGCGCCCCCGAAAGGCATAGTGTTTGTAGAGCATAGACATGAAAAAGAGTCTACTCTTTATTTCAAACAACAACAGAATACCGAGATGGAAATCGATAAATTAAGAATCACCTTTGACAAAGACAAGAAGGAACAGGTGCTAAACCTGCTTAATAGAAGCGTGGACTCAGAGGGATATATTGTAGAAAAATCGGATACTGATCAAAGAGTTTGGACTACCGATGGCGAGGAAATCAAAGTAGAAGATTTTGCTGGCGTAAGAACTGGCTCTGAAATCTTCATCAAGGACAGCCTGCCGTCTTTGATTGAATTAAGTAAGCTATAATACCCTTAACACCTGTGGCTGCTTGGTTTGATAAGCTCAAAAAGTTAGTTGAGACGACAATCAAGATTGACTTAAGTAATTTTACTCTGGTCAATATTAATATAGGGACAATAAACAAAGCAAAGAAGGGAGGCGCAATAGGCAATGAGCCATTTCATGTAGACGCCAAAAATCAGACCCTTGTCATCGACCTTGACCAGCTCAAACTCGATAAAACTCGTTATAAAAAGTTTCAGGAAATAGTCAATGAAGATTATGTTCCATCTGGCAACTTCTTACTTGAACAAGAGTCTTCAAGTCTTTTGGAACGGCTCTATGTGTTTACCAAGAACTCGGAGTATAATAAACACCTGAGTTTCTTTGAGGGTGTAATAAGCGATGATGATTATGCTGCATTGGAGGCGTCCTACTTTCTGAGGAAAATTCATGACACAGGAGGAAGTTCCCATGAAATATCTTCGTACAAAGCTGATATAAGAGAGGAATACGGTCAACGCGGAGGCCATATAGCTAACCTGTGTACCGCTGGTTATTTTGAGGAGCTATTCATCCCTGCCTATAATTCGAATGAAGCACTATTTAAAGACCTATACGGTTTAGTCGTTGATAGACGCGCCATGACCATCTTTGTACATGCTTGGATGAAAAAGGATGAAATCTTACCAAAACTAAAACGGAAATTAGAAGCGGCAAAGAAGTATGGGCTAAAAATGTTTTACATCCATGCAAAGGGCAAGACAAACATCAAAACAATACATAAATGCCTGGATGAATACTCTAAAAAGTATGGGTCTTTAACAAAGGTTGAGAGGGACGTAAAGGAATTAGGGATAGTGGTTATTCAGATTATTCTCAAATAAATTATCACTTCTTTTTAGGCTTCACCTTCGGTTTTTCCATACTTGCCCCAACAAGGCGTGAAAGGTTGGGCAAAAAAGTGTCCTCTTCCATAGAGCTTAGAAAATAACTTACCTGTTTGTGTAAGACACACCGCCAGATAGAGTTCAAGTTCAAAACAATCTCAGAGCTCAACGATTATTTCAAGGATGAAAAGACTTGTTATGGGTTTTTAGAACAGCAACGGTGGGAGGGTCAGGCATCTTGTCCTCATTGCGGTTCTGCAAAGAAGCCTTACAGTTAGTCCACGAGGCAAATTCACTAATGTTCCTTCTTACAGGTGTTCTAGTCTACGTGTAAGATGGTATAATTGCCCGGTTTAGAGCATTAAGCCACATGCTTAACTTAGCATGAGAAAACTGACAGCGTATGACCATCAAAAAACTCCTCCTCCTACTCTTACCAGCACTTATCGCCTTTGTGCTTTACACTTTCATTTCCACAGGTTTTTTCAGAACCATTGAAAATCGTTTTGAAGGAGAAGTAATCAAGGAAATTAGCCTAAAAGGTGCTGAAGATATCACCGTTAGCTACACGGATAGTTTCGCTATTATTTCGGCTACTGCCCGACAGCAATTCCCACCAATAGGACAAGAACATGGTGGTTTGTATTTGATGGAATTGAAGAGTGGAAACTTCGTTGTAAAACATTTAACTGCAAATTTCGATTTGCCATTTGCACCTCATGGTATTTCTATGCTCAAAACGGATAGCACCTACACCATTGCGGTTGTTAATCATACAGAAGATGGACACACCATTGAGTTTTTCTCGTTGTATGATGAAAAGCTAACCCACATTCGAACACAGAAATCTACTTCGCTCATTAGTCCGAATGATATTGTGCTACTAGACGAAAAACGGTTCTATGTGACCAACGATCACGGTTATGAGCATGGGGTTGGACGTTTGGTTGAGGAATACGGAAATCTGGCAATATCTAATGTGGTTTACTTTGATGGTCAAGATTATTCTGAGGCGGCTGGCGGTATCTCATTCGCCAATGGCATCAATTTCGATAGGGAAAGAAATCTCGTTTTTGTTGCTTCGCCAAGAAGGTTTCTAGTAAAGGTTTTTCAGCCAAACGATGATGGCACGCTAGCTTTCATTGAAAACATTCCGTGCGGAACAGGTGTAGATAATATAGAGTTTGACCAAGAAGGAAACCTTTGGGTCGGCTGTCATCCTAACCTCCTGCATTTCTCGGCTTACGCTAAACAAAAGAAAGAACATTCTCCATCAGAAATAATCAAAATAAGCTATCGCGAAAAAGGCGATTACACCGTAAAAAGCATCTATGAAAATGATGGCAGCGCGCTTTCGGCTACATCAGTTGCTTGCCCGTATGGCAATCTGATTTTTGCTGGGACAGTGAAGGATGATAAGATGCTGATTCTTCAAACCGCAGAGTAGCGATAATGAAATCTAAGCTGATTAAGTTTTTGCCTTTTGCTCTTTTAGGAGCAATTGTAGCAACAATTTGCGATGCAAACCATGTATTTACGGGAGCACTCAGTTACCCGAAACCATTTTTATTTGGCCAAGCGTGGTTCGTGTTTCCGGGGTTTGTTGTTGCTTTCACTTTTATGGGTTTGAACTACTTGTTCGCTCCTACGTTTTTCCCAAAAACAGCCGCCAGTACTGTAAGCACTAGTTCTGGAAACCAGTCTTCGCTCATAGAAAATCTGCTTTTCTTTATGATGGTTTACTTGCTAAGTGGCTTCGGAAATCAGGAGCCAATTTTACTCTCAGTGATATTTTACGCAAGCTTCTTAGTTCGATGGTTTTTCAGTTACGAACGTATGTTCATCCTACTGTTCGCTATTGTTCTTGGAATTGGTGGCATGTTGGTAGAAGGCGTCATGACGCAATTTGACTTGGTGCATTATCGAGAACCAGAAATAGTTGGCGTGCCGTATTGGCTCGGTGCTGTATATATGCACGGAGCACTAGCATTGCGCGAAGGAATGCGCTACTTCGTTTACAGAAAATGAAACCGATTTACGGTTGGTATTCAATCGAATAATTAATCGGGCTATTCTTTTTCAGCATGGCAGAAACTCCGCAGTAACGTTCTTGCGAAAGGTTAACCGCTTTCTCCACTTTAGTGTGGTCAAGATTCTTTCCTGCAATCAGATATCTTATTCGGATTTCTGAAAACACAATCGGGTGTTCTTCGGTTAAATCGGCTTCAATATCTATTTCAAAACTCGTGTAATCGACACGCATTTTCTTCAGTAAAGAAACCACATCCATTCCTGTGCAACCTGCTAATCCTGCAAGTACCAGTTGTTTAGGACTTGGTCCTGAATCATCTCCCAATTCAGGGGCGGTGTCCATTCTAACCGTATGGTTTCCAAGCTGGCTTTCAAACGCCATTTTCTCTTTCCAAACCGTATTTACTTTATATCCCATTTTACTTCGTTTTTATAATTCCATTCTTGTACAAATTCAATGCTTGATTAAGGACAGAACTGATTGTGATAATTGGCAAATCTTCATTCGGATTTACTCGTAATATTTTCATTCTTGTTCTGTCTCCCGATTCTAAACTTGTATGATTAAGATGCTTCCCGTCCACAAAAAGAAAGTATGGTTTATTCGTCTTTTTGTCAACCCATAAATAGCAGAATGCCTTGCCTCTAAAACAGAAACAAGGCATTCCATATTTACGTGTTTCTTCTATTTCTTCATCAGCATTCAGAACAACATCTCTCATTGCAAGCAAGCAAGGCCTGTTTGGCTCTTGTTTGTCTAAATAGAAATTGTCCTTATGGCTCACCTCGTTTATGCAGTTTCTAATGTTGGATAATCAAGGTAACCCTTCTCTCCGGGAGTAAAAAATGTTCCCATGTCAGGTGCGTTCAATTCGGCATTATTCTTAAAACGTTCAACCAAATCTGGATTTGCCAAAAATGGAACTCCAAAAGCAACCAAATCACCTTGACCATTATTAAGAATCGCTTCGGCCTTTTCTTTATTCAAACCTCCACTTGCAATAAAAATCCCGTCAAAAGCTTCGTTCATCTTATCCTTAATGGACTGCGGAACTTCTGGGGCTCCTTGCGATGAATGATCTACAATATGTAAGTAAGCCAAGTTCAACTTGCCTAATTCTGTAGCGAGATAAACAAATTGTTCTTCCAAACCATCGAAAATGGCCATGTCGTTGTAAACCCCGAATGGAGAAAGTCTAATTCCAGTCTTATCCGCTCCGATTTCCTCAGAAATCTTTTTAGCTACCTCAAGTGCAAAACGACTTCGATTCTCTGCAGAACCGCCATATTCATCTATTCTGTGGTTAGAACCAGCGTTATTGAACTGATCAATCAAATACCCATTTGCCCCATGAATTTCAACTCCATCGAAGCCCGCCTCAATTGCATTTTTTGCTGATTGAACATACTCTTCCTGTGTAGCCAAAATATCGGCTTTGGTCATCTCTTTCGGAACTGGGTGGGCCTTCATTCCTTCTGCATCTGTGTACATCTGCCCAACCGCTTGTATAGCCGAAGGTGCTACAACTTGAGTGCCTTGTTCCATGTTTAATGGATGAGAAATCCGCCCTGTATGCATTAGCTGAATAAATATTTTTCCTCCCTTGGCATGCACGGCATCGGTTACTTTTTTCCAACCTATAATTTGTGCCTGACTGTAAATCCCCGGGATGCGCGGATAACCAAGTCCGTTTGCAGATGGCGCAGTTCCTTCAGTTATAAGTAAACCAGCGTCTGCTCTAATTGCATAATACTCTGCCATACTATCGTTTGGGATATTGCCCGTTGCCCTAGATCGAGTCATTGGTGCCATTATTATTCTGTTGTTCAACTCGATGTTTCCGAGTTTAAGTGTGCTGAAAATTTTCATGATATGTTGTTTTTTTGTTGTCTATTTGAGCTATTGGAACAACCGTATTTCAAAGTTGTTCTCAATTAATGTTTAAACTTTGATTAAAACGATATGAAAGAAATCAGTCTATACATAATGGCCGCGTTTTATGTGTTTGCGGGAGTAAATCACTTCCTTAAGCCAACGTTTTACTTGAGATTAATGCCTCCTTACATTCCATGGCACAAAGCCATGAATTATCTCAGCGGATCGATAGAAATCTTTCTTGGTATTCTTCTACTCTGCCCCGAGTATTCTACCATCGCAGCTTGGGGAATTATTGCCTTGCTTATAGCTGTTTTTCCAGCTAATATTTACCACCTGCAATCTGCCAAACCAGGAGGAAAAGTTCCTATTTGGGGATTGTGGATGAGACTGCCGTTCCAAGGACTATTTCTCCTTTGGGCGTGGTGGCATACGTGCTGATTTGAACCGCAGAGATGCCAAATAACAGCTCAGGTCGCGAAGTTTTATTTGCGCCCTTTGCGCAAACTCCGTGTCTTGGCGGTTAAAAAGTCCCCTTCTTCTCCAAAACGTATTCCCACATCTGAATGAACTTTTCAGATGAGCGTTTGATTGGCTCCAGATCGACCCCTTCCTTTTCTAGCAATCGCCAATGCGACTCAAGCAAACCAGGATGCGCCAATCCTTGAATTTCGATGGATTCATACGTACTATCGGGATGTGCTTCATAGCAACCATCTTTTCCGTAGCGACCATGATGATGATTTAGCCACCCATTAAAATCGGTTTGAAATCCGATAGAAAGGTTTACCACCTGATTGGCAGGAAGCTCTTTTTCTAGGAATGCCTTTACTTCATTGTACGTGAATTTATAACTGTCAATCGAGCCATCACAGTACTTCTCTATGGCCTCTAACTTGGCTTGATAATCTGCACGTGACTTATAAGGCTTGCAGCTTTCGCCACTAACAGGTAACGAAATGAATCCATTGTTAGCGTACACTTTCAATAGGTCTTCCTCATCCAGTCCACGGGGTTGATTCTGGATAGGTTTAAACATGTCGTGTGTAACCAACGGTGGGATTCCTTTCTCTTCCATCAGCGCCAGCGCGTCTTTTCGGGTATTGTCACTCATGTGCGTGATGTCTGTCATAATGCCTACGTTGGCCAGCCAGAGAATGGCTAGTTTTCCTTTTTCGGTTAGCCTTCTGTTCTTCTTTTTTCTGAAAAGACTTTTGAAATTCAGCAGTTTGAGAACAGGCATGGGCTGATTGGCAGCTGCACCCAACTTGCTATCAACCAAATGAACTAACGTGATGAAGGCCACGCCCTGCTGTGCCCAAAAATTGGCGTCTTCCTGTGAGTTGACCAATCGTTTTCCTCCTTCAATAGAATGGACGATAATTGTCTTATCTGTGTTGTGAACAAGATTGCGAACCTCCTGAGGCGTTCTTGCTACCACGAAATCGGCTGAATTGGCCGCCACAAAATCATTCACATACTTGATTTGCTTCATAATCACCTTGCGACCACGCTTGGCCGAGGCGATATTTTCTTGCGTTAAAGCTCCAACACACAATATTCGAGCGCCTTTGTTCTTGCGTAGGTAGTTGGCGTAGTTGACGTTGGTAAACTGGTGTTTCCAACTCAGATCGGGTGGATTCTGCTCGTCAAAGGTTTGCAATCCTTCGCCAAAAAAAGAATACGGAATATGCATGCACGGGTGCAATTGTAAATCCATGTATTCATGAATTTCCTGTGCGCTTGTAGGAAAAAAGAAAGAAGAAAAAAGGAAAAATATGAACCAGTGTTTAATCATCCGGCCCAATTCTGCCTATCTAAACTTCGGTATTGAATGGCTTCTGCTAAATGGCCAGACTGAATGTTTTCCGAGCCCTCTAGGTCTGCAATCGTCCTAGAGACTTTCAGAATTCGATCAAATGCACGAGCCGAAAGACCTAATCGATCCGTAGCTTTTTTCAGCATGTTCTTTCCTGCTTCATCAATCTTGCAGACCTGTTTCAGGAGTTTTGTGCCCATCATGGCATTGCAATGCACATCCGCCTTCTCCTTAAATCGTTCCACCTGTTTTTCGCGTGCTGCAATTACCCGCTTGCGCACATCTTCACTTTTTTCGGCAGGCGAAAAATCAGCCAGTTCATTAATAGGAACAGGTGTTACTTCTACATGTATGTCGATGCGGTCTAAAAGTGGCCCTGAGATTTTGTTCAGATACTTCTGCACCACACCTGGCGCACAAACACAGTCCTTTTCGGGGTGGTTGTAGAAGCCGCAGGGGCATGGGTTCATACTCGAAATAAGCATAAAACTGGAAGGATATTCTACGGACATGCGCGCACGCGAAATGGTTACTACCCTATCTTCCAAAGGTTGTCGCATCACTTCCAAAACGGAACGCTGGAACTCAGGCAATTCATCCAAGAACAGCACTCCATTGTGTGCCATGGATATTTCGCCTGGTTGTGGGATTTGTCCTCCGCCAACAAGAGCTGCATCTGAAATGGTGTGGTGAGGTGATCGAAATGGTCGCATGGTCATCAGCGAGGTTTCCGAACCAAGATTTCCCGCAACAGAATGAATCTTGGTGGTTTCCAGCGCCTCCTTCAGCGAAAGCGGTGGAAGAATGGACGGCAAGCGTTTGGCGAGCATGGTTTTTCCAGCACCGGGCGGGCCTATCAGTAGCAAATTGTGCCCACCGGCAGCCGCAATTTCCAATGCTCTCTTAATATTTTCTTGGCCTTTTACATCGCAAAAATCAAGGTCTGTGTCGCTCTGGTTTTTATAAAATTCTGCACGTGTGTCGACAACCGTTTTCTCCAATTCAATCTTCCTATCAAAGAAGCCAATGAGTTCTTTGATGTTCTCAATCCCATACACATCCAGTCCATCCACAATAGCAGCTTCTCGTGCATTTTTTTTTGGCAGAATAAACCCTTTGAACCCTTCCTCACGGGCTTTAATGGCAATGGGAAGCACGCCTTTTATGGGTTGTAAACCACCATCGAGCGAAAGCTCTCCCATGATTATATAATCGGAAATACCTTCAGACTTTATCTGTTCGGATGCAGCAAGAATACCAGCTGCAATGGTCAAATCATAAGCCGAACCTTCCTTACGCAGGTCGGCTGGCGCCATGTTGATGGTTATGGTTTTACCTGGAATTTTGTAACCAACATTTTTCAATGCCGCGCGAATCCGTAACTGGCTTTCCTTCACCGCATTGTCGGGCAACCCGACCATATAAAAATTTACTCCTTGGCCAGCAATATTGCTTTCTACTGTGATGATATGAGCATCAACGCCATAAACTGCACTTCCGTAGGTTTTCGTTAGCATTATGGGTGACCTTCCTGTTCAATTAACATCACTAAAATGTGAATAACCTTGATATGAATTTCCTGTACTCTGTCTGAATATGCTGAGTGCGGTGCGCGTATCTCAACATCGCAGCGTTTGGCTAATTCGCCACCGTCCTTTCCCGTGAGGGCGATAACGTTCATTCCTTTCTCCTTTGCCGCTTTTGCTGCATGAATAACATTAGATGAGTTACCTGATGTGCTGATGGCTAAAAGTGAATCGTCTTTTGCTCCAAAAGCCTCCACAAAACGAGAGAATACCTGTTCATACCCGTAATCATTCGCAGTACAAGTGATGTAGCCAGGGTCGGAAATGGCAATGGCCGCAATCGGCTTTCTTTCGTCACGAAAACGCCCGCTCAATTCCTCAGCAAAATGCATAGCATCGCTCATGGAACCACCATTGCCGCAAGAATAAATCTTACCGCCCAACTTTACCGAACTGACCAGTAAGTTGGCCGCCTTACGGATGGCCTGAAGGTTGGCGGCATCGTTCATAAACGTATTGAGCACGGCCAAAGCCTCCTGCAATTCTCTATCTATCTTGTCTATGGACATGGCGTTGAAAGTAAGAAAACAACGTGAATGATGGTTGTTATGCTAATCACATCACAACTGAATGAGACGTTTCTGGGTTTCAATGTCAAACGATCGGAGCTCCAGTTCTTCTTCTGAGAAAAAAGCTGGACGACCGTCTTCCACCACGTTTCGTTCGTTCTCTGGCTTTAGAAGTTGTAATGAAAGTTGCTTGAATTTAGTCTGAACGGCCCCAAGGAAATGTTGTCCGAAAACGGTGTGGCCACCTTCGTACATCTGTAATTGGTACTCTTCATACGTAGTGATGTAGCCGCAATAAGCGTTGGTGTATGTGGAGCAAATTACTTCCGTTACCCCTCTGTCAGTAAGAACTTTGAGTAATGAATTTTCTAAGCGTTGACCCGCAATGGTGGTAATCTCTCCAGGTATACCAGCCAACGCCAAGTTGCCAATAATCACAATTTGAATCGGAAGTATCTGCGGAATCCATGGTTTTTCGCCCAGACTTCCATTAGCATGAAACCGCTTGAATTGTCCAATGGCTGGATCCGCCCAAGCAGGAATAACCAAATTCTTTATGTCCCTCGTTCCAAGAATTCGTCTTTCGTCAGCTTCAATCAAAATATCTTTGGGGCCGTGAACATGGTATTTCTCGTAAATACGTTCGGCTTTTTCCTTCGGCTTGAATGGTGCAGACGCCAACTCGTATGCTTTTTGAGCTTTAATTAAGGTTCTGGCTAATGCTCCTACCGCATGTGGCATTCCTGGGCCTTCAACCGTTCCTTCAAAAAATGAGACGCCATGGCAGGCAGGTCCTGTACGCGCATCTTCCTGATTGCAAGCAAACTCCTTGTCAACAATCACTTTTCTGAAATCAACGAAAGTCATTACGTGATCTATCTGCGTAGGTAAATCACTCTGCTTTTTCGCCTCTTTGAAAAGACCATGCGCATGTTCAAACTGAAGGTCTCCGTTATACTTGGCACTTTCTATGTCGTCTTCAAACTTTCCCCTCGTCCAATTTTTCTTGCGGTCCCACTTGTAGTTTGGAGTAATATCTCCTGTTTTTCGCTGCGCGAATACGGAAATGAACTTATCCGTTTTGTTCTTCCGAACCTTGTCTTCGTGATATTTGGCCGCATAGCCCTTATTGTCAGAACATATGCGATGATTATCGTTGCTTAAACTAGTAGTGTGCACTCCAAACCAATTCCAAGATCCGATTGGGTTTCCTTCCAAATCATCGAAACGCATCAAAAGCATATTTCTATCAACCGCCTCATTAGTTGCGTTCTTAGAAACGGCCTTTTTAACCTCTGGATTGGCGTTATACGCTTCAACTGAACGGTTAAACGCCACTTCTTTATCCGTATCAATCTCGCTTTTAGAAATTTTAATTGTCGCAGGACGCATACTTTCAGCTGCTTCCACAATAGCCTCCACAATACCATCTACCACCTTTTGATAAACCTCTGGCACAAACCCTGGAATAGTCATGTTATACAAACCATAATGAGAATATCCACCGGGTGCACTATGCGTATGCTGTGCGGATAGCATAATGGAATCCTCAGTAAACCCAAGGGCCTCATGTTTCCTTTTCAGCTTTTTCATTACACCACGTCTAACAGCAATGGTGATAAAAGCAATTTCGGCATTAACCAACGCCACCTTTTTCCCTGTTGTTGTGTCGCGAATGACTGCTGCGCGTGCAAATAGGTCGGTTTCTAATCCCTTTACGATATTGAAATACATACCGTATCCCATCATTCCTACACCGAGCTTGAAAGCCGTAATGTCGGCCTTTCCAACGCCTATTTCGTACATGATTCTAAAAGTGTTTTGAGTGAGAGGTGTCGCGTAAAAAGCTACACAGCTAAAAGTAGAAACAATGCAAGCATTTATTGATGGCGAGCCATTTTTTTTTCGGTCATTTGACGACAAGCAACAGCTTATGCAACATAACAGACATCTCATTATCTTTGTTAAGAATCCTATTTTGGGGAAAGCGAAGACGCGGCTTGCGGCTTCCATCGGAAAAGAGAAAGCCTTGGAAATTTATCTCCAACTCCTTGACCTAACACGAAAGGCTGCCGTAACTGCCGACTGCAGCCGTCATGTTTTTTATTCTGATGAAATCGAAAACGATGCGTGGGATGCGGACAAATTCAACAAGCATGTTCAGGAAGGAGATTCGCTGGGCGAGCGCATGAAAAATGCGTTCAGCCAAGTGTTTGCGCTGGGAGCCAAAGAACTAATCATCATTGGTAGTGACTGTCCGCAATTGAGTACTGAAATTATTGAAGATTCTTTTGACATTCTTGATAAAAAGGACGCGTGCATCGGCCCTGCAAAAGATGGCGGTTACTACCTACTTGGGATGAAATTCTTGCATTCATTTCTATTTGAAGAGAAAGGGTGGAGCACCGATTCTGTGTTTAGTGACACCACAAAAGACTTGACGGAAAATAATCTCAGCTACGGTCTGTTACCTCAACTTTCGGATGTAGATACGGTGGATGATTTGTATTTGTTGGAAGGGAAGCAGTAACCGTCAGGTGGCCGATAGAAAAATGTTGACTAAGGAGAATGGATTAACGGTTTTGAAGTAGATGATTTCAGGTTTATAATTCTCAAAGCCCGATGTCTAGGTCTTCATCTTCTTGACCTTGGTAATCATTTCCACTTTGACCATTCATACCGTTGGCCGCTGGTCTTTGAAATCTATCATACATTTCGATGTCGAAATAGGATAGGGAGACGACATTATCCAACGTCAGGATTAAGTCAGTCTCCAATTCTTTAATGTTTTGAACTTGTCCTTCTTGTACGTATTCAGCATATACATTTAAATAATGAGTGGTAAAGACAAAGCGTTTTTCTGCATCTCTGTAACCGCTAAATACTGGAATGATTCTGATATAATTTGAGACGGTCGGAATTGGTAGTTCTTTGACCCAGCCTATGTAGAACTTGTCAGTATCTAGAGTGAACTCAAGGAGTTTACTGTGTCTAAAAGAGCTAGAAAGAATTAATTCAAGTTCGTTTCCGACCTTTTTAATTGCTTCTTCAATTTGCTCTTTTCTGTCCTTACAAAAAGTTCTGTTTCCGATTTCTACAAATAAGAACGCTAAGAGTAACGATGTAAATGTTGTTCCTATGAAAGGGGCTTGAATAGGAAAAAATTGATAAACCCATCCAACAGCATTAGGTAGGATTAATTCAACTAGTAACCTGACAATGAATGTTGCAGCAATCAAAATGACCCCCATTATTACTGAGTCAAAAATTAGACGTTGTCTGTCCAATCGCTGTTGCTTAAACTTGAAGTGATTATACCGAGAGATTATATAGTATCCCCCGACTAAAGGAAGAATCAGGAGATTCCAAGGCATTTACACAGCCCTTTTTAACTCTTCCTTTTTTTCAGTCTCAATTTTCTTATAAACTGATGAGTCTTGAAGCTTTTCGAGGAGTCTTTGTACCTTTTCTTGATTGAAAAAATCCCTCGTTGTTAGATACAATCTGCCTTCTTTTGTAGCTTTTGCTAAATCCTTATTTGAGACTGTTTTCATCATATCTGTGATTATTAAACGGATTAAAGGTTAAAATAGTTTTGCAAAGCAACAAAAATTACACTTACTAGAAGACCCTCTGGCAATGGAAATACTCTTCAACTAAACTTAACGTCCTTCACATTCAACTGAAGATAAACCTTGTCCTTCCAATGGTTTTCTTCAATGGTGTAAGCCAAGTCAAAGGCCTTTCCTGAAACTAGTTCTGGATACAGTTTCCCCATCTTAAACGCCACCGCCTGAACCATAGAATGACGTACGCCTTGCTGTTTGGGTTTAAACCGTAGGTGCGAATTATCTACTCCCATGGTTCTTGCATCTTCAGCAATCAAGTTGCGAGATACAAACACAGGATTCATGTTTCCTGGCCCGAATGGGCCAAACTGCTTGAGCAATGACATGAACTTAGGAGTGATACGGTCGAGGTCAATTTCTAAATCAATATTGAGTTTTGGTGTGAATTGATGTTCTTCAATTCGCGCAGCAACCACTTCTTCAAACTTCTCGCGGAAAGCATCCACATTGTCCAATCTCAAACTCATGCCAGCAGCGTATTTGTGTCCACCAAACTGCTCCAACAAATCTTCGCATTCAGTAAGTGCTGCATGCACATCAAAATCGTGTACTGAGCGTGCAGAGCCGGTTGCCTTTCCTTCTGATTCTGTCAGGACAATGGTTGGCTTGTAGTGTTGCTCAATCAATCGCGAAGCAACAATTCCCACCACACCTTTGTGCCATTCTGAGTTGAACACCACCGTGCTTCGGCTTTCCTTATAAAAGTCATCGGTTTCGAGAATATCCAGCGCGCTGTCAGTCACAGATTTATCTAACTCTCTTCGCTCCGTATTGTACTTAGAAATTTCGGCAGAAAACTCTAGTGCATCTTCAAAACTGTCAGCAATAAGAAGTTCAACCGCACGCTTTCCAGAAGCGATGCGCCCAGCAGCATTAATCCGAGGCGCAATGGTAAACACCACATCGGTAATAGTCATTTCCCGATTCATCTTGGTGTATTCAAGCAACGCACGAATTCCTGTTGATGGATTCTGATTGACTTGCTGAACACCAAACGTGGCCAGAATACGGTTCTCGCCCGTTATCGGAACAATATCTGCCGCAATCGCAATTGCAACCAAATCCAATTTGGCGGTTAGTTGGTCAAAGTCCGCATCGTTCTTTTCGCAATACGCTTGCAACAGTTTAAACCCAACGCCACAACCACACAATTCCTTGTAAGGATAGTTGCAACCTATTTGCTTAGGATCGAGAATGGCATGGGCCGCAGGCAGTTCTTTTCCGGGCAAATGGTGGTCGCAGATGATGATATCGATGTCACGCTCATTGGCGTAGGCCACTTTATCAATAGCGCGAATGCCACAGTCGAGTGCAATGATGAGGCTGATGCCGTTCTCCTTGGCAAAATCAATCCCGGCAAAGGAAAGTCCGTAGCCTTCTTTGTAGCGGTCGGGAATGTAAAAATCAACCTGTCCGAGGTCTTTCAGGAAACTGTAAACCAACGCGACAGATGTTGTTCCATCCACATCATAATCACCGTAGATGAGCATTTTCTCACCATTGCCCAGCGCTTCCTCCAAACGAGAAACAGCTTTGTCCATTCCTTTCATCAGAAATGGGTCGTGCAAATCTTCAAACGATGGTCGGAAGAATGATTTTGCTTCATCAAAATCAGAAATACCACGATTGATGAGCAACTGAGCTACATCCTCTTTCACACCTAGCGACTCGCACAAGGCTTTCACTTTTTCGGGCTCAGGCAGGTCGGCATATTTCCATACGGTTTCAAGCATGTGATGAAATTAAAACAAAAAGCCCCGTATCGTTAGACACAGGGCTTTCCTTCAACTTTGATAATCTGGGTTAAATAGTCATAATGTCCACTTCCTTCGCAGCTACGAGCGAATCTACCTTATTCGAAAAATTGGTTGTCATATCTTGTACTTCGGCTTCTGCAGATTTTGCACGATCTTCTGATAACCCGTCTTTCTGCAATGCTTTGATTTCATCGTTTGCATCTTTACGAGCGTTACGTACAGAAACTTTCCCTTGCTCTGCTACGGCTTTTGCCTGTTTCACAAGATCACGTCTTCTTTCTTCCGTTAATGGTGGAATAGAAATACGAACCACCTTACCATCATTACCAGGGTTAAACCCAAGATTAGCACGCATAATTCCTTTTTCAATGTCTTCAAGAATCCCTTTTTCAAAGGGTTGAATCATCAACGTTTTGGAATCAGGCGTATTTACGTTTGCCACGTTCTTCAACGGAACGTTGGAACCATAATACTCAACCTGTACACTCGAAAGCATAGCTGGGCTTGCTTTTCCTGCACGGATACGAGCTAGTTCATGCTCCAAGCGCTCCATGGCGTTTTCCATTGCCTCTTTTGCTGAGTCAAAAATGAATTTTAAGTCTTCTTCCATGATTGAAATTTGTGCGAAAAATAGCGATTCTATTTCACGTTGAAATTGAAATTTGAGATCTTAAAAACTCGCTAGTGAAAAAAATTGGAATTATAGGCCTGAACCTATTTTCAGGACTCCACCAAAACCATGTCAGAAGCCATTTCTGCCAATTCATCTCTTACCACAATAAGAAGCGATTTTTCCAGCGGAAAATGTTCAACATGGGCATGGTAATGATTGTTTTCCGATTCTTCCGCCAACACATCTATCAAGGCCAACCACGGCTCTGTGGTGCCGCCTTGTAGCAGACGTATCATTTGGTGGATGTTGTAAATCGGTATCAATCTCACATATAATTAAAACCCCTTCAATACAATCAACTTCCTTTCCGCATCATACTCATAATTCAAAATCGTCCCTTTTAAAATCATCTTGATTGCCTCATCAATGATCGGAAACGGAACTACGAACCATTCTCTTGGATTAAGCCGCTGGTCTTTATCGTTGAAAAGGTCAATATCTAAACAGGCTTTGGCAAAGAACCGATGCAACAGAAGTTTGGACTTGCAACAAAAAACTGGACAAAAAGTTAAGGCTCATGCTGCCATATTTCGGGTTTGTAAAAAGTAATAGTATTCAGTTGGTGTTATATAATTCAAAGATGAGTGTTTCCGATGGTTATTATACCACATTTCAATGTATTCAAAAACAGACAGTTTCGCTTGTTTGAAAGTCTGATAACGATGCCATTTGGTCCATTCAGATTTCATTGACTTGAAAAGGCTTTCAGCCACAGCGTTGTCCCAGCAGTTTCCTTTCCTACTCATACTACGTGTCACCTTTGTGTATGTCTTGAGAAGGTCTGTAAATTCGGTGCAGGCGTATAGAACACCGCGGTCTGAATGAAATATGAGCTTTGAAGTGATGGGCCTATTGATCAAATCAATATGAATATCATCAATAGGCTCTACTGTTATTTTAATGGAAATGGGATTTTTTGTGGTAGTGGGTCACTTCCATGAGGCTGATACGAGTTCCACTAAATTCGTGGTAGAACCAGATTTTCTATTGCATAATCTGGGTTGAACACTTTATTGGCTTTGATACGTTTGTTCTTGCATACCCGTAGAGGTGTGGAATCAGCGAAGGAGAACTAGTGCATTTGCCAAGACAGCAGGTCTTTAGGAACAGGGTCATGGGCATGCATGTCCGATGGACTAGTTCAACGAAGCGATGGTAGGACACAGTTCTAGGAAACTCCCTGCCCATATGCTTCTGCACGTAATTGCAGTAGAAATGCTTCATACACCAACAAAGCTTAGGTAGCTGCACATCAAAAACGAAAGGAACAGTAAGGAATTAAGGCTCTATGTCGATTAGAGTGGGTAAAGATAGGTCTCCTATCTTCGGAGGATGAACAGTCAAGAGATATTTTCGATGGCCTTGGGACTGGGAGACCCTTGGCAGATAAAGGCCCTGGAGTTGAAAAC
>Ga0316208_1000093_pt1 | contig 128856 bp, 105 predicted proteins | sample 3monopyrite_MG_FD_204944 | JGI IMG/M metagenome (GOLD analysis project Ga0316208, IMG submission 204944) | Microbial mat bacterial communities from mineral coupon in-situ incubated in ocean water Damariscotta River, Maine, United States -... | ecosystem: Environmental > Aquatic > Marine >... | reverse complement strand
CTTCATCTCTCTCTCCCTGTCGGCGCGATGGGGTATCTTGAGATTATCCCTGTCTCAAGGGGCCTATCCCTTCACCTGGCCATAAGGATCGGACAACGCTGAGAATCGGGCTAAGTGGAACGGTATGACGAATAGCGATAGGACAATCATTGGACTGAGCCCTCCCCCTGTGTGAAGGCTCTGTTGCTTGCTGCTGCCGCGACCACGAGGTCTGCGTACCCCATCGCACCGGTCCAACGCAGAGATGTGCCATCGAGACTGGCGGACTCAACTTCCCCAGGGCCAACCCAGTCATGGCCGCCGGACGACACGTGGAGCCCACTGCGATCGATCTGGAAGACCTTGGCGCCGTCACCGGTACGGGTGCCTCCGTCTCCATCGCGGACAAGCACGTAGGATCGGTTCTGCACCAACCGCCCGTCTGTCTTCGCCTGCGCCTGGATGAAGATTCGGTCGCCTGCCGCGAATCCCGGTCCTCCCTCGGAGTCGACTTCGCCGCGAGAGCCCCCGAAGGATTCAAAGACAAAGCTCCTCAGTTCGAGTTCGTTGAGCACGACCCGTACAGGTGACAGCTCCCAATCAACCAGAGAGTTGTTTCCGGGGCGCTTATGCGCCTCGATCACCTCGAATTCTCCCACTACGTTGGCAATGAGGGTCTGGAGCTCGAAGCCCCCTACAGCGCCGCCGATTTGTTGCGTTCGGGCCATCGTGAGGGGCGTTTCAACACCCCAGGACGAAGACTCCCCTGGGATAGGGGACAGTCCAACAAGTGAACGATGCAGATCGCTACTTTCAGCCGCCCTCGGGGCACTTTGGGGGCCGGGGGTTGAGCACCCCAGAAAGATAAGAAGTAGTTGCATGGCTGTGGACCTTCCCCCCTTGGACATACGGGCCAACCCCGCCCTAACTCGCCGGCGGAACGTATCAATTGGACAGGGCGCGATGATCCAAAACCTTTGGCAGTGTGACGCATGCCGAGCTCATGCGGCCTGAGGCGCCCGCACGATGCGGGAGGACGGCCGCCAGCGGGTGTTGCGAAGGACGGTGCGCTCGAGCTCGTCCCAGCGGCCGCTCTTGGTGTGGGCGCGGAGATGGAGGATGCCCTCGGCGTGATCCTCGGTCATGCTTTCGCCCACAGGCTGGGCTCTCGTGGCCTTGATCATCGTGTTCGAGGCAGGCTTCGTGGGCGGACTCAATCCGGCCGGGGCCGAGCGCGGTGCGAGCTTCGAAGCGACCCATCAGCGATGGCCGGATCGGGCCAAGGCCAGCGATCGGTTGTGTGAGCCTCGGTGCGGAGGTGAACGATGTCCCGACGAAAACTGCGTGACGCTGACGAAGCTCAGCGCTGCCTTGATGAAGCTGCCGCGAGCGGCCTGAGCCCGTGAGGGCTACCAGTCCACCACCCGCCGGCTCTCCCCAGAGAGCTCGCCCGCTCGCTCGATCAGCTCCACCAGCCCGTCCTCGGCCCGGGCCTCACCGGCGAACTTGGCGATCTGCACGTAGGAGACCTCGACAGCGTAGGGCGAACCGCGCAGCCGCTCCGCGAACAGGGCCGCGCTGAAGGCCAGGCGCAGGTCCCGGCTCGCGTCGGGGTACTCGGAGTGCAGCGCCCTCGAAGACAGGCTCCACTCCCCCTCGACCGCGGGGGCGTCGACCCCGGGGGGCTTGGAGCGCACCCGCACCGTCGCCAGATCCCCCTTCGGGCGGTCTACCAGGATGACATCGTAGAGTGCGGTGACCCCATGCCCCGAGCCGAGCTCTCCAGCATCTACCGGGTCTGCCCTGAAGTCCGCATCGGCGATATCGCGGTTCTCGTAGCCCAGCAGGCGATAGCTGATCACCGCCTCCTCGCTGAACTCCACCTGGACCTTCACATCCCGAGCCACCGTCCGCAGCGTGCCCGACAGGTGCTCGCCGAACACCTTGCGCGCCTCTGCGAAATCGTCGATGTAGTAGTAGTTTCCATCCCCGTGGTCCGCGAGCTGCTCCATCAGGGTGTCATTGTAATTCCCCCGCCCGTAGCCCACGGTAGACAAAGAGATCCCGCGCTTGGCGTAGCCCTCCAGGCTGGAGAGAATATCCTCGTGGCTGGTGCGCCCGATATTGGCGTCCCCATCCGAGAGCACGATGACCCGGTTCTCGGTACCCGGAACCAGAGTCTCCAGGGCCAGGTCGTAGGCCAGGTGCATTCCCGAGCCCATCGCCGTGCCCCCACCGCTGGTCAAGGAGTCGATGGCCTCGTGAATACGGGCCTTGTCGTAGGCGGAGGTCGGCTCGAGCACCACCCTGCTGGAGCCCGCGTAGGTCACCAGCGCCACCCGGTCCTCGGGGCCGAGCTGATCGACGAGGAAGTGCAGGGAGCGCTGGGCCAGGAAGAGCTTGTCGCGGCTCTGCATCGATCCACTGGTGTCGACCAGGAAGGTCAGGTGCACCGGGAGCCGATCGATCTGGGGGGCTTGGGCCTGGATGGCGACCCGCAGCAGCTGATGTCCCGACCGCACCGGGTTGGGAGCCGCATCCATGAGCACCGTGAACGGGGACCCGTCCACCGGAGGGCGGTAGTCATAGTCCTGGGCGTTGACGAACTCCTCGACCCGAACCGAGGCAGGGTCGGGGAGGAAGCCTCGATTGAGGCTGCTCCGCGCCAGGGCGTAGGAGGCGGTGTCCACATCGATCGAGAAGGTAGAGAGCGCATCGCGTCCGGTCAGTACATCCGGATTGACGCCGTAGTTCACGGACTTCTCGGCAGCCCTCACGATGATCGTCTGGCCGTCCTGAGCCGCGCCGCCGATGTTCGGGTTGCCGCCCTGGCTCGACCCCACAGCCACCCCCGCGGCCAGCTGCACCGCCGCCTGATAGGATCGGCCGCTGGGGACGCTGCGTAGAAAGTCCTCGGTCAGCACCGACCCGGGCTGGAGCTCCACCTGCACCACTCTCCCCCGGCCGGCGCGGACCCACACCTCATTCAGGCGACCGGTTCCCGCTGCAGCGGAGACGTCCACCTGGTAGCTCCCCCGGGCGAGCCCCTCGAATCGGGCCCGTCCCGAGGCATCGGTCGATGCCGTGAACAGCGGATCGGAGTCCTGTGAGAGCACCACCGTAGCCCCCTCGACCGTCTCGGCCCGGCCATCGACGACCTCGACCACCAGGCTTCCGGTGGCCGCCCACGCCGGGTTGGAGACCAGAATCACCGCCAATAGCGCCATCAGCAGACGCACCCATCTTCCCATGATTCCTCCCAGAGATCACGAAGCGCCCCGTGAATCCGGGGTCGATCAACAGTGCGGCGGAGGGAGCGGTTCGTAAACAGCGACCGGCGCTACCCCAGCCCCGGCCGGTCCGCGGAGCAGCTCCAGCAGGAGCCGAAGCTGGGCTCGTTCTCCTCCCCACAGGAGGAGCAGATCCAGCGCGGATACACCAACCGAGGAGCGTTGAACTCGCGGATCGCTGCCTCGGCACGCTCCTTGTCGGCCTTGGCCACCCACAAGGTGGACCAGGTGTCCGCGATGGGCAGCCCACCCCGCAGCACCGCCGCGATGTGGTTGCGCAGCAGCCAATGACGCAGCAGGAATGCGTCGCTCGCTCCCCTGCCCTTGTACACGCAGATCAAGCGACCTCCACCTCGAACATAGCCGCCAACCGCTTCGATGAATAGTCGGTGTGGCCGGGGCCCGACCCCGAATGGAGGCTGCCGTGAAGGCCCACGAGATCCGCCGTGCTTTCCTCGACTTCTTCGTCGACCGCGGTCATACCGAGGTCCCCAGCGCCGCGCTGGTCCCCGAGAACGACCCCACCCTGTACTTCGTCAACGCCGGCATGGTCCCCTTCAAGGATCTGTTCACCGGCGCCGAGACCCGGGCCTACAAGCGGGCCACCTCGGTCCAGAAGTGCCTGCGGGTGTCGGGCAAGCACAACGATCTCGACGAGGTCGGCCGCACCGCCCGCCACCACACCCTGTTCGAGATGCTCGGCAACTTCAGCTTCGGCGACTACTTCAAGTCCGACGCCATCCCCATGGCCTGGGAGCTGATCACCCAGGTCTATGGCATCGACCCGGCCCGGCTATGGGTCACCGTCTTCGAGTCCGATGACGAGTCCTACGAGATCTGGCGCCAGACCGGCGTGGCCGCCGACCGCATCCAGCGCCTCGGCGCCAAGGACAACTTCTGGTCGATGGGCGACACCGGCCCCTGCGGACCCTGCACCGAGATCTTCTACGACCATGGCCCCGAATACGGCAAAGAGGGCGGCCCCGCGGCCGACGAGCACCGCTACGTCGAGATCTGGAACCTGGTGCTGATGCAGTTCGAGCAGCACGCAGATGGCTCGCGAACCAACCTCCCCAAGCCCAGCATCGACACCGGCTCGGGGCTCGAGCGGGTCGCGGGGGTGCTCCAGGGCAAGTACTGGAACTACGACACCGATGTGTTCTCGGGGCTCATCGACCGCGCCGCTCGCATCGCCGATGTGCGCTACAACGCCGACCCCGAGACCGACACCGCCCTGCGGGTCATCGCGGACCACAGCCGGGCCACCGCCTTCCTCATCGGGGATGGCGTCATGCCCAGCAATATCGGCCGCGGCTATGTGCTCCGAAGGGTCATGCGGCGGGCCATCCGCTTCGGCGTCAAGCTCGGCATCGACCAGCGCTTCTTCCACGAGACCGTCGATCAGGTCGTGCACGATATGGGCGCCGCCTACCCCGAGCTCCGCGAGCGCCACAGCTTCATCGACGAGGTCGTGCGCGGCGAAGAGGACCGGTTCCGCACCACCCTCGCCCGGGGCATGAAGCTGCTCGATGGGCACCTCGACACCGTCGGCAAGGGCGGTGTGCTGCCCGGGGATGTCGCCTTCACCCTGTCCGATACCTACGGCTTCCCCCTCGACCTCACCCAGCTCATCGCCGCCGAGCACGGGGTCTCGGTCGACGAGCCCGGCTTCGCCACCGCCCTCGAAGCCCAGAAGCAGCGGGGCCGTGCCGGCTGGAAGGGCTCGGGCCAGGAGGCGGTCTCCGGGCTGTGGAAGGCTCTCGCCACCGAGCTCGGTGAGACCGTGTTCACCGGCTACAGCAAAGACACCGATGTCTCCACCATCGCCGCCCTGCTCCGCACCTCCAAGTCCGAGCAGGGCCTGTCCTACGAGCGCGTCGAGGCCCTCGCCCCCGACGACCGCGGCATCCTCGTGCTCGATCGCACTCCCTTCTATGGAGAGGGCGGCGGACAGGTCGGGGACACCGGGACCATCGGCGACTTCCAGGTCAGCGACACCTCCCGGGCCTCGGGCCTGTTCCTGCACCACGGGGTCGCCAAGGCTCCGATCGCCGTCGGAGACTCGGTTCACGCCCATGCAGACGGCGGACGGCGCGATGCCACCAAGCGCAACCACACCGCCACCCACCTCATGCACGCCGCCCTGCGCAGCATCCTCGGTACCCATGTGCAGCAGAAGGGCTCCCTGGTCGGTCCCACCCGGCTGCGCTTCGACTTCTCCCATCACAAGCCCATGACCGCCGACGAGATTGTCGCCCTCGAGGATCAGGTCAACGCCCAGATCCTCAACAACACCGCCGTCACCGCCGCCACCCACACCATGGAAGAAGCCCAGGCTCTCGGCGCCATGGCGCTATTCGGCGAGAAGTACGGAGACCAGGTGCGCGTGGTCAGCGTGCCCGGCTACAGCGTCGAGCTCTGCGGCGGCACCCATGTCGCCCGAACCGGCGATATCGGCCCCTTCCGGGTCGTCTCCGAGGGCGGAATCGCCGCTGGGGTGCGCCGCATCGAGGCCCACACCGGGCTCAACGCGCTCGAGCTCTTCCGCGCCGAGCAGCGCACCCTCACCCAGCTCGGCTCCCTGCTCAAGACCCCCGTCGATCAGGTTCCCGCCGCGGTCCAGCGCCTCACCGAGGACAAGCGCTCCGCCGAGCAGCAGCTCAAAGCCCTCGAGCGCGAGATCGCCAAGTCCGCAGCGGCTGGATTGCTCGACCAGGTCCGCGAGATCCACGGCATCAAGGTCCTCGTCGCCACCTTCGACGGCGACCTCAAGGAACAGGTCGATCGCCTGCGCGACCAGCTCGGCAGCGGGCTCATCGTGCTCGGCCGAGACAACGGAAAGTCCGTGCAGCTCGTCGCCGCCGTCACCAAAGATCTGGCCGGAAAGCGCCTGCACGCGGGCAAGATCATCGGAGCCATCGCGCCCATCGTGGGGGGGAAGGGCGGGGGTCGCCCCGACATGGCTCAGGGCGGGGGCAAGGACGCCAGCCAGCTCTCCGCGGCCCTCGATGCCGTATATGGCGCCGCCGAAGCCCAGCTCTCCTGAGCGGCCACGACTCGGCCTCCAGATCCGGTTAAGACGGCCGGCTACCTGGAGGCACAGTATGCAGATCGATTCCCTGAAGGCCATCGTCACCGGCGGAGCCAGCGGCATGGGCCGCGCGTTCGCCCTCAACCTCGCCAAGGGAGGAGCGCAGGTCACCATCTGCGACCTCAACGAAGAGGCCATGGCCGAGACCGCCGCCCTGGCATCCGACCTCCCGGGCACCCTGCACAGCGTGCGCTGCAATGTCGCCGAAGAGGACGACGTGGTGAACCTCATCTCCGCCGCTCACGAGAAGATGGGGGGCCTCAACGCCCTGGTCAACAACGCCGGTATCTTCCGCGACGGCCTGCTGGTCAAGAAGGACCGCAAGACCGGCGAGATCAAGAAGATGTCGCTCAAGAACTGGAACGCGGTCATCAATGTCGACCTCACCGGGCCTTTCCTGTGCACCCGGGAGTTCGCCGCGAAGATCATCGAGACCGGCACCAAGGCCTCCTGTGTGGTCAATATCAGCTCCATCGCCCGCCACGGCAATATGGGCCAGACCAACTACAGCGCCGCCAAGGCCGGCCTCATCGCCGACACCAAGCTGTGGAGCATGGAGCTCGCCCGCTACGGCGTCCGCACCGGTGCGGTGGCTCCGGGCTTCGTCGACACCCCCATCCTCCAGGGAATGCGCCCCGAGGTCCTCGAGAATATGCTCAAGGCCGTGCCCCTGCGCCGCGCCGCCTCTCCCGACGAGATCTGGATGGCCGTGAAGTTCATCCTCGAGTGCGACTACTTCACCGGACGCTGCATCGACGTCGACGGCGGCATGAACCTCTGATCCCCCACTCGGCATGGCCTTCCTCGAGATCGCCGTGCCGATGGGTGACTTCGGTGGCAGGATGACCGCCGGAGAGTCCCCATGCCCAGCCGAGTCCTGCTAGCCGCCCTGTTCTTCATCGCCTGCAAAGGCCCCACCGAGCCGCTGCCCGTCGACACCGACACCGACACCGACACCGACACAGACACAGACACAGACACCGACACCGATGTCGACACCGACTCCCCGTGGCCTGCAATCCAATCCATCGTCGCCTCGGAGCTCCACAGCTGCGCCGTGCTCGAGGACTCCACCGCACTCTGCTGGGGGACCAATAGCGAAGGAGAGCTCGGAGACGGCACCCAGATCGGTCGCTCCCGACCCGTCGCCGTCCAGGGGCTCACCGATGTGGTCCAGCTGGCCACCGGCCGCTTCCACACCTGCGCGCTCCATGGCGATGGCACCGTCTCCTGCTGGGGAGCTGCTGGGAACCTCGGCGATGGAAGCCTCAACCAGAGCTCGGTGCCCGTCGATGTGCTCGGCCTCACCGATATCACCTCGATCTTCGCCGGAGACACCCACACCTGTGGCCTCCATCAAGACGGAACGGTGTCCTGCTGGGGAGACAATAATGACAACCAGATGGGCGACGGCACCGCCCTCGATCGCACCACTCCGGTCCAGGTCGACGGCCTGTCGGGTATCGATGCGATCGCCGCCAGCCAGAAGCACACCTGCGCTCGCAGCGGCACCGATGCGTGGTGCTGGGGCAGCAACGCCTACGGCCAGCTCGGGGACGGCACCACCCAGCCACGGGCCACTCCGGTCCCCGTCCAGGGCCTCGGCGACCTGATCCATATCGCCCCCGGCCACTACCACACCTGCGCTTACGAGGGCCCAGAGCGGGTGATCTGCTGGGGACGCAACAGCTCGGGACAGCTCGGCGACGGCACCAACGACCTGCGCACCACCCCCGCTCTCGTGCCGGGTCTCACCGACATCCAGTCCATCTCGATGGGTCACCACTCCTGCGCTGTACAGAGCGACGGGGTCGTCTGCTGGGGCCAGGGCAACTCCGGCGAGCTCGGAGACGGCGCCAACCTCAACCAGACCTCCCCGGTCCGGGTCATCGGGCTCGGCGCGGTCGACGAGTTCTTCGCGGGCGGTCACCACAACTGCGCCCGCCCCGTCGGCGGGGATCTCGTCTGCTGGGGCAAGAATATCGACGGTCAGCTCGGCGACGGCACACAGCTCAACCGGGCGACCCCGGTCCCCGTGCTCGCCCCTTGAAATAGCTGAACCAGGTCCCCCGTATGCCGGTCGAACCCGCCGCTACTCGGCCTTGCTCTTCTCGATGAACTTGGTGCGACACTCGTACAGCACGCTGTCCAGGAACCGAGCCTCCTCGTCGTCGAGGTTGCCAGCGGTCTTCTCTTTGAGCACACCGAGCAAATCGATCGTGTTGCGGGCCAGGGTCAGGTCGACCGCCTTCTTGCGCGTTCCCGGGTCGTCGGCCTCGCCGAGGTGCACCATGGCGCTGCCAAATAAGCTGCCGATGAATGAGCTGAAGCTGACGGGGAGTTCGCGGTCCTCGGACACAGTGCCTCCATGGAAGTTGCGCAACCCTATGAACCCTCTGTCCAGGCGACAAGCCCCAACCGGTCGGATAGCTGTCGAAGCTCTGGAGAACCCGTGCGTCCTGCCCTGATCTTAATGCTCTGTTGCTGCCTCTCCGCAGACGCCATCGCCAGCCCGGGCGGCCACTCGGGGCCTACCGCCTCCAAGCCCGCGCCGGCCACCCCTCGTCCCGCCCGGCCATCCAAGACCCGCAAGAGCCCCACAGAGACCTACGAACACGGGCTCAAGATGATGCGTCGGGGCCTGTTCACCCGGGCCCTCGAGGACTTCAACCGCGTCCGCAACTACCACCGCGACGACCCGATCTCGGTCAAAGCCCAGCTCGCCATCGCCGATGTCTACTTCAAGAAGGGCGACTTCGAGCAGGCCCGCTTCGCCTACGAAGAGTTCGCCACCTACCACCCGCGGCACGAGAACCTCGACTACGTCACCTTCCGCATCGGACTGTCCATCTACAAGCGCGCCCCCAAGCTCGCCGGACGCGACCAGTCCGCCACCCGCGGTGCCGTCAACATCTGGTCGGGCTTCGACGCCCGCTTCCCCGGAAGCGCCCACCAGGAGGAGGTGAACACCCTGCTCGCCCGCGCCCGGGACCGCCTCGCCGCCAAGGAGCTCTCCATCGCCCGCTTCTACCGCGATCGCGAGGCCTGGGGCGCAGTCGAGGGCCGAACCCGTCTCCTGGTCCGACGCTACCCCGACAGCCACCACGTCCCCGACGCGTTGATGTGGCTGGCAAGGGCTCGATACGAGTGGGGCGATGTCGATGGCGCCCACAAGGCTCGCGAGCGCCTGGCCGAAGTTCTCCCCGAATCCCGCCAGCTCGTACGGCTCGATCGCTGGCTCGCCGAGGAGCCCGGCCACAAGCCCAAAGAGGAGGTCTTCGTGCGCCCCTACCGCGTCCGCGGCGGTGTACAGCCCGGTCCCCAGGGGCCCTGATCTCGCGATCTTGTTGACGATACGCCCTCAGCTTGGGTACATGCAGCGGGATCCACTGTGAGAAGGAGGCCACCTATGACCAAGCGTACGATCGTCGCCCTGTGCGGCGCGCTCGCTCTCGTTGCCTGTAAGGGCCCAGACGACACCGAAACCGACACCGACACCGACACCGACACCAACACCGGCTGCACGATCACCGCGAGCGACGCCATCCCGGCCGACGGCGCGACCAATGTGTACTACCGCACCACCCTCGAGTGGACCTTCTCCGACGCCGACACCTCCGCAGCCGTCACCCTCGCAACCGGTGGCACCGATGTCCCGGGCTCGGGCGAGTGGTTCGACAACACCTACGTGTGGACGCCCAGCGCGGCCCTCGACCCAAGCACCACCTACGATGTGAACCTCAGCTTCTGCGACGGTGCCAACAGCGTCGACAGCAGCTTCACCACCAGCGTGGTCGGCACCTCGGTCCCCGAGGCCGACATCACCGGCGCCGCCTACTCCCTCGACCTCGCCTCTGGCCGCTTCGTGCAGCCCGCGGGCGTCGGTGCCCTGCTCCAGCAGCAGCTCACCGTCGAGATCCTCATCGGCATCGCGTCCATCAGCGGCACGGACCTCACCCTCCAGGGTGCTCTCGCCGAAGATGGCAGCAACCCGCCCGTCCAGGACCTGTGCACCGAGTCCATCGACTTCCCCGTCGCCGACTTCTCGGACAACCCCTTCTTCGAGGTCGGTCCCCAGACCACCACCCTCAGCGTCCAGGGACTCGAGATCACCATCGACGATCTCTTCGTCAGCGGCGCCTTCGCCCCGGACGGCTCCAGCATCTCCGGTGCGGTGCTCGCCGGCTCCATCGACACCCGCCCCCTGGTCGACCTGATCGAGCCTGGTGGCGACGACGACGCCGTCTGCCTGCTCGTCCAGACCTTCGGCATCGCCTGCGAGCCCTGCACCGGTGGTGGCGATTTCTGCCTCTCCCTCCTGGTGGACAGCATCCAGGCCACCGAGATCGCCGGCCTCACCGTCGTCAACCGCACCGCGGACGACATCGCGAACGACCCGGTCTGTACGCCCGTTCCGTAGGTCCGGTTCCACCCGCTCCTCCCCCATCCGGGGATGAGCCCCGTAGAGGCCGGCCTTCGGGTCGGCCTCTCGTCGTTCTCAAGGAGTCCCCCATGCGCACGCTCATCCTCACCAGCCTGTTCATCGGGTGCAACAGCCCAGAGGACTCCCCCGTCGATACCGACGTCGACACCGATCTCCCACCGGTCTGCACCGCAGAGATCGCGTCCATCAGCCCGGACAATGGCGCCACCGAGGTCGAGCTCGACACCCCGATCGTGGTGGGCTTCACCGAGGCGGTCTCCCCAGACGACCCCTGGGAGATCACCCTGCAGGGCGCCCCGGGCAGCTCGGTCCTCGCCGAAGACGGCCTGTCTGCGACCTTCACGCCCGACAGCCCCTTCACACCCGACACCACCTACCCGATCGAGGCCTCGGTCTGTGAGGACGCCGCCCTGGCCTCCTTCACCACGCGCTTCGGCGTGGACGCCTCCCTGCTCCCGGGCCGAACCTACGCGGTGAGCTACGGCGCCATCAACTTCGTCAGTCCCACCATCGCGAACACGCTCTCTCCGGCCGACTGGATCCTGATCCAGGTCGACACCGTCGATCCCACCGGACAGCAGCTCACCACCTTCGCGGGCCTGGCCGACGGCGCCACCCCCATGCCCGACTGCGGCAACTCCCTGGACTCGGGCCCAGCGGACTTCAGCGACAACCCCCTGCTCAGTGTCGGCCCCACGGACTTCGTGCTCCCGGTGAGCGGAGACACCGTCACCATCGAGGACTTCCTGGTCCGAGGGCGCTTCGAGGCCGGTGCAGGCGTGCTCTCCAATGTGCGGATCTCCGGCATGCTCGACACCCGCGGCATCACCACCATCGACGGGGTCTGCTCGCTGTCCGCCCTCACCGGCACCCCCTGTGAGCCCTGCCGCGACGGCGCCGTTCGCTGCCTACCCATCCAGGCCGAGGCCGACCAGGCCGACTACTGGCCCGATGTCGACATCGTCGCTAGCTGCGGCTTCTGATCACTCCCAGAGCAGGATCTCACCCCAGCGGTCCTGGTCGAGCACGCCACGCCGATCTGCGGTGGTGAGCACCGTGTCACCATCGAGTCGGGCGAAGTCGATGTAGATCGTCGCGTTCGTGGGGCCCAGAGACAGGCCCATCCACGGGCTCAGATCCTCGGATACAGCGACGAGGTAGTGCCCCTGAAGCGGGGCCACCAGGATATCCCCATTGGCAGCGACATCTTGGACCCCGGCGATGGGGAACTCCTCTGGCCCCCACACCTCGATCCCCTGAGCATCGAGGCGGCGAACCCCCGAGCCCGTCTGGACCAAGACCCCGTCCAGGTAGGCCCATAGCGATGAGAAATCCTCGACATCGGAGAAGGGGATCTCCACCGTCCACCGCTCCGCACCCCCGAGATCGAGGCCCACGACCCGGGTCGTGGAGTCCGCCGATCCCATCGGACCCGAGTAGGACACGACCGCACCCCAGGGAGTGGGCACGCACTGATGGGTGCCCTCCGGTCCGAACTCCCCCTCTCCGATCGGCCCGAGCAACGGCAGCCCGAAGCGCTGCACCCCGTCGATACCGATCAACCTCACACCCTCCGGCCCCACCACGCAGAGGCCATCCTCAGTAGAGGAGGTCGAGATGAGGCCGCCTGGATTGGGGTCTTCCCAGAGCACCTCTCCCGTGCGCACATCCCGGGCCTGGATCAGGCAGCCGGTGGCATCGGTGGGATCGCAGTAGGCCACCCGGTCTCCCATCTTCCACGGCCAACCCGCCCAGCTATCGCGCCAGAGCATCGTGCCATCGGAGGGATCGACCGCGATGAGGTGCCCGTTGACATCCCGGGCGAGCAACACTCCGTCGATGAGCAGCGGGGTGGAGAAGTTGGTGAAGTCGTCGAAATCACCCGACCAGGGCCCCAGGGTCTGCTTCTCTCCACCGTCGTCGATCTCGAGGGTATTCCCCACCCCATAGACCAAGCGCCCATCCCCGAGCGGAGCGACCCCGGACACCGCGTCGATGGGCTCATCGAAGCGAGCCAGCAGGGTTGGCGTGCCCTGGGGGACATCATCGAACCAGCGGAGCTCCGGACCGGGCTCGGTGGGAACGGTGGGCGTACAGGCGACCGCGGTGAGGAGCGCAGACACAACCAGAGTCAGTTTGAGCTTTGTCATGGCTTCACCATAGACACCGGACGCCCCGGTGGCGATTACGAACGCTCACAGCCCGGGGCGAGCGGCGATCAGGGCGTCCAGCACGGCCTGAAAGTCCGGTGGGGGCGCGGCGACGAAGCGTAGCTGCCGGCCATCGGGGTGCTCGAAGTGCAGCTGCTGAGCGTGGAGGAGAGCGCGATCCGGGGACACCAGGGTGCGGATCGAGGCCGGTGGGCGGGCCTTGCCATACAGCGGATCCCCCAGGAGCGGGCAGCCGAGCTCGGTCAGGTGTACCCGGACCTGGTGGGTGCGGCCCGTCTCGAGGCGCGCTCGGATCAGGGTGATGGAGCCGAGCTCGGCCTCGACGGACCACAGCGTGACCGCGCGCTTGCCCCGATCCTCCATCTCGGTCGAGGCGAAGCGCACCCGGTCCTTGGGGTGGCGCGCCAGCCAGGACTCGATGCGCCCAGACCGACCTGGCGGGCGCCCCGCACATAGCGCGAGGTACTCCCGACCCGCGGTGTGCGCAGCGAACTGCGCCGCCAGGTGCCGGTGGGCGGAGTCGTTCTTGGCGACCACCATCAGCCCCGACGTGCCCTTGTCGAGCCGATGCACGATGCCCGGCCGGAGCTCCCCGCCGATGCCCGACAGGTCCGCCACATGGAACATCAGCGCGTTGACCAGGGTGCCATCGGGGTGCCCGGCCCCGGGATGAACGACCCGGCCAGGCGCCTTGTCCAGGACCACCACATCCGCGTCCTGGTACACGATATTCAGCGGGAGATCCTGCGGGACCAGGCCCACCCCCGCCACCTCGGGCACCTCCAGCTCCAGCTCGGCTCCGAGCGGGATCTTCATGGCCGGCCGGGTGCGCACCACCCCATCGACCCGGGCATGACCCGCCTTGATCAGCGCCGAGATCCGCGACCGGCTGTGCTCTGGAAAGGCCGCCGTGAGCACCGCATCCAAGCGCCCCGCTACGGGCGTGCGGATCAGGTGAGCCTACGCATATAGCCCGTGACCACGGACTCTTCGTCGAGCTTGAGCAGCCGCGCGACCTCGCGTACATAGCCCTTGACGAAGGTGGCGCTGGGCAGGCGCTCGTGGGCATCGGACTCGATGGCTTCGAGGTAGCGCACGCTGATCCGCGTGCTGTCTGCGACCTGCTGAAGCGTGATGCTCTTGGCCTCGCGCACCGCCCGGATCAGGCTGCCGGAGTAGCCGTGGACATCGGTGAGCTTGGCGATCTCGTCGTCCGACAGGGTGCGCTGGCGGGGGGCATCGGGGGGAAGCACGATGACCGAGCTGGCCGACGCGGTGCCCTGGACCACCACCAGATCGGGCTTGGGCTCTGCCGGGGGCGGGTTGAGCTTGACCACGGGGGCGGGCCGCGGGACCGAGATACGCGGATGCCCCGCTGGGGTGCCGGTCTCGGTCGCCTCGGTGGCCATGGTGAGCGGCGACAGCGTGGGGGTGGTGCCGGCGTCTGCGAAGGGTGCGGGGCTGGGGTGCTTGGGCTGGACCACGGGGGGCTTGCCGACGGGGGGCAGCACCAGCTTGGTGGCACGCTGGAGGATGGCCGCTGCGGCCGCCGTGGAGGGCGGCACGAGAGCATCGGAGACCGCCGACCACAGCGTGTCGCTATCGGTGCCGGCGCCGGGCTCTCCGTCGAGGAACTCCAGCATGGCGTCGTAGCGCTGGCGCCGCGCCGGGATGGAGAGCACCGCCCAGGCTTCGTCGAGCTGGGCCCGGGCGAGGTCGAGCTGGCCGGTATCCCCGCCCTGCTCGCGCAGCTGGCGGCGTCGCTTGGCGAGACGCGCCACCTGGCGGTGGTAGGCATCGCGGAGCGAGTCGGCGTCTGCGTCGGGGGCGACCCCGAGCTGTTCGTAGAAACCCTGCGTCATCACGCCCTACTATCGCGAACAGTCCCAACGTCGACCATCCGGATCGCCACGGCCTCGAGCTGGTCATCGGTCAGGGTCCGCACGTCGAAGCGAAGCACCCCATCCGAGAGCCGAGCGACCACTGCTGGGCTGCCCAGGCGGAGCTCTCGGGCCATGCGCTCGTCCCCATCCACGGCCACCACCCAGGTCTCCAGCCCCTGCCCGGGGAGCGCGCCGCCCCCCACAAAGCCGATGTCCGCTTCGACCCGGTTGTCGACCCCAAGCGCGCTCAGCCGCGCCGAGAGTGCCTGGGCCCGGGAAGAGAGCTGCTCCATCGAGGCCCCGATCATCGCCAGGGTGGGAGGCTGCTCGCCGCGGGCGTGCAGGGCCAGGGTCTGCTCCACCGCCGCGAGGATCACCTTGTCGACCCGAAGTGCCCGGTACAGCGGGTGCTTGCGCAGCCTCTGCACGACCTCGCGCCGCCCCGCGATCAGGCCCGCCTGGGGCCCGCCCAGCAGCTTGTCTCCGCTGAACATCACCAGATCCGCGCCCTGCTCCAGGGCCGAGCGCACGCTGACCTCTCCGAAGCTCCCGTCCAGACTGCCGCTGCCCAGATCCTCGAGCATCGGCAGGCCGTGTTCGTGGGCCAGGGCAGCCAGGGCCGGGCGATCGGGCTCTTCGGTGAAGCCCACCACCCGGAAGTTCGACGGGTGAACCCGCAGGATCGCCGCCGTATCCGGGCCGATCGCCGCCGCATAGTCCGCCACTCGGGTGCGATTCGTCGCGCCCACCTCGACCAGGACCGCGCCCCCCGAGGCGATCACCTCGGGCACCCGAAAAGACCCGCCGATCTCCACCAGCTCGCCCCGGGACACGATCACCTCGCGCCCCCGAGCCAGAGCGGTGAGCGCCAACAACACCGCCGCGGCGCAGTTGTTCACCACGATCGCGTCTTCGCTGCCCGCCAGCTGCTCCATCAGCGCCGCCACACCCGACAGCCGACCGCCGCGCTTGCCCGTCTGCAGCTCCAGCTCGAGGTTGCAATAGCCCGCCGCGCCCATCGCAGCGGAGACCACCCGGGGATCCCAGGGAGAGCGCCCCAGGTTGGTGTGCACGACCACTCCGGTTGCGTTGATCACGGGGCGCAGCCGTCCTTCAGAGAGCAGCGCCACCCGAGCCGCGACCCGGGCGGGAATGTCCGGGAGCGCTGTGATGCGGCCCTCGGCGATATCGGCGCGCACCGCCGCCAGTACATGGCGAGCGGCGCCGACGACCAGATCGTGGGGCAGCTCCGCGAGCTGGGGGTCTTCGAGGAGGCGGTCGACGCCGGGCAGGGATCGGTAGAGCTGGGTCACGGTCGGGAGTGTACGCTGCTAGGTTTGCTCTCGTGACCCCTCTCCTCTACTTCGTCGTCGCCGTCATCGCCGGCTCCCTGTCGACCCGGGCTTTCCTCGCCGATCAGCACGACTCCGCCCGCCGCGCCTTCCTCGGCCTCGGCTGGGCCATCGCCATCTCCTACGCCGCCTTCAGCATGTCCCTGCTCCCGGGCCTCCGGGTCTTCCGGATGCTCTACATGCTCGCGGGCTGCTTCGTGCCCGCCATGGCGCTGTGGACCTTCGATCGCATCTTCGAGGACAAGGTCAGCCGCACCCCGGCGCGCTTGGTCATCGGCATCACCCTCATCGCCGCCCCCTTGCTCACCCTCATCCACGCCTTTTTCTTCTACGACACCCCGCGCGCCTCCGTCCCCGAGGTCATCGCCGGCAGCCTCGCCTTCACCGCCCTCGGGCTCGCCATCTCCCGCCTATGGGCCGCCCACGAGGCCGCTACCCTCGAGGTCGAGCGCGTCCGGCTGCGCTACCTGGTCGGCGTCACCCTCGCCGCCGTATTGTTCACCCTCTTCGAGCACCTCGCCCGCAACCTCGGCGCCCCCGTCGACCCCACTGGAATGAGCCTCGGGGCCCGGGTCGTCGCCCTCCAGGGTGCGCTGCCCCCCTTCTCCGTCATCTTCACCGGCCTCGCCCTCTACCTGCTCCACCACACCCTCGTGCTCTCCCGCCTCCTCGACCTGCACGAGCTGTTCAGCCGCATGGCCGCCCTGCTCCTCTCCGCGCTGATGCTCGTGATCATCGACGGCCTCACATTCTTGTGGGTGGACGCCTTCTCCACCTACCCCTTCCACAGCACCTTCCAGATCTTCCTCGCCTCCCTGATGTTCCTCGCCGCCTACGAGCCCATGCGGCCCTACATCGCCTGGGCCTCCAGCCGCGTGCTCAACCAGCGGGGACAGCGCCTCCAGGAGACCCTCTCCAACCTCGCCCACACCCTCCCCACCGTGATCAGCAAGGAGGGGCTGGCCGAGATGATCCTCTCCAAGCTCCACGCATCGGGCCGCGTCCCGGTCTGCTCGGTCTACCTCTGGGACTCCCGGGTCGGGGCCTTCACAGCCGCCTCCCATCGGGGACATGGCAACCAGCGACCGCTCAAGCTCGTCGCCCGCGGCCCGTTCACCGAGGTCCTCATCGACGATGCTCCCTGGCATGCCCGGGCCACCGTCCGCCGCCGCTCCCGGGTCGAAAAACGCTACGCCGAGGTCCTCTCCCTGATGGACACCCTCAAGGCCGACCTGGTGATGCCCTTCCTCAAAGGGGGCGTCGTCATGGGATGGATCGGGCTTCGGGACGAGTCCTGGTCCGATGGCTACAGCGCCGACGAGATCCTCAAGCTGGAGGAGGTGGCCGACCTCGGGGCGGTAGTTCTCTCCAATATCCGCGACTTCCAGGAGCTCCAGGAGAAGGACCGCCTCGCCGCGCTGGGGGCCATGGCCGCCGGCCTCGCCCACGAGATCCGCAACCCGCTGGCCGGGGTCAAGGGCGCCGCCCAGTACCTCCAGGCCGAGGATCTGGAGAGCGATAGCAAGGATATGCTCAATGTCATCATCGACGAGGCCAATCGCCTCGATGTGGTCGTCCGGCAGTTCCTCGACTATGCCCGCCCCTTCGAGCTCGATCTGCGACCCGAGCACCTCAACGCCATCGTCACCCACGTCGTCACCCTGATGCGGGCCAGCAAGATCCCCGACTCCATCCAGCTGGATGTCGAGCTCGCCGGCGATCTGCCGATGATGCATCTCGACAGCACCCGCATGTCCCAGGTGCTGCTCAACCTGCTCCAGAACGCCCTGCAGGCCATGCCCGACGGGGGGCGTCTCTCGGTCGAGACCCACCGCACCGTCGATCGCCACCGCAACCCCGTCGCCGAGGTCGTCGTCCGGGACACCGGCGCGGGGATCGGGGCCAAGGTGATGGAGCAGCTCTTCATCCCCTTCTTCACCACCAAGGAGAGCGGCACCGGGCTCGGCCTGCCCATCTGTCAGCGCATCGTCCAGGCCCATGGCGGCGACCTCGATGTGCACAGCATCGTGGACCACGGCGCCACCTTCATCGTGCGCCTGCCCCTGCCCGAGCTGACCGAGGAGGTTCCTGCGGAGGAGGTAGCGGGCTAGCCTCGCCTCCCACGGAGGAGTTCCCATGTCCGCAGAGTCCGTCGCCGCCGGTGTGGCTTCCTGGAAGCCTGTTCAGGGAGCGAACACGATGCTCAGACCGGTGTGGACCCGAGTGACAAGTCGCTGCTGAACCACGGCCATATTCGGGTCGAGCTGGGCCGAGTTCTCGAGCCAGTGGCTCCCGCTCAATCGAAGTCGAAGCTCGAGCTCGCCCAAGATGAGGCGAGGCCCCAGCACCCAGGAAGGCCCAATCTGCGTAGCCAGACGGTCCACGCCCGGGCCCAACCCCTCGTAGGTGACCCTCTCTCGATAGGCCGATGCTCCAGCTCCGAGGTCGATCGCGAGCGTCATGGAGCCCGCCGTGGGATCATCCCAACCCAGGGAACCCCGGGCCACGGTGAGCACCGGCAGCAGGCTGGCTCGAGCCCCTCGTCGCGAGGTCTCTACCGACCGGACCGCACCGAGGGCATCGGGCCGAGACACCCCCAGAGTTCGTAGATAGGCCGCTCCCAGCTCGACGGTCCAGGCCGGACTCAGACGCCACCCGATCATCGCCCCCGCCCCCAGGTCTCGGCTGAGCCCCACCGTGGGGCCCACCTGGGCTTCGAGACCCAGAACCGGTGCGCCAGCGAGAGCGAAGGGGGACAAGAGCAGGAGGATGGACATGACTCGATTATCGTCGAATCGACCCCATGGGTCAAACCCTCCCAGAACCCGAGATCAACCCCGACCCTACCACCGGGTTAGCCTCGCCTCCCACGGAGGAGTTCCCATGTCCGCAGAGTCCGTCGCCGCCCGCGCCGATGCCGCCTTCGACCAAGCCGTCCAGGACCTCGGGCGCTACCTCGAGATCCCCGCCATCTCCTGCGATCCGTCCCACTTCGACGATGTCCGCAAGCTGGCCGCCCGCATCGCCGCCGATCTCGCCGAGCTGGGAATGGACAACAGCCGCGTGCTCGAGCTCGACGGGGCCCTGCCCTGCGTCGCCGCCGAGTGGCTCCATGCCGGAGAGGACGCCCCCACCGTGCTCATCTACGGCCACCTCGATCTCCAGCCCGTCGAGCTGGACAACTGGCACACCGATCCCCACGTGATGGTCACGAAGAACGGCCGCATCTACGCCCGCGGAGTCGCCGACGATATGGGCGGCTGGGTCAGCCATATGGCCGCAATCCGTGCCTGGTTCGACGAGACCGGCAAGCTCCCCGTCAACCTCAAGCTGCTCATCGAGGGCGAAGAGGAGATCGGCAGTCCCAACCTCGAAGCCTATATGGACGCCTACCCCGACGCCTTCTCCAGCGATGTGATGGTGCTCACCGACTGCGAGAACCCCTCCACCGAGGTCCCCGGGCTCACCGTCTCCCTACGCGGCCTCATCGAGATCGAGCTCACCTGCGAAGCCCTCCAGGCCGACGGCCACTCCGGCCTATGGGGCAATATGGTGCCCGATGTCTCCGTCGCCCTGTGTCGGCTCATCGCCCGGCTCACCGACGAAGATGGCCGCCTGAAGATCGGCCGGGTCCAGATCGACGAAGCCCGCCAGCACAGCGCCTCGAAATCCCCCATCACCGCCGAGGTCATCCGCGAGGGCGCCCACCTGGTCGATGGGGTCGACCCCTTGCCGGTCCGGGACCGCTCCATCGCCGAGTGGATGTGGTGGCAGCCCGCGCTCACCGTCGTCGCCACCACCCTGCCCACGCCGGATCGCAAGAAGAACGCGCTGCGCACGGCCGCGAGCGCCACGCTGTCGGTGCGGGTCGCCCCGGACCAAGAACCCGAGGCGCTGTACGAGCTGCTCCGCGCCGAGCTCCTCCGCGACCCGCCCGGCGGGGTGAAGGTCCGCGTCGAGCAAGAGGGTTGGTCCGGCTCGGGCTGGCTGTACACCCCCAAGGGCCCCGCCTTCGAGGCCGCCGATCGCGCCTACGAAAAAGCCTGGGGCCACCCGCTGGTCCAGGTCGGGGTCGGCGGCTCCATCCCCTTCGTCGCCCTCTTCGGCCGGCGCTTTGGCGATCTGCCGCTGATCCTCAACGGCGTGATGGACCCGCTCACCACCGCCCACGGCCCCAACGAGTCCATGGATCTGGGGATCTTTCGCAAAGCCATCGCGGCGAATATCTACCTGCTGGACGAGCTGTCCCGGGTCGACCTGGGGTCCTGAGGCGAACCCGGCCTCAGCCGTACTGGGCGATGATGGCGTCCCATGCCTCGACTCGCTCGTCCTCCTCGCCCATCATCTCGACCATCCAGCGCCGGACGTAGGACCGGTCGAGCGCATCGCCCTGAACGACCACGAGCTTCTCGATATCGACGAGGTCTTTGGAGCGGAAGAACAGCAGCTTGAAGACCGTGGTGGCCTCGGCGGAGAGGTACCACGCGGGCTGATTCCGCACCGTGAGCCTCACCCGGGTCCGCGCCGCCTCCCACGAGAACGGGATGCTCGGCGCGAACAGGTCGATGCGCATCCCATCGTAGTCCCCAATCAACACTCCCCCCGCACTGGCTTCCTCGAGTGCGGCGGACCGATCAATCGACACCCCCGCGTCAACCAGGACCTCGAGCGCGCTCCCGAGCTCTTGCTCTTCGACAAACAGATTCAGGTCCACGTCTCGGGTACCGCGAGGGTCTCCCCAGAGACCATATGCGAGGGCTCCGCCGATTGCATAGGTCACTCTCGCACGATCGAGCGCACCAGCCAGGCGCAGAGCGACCGCCATCGGGTCTAGATCAGTCACGGCTCTCCCTCAGCCGCTTCAGCGCTGCGAGGGTCGACTCCGGCAATGGATCCCGCAGCGCGAGCAGCCTCTCTCGCTGGGTATGAGCGAGGACCTGGCTCCAAGCAGCCGCCGAGCACTGGGCCACGACCTCGAGTCGCTCCTGTGGAGTGAGGCTCTTCGCGTACGCACACTCCTTCTCCAGAGTGTGGATCGCTTTGTCGAGGGATGGGGGTAGCTCAATCGCCATACGGCTCCCTATCCCGTAGGCACCCAGTATCCCGCTTCGAGACACAGCCCCCTCGGGCCCACAGCGATCCCCGAATCGCGAATCTCATTCGCTTTTATGGCGATCCGCAATTCGGTCGGCTACACCGACGGAGTCGTGTGGGGTTCGATGATTCTTCGTGGGTTGGCCATGTTGGGTGCTGCCGTCGCCGTGTTGGGCGTGGGCTACGCGTGCTTCCCCACCACCGCCACCCTGGTCGCTGGGGTCGAGTGGCTCCAGACCGCCGGGCCGATTGGCTACGCCGTGTTCGTGCTCGGGTATGGCCTGCACACCGTGCTCATGCTCCCCGCAAGCTCCTCCCACGCCACCGCAGGCTTCCTCTACGGTCCGCTGCTCGGGCCTCTCATCGCCAGCGCCTGCGCGACCGGCTTCTCGGCCCTCAACTTCTTCCTCGGCCGCACCCTGCTGCGCGGCTGGGTCGAGGGACGCATCGCCCAGAGCCCCAAGCTGACCGCCATCGACACCGCCATCGGAACGGGTGGCGCCTGGATGGTCTTCCTGCTCCGGCTGCCGCCGCTCTCGCCCTTCAATCCCATGTCCTATATGCTCGGCGCCACCCGGGTCCGCTTCCGCGACTTCCTGCTCGGCACCTGGCTCGGTGGGCTGCTCCCCATCGCCGTCTTCGGATGGCTCGGAGCCAGCGCCACCAGCATCGCAGCGCTGTTCTCGGGCGAGCTCGCAGCGGGCAAGTTCGGGCTCCAGGTCGGCGGGCTCGTGCTCACCCTGTTGGTCACCGCAACGGTCACCGTGGTCGCCCGCCGGGCCGTCGATCGGGCGCTCGTCCAGGCCTGAATGCCCCTGCACCACCGCACCCCGCTGCTCCACTCCACGGCCCTGTCCGAGCACACCGGCCACGAGGTGTGGCTCAAGCTCGAGAGCGCCCAGCCCAGCGCCTCGTTCAAGATCCGCGGCATGGGCTGCGTGGCGGAGCGCGCCGTCGCCGCCGGGGCCACCCGCCTGGTCAGCTCCTCGGGCGGCAACGCCGGCCTCGCCATCGCCTATGCCGGTCGGCAGCTCCATATCCCCGTGCTGGTCGTCGTCCCTCGCCGCACCAGCGCGCTGATGCGCGACCGCATCGCCGCCGAGGGCGCCACCGTGCTCGTCCACGGCGAGGTCTGGGACGACGCCCACGCCCACGCCATCGAGCTGGCCGGGCCCGGTGACCACCTCGTCCACCCCTTCGACCATCCCGATGTGTGGGAGGGCAACGCCACCCTCATCCACGAGGTCGCGGAGAGCCTCGATCCACCGGGCTGTGTCGTCGTCTCCGTGGGTGGAGGGGGCTTGCTGGTCGGCGTGCTCCAGGGCCTGCGCGAGGTCGGCTGGGGTCACGTCCCCGTGCTCGCGGTCGAGACCCACGGCGCCGCCTCTCTGGCCGCCGCCATGGCCGCCCGGAAGCCCACCACCCTGTCGGATATCCGCAGCATCGCCCTCACCCTCGGTGCCAAGCGCGTGGCAGACGAAGCCCTGCGACAGGGGCTCGCGCACCCGGTCACCCCGGTCCAGGTCAGCGACACCGCCGCTGTGGATGCGGTCGAGCGCTTCCTCGACGACCATCGCGTCCTGGTCGAGCCCGCCTGTGGCGCAGCGCTCTCCGTGGTCTATGCAAAAAATTCCCTGCTACGCGGGCCGGTGCTCACCATCGTCTGCGGGGGGGCCGCGGCGACCCGGGCTTCGGTCGCGGAGTGGCGCGCGGGGGCCTTCGACTGAAGGGGAGCCCCGAAGGGCTCTGAAGCTCGGTAGCGGACACGAAGCATCCGGTCGACTCGGCAGGAGGCCGGGGTCCTGGGATCGTCAACCTGCACGGGCCCCACCCTTGGCGTGGTTGATGTGCGACGTTGGCGCGACACGTGCGCACAAGACGATGGGGTCCACCCGTTCCTCTCCACACGTGCATCGGTTCGACCTCGTGCAGGATACTCACGCTGACAGCAAGCTTCTCCGTCAGGCACTCGCGGTGTGTGGGTTCCGGACTTTGGCTCCACCGAGACCTCCGTGAGGTGCTCTAGAACATCGGGCCACCGGTGCTGCCCCCGGCGATACTCGTGATTATCCGCGAAATAAGAGGGGAATGACGGGAGGATACATATCGCTCCATCCATGACCAGGTTCGGCCACCCCGGCCTCGCCCGGTCCGCACTAGACTGTCGAAATACCCGGGTTGTGATCAATGTTCTCCGTAAGACTGTCCGTTCTGCTTGCTTTCTTGGCCTGTTGCAAGACCACAACGCCCACACAACTCGGCGAAGCGGACACCGACACCGACACCGACACCGATGCCGACACCGATGCCGATGCCGACACCGATGCCGATGCCGACACCGATGCCGACGCAGACACCGACACCGATGCCGACGCAGACACCGACACCGACGCCGACGCCGACACCGACACCGACACCGACGCCGACACCGACACCGACACCGATGCAGACACCGACACCGACGCAGACGCCGACGCAGACACCGATGCCGACGCAGACACCGACACCGACACCGACGCAGACGCAGACGCAGACGCAGACACCGACACCGACGCAGACACCGACACCGACGCCGATGCGGACACCGACACCGACGCAGACACCGACACCGACGCCGATGCGGACACCGACACCGATATTTCCCTCGACGTAGCGGCTGCCTGCGCCGCACTCGATCTCCTGACCCTCACGCCGGAGGATGCGGATACCACCCAAGCGTTGGTCGCATTCGCTGCTCTTCCCGACGTTCGAGCCCATGCGTACCTGGTGAACCAGTGGTCCGTCGATGGAGTCGACCGTCCCGAGGATGGATGGGTCATTCCCGCATCCCGAACGGCGCGAGACCAGACGTGGACCCTTCAGATCGACCTCGTGCACCCCGATCAGAGCTGCAGCGCCTCAGCGAGCGTACAGGTGGTGAACAGCCGCCCGACCTGTGACGGGGCCGAGATCGCGCCGGACCCTGCCAGCGCCGGCGATGCCCTCGACTGCCGCTGCACCGGGTTCACCGACCCCGATGGGGATGCCGCAGCGGCCGAGGCCTGCACCTGGACCGATGGGACCGGCACCGTCATCAGCACCGACTGCACCTTGTCATCCGACCTCGTCCGTTCTGGCGAGACAGTGGACTGCATGCTCGCCCCCTTCGATGGCGACCTTCCCGGCCTCCCCGTCTCTGCCTCGACCACACCCCTCAACGCAGCTCCCGTGTTGTTCGACGTCGCCCTCTCCAGCGACACCACACCGCTTCGAGCGGACGACGCAGACGCAGTCCTGACCTGTGCCGCCGACGGCTTCGATGCGGATCTCAGCTCGCTCGACATCGAAGCGCGCTGGTTCGTGAACGATGTCGAGGTCCTGGTGACCACAGCCGCGGCCCTGTCGACGTCGACGACCCTCGGCGAGGTCGGCGATGCTGCAGGTCAGCCATTCGTCGCGGGAGACAGGCTCCGCTGCGAGGCCGTCGTCAACGACGGAATCGACGCATCGTTCCCGATGAACTCGCCACAGCTGTATATCGACAACACGCCACCCTCCGTCGCCAGCCTGACCGTCGAGGATGCGCGTGGCGACGCGTCCTTCTTCTGCGACGCCGTGATCGACGACCCCGATGGGGACGCCACCCGCGTAGACATCGTCTACTCCTGGAGCAGCTCGGCCTTGGGGCCGCTGTCGGAGACGTCCTCCACACTCTCGGCAGCGGGCCTCGTTCGCGGAGACACGGTCACCTGCAGCATCGATGCCTTCGACGGCTTCGCATCTGTTCAGGCGACCTCCCAGCCCGCCACCGTACTCAACCAGCTTCCCTCGATCACCTCGCTCTCGTCCGAGGGGCAGGTGTCGGTGCTGTGGTCCTTCGAGAACTTCCAGGGCGTGACCTGCGAGGCCGGCGGATGGTTCGACGGGGATGGAGACCCCGAAGAAGTCCTCTGTGAGATCCTCGTGGACGGCCAGCTCATGGCATCGGGCACGGGACCCTCTGTCACGATGACCCGCGACGTCGCCACCTGGGACCTCGGTCAGGTCGTCCTCATCCGTGCCACCCCGTTCGACGGGTTGGAGTACGGCCCTCCCCTCGAGCAGACCCTCCCGGTGCGGGCCGGCCAGGCCACCCGCTGTGCGGATGTGCAGATCACCCCGGTGAACGCCCAGGCAGGGGACGCCCTCACGTGTGGCTGCGCCGCCTTCGAAGAGGGAAGCACCGACGGCGACGTCTCGAACGACACCTGCGAATGGTGGGTCGCGGCGGACCAGAACGTCCGGTCGTGGGCACAACAGACCCAAGGTCAGATCCTCACGTCGCCAATCAGCAACAGCTGTACGATCGACTCCGCCGCTGTGCCCCTGGGTGCAGACTTGCTGTGCCGCTACCAGGCATATGACGATCGACCCTTCGAGATCATCGATCGCACCAGTCCCTTCGACGACTCCGCCACCATCCCGGTCGGACCGGATGCGGCTCCCCCCAGCTTCCCCACCCCCAACGTCCAACTCTCCCCCGGGCCGTTGGTGGGCGAGGCCTTCTACAGCGACTTCGAGTGCATCTGGAACGACACGGGCGTCGTGAACACCGGCCTCGACGTGCGGTACCAGGTCGACTGGCGCCTCGATGGCGTCTCTCTCTTGCCACTCGTGGCCTATCCAGGCGGGCCTCAGGTGTGGGGGCATCCACAAGAAGGCCTGATGTGGAGCCAATCGCTGCTCGACCATGCGTTCTGGCAGGAGCTCATCAACGATGACAGCGCCCTGCAGGTGGGCCAGACCATCGAGTGCGGCGTGCGGGTGATCGACGGTCGCCAGGCCACTCCCTGGACCTACTCGAGTCCAACCACGGTACGAGCTGCCGCCCCAGGCGATATTCTCTCCCTGGACATCGCCCCGGCACAGGGGATGCAGGTTGGCGACCCCGTCAGCTGCAGCGTCACTGCCGAGCCCGGATTCAACGGCACGATCGGTGTGGAGGTCGAGGGGTCGAATGACGGAGGCCAGACCTGGGCGTTCATCGCGGGGCAGTACTCCGGCGCAGCTCCCACCATCCAGCTCGATCGGGTGATTCAGGAGGCCCAGGCCGACCGCGTGCGCTGTGTGGCCATCCGCAACGGAAACGTCAAGCGCACCACCGACTCGATCGAGGTCTTCGACACCCCCCCCGTGATTGCGGTGGATCTCCAGTTGGTGGACGCGTGTCAGCCCCAGTCCTGCGTCGTGGACTTCGACCCCAACCCGGGGCCGGCTGCGGGCATGACCTACGACCTGAGCGTGCAGTGGCTCGTCGACAACGTGCCGGCCGGCGCGCCCTACGTCGACACCGTGCAGAGCGGTGGGTTCGGGCAGGGGTTCCAGGTCACGGCTCCGGCACCTCCCCTCACGATCCAGGCGGGCTCGAGCGTCGCCTGTGAAGCCGTCGCGACCCTGCAAGGCACCTCGACCCCGGTGACCCAGACCTCCACCGAGCAGGTCCTCGCCGGGGCGCTACCGACGGTGTCCGGGGTGTCTCTGTTCGACCGCATCCGCAACGACGAGGTGGCCACATGCATGGTCGCGGACACGACGTCTTCGTGCACCGGCGACCCCACCCTGACCACGATCTGGAAGCTCGATGATGCTCAGATCGGTACGGGGCCGACCCTCGACACGGCCGGGTTCCCCGCCTTCAGCACCCTCACGTGCGAGGTCACGCCTATCGACCCTGCAGGTCTGGTCGGCGACACCGTCGTGTCCAATCCCTCCACCATTCTGCCCGGCCGGTGGTGGATCACGGGCTCCCAGGCAGAGAGCTACGCAGGCATGTCCGTCGCGGACATCGGGGACATCGACGGTGATGGCCTTCCCGAGCTTGCGATCGGGGCGCCGAACGAGAGTACCGGCCCTGCCGAGAGCGCGGGGCGTCTGTACATCGTGCACAGCGTCGACGACGTGGTGGATGTCTCTCTGGCCGACGTCCGTGACGGGACCGGCGGATGGTCGTACCGCGGGTACAGCGGCGGCTGGGATCCGGTGGGCACATGGTGCAACGACGTGGGGAACGACGACTGCGAGGTCCGACCCGCGGGTACCTCAGACGACGGCGCCTTCTTCGCTCCAGTAGGGGAAGGCCTGGGAACCCGGGTTCGTGCCACTGGCGACCTGGATGGGGATGGGGTCCCCGACCTCGTGGTCAGCTCTCCCTACGCTCTGGCCCATGGGGAGTACCTGACGGGACGCACCTACCAGATCTCGGGGGCCTCCCTCGGCACGAACGTGACCACCGTGGGCACCTTGGTGCGAGACTACGGGGGGCGCACCTTCGACGGACGACAGGGGGTGGATCCGCTCTTGGCGTACGAATTCCAGCCCGGCTTCGGGACGTGGCGTCTAAACCCCCTGCACGACGGCGACCTCGCGGGCTATGGGCTCGCATCCGGCGACTTCGACGGCGACGGCTACCAGGATCTGTTCATCGGCGCGGTGAAGGCAGAGGGCTGGGTCGAGGACTCTGGCGCCGTGGCCCCCAACGCCGGCGGGGTGTGGGCGGTTGCGGGCGGGCCGGGCCTGGAAGACGCCTGGTTGGGGGATGTCGGCGTTCAGGGCCGAGGCGCTCACTGGGCCGGCGTGGACAGGGACCGTTCGGCCTTTCCCTGGTTCCCCATCTCCTCCCAGATCGGCCGGCATATCGTCAGCGTCGGAGACATGGATCTCGATGGGGACGACGAGGTCTTGGTCTCCCACAACGGTGCCCTCGGCTGGGACGCGGGCCTCTGGTACGAGCAGTACCTCGTGATGGGTGGGCGGTTGGAGAACCAGCGCTTCGATCAGCCCGGCGATGGCGTGCGGGTGATCGGCACGGCCGGTGCCAGCTACGCGAACGTCTGGACGCTTCCCGAAGCCGTGGTCGAGGGCAAGACGGATTGGTTCGGCGTTCCTTCCGGCGCGGGAGATGTCAACGGTGACGGTCGCGCGGACCTGGTGATTCCCTTCACCGAGTTCGAGGACGGCGTCAGCCAAGCTGAGATCGCCGTGTTCTTCGGCGACGACGCGACCACCGACTTCGACGCCGACGGTCCGGACCGGGGGGTTGGTGGCTTCGTCATCGAAGGAGCGCCGGCCGAGGGCGGCTACGATATGCTGCGCACTGGGGCCGTCGGGGACGTCGATGGGGATGGCCTCGACGACATCGGCATGACCTACTGTGCGCTCGGGAACGGAGGCATCAACCGACTGGCCGTGATCTATGGCCGCACCGAGACCACCAGCCTCACCTGGGGTGACCTCGCGAGCGGTGCTGCGGGGTACGTGGCCTCGCTCGGGGACTGCGACACGATCGAGCACGTCAGCGGCGCAGATGTCGACGGCGACGGGCTCGCCGACGTCATCATCGGGCGGCCCTTCTACGACGACCTGGTCGCGGGCGACAACGCGGGTCGGGTCGAGGTCTGGTTCGGCCGCGACCGGAGTGGGAACATCGACCAGTACGGAGGGCCAGAGGCGAACATCCTCACCGGCACCCCGAGCGGGGACTCCCTGATCGGGGGAAGGGGCGACGACGTGCTCGACGGACAGGGCGGTCCGGACGTGCTGTACGCGGGATCGGGTGACGACCGTGTGATCATCGGCGATCTGGGCTTCAAGCGGGTCCGTGCAGGCCTCGGTCACGACACCCTCGCCCTCGATCTCGACGGCGACATCGTCCTGCGGGACACCCGGGGCCTGATGAATGGCATCGAGGCCATCGACCTGGAGGGTTCGGTCACCCTGACGGTGGAACTCCCAGAGGTCCTCCGTCTCCCGGATGTCGACCGGACGCTCTCCATCCACGGTGGGACCGACGACGTCCTACGCTTGCCCGAGCCGGGTTGGCTGGACACCGGAACGCTGCCGGGTGGCGTGCGAGTGCTCGAGAACGGCGCGGCGACGCTCCTTGTCGACCCGGATGTGGTGGTCGATGCGGCGCCGACGATCTTCGTCGACCCCTTGAGCGTCCCAGAGAACAGCCCGCTCGGCACCGAGGCGGGAGGAATCGTCGCCCTGGACCTGAACGGTGGCGAGGTGGTGCTGACCGTCGATGCGGCACCCTGGTTCTTCTACGACGGGACCACAGGGGCCCTGGTGCTCGACCAGGACGGAATCGACCACGAGACCGTGCCGTTCGTGGACGTGGTGATGCGCGCCGTCGGCCCGACGGGACTCGTCACCGAGCAGCTCGACGTGGTCACCGTCGACGATCTGCCCGAACCCCCGCGTTTCGTCGGCAACGCAAGCCGAAGCTCAGTGCTCGAGCTTGCTCCGGTGGGCACCTTCGTCGCACACGTCGCCGCGGAAGACCCCGACGAAGACGAGGTACTGACGTTCGGCTGGGTCAGTGAGCTGCATAGCGGGATCGCGCGGCAGGCCCTGGACATCGACCCCCAGACCGGCAGAATCGAGGTCATCGACAGTTCTCGACTCGACTACGAGACGGGGCCCGTCGTCGAGCTGACCGTGAGCGTCACCGACCTGTCTGGACTGTCCACCACCCGGACCGTGCTGGTCGACCTGATCGACCGCCAGACCCAGCCCCAGGTGTTCACCGTGCCCTTCCTCTCCCAAGGGCTCTTGGTCAACCCGGTGGACGAGAGCCTGCTCACAGCGGCACTCCAGGGCCTCGACACCACCACGGAGCTCGCACCGAGCGCGCCCGTCGACTTCGCCTTCGATGGGCTCAGCCCGGGCACTCAATACGATGCCGACATCACCTTGAGTGGTTCCGTCGATCAATCGATCGCGATCAACATCGAGCCGCCCCAGGCGACGATCTACATGCCCGTCGAAGTGTCGCTCGAGTTCCCCGACGACATCGTGCTCGGCACACCCTTCCAGATCACCACCGACTGGGGCCTGCAGGACGATGCCGTGATCACCGGAACCACACTCGGGATCGGACTCGAGTTCGGTTTCGACGTGAGGGACGCGTCCTTCTCGCTGACCGAGCCAGGCGGAGGCCAGGTGGCGGGCTTCGATAATCTCACGGGTTCCGCCGGCATCGAATACTCCCTCGATCCCGAGCCCATCACGGGGGCGAAGCTGGCGGTGCTCTCACCCGGCGGCACCACCCTGGGCGAGCAGCCGGACTTCGACGCCGAGTGCCTCACCGTCGAGCCAGAGTGTGACCCCAGCCAACAGCCCGAAAGCTGTCAGGCCCCCTACAAGCCGCCAGGCGCTCGACGCTGCGAGCTGCTCGATGCTCAGGCCATGACCGACCTTGCGCTCAACGACATGTTCGGGGTCCGCTATGGTCCGGGATTCGAGCTGAATGGTGAGGACATCATCGTCTCGCTCGGCGTGAAGTCCCGCATGCTCCGGATGAATATCGACCCGTTCTGGGCCGCGGTCGAGGCCTTCGACCTCACGGCGTTGTCCGGTCTCCACGGGGTCGGGACCATCTCTGCGGGCAGCCTCGGCTACCATGAGTTCGAGTACACCGTGTACTACGCGCCGATCTACGGAACGCTCGACACTCACGAGCTCTATGCGGTATCCGCGGACGCTGTCACCGCCACGCTCACCTTCGAAGGCGGCACCACGATCAGCGCCGAGCTGCGAGACGGCTTCCCCGCGATCACCCTGCCGCCGAGTGAAGACGTGGACGGCGACGGGCGCGTCGACCTGACGCTCGATCTGGAGATCGAGGCAACCGTGTTCAAGTTCTGGCTCTGGGATGTCGGCTTCGACGCCCCAACCTACATCCTCTCCATGCGCAACCGGACCTACGCCTACGAATACGACCTGTCCGGAAACCAGACGGGGGTGACGTTGTTCAAAGAGGACGGGTTTGGCCCGCTGTACGAAGGTCCTCTGGAGTGGTCGACCGGGGCCACATCCACCCAGGACGCCTGGTCTGCGCGGGGCTTTCAGGTGCAGTCCTTCGACGGGGCCCTCCAGATCACGGCCCCCTGACGCCGCATCACGGCGTCGTGAAGAGAGAGCGCAGCTGATCCGCCATCTGCTCGATGATCTCGACGAACGCCGTCGTGGCGCTGTTCTGACGGGTCGGGGTGGGCGCGTACAGGCGGAGCGTGGCTTCCGACTGGATCTGGTCTCCCAACACGGTGACCAGAGCCTGAATCGTGGGATCGACCGCGAGCCCGTGCTGCGGAACCAAGGCGAGTCCCATTCCAGCGCCGGCCATGCATCCCAGCAAGTAGAGGTCCGACGTCTCGTGGGCGGGCTGAATGGCGAGCGGGTCGCCATCGAGTCGCGGCCACTGCCGGGGCTGGGCCGTCCAATGGAGTAGCTGGTGCGCGTGCAGCTCCTCGACCGTCTCGGGGACGCCGAAGCGTTCGAGGTAAGCCGGCGAGCCTTGCACCCGGAGCGGCGCGCGGAGGATCTCCTTTGTGTATCCATCCAGATTCCTCGGGGGGTCGCCCCAGTGGAGTACGACATCGTGGGCCTCACGAAGCCGCTCCATCGGCCGAGGGTCGAAGTCGACTTCGAGGCGGGTTCCGCTCAGCGTGGCGGAGAGAGCGGAGAGCGCCATGGCGTTCAACACAGGCGGGTTACCGACGCTGCAGAGCAGACGCAGAGAAGGGGTGTGGGTCCCGATATTTCGTGCATCGCGCGCCAGGTTCTCCCGGCTTGCGAGCAAATCACCCCCTCGCCTCACCAGGAGTTCGCCTGCTTCGGTCAGCTGGACGCCTCGGGGACTGGCCGTTGCGAGGGTCTGGCCGATCTGCGCTTCGAGGCGGGCCAACCGCCGGCGCAGCGTGGACCGCGGTAGATCGTGGGTACGTGCGGCGGCCTGCAACGAGCCCGCCCGCGCGACCCAGATCAGGGCCTGGAGGTCTTCGAGATCCATGTTCATCCAATGAGAATATCGGGCATGGGCTCCTCAGTCGGACAGGGAGCCGCCGCAGCGCCTTCGCCATCGACCTCCACGCTGGAGGACGCTCCCTGAATGAGCGGCTGGTTGTTCGTGCCGGCTCCACAGCTGTGCAGGTCTTGAGGAGACCGACAACGTGGTCGAATCTACCACGCCTCGCACGATCTCGTCAGTGGCGATCACGCTGTCATCCGCGGTCTGAGGTGTCGGCGCGCCTCGATGGGCGTGCGGTGGTTGTGCTGTTGATCAGCGCGCGACCGCCCGCGATCGGCGATGGCGACGACGAAGCCGCGCCTGCCCGCATCGATCGAGAGGAGCTCGCCGCCACCCGCCTGCTCTACGCGAAGGTCCTGCTAGACTCGACCCATGCAGAGCCTGCCTTCCCTTCTCGCCACCGTGTTGATGCTCAGCACCAGCCAGGCCCAGCAGCCTTCCGACCGGCCGACAGCCACACCCACGAAGCCCGCGCTCCCCCACACGCTCATCATCGAGACCGGTCCGCGCTGCCCGGGCAGGATGGCCTGGACCCAGATGACCGGCCCAACCCCGATGAACCACACCCTAGACCCTCATGCGGCCTGGGTACACTGCCTCGAGGAAGAGACGGCCGGGGCAACAGGCGCTGACATCGCCGACCGAGTCGCCCTCGCTCTGAAGCGCTGCGGAACCCATGTACCCGGCCAGGGCGATGCGGCTGGCTCCGGCCTCTATGCCGGGGAGAGCTGTGCCAACACACGAACGACCGATGTGTACTACTACATCACCGTCGCCGGCAGCCGCGCCTTGAAGTGGACGGGCTGGCACGTCTGGGAGTGCGACCCCGCCGAGTAGCCGAGGCATCCGGTGCAGCATCACGCCCCCGAAGCCCGCATGAACTTCTTCGATACCTCCTATGGCACGCCCATCAAGGAGCAGACCGCCGGTGCCCCTCTTTGACCAGGATCTCGACGTAGACCGCCTCCGCGCCCTCCTTGGACAGCGCGTCAATGCGCTTGACCACACCCGAGATGTGCACCTCCTCGGCGCTATCCTCGTCGAGCCCGACACGACAGTCGAAGTCCCAGTAGTCGACCCCTTCCGGCAGCTTCTTTACACGCTCGCGCTTGATGTACTTCCGGATGATGTTCTTCACCCGGGCGATGGCCTGCGGAGGCTTGTGCCGCGGGTGCGTCAGGGGATGGGTCTGGCGCATGATCGGTCCTTCATCCTGTGTTGCGCGTAGATGCGCTTGTCAAACGTCTTCCATCCGCTATCCGGTAACCCCGAACTGACTGATGGGACGATTCGTCTCACCAACGACGCAGCTGAGCGCGGCCTTCGGCGCATCACCATCGGCCGCAAGCTGTGGCTGTTCTTCCAGAACGACAAGAATGCCGAGTGGGCCGCGAGGCTTGCGAGCTTGACGGCGACGGCTCGACTGCACGGGGCCGATGAGTTGGCCTACATCACCTGGCTTCTGCAGGAGCTGGCCCCCAGAGAGTGGTCCCCCGAGGCTGCGAGGTGCCTCCTGCCCGACATCTGGCTCGCGGCCCAGCAGGAGCCGGAGGAATGTGGCGGCGTCGAGGCGTGAATGGGGCTCGGTCATGCGCCTCTGTCACACGGGGAGCATCAGCGAGCGGCTGGGTAGCAGACGCGGGTTACGTACGAATACTGATAAACCCCCGATGGAGTTCGCATATTCGTCGTGCGGCCCTCGAAGTCGTACTCGTACTGCATCAACCCCGCACTCGAAGCGTCGTTCTCGCGCTCGATCGAGGTCAGCCGCCCCAGACTCCCCCAGGGCGCAGACTCGTCGTAGTAGTACCGGGTCACCCCGCGGGGTCCGACACCTGATGGCGGACCCCATTCCAGCTCTGACCATTGGCGCTATCCCAGGACCACCGGTAGTTCTGCCACTGCTTGCTCCCCGACTCGTACACCTGTTTCAGCGTCGTGCGCCCCAGCGCGTCATAGCTCCACCGAGCCCCCGATCTGTTCGGGGTTTCATCGCTCCATACCCATGATCATCGTCTGGCAACAGCAGGTAGGCCGACGACCGAGCCGAGAATCTGGCCCCTAGTCCTCATCGGGCGGGTCGAAGTGGCCGAAGTCACTCCTCTTTCCGCGAGAACAGCATCGTTCCTCCGAGCGACCCTATGCGTTTGGGCAGTTCCACCACCTTCACCTCTGTCCGAACATCGGTCGCCCAGGGGAAGTCAGCCAGCACCTCCGCTTCCATGCAAGACAGGCTCTCCAGATCGTCATCGTCCGGCTCGCTATCCACGCAGGCAATGAGGACGATGTCTGAGCCATCAACCCGGACAGCCAGTGCACGCAGTCGACGAAACACCTCATCAAGCATCGCTCGATGAACTGAGAGCCTGATATCGTTTGAAACCTTGGTCATGGCTTTGCCGGTACGATGTGGATGCCGTTTTTGGCGTAGTGAATCATCCCCACGTTGGTCTCCGTCGCTACGCCTTCAAGGTCTACGAAAGTGCCGATAGGCTCGTCGAAGACGACACGCTCCCCGACGGTCAGGTCCTGCAGACGCCAATGCCCAGCATCCTCGGCATGACCGAACACCAGCACCCAGTCATCCCCATCAGGAATGCTCCGGACGCCACCAACCACCCAAGTAGCATCGGCCTCCGAGAGCTGGCCGACCTCGTCGAACCCGCGGTGGACGATACAGCTCCGCTCGGGAATCTCGGTCGACTCGGCCAGGGCTCCGCCCTGTCGATCATCTCGGTCGATTCCTGTCGCTCCGTAGAGCCCACTACTCTCATCGGTCACCCGTAGCAGGTGCCCATCATGGAGCACCTCGTCACCGACCTCGAGCTCACCGACCGCCCCGCGCTCCCAGGCGCCCGTCCGGGCGTCGTACACAGTCACGACCACCACATCGTTCGACAACGACACCGCCGCCGAAGCCGGATCACAGGCCGCCAACATCCCAGGGATCATCGCCGTCACCCGCCAAAGTAGTTGTCGTCGTACGCCATTCCAATTGACGCTGTTCACGATGCGGACTTCGGCCAACATTTCCTCTCCTTGCCAGACCTCTGCAACAAGTTCATCGCGATCTGGAACGCTCGCCAACGTGATTGTGAGGGTGCTTCTTGCGTTCATCGTGGCGGCTCCAAGAGACCGATGAAGCCGCCATCGGCGTCGTAGCGAATGCCACGCCCGTCAGGGGCAACAACCTCGGTGATGCCACCGAACCTCGGGTGGGTTCGGGTTGTTGTGGTGGTCCCTGGTGCCGTGAGGTTGTCATCCACGATACCTTGGGCCGCCTCGCTGATCTGGGCAGGCGTGCCGCGAGGATTGGGCGGAGGGCCAGAGTGGGTGACGAACCGGAGTGAGCGTGCACTATTCGGACTCTCGGCGACGATAGACCCTAGGTAGATCATCGGCTATACGCTGGGGATGGTCGCACCGCACGGCCTCGAAGTCCACATCCACGCCAGCGCTGAAGTCCGCCGCGACCTCTGCCGAGACACAGGACAGCGACTCCAGGTCCTCCTCCGAGGGCTCGCCGTCGATGTACCCGATGAATCTAACGAACGCTGGACCCCACTCCACCGTGACCGCCCGAAGGGCCGGAAACACCTCCCCGAGGAGTGCTCGCTGCAGCGATAGCATCACCGTCACGCGGCTTGGGATTCCGCTCATTGTGGCCTCGCTGGAACGAGGTGTATACCGCCCTTGGAGTAGTGAATCATCCCCACCTTTGTCTCAGTCGCTGCGCCTTCAAGGTCTACGAATGTGCCAATAGGCTCATCGAATACGACGCGCTCCTTCGACCCAGCGAGACCCACCTTCGTCTTCCCCACTTGCTGCCCGGTTCCTGCTGCTCGGCCTAGCCGCTCAGGATCCGCCATCCTGCTGAACGAGTACAGACAGCTCCCGGCAAGCGTCCAACACGACATCTCGTACCAAGGCTACGTAGACGGCCAAGTCAGCATCGGCTCGGACGAGTACCTCCGTGCTCGAGTCACCGCGGGTTCGGCCATCTGGGAAGTCATCGGTTTCGGAGACCACGGCAACCAACGCGCTTGCAGATGGCGAACGTGCCACACTCTGCGGCAGCGACGATAAAAGTGGCACGACGGCTCGGCAGCCGGCAAGCACGTCGACTTCCCCCGCTTCGATGCGACGAAGTTGTTTGAGTACTTCGTTTTCCGCCCACGTCGGCATGGCGATACCTCCTACTGAAACTTAGTCTTTGGCGCGACCACTGGGACCGGGGTTTTGGGAACACCCGCTACAGCAGGTCGTATGGAGACGGCGTACTGGCGATGGTGTTGGCGTGAATCCGGGTGTACCGGGCCGTCGTCGTTGGGCTGGCGTGACCGAGCAAGACCTGAACCAGGCGCAGGTCGCGCTTCTCCGACCGCAGCCATGCGCCCAGCGACGGTCAGGGTCAATGACCCCGGGCTGGGTCAGACGCTGCGCGGGGAAGAGCCACTCCCCCTGCAGACCTCCGACCTTCCAGTACCGCTCCAACAGACGCAGATGCTTGTCCGAGAGCATGACCGAGCGGGCCTTATCGCCCTTCCCATGGCGGATGTGGACAAGGCGGGCGCGGCGATCGATGTCCTGAACCGCGAGCGCACAACACTCTGAGATCCTGGCCCCCGTGGCGAGCATGGTGGCGAAGAAGGTGGTGGCGAAGGGGCTGGAAGCGAGGGCATCGAGAAGCGCCCGCATCTCTGTCAGCGGAACCGGCTCGCCACGGGACGGTACCCGGGGCCGAGGAATGGACGCCATGACCTGTGGGCGGCCGAGGGTGTGTACGAATAGGAAGGTCAGCGCGGCGTGGTAGACCACCCGAGTCGCCGGCGCGAGGGGAGATCTTCGGGGCTCGCCAATCCATGGTGGCCCCGTTGATTTGCCGGCTCGGAAACACCTGGATAGACCGGGGCATCCCGGGAGAACGCGATGTGGTTCTGGTTGCTGCTCTCTCCCGCCTCCGCGTACGAGTACTGCGGCTACTGGGACGACCTCGAGTTCAATGTGTGCCTGCAGGAGTTCGCGGGTTCGTGCAGCTCCAGCTGGTCGGACGACTTCGAGGATCGGGTCGACGGCTGGAACCAGGTGTTCGGCTTCAACGGGTTCGACACCGCGTTCTTCGGGTCTTCCACCGTCGCGCCCAACAACGGCATCAGTGACGTCACGTGGATCGATCGCGGGACGGCGAACAGCCTCTGGGGCCCCGTTTCCTCCGCTGCGCTCGCCGTCACGTGGACGTACAGCGTCCAGACGTGCGGCGAGACCCTCGAGGCCGACATCACCTTCTTCCCCGACAACGCGTTTACGTTGGACCGCGAATCCGCCGGCGGGAGCACGTACTACTTCGGAGCCGTCGCCAGCCACGAGCTGGGCCACGCCGGCACGCTGGGCCACGAAGACAACTTGTTGACGCTGATGAACTCCGTGATCCACGACCCGCCGCTGTACGGATTCCCCCACGGCGACGAGGCCCAGGGGATCGCCGACCACCCGAACTTCTTCGAGACGAGCTTCAGCGATCATGCGGTTCATCCCTATGCACCGTCGTTCTCCGGGTCGACCTCCACCGTCGCACCCTGGTGGGACGCTCCATCCACCGCGAACCCGGGTGACTGGCTCGATGTGGGCGGAATCAGCGTCGGCAACTGGGGCACGAACGGTCCCCAGGATATGGTCCTCGAGATCGTGCTGTCCACGGACGGAACAGCCGACGTCTTTGATCCTCTGGTCACCACAGCCAGCTGGGACGCCCTCCCCACCCTCGGTGTGCTCTCCAACGGCGTGCTCTCCGGCACGATTCCTTCGGTGCCCACCGGCACCTACAACATCCTGGCTGCAGTCGACCCGTTCGACTCGGTCTTCGAGAACCGAACGTTCAACAACACCGTGTACATCGGGTCGATCTTCATCGAAGGCGATGGCGACGGCGACGGCTTCGACAGCTCCACCGACTGTGACGACACCGATCCGTTCGTCTACCCAGGGGCCCCCGAGATCTGCAACGGCATCGACGACAACTGCGACTTCGTCCTCGGGCCGGGCGAGATCGACACGGACTTCGACGGCTGGCTGGTCTGCGAAGGGGACTGCGACGACCTGGACTCGAACACAGCCCCCTTCCGGCCCGAGCTGTGCGACGGCCTCGACAACGACTGCGACGGCCAGATCCCCACCGATGAGGTCGACACAGATGGGGATCTGTGGCTCGAGTGCGACGGCGACTGCGGACCCTCCGACCCGAGCATCTTCCCTGGAGCGGTCGACATCTGTGATGGGGTCGACCAGGACTGCGATGGCCAGGGGGAGCTGGATGGCGACTCCGACGGCTTCCTCGAGTGCGAAGACTGTGATGACGGTCGATTCGAGGTTTATCCGGGTGCGCCAGAGCTCTGCGACGGTCTCGACACCGCATGCACCGGCCTGATCCCCCCCGACGAGCTCGACTTCGATGCCGACGGCTACTCCACCTGCGAGGGCGACTGCGACGACTTGCTCAGCACGCGGTTTCCGGGTGCTCCCGAGCTGTGCGACGGCCTCGACAACGACTGCGACGGCACGATTCCGACCAACGAAGCCGACGATGATGGGGACGGCGCGCGGGTCTGCGGAGGCGACTGCGACGATGGCGACGACGCGATCCTCCCGGGCGCACTCGAGCTGTGTGACGGAACAGACAGCGACTGTGACGGCGTCTCCGAGGTCGACGCAGATGGCGACACGTTCCTCGACTGCGTCGATTGCGACGACGCGGACGCCGAGACGTTCCCGGGTGCTGTGGAACGCTGCAACGGCAGTGACGACGACTGCGATGGGGGAGTGCCCGCGATCGAACGGGACCTCGACAGCGACGGGTTCGCTACCTGTGAAGGCGACTGCGACGACGGGAACGCGACCGTGCTCCCTGGGGCCCTCGAGGTCTGCGACGGCCTCGACAACGACTGTGATGGGGTGCTCCCCGCCAACGAAGCCGACGACGATGCAGACACCTACATGCTGTGCGACGGAGACTGCGACGAGGCGGACCCCGCGGTCCATCCCGGCGCGATGGAGGCCTGTGATGGGCTGGACTCCAACTGCGACGGCGTCAGCGATGAACAGGACGGAGATGGAGACGGTGCGCGCGCCTGTGTGGACTGTGATGATGCCGACGACACCGTATTCCCGGGCGCGGTCGAGCTCTGCAACGACGTCGACGACGACTGCGACGGGACGCTCGCGGCGTTCGAGATGGATCTAGATGGCGACGGCTGGGCGACGTGCACCGGAGACTGCGACGACACCAACAACGCAGTGTTCACGGGTGCGGTGGAGGTCTGCGATGGAGTCGACAACGACTGCGATGGGGGTCTGGGTCCCCTGGAGGTGGACGCCGATGGCGACGCGTGGCTCGTGTGCGACGGAGACTGCGACGACGCCGACAGCGCGGTGAATCCGGGGGCTGGCGAAGCGTGTGATGGCGTCGACAGCAACTGCGACGGTCTGGGCGACGAGGGGGACGGGGACGGCGATGGCTCGCCGGCGTGCGACGACTGCGACGACGGTGACCCCAGCCGCAACCCCAATGTCCTGGAAGCCTGCAACGGCATCGACGACGACTGTGACGGGGTGGTTCCCGACATCGAGGCGGACGCCGACGGGGATGGCGTCGCGATCTGCGACGGCGACTGCAACGACGGCGACGCTGCCATTCACCCCGAGGCGTTGGAGGTGTGTGACGGCGTGGACAACAACTGCACGGGGGAGTCCCTTGAGTGCGAAGACCCCGATACTGGAGTGCTCGTGGAAGAACCTCGTAAGGCCTGTGGGTGCGACTCGGGTTCGCCCGCGTCGTTGTTTGCGCCTCTGCTCGCGCTTCTGGCCATACGCAGGCGCTCGTTCCGGGGGCTCCCGCAGCTCGTGGGGTTGGCAGCACTGTGGCTCTGCCTGGTCGTGCCGGCGCACGCCACAACCGTCGAAGACCTCGACGTGGGTGGGCTGATAGCGCTCAGCGAGGTGGTGGTCGAGGGCACCATCACCAAGATCGAGGTGGTTCCGTACGGTGCGGCCGAGCTCACGGAGATCACCGTCGAGGTCCGCGGCACCTGGAGGGGTCGGAGCCGCCGTGAGCAGGTGTTCGTCCAGCCGGGCGGAGGCGTGCTGACGATGGCGGGTGCCGTGAAGTACGAACCGGGCGTCAGGGGGGTGTTCTTCCTCGAACGTGTGGGCTCGCACCTCGTGGTTGCCGGTATTCACCTGGGCGTGGCGCGGATCACAGAGACCGACTCGCCGCTGGTGGCGTTTCCATCGGTGGATGGCGGACACGCGGTCGGTCCGCTGGTCGGACGCAGTCCGAGATCCCTCGAAGAGATCGTGCGGAAGATGCCCTGAGCGTAGCGCTGAGGGCCTCTCGCCGGAAGCCAGAAACGCCACCGCGTTCGCGACCTCGACGGGCCGTCGGAAGCACCTCGTGGGGTACCCGCGTTCGAGATGCCCCCCGACCCCCGCTGGCAAGCGCACCTACCTCGACGCGATCGAGCCACTGGCTACGGCGGGGCATCCGCGGTCCACGCAGCGACATCATTCCTCGGTTCGAGAAGCGTGGTGATTCCACCCCGAGACAGGCGCCACATCGGCACTCCCGAGTCCTCGAAGTACTCGATCTTCGCCTCGGTGCTGCCCGATGAGCTGTAGCGCCACGCGTTCGTGACATCCTTCCACAGGATCCCGTTCCACCCGCCCCCCGAGACGCGATGGGGCTGATCGACATCGCCATAGGCCTCAGCCCCGACCTTTCGCTGGATGCGCTCGACCGTGACCTGACCATGGCCGAGCTCCCAGCCCCTCGCCACCCAGGAGTGCTCTCCACCTGCGGAGTTGTAGGACAGCCCTACGGATGGGGCCAATAGGGCCGCCGGAAGCGCCAGCCCTACCCCGTATTGAGCGTCGCCCTTGGCGCTGACGCCCCCTGCGCCCAGCCTCTCGTCCCTCGCACCCAGGGTCCAGGCTCGGCACAGGGCTCGGGCGGTCGGAGGGGTGAAGCGGAGATGGGGGGGGGCTCAGTCCAGCGGACTCACATCCAGCAGCTCCAGGCCCTTGGCCTGTGTCAGCGCATAGTCCAGGGGCCACACGCTCGGGGAGAGCACCACCGGGTGACCGTAGCGGTCCTCCACCATCACGTAGTCGCTGCGCTCCTCCAACCACTTCAGCCCGCTCGGCTCCCCGGCGACCCACCTCGCCACCGTGAATGGCGCACGCTCCAGATCTGCCTTCGTGCGGTACTCGTTCTCCAGGCGGACCTTCAGCACCTCGAACTGGAGCAGGCCGACCGCCCCCAGGTAGGGGTCTGCCTTGCCCAATCCCTTGCGGTAGAACAGCTGCACCGTGCCCTCCTGGGAGAGCTGCTGGAGCCCGCTCTGGAGGTGCTTGCGACGGGTGGGGTCCTTGAGCTGGACCCGAGCGAAGAACTCTGGCGCGAAGCGTGGGATCCCCTGGAACTCGACTCTATCCCCCACGTAGAGGGTGTCGCCGATACGCAGATCGCCCGGGTCGTAGAGGCCGACGATATCCCCGGGAAGCGCCTCCTCTACGATCGAGCGCTCGGAGGCCATGAAGGTGTGGGGCTTGCGCAGCTTGAGGGTCTTGCCATTGGACGCGAGCTTCACCTCCATTCCCCGCTCGAAGGTGCCCGACACCACTCGCATGAACGCGATCCGGTCGCGGTGGCGAGGGTTCATATTCGCCTGAATCTTGAAGATGAAGCCGCTGAACTGGGGGTCGTCGGGCTCCCGGGAACCCTCGACACCCGCCCGCGCCATCGGCCCCGGACAGAGCTCGACGATGCTCTCGAGCAGGGGGCCGACCCCGAAGTTGGTCATCGCCGATCCGAAGAAGAAGGGGGTGACCTCTCCCGCCAGGAAGTCCTCGACCGACCAGGCATCACCGGCCTCGTCGAGGAGCTCGATGGACTCGACCAGCTCTTCGAAGAGATCGGGACCGATGCGCTCCAGCACCACCGGGTCGTCCACATCCAGCACCAGCTCGGGCACCACATCCGTGCCCGCTGCGACCCGCTCGAACAGGTGGACCTTCTGGGTGCGGCGGTCGTACACGCCCTGGAATTCCTTGCCCTCACCGATGGGCCAGTTCACCGCCACGGTGCGGATATTGAGCTGATTGGCGACCTGGTCCATCAGATCGAGGGGATCGAGACCGGGGCGGTCCATCTTGTTGACGAAGCTCAGCACCGGGAGCTTGCGCATCCGACAGACCTCGAACAGGCGCAGGGTACGGGCCTCGACGCCCTTGGCATTGTCCATGAGCATGATGGCCGAGTCCACCGCCGCCAGCGTGCGGTAGGTGTCCTCGGAGAAGTCCGCATGGCCGGGGGTGTCGAGCAGGTTGAGCCGGCAGTCGCGGTGGTCGAACTGGAGCACCGAGCTGGTGATGGAGATGCCCTTCTCCTTCTCCATCTCCATCCAGTCCGACAGGGCGTGCCGGGAGGCCTTGCGGGACTTGACCGCCCCCGCGACATGGAGCGCGCCCCCGTACAACAAGAGCTTTTCGGTCATCGTCGTCTTTCCGGCATCCGGATGACTGATGATCGCGAAGGTGCGGCGATTGGATCTGGACATGCTCATCTCTCTGCCGCTCGGTGTATCCGGCGCAGCTGCTCGGAGCCCAATCCGCCGACGTCCCGCCGACGAATGTCGGCCAGCGGACGGACAAAGCTCGATAATTCGCTGGCACCGGATGTGCATACAGGCCCAGCGGAGGTCGAAATGGGATTGAGAGAAGACTACGTCGAGAGAGGTCCGAGCCCCCTCGGAGATGCGGAGATCGTCGCGCTGGTGCTGGGCACAGGGGTGTCCGGCACCTCTGCGATCGGGGTGGCCCGTGGGATCCTCGACCAGTTCGGGGGCTTCGAGGGCCTGCGCGATGCCGAGCCCGGTGAGCTCGCCAAGCTGCATGGCATGGGTCCCGCCCGGGCGATCCGGCTCCACGCAGCGATGCAGCTCGGGCGTCGGGCACTCTGCGCTACCCGTAGCAGCGTCCCCATCCGCACCCCCGAGGCCGCCCATACCCTCTTCGCTCCAGAGCTGATGGGGCTCTCCGACGAGGAGCTCCACGGCATCTTCCTGGACCGACGGCGCCAGGTCATCGCCCGTCGGGTACTCACGCGGGGCTGCCACGCCTTCACCATCGTCGATCCACGCCAGATCTTCCGGGTCGCTGTGAAGCTGGGCGCCTCTGCTGTGATCCTCGCCCACAACCATCCCTCGGGCGACCCGACCCCCAGCTCCATGGACCGCGACATCACCCAGCGGGTGGCCGCTGCGGGGCGGGTCCTCGGCATCGCCCTGCTCGATCACCTGGTTCTCGGCGGAGCACGCTGGACCTCCCTCGCCGAGGAGGGCACCCTGGGAACAAACCCCTCGTCCATCCCCCTGTGGACCCCTTAGACTAAGGGTCTGCCAAGGGAGTGCCATGCCACCTGGGGATATGGACACAGCGATCCAAGAGCTCGCCATCGCCTGCCGCAAAGGCAACCTGGATCGGGTGAAGCATCTGCTCGCCTGGGGGGTCGATCCCAACACCGAGGTCGAGGGCGAGGCCCTGCTCATCCGCGCCGCTCGCGGCGGCCACTATATGGTGGTCAAGCAGTTCATCAAGGCGGGGGCCACCCCCACCATGCCCGCCTTGGTGGCCGCGGTCAGCTCGGGCAATCGCTACGCAGTCGACCACATCGCAGACGAGCTGCACTTCAACGATGTGAACATCACCGCCTACCCCTGGCTCAATGTGCTCGGGCGCCGGGAGTTCCTCGAGGCGCTCACCCCCGAGATGGCCACCTGGCTGGTCACCCATGGCATCGACTTCGAAGAGACGGACAGCTTCGGTCGCTCCATCACCGAGCTCGCCGACAAATACGCCGACCCCGAGGTCGCCCAGATCCTCCTGGACGGATGATCGCCGTCTTCGATCTGGGGCGGGTGCTGGTGGGCCTCGACCTCGACTGGCCGCGCCACCTCGACCTCGAACCCGGGCCGGTGCGCGACTGGTTCGCAGCAAGCCCCGAGTTCCGCGCTTTCGAGTGCGGAGAGCTCTCCGAGCAGGGCTTCCTGAGCGCCTTCGGGGCTGCCTTCGAGCGCGACGACCTCGACGCTCTCCACTCCGCCTTCGCGCGCTGTGTCACCGGCCTATTGCCCGGAGCCATCGAGCTCCTCGACGCCCTGAGCGGCCCCGCCGCCGCCCTCTCCAATACCAACTCCATCCACTGGGGCGTGTTCGATCCCGACCGGGCCCTGCGCTCTCGGCTGCTCCCCCTCGCCTCGCACCACCTCGGCGCTCGAAAACCCGAGCCCGCCGCCTTCGAGCGCACCGAAGCTCTGCTGGGGAGCACCTCGGTGCTCTTCCTCGATGACAACGCCGCGAATATCCATGCAGCACGGGCTCATGGGTGGGTCGCCGAGCAGGTCGTCGGGGTCGAGCAGGCGGCCGCAGCCCTCCATCGGCACGGGGCTCTCCGTCTCGGATCGTAAGAACCCACGCAGTTGCGATGCGGCGGCGGGGTCGACGCGGATATAGGCCCCTCATGTTCCCGACTCTCGCCGAGCTCCACACCTCCAACGGTCCCATCGGGATGCACACCTACGGGATGTTCATCCTCCTGGCATTCTGCGCGGCCTTCCTGCTCACCCATGTGCGGGCTCAGAAGATCGGGCTGCACCCCGACAAGCTCATCCCCATCTACATCGCCGCCGCGGTGGGGGGAATCGCCGGGGGGCGGCTGCTCTACGCCATCGCCCTCGACTGGAAGGAGCTCATCACCAACCCCCTCAGCCTGTTCCAGCCCGCGGGCTTCGCCGTCTACGGGGGCGTGCTGGGCGGCACCCTGGCCGTCGCTGCCCTGGCCATCGCTTCGGGCATCCGCCCATGGAAGCTCGCCGATATCGCCGGTCCCGCCGTCTTGCTCGGCATGGGAATCGGGCGCATGGGCTGCCTCTCCGCGGGCTGCTGCCACGGCGCCATCGCCCCCTCCACCGGGTCCGCGATCGGGCTCCTCCCGGACAGCTTCACCGGCGGGCAGATCTGGGTCTCCAGCACCTTCCCCTTCATGACGACCGAGTTCGCCTCGGGCAATGGGGGCGTGTCCCGCATCACCGATGTCCCGCTCTACCCCACCCAGCTATGGTCGGTCTTCCTGCTCCTGGGCTTGGCATTCGGGCTCAACTGGCTGTGGGATCGCAAGCGCTTCGATGGCCAGATCGCCGCTCTCGCCCTCATGCTCGAGCCCATCTACCGCATCTTCGTCGAGTCCTTCCGGGCCGACGAGCGTGGTTACGCCTTCGCGGTCGAGGTCTCTCAGGCCACCGCCGATCTGTTCCCCGCAGGCATGACCCAGGCGGGCGAGTCCCTGGGCTCCCACCTCATCGGGCTCACCACCTCCCAGGCCATCGGGCTCGGGTCGATGGCCCTCGGCATCGCCATCTACATCCTCCGCCGAAACGCCGGCGTGGCCGAAGAGATCCCCGTCTCCACCGACGCAGAAGACTACGACGACGCCTTGCTCGACGGTTGAGCCTGCTGCAACCACAGGGTGAGTCGGAACAGCGCCGAAAGCTCGTCCAGCCGCTCGCTCACCGCCTCGGGGCTCATATCGACGGGAGCGGGGAGGTTCTCTTCCGCCACGGCCTGCTCGAGGGTGAGGGGCGTATACAGCCTGGAAAGCAGCGCCAGTCGAGCCTCGATCGCCTCGCTGGACATGTCGGGCTTCATGGCAACATCAGCTTCATGCAGAACACCGAGCCACCGGACTTCAGGAACTCGCTGGTGTCCAGCTCGATCACCGTGAAACCCGCGTCGACCACGCGCTGGTTGGTGACCCGGGCCCCGCGCTGCACCAGGAAGTGCTCGCCATCGGGGCAGTGCCCATTGCAGGCCAACAGCTCGGCGGCCTCGTCCATGGGCACCTCGATCAGCCGGTCGAAGACCCGGCGCAGCAGGGCTCGTCCCGGCGCGTCGAAAGCCGACGGCACCCACAGCGCGACCTCGGCATTGAGCGGCGCAAGGCAGGTGTCGAGGTGGTAGAAGCGCGGGTCGACCAGGCGCACCGCAGCGACGGGCACATCCAGCACGGCGCTGATCCGATCGTAGGCCTGACGAGAGGTGCGGTAGCCATAGCCTCCGACGACCATTCGACGCCCCGGGTACCAGTGCGCATCGCCCATGCCCTCGAAGGGGATCGAGGCATCGTCGATGCGCATCCGCAGCGTGCGGGCGCCGCGCTTGGCATACCAGTCCGCGACGACCTCGACCTCCGGGCGGCGCTGAGGCATGTGCATGACCGACAGCAACGCCACCCACTCTCCATCCGGTAGCTGCGCCGGAAAGGACTGGTTGGCCATGAACACCAGATCCGGCAGGTGCTCGACGCCCTCCAGCACATTGACCTCGTAGCCGAGCTCTCGGTAGGTATCCGCGAGGGCAGCCCACTGACGCCGGGCAAGTGGCCGGTCGATATTGCCGATCTGCCCCTCCATATGGGGGTTGATCACATACTCCACGTCGAAGTGCTCGGCGTCCGCCATCAACACCGACACCTCGGCCGGACGCACCGGGAGGTCTGCGGGTGCGAAGTCCAGGTCCTGGGCTCGATCGATGACTCTCAGCTTCCCTCCAATCTGGCCAGGGCGCGCTCGAGCTTTGCCGCCCGTCTGCCGCGCTCCAGCAGCTTCCACGTCTCCAGAGCCAGCTCATATGCCAACCGCGCCCGCTCCGGCTTGCCGCCGATCTCGGCCCGCTGGCCGCAGACCTCTGCGATCCAAGCCGTGTCTTCGTCGGCGGCACGCATTTGTACCACCATCCGATGCCCCTCGCGGACCTGGGTGTCCCACGACACCCACCGCCCCGCCTCAGCCTCGCAGGCCGCCAGGGCAAAGTGCGCATTCATCAGGCCCACCGCGTCCTGGAGCGCGGTGAAGTGGGCCAGGGCTTTCTCGATCACCGGGCGAGCCTCGTGGACCTGGCCTCGGGCGATCTGAGTCAGGGCGAGGTTGTACTCGGGGTAGATGGCCGATGCGCTGCCGATGGCCCGAAACAGCCCGCCCGCACGGCGGTAGAGCGCCTCGGCCTCGTCCAGGTGGCCGCCGTGACGGGCCGCATCCCCCTCGCTATTGGTGGCCGACGCCCGGCCCCAGCGGTTTCCCGCCACCTCGAAGAGCTGCTCGGCGCGCTGGAGCAGCTCTCGGGCCTCGCGGTATTCCCCAGCCTCCTTGCGGAGCTCCCCCAGGCTCTGCCAACAGCGCGCCTGGCCCACCACATCGTCCAGGCGCTCGTAGCCCGTGAGCGCCGCCTGCACGAAGGACCGGGCCCGGTCGAGCTGGCCCCGATAGCCCTCGACCTCGCCGAGCTCGTAGCGGGCCTGGGCGATGAGCCGGGGCTCCCGGATGGCGACAGCATCCTCGAGGGCTCCGCGAAGCGTGCGCTCGGCAGACTCGGAGTCGCCCTGGAGCCGGAGCATATTCGCCCGGAAGACCCGGCACTCCACCAGCAGCTTGTCCCAGCCATAGCGATGCCCGGCCTCCTCGATCTCATCGAGCCAGGTGCCCGCCTCGCCCTTGCGTCCCTGGCGCCGAGCGATGTGGTAGTGGGACATCTGGTTGCTGCCCCAGCGCACATCCGAGCGCGCCACACCGCAGCCCTCCAGGGCCTCGGCGCGCAGCGCGATCAGCGCCTCTGCGATGGCATAGTCCCCCGCGTTGACCCGCTCGATGATGCCCTGCATCAGCGGCTCCAGCGCCGCCTCGGCTTCTCCCGCCCCGAGCAGGTGGCGTCCCAGTCGCTCGCTCATTCCGACCGGCGTGGAGGGGAGCTGCTCGAGCCGCTCGAGCAACAGCCCCGCGCAGGCGGCGTGACAGGTATCCAGCCGCCCCAAGTTCCGCGCCCGGCGGACCAGAGCCTCGGGCAGCTTGCGGTGGGCGAACACCCAGCCAAAGCCCCCGTCCCCGCTGGTGGCCAAGCCGGTGTGGAGCAGGGCCTCGACCAAGCCCTGGTGGGCCCGAACCCCCAGGATCTCGCAGGCATGATTCCACTCGCTCCGGTTGACCGCCATGCCCAGCACCGCCGCGAGCTCCAGGGCGCGCGCATCCTGGCCCCGGCGATTCGTCAGCAGGCGCTCGACGCGGCGCTCCCACACCGAGCCGACATCATCGGGCACGGTGAGCGTCACCCCGGGCCGAGGCACGAAGCCCGTCTCGGCGGGGCTGAGCAGGTCACGCTCCACCCAGTCCCCGATGAGCTGGACCGCGAAGAGCGGATTGCCAGCGGTGCCCTCGGCCACCGCCTCGCCCAGGGTCGCGTCCAGGCCGAGCACCTCCTCGATGAGCATCGAGCGCTTCTCCGGGGAGAGTGGCCCCACGAACATCGGGTGAACCCGCTCGTCATCGAGCAGCTCCTCCCACACCGCACACTCGTCGGTGCGCTCGGTGAGTGCCTCAGTGGTCGCGGTCATCACCACCAGGACCGGCAGCCGCAGGTCGTCCTCGAGCAGCCGACGCACGAAGCGCAGCGTGTCTGGACCCCAGTGCACATCGTCGAGCCACATCACGACCGGGCGCTCCGCCGTGGCCCGCAGCATCAGCTGGCGGATCCCGAAGTGCCTCTCCTCGGCGCTGCCAAAGCGTACCGAGCCCGCCCCCGGAGCCAGCAGCTCCAGCAGGGCATCGTGCTCGTCCGGGCTCGCCGCCAGCGCTCTCACCCGCTCTGCGAGCTGCTCCCGATCGAGCCCTTCGCAGCGCAGGAAGCGATGGGCCAGGCCCGCCAGCCCATCCCGGGGACCCGGCACCGGGCCATGGGAGGCGCGCATCAGGATCGCCGAGCCGACCTCGTGGGCCCGCTGCCCGACCCAGTCCGCCAGCCGGGACTTCCCGAAGCCCGAGGGCCCATGCAGCGCAGCCACGCGGATCCGGCCCTCGGTGCGCACCCGGCGAAGCAGCTTCCACAGCGCATCGCGCTCGGCCTCGCGCCCGACGAAGGGCACCGGACGGAGCCCGAACAGCTGAAGCCCCGTGCGCAAGGTGCGGGTACCGCGGCGCTCGTCGAACTCCCGCCAGTCATAGGCCAGCGGTGGGGCCTTGGAGATATTCGACCCCACCGTGAAGCCGATCTCCTCGGTGTCCAGCGGGGGCAGATTCATCAGGGTGGAGAGCGTGTGCAGGCGCAGGGTGTCCTGGTCCGCCTTGCTGCGATCCGCGAGCCGATTCGAGCGCGACGAGGGGTGAGGAGGGCCGAGCTGCACGAAGTCGTAGAGCGCATCCGCCGCACGGCGGTACCGGCGGGCCGGGTCTTTCTCGAGCAGCCTGCGGATCCAGGACTCGAAGCCCGCCGGCACCGGGAAGGGGGGGTCCAGGGCGGGCACGGTGTCTTCGTGATGCGCCCGCCGGCTCTCTGCGAAGGAGCGGGTCGGGCCAAAGGGCGGACGGCCGCGGATCAGCGCATAGAGCAGGCAGCCGAGCCCGTACAGATCGGTCCAGGGGCCGTAGTTCCGCCACCGCCCATCGAACTGCTCCGGCGCCATATAGGACGGCGTTCCCCCATTGAAGTGGTCATCCTCGGTGCCGTCCACCGCGTGGGCCAGGCCAAAGTCCGAGAGCTTGACCACCAGGGGGAAGCCCGAGCGCACCCGGCGCCCCAGCAGCACATTGGCGGGCTTGAGATCCCGGTGGAAGACCCCGCGGGCATGGGCATGAGCCAGGGCATCGAGCAGGCCGAGGATCACATCCATCAGCCGCATCCAGTCGAAGTCCCCGCAGTGAGGCAGCAAGGTGCCCCCCTCGACCAGCTCCATGGCCAGCCAGGGCGTGCGCGGCACCAGGCTCGCCCCCGCCGCCTCGGCCTCGGTCACCTCGCCATAGTCGTAGACCGACACCAGGTTGGGGTGATCGAGCTGGGCAGCGCTGCGGATCTCGTTGCGAAACGCCCGTCTGTAGCGGGGATCGAGCGCAGCCCGGTCCGTGAGCAGCTTGATCGCCACCGGGCTGTTCTGCCCGATATGGACCGCCGCCCAGACCTCGCCCATTCCGCCTCGTCCAACGGGCCGGCGCAGCTCGAAGGACCCGATGCGGATGAAGCACCTCCACCACCGGAGGATACCCCGGATCTCCCAGCCAGCGAAGGCTCCTGCACCGCACCGCCGGCCTATTCCCCCAACCGCTCCGCGAGCGCTTGTGCGAAACCGCGCATCGCCCCGGGGCCGTGACGGAAGAAGAGCGAGGGCTCGATGAGCTCCAGCTCGTTGAGGACCAGCTGATCCCGGTCGTCCCGCAGGGTGTCGACCCGAGCCACCAGCGGGGCGCGGCGCCCCAGCACCCCGTCGAAGCGGCGCTGAAGCACGGCCATGACGCGCTTGGCGAACACATCCTCGCCATGGAACAGCACGAGGGGCTGGTCCACTGCACCCCAGTCATCCTGGGTGCGATAGTCGCCCGCCACCGGGATCTTCCGGACCGCATGGCTGATCTTGCCATCTGCGAGGACCACCGACACCTCGCCCTGCTCCTCGACCGAGCGCAGATAGGGCTGGAGCAGCATGGACTCGCGGTGCTTCTCGCAGTGCTCCCGGGCCGCTGCGAGCCCCGCTGTATCGGCCTCGAAGCGCAGCGTGCGCAGCGCATTCGCCCCCACGACAGGCTTGAGAAAGCCGCGGCTCCAGCCTCGCTGCTCCATGGCCACGGCAGGGTCGTCGCCGGGATCGAGCCACACCGTTGGGGCGATGGGGATCCCCCCCTGCTCCAGCTCGCCCAGGTAGCGCTTGTCCAGATTCCACAGCACGATGGGCGCCGGATTGAACAGCCGGGTCTGGGACCCGACCTCGGCCACCCAGGCCCGGAACTCCCGAAGCTTCCACTGATAGTCCCAGGTGGTGCGAATCCACACCGCGTCGAAGTCCGCCCAGCGCACTGCGGGGTCGTCCCAGGCACACCACACCCCAAACAGACCCTCCGCAGCCATGGCATCGACCAGCCCGTCCTCATCGTGCTCATGAGCCGGGAGCTGTGCTGCGCGGGCCAGGGCGATATTCATGGATGGGGCGCGGCCTGCCGGGTGGAGTCGAGCAGGTTGGTCAGCGCCTGCACGTCGCGCCAGTCCCGGCTGACCGAGGAGCGATCCCACACCCGACGCATGGCGATGGCCTGGTTGGCCAGCCGGCCCAAGGTACCCGCCTTGTGGGCCGCCAAAACCTCGCGGGTGGAGATCCGGATCACCGGACCGTTCACCGTAGAAGCGCTGCCCCCGAGCTGCACCGCGACCCGCCGCCCATCCGAGCCGATGCGCACATCCGCCCGCACGATAGCCGCCTCCAGAGCGACCCCAAACGGGACGACCGCCTCGCGCAACGCTACCTCGGAGGCCCAGACCGTGTGCCTCTCTGCGCTGCTGCATGCCGTGTCTGCGACCAGGCCCTCGCCGCTGACCCGGGCCCACAACCCACCGGAGACCACCTCCGGGTCGCCATCGAGCTCGACCAACACCGAGGCCTCGCCGACGACCGCGACATGGCCATGCTCGAAGACCTCGGAGCCCACCCGGAGCACCGGCACTGGCGACGGGGTACCACGCAGGTTGCCCCCGGTCTTGAGCACCGCCACCCCACCCACAGCTGCCGAGGCCCAGCCCGAGCACATCGGGGTGCCGTCGAAGGGCAGCGGGATCGCGTCTACCGGGACCTCGGCGCCGTCCCACCAACCGTCTCCGTCGGAGTCGAAGCGCTGGGGGTCGGTGTGGAACATCTGCTCGCCCACCAGGGGAAGCCCGTCCTGGTCCGCGTCCGAGAGCGCCCGGCGCTGGACCTCGGCCGAGGCCCGGAGCACCGCGCGCAGCGGCTCGCCCGGGTCGCCCACCTGACGAAGCATATCGTCCAGATCGAGCCAGTCGATATTGTCTTCCCGAGGCCACAGTGCCCCCTCGGGCAGCACCAGGCCCGCTAGCCGAACCAAGCGCGCCGCACCCAGGTAGGCATCGGTTCGCATCAGCGGGTTCACGCTGGGCCCGTGGTCGTCATTCGCCCGCCAGGACCGCAGATCAGGCATGGAGACCAGCTCGCGACCATCATCCCACTGCAGCGGAGCCAGCCCCGGCCGCTGGTGAGCGATACAGTCCGCCAACAGCTCGGCCCGGCCCTCGACCAGGGCCGTGGGCCCCTCGGAGACCCAGGCGTGGGAGACCTCGTGCACGATCACCTCGCTCAGGCGCACATCGCTGGCGTCCAGCTCGATCCGATAGATCCCCTCGTCATCTGAAGAGGACAGGCCGAGAAAACCCTTGGGCACGTTGCCCCGCTCGATCCGAACCACCTCATGGGACCGAGCCTCCCAGCCCGTGCACACCGCAGCAGCCGACCAGGCAGCCCGCGCCACTACAGCGTCTTCGGGCTCGGCCGAGACGAACTGAGGAAGTGCGAGCGCGACGGAGACGAGAGAGAAGAGGAACATGGACCCCACTGACCACGAACAAGTGTAGCGGTTCCACGGGGAACCGGCGACGCGCGGGGCCCGGTCCCGCCAAAACGATGCTACAGCGCCCGCCGCCATAGGCGATGATGAGCGGAGAGGAAGCCCTCCCCCATGATCGCTCTGCTCGCACTTCTGCCCACCGCAACAGCCTGGATCGGCGACGACGGCGTGTACTCCTGGTCCCAGTCCGGATCGGTGGACGTCGACGCCCCGGCCCACACCTGGGTCGATGTTCCAACCCTACCGGGCGCGATCCTGCTCGGCGTCTCCACGATCGACGATGGCACCGAGTCCCTCGCCGCCCTGGGCACCCAGAGCTTCCGCTTCTACGGGGTCCCGTACAACACCGACCAGATCTGGGTCTCCAGCAACGGCCCGGTGCTGTTCACCCCAAGCAGCACCAACATCCCCAACTATTGCTGCTCAGGCTTCCCCCTCCCGACCAGCAGCCTCCAGTCTCCGGCGATCCTCCCGTTCTGGACCGACCTCAACCCCGCCGCCGGCGGCGACATCTGGGTGGTGGACACCGGCAGCGAGATCATCATCTCCTTCGTCGCGGTGCAGTTCTTCGGCTCCGGCGGAGCGGTCTCCGCCCAGGTCGGACTGCGACCCGACGGCAGCTTCCGGATCTCGGTCGACGACCAACAACTCTCTGGCAACCCGATCGCCATCGGGCATCAGCGCGACTCGATCACCGGGAACGAGGTCTTCCTGGGATCGAGCGCTCCGGTTCCCACGACCTGGCTCTTCGTCCCAGACAGCGTCGACGACGATCTCGACGGGTTCTCCGATGTCGACGACTGCGATGACAGCGACCCCACCGTGTACCCCGGGGCCATGGACACCGCCTGCGACGGGGTGATCGCCGACTGCGTCCCCTCCACCGCAGAGGATGACAACGACGGGGATGGCGTCTTCATCTGCGCTGGGGACTGCGACGACAACCGGTCCTGGGTCTACCCCGGCGCCCCCGAGCAGTGCGACTCCATCGACAACAACTGCGACAACCAGATCGACGAAGGCCTACCCCTTCAGATCTACTACGCCGACACGGACAACGACGGCTGGGGGGATGCCCTCGGGGCGACCCAGCTGGCCTGTGGTCCCACCTTTGGCTGGGCCGATCCCGGGGACTGCGACGACACGGACTGGACCATCAGCCCCTGGCAACAGGAAGACTGCGACCCCCTCGTCGACCGCAACTGCGACGGCGACCCCATCCTCGATGCCTTCGACGCCCTGCCGTACTGGGTCGACCTGGACGGCGATGGCTACGGCCCCGATCCCGTGATCTTCGCCTGCGTGGTCCCGGCGGATGCAGCTCCCCTCGGGGGCGGGGACTGTGACGACGCCAACGACGCCACCAGCCCCGAGGGCTCAGAGATTTGCGATGGCATCGACAACGACTGTGACGGCCTCATCGACGACGAAGACCCCGATGTGCTCGCCACGATGCTCTTCTTCCCCGACTCCGATGGGGATGGGGTCGGAAGCGCCGCCGCTACTCCCAGCCTGTTCTGCTCCCCGCCCGCTGGCTGGGTCAGCTCCAACACCGACTGCGACGACGCCGAAGCGGCCGCCTACCCCGGGGCGCCCGAGGACTGCGACGGAATCGACAACGACTGCGACGGGCTCATCGACGACGAAGACCCCGATGTCCTCGCCCCGCTCTACTACCCTGACGCCGACGAAGACGGCGCCGGAAGCGCAGCCACCCCCGGGGCACTGTCCTGCACCCCTCTCCCCGGCTTCGTGACCTCCGCGACCGACTGCAACGACGCCGATCCGACCATCCACCCCACCGCCGTCGAGGCCTGTCCGGACGGTATCGACAACGACTGCGACGGCCTCATCGACGCCGACGACCCCGACTACTCGGACCAGGGCGTCGAGCTGTGGTTCGACCAGGATGGCGACGGCATCGGGACCGACTCCCTCAGCCTCATCGCCTGCTCCACCGACGTCCTCGTCGGCTATGTCTCGCCCTCGCTGGGGATCGACTGCGACGACAACAACCCCACCATCAGCCCCCTGGAGGTGGAGGTCTGTGACGGCGTCGACAACGACTGCGATGGCCAGGTGGACGAGGACAGCGTCTCGAGCCCCTACTACCCCGACCTCGATCTCGACGGCTTCGGAGACGACAGCGCCACTCCGGTGCTCTCCTGCGCTCCCCTCCCGGATCTGGTGACCAATAGCACCGACTGCGACGACACCGATGCCACCATCAACCCCGTCACCACCGAGCTCTGCGACGGGGTGGACCAGAACTGCTCCGGAGTCGCCGACGACGGCCTCCCCACCACCACCTGGTACGTCGACGCCGACGCCGATGGATACGGCGATGTCGACGATCCGGGCACCTCCACCTGCGACAGCCTCTCCGGCTCGGTGAGCGACAACACCGACTGCGACGACGACGATGCCGACATCAACCCCGGGGTCGACGAGGTCCTCGACGATGGCATCGACAACGACTGCGACGGAGTCGCCCAGGACGCCCCCGTCGTCGACACCGATGGGGACGGAGTTCCAGACGATATCGACCCCGCCCCCAACTCAGCTGGCGATCGGGCCCCACCCGCCGATCCCGCGCCGGACTATGGCTGTGGAGGCTGCGGAGTGGCCTCCTCGGGGGGAAGCTCCTGGGCCCTCATCCTGGTGGGGCTCGGCCTGATCGGTCGGCGTCGGTAGATCGGGAGCGCCTCACAGCTCGTCGAGATGGCCGGCGTCCGAGTCCCCCATCTCCACCCCCCCGCCCGGGAAGTACTCGGCCCATCGGTCCGAGACCGTGCGGGCGGTGTCCGGGTCACAGAACAGCTCCCCCGGGTAGTTGGGCTTCATGCGAGCGTCGATGGCGATCGCCCCTTCGTAGACGAGGTGATTGCGCACCACCCGGTGGCTGGTGGAGCGGATATCCGCCGCCGGCTCGAAGCGGGTGAACACATTCCACAGCCAACGGATATTGGTGCTCGCAGCGCGCTCGGCGTCATCGACCACACAGATCAGCGGCCAGTCGGGAAACTGCTTCACCACCCAGTCCGCGAACTGGGGGTCGGCCTCGAAGCTCGGCCCCGATACGCAGAGGCAGCCCGGACAGAACACCGCCAGGCCCGTGATCGGGCCCGTCGCAGCGGGGCGTTCGTGAGGGAGCTGTCGCCAGGGCTCACCGACCCCGAGCATCACCCCCTTGGAGCCGAGGTTGATCTCCGGGCCGGAGTAATCCAGCGTGTCCATGGATAGATTCGACAGCACATAGAGGTCGGTCTCGGGGCGGAAGCGCGGGAGCAGGTGGGCCAGGACAGCCTTGGGGTCGCGCAGATCGACGGGCTGGTCGACCACCCACAGGAACTTGGTCAGGGCGAGCTGGCCCTCGCCGAGGATGCGGAAGGCCGCAGACATGGCCTCGCGACGGAACCTCTCCTCGACCACCGCTCCCGCCAGGGCGTGGTAGCCGGTCTCCCCATAGGACCACAGATCCTTCACATTGGGCATCACCAGAGGGAAGAGCGGGGAGAGCAGATCCTGGAGGAAGTCCCCGATGAACAGGTCTTCCTGACGGGGCTTTCCGACGATGGTGGCCGGCCACACGGCATCCTTGCGGTGGGCCAGGGCCTCGACATGGAACACGGGGTAGTCATGCTTCAGGCTGTAGTAGCCATAGTGATCCCCAAACGGCCCTTCTGGGGCGACCTCGTTGGGCTTCACATGGCCGATGAAGGCGTACTCGCAGCGGGCGATGAGGGGGTGCGGCCCCACGGGGTTGTGGGCCCGGGGGAGTCGCTCGCCGGCGAGCAGGCTGGCGAGGAGCAGCTCTGGCACATTCTCGGGCAGGGGTGCGATGGCGGAGACGATGAGGGCCGGCGGACCGCCGACAAACAGGGTGACGGGGAGGTCCTCGCCGCGCTGCTGGGCGATGTGGTGATGAAAGCCGCCGCCCTTGCCGATCTGCCAGTGCATGCCGGTGGTGTCCGGGCCGTGGCGCTGGATCCGGTACATGCCCAGGTTGTGGCTGCGGTTATCGGGGTGCTCGGTGTAGACCAGGGGCAGGGTCACGAAGTCGCCGCCATCCTCGGGCCAGGACTTGAGCATGGGGATGCGATCGATGGCCGGGGGCTGGTCGATGACCTCGGTGACCGGGCCGCTGGAGACGGGCTTCATGCCGATCTTCATGCCCTGCAGGAAGAAGTCGCGCTCGGCCCAGAGCTTGCCCAGGGTGGGCGGAACCAGCTCGTGGACCAGGCGCACCGCATCGGAGACGAACTGCCGGGGACGGCCCCCGAAAGCGAGCTCGATGCGGCGTGGGGTGCCGAACAGGTTGGTGACCACAGGGGTCTGGTAGCCCGTGGGGTGCTTGAACAGCAGGGCGGGGCCACCGGCGGCGATGACCCGGCGATGGACCTCGGCGATCTCGAGGTTGGGGTCGACCTCGGCCTCGATCTCGACCAGCTCGCCGGCCTCGCGGAGCACGGACAGGAAGTGGGGGATGTCTCGAATCATGGGCCCCGCCTAACCGAGCGCGCCGCGGACCACAGATGTGCGCTCTTTGCAAAGCCGCTCCGAGATCGGAAACCGCCCTGGATTCACGGGGTCCCCACCCGCGGAGGTCCCCCATGCTCATCGCTCTATCCCTGCTCTTCCCCGCCGCCCACGCCGCCGAGGTGCTGCCCGTCACCCGCATCCGGTTCTACGAGACCGGCGTCGCCTGGTTCGAGCGAGAGGGGGTCGTGTCGAACACCACCTCGCTGCCCGTCCCCACCAGCCATCTCGACGATGCCATCAAGACCCTGGTGGTGCTCGGAGGCGATGTCGATCTCGGAGCGATCCGCTTCCCAACCGCCCTCGGCGACGACGCAGCCCGGGTCAACGCAGGGCTCGGAGCCGACCAGCAGCTAGGCTTCACCGAGGCGCTGTCGGCTCTGCTCGGAGCACAGCTGAGCCTGAAGACTCCCGATGGCACCGTCTCCGGCGTGCTCATCGATATCGACGGGCCGGTGCAGATCGTGGCCGCCACCCAGGGCTCCCGCAGCGAGCGGCTGGCCAGCGAATACGCGCTGACCCTGCTCGATGCCAAGGGCACCCTGCACCGCACCACCACCGACCGGGTCACAGAGATCCGCTCGGAGCAGGCAGAGGTCACCGATCGCCTGCTTGCCGCCGCCCGCACCCTCTCCCCCACCCGGGCTCAGCGGCCGAGCTCGGTGAATGTTCAGCTCGCCCACGGTGGGCGTCTGGGGCTGGGCTACCTCACCGAGACCCCCGTGTGGCGCGTGTCCTACCGGATCCTCGACCGGAGCGACGGAGAGGCCGAGCTCCAGGCCTGGGCGCTGATCCACAACGACACCGACGAGCCCTGGAAGCGCGTACAGCTCGAGCTCGCCAATGGAGAGCCGGACAGCTTCCTCTACCCCCTCGCCGCACCGCGCTACGCGGCCCGGGAGTTGATCAACCCCTCACCCAATCTCGGCACCGTGAGCCAGCTCGGAACCGACACCGTGGACGGCCTGATGAGCGGCGGGATCGCGGGGCTCATCGGAGGGGGAGTCTCCGGCAGCGGCTACGGATCGGGGGGAAGTGGATACGGCTCCGGCTCCATGGGCACCGGGACGATCGGGTCAGCCAGCTTGAAGACCGCGGAGCCCGTCGAGACACCGACCCAGTTCGTGTACCGGGTCCCCAAGCCCATCGACCTGCCCGCCCACCACAGCGCGCTGGTTCCCCTGGTCCAGGAGGGCGTCGAGACCGAGCCCGTGGTCGCATTCGACCCGAGTTCGAACCGGGCGCGCTCGGGAATGTGGCTGCGGAATAGCACCGAGCAGACCCTGCCCGCAGGGGTGCTCTCGGTGCTCCAGAGCGGAGGCCTGGCGGGGGAAGCCCAGCTCGAGCGCCTCAAGCCCGGCGAGACCCAGCTGGTGAGCTTCGGAAACGAGCTCGACCTCGACATCGCGCTCGACAGCGACTCGGGAGAGCGCCAGATCACCGGGCTGAAGCTGCTGCACAAGCGACTTCAGCTTCAGCTCACCCTGCCAACACACCACAATATCGAGCTGCGCAACCGCAGCGGTCGGGAGCGCGATGTCTGGGTCGCGCTCTCTCTCGGACCCACCGAGGAGCTGATCGGGGATCTGCGCACCGAGATCGACCCCCACCGCGGCTGGACCTGGGTCGTGCTCCCCACCGAGCCCGGCGAGCATCAAACCCACCTCACCAGCGAGCGCCAGTCCCGGTCCAGCCTATCCCCCGAGGAGGTCGCTCCACAGACCTGGCGAGACTGGGCCGAGCAAGAGCTCGCCGATCCCGCCGCGCTCCTCTCAGCCGCCGAGCTTCGCGAGGAGCTCGACCGCATCCACGGCATCCGCACCGCCCTGAACGCAGAACGCAGCCGAGCTGAGGCCGAGCTGACCGGGCTCCGCGAGACCCTCACCGCGACCAACGGCAGTGACGCGGCCCACCCGGTGGTCCGAAGAGCCACGGTCATCGAGTCCGAGCTCCGCCGCTTGGACAGCAAGCTCGCCGACCTGGAGACCCGCCGAGAGGAGGCCGTCGACAAACTCCACCGGGCTCTCGCTCCCCTCGCCGACCCCCTCGCCATGCTTCCCTGAAGCCCCACGGTCACACAGCCTCGCGCGACCCATTAAGGGGCCCCCATGAATCGCGCTTGGCTCGGCATGCTTGCCCTCGTCTCCTTTGGCTTCCTGCTCTACTGGATGGTGCAGAGCTCCTTCGGACCCCCTCCGGAGCCGCCCAGCTGGGACAGCTTCAAGGCCTCCATCGAGGCCGGGACGTACGACGACGTGGTCCTCGGCGACGACGAGATCCGCGCCCGGATCAAGGGCGAGGAAAAACCCGAAAAATGGGTCTCTGTCAATCGCATCGACGACCCAAGCCTGCTGCCGATCCTCGAAGAGGCCAAGGTCCCCTACCGCGCCGCTCCGCCCGACCCCTGCGGTGAGAGCAGCATGATGCTACTCATCCTGCTGCCTCTCGTGTTCCTGTTCTCCCTGTCCATGGTCTTCGGCAGACAGGCCAGTCAGGGCGGCCGAAGCGCCGCAGCATTCGGAAGAAGCAACGCCATGCTCGCCCCCGAGGAGGGCACCGGGGTCAGCTTCGCCGATGTCGCCGGCGTCGACGAGGCCGTCGAAGAGCTCCAGGAGGTCGTGGGCTTCCTCGAGACCCCCGAGAAGTTCACCGTCCTGGGTGGCCGGCCCCCCAAGGGAGTGCTCCTGGTCGGACCTCCCGGTACCGGTAAGACCCTGCTCGCGCGGGCCGTGGCCGGAGAAGCCGGCGTGCCCTTCTTCAGCATCTCCGGAAGCTCCTTCGTCGAGATGTTCGTCGGGGTCGGTGCCTCCCGCGTCCGCGACCTGTTCAAGACCGCGGTCGAGCACGCCCCCTGCATCATCTTCATCGACGAGCTCGACGCCGTCGGTCGGGCCCGCGGGGGTGGAGCGGGCAGCAACGAGGAGCGCGAACAGACCCTCAACCAGCTGTTGGTGGAGATGGACGGCTTCGACAACCGGCGCGGTATCATCATGATGGCGGCCACCAACCGCCCCGAGATCCTCGACTCCGCCCTGCTCCGAGCGGGCCGCTTCGACCGCCAGGTCCTCGTCGATCGCCCCGACGTCATCGGCCGCGCGCAGATTCTCGAAGTCCACGCCGCCAAGCTCAAGCTCGCCGACTCGGTCGACCTCGAGAACGTGGCCAAGCTCACTCCGGGGCTCGCCGGGGCGGACCTCGCGAATATGCTCAACGAAGCCGCTCTTCTGGCTGCACGAAATGGCAAGAGTGCGGTCGAGTTCGACGACATCAGCGAGGCCATCGAGCGCGTGGTCGCGGGCCTCGAGAAGAAATCGCGACGCATCTCCGACAAGGAGAAGCGAATGACCGCCTACCACGAGTGTGGTCATGCCATCTGCGCCGCGGCCAGCCCTGGCGCCGATCCGGTCCACAAGATCAGCATCATTCCGCGGGGGTTCGCCCTCGGCTACACCCTCCAGGTCCCCGCCGAAGACCGGTTCAGCTCCACCAAGTCCGAGCTCCTCAACCGCATCGTCACCCTGTTCGGAGGCCGCGCAGCCGAGGCACTGGTGTTCGGCGATGTCACCACCGGCGCCCACAACGACATCCAGCGGGCCACGGATATCTCCCGGAAGATGGTCACCGAGTACGGCATGTCGAAACGGATCGGAGCGGTCAACTACGGTCCCCGCAATGACAACGCCTTCGGATTCGCCACGCCCGCCAGCGCCTCTCCGGGAACGGCGGAGGAGATCGAGCAGGAGGTCCGGGGAATTCTGGATAATTGCCACAAGAGAGCCGTGGAGATCCTGCTCCTCAACCGCACCCTGCTCGAAGAGATGAGCATCTTCTTGTTCGAGAACGAGGTGCTCGAGGGCGAGGTCATGCAGGCCTACCTCGACCGCGCCGAGCAGCTCGACAGCCTGGAAGACCGCCCCACCGCCGAGTGGATCCCCGAAGATCTGGCGACGGACGACTTCGCCTGATCTACTCCGAGGGGTGCCAGTCCGGGCCGGTCTCTTCGTCGAGGACCTGAATGGCCTGCTTGTAGAGGAAGCGGGCCTGCTGCGGGTTGTCGCCGATGCTCACCAGCCCGAGCTTTCCGAACTCCGAGAGCGCACCGATGAGGTGGAAGACCACGCCGCGCTCGCTGGGGCCGTGGAAATGGAGCCCGTGGTAGACGCTGATGTCTACGAGGTCTTCGGCGCGGAGCCCTTTGTAGCGCTCCTCCTGGAGGGTGTCCGTCGCGAAGTAGTACTTGGGACGGCCGCTCGGCGCGTAGAACAACCCGTCTTCGGCGTTGTACTGGCCTGCGGTGAGGAACTTCAGCGTGAGGAAGGGGTGGGTGGTGCCGCCCTTGCGGAGGTTGACCTCGATCGCGTAGTGCTCGAAGGAGCCGTCGGGCTGGCGCACGCTGACATAGTCGATACCAAAGCGCCCGATCACCCCGCGCTGAGCGAGCTCTGCGGCGACCCGCTCACCGGAGCGATGAATATCCAAGCGGTAGTCCGGAGCCGCGGGAAAGGTGCAGCCCAAGAACACCTGACCCGATGGGCCTCCCAAGAGCTGGTCGTGGGTGGAGATGACCTGGGGCTCTCCCAATGCATTGACCCGACACTGGGCCGAGGGGCTCTCCTTGTGATCGCCCTCGACGAAGGCCTCGACCACACCCTCCATCTCTTCGTATTTCTCTTCGAAGCTCTGCCAGGTCTCCTGGGGCGCCTCGAAGCGGAGCTGTGGGAGCTTGTCCTTGCACTTGGCCGTGAGGGTGTCGAGGCCCCAGCTGGCATCGAGATCGTCGTAGTAGAAGAGCGCATTCCCCTCGCCGCTGAAGCCCTCGTTGAGCTTGACCACCGAGCGCCGGGCCTGGGGGTCATGCTTCTTGATCTCGGCCAGCGCCCGAGCGATTTCATCCGCATTCTTCAGCCGCTCGAAGCCGAAGGGGAGCTTGACCCCCGCCGCCCGGAAGACCTCCCGGCAGCCGCTCTTGGTGCCCAGATCGTTGAGTGCCGGATCGACCGAGTTGAGCGGGATCCCCAGCCGCACCGACAGCGTGCGCTCCAGCGAAGTGGAGTTGAAGCACACCATATGGGCCTTGGTCGGATCGCGGATCTCGCGCTTGATCCGCTCAATGAGCCGCGGCCGATCGATGATCTTCTTGGAGAGCGGCTGGTTGCTGCGGTCGTTGCAGTGCAGCATCACCAGCCGACTCAAGGCATGGCTGGTCGGCACCCCAGGAAGCAGCGCGAGGTAGTAGTCGACCACCGTGGGATCGAGCTGCTGGCTGGTCACATAGATGAGCTTGGTGCGGGGCTGACGCAAGAGCATCAGGTTGACCAGCATGCGCTCTTCGTAGTGATACACCCCGGTGATCTTGGCCAGCTCGCGCGGATCCATCGACAACGACGGCACGATCACGACGGTCTGGGGGGTGCGGCTGTCCCTGGACAGGGCGGAGTACAGCTCGGGGACCCGGGTCTGCAGCGCAGCCCAGGCGGCCAATTCTTCGGGTGAACCCGGAGTGGGAATGCTCATGGAGCGAGCATACCCGACACCGGGATAGCTGCTCTCCATGACACCATCTGTTCTCGGAATCGGAGGCCCCGCTCTGGGGCTCATCGCGGGGCCCTGCCTGCTCGAATCCCTCGAGCTCGGGCGGGCTTGCGCGCGGGTCCTGCGCGAGCTCGGTGAGGCGCACCAGATCCCCGTCGTGTTCAAGGCGAGCCTGGACAAAGCCAACCGAACCCACGCCAATAGCCCACGTGGTCCGGGCTTCTCCACGGGGCTCGAGTGGCTCGCCCGCATCCGCGACGAGGTCGGAATCCCCGTCACCACCGATGTCCACGAGCCCGCCCAGGTCCTCGCCGCCGCCCCCATCGTCGACCTGATCCAGATCCCCGCCTTCCTCTGCCGCCAGACCGATCTGGTACAAGCCGCAGCGCACAGCGGGGTGCCGCTCAACCTCAAGAAGGGCCAGTTCCTCTCGGCTGCCGAGTGCGGCCCGCTGGTGCACAAGGCGGGTGGGCCGGGCTCGGTCCTGCTCACCGAGCGCGGCACCACCTTTGGCTACAACGATCTGGTCGCCGATATGCGGAATATCCCACGGATGCAGGCGCTCGGGGTTCCGGTGGTCTTCGACGCCACCCACGCGGTCCAGCGACCGGGCCTGAGAGGCGACACCTCTGGCGGGGACCGGCAGCTCGCCCCGGTCCTCGCCCGAGCCGCCGTAGCCGCCGGTGCGGACGCGGTCTTTCTCGAGATCCACCCCGACCCGCCGAGCGCGCTCTCCGATGCCGCGACCCAGCTTCCCCTGGACTCGCTGCCCGCCCTGGTGCGCACCCTGGTCGCGCTGCGTAGTGCGCTTCAGAATACCGCGTAGACGCCCACCGGAGTGGCCCACACCCGGGTCTGGGACCGGATCTGCTCGACCGCCTGTTGCTGGGTGTAGTGCTGGTCGACCCGCTCCCAGTCCCGACGCTTGCGGATGGCGTTGAGGGGCGGAACGACCGCGAGAAACAAGCCCGCCGCCGCCACCGTGCCGTAGATCGCGCTGGGCCCATCGAAGCGGCCCGTGCTGCCGATCTCCTCTCGGCGAGCCTGGAGCGCGCCGAGCCCGCTGCTGAATGCCACCACCCCGGTCGCCAGGCTGCCACCCGCAATGATTCGTCGGGCGTACATCCGGGGCCGGAGCCGGTTCACCATCTTGCCGTCGCGCACGAAGTGGGCAAAATGCCACGCGCTGATCGTGTTGCCGTTCCGATCGACGACGCGAAAGTGCTCTCCTTCCTCGGGTTGCACATAGAGGGGACGGGCAAGAGCGGTGATGGCGACCCAGAACAGCATGGTGCTCCATAACCCCGTGTTGCGACCCGGGTTCCGGGGTTCTACGTTGAACCCATGCGATCCCTCGCCCAGCTCATCGACGACGCCCTCGATCTCGCCGCCGGACGTCGCTTCGACCGCGATCTGATCGGTCGCGATGTGATCGATCTGGGTGCCCACGCCGAGCGGGTCCGAGCCATCGCAGACCAGCTCAACACCCACCGGAGCGGCCGCCCCAAGCAAGCCCTGGTGCTGTGGACCACGGGCTTCAGCGCGCTCACCAAGCGGGGGCCGTGGGTGTACATCGCTCGCTCTCTGGTCGACAAGCTCTCCGACGACGGCGTGGCCTTCGTGCTCGCCCACGAGATGGCCCACCACGACCTGCGGCACCTCTCCCCCACCCTGATGGTCGCGGGCATGCTCGGCCAGACTCAGCGCATGGAGTTCCAGGCGGACCGTCATGGCATGCAGCTCGCCCAGCGCGCGGGTTTCTCGCCCGATGGCGCCTTCGAGGCACTCTCACCGAGCCTCTGGGAGGAGCAACCCGTCGAGCCGGAGACCTGGGGAACCCCGCAGATCCGCGAGTGGGTGAACCGGTTCCGGAAGAGCCATCCCCCTCTACAGGAGCGGCTGGAGGCCCTGCGGGCGGTCTAGAAGTCCCATCTGCCCTGCACAAATACCTGATCGTGCTTGTCGAGCCCCAGCAGTGGCCCCAGCTCCGAGCCCGGCCGAAACACGATCCCGCCGACCATCCCGTGCACCCCATCGGCGATCTCATAGCTCGCATCGACTCTTGTGAACCCGCCGTAGCGCAGGTCCGAGCCGAACCCCACCCCTGCGCCGGAGAGCACCAACCGCTCCTTGGCTGCGGTGTAGGCCAACCGAAACGCCCCGGTCATCGGAGCCACCGGGAAGAGCACCTCGGCCAAGGGCTCGGGCTCCCAGCCCCCTGCCAGCTCTACATCCACGCTGAGGTGGGGGATGCCCCCGTACTGCGCGCCGATCATCCCATTCAGCACATCGGTCCGACCCACCCCGATCTGGGGGATCAGCACGGTGAGATCCCCCGTGGATATGGGTCGATTCAGATCGAGGCCGAGCTCCCAGCGCACCAATATCGGCCCCACCGTGGCGACCCCTGAGTGCCCGAGCATGCCGTAGCGGAAGTGGCCGATCGGCAGCCCGATGGGGCCGGGTTCGGCGAGGGCTGAGAGCGAGGGAAAGCCGATCGTTCCGTTCTTGTCGAGCACCGAGGCCGCATATAGGCCCAGATCGTAGCCGGAGCCGCTATACCTCCAGCGCAAAAAGCCCTGGGGCCGGACCGGATCGAAGCGCTGCCCCTCGTGTTCCCAGGCGAACTCCCGGCCCTCCAAGGCCCCGGTTACCAGGGGATCGGAGTCCGCCAACAACCCGTCGAGGGGACCATAGGGGCCCTGAGGGGTGCTGCGATAGCCCCAGTCCGACTCGAGCACCGCCATCGCCTCGAAGCGATGCGCACCCGGAAACCAGCCCAACCGAAGCGCGGTCACCGGCAGGCGGAGGTCTTTCAGGTCGGTCAGACCGGGCTCGCGTAGATCTCGGGCCATGACGACATCGAGCACCGAGAGCAACATCCCCTCGCCCCAAGCCACCCGCTGTCGCCCCGCCGTCAGCTCGAACTTTCCCGCGGAAAAGGCCATATAGGCCTCTCTCGGGACCAGCTGCCACGCATAGGTCTGGCGCGTCTGGGTGTCGAAGTCTCCGGGGAAGAGCAGGTAGGGCAGATCGAACTCCCCATGGCCTGATATCTCGGCCCGAAACCACCCCTTTTTGTAGCGGAGGTAGAGGTCCAGGCTCTGGCGGGCCTTGGCCAGGGGTTTGCCACCGAGTCGCTCGATCCACAGCGCCTCGGTGCTGCGCAGGGTGCCCCCAGCCTGGAGCGGAGACACGGGCTTGCTCGGCTCCACGTCGACATCGAAGTCCGCGAAGCCCACATCGTCGTCGCCCCAGTCCTCCTGAGCCCACGCCAGCGCGATCCAGATCAGAGGCCCTGCTCCAGGCGACGCTCACTGAAGGAGTCCGCCGTCACCTCTTCCTGGTCGAATGCGATCGAGGTGAACACCAGGGCAGAGCTCGACTCCACCTGCCCATTTCGCACCGTACGCACCCCGATCGTGTGGGCGATCCACAGCCCGTCCACCTTCTTGATGTCCTTGAACTGGGTGTACTTGAGGCGCTTGCCCTCGGAGACCCAGGCCTTGGACTGGACGGGCACCAGCTTGTCCTTGGACACCCAGATGTGGGTCTTGAGATAGCCCGTCTCGGAGCGCTCCTGATCGGTCTTGGGGCGGGCCTCGATCAGCCACACAGCCTCGCCTCCGACCTCCGCAGAGGCTTCCAGGATGGCGTATTCGTAGTCCTCGATATCTCTACGGGTCATGTCCGCATAGGTGAGATCGGTGCCCATGAAGGAGCCCGACTTGTCGGCCCCGCTGATCCGCGTGGTCTTGGACAGCGAGGGCAGGTAGAGCCACTGATCGTCGGACCGGGCGGGGTCGTCGTAGTCCACCGAGAGCAGCCCCGCGTTGCGCACATCTGCCGGGCTCTCGAACAACATCAGCTGCTTGCGGCTGTCCTCGAAGTCCATGCTCCAGGAGCGCACCGTTCGCGAGCGCTTCCGGCCCGCCTTGTCGGTGATCTCGATCTCGAGGCGGGCGACCGAGCGGTCCCCCAGCTCGCGGTCTTCCACAGCGCGCATGATCTCCACGGCGTCGGTGCTCTGGGGAGACACCGCGATGGCGCTGGTCGGGCTGAGGAGGGCGGCCCAGAGGAGGCTACGAAGAGACATGATCGGGTCCTTGGCTGGAACGGTCGGGGATGAAGAATCGCAGCAGCGCCGGAGCGAGCACCAGGTCCATCAGCAGCGCCACGCAGCAGGCGAGCCCAATCAGCAGCCCAAAGCGCTGAATGCTACCGAGGCTGCTGGCTATGAAGACCGAGAACCCGAGGGTGAGCACCGCAGTCGTGCTCACCATCGCCCGTCCCGCGTGGTCCATGGCCAGCCGGATGGCGGTCTCCGTGCTGCCCGTCGCCTGATAGCCCACCCGGTATTGGTGCAGAAAGTGGATGGTGTCATCTACCGCGATGCCGATGATGATCGAAGCGATCACCAGGTTCGACATATCGATCGGGATGCCCACATAGCCCATGAAGCCCAGAATGGTCGCGATCGGGAGCAGGTTGGGCACCATGGAGATCAGGCCGAGCTTGATGTCGCGAAGGAGCGCGATCATCATCAACGTGATGACCACAACCGCTACCGAGAAGCTGCGAATGAGGTCGCTGATCAGCGAGTCGATCACCGATAGGATCGTGTACAATCCGCCCGTCGAGACCACCTTGGCCTTGTCGCCGATGGTCCGCTCGATCTGCTCGTCGATGAACTGACGGAAGGGCGTGTAGGAGGTGGCATCCATCCACTTCACCCGGACCGATAGGTGGGAGCGCTTCAGATCGGCCGTCGCGATCCGGGCCAGCTCCTCCGGACCTGCGCTCTCGAAGAGCAGCAGCGCATCGGAGACCGCCCGCTGATCGTCGGGGAGCACGTACTGATCGGGGTCTCCACCATGTAGAGCGCGGTTGGTCTCCTTGACGATGTCGACCAGGCTCACCGACCCCGACACGATGCGTTCGTGGGTGACCGGGTGCTCATAGGTCTCGAGGGCCTCGGCGAGATCTTCGATCGCCCGGAGCAGCTCGAGGTCCTTGACCCCGTGCTCGGACTCCGTGTCGAAGACCACCTGGACGGATGAAATCCCCCCGACTTCCTTATCCATCGTCGTGATGCCGATGGTGGTCGGGTGGTCCTCCCCCAGCCAGGAGAGGGGGTTGTGGTAGACGCTGAGCAGCGACATGCCCCCCGCCGCGATCGCCACCAGCAGCACTCCACCGAGCAGGGTCGGCATCAAGCCCCGCCCCACAGAGAGGTCCCGACACCGCTCCAGGAACCGGTCGATGCGATCGGGCGGTCGCTCGGATCGAGCGGCGACTCCGGGGAGCTCGGGCTGGAAGGAGATCAGGATGGGGAGGAGCACCAAGGAGTTCACCAGAGCCGCAAACACCCCGAAAGCGCCGGCGAGTCCCATCTCCTGGATGGCGGGAGCGGAGGCGAACTTGAAGCTGGCCAGGCCCGCCATGGTGGTGGCCGTCGTGAACATCACGGGGACCCCGGTGGTGGCGATGGCGCGGACCATGGCCTCCCGTCCACCGACCCCCTTCGCGACCTCGTCGCGATGAACCGCCAGGATGTGGATCGAGTCGCCCAGCCCCACACAGACCAGGAAGGCGGGGATGATGCTGCTCACGATGGTCATCGGAGCCCCGACCAGGGACATCATGCCCAGCGTCCACAGCCCCGAGAGGCCCACGACCGCCAGGGGGGCGATGACCGGAACCACCCGCCTGAACAGGGCGATCAGCACGATACCCATCACCACGGCGGCCAGGCTGAACAGCACCGCTGTGTCTTTGACCACCGCGCCATTGAGGCTCTGGTTGAGCGAGGTGATCCCCGTCACCGAGACCGCAAACCCGGGCTTCTCGAAGCCCTCCGAGAGCTCCCCGAGGTAGGTATTGACCCGGGCCGAGTCGTCCTCGTTCATGAACTGCGTGCGCACCAGGAGCACGGTGTGGGTGGCGCGGGGACCGATGATATTCCCCACCATCGCCGGGTTGGATAGCACCTTCTCTTTGAGCGCCGGAAGCTCCGACTCGGTCGGAATGCCCGCATCGAGCAGCCCGTGGACCCGGACCGCGCCGTCCTCGAACAGGGTCTGGCGGAAGTTCACCAGGCTGGTGACTTCTTCGATCAGGGTGCCCCCAGCTTCCTCTCCCCAGCCATCGTCCTCGCCGAAGGAGCCGAAGTCGTCGAGCTCGGGCTCCGCTTCGGGCAGGGTGCGCCCAGCGAGGCGGGCCTGGCGTACAGCCCGCCGTTCTCCGAGGCTCTCCACCTCGAGGTCCGCGGCCTCGAGGGCCTCGTGGAGCGCTGAGAGCTGGGTGAGGAAGGGCACCGAGAAGACATCGCCCTCGACGAGCACGAAGAAGTAGTCGTCCCGGCCGAAGTCATCCCGGAAGGACTCCAGGTTTCCGCTGACCTCTGCATCCCCGCCCGCAAAATACTCGGTGGAGTTGTCCACCATCAGACTCGTCGATGCGCCAACCCCAGCCGCCACGCTGATCGCCACGAGCAAGGCCAACATCAGCCAGCGATATTGCAGCACCCTCTCGGTGCTCCACCGAAAGAAGCGGCTCTCGGTATCAGGATTCGTCATGGGGTCCGGGTTCTCCGTTCAGACGACGGGTGCGAGCGCGAAGCCCCGCCGAGAGAGTCTCGGTGAGGAAGGAGATCTCGGGCTGCCAGCGCTGCAGATCCATGGGCTGTCGGAGCAGCACCCGGTAGTTGAGCATCTGGAGGATCATCGCGCTGGACACGAGGGTGCCCACATAATCGAGATCGTCTGCGTGCAGCTCGCCGCGCTCGACAAGTGGCTGGGCGAGCAGGGCGAAGGGCTGCTTGAAGCCCTCGACGAAGCGCTCGCGAACCAGGCCCGACCACTCGGCCCGCTCGATGGACACCGCAAATAGGAAGCGCACAAAGGCCACGTACTCGTCGGAGCTGTACAGCCCGAGCACGAACTGCGAGGCCATGGCGACGAGCTGCTCGACGCTGTCGAGGACCGGGAGCGGATCCGGAGCCTGGAGCAGCTGCCCGGTCCGGTGCTCGATGATCTGGGTGATCAGCGCATCCTTGGACTCGAAGTAGTGGTACAGGCTGGGTTGTTTGATGCCGATACGGTCGGCGAGCTCTCGCAGGGTGGCCCCGCGCACACCACGCTCGGCGATGAGGACCATCGCTGCATCGAGGACCTCGATGTGTCGCACGGAGCTGGGGCTGTTGGAGCCGGTCAAGGGGTCCACCTATCGAATGATAGTCCCATGCCCTATCGATCGATAGACTGCGACTTGCTGCAACACTCCGTGGCGGGGCAGCACCCACGCTAAGATGCGCCATGAGCGTTCTCTGTGACATCGACGGCGTCCACAAGATCTACGGCTCCGGCCCCTCCGCGGTCGAGGCCTTGCGGGGAATCCGCCTCACCATCGACGAGGGGGAGTTCACCGTGATCAGCGGGCCCTCGGGCTCGGGCAAGTCCACCCTGCTCAACCTGGTGGGCTGCCTCGATGTGTGCGACCGCGGCACCCTCACCCTGCTCGGCCACGACGTGTCCAAGCTGCGCCCGCGGGCCCTGGCAAAGCTCCGCGCCGAGCGTATCGGCTTCATCTTCCAGAGCTTCAACCTCATCCCGGTGCTCACCGCCCGGGAGAATGTCGAGCTCGCGCTCCAGCTCGCGGGCGACACCCAGGGCGACCGCAGCAAGCGCGCCATCGAGGCGCTGGAGCGCGTGGGCCTCGCCGAGCTCGTCGACCGCCGGCCCAACCAGCTCTCCGGGGGCCAGCAGCAGCGGGTCGCCGTCGCCCGGGCCCTGGTCAAGAAGCCCGCTCTGGTCATCGCCGACGAGCCCACCGCCAACCTGGACAGCACCTCCGGCGCTCAGGTCCTCGACCTGATGCGCGAGATGAACAAAGAGCTCGGCATCACCTTCTTGTTCTCCACCCACGACCCGCTGATCATGGTCCGAGCCCGCCGCATCCTGCTGCTCCGAGACGGGTTGATCGAAGATGACGAGATCAAGACCCGCTCGGATCTGACCCGGGAGGTGGAGCGCAAGGCGGTGCAGAGTATGCTCCACGAGCTCGCGGACTACTGAAGATTACAGCTTAGGGCCTGCCCCCCGGTTGCTCGATAAGCGATCACTACACACACTGGCCTCTTTCGAAGCGATCGTTTATTGTCGTCGAGCAAGGTGAAGCGACCGCTTCTCGAGGACGAGATGACTCGGCAGACCGGACGATACGAACGCAGCATGCTGGTGGGGGAGGAAGTCAGCGCTTTCATTCCCGCGCCCCTGCCTCCACGCGACCCGCCTCTCGATCTTGAAGCGCTCGGCCCGCTGATTGCCCGCGCCAGCGAGCAGCTCCGACTGCTCGACCTCGCTGGGGACCTGGTCCCATCCGTGGACTGGTTCGTCTACGCCTTTGTCCGCAAAGAGGCCGTGCTCTCGGCTCAGATCGAGGGGACGCAGGCCACCTTGATGGACCTACTGGAGCTCGAGGCATCGGGCGAGGCACCGACCGACGCCGACGTGGAAGAGGTCTGTGGCTACCTCGACGCCCTCAACTACACCTGGGACGAGCTCGACCGCGATGCGGGCCTGCCCATCTCGATGCGGCTGCTCTCCGAGGCCCACAAGAGGCTTCTCTCGGGAGCGCGTGGGGCCCACAAGCAACCCGGCGAGGTGCGCCGTTCGCAGAACTGGATCGGCGGCACGCGCCCAGGCAACGCGACCTTCGTGCCGCCTCCGCCTCATCGGCTGCCGGAGCTGCTGAGCGACTTCGAGCGAGCGGTCCACGCCAAGAGCGACTTGCCGCCGCTGGTCCGGGTGGGCCTGTTGCATGTGCAGTTCGAGACCCTCCATCCCTTCCTCGATGGCAACGGTCGCCTCGGTCGGCTCCTGATCACGTTGCTCCTGCGCCACTGGGGACTCTTGTCGCGACCGCTGCTCTACCTCAGCCTATTCCTGAAGACGCATCGCCAGGAGTACTACCGGCGTCTGAGTGCGGTGCGGACCGAAGGCGACTGGGAGGGATGGCTGGCCTACTTCCTCGAAGGCATCGCGGTCGTGGCGGAAGAGGCCACGGCCACGGCTCGTCGGCTGCATGGCATCGTCGCGGCGAGTCGCGCGCGGGTGCTCGTCCGGGAGAACGCGACGGTGTTCAGCCTGAGGCTCTTCGAGCTGCTGCCCGAGCACCCCATCGTCACGGTCAACCGGGTGGTGGAACTGCTCGATTGTTCCAGGCCGGCGGCGGGCAAGGCGCTGCGCATCCTGGAGGCGGCTTCGGTGCTCCGGCCCCTCGATGGCCGCAAGAGGAACCGTGCGCTCGTGTTTGGGGAGTACCTCGACAAGCTGCGCCAGGGCACGGAGCTGAGCTGATGCGCCCCGGGCCGGGTGCTTGTGTTGCGGCACGGTCCACACCGCCGAGACTCCGCCCGTCGCGATGCCCAACGGCTCGATGACGGATTCGCTGTTGGCCGACATGTGCTCGTCAAACGGTTTCCGTCCGCTATGCGGAGCTCCGCATAGCCGACGGCGGGTGGTAGACAAGCGCAGATACTGCGTCGCACCGGCAGGGTCCGTCATCCGCGCGCGCGGCCATGAAACCACCGGGAAGCAGCTCCTGATGTCTGTCTACACCCACTGCCCAGGCCCGAAGAGTCCACGATCAGCCCTTCAACTTCGTTCTAGCGGTTCCTGGGATGGGAGAGATTCCGAAGGTGCTCGGTCACAGCCGTCAAGCCCAGGCTGTACCTGTCCATGAGGCGCTGCACTTGCTCATCATTGAAGCCCTTCCAAACGGCCCCCACTTCCTGAAGAACGCCTTCCAGTGGGAGCAGGAGCTCGATCGCGAACGCGTTTGCTGCGCGTTCAATCCTTGGGGGGGCCCACGGTCCGGAAATGGCCCCAAGCTCGACTGCGATACTCCTGTCGAACAGCAGATGGCAGAGTTCGTGGGCGAGTACCATCCTCCGTCCCCATGGCGTCGTCGCGCGGGCGGACTTCGGGTTGACGAATACAGCTGGACCGTGTTCCTCGTCACACACGCAGCCGCCATCCAACTCGCCGTCCGAAAGTGGTAGTGCGACGATGGGGACCTGGAGATCCCGCAGTAACGACTCGATGTCCAGTGGTTCCGACCGGTTGCCCAAGACCCGACGGACCTCGCGAGCGAGGGCGTATCCTCTGACGAAGTCGTAGGTGTCGTCAGGTGGTGGCGAAACGGCCTCTGCCAGCTTCGAGAGTTCGTCGAAACCAGCTTCACTTCGCGGTGTTGTGAGGAACGTGTCTCGGATGTGCGCGAGCTCATCCAGGGACAGTGTGGGTGAGGCGCATCGGAACGCGAGCGCGAGGCTCGAAGCCCGAGCGCTGATGAGCGTCCCTTGCGACAATCTGCTTGGAGGAATCGCTAGGAAGTCGGCGATGGAGTCCGCCACGACACCGCCGGCAGCCGCGACGTCCTGCCACACTCCGCCTCCGAGTCTTGTCTCTTGTTCGAGCGCGGCGAGGGCAGCCTCCTTGCTTCCAAAACTTCGCAGCCAAGAGTCCAGGAGCCGGTGGTCCTCGCTGTTCTCTGGGAGAAGGTCACGAACCCAACGGACAAACCCCCGCACCGACTCTGCGAACTCCGCGTCTGGCACGTCGGCCTCGCCCCTTGAGAGGGTGAAGAAGATCTCGCCGTCCATGCTGTCGTTCCACGCTACGCTGACCCGTCCCTCATCTCTGGAAAGCCATACGTCTGGCAGTGCCGCGCCGGCGGCAGCCGCTCGCAATGAGTGTGACCTGACGAAGTTGTCGCGAGCGTCAAACATGCTGTCGGGAAGATCGAAATTCTCTACCAGCTCCTGGTCGATGACGACTGCGAGGTCGCGAGCGTTTCTGGTGAGCGCAGGGCGAATCCACGAGCTCCACGAGCCGCCATGAAAGAGCGCGGGCCAGCAACGGACAAACCACCGAGCCAGGTTGATCGCGGGCCAGTTGACGTCTTCGTGAACGACACGGCTGTCGCGCCGGACGTTCCTGAAGAGATTTCGTCCTGCGACCCAGAATCGCATCGAAGCCCACGTCTGAGCAGCAGATGCGTCTCCCTCTGGCGGCCCTCCTGCGAGCGGGAGCACTTCAATGGCCACGGTTTCTGGTCGTCCGAAGATCACTTGGCGTTCCCAAGGAGTGTCTTGTATTCGGCTCTGGAAAGGCGGCCCCGTTTTACGAACTCGCGAAGCACACGACTTGGGACCTGCCGAGGGACCAACTCCTTCCGAACCGGGTACCCATGCCAGACCTCGTCACGCTGCCCCTGGGACGGAGCTTCGGTGCCTTCGCAGTACGCCTTGTAGAATTGCCCTTCATGCATGGCGTAGATCGCTCGGGCATTGGGGTGGGCTGCGTCGGCGCCACAAACCCCATCGTCGAGCAGCTCCTGAGCAAGTTTGGTGTCGATGTCGTCGGGACAAAGCGAGTCCCGGGACGGAAACCACCGGGGGGGACCCTCACCAGAAGCCCCGCGTTTGTGTTTGTCATTCTTCTTGTAACGACGCATACGGCCTTTTAGCCGAGTATTGATGGCCACGCGACAACTTCGAGGCGTCTCTGAGCGGGACGTCGAATGAACCCGCTTCGCGATAGCTGGAGACGCCAGATCGTAGCGGGTCGGTACCCCGGGATTCCGGCGGCCGACGAGTAGTCTATGCTCAGGCTGGGCCCGAGCAGAGCCGCGGGAGTGGCGATCGACACCCCATAGGAGGCATCCCCGCGCGGCGTACACTGGAGAGGAGTACAGTGTGCCCATGCTCTTCCCCCTGCTCCGGCTGGCCGTGCTCAACCTCACCCGCAGCGTGCGGCGCACCCTGCTCTCCATGAGCTCGGTCATCCTCGGGGTCGCCGTCATCATCCTGGGCCAGGGGGTGATCGGCGGCTTCGAGGAGAACGCCATCCGAGCCGCTGTGGACGGCATGGTCGGCCATGTGATGCTGCGCCCGGCCGACTACCCCACCGAGGGCCTCGCCCACCCCATCGACTCGCTACGACCGGTCGATCCATCGGTCGCAGCCTGGCTGGATGCCCACACCCAGTCCTGGACCCCCCGCACCCTGTTCGTGGCCGAGGCGGTGTACCAAGGCGACGCGATGCCTGTGCGCGCCATCGCCATCGACCCGGCACGGGATCCCTCGGTCTTCCCCCGCTCCACCTGGACCCTCGACGGCACGGAACCTACCAGCGCCTCGGACGGCGTGCTGCTCTCCACCGGCGTGGCGCAACTGCTCGAGCTCCAGACCGGGGGCTCCATGGTGCTCCAGGCCACTACGATCGGCGGGTCCAAGAATGCCATCGAGGTCCCGGTCGCCGGGGTGTTCAGCGCCGGCACCCCCATGCTCGACCGCTTCGGAGTCCTGCTCACCCACGATCTGGCCCGGCAGCTGCTCCAGACCGAGGCCGGCGCGGTGTCCCATGTGGCCAGCCGCCTCGATGACCGCGACCAGACCGAGTCCTTCGCAGCCCAGCTTCGGGAGCGGGTGGGCGCGGACCGCGAGGTGGTCACCTGGATCGAGGAGTGCGCACCGGTCCTCGCATTCCAGGCCGTGAGGCAGGCCGCCCTCAACCTCGTCGTGCTCGCCCTGATGGGGATGAGCGCCACGGGCATCGCGAACACCGTGCTCATGGCGGCCTATGAGCGGGTGCGCGAGATCGGCACCCTGCGGGCGATGGGCATGACCCGGGCCGGCGTGATGCAGCTCTTCGTGCTCGAGGGGGCCCTGCTGGGCGTGGTGGGCGGGCTGGTCGGCGCGGCCCTGGGCTCGGTGGTGGTGCTCTGGTACGCCGAGCATGGCATCGAGCTGCCCCTGGCCCTGGCCACCGGGCACCTGCCGGTCAGCAATATGCTCTACCTGGTGTTCGACCCCAAGGTCTCGGCCTATTCCGCGGTGTTCGGGCTGGGGGTCGCGGTCGCGGCCAGCTTCTATCCCGCGGTCATCGCCTCTCGGCCCTCCCCCGCAGAGGCGGTGCGCGGATGAAGCTATTGTTCGGCCTCGCGCTCCGCAACGCCCTGCGCAGCCCCGCCCGCACGGGCCTGACCGCCCTCACCATCGTGCTCGGCACCGCCCTGCTCACCCTGTCCACCAGCTGGCTCACCGGGGTCTTCGAAGAGACCCTGGCGAGCGCCGCAGAGCCCGTGGGACACGTGCGCATCGCACAGCCCGACTACGCCCGCCGAGAGGCGCTGCTGCCCCTGTACGAGAACATCGAGGACACCGCTCCGGTGCTCGCCCTGCTCCGCGACCAGCCCGGGGTCCAAGGGGCCTACCCGCGCATCACCGCGCCCATCACCCTGTCCATCGACCAGGACCTCGGCGAGGTGCGCGGGCTCGCCATCGGTGCGCCGATCGCGTGGTACCGCGAGCGCTTGGCGCTCCACGAAGACCTCGCCCAGGGCCGACTCCCCGAAGGGCCCGAGGAGGTCGTGCTCGGCGCCACCCTCGCCAAGCGGCTCGGCGCCACCCTCGGCGCCGAGCTCATCGTGCTCGGCCAGACCCAGGACGGCTCGCTGTCCCCGCTCAAGGCCAAGGTGGTCGGGGTCGCCTCCGGGGGCTCGGCCCAAGTGGATCTCGCCGCTTTCTTCCCCCTCGACCGGCTCCAGTGGATGACCGATATCCCCGACGGGGCCACCGAGATCCTGGTCTACGCAACCGACCGCGACGAGGACGTCGCCCTGGCCAGCCAAATCTCCGCCCTGGACATCGGCGACCTCGTGGTGGAGCCCTGGAGCCAGCGCTCCCCCTGGGATGCCCTGCTCGGCATGATCGTTCTGGTCCGCAATATGCTCAACAGCACCATCGTCTTCGTCACCGCGCTCGGCGTGTGGAACACGATGATGATGAGCGTGATGGAGCGCCAGGCCGAGATCGGCGTCATGCGCGCGATGGGCATGTCCCGCGCGGGTGCGGTGATCCTGTTCGTCATCGAGGCCATCGCCATCGCCGTGATCGGGGGCATCATCGGCGTCTCTGTAGGCGCTGTAGGCTCGATCTACCTCGAGTCCCATGGCATCGATCTCGGCTCCCGAGTGGCCGCCAACCTGCCCATCGCCGTCAACACGCGCCTATACGCCGACTTCACCCCCGAGGTCGCGATCAGCGCCTTCCTGCTGGGCCTGCTGATGGCCGTGCTCGGCAGCGCCGTCCCCGCCCTGCGCGCCGCAGCCATCCAGCCGGTCGAGGCGATCCGCGCAAATCGCTAAACAAGCGTCCCTCCGATCCGAAGGGGTGAGCGGAGGCCCCGTGCTGCTGATCCTACTCGCCCAATCCGCCCTGGCGCTCAACCCACCCGCCAGTACCCAAGCGGTGTCACCGTGGTCCTTCGTGCTCGACATGAACACCCCCAACAACCCCGCCGATGACGCGCCATCTGGAGTCTTCGGCGACCCCTACGCACAGATGAACCTCGACATCGCCGACTGCGGAACCCTCGAGCAGCCCTCGAGCCAGCCCAAGCCCCCCGATGCCTGCGGCACCCTCGATGTCGATCTGGCCGACACCGGCTTCTGGCTCTACTACGACGGAGACGCCGCAGACGCGCCTCCCGGTGGCTGGAACGCGTCCAACTCCTGGTGGCGCAACCGGCTCATCTTCCGCTACGCAGCCGGGAGCATGACCTTCCTGGGACGGTACCGGCAGAACCCCGCTCACCCCGACTGCCTCGACACCGACCCCTGCCCCTCGGGCACCCGAAAGTTCTGCGGCTCCCTCAAAGCAGCCGACGGTCCCACCGTGTTCAGTGGAGGAAAGTTCAATGCCTGCTTGAGCCCGCTGTAGTCGGGCTGACATCAAAAGTACCGGTCGACGGGCCCCGAAGAGAGTAGAATCATCTATCGGAGTCCGTAGATGTTCCTGCTCGCCCTGCTGTCGCTGCCTGCCCAGGCAGAGCCCTTCGGCGTCAACGCCATCCCCTACACCACGACCTTCAACTACAGCTGGACCTCACCGGCCTCCTCGGGGTCCACCTCTTTCATCTTCGAGACCGCCGCTCGCGCCAACACCACCACCTTGTGTCAGGACGTGGCCGGGTGCATGGATGGCGACTTCTCTACCGGCAATGGCGGGGTCGGCACCTACTTCACCGATCTGTACACCCGCAACTGCAGCTTCGACACCGCGCCCCCACCCGGCGGAGGGGCGGCCTGGGTGCCCTACACCTGCGACCTGCACCAGTCCCTCGAGCTCACCTACGCCACCACCTCCGCGGTGTACAGCGGCTCCGGCTACTGTGGCGAGGCCAAGGGCGAGGTCCTGGTGATCGCCGGATTTGTCATCCCGGTCACGCTCAACCGTACCTACACCTACCTGCCCGGCTTGTTCACCGGCACCCTGTCCGGCCCCGGAACCGGGACCTTCACCGAGTGATCGCCCTGGTCCTCAGCGCCCAGGCCATCAGCCCGGACTCTCTGCGCACCCGGGTCGCCGAGGTCGCACCGCTCCGCTCCCTCCGCAACACCCCCAACGCCCCGCCCATCCCCCTCGGAGCCTATGACGAGGTCGCAGCGGGCCAGGTCGCCACGGGGGTGGTCAATACCCCCGGCCAGAAGCATCGCAAGATCTACGGGGTGGGCATCGTCGACGTACCGATCGGCCGCTTCTTCTCCGCCATCAACGACGAGAAGAACAAGCCCGACTACACCACCCTCGAGCACATCGTGCTCCTCGACGGCGACTACTGCGGCGCCGAGCGCATCGTCTTCCAGGTGCTCCCGGTCCCCATCGTCAGCGATCGCTGGTGGATCACCCGCCAGTCCATCAACACCGCGCTGCAGCAGAAGTCCTCCGGGCGGGTGCGCGAGATGTCCTGGCGCCCCGAGCCCGCCGGCAAGCAGCACATGACCCCGCTCACCCTGGCCCTGGCTTCCAAGGGCGTCGAGGTCACCATGACCCACGGCGGCTGGTTCCTGATCGACCTCGGCGAAGGCCAGACCCTGGTGGAGTTCTGGAGCTGGTCCGACCCCGGAAGCGGCGTGCCCGCAGGCATGGCAGCCAGCTTCGCCGCGCGCAGCATCGAGGACACCCTCGGCACCATGACCGAGCTCGCGCAAAAAGGCCCCGCCTGCAAGCTGTGAGGCATAATGCGCCCGGAGGGTAAGATGCGATGGATCTGGCTGCCCCTGGCAGCAACAGCGTGTGCATGGATCAGCGAGGAAGATCGCCAAGAAGCGCTCTCCCAGATCCCCTTCGAGGTCTCGGTCGTCGGGCAGCCCGATCCCGCGGCGCTGGCCACCTGCAACCTGCCCGACGAGGTCGCCCTCGAGCTCGAGTTCAGCCCCAACCTCGATCAGGAGAGGATGATCCTCTCCTACCGCTTCGATCCCCTCCAAGAGCTCATCGTGCTCGACCCCTTCGTGCTCGAAGCCAACGCCAGCAATGAGGTCCGCCACACCGCCGTGCTCCCCCTCACCGAGTCCTCCTGCGGAGAGGTCTGCGACACCCTCGAGGTCTCCGTGCGCTGGGACGAACCCCTCGTCGACTCCCCGGTCAACAGCTTCAGCCTGCCCTTCACCATCGGCAGCCCGATGCCCACCCTGGTGCGGGCCGATCTGGTCAATCCCACCGAGGTCCTCCCGGTCGACCAGATCCCCCTCAGCACCGCGTCCCCGGTCGACGCCATCAACACCGACCGCTTCCCCACCCTCCGGTTCACCATCGACGAGCCCGCCTGGGAAGCCCCCTACACCGAAGGCCTCGCCCCTGGGCTCATCGCCTGCCCCGCAGGACTGCAGCCCGGCTCCCCCGCTTGCTTCCCCGTATCCACCGTCGCCATCGACACCGAAGGGAGCTCCCGACGCTTCGAGGCCGATCTCACCGAGCTCTCCGAGGCCTGCACCACCGGCTTCCCCGATCTGATCGAGCTCTTTGTCGGACTCGACGGCTCTCCCTGCGCCCTCGAGGCCGTCGCGCTCCCCATCCCCGCGGCGCACTATGTGCTCCCCGACTGCGACGGAGACAATGACCCCGGCCTGGCCTGGGGCGGCACCGACTGCGATGACGCAGACCCCGGGGTCAACCCCGCCCAGATGGTCGATGACAACTGCGATCAGGTCGACACCGACTGCGATGGCTCCATAGACGAGGATGTAGGCCCCTGGTACCCCGATATCGACTCCGACGGTTGGGGGGCGACCACGGGGGCGCTGCCCGCCACCTGTCCCGCACCATCGGCGAATCATGTCCAGCGGTCCGGAGACTGCGACGATGCCGACGCGTTCATCTCCCCCGGCGCGGCCGAGCTCCCCTGCGACGGTGTGGACAACGACTGCAACAGCACCACCGCCGACGATGCGGGCGGTCAGGACTACTTCGACGACGCCGATGACGACGGCTTCGGAGACCCCACCACCGGTGTCCCCACCTCCTGCCCCAACTCGCTCCAGGTCCTCAACGCCCTCGACTGCGATGACACCGACCCCTCCCAGCCCTCGGACTGGTGGCCTGATGTGGACGGGGATGGCTACGGAAACCCAGCGGTGACCCCCACGCTCGCCTGCTTCCTCCCGGGCAGCGCGAACAACGACGCCGACTGCGACGATGCTCAGGCGGCCGTCGGCCCACCCCGGTCCTGGTACCCAGACGCGGACGGAGATGGCCTGGGAGCGGATTCCACGCCCCAGCCCAGCTGCCTCCCGATCTCCGGTCGGGCGGACAACGCCCTGGACTGCGACGACGGGGTCGTGCCCGGTACCGGTGACCCCCTGGAGTTCCAAGCCGCCGAGGGGGTGATCCTCGCGGGTGGGGCCTACAATTCCGCGGCCAGCTTCGACTGGTCCACCGCCGCTAGCTACACCGATATCCAGGTCTGCGGACCGCTCTCAGGGCAGGTCCAGGTGCCCGAGATCCAGCTCGACGGGGGAGAGACCCTCCGCTCCGGGACCGCGGGTGCCCGGGTCACCCTCGTCGCCACCGAGCAGAGCATCATCGACCTGAGCAGCGGCACCGCTACGCTCCAGAATATCGCGCTTCAAGGCACCAACCAGAGTTCCTCCGGCTGTATCCGCACCGCATCGGGCACCACCCTCAACCTCACGGATGCCCGGGCCACCGGCTGTGTGAGCGGCGGAGAGGGGGGGGCCATCTATGCCGAAGGAGATGTCGTCCTCAGCGGGGTCGAGCTCGACAACAATGGCGCGAATGGACCGGGCGGCGCGGTCCACCTCGCAACATCGGATGCGACTCTCAGCGCCACCGATTCGCTCTTCCTCGACAATAGCGCGACCGGCGATGGGGGGGCCATCGACTGCGTATCCTCCTGCGAGATCACGCTCACCGACACCGACTTCATCGGCAATAGCGGGTCGGCGGGAGGAGCGCTCCACGCCCTCTGTGCACAGCAGACGGTTCGACTCATCGGCACGCGCTTCCTGGACAACAGCGCCAGCGGAGCGGGGGGCGCGGTGTGGGTCCAGGGCAACTCGGGCGCTCAGCAGAGCTGCACCCTCGATCTGGTGGACGCGCGCTTCGAGGACAACAGCTCCGGCGGAAATGGCGGCCATATCTTCGGGCGCCGCGCGGCGGTCTCCGCCAACAACAGCGAGTTCCGACGCGGACAAGCGGTGTTTGGCGGCGCCATATCTCTGGCCGGAAGCGACAACTCCGCGCTGCTCACCCGGGGCAGCTTCATCGCCAACCAGGCCTCGGATGGCGGTGGAGCCCTGCACCTGGTCAACACCGACCTCAGCCTGCCCTGCGCTCAGTGCAGCTTGGGCAGCAACCAGGGCGTCGTCTTCAGCGGCAACAGCGCGACCACTGATGGGGGGGCTATCTACGCCGCCTCCAACACGATGGTCCAGGCCACCGCATCGATCTTCACCGAGAATGACGCGGGGGGAATGGGCGGGGCGGTCGCCTTCACCAACAACGGGGGCTCGCTGTTCAGCGAGGTGCTCTTCGATCGAAACACCGCTCCAGATGGATCGGCGCTCACCACCGGGGGCAATGCCGAGCCCGGTATCGCCCTGCTCACCCTCTCCGATGTCCGGATCATTCGGGTCGATCAACCGGTCCAAGGTGCCAGCACCCTGTACATCAACAACGGCCTAGGTGGGAACACCGAGCTCAGCTTCACCGGGCTCGATCTGGTCGATGGCGTGCTCTTCGAGGTCGACCTGCGCTTCGAGTCCGACTCCAGCAGCTTCGAGCTCGGCACCGCTGGAGTCTGCACTCAGTCCTCCGCCGGGAACACCCAACCGGATTGCCAATGATCTCCTTGCTGCTCGCCTGCACCGGCGCCACGCCCACCCCGCCGGCTCCCCCCACCTCGGGCGCGCTGCGGATGCTCACCTACAATGTCCAGGGGCTCCCCGATCCCCTCACCGAGAGCGAGCGGCCCGGGCTCGAGCGCATGCCCGCCATCGCCCCGCTGCTCGATGACTACGACATCGTCGGGCTGCAAGAGGACTTCATCGAAGAGAACCACGCCCTGCTCACCGACACCGCCCACGCCGAGAAGCACTGGTTCTCAGCACTCGTGGAGCCCGATCGGGTCTATGGATCCGGGCTGTCCTTGCTCTCGAATATGGAGTCGATCGACTACACAGAGACCCACTACAGCCAGTGCAATGGGGTGCTCGATGGCTCCTCCGACTGCCTCGCCAGCAAGGGCTTCCAGCGCATGACCGTGGTGCTCGGCACGACCGAGGTCGACATCATCAACACCCACCACGAGGCCGGCGGCGGGCCCGATGACGATGCCGCACGACGCTCCCAGGTCCTCGAGGTCATCGACGCCATCGACGCCAACCCAGACCGCGCGGTGATCTTCCTCGGCGACACCAACCTGCGCTACTCCGACGCCGAAGATGTAGACGATCTGGCCCTGTACACCGATGCCGGGCTGCGGGATGCCTGCACCGAGGTCGGCTGCCCCGAGCCCGATCATATCGATCGCTTCATGGTCCGCGATGCCCCCGGGATCGCCCTCAGCGTCGACCAATGGATCAACGACGCCCCACGCTTCGACTTCCCCGAAGGCGACCCGATGTCCGACCATCCGGCCATCGTCATCGAGCTCTCCTGGGAGAACCTCCCGGAATGAGCCGACCCCGGCTACTGCTCATCGACAACCACGACTCCTTCACCCGCAACCTCGCCCACCAGATCGCCCGGGTGAGCGGGGTATTTCCCGATGTCCTGCTCAATGACGCCGACTGGGACGGAGATCTGGAGCCCTACGCCGCGGTGTTCATCTCTCCCGGGCCCGGCACGCCCAACCACCCCGCCGATCTGGGCCACAGCGCAAGCTGTCTGGACTCCGAGCGGCCCGTGCTGGGCGTGTGCCTGGGCATGCAAGCCCTGGTGCATCACCACGGCGGCAAGGTGGTGCGCGGAGAGCCCTACCACGGCCGCACAAGCCCCGTTTTGCACGGCGGAGACGGGCTATTCGCGGGGATCCCCTCGCCACTCGAGGTCGTGCGCTACCACTCGCTGATCTGCACCGACCTCCCCAAGAATCTGGTACCGCTGGCCACCACGGGCGAGCTGTGGATGGCGGTACGGCACCGGACCCGCCCGCACTTCGGGGTGCAGTTCCACCCCGAGAGCATCCTCACCACCGCCGGGGACGCGCTCATCGCCAACTTCCTGCGCATGGCCGGGGTGAAGCCCAGCGCGCCCCGCATCCCACCTCGGCGGAGAGCCGCCCCGGCCCGGCACCGGGTCGTGCTTCGCGAGCTGCCCGGCGCAGAGCCGGTCGATGTATTCGCCCATCACTATGGCCACTCCGCCAACGCCTTCTGGCTCGACGCTCCGAGCGGGGGCCGGCATATCCTCGGCGACGACACCGGCCCCCTGGGCGGAGTGGTGCGCCACGACGCCTCCGAGGGCCAGGTCGAGCTCCAGACCTTCAAACAAGCCCGCTGGGACAGCCCCTTCTTCCCCTGGCTCGACTCAGCGCTCCAGGCCGACGCCGTCGCGCTTCCCCCCGACTGCCCCGCGGTCCCGGGCCTGTATGGCTACCTCGGCTACGAGCTGCGCTCCGAGACCCCCGACGGAGCCGGGCTCCCGATCCGCCGCACCGAGCACCCCGATGCCCAGCTCATTCGCGCCGATCGACTCATCGTGCTCGAGGCCGATCGGGCCTGGCTCGTCGCCATCGACCACCCCGTCAACCGCCTGTGGATGGACGATATCGAAGCCACCTGGCCCCCTCCGCCCGCTCCCGAAGCCACACCCGCTCGCCTCGAGTCGCCCCCGGTGCCCCGGGTCTCCGCCGCTCGGTACCTCGAGCAGATCCGCCAAGCACAGGAGCATATCGCCGCGGGAAACACCTACGAGCTCTGCCTCACCAACACGCTGCAGCTCCCCCTCGACCGCTTCGCCCCCTTCGACACCTACCGCCGCTTGCGCGCCGTCAACCCCGCGCCCTACGCGGCCTACTTCCGCTTCGGCGAGCTGGCGGTCCTCTCCACCTCTCCCGAGCGCTTCCTGAAGATCGACAGCAGCGGCCAGGTCGAAGCCCGGCCCATCAAGGGCACCGCTCCACGCTCCGACTGCTCCGAGCGAGACGCCCAGCTCGCGCAGAGCCTCGGAGACAGCGTCAAAGAGCGCGCTGAGAACCTGATGATCGTCGACCTGCTCCGCAACGATCTCGGGCGGGTCTGCGAGGTCGGCTCGGTCGAGGTTCCCGAGCTGTTCGCCGTCGAGAGCTACGCCTCGGTCCACCAGCTCGTGAGCAGCGTGCGAGGCCAGCTCCGCGCCGGAATCGGCCCCGCCGAGGCGGTGCGGGCCTGCTTCCCCGGGGGCTCGATGACCGGCGCACCCAAGCCCCGCACCCTGGCCCTGATCGACACGCTCGAGCAGAGCCCGCGCGGCGTGTACTCCGGGGCCCTGGGCTACTTCGGCTTCGATGGCAGCGCCGATCTCAGCATCGTGATCCGCACCCTGGTCCTCGATCCGAGCGGCGGATCTCTCGGTGTGGGCGGGGCCATCGTGGCGCTCTCGGACCCCGGGGCCGAGCTGGAGGAGACCCTGCTGAAGGCCCGGGTGCTGGTGGAGGCGCTGTCGTAGTCGCTAAATATGGCACAGGACCGCGGTGAGCCGCTGATCCGGCGATAGCCCCCCAAACAGCTCGGCAAGCCGCAGCGGCCAGCGGTACCGCTGCACCGCATTCCGATCCAGATCCCTGCCCTCCTCCCCCTTGTCGACCCACCGGCCATCGAGCACGACCGCATAGGGCACGAAGGGCGCGAGGCTCCTCCACTCGACATACTCCTCTCTGAAGCGGTCCTGGAGGATCTCGGGGCTGGCCAGCTCGGTATACGGGAGCCCCTCGCTCGACCGATAGCGCTTCCGATCCGAGTGCCACCGCGACACCCGGGTGAGGGCTTCTCGATCGGGGGGAACACGGGCGATCGAGTTTACCAGCAGCCGGCACTCCGGGCGCTTTCGCCACTCCTCGCCGTAGTCCTGGAGCAGCTTGGAGACCAACAACTGCCGCGAGTAGTCGGGCACTTTCTGCGACCGCCAGCTCTCGTAGTCGCGCCGGGCCTGAGCTTCAGCTCGAGCCCCGTCGCGGTCCACCTCGCCCCAGCGACAGCGATCCGAACGGGAGCCATCGGAGAGCGGAAAGTACCCCGTAGCCCCCACCCCGATCTCCCACTGGTCCCACTCCCCATGGGGATTGGTGCGTCGCATCACCTCGATCACCTGTCCATCCGGCCCCGTCCTGAACCAGCCCCATTGGTGAGTCCCCGACCCATCGGGCTCCTCCAGCCCGGAGAGCCCAGGGAGACCCGATGCCTCCAGAAAGTCCGCGAAAGTACTCGAGTCTCCGCCACTCGACTCATGACGCTCCCGCATCTCCTCCATCACATCCACGGTCTGAACAAATGCGTCGACCTCTCCGGTGGACTCGTACAGGCGGAACGGCCGGAGCTGCTGCTCTACATCCTCTCCGACCACGACAACTGCAAATCGCGCCATCCCCTCTCCCGCATCTCGACCGGACCGAGTCTACCCGGCGTCCGGGCACATGGTACCAAATCGGTCAGAGCCGAATCGGTCCACCGAACGGTAGAACCTAGTTTTCCGTCCGATTTGGTACCAAATCGGTCAGACCCCAATAGTACCAAGGACCACTCGCCCCGGACCTCTGATGCTGCTCGCTCTGTGCACCCTCGCCCTCGCTGAGAACCCCGCCGACTCCCCCTCCGAGGACAAGGCCCCCGAGTGGAGCGTCGACCACCCTCCCGGAGAGCCCCAGTTCGTCGATATCGATGTAGAACAGGGCACCTGGATCTCCGTCGATGTGCACCCCGACGGCGATCGACTCGTGTTCGACCTGCTCGGCGATCTCTACGAGCTTCCGATCAGCGGCGGGGTCGCCAAGTCCCTCACATCGGGCATGTCCTGGGATATGCAGCCCCTCTACCAAGCCGACGGAGACGGGCTGATCTTCACCAGCGACCGCGGGGGTGGAGACAATCTATGGAGGCTCGACGGAGAGGAGTTCAGCCCGATCACCGAAGAGTCCTTCCGCCTGCTGAACAGCCCCGCCGTCCATGGGAATCTGATCATCGGTCGCAAGCACTTCACCGACACCCGCAGCCTGGGCGCGGGTGAGATCTGGCTGTACCGCTCCGAGGGCGGAAGCGGCCTGCAGCTCACCGAGCGGGACAACGAACAGAAAGACCTCGGAGAGCCCGCTTTCGGCCCCGAAGGCCGCTACGTCTACTGGTCGAGGGATGCTACCCCGGGTAAGTACTTCGAGTACAACAAGGACAGCAACTCCGGCATCTACATCATCGAACGCCTCGATCGGGAGGATGGCCGGGTAGACACCGTGGTCTCCGGCGCGGGCGGCGCGGTCCGGCCCACCCCCCACCCCGATGGCCAACACCTGGCCTATGTGCGGCGGATCCGCGGCAAGAGCGTGCTGATGGTCCACAATATCGACACCGGCGCGGAGCGGGTGCTGTGGGATGGCCTCGACCGCGATATGCAGGAGACCTGGGCGATCCATGGGGTCTACCCTCGCTTCGACTGGACCCCCGACGGCAACTCCATCGTGATCTGGGCCCAGGGCGGCCTGTGGCGGGTCGCCGTGGACTGGAGCACCGATGGGCTCGGTGTGCCCACGAAGATCCCCTTCCAGATCAAGGACAAGCGCGAGATCCGCCAATCCCTCCGCTTCCCGGTCGAGGTCGCTCCCGACACCGTCGACATCAAGATGCTCCGGGGCGTGCGCACCAGCCCAGACGGCAAACGGGTCGTGTTCGAGGCCCTGGGCCGGCTGTGGATCCGCGCCCTCCCCAACGGCGCCCCGGTCCCCCTCACCCGGGACAGCGGCGTTCGCGAGCTCGAGCCGAGCTGGTCCCGAGACTCCAAGCACATCGCATATATCGCCTGGGATGATGAATCCCTCGGGCAGGTCCGAGTCATCGCCGCCAAGGGCGGAAAGAGCCGCGCGCTCACCACCGAACCGGGCCACTACCGCGAGCCGGCCTTCAACCCCGACGGGAGCGCGGTCGTATACCGAAAGGCCCGCGGAGGCGGCCTGATCTCCGAGCTGTACAGCGGCCACACCGGTATCTACCTCCACGACCTGAAGTCCAACCAGGCCGAACGCGTCGCCCGAACCGGAATCTCTCCCCACTTCGGAGCCGACCCAGACCTGCTCTACACCGTGACGGTCGGGAAGGGACTCGAGCTGTCCAGCCTCTCCCTGTCCACCCGGGAGGCACACACCCTGGCCAGCTCCGAGATGGCCACCGACTACCGTGTGTCTCCCGACGGGGCATGGATCGCCTGGCAGGAGCAGCACAATGTGCACCTGCGCCCCTTCATCCCCACGGGTCGAGCCATCTCCTTGAGCCCCTCGGGCGGCGATATCCCCCAGCGCACCCTGTCCACAGATGCAGGCAATGAGCTGCACTTCAGCGAGGGGCAGATCCACTGGAGCATCGGCCCCACCCTGTTCAGCACCGCCCTCGACACCGCCCTGGATGACGATCCGCCCGATCCCGAGTCCCTGTCTCTGGGCTTCAGCCGCCCCCTGGACCGGCCCACCGGGACCACCGCCATCGTCGGTGCCCGGCTGATCACCATGGACGGAGAGAAGGTGATCGAGAACGGGACCCTGGTGTGGACAGACGACCGGATCACCGCCATCGGCCCCACCGACGAGATCGACGTGCCCGACGGTGCCTTCGTGATCGATGGCGCGGGAAAGACCGTCATGCCGGGCCTGATCGACGTACACGCCCACGGCCCTCAGGGAGCGGGCGGGCTGATCCCCGAGCAGAACTGGGCGATGGCTGCCAACCTCGCCTTCGGGGTCACCACCCTGCACGACCCGTCCCACGACACCGGGACCATCTACTCGGCCAGCGAGCTGCAGAAGACCGGCGGCTTGCTCGCACCTCGGCTGTTCTCGACCGGCACCATCCTCTACGGGGCCAAGATCCCCGGAGCCACCGCGAAGATCGACAGCCTCGACGACGCCATGGCCCACCTGCGACGGATGAAGGCCGTCGGCGCTGCCTCGGTCAAGTCCTACAACCAGCCCCGTCGGGAGCAGCGTCAACAGGTCCTCGCAGCCGGTCGCGAGCTGTCCATGATGGTGGTGCCCGAGGGCGGCTCGACCCTGATGCACAACCTCACGATGATCGTCGATGGCCACACCACCCTGGAGCACTCCATCCCCGTTCAGCACGTCTACGACGATGTTCTGCAGCTGTGGACCGGCACCCAGGTCGCCTACACGCCCACCCTCGGGGTTGCCTATGGCGGGTTGATGGGCGAGGAGTATTGGTACGCCAAGACCGATGTGTTCGCCGACGAGCGGCTGCTCTCCTTCGTGCCCCGCTGGGTCATCGATCCACGCTCCCGGCGCCGCGAGCTCTCTCCCGACGGGGAGTACAACCACATCGATGTCGCGCGCTTCGCCAAGACCCTGGTCGACTCCGGTGTCCGGGTAAACCTCGGCGCCCATGGCCAGCGCGAGGGCCTCGCCGCCCACTGGGAGCTGTGGATGTTCGAGCAGGGAGGCATGAGCCCCCTGGAAGCCCTGCGCAGCGGCACCCTGTACCCCGCGCAGAGCCTCGGCTTCGACAAGGACATCGGAAGCCTGGAGGTCGGAAAGCTCGCCGATCTCGCGGTGCTCTCAGCCAATCCTCTCGACGATCTCCACAACTCCCGAGAGGTCGATCTCACCGTGCTCGGCGGCCGGATCTACGACAGCGCAACCCTCGATCCCGTGCATCCTGCCGGAGCTCCACGGCCCCCATTTTGGTTCAAATCTCAGGGCACGAATTGGCGGCCCTAGATCACTCAGACGATCCTTCGGTCGACCCCGAGCAGCACTCGCGTTAATGCGGGGTTCCGTTTGGACTCCCGCATAGAGTGGTGAAGCTCCCGCGGCGTTTCATCCCAACCAGGGAACTCAAGATGGCTACAGGCAAAATCAAGCGACTCACCGACCGTGGATTCGGTTTCATCGAGCTCGAAGGCAGCAAGGATATGTTCTTTCACATGTCCAGCGTCGAGAACGCGGAGTGGGACAACCTCCAGGAAGGCCAGACGGTCGACTTCGAGGTAGGCCAGGGCCCCAAGGGTCCCCGCGCCGAGCACGTTCGCGTCCAGGGCTGATTCAGCCCTCGCCCGGCGCCCATGTTGGCGCCGGGTTGGTCTGGGCAGCAGCGGGATAGTTCCTCCGGAATCGCGGAGATCCCATGCATACCCCGACCCTTCGAAATCCATGGATCCGCTCTCGAATGGTCCCGCTATTCCCGTGAGTCGGCGGGGCTCCCGATGGATGGGGAGCTCGATCCGGAGCCCATGATGGTCTCGATCGGACCCCATCACCGGTGCGACTCGGGATCATGCTGCAGGGTCTTGGCGACCGCGTAGGCGTCCCGTGACGACCCGCACCAAGGCGGGATCGATGGCAGATACCGACGTGAAGCCGATGCCGAACTTGCCCAGATCTCCTTGCTTGACCGAGCTGAACAGCCGGGTGAGCTGGGACTCGATGATCTGCTCGTCCATGCCCTGACCGAAGTCCGCGACCTCGATCTCCAGCACGCCTGTACCCGCCCCCTCTCCCGGCGGGGTGTAGCGAAGCTCGATCTCGATCCGGGGCGTGCCCGCGTCGATGCTGTTCTGGCCCAGCTCACACAGGCAATCCATGGGGTGCGCGAACTGCTTGACGAGGTTGCCGAGGGCCTGCTCGACGAGCTCTGTGGAGACCGGCATGATTCAGGGACCCGTCCAGCCGATATCCCCTGCCAGCCCCGCCCCCAGCAGCGGACTCCCCGGCGCAGGGCTGAGCTGATCCGGGTCGCAATCGCCGGGCTGGAACCCGATCTCCCCATCCGCGAACACATGGCCCCCCTGCTCGAACTGGATGCCCTCCCAGTCCGTAGCGTTGCCGAACCAGCCATCGGAGAGCAGTGTGAAGCTGGCCGCCCCGAGCTCGACCACCGCCGTGCTGGCGTGCTCGGCGACGTAGCTGTTGACCAGCAGCACATCGACCGTGCCGCTGCTGCGCCCGAGCACCGCCGCCCCCCCATCGCTCGAGCTCTCGGAGTTGGCGACGAAGCTGCTCTGGTCGAGCACCACATCTCCCGAGTGCACATAGACCGCCCCTCCGCCGGTCCCCGTCGCGCCGTTCTCGACGAAGGCGGTGTTCACCAGGTTCGCATCCACCCGGATCTGGACCGCCCCGCCCGCAGACTCGGTGCGGTTGTCACAGAAGTAGTCCCCATCGAAACCGACACCGACCCCTTCCCGGATATAGACCGCGCCCCCACCCTCCGAAGCACTCCCGCCAGTTGCCTGGTTGTGTAGGAAGAGATTGGACGTAAAGGCCGCGGCGGCGCTGACCGCCACATAGATCGCACCCCCGCCGCGATCCGAGGACGTGAGGTTGCTATCGAAGCGACTGTCCCGAACCACGATCGACTCTCCGGCCGCAAACACCGCCCCGCCACGCTTCACCGCGCTATTCCCCGTGAACACATCGCGTTCGAGGAGGAGCGGCCCCTCGCTCTGGTAGATCGCGCCGCCCTTGTCGCCGCTGACCCCACCGATGAAGCTGCTATCGGTGACCTCCACCGAGCCATTGTTCGCGAAGATCGCCGCACCCAGAGTACAGCTTCCCCCCTCGAACACGCTGCGGCGCACCGTGAGGCTGCTGCCCGCTCCACGCTGGGAGATCGCCGCTCCCCCACGGGACCCACAGACGTGGTCCCGGAAGATCAGATCCTCGACCACGATCACCGCTTCTGCCCCCACGATCCCCGTGGTGGAGCCCATCCCGTCGAGCACGATATCCGGACCGCGCACCGTCACCGCGGCGCCTCCATTCACGGTGAGGAAGCCATAGACGCTCCCACCGCCGGACCAGGTCGAGACCGCATTTGAGGGGTTGAGCAGGGTGAGGTCCACGGTCGCGACGATCTCCTCGGAGCCCACATAGTCTCCGCCCTCGACGCACACGAGATCCCCCGCTGCGGCGCCCTCGACGCAGAGCTTGAGCGCGTCCCAGTCCGGCGCAGAGCAGTCGCACAATACCGGGTCGGTGTCGGCATCGGCGTCCGTGTCCGCATCCGCGTCCGTGTCGGCATCCGCGTCGGTGTCGGTGTCGGCATCCGCGTCCGTGTCCGAATCCGCATCGGTGTCCGAATCCGCGTCCGTATCCGTGTCGGCATCCACATCCCCATCGGCATCCGAGTCCGCATCGGTGTCCGAATCCCCGTCGATCGAAAGATCGGGGGGCGGGTCGAAGATGTACGGACAACCCGTGAGGAATAGCGGAATCACAAGCCAGGTTCGCAGAGCAGACCTCCCGGGCCATCCTAGTCCACGCTCCTGCTCCTCCGCCATGGGAGAGCGCGGTGATTGCCGATCCTCGCGCTCCGTGAAACAATCCGGCGTGCTCGTCCTCCTCACCAGCGTATTCGCAGCCGAAACCGACTTCGCCTACTCCAACTTCAACAACCCCGCTGGGGTCGAGCTGGTGGGGTCGGCCTTCTACTGGCCCTTCGACCTCGGCAACGCCGTCTTCCTCACGAACGACTACTACCAGAGCGGGGCCGTGTATTGGAGCCAGCCCGTCTCCTGGGGCCCCGATCATCTCCTCGATACCACCTTCCGCTACGACTGCTGGTGGACCGGCTACCGCGACGGAATCACCTTCCTGATCCACTCGGACACCCGCGGGAAGATCGTCGGCAATAACGGAGCAGAGCTCGCGATCGGAGGCATCTCTCCCTCGATGGCGGTCGAGTTCGACGTGCGGAATAGCGGGGCCGGCTTCGGCGACACCGACAACAACCATGTGGCGGTGGACCTCAACGGGTCGATGGGCAACCCCATCGGCCGCGCCAGCCTCACCTACGACTTCAACAACACCTACAACCGCGACGTGCGTATCCGCTACGATCAGGCCGGGCAGCGGCTCCAGGTGTGGGTGACCTACGGGGGAGTCGGGCCCTATCTCGAGCTCGACGAGTCCATCGATCTGGCCGGGCAGCTCGGCCCGGGCCCCTACTGGGTCGGCCTCACCGGAGCGACCAGCGGCGACTACAATCGCCACATCATCGAGAACTGGGGGCTCGTCGCCGACGCCGATGCGGATCAGGATGGGCGCCTCGCCTACGTCGACGACTGCGACTCCGATCCGACCTACCCCGCCCCAAACCCCGATGGAGACGGCTTCTTCGGGTTCTGCGACCGCTGCCCGGGGCAGATCAATCTCGACAACAACGACGCCGATGGGGACGGGGTCGGAGATGTCTGCGACAACTGCCCCGCGATCCCCAACAACCAGCTCGACACCGACAACGACGGGCTCGGGGACGCCTGCGACAACTGCCCACAGGGAGCCGACTCCGACGGAGATGGCGTCTGCGACGTGGATGACCTCTGCCCCGGTCTCGACGACACCCCCAACTCCGATGGGGATCCGATCCCCGACTGTCTCGATACCTGCCCTCTCGACACCGACCCCAGCAACGCCGACTCCGACTTCGATGGCCGCGGGAATGTCTGCGACAACTGCAGCACCACCCCCAACCCGCTCCAGTCCGACCTGGATGGAGACGGGCTCGGAGACGCCTGCGACAACTGCGATGACAACCCCGACACCGACCAGACCGACTCCGATGGCGACGGGGTCGGCGATCTCTGCGACAACTGTGTAGCCGCCCCCAACGCCTCCCAGATCGACACCGATGGCGATGGCATCGGAGACGCCTGCGACGTCTGCGACAACAGCCTCGATCAGGACAGTGATGGGCAGCCCGACTGCACCGACAACTGCATCGGCACACCCAACTTCGGCCAACAGGACTCCGACGGCGACGGCGTCGGAGATGCCTGCGATACCTGTGTCTCCCTCGCCGGTTCTCCCCCCGATCCCGACGGAGATGGCCTCGGCGATGCCTGCGACAACTGTCCCAGCAGCTCGAATGGGGGCCAGTTCGACGCCGACGCCGACGGCATCGGGGATGTATGTGACCTGTGTATCGACCTCCCAGGACCCCACTTCGACACCGATGGAGATGGGCACGGAGACAGCTGCGATGTCTGCCTGGCCGTGCCCGATCCCCTCCAGATCGACTCCGACGGCGACGGCTTCGGAGACGCCTGCGACACCTGCCCCGATGCCCCGGGGAGCCCCGAAGACCGCGATGGAGATGGGGTCGGAGATAGCTGCGATCTCTGTCCCGATGTGCCGGATCTCTCCCAGCTGGACTCCGATGGAGACGGCATCGGAGACGCCTGCGACTCCTGCGTCGGTCCCGGGGGGCGGCTCGATGCCGATGGCGACGGCTGGGGAGACGACTGCGACAACTGCCCCACCACACTCAATCCAGCCCAGGACGACCCCGACTCCGATGGGCTGGGCGCGGCCTGCGATCCCTGCCCCTCCGAGGACAACACCCTCGATGAGGACAGCGATGGGGTCGCAGACTGCCTCGACCTCTGCCTGGGCGACCCTGGCAATGACGAAGATGGAGATGGCGTCTGCTACATCTCCGACATCTGCCCCGGAGAAGACGACACCCTCGACGAGGACGGGGACGGCAACCCGGACTGCACGGACTTCTGCCCTCAGGACAACCCGGACGACTCCGACGGAGATGGGGCCTGCGACAGCATCGACAACTGCCCCCTGGTCGACAACGTCGATCAGGCCGACAGCGACGGCGATGGCATCGGAGACGCCTGCGCCCCCCCCGAGACCGGGGAGACCGGCCGCGAGCCCGACACCGACACCGACTCGGACACCGACACCGACACCGACTCGGATGCCGACACCGACTCGGATGCCGACACCGACACCGATCCGGTCGTCGACACGGACATCATCACGCCCCCACCCCGCCAGTCGGGATGTCGTTGTGAGAGCGGGGGGAGCGCAGGCTGGTGGACGCTCGGGCTGGCTGCGATCGCCCTGGGGCGAAGGCGCAGACTACAGCACACAGAAGCCTGAGATGCCCGGCCCGATCGAGGTCACCGACTGGGCGATCTCGACATCGAGCTGCAAACAGAAGGGCTCGCCATCTGTGCAGGGGTCGCACACATCGCCCGCCAACACGGCGAGATCACAGGTGGCACCCGGCCCCCCCAGGAGCGGGTCGAGGGCACGGGTGTCGAGGCTTCCGATGAAGCGCAGGTCGACCAACCGCCCTTCGGCCGTGAACCGACCCTCGAAGCTGAGGTCGTCGATGATCAGGGTGAACGGCACCGTCACGCCCTCTACCGGGACCTCCATACGAGCTGCATCGGTGGTGAAAGACGGGTTGTCACTGTAGTCCGCAACCAGCTGCACCACGCTGGGGCACTCAGGCTCTCCCCCTGGCCAGGCGGCGGTGAAGGCGGCGTTGAAGCCCTGTCCATTGGGAGCGACCGCGAGGATCTCCATCAGGAAGCTGTCGAACTCGATGAAGGTAGTGAGCACGGCAGCGGAGCTGGGCTGGTTCCAGACCAGATCGTCGAAGGGCAGCTCGAACAGGTCTCCCGCCTCGATGACCACAGGCTCGGTCGCCGTGGTGAACCCGACCTCCTGGCTCTCCCCGCAGACCGTCGCCGAGGCGGTGTAGGCGGTGTTCCAGTCCAGCTGGGTATCCGGTACGAAGATCGCTGAGAGCCCATTGGGAGCGAGCGTTGCGCTGCCATCGACCCCGAGGATCTCCAGGGCCCAGTCCTCGCCCGGAGGGGCCGAGAGCTGCAGCTCGATGACGGGGGTGACTGAGACCTCGACCGAGCCATCCACCGGGCTGAGGCTGGTGATATTGGCGACACAGCTGGGCCCATCGGTGTCGGTTTCGACCGCGGTCCCCGAGGACTTGCAGCCCACGAGGAGAATAGCGAGAATGGCGAATCGGGTCATCATTCCTCCAATACAGCTATGGCCCATCGAGGCCCCACTCGCCACCGCGAGGTAGGCTCGGTCCATGTCGCATATTCTCCACGTCGCTGTGTCCGCCAAGAAGCCCCGCTGTGCGTGGTCCTGGCGGGTGGTTCAGCCCGGAAACAGCTTCGTCGATGGCACCGGAACCGACCCGTGGGCATCGGCCTATCGGCTGCGCCTGCACGCTCTGGTCGAGGGACTGCGCAGCCTCGATGAGGGCACCGAGGTCCGGGTCATCACCACCGACTCCACGACCATCCAGCTCGCCGAGCAGTGGCTGCCCGCCTGGGAGGCCCGGGGCTTCAACAAGAAGCGGATCGAGAGCCGGGATCTGGTGATCGCCCTGGCCAGCGAGCTGCGTCGCCTCAGCGTGAGCTTCACCCACCAGCCCAGCCGCAAGGGCGATCCCCATGCCAAGGACTGCTCTCTCCATGCCAAGCGGGCGGCCAAGCGGATGAACCCGCCAGCAACCCCGCCATCGCGGGGGTCTGTCACGGTTCGGAACGATGTGGAGGTGGTCGCCTGGACCGATGGCGGCAGCCGCACCAACCCCGGTCCTTCGGGGTGGGGAGTGTTGTTGGTTCACCTGGGCTCCGGCGCGACCCTGGTCCTTCGGGGGGGCGAGAAGATCGCGACCAACAACCGAATGGAGCTCACCGCCATCGCCCGGGCGCTCGGCGCTCTCAGGCGCCCTACCCGGATCGAGATCCGCACCGACAGCAAGTTCTGCATCTCGGCTTGCGAGCAGTGGCGCCACGGCTGGAAGCGGCGGGGCTGGAAGAAAGCCGATGGCGAAGAGCCCGCCAATCTCGATCGAATCCAGGAGCTCGACGCGCTGCTCGATCGGCACAGAGTGGTCTTCACCTGGGTCCCTGGCCACACCGGAGAGCCCGGCAATGAGTACGCGGATACCCTGTGCAACGAGGCCATCGACGCCGTGCTCGCCGAAGCCGACCCCACCCTCGTCCGTCGCACCGAGGCACCCCCCTTCCCTATCCAACAGGAGACTCCATGATCTGGTTCGCGGCCCTGGCCCAACCGGCCCCAGACCCGGAGATCTCCGAGGAGATCATCGTCTGGCAGCGGCCCTTCGCACGCTTCAACGACAAGCGCTGGCTGGTGCGAACCGAGGTCATCACCCCCGCCGTCACCCCTCTGGGCACAGTGAAAACCCCCATCCGGGCCAACGCCTGGCAGCTCGAGGTCGTGGTGCACTGCCGCCTCGCCGATCACCGAAAGCGGCTGCGGGAGGCAGACTGCGAGGTCGAAGACGCCGCTCTGCGGATCCATGGCTCGGATCTGGCCCCCGGTGGCAGAGATGATGTGGCCATCGCCGATCAGATCGCCGCCCTGAGAGGGACCACCTTGCAGCTCCAGGCCAACCGCAAGGGCGCCATCCCCAACGTCGATCTCGAAGGACTCGACGAGGACAATCTCGAGAAACGACGCATCGCGACGGGCTCTCGCACGCTCCTGACCCAGGTCTCCGCCGCCTTCCATATGGAGTTCCCCAAGGAAGATCCCCGCGGCCGCAGCTGGGTCTCCTACAACGAGCCGCTGTTGTTGATCGCCGCACCCAGTCGCGGAATGGGCTCGATGGAGGTGCTGCATCGCATCGATGTGGTCGACGAGCAATGGATCCAACAGACCCAGGGCCGCTCCACCAGCACCACCCGCGTCCCCAACCCCAACGCCGGGCTCCCCTGCCGAAGCGCGGTTGGCGGCATCGATGTGAGTTCTCAAAAGGCCGCTGCTCTTGGGGATTTCGGCTCCTGTGTTCGCAACGAGACCACCCAGCCCGACTTCCTCGAGCTCGAGATGAGCTATGCCATGGAGATCGCGGGGGTCTCCGTGGTCGATCGCAGAGCGGGCTACCCGACCGAGCGCGTGTGGACCGTCACTGGCAACCCCACCGCTGGCTCTCCCGGCAGCACTACCGGCTCCTCCTACTGGTCCGCGGGCATGCTGCGCGAGCTCGGCCCCGAGGAGAAGGTGGTGTTGGGCGCTTCCGGGGTCATCGGCCCACCGGGCAAGGTCGTGGAGGGGCTCCCTCCGTGGGTGTCGGTCGGGACCCTGTAGACTGCCGGTTGAAGAGGTCGAGGGCTGCGATTCGATAGGCCTCGGCATAGGTGGGGAAGTTGAATACCCGGTCCAGGAAGGCCTCTTCGACCGATAGCCCGCCGACCATGGCCATCTGCCCGATATGCACCAGCTCGGTCGCTCCATCTCCGATGATATGCACGCCCACCAGGCGCCCCGATGGAGCCGCCAGCAGCTTGAGCATCCCCCTCGGAGAGCCGGCGATATGGGCGCGGGAGACCTCCGAGAACTGCGCAGTCCCCACCAGAACATCCCCGTAGCGCTCCCGAGCCTCTGCCTCGGTCAGACCCACCCGTGAAGCCTCGGGCAAGGTGTAGATTCCCATGGGAATGGTGGGGTCGAAGTCCGCAAGCGGTGAGCCCATGGCATGCCGAACCGCCCGCCGTCCCTGCTCCATTGCCGCGGAGGCGAGGGCGGGAAAGCCGATCACATCGCCCACCCCGTAGATATGGGGGGCGCTGCTCTGCCCATGGGCGTCCACGATGAGGTGGCCTCGCTGGGTCATCTCGACCTGGGCGTGCTCGAGTCCCAGCCCATGGGTGTTGGCGAGCCTGCCGAGGGCTGCCAGCACCTTCTCAGAGCGCAACACCCGCCCATCGGAGAGGGTGGTCACGACCTGGAGCCCGTCGTGTACCGCACTCTCCACGGTGGTTCCGGGCACGTACTCGATATTCATCTCCGGATAGGAATCGAGCAGGTGGGCCGTGATGTCGGGCTCGAGGAAGGGGAGCGGATTGCTGCCCCGATCGATCTGAGTGATCTTCACTCCGAGCGCCCCGAAGATGCACGCATACTCGGTGCCGATGACCCCCCCTCCGACGACCACGAGGGAGCGGGGGAGGTAGACCATCGACAAGATCGAGTCGCTATCGAACACATGCTCGTGATCGACCGGCACATTCGGGGGATTTCGCGGCCGACTGCCGGTCGCGACGACAAAATTGCCGGCGGTGAAGCGCCGGCTGGGGCCCCGGACGGTGGTGACCTCGATGGTGTGGGCATCGATGAATCGACCCCGACCGTGCACCAAGCTGACGCCGTTTCGGTCCATCTGGGCACCGAGGGTCTCCCGATGGCTCGAGAGCACCTGATTCAGCCGGGTCATCAGCGCCTGGATCTCCGTGCCCTCTGGGATCTCCGCCTGCATTCCACACGCCGTGGAGCGGAGCTTCTGGAGCTGGCGCGCCGTCTCGCGCAGGGTCTTGCTGGGGATGGTGCCGCGGTACACACAGCTCCCGCCGATCTGGCGCTCGCGCTCGATCAGCGCCACGCTCCAACCGCTCTTCGCCGCCTGAATCGCCGCCTTCTGCCCACCGGGGCCCCCTCCGAGCACGACGAGGTCGAATCGCTCTAGCTGCACATCGCCCCCAGCGCGGTCTCGACCCTCTCCTGCCGCGACAGCAGCGCCTCGAGGTCCTCGGGGTACAGGTTGAGCTCGACCACAGCGGGGTGCTCGGAAAGAGCCTCGGGGCCATGGACCGCCAGGGCATCGCCCAGCACCACGGTCCACACATCCAGGGAGAATCGCCCGGCAGACTCGGGTTCTCCGTGGTGTTCGATCGCAGCGCAGACCACCGCCGGGAGCTCCCACTGCATGGCGACCCGAGACCCGAGCTCAGGTGCCCAACCCTCGATGGCCAGCCGGATCTCCTCGGGGCTCGGGGCCGGGTTCGAGACACGAGCCTCGGCATAGGCCTCTCGCATGGCGACCGGCACACCGATCCGGTGGAGCAGTCCTCCGAGGAAGGCCGACTCGACGTTGCGGCGGCCGATGCGCGCGACCTCTTTCGCCCACAGCGCACCCGCCAGGGAGCGACGGAAGACCGCGCCGATCTCGACCTGATGGCCGGGGACCTCGAAGGCCTTGGACATGGCGATGGCGACGGCGATCTCGGAGAGCATGCGCATGCCGAGCCGGGCACAGGCCTGCTGGAGCGTGACAATCGAGGCCGAACCCCCAAAGGCCGCCGAGTTCGCGATGCGCAGCACATGGGCCGCCAGACCGGGATCCCGGTGAACCAACGCAGACAGCCGGGCCGCGCTCGCATCCGGGTCATCCGCCAAGGCCAGGACTCGCTGGGCGACCTCAGGCATGACGGGCAGCCCGATTCCATCGGCTTCGACCCTCGCTGCGATGCCTTCACTGAGACGACGTGCGACCATGCCCACCTCCACAGCCCCGCCGATCGGATCAACCCGCCGGGAGTTGAGGAGTCCGGATCGTGAGATCGTCGAGCACCCCGAGGAGCTCGGAGGGGGTGAAGGGCTTGGCGATGAACCGGTCGCGCTCCGCGTCGAGGTCGAGGGGTTGCTCGGTGTAGCCGCTCATGAACACGACCGGGACCGACCGGATCTCCCGCAGCCTCGCGACCATCGCATCGCCCTTCATCCGCGGCATCACCACATCCGTGAGCACGACATCGAAGGGGCTGTTCTCGAAGGCCTCGATCCCCTCCTGGGCACTCGAAGCCTCGACGACGGTGTAGCCCGAGCGCCCCAGAATACGACCCACGGTTCTTCGGATCATGGGCTGGTCGTCGACCACGAGGACCCGAAGCCCGGTCGATGTCGGCCCGAGCGCCTCCGCTTGGGCGACGACGGGCTCTGTGTGCTCGTGGAGCGGAAGGAAGACGGAGAAGCGGGTGCCCTCTCCAGGCTCGGAGTGAACCGCAATATGGCCCCCGCTCCCGGTCGCGACCGCGTGCACCGTCGCGAGGCCCAGGCCGGTTCCATCGTCCTTGGTGGTGAAGAAGGGGTCGAAGATCCGCTCGATGAGCTCGGGAGCGATACCGCTCCCAGAGTCGCGAACCCCCAGCACGGCCGCTTCGCCCTGATCATCCACATGGCGGCGGGTCGACACCCAGATCTCGCCCCCGTCCGCCATCGCATCCCGCGCATTGATGGCGAGGTTGAGCACGATCTGTTCCAGCCCCGCGGGGTCGGACAGGACACAGAGGTCTCCGGCACAGAGCTCGACTCCGACGACGATATCCTCGCCGATCATGCGACGAACAACCGGCAGGAAGTCCCGAATCACCTGGTTCAGGTCGACCATGACCGCTTTCGTCTTGTTCTTCCGGCTGAAGCTCAACAGCCGCTTGGTAAGCTGCGAGGCCTGAGCGGCGGACTGGAGCACATCCCGGATGCAGCCGTCGATCTCCTCGGGATCGGTCGCATCCTGCGCGAGAGCAGCGGAGAGCGTGATGCTGGTGAGCAGGTTGTTGAAGTCGTGGGCCACCGCGCCCGCCAGGCGTCCTACCGCCTCCATCCGCTGGGCACGACGAAGCAGAGCCTCAGCGCTCTGACGGTCGAAGAGGGAGCCCAGCATCACCGCGGTGGACTCGAATAGCAGCCAGTCCAGCTGCGAGAGCTCGCGCGGATCATTGAAGACCACCAGCATCGCGCACAGCCCATCGCCATCGCCTGGGAGCGGAACCACCGCCACATTCTGAAGCCCCCACAGCTCGTCCCGCCAGCCCTTCTGTGGGTACTGGCCGTCCGGGCATCCCTTCTCGAACCCGCAGCCATGGGAGCAAGGGTTCTCGTGGGGCGTCACCCGCACCTGATAGGTTTGGTTCTCTCCCGGTCGTCTCTCGATCACCGCCAACCCCGCGGTCCCCAGCAGCCCATCGAAGACCCCGTCGAGCTCCTCGATGAAGTCCTGGAGGCTGGAGCTTCGGTTCGCCGACAGCCCCAGCTCACCGATCGCCGTGCCCTGGCGCGCCCGACGCTCGTTCTCGCCCTGGACCCGCTCCAAGCTCTCCCGAGCCTCTCTCTCGGACCGCTCGCTCGAAGCGACCTCCTCTACGGTCTGCTCGAAGCCTCGAATCGCCACCGCCGTGAACAGGCCCGCGGCGAGCAGGTTGGCGGCATGAGAGGTCCAGGTGCTCCACAGCGTCAGCTCGACCGGTGAAGGCGGCAACCCGAAGACCGTCTCGACGAAGCCCATCAGCGAGATCGTCCCGAGGGAGAGCACCGCGACAAACACCCCGGCCCGCGCGCTGATCGTGAGGCCCGCGAGCAGGGTGACGGTGATGAACCCCGCCGCGTGCATCTCCGATATTCCCCCAACAAAGAAGGTCACAGCGGCGATGATCGCGAAGTAGAAGCCGACGTAGAACACCGCGACGAGCCGGTGCCTTCCCTGGCGCGTGAGGACGATGGCGAACAGATGCCCGGCCAGGAGGATGCCGTAGATCGAGCCCGCCACCCACCAGCTCGAAAGGTCTCCGGCGATGCTGATCAGCCCGAAGACCACGGTGGCGATGGAGAGCCCTACCAGCATGCGCTCGACCAGCTGCCCCCGGCGTACCGCCAGCTCTTCTCCGGTCTGTGATGGACGCCACCTGGGCACACAACCTCCTGCCCGACGTCGAGTCCTCTTCGTCCGCAGCCCACCCATTGTAGTGCACGCACCGAACAGACCGGGTTCACTTCCCCTGCTAGGCTCTGCAGCCAACAGGAGAGTCGATGTTCCTCGTCACCAATCGCGTCGTCCACCCCAAGAAGAGCGGATTCGCAAAGTTCGGTGCCCAGCCCAGCCCCAAGGGCCCCAGAGAGATCCGCATGGCCGAGGTGACCGGCAGGCCAGGGAATGGGTCCGTCGAGATCCTGCCCGACACCCTCAGCCGCGCCCACAAGGTCGAGCTCGGTGGCGGCCGCGCCGAGAAGCTCGATGGGCTGGTCTACGATACGCGGCGGAACCTGCTCCATCCCGCCTGAACCGACTCTCTCTGGTCGCCGCGGGCGCGATCCAGTACAATCCGCGCCCCATCCCTCGGAATCCAGCAGGTGTACGCATGTCCAAGCCCACCCCCACCAAGTCCCGCGACAAGACCGACACCATCGAGGCCCTGCTCGCCAACCCACCGCCGCGGGAGATCCACAGCCTCGAAGGCATCCTCGACAAGCTCCCCGAGGCCGATCGCAAGGAAGCCTACCGCATCCTCTACGGGGACCTCCCCGAGCCGCTGCCCATCCCCGACGCGGTCCAGCGCATGGCCGAGTCCGGCGACTTCGACGTGGCGGCCTACAAATTCCACGCCGCCCCCGAGCAGCGGCGGAAGCCGCGGGTGGTGCGCGTCGGCGTGATCCAGAACCAGATCGTCAAGCCCACCGATGCCCCGATCGAGGAGCAGTTCCAGGCCCTGGTGTACCGCACGGTCGAGATCATCGAAGCAGCCGCAGCGATGGGCGTGAATGTGCTCGGGCTCCAAGAAGCCTGGACCATGCCCTTTGCCTTCTGCACCCGCGAGAAGATGCCGTGGCTCGAGTTCGCGGAGACCGTCGACGGACCCAGCACCCAGGTGCTCCAGCGGCTGGCCAAGAAGCACAATATGGTCATCGTCAGCCCCATCCTCGAGCGCGACGAGGTCCACGGCGGCACCATCCACAACACCGCGGTGTTCATCGACAACCACGGGAATATCATCGGAAAACACCGGAAGAACCACATCCCCCGCGTCGGCGACTTCAACGAGTCTACCTACTATATGGAGGGCGAGGATGGGCACCCGGTCTTCGAGACGGACTTCGGCAATGTCGCGGTGAATATCTGCTACGGCCGCCACCATCCGCTCAACTGGCTGATGTTCGGCATCAACGGCGCCGAGATCGTATTCAACCCCTCCGCCACGGTCGGCGCGCTCTCCGAGCCCCTGTGGCCCATCGAGGCGCGGTGTGCAGCCATCGCCAACAACTACTTCACCGCATCGATCAACCGCATCGGCACCGAGAGCTTCCCCAACAAGTTCACCTCCGGAGACGGCGGTGAGGCCCACAACGACTTCGGGCACTTCTATGGCTCCAGCTACGTGGCTGCGCCCAACGGGGCCCGCACGCCGGGGCTCTCGCGCGTGAGGGACGGGCTGCTGGTCTCGGAGATCGATCTCAACCACTGCCGCCAGGTCAAAGACAAGTGGGGTTTTCAAATGACCCAGCGCCTCGAAGAGTACGGCGCCGCGCTCACCGAGGCTGCCGAGCCCGACTACCAGCGCCAGATCATCCGCAACGGCCAGAGCTGAGAGCCGGCCACCCCCACTCGCCATGGGCAACCGACGCTCCCGGCTGATCTCCGCGACCTCCATCGCGCTGGTGGTGGTCGCCCTGCCGCTCTGGGTCCGCCTCGCGCTCCAGCAGGGCTTCGCGGACCCCACGGTGCGGGCATTCCTCGTGGGCTCCTTCGCGATCGGGCTCAACCCGCTGTTACTCCGGCAAAAGCTGACTCCCCGGTTCGTCGGCGGGCTGCTCTCTAGCGAGCTCGCGCTGGTCCTCGGGTTCATGGCCTGGCACAACGGCGGGCTGCAGGCCGGGGCCCTGCCCTGGACCCTCACGCTGCCGATCATCGGCGCCTTCCTGGTGGGACCGCGCTTCGGCGCCGCCCTCGGCATCGGCGTCACCGCGGAGATCCTCTTCTTCTACCTCGCCGCTCGGGAGGGCTTCGTCTTCCCGCAGCCCTTCGCCGGGCCCGAGATGGAGCGCTGGCGAGCGCTGGGGTTCACCTCGGTGGCGATCTTCCTCACCGTACTCGCCTGGATGTACGAGACCTCCCGGGATATGGCCCACCAGGAGCTCGTCGAAGCACGGGAGCGAGCCGAGCGCGCGGCTTGGGCCAAGGACCGCTTCCTCGCCAATATGTCCCACGAGGTCCGCACCCCACTCAACGCGATCATCGGCCTCTCATCCCTGCTGCGCGACTCCGAGCTGAGCGCCGAGCAGCGCACGACCCTCGCCACCATCGAGACCAGCGGCGAGGCCTTGCTGAGCGTGGTGAGCGATATTCTCTCCTATTCCCGGCTCGAAGGCGACCAACGCTCTCTCTCCGAGACCGTCTTCGACCTGCACGGATTGATCGAACAGACCGTGTCCATGGTCCGCGCCTCGGTCCCGACAGAGCGCGTGGGCCTGAAGTCCACGGCAGATGCCGAGGTACCCCGTCTCATCATCGGGTCCGCGGGACCGCTGCGCCAGGTACTCACCAACCTCCTCGTCAACGCGATGAAGTTCACCGATACGGGCGAGGTGCGCGTTCGAACCCGTGTCCAGGCCGATCGGCTGCGGATCGAGGTGGTGGATACCGGCATCGGCATCCCCCCAGACCGGGTGGACCGGATCTTCGATGCCTTCGCCCAGGTGGACGACGCGCAAGTACACGCGCGGGGGGGAGCCGGGCTCGGGCTGGCGATCAGCCGCCGCTATGTGCAGAGCATGGGCGGAGAGCTGACCGTAGAGAGCACCCTCCACGAGGGCAGTGTCTTCACCATCGACCTGCCGCTACGCGCCGTCCCTGACGCCTCCACTGCGACGCCGAGCACTCCGCCGGGCATCCCCAAGCTCCGGATCCTGGTCGCCGAAGACAACCCCGTGAACCGAAAGATCATCGAGGCGATGCTACGAAAGCTCGGCCAGTCTCCGGACCTCGTCGAGGATGGGGAGCAGGCCGTGCGTCGGGTGCGATCCGGAGCCTACGATCTGGTGCTGATGGATATGCAGATGCCGGTGATGGACGGGCTCCAGGCCGCACGGGAGATCTCCGAACTCCCCCACCCACCGAGACTGATCGCATGCACCGCTCACGATCTCCCCGTGGAGCGGAGGCGCTGCAAAGAGGCCGGCATGGAGGGATTTCTCACCAAGCCCATCCGCATCGCCCAGCTGCAGGCGGTGCTCCGCGAGCGGGGATAGACCCTCCTCCCCAGCCGGAGTGCCCGTGAACGCCGAACCCATCAAGAAGATGCTCTCCTCCATCATCCCCTTCGTCCGCACGGTCGGACTGTCCATCGACGAGGTCGGCCCGGGCACCGCCACCGCCTCGCTGGTCTGCCGCACCGAGGTCCAAAACCACCTCGGCACCGTGCACGCAGGCGCCCTGTACACCGTCGGCGAGTCCGCCACCGGCGCCGTCGTGCTGGGCTTGTTCATGGACCTGCTTCCGGGTGTGTTCATCGCGCTCAAGTCCGCACAGGTCAAGCACACCAAGGCCCGCAACGGTGACCTCCTCGCCAAGGCCCAGCTGCTCGGCGACCCCACCGAGGTCCGCAAGCGCTACGACGAGACCGGAAAGGCGGACTTCGAGGTCGAGGTCGGCTTCACCGTCGACGGCACCGAGGTCGCCGAGATCACCTACACCTGGGCCGTGCGCGCACCGCGCTCCTGAGCGCCATGCCCGGTAGCCAGCGGTAGGGTCAGCCGAAACACCGAGCCCTCGCCCGGCGCGCTGCTCACCGTGATGTCTCCCCCCATCAGCCGAGCCAGCTCACGGGAGAGCGAGAGGCCGAGCCCAGTGCCGCCATACCTCGCGTGGTCCGACTGGTGCACCTGCACAAAGGGCTGGAAGAGCTGCGCCTGCTGCTCGGTGTCCATCCCGATACCGGTATCGGAAATCTCGATCGACACCCGATTGTTCTGGGGCAGGACCCGGATCCCGACCTTGCCCTGTTCGGTGAACTTCGCCGCGTTCGAGGTGAGGTTGAGGAGGATCTGCCGGACTCGAACCGGGTCTCCACGAATGACGACCTCGCTCTCCGCGTCGATCTCGAGCTGATTCTGTCGCTGTGCAACCAAGGCCGCCGCCATGGGTCGGAGCTCTTCGAGCACCCCCTCCAGATCTACATCCGTGGCGTGTACTTCCAGGCGCCCCGCTGCGGCCTTGGAGAGATCGAGCAGGTCATTGACCAGAGTGAGCAGATACCTGCCCGACGTCTCGATGCGCTGGAGATCCGGAAGCGCATGGACCAGCTCCTCCTCCTCGGACAGCAGCTCGGCGTAGCCGATGATGGCATTGAGCGGGGTGCGGAGCTCGTGGCTCATATTCGAGAGAAAGGAATCCTTGGCCTCGCTCGCGGCCTCAGCGACCTTGCGGGCTTGGTCGAGCTCCTGATTTGCGCTCTCCAGCCGGATACGGACCCGATAGGCGTCCCGGGCGGTCACGTAGCGATGTCCGATGAGGAAGGCGATCAACAGACAAAGCGACAGAAAGAAGGAGATGGCCGCGAAGTCATCTCGCCCCGCGACCCCTCGGAACAGCACCACCCCCAAGAACAGGACCGCGAGGTAGCCGAGCACCACCACGCTATGTCGCGGCGTCCAGGTGGTGAACATCGACGCTCCCGCGGCGACCAGCGAGTACCCCATCACATACTCGAGGAAGGCCTCACCGGGGACCACAGCGAGCATCGGCACCAAGCCGGCGCCCAGGATCGCAAGCCACAGCCCAAGGACCCACAACCCGCTCCGGGTTCGCCCGCTCCTCAGGGCGAGCACCGGTATCAGGCCCCCGACCACCGCAGCGATCCGCAGGCCCAAGAAGACCGCCCACCACTCGGGTGCGAGGAACCAGTCGAAGAGGGTCCAGGACAGGTACAGAGCCGAGAGCACCCACACCGACCGGATGAGCTGCTGACTCGCATGCCGATCGAGTTCGGCCTGGAAAGCGTGGTCGCCGTCGCTCATCGGGTTCAAAGGCTATATCTCCCTCTCCCCCCGATGTAGATCATCGCGCTCAGATGACGCGCCCACTCCGCGCGGTCCCGCTCCTGGGTGGCCTTCCGGTCACAGGTCCGCGCAAAGAGCGACACCATGCTCCCGAGCTCACCGTCATCGATCCAGATGACCGCGCAGATCCCGCACCGGTCGAGGGTGACATACCGGGACTCCATGTACCCGAACCGGCTCATCGGCCCATGGCAGTCCGGACATGAGGCCGGCCCCCGCTCGTCGGGGATGACGGGGATGGATTCCCGATCGGTGACCTGTACCCCCAACTCCCGGACCAATATTTCCATCAGACCGTACAGCTCTCGCTGCTCGACCAGCATGCCCCCACAACCGCGGCAACGATCCACCTCCACTCCAGCCAGATCACAGGGCTCGATCGGCTCCTGGCATCGCGGACATGGGAAGATCTCATCCATTCGCATACTCTACACGCCCCACCGCAGCCTTCCCAATGCCCTCGCGATGGCAGCCGCTCCTCCAGCTCGGATCGGAATCGATTGGGGACCCTACAGCGTCGCCCCGAAGCTCCGATAGGGAGGCGTGGAACCGAGCCCCCCATCCTCTGAGACCCACGCCATCGAGCCAATCCTCAGCACGATGTACCGGACCTGCGTGGTGGTGGGGCTGGTCGGAACAGCGGGTTCCATCGGCATGCAGGACCGCCTCGCCGCCATCATCACCTACACCGGAATCGCCTTGATCGGGCTGGGCGGGATCGCCGCGCTGAGGAGGTTCCAGGCGCGCGTCGTGGCCGCCGGGACGCTGATCGCCCCGATACTCATCCTCACCGCCACCGCGCCGTTCTTCGGTGGTCTGAACGGAACCAGTTTCGCCGGTTGGCCCGCGATCATCCTCCTCGCCGCGCTGACACTCGGATACCGAACCGCCCTCATCACTGCGCTCATCGGCGCTGGGGTCACCCTGGGGTTGTTCGGACTCGAGGAGATCGGATGGGAGCCCCTCACAGCCAATCGCGCCTTTGACGGTATCGTCACCCGTCTCGGCGCTCTATTTGCCATCGCCTATATGGCCGGCACGACACTGCAGCGCATGCAAGCGGCCATCCAGACCGCGAGAGAGCACGAGTCCACCGCCCTCGCCGCACTGGCCGAGCGGGATCAGGAGCTCACCCTGCGCAGAGAGGTCGAACAGAGCCTCCAGGCCGCCGTGACGAACGCCAACCGGGCCAACACCACCAAGAGCCAGTTCCTGGCGAATATGAGCCACGAGCTCCGCACCCCGCTCAATGCCATCATCGGCTATGCGGAGATCCTGCTCGAGGAGCTCGAGGACGACCCCGATGCCACCGACGACCTCGCGCGGATCCGGGGCGCTGGCAAGCACCTGCTGACGCTGATCAATGACGTGCTCGACCTGTCCAAGATCGAAGCCGGAGGCATGGAGCTGGCGCTGGGAATGGTCGATCTCGACGCGCTGCTGGACGAGGTCGTCGAGACCATCCGGCCCCTGGTCGCGGTCAATGCCAACGAGCTCGAGGTCCACATCGGGCCCGATCTCGGCGATGTGTACACCGACTCGACCCGAGTTCGACAGGTCCTGCTCAACTTGATCTCGAACGCCGCGAAGTTCACCAGCGAGGGGCGGGTGAGCCTATCCGCCGAGCGCGCCGAGATGGGCGGACGAGAGGTGATCGTCTTCTCGATCCACGACAGCGGCATCGGGATCACCCCCGCACAGCTCAACCGCTTGTTCCGTCCCTTCGCCCAGGCCGACAGCTCCACCAGTCGCAAGTTCGGGGGGACCGGTCTCGGTCTGGTGCTCAGCCAGCGCTTCGCCGAGATGTTGGAGGGGGAGATCCTCGTCGACAGCACCCCCGGTGAGGGCAGCACCTTCAGCTTCCTGCTGCCGACCCGTACGGCTGCCTCCGAGCTCGCGGTGCTCTCCCTCGAGCGGCTCGAAGAAGCGAAGACCACCAACAAGCCCATCGTACTCTGCGTAGATGACAGTCCAGATGATCTGCGAATGCTGGACCGAATCCTCGTCGGCGAAGGCCTGCACCCCATCCTCTGCTCGGATCCCCGCCGGGCGCTCGTTCTCGCCAAGCGGGTCCAGCCCGCCGCCATCACCCTCGACCTGCACATGCCCCACCGCGACGGCCACGCACTGCTCGCCGACCTCAAGGGCGACCCGATGCTTCGGGATATCCGCGTCGTCGTCGTGAGCGTCGACCGCCAGGCAGCCGCCACCGTGGCCGCTGGCGCCTCCGGATGGCTACCCAAGCCCGTCGACCGGGAGCGCCTCGTCCAGCTGGTCGAAGCGTTGGACGAGGGCGAGGGACCGATCCTGGTGGTCGACGATGATGAAGACACCCGCGACGTGCTCCGTCGCACCCTCGAGCACCGAGGCTTCGAGGTCGAAGAGGCGACCAATGGCCAGGAGGCGATGGACCTGCTGGGCTCCATCCGCCCTCGGCTGATGCTGCTCGATCTGATGATGCCCATCGTCGACGGCTTCGAGGTTGCCGAGTGGCTACGGAGCAGCCCAGATTGGGTCGATCTACCGGTCCTCGTCCTCACATCTGCCACCCTCGGAGATGCGGAAAGAGCTCGGCTGGCTGGATGCTCGAAGGTGCTGGAGAAGGGGCCTGCCACCCTCCGCAACCTGGTCCGCGAGATTCGAACGGCCGCAGCCTGAGGGCCGGTCAGCCCACGAGCTCGGCCAGCGCCGACGCCACCTGCAGCGGAGAGGTCGGCCGAACCACCCGGCATCGCTCGACCCCGTCCTGCAAGAAGATCAAGGTGGGCCACAGCTTCACGCGGAAGGACCGCCCCAGCTTGCGTCCCGGGCCATCCTCCACCTGGAGATGCTGCACTGAGGAGTCGCCCAGACCCTCGCGGATATCCGCCTGAGCGGCACGACAGATGCCGCACCAATCCGTCCCGAACTCCAGCACGACGGGGCCCGCCATCGCCCGGACTTCGTCGGGGCTCGGTTGCTCGGTAATGTAGGTCATGGGGAGACTCTCCTGAACCGGTATACCACCGTACCCGCTCCGGTCGAAGCTACAATAGATCGTCTCGATCAGCTTGAACCGATTCGATTCATGCTGAGCCACGCTACCCAAACAGCCCTGCCATCAGGGCTTTCACGTCTGGCACGGCTCTTGCTTCTGCAAAGACCAGGAGCTTCCCATGATCTTCCGCCAACTATTCGACCGCGAGAGCTGCACCTACACCTACCTGTTGGGCGACCCACAGTCCGGCCTGGCGCTGTTGATCGATCCCGTGGTCGAAAATGTAGACCGAGACCTCCAGATCCTCGACGAGCTCGGGCTGACCCTGCACTCCACCCTGGACACGCACGTCCATGCAGACCATGTCACCGGGGCTTGGGAACTCAAGCAGCGCACCGGAGCCCGAATCGCCTACCCCGCAGGCTCCGGTTCGACCGAGCCCGACTGCGAGCTCGAGCACGGAGACGTGCTCCAGGTCGGCTCCATTCGCCTCACAACCCGCCACACGCCCGGTCACACGGCCTGTTCAGCGACCTATGTGCTCGCCGACCACTCCATGGCCTTCACCGGCGACACCCTGCTCATCCGCGGCTGTGGGCGAACAGACTTCCAGGGCGGGAGCGCCGAGGAGCTGTACAGCTCTGTGCACGACCAGATCTTCAGCCTACCCGAGGACTGTCAGCTCTACCCCGGTCATGACTACCGGGGTCGAACCCTGACTACGGTCTCCGAAGAGAAAGCCTACAACACCCGCCTCGGGAATAACCGGGCGCTCCCCGACTTCGTCGCGATCATGGCGGATCTGGACCTGGCCTACCCCAAGAAGATCGACGTGGCGGTCCCTGCCAACCGCCAGCTCGGCCGCCCCACAGACCCCTGGTCCGCGCTGATGCGAGACTCCGCTGGAGTGCTCCAGGCCCCTGCGGAGTGGATCGGGGAGCACTTCGAGCTCCTCCGCTTGGTCGATGTGCGCTCAGAAGACGAGTACAACGGGCCCCTCGGGCACCTGCCCGGCTCCGAGCTGGTCCCTTTCCCCACCCTCGGCTTCGTCACCCGGAGCTGGGACCACGACACCCCGATCGTGGTGATCAGCCGATCCGGCAAGCGCTCCAATCAGGCCGCCCAGGCCCTCGAGAACGCCGGCTTCGGCCGCGTCGCCAGCCTGGAGGGCGGCATGCTCGCCTACGCGCTCAGACCAGACGCTCCAGCTCACGCTCAGCCATGTGCTCCCGTGGCGGAGGCAGGGCGCTAGTCCGGCCCGTCGGCAGAAAGCCCTGTCGGATGTACAGCCGTAGGGCCGCCGCGTTCTGATCGCTCACCTCGAGCAGCAATCGACGATGAGCCCGACGTCGAGCGCACTCCACTGCCCGGGTGATCAGCGCATCCCCCACTCCATGGCCTCGGGCATCCTCGGCCACCCACACCCCCTCCAGGCCGCCACAGTCAGCCCGGTCCCACACCGCGGTGACCACGGCCACACCGACGTCGCGCCCTCCGCGGGTCGCGACCAGGGTGTCCACCGAGGGGTCCTCCACCCTCTGGATCCAGAAGGAATCCGGCTGAGCGCGTTCTTCGGCGAGAACCATCGAAAGCGCACCCGAAGCCCCGCCCAGAGAGCTCAACCGCAGAGAGCGAAATCGGTTCCAGTCCGCCCCTCCGATGCGCTCGACCTCGACGAACTGAGCCGTGGTCCGCCGTGCGAGGTTGCGCGCCGCCGCCGACCCTGATGTCCCCGGACGAATCCAGGCGATATCTACCTGAGAGGCCGCCGTCATCGCCGCATCTCGCTCCTCGAGAGTCCGAAACCCCCCACAGCGCTCTCCGGCGGTTGGCCTACGCGGCACAGCGGAGGTGTGAAATACGGTGGTCGAGGCGTTCCGATCGTCGAGCCAGGCCTGTGAGAGCGCATCAGCTCCGGGGCCGTCCCCCAGCACAAACCCCACTCCACGCCCGAAAGCACGCTCCAGCGCGGGCACGTAGTGCAGATCGAACTCGGTTCCAGTCAAGTCCAGATGTCCACTCACAAAGAACGTCTTCACCCCGATCTCCACAGGAATCCTATCGGTCCATTCGGCACCCATAGCGACGTCGATTTTCCTCCCCCATACAGAGGCAGCCACTTCCCGTTACAGCGCCCCCATGCTCACTCTACTCAGCACACTCGCCCTCGCCGGACCGGTCGATGGCCGCCTCACCGATCCCCTCCGCCCCACAGCCGAGACCGTCGAGCTCGACCTCGACCCGTCCCGGGATCGCTACACGGGCAAGGTCTCCATCGCGCTCCAGATCGACAGCAGGGTGGAGGCCTTCACCCTCCACGCCGAGGGGCTCACCATCGAGTCCGCCTCCATCACCCAGAAGAAGACACGCCCCGCGCGCTTCGAGCTCGACGGGCCCTTCCTCACCATCCACCCCGCCAAGCCCCTCAAGCCCGGCGAGGCCACCCTCGAGATCGTGTTCTCGAACGACCTCGGAACCGACATCGCGGGGCTGTACAAGACCACCCAGAAGGGGCACACCTATATCGTCACCCAGTTCGAAGCCGATGACGCCCGCACCGCCTTCCCCTGCTTCGACGAGCCCGCGTTCAAGATCCCGTGGACCGTGAAGCTCTCCGTGCCCGACGACCTCGTTGCGGTCTCCAATATGCCCGTGGACACGGTGACCAAGGGCGCTCGCTACTTCCAGACCAGCCCGCCGCTGTCGAGCTACCTCGTCGCCATGGCCGTCGGGCCCTACGAGGTGACAGAGGTCGCCGACGCCCCTGTCCCCGTCACCCTCTACACCCCCGTGGGGACCGCTCCCCAGACCGCGGAGATGGCCAAGCAGATCCCCCAGCACCTGGTCTTCCTCGAGGACTGGTTCGGCCAAGCCCTGCCCTACCCCAAGCTCGACTTCGTAGTGGTCCCCGAGTTCTCCTATGGAGGCATGGAGAACCCCGGACTGGTCGTGCTCAACAACGTCGCCCTCCTCGATCCGGACACCGCCACGACCGCCGAGGTCGCCAATATCGCCGAGGTCCTCAGCCACGAGATCGCCCATATGTGGTTCGGTGACTACGTGACCATGCAGTGGTGGGACGACCTGTGGCTCAACGAGTCCTTCGCGAGCTGGATGGGGCTGAAGGCCCGGGCCGATCTGCTCCCGGACGACCCCAGCACGATGGCCAGAGTGACCCGCGCCTACCGCGCGATGCGCGCCGATGGACGTGCGACGATGCGCCCGGTCCGCACAGAGGTCGACCCCGCCAATGTGTTCGAGACCACCAACTTCATCGCCTATCCCAAGGGCCAGGCGCTGCTCTCGGTGATCGAGCGCTGGCTGGGCGAAGACGCGTTCCGTGCCGGCCTGCACCGCTACCTCGAACGCCATGGCCTGAAGAACGCCACCGCAGCTGATCTGTTCGCCGCCCTCTCCGAGGGCCAGGAGATCGACGTAGGTGCCGTGCTCGGGCCCTACCTGGATGAGCCCGGCGCTCCGGAGCTGCTATTCACGCGGGTCGAGAGTGGCTTTCAGATCACACAGTCCCGCTACCAGCTCATCGGAAGTGAGGTCGACAGCTCCACCACCTGGACCGTCCCGCTGATCTACAAGACTGCAGCGGGGGAGCACCGACTCCTGGTCGACTCGTCCGACAAGACCTTGCAGACCGAGGCCGAGTGGCTGCTCCCCACCTCGGACGGGGTCGGGTATTTTGTGTGGAGCTTCGCCGATCCGGCCGACCTGGACGCGCTGCTCGCCCAGGCCGACGCACTCACGCCGGCGGAGCAGGTCGCCCTGGTCGCGAACCTACAGAACCTGACCGCAGCAGGAGAGCTGGAGCTCGGCGCCCTGCTCGAGGCCTTTGCGCGGATGCCCGAGGTGTCACTGGCCGCACAGCGGCGCATGCTCTCGACCCTGGCCACAGTCGAGGATGTGGTCCAACCCGATCAAGAAGAGGCCTTCGCCCGCTACCTGCGCGACAGCTTCGGGCCCCGACTCCGCGCCATCGGCCTGGAGCCAGACCCGTCCGACTCTCCCGAAGTCCGCAAACTCCGCTCTTCCCTGCTCTCCTGGCTGGGCGAGCATGGCAAGGACCCCGAGGTCCTCGCGCTCTGGTCGCGCACCGCCGTGAGCTTCCTGGATTCCCCGGCCGACGCCGACCTCGACATCGCCGCCCGAGCCCTGCTCTCCTACGCCGAAACACAGGACACCGCGTTCCAGGACCGCATGCTCGGGCTCGCCAACAGCACCGACAACCCCGCGCTGCACAACCTCTACCTCCGGGCTTTCGGCTCGGTAGACTCGGATGAAGCGCGCGCACGAGCCGTGGCTTGGGCCACCCACGAGGACCGCGTGCTCGACGATATCTTCGTGGTCGTCAGCGCCGCCTACAGCGATCCGGATCGATACGGCGACGCCCAGCTCGACTGGGCCATCGAGAACTACGATCTGCTGGTCGCCAAGATGCCCCCGCAGTACCAGGCCTATATGGTCAGCTGGGGTGGCGGATGCGACCTCGAGCGCCTCGAGCGTGCCCAGAACTACTTCCTGGCCCCAGAGCGCATCGCCCCCGGGGCCGAGCGCGTCTCCAGCGAGGCCGAGGAGCGAACCCGGGCATGCGTCGAGCGCCGCAAGCTCCACGGGCCTAGTCTGGAGACTCTGCTCGCCGGATACCGCTGAATCGACGCGGCGCGCACACCCTGCTCACGTCGCGATTGCAGCGGTGGCGCGGATCCACAGCGGAACCCGCTACCAAGCCTCGGTTCCCAGCGGATCCATCATGCCATTGTCCTTAGCAGTGAAACAGACTGTTCATTGGAACTGAAAAAGGCCTCGGCCAAAACCCAAATACTACCGAAGACCTCGGTCTTGGACCCCGCGCCCCTCGATCAGGCGTCGATAGTAGCAAATGTAACAGACAGCTTTGGAACATAGCACTTCGCCCGTACAGGTCAAGTCCCGTACAATCGGGAATGCGCTGCTCGTGCCCACACTGCCACTCACGGTTCGCCCGAGACCCCCTTCCGGCGCGGGTTCAGGCCGAGGTAGCGTGTCCGATCTGCGCTCGAATATTCCGCTTCGTTGACGATGACGGTCACCCCGAGCAATCCCTCACCACGGTGCAGATGAGCCCCGACTCCCTCGAGCTGATCTCCACCGGAGTCCCGCTATCCGAGAGGCTGCCGGGGCTCCGCCCGGAGCGCATGGGCGACGATCTGATCGGCCCGCTCTCGATGCTCTTCGACGCCAGCGTGCTCGAGAATGACCCCACCCCGGCCGCCGCAGAGACCGTGCCCCCCGCAGGCCGACTCCCCGACTTCCAGACCGTGATCCGCCGCCCACTACTAGACCCGCCGGCCCCGCTACCCCCGGTCTACTCAGCCCCTGAAGTCCTCGTCGAGCCCGTCCCGCCCCCGCCCACAAGCTCCAACGCCACCCGTCTGCTGGTCGGGTTCCTGCTCCTGGTCATCATGGGGCTGTCCGGGGTCACCGGGCGCTTGCTCTGGATTCAGGAAGACGCATCTACAGGACTCATCGCCACCAACCGAATCACCGTCGAGAGCTCGGGGTCCAGCTCGAGGCTCGGCGATGTGGTCGGCAATATGATCGCCGCGACCACCACGCCCGAACCGCGCCCTGCACCGTCCACGCCCACTGTCGAGCCCCGCCCCGAGCCCGTCACCCAGGAAGAACCCAAGACTCGCTACCCCACCGTCATCACCTCCGTGCCCCTCGGGTTGCGCTACTCCGTCGCGGGTCACACGGGCACCACCCCCGCGATCGAGCACATCGAGGCCGGCGTGTACCCCCTGTCCCTGCTCACCATCGATGGAGAGAAGGTCTACTCCGAGATGTTCCAGGTCACTCCGGGCGACCGATCGGTGTTCTTCCGGGATGTGACCGAGTCCGTCACCCGATAGCCTCTACGGCACTGCCTCCCACCCCACCTCGGCGGCCGGCCAGGCCCCCGCCGAGAGCCACCGCTCGTAGCGCGCGTCCCCCAGGAGCTTCACCCCCGCGAAGGCCGTGACCGCCGCGCTCGACAGCTCTTGCATACGGATCGGCTCCATATAGCCATCCGCTTCCCCGGCACAGTCCGCGAGCGGTACCAGGGCACAGCCATCCGTGAACCCAAAATGCCCGCCGCGGTCGAGGATCATCAGCGTCCGCGGCGTGCCGAGGCGCTCGAAGCTGGGTCGCTGCTCCTCCTCGAATGGAAGATCGCCATCCGAGCTACCCGAGACCACCAGCACCGGTGCCACGGCCGTGAGATCCGAGAAGCTGTACCAGCCCCCGGGAGAGAGCAGCATCGTCACCTCGATCCGAGGGTCGGGAGCTGGAGCTGGCCCGTCCAGCTCGATGGCTCCGACGATCCCGCATCCCGCCGGGTCCTCGACTTCGCAGTACGCCAGCCCCGCGTCGATATCGAGGAGCCCGCCCCCCAATACCATCGAGGTCCAGGCGCCAAAGGAGTGCCCAAGCATCCCCACACCCTCGAGCCGCACGCGCCCCTCGAGCCAGTGTCCAGGCTGCTCCGACCGGTCCAAGACCCAATCCAGGGCGAATCGGATGTCGTCTGGGCGACGCGCTGCGACGACCGGGGTCAGCGAGTCGTCGAAGTCGAAGCTGCTCCGTGCGCACCCCAACCGGCCAAGCGCCGGGCTCATCCGCTGCCCGCCACTCCACCGGCATATCCGTGTCTTGGGGCAGGGCGCCCGAGCAAGCCAGCAGCCCGATCAGGACCATAGCGCCCGCAGCTCCGAGAGAAAGGCGACCTCCTCGTGGTGAACCCCATCCCCATCGGCCATGCGCTCGAGCACCGAGAGCAGCCGACGCTGCACACCGCTACGCTGGACACGGGCTGCCAGCCGCAGCACCTGCTTCCGGTCGGTGTGGATGGAGTGGGTCGCTTGAAGCGCCGCCTCCCAGGCGTCCGGTCCGAGCTGGCCCTCGATGAGGATCATGTCGAAGAGCTCGCTATTCGATACCTGACCATCGGCCATCACCAGGTGCCGAGCGCAGGCCACCAGCGCCTCGCGCTCATCCTGGGTGAGATCGTCTTCCATGCCGGCCCCCTTTCGCCCCCTACAGTACCCCCTGGGCCCCAAGCTCCGCAGACAGTCCGTGACACCCATGTCCCGATCCGAACACCGTCCTCTACACATAGGCTGAGGATCTTCCCGCCCTGACGGCCCCATCTGAGCTTGGCACAGACCGTGCAAGCCTCAAGCTCAGGAGGCCCCATGGTCCGACTTCTGCTCCCTACTCTCGCGCTCACCCTGGTCTGGGGCTGTGCGGAATACTCCATCGCTGGCAAGGCGCCGGGAGATGCCGATACCGGCTTCGGTCAGGCCGACACCGACGGCGAGCCCTTGCCTCCGCCCGGCCCGGAGATCGAGGACGACTTCCTCGCCATGCCTCCCGCCTCCACCCAGCGCTATGTGTTCATCGCCAACGCCGCTCGGGACACCATCACCCGGGTCCAGGCATCCGATCAGGCCGTGATCACCGTCGGGGTGGGCCGCGACCCCGCCATCGTCCAGACCACGCCGGATGGTTCCAAGGCCGTGTCCTTCAACCGGGGCGACGACACGGTCACCCTCATCGACGCCGAGTCCATGGAGGCCATCAGCCTCGAGGTCCGCGACAACTTCAACATCATGGAGATGAGCCCCGATGGCCACTTCGTGCTGCTCTGGCACGATGTCAACGCCGAACGGGAGGACGACCCGCCCTCAGACGGCCTCCAGTCCTACAACGAGATCTCTGTCGTCGACCTCATCGAGGCGATCCACACGCCCATGGCGGTCGGATTCAACCCGCGCGATGTGGCCTTCACCCCGGACGGGCTCACCGCGGTCGTGGTCAGCGACGACGCCCTGGCCATGGTGGACTTCAGTCAAAGCCCCCTCGAGCCACCGGTGATCGTGCCGCTCTCACCCGATGTCGTGGACCCTCCCCCCGCCGAGGAGGTCGTCATCGAGCCCACCGGGACCACCGCCTTCGTTCGACGATTTGGCGCCGATGCCATCCAGGCGGTCGATCTGGTCTCCAGGCTGGTGACCGAGATCCCGGTCGGAGCCGGCCTCACCGATATGGACCTCAGCCCCGACGGGCGCTCCCTGGCGCTGGTGTGCAGGACCGCCCAGGAGATCTGGGTGATCCGACCCGCCGATCTCTTGCTTCCTCCCACCATTCTTCCCTACCCCGACGACCTACCGCTCGGGGCCTTGACCTACTCCCCCACCGGGGCACTCGCCATCCTCTACACCTCCGCCTCGCCCACCGACCGCTACGTCCGCTGGAACACCGGCGACAACACCCTCACCGTGCATGCCCTGGTCAAGCCCGTGCGGTCGCTCTCCATCTCCCCCACTGGAGAGGATATGCTCGTGGTCCACACCCGAGAGGACGCTCCCGACGCCGAGCTCGGCCCCTTCTTCGGAGAGTGGGCGCTCACCATGGTCGACCTGGAGCTCCAGCTCCCCACGCCCATGCGCCTCCCCGCCGAGCCCATCGGCTTCGCCAACGCCTCGGGCGGGCGGTACGCCTACTTCATCATGGATGATGAGCCCTTCCTCGAGGTCCTCGACTACCGAACGCGCCTGTATCAGGAGGTGCCGCTGCGCAGTGCGCCCGTGTGGGTGGGATCCCTTCCCGACCCCGACCCCGCCGACGCCGACCTCCCCTTCGGGTGGGTCAGCCAGGTCCACGACCTGGGACGGATCTCGTTCTACGACCCCGATGATGGCGCCTTCGAGACGCTCACCGGCTTCGAACTCAACGCCGCGATCGAGGACTGAATCATGCTCTTGCTCACCCTGCTGGCCTGTGGCTGGAATCAGATCCCCAACCGCGATGAAGCCGGCCTCGACTTCCCGCTCTGGGACGCGACCAGCGCGCTCCCCACCATCAACGGGATCTACGTCTCCCTGCCCTACTCCGGGGGCCTCGCCCTCGTCCCCGCCCAAGGCGAAGCCCGGTTGGTCGATATCGGCGAGGGACGGGTCTCCCTCCTCGACGGCATCGAGGGCTCCGACGTGGTCATCGCCTTGGTCGAGCGCACCTGGTGCGATGTGGAGGACCCCAAAGACCTCCGGAAGATGGACACCGTCGCGGACTGTCCCTACCCCGATCGGGTCATCAACACCGATGTAATGGCCATCTCGACCGGCGATGTGCTCTCGACGGTCTCCATCGGTGGGCGCTACAACCGCGTCGCCTTCTCCGACGACGCCCGCTTCGCCGTCGCCTACCTCGACCTCTCCGACCCCAACCTCGTGCTCCAGGGGGTCATCGACCTCACCAGCGTCGTGGTCATCGATCTTGCAAATGGGAACTCCCAGCTCGTCAACGTCGGCTTCGCCACCGACCAGATCCGCTTCCAGACCGACGGGACCGGACAGACCACCGGCGCGGTCATCCTCTCCCGCAGCGAGGTCGCCCAGGTCGACCTGAGCGTCGACACCTGGGAAGTCCAGACCACCTACAACCTCACCCTCGACCCCGACTCCGTCGTCCTTCCCTCGGATGTGGAGCTCACCCCCAGCGGGCAGTACGCGCTGATCACCGTCGAAGGCCAGGCGGATCTCTACGCCCTGGACCTGTTCGAGAGCTCCATCAACCTCATCGAGCTCGCCGGGCTTCCCGCAGACCTCGAGGTGTGCGAATCGGTCGACCTCACCGTGGTGATCTACACCAACACCCCGACCGTCGAGGTCTTCGACCACGAGCGCTTCGATGTGGAGAGCTACACCCTCGACGAGCCCGTGAACCAGATCCTCGAGGGGGACGGCTTCGTCGTGCTCTACTCGGACAACGGGCGCAAAGATGCCTACCGGCTGGACCTGATCACCGGCGACCTCGTGGAGTACCGCCTCGAGAACCCCCCGATCCGCATGGACCTCGCCCCCACCGGCGAGTTCGCGGTCGCGTTCACCCGAGCGGAGTCCGGGGGCGATGGCCTCTACGACAACCGGCCCGGGATGGAGATCCTCGACCTGTCCGGGAACGAGACCCAGCCCTACCTCCTCGAAGGAGTCGGCGTGGGGTTGGCTTTCGCCGAAGGGGATGGGCGCCTGGACGCGCTCATTCTCCAGGAGGGCATCAACTACCTGTACCAGCTCGACCTGTACACCGGCGATGCCCAGACCCTCGACCTCGAGGTCGATCCCGTCAGCATCGGCAGTATGCCCGGGGGTCGCTTCTATATCACCCACACCTCCCCGACCGGGGCGATGTCCTTCCTCGACCCTTCGACCGGTGACATCTCCGGCCAGTACGGGTTCGCAACCCTTGGAGTGCTCGACCCGATCGAGCTGGTGGAGGCCCCATGATCCTGCTCTCCCTGTTGACCGCCTCGGCCACCGAGGTCGAGCTCCTCGCCGAAGCCGGCATGCTCGCCAACCGCGATCCCGCCTACGAGATCTTCGGCTACAACCGCTCCATGCCCAGCGTGGGCCTCGCCACCGCCATCCGCCCGAGCGCCGATCGACACGTCCCCGTCGCACTGGTCGCCTCCTGGCACCACAGCACCCAGGGCGCTCAAGTCTACGCCCCCACGGCCAGGGGCTTTGCAGCCGGCTTCTCCACCGATAGCTTCGCCCTCGGTCCCCGCCTCGATGTCGACATCGGAGAGGTCTTCTCCCCGTACATCACCGCCCAGGGCATGGTGGTGCGCGGCCTGGCGCGCTTCGATGACGAGCCCAACCGCAACGACAATCCCGGCCAGACCCGCTACGGCGGCGTCGCACCCGGGCTGCTCAGCCTGGGAGGCGTGGAGTTCTCCACTCCCGATATCCCTGGGTTCTCGGCGGAGTTCGTGTGGCGGATCGAGCTCGGCTACGGGCTGGTGGGCCGCATCGACCTCGGAGATGCCGGGTCGATGAAGCCGGGCGGCTTCGTCGCTCGCACGGGAATGGGGGTTCGGTTCGGACGATCCGGGCGCTGAGGAGTACAATCGCGCTCCTCACCCGGTGTGTCCGTGCTGATCTCCGCCCTCATCGCCGCAGCCGCCCCGCCCACCGATCTCGTGATCCGCGGGATCTGCGACGGCTCCACCGCCATCAACACCCCAACAAGTAGGGTGCTGGTGGCCTATGACGAAGACCGGTCTCTCTACTTGTATGGGAGCGCTGGGGGCGGCCCTCTCGCTCAGCATGATCTCAGCACAGAGCTCGGCCTTCCAGGGGAGCGCGAGCTCGACCTCGAGGGGTCGGTCGCCATCGGCTCCACAGCGTGGTGGGTGGGCTCCCATGGCAACAACCGCGACGGCGAGGCCCGCCCTGCTCGGCATGTGCTGTTCAGCACCACCCTGCCGAGCCAGGACGATCTGTCCGATCTAAGTCTCACGCGGGCCCCCGTCGATCTCAGCCGGGCCCTACAAAAGGCCGATGAACTCGGGCTCGACGCCGAGGTCCTCGCCCGCGCACCCAAGCGCGGCGGGCTGAATATCGAGGCCCTCGACGCCCATCCCGACGGGGGCTTGCTGATCGGGCTGCGCTCGCCGCTCTCCAGCGACGACGGCCTGAGCGGAGAGGCTGCCATCGTGCGCGTGGTAGCCAAGACCAAGAAGTCGGGTGTGGTGTACAAGGCCAAGCAAGTCTATCGGCTCGACCTGGAGGATCGGGGGGTTCGCAGCCTGGCTCGGGACGGGGACCGCTGGCTATTGATCGCCGGTCCGGTCCCCAAGGGCGGCCCCTTCGCGATCTACAGCTGGGACGGCGAGTCCGCACCGACCGACCTCGGCATCTCCCTGGCCGGGCTCAACCCCGAGGCCCTGGTCCCTCTCGGAGGGCATCGCTGGCTGGTGATCTCCGACGATGGGGCCATGCGCCGAATCGACGCCGAGTCCGCCGAGGACGACGGGATGTCTGCATGCAAGGATATCCGCCGCCACAATCCTCAGGGTGCGGGGCATCCCAGTGTGTATGCCCGGGCTCGGGTGATCGACATCCAATAGCTATTCCGGCGGCTTGGATGGGGGTTCATCATTCTCGAGCCATTCCTCCCGAAACGCCGCTGGCCACAGGCTCCCCGGGAGGATCATCAGGTAGCCTTCCTCGTCCACCCAGGTCGGAACCACGGTCCCGCGCAGCTGCTTGCCCGGCAGATCCCGCAATCGGATCCAGGTCGTGGACTGGTACACCACCCGGCCTCCGGTGATCTCGGCGGGGAGTCGCATCCCGAAGTTCCGCAACGCGCCCGACTCGACCCGGTCGTAGAGGTACCGCAGGGCTGGCGGATCGGGCACGAGCTCGCTTCCGTACATCTCGAACACCCGCCCGCCAATAGACCCGAGGGCATGGGGGTAGCGTTCGAACCATGGGTCGGGGCTGTAGAGCACGCTCCCTGGCGCACTCGCACGGCCCTCCCAGGCCCGCATATTCGCCATGAGGATATAGCCCCACCGCAGCCTTCCGGAACGGGCCAGTGCCCGCCGTCGTCGCAGCTGCTCCGCGAGCAGGTCATCCTCCACACCTCTCAGCTTCTTCAAGCGGGGGCGTGCCATGGCACGCAGCTCGCGGAGGTACTCGAGATGGGTCATCCCTCGCTCCACCGCGCCCGGAGCGCTGGGGAGATGCAGCGCGCCAGCGCACCCGGGTCGAGACCGATCAAGATCAGTCCGTGGTTGGTAGGAAAACCAGGGTCCTCACCGCGGGGCTTGGCTGGGAACACCTGGCCCAGTTCATCTGGAAACAGGCCGTGCTCCCGGCATAGCGCCTCCAGCTTCTTCCTGGCTCCGAGTCCCCGCCTTCGAGGATCGGGCCACCACCTGAACCTCGAGAGGATCGACAGCACCCCTGCACCGAGAATGACCGATACGATCCAGCCCGCCTCGGCCTCCCAATTCAGCCCGAAGAGCGTCGCCGCAATGAGCAGCAGAAAGACCCCGATCGCCAGCCCGTAGAAGGAGGAGACGCCATCCCGCAGCGCCCGCCGAGTCCGATCGATGTCCAGCTCCCAGGCCAGACCAGCAGGCGCCTCCACCACCGGGCATCGGTTGCGGTGCCGCACCAGCACCCGACCGAGCTGTTCGAGCGGAACCAGGGCAGCTGGGTGGTGGTGTTGGATATGATCCCAGAGCCGTTCCGCTTCACCGACATCGGTCGTGTGCTCACCGATCTCCATCAGGGCGTCCGCCGCGACCTCGGGGTCGTCGAGCAGCGGGTACCAGCGTGCGAGCCCGCTGGTAACGGGGTCGGGCACCTTCGGATCCTCGCGGAGCGCGACCAGGGTCAGCGCGAGCTGAATCCACCGCTCTACAGCCCACTCGACCTCGGTGGTCGCTCGCCCCTCCAGCCTCGAGTCGATCGAGGCCAGCATAGAGGGCGGCAAGACAGCGAGGTCCTGACGAAGCAGGGTGAGCAGCGCCGCCTCCCACACGCCGGGCTGTTCGGCATATAGCCCCGCTTCGTCGGCCAGGAATAGCTCGACCATCGCCGGGATATCCTCGCGCTGCAGGGCCTCGAAGAGCCGCTCTGCCGGGCTGATCTGCTGTGGGTTGCGCTGGAGAAGCACCGGCCGAACCGGGAGCTTCTGTTCGTAGAGTGCCCGGAGGTGCGCGAAGGCCTCCGGCTCGACCTCGGGCCGGAACCTCCGTACCAACTTGGCATATTTCCTCTTGCGAACCTTGGGGTCGGGATCGGGGAAGAGCACCGCCGGGTCCGTGATCTCCAGGAGCTCCACCAAACTGAGTCCCGCTGTCTCCTGACCGTCTGTGTTCACACAGCCTCCACCGGCAAGCGTAGCAGAATCGGTGTCCTCGCTCTTCTGCCTAAACCCCGCTCCTCCCCGACCGACCAGGGGGCATGCACACCGCCATCGCCACTCCGCCGCCCTCCGCCCATCAACAGGCGCTCTCCCAGTACCTTCAGCGTCTCCAGGACGACCCCACCGATGGGAAGGCGTGGATCCACGCGGCCCGGGTGATGATCCAGATGGGCGCGAAGAAGGATGCCATCGAGGCGCTCCGTCAGGGCATCACCCTGCTCCCCACCGATCCCGATCTGCTCTGCGAGCTGGCCGTGACCCTCGACCAGGCCAGCGTGCGCAAAGAACCCGAGGCGCTGTATCGCCGGGCTCTCCAGGCTGCGCCCGGCCATATCGGCGCCCGGGTCCGCCTGGGAATGTTGCGACTCTCCGCCGCAGACCTCGACGAAGCCGGCCAGTGCTTCATCGAGGTGCTCCGCCGCGATCCCACCCACAGCGCAGCCACCGCAGGGGCCGCCCAGGTCCTGAACCGACGCGGCCATATCGAGGATGCCTGGAGCTTGCTCACTCAGAGCCCCGCTCGGCCCTCCATTCCCCTGGCCATGGCCTTCGCGACCGTCGCCCGACACGGCGGCGACCCCAGCCAGGCGCTGAAGATCGTCAAGCGCCAGCAGCGCCGCGCCAAGGGCCACGATCGGGCGATGCTGCTATTCGCCGAGGGGGATCTGTACGACCGCATGGGAGACCCCCGGCGGGCGTGGCTCGCATGGACCGCCGCGAACCAAAGCCAGGGCCTCAGCTTCAATCGCGACGGGCATCGCCGCTCCATCGACACGCTCATCCGCGTCGTCCGCGATCTACCCGCCTCTACCGGACCCACCGACGACCGGCCCGTGTTCGTGGTGGGCATGCCCCGCTCCGGCACCACCCTCACCGAGACCCTGCTGGACGCGCACCCTCGGGCCACCGGGGTTGGCGAGCTCGAGAATATCCGCGATCTCGCGGTCTCCGTGCCCCGCCGCTGCGGGTCTGCCAAGCCCACCTATCTGCACCACCTCGCCGAGCTCCCCCAGCTCGCCCCAGCCCTGGGCGCCGACTACCTCGCCGCCCTCGACACGCTGGCGCCGGGCGCGAAGCGGGTCATCGACAAGATGCCCAACAACGCCCTGCACCTCGGCTTCATCGGCGCCATCTTGCCCGGGGCGCGGGTGATCTGGTGCGAGCGAAACCCCGACGATATCGCGCTCTCCTGCTTCCAGAAGCCGATGAGCGCCGGGCTCCCATGGACCACCTCGGTCGGCGCCATCCGGTGCTGGCAGCAGGGCCTGGAGCGCTTGCTCGAGCACTACGAAACCACCCTGGCCATCCCGATCCTCCGCTCACGCTACGAGGATCTGGTGACCGAGCCCGAGGCCGCCACCCGCCGACTCGCGGACTTCGTCGGCCTGGACTTCGACCCCGCCATGCTGCGCTTCCACGAGAAGCGCCGCCAGGTCGCGACCCACTCCTGGGACCAGGTGAACCAGGCCGTTCACACGGGTCGAATCAACCGATCCGCGAAGTATGCGGAGTATATGAACGCAGCGCCCTGAGCCGCGAGGAGCGGACCGATATGTAGGTGCGCGCGTGTGCGCAGGCCGACGATGTTGGGCCGACCGGGTTGGTGGTGCCCAACTACCGCGTCGCCTTCGACGGGAGTAGGCCCATCATCGCCTATCTCGACCCCGAGTCCTGCCGCAGCTTCGCGGTAGAGCAACGCTGGGGGGTGAACATCGTTCGCACGACCCGTCAGCTCTCCGCCGAGGGCGTCTGTGTCGAAGTCCCTTCGCGCTTCGACCTGGCGGTGGTGATGCCCGACGAAGGGCGCGCCCGGGAGCGAGCCAATGGCCAAGCCCATCCTCTGCGGGATCGACGGCAGCCTCACGGTGTACTCACCATTCACCAGACCCCCAGCGACGCCCGAAGAGCTCGAACAGATGCTGCAGATGGATCGGGCACGGGACGCGATCTTCGAGATCCACGCAACCGCTCTGCGCCAAGACGCCGAACAGCAGGCCACCGCGCCGGAGTAGCAACAAGCCCGCCGAATCAGGACCCAACACACAGGACCCATCAAGGGTGCCGAGTCGGCAGGCATATCGGTGCGAGGGCGCAGTTTCGAGCAACGAAGCGTACCTTTTGTACGCGAGGAGCGAAGCAGCAAGCCTTCCGTCCCAAAACCGCCGAATCGGTACCGAAGGCACGGGTGGAGCCATGAGGCTCATCGCGTCGTGGGCGAGGAGCAAGGAGGGAAGTGTACTTTTGTACACGACCGACGCAGCGACGAAGAGCCACGGCGGGATGAGTCCATGGATCCCGACCCGTGACCCAACGCGCGAGGGAGAGAGCCGGGGAACCCCAAAGCCCCGGGAGCACCGACTACCGTTGCTTCCTCTCGGACCTGGCGGAATTCACGGGTCCCGGTCTTCGGGCCCCGACTCTCACCCTCGCGGTGGCTTCCCAGCATGGGCTGGGAAAGTGGCGGAGAGAGAGGGATTCGAACCCTCGGTGGGTTGCCCCACACACGATTTCCAGTCGTGCACCTTCGGCCACTCGGTCACCTCTCCTAAAAAAAATACGACGGGATGGTGCGGAGGAAGAGGGATTCGAACCCTCGGTACGCTTGCACGCACACTGGATTTCGAATCCAGCGCCTTCAACCACTCGGCCATCCCTCCAATTCATCTTCCATGGGGCTCATCGGGCCCGAAGCGCGCGGAAGAAGCTCTTCAAGCGCGCGCTGCAGACATCGGCGAGCACACCGTCGACGACATCGAAGCGATGGTTGAGCCCGGGGTAGCTCGACAGATCCTCGAGGGTTCCCAGGAAGCCTCCCTTGGGGTCGGTGCATCCGTAGACACACCGCTCGATACGGGAGAGCACCATGAGCCCCGCGCACATCGGGCAGGGCTCGAGCGTGACATACACGGTACAGCCCTCGAGTCGCCAGTCTCCCAGCGCTGTTGCGGCGGCACGCATGGCGATCAGCTCTGCGTGGCCAGCCGGATCGGAATCGAGCTCCCGGCGGTTGTGGGCTGAAGCGACGATCCGTCCCTCCTTCACCACGACCGCACCTACGGGAACCTCACCCAACGCAGCACCGGCATCTGCCAGTACCAGCGCCGCTTCCATGAAGCGCGTGTGGTCCGCTCCGACGATCTCATTCATCGTTGCGTCGTCATTCATCGTTGCGTCAAAGATCAGCCCAGCACCCATGCGCCGGTTGCACCCCTGCAGGTACCCCCACCGCGTAGCCGCGTCAAGAGGAAGAGCGCCTGCTGCCCGCGGGTCTGAGGCATGGGTCACGGAGCACTTGAACCGGCGGCGTCTCACCCGTAGGCTCGTCATCACTGGGGGATCTCTCATGTCCATCGTTCGCGCGGCCGTCTTGGCCGCCTTCGCAGCTGTGCTCGCTACTCAGGCCCAAGCCCGCACCATCTCCCTCACAACCGCGGACTCCGTGTCACTATCCGCAGACCTCCTTGGGTCTGGCGATCAAGGCGTGGTCTTGGTCCACGGCAATAGCGGGGATCGCAGCGGCTGGTCTGTCCTCGCAGAGTCCCTCAGCCAGGCCGGCAGGCAGGTGGTGGCGGTCGATCTACGGGGTCACGGGGCCTCCAAGGGCGAATCCGATCCCCTCAAGATGGCAGAAGATGCCAAGGCGGCGGCAGCCTACCTCCGCAAGCATGGCGCCACCCGGGTCACGGTCGTGGGCGCCAAGCTCGGCGGCAATATAGCCCTCAGCGCCGCCGCATCCGATCCCGAGATCGACGCGGTGGTGATGATCTCCCCAGCGCTCAACGCCAACGGAGTCAAGGTCACCGCGGCGCTCAAGAGCTATGGCGATCGCCCGCTGTACCTCATCGCAGGAAGTGACGACAACCTCTCGCGCAAAGCGGTCGACCTGATCGACAACGCCGTGGACAACAGCACCGTTCAGATCCTCGAGTCGGGGGGCAGCGGCATGGCCCTGGTTCACCGGGCTTCCGATCTCGAGTCCCTACTCCTGGCCTGGTCCAGCAGCGATCCCAAGTCCTCCGCGGCCGATCTCAACGCTACGATCGAGACCAGCGACACGACCAATCTCCAGACCACGGGGACCAAGCTGGGTGAGAAGTAGAGCCGACCAGCTCGTCGTCCCCCAGCCCATCCGCACCCTCGCCGACCGCGTTCAGCACGCCGGCGGACGCGCATGGATCGTCGGCGGAGGGGTCCGCGACCACCTCATGGGGAGGCCGTTCAAGGACTGGGATGTCGAGGTCCACGGGCTACCCGCAGACCGGCTCGAGCCCCTCCTGCGGCGGCTCGGCATAGTCAATGCGGTGGGACGATCCTTCGGCGTGTTCAAGCTCCGGCCTCACGGAGTTGGGCCGAGCGAGCCCGAGATCGACGTGTCGATCCCGCGCAGAGACAGCAACTCCGGGCCGGGGCATCGCGGCATCGAAGTGGTCGGCGACCCCTATATGTCCATCGAGGAGGCCGTACAGCGCCGGGATCTCACGATCAACGCACTGATGGTGGACCTCCTCACCCTGGAGATCATCGACCCCTCGGGGGGCCTCGATGACCTCCGCGCCGGCAGGCTCCGCGCGGTCGACGCGCACAGCTTTCTCGACGACCCGCTGCGGGCCCTGCGAGTGGTCCAGTTCATCGCGCGGCTCGGGTTCACCCCCGACGCCGAGCTCCAACAGCTCTGCCTCCATGCTCCCCTCGAGGAGCTCCCTGCTGAGCGTGTCCAGGCCGAGTGGGAGAAGCTCCTGGTGCGCGGGACCCACATCGCGCCCGCATTCGCATTCGCCCGGGACACCACGGTCCTGACTCGAGTGTTCCCCGAAGCGCCCGATCTCCCCGAACGCGATCTGGCCATCGCCCGCTGCGCCCCGGCCCGAGATCGGCTCGATGGGCTGGGTCGACGCTGGGCGCTGCTGTTGACCGTCTGGCTCGCTGGCTCGCCCCCTGGCGCGGTAGAGCACACCCTCGATCGGCTCTGGCTGCACAAGCTCGCTGGGTTTCCGGTCCGCAAGACCGTGCTCGGCCTGGTCGCCCACCTCGAGGACCCAACAGAGTCGGATGCCGATCTCCGACACCTCTCAGTCCACGCCGAGCTCGAGCTCGCACTCCACGCACGCGCCGCTCTCCACCCCGACCGGGACTACAGCGACGCCCTCACCCGTGCGAGCGCCCTCGGCGTGCTCCACCGCAAGCCAAGGCCCCTGCTCCAGGGTCGCGACCTCAAGCGCCTGGGCATCCGGCCCGGCCCCCATATGGGCCCCCTGCTTGCCGAAGCCTATCGACTCCAGTTGGATGGAACCCTCCAGACGTCAGAAGCCGCCCAGGAATGGGCGGCTTCTCGAGAGAGCAGCTAGAGACCTGATCAAGAGTCTCGATCGACTCCCAGGCACCGATGTGATCTAACGGCGACCTGGAGGTCGCTGTGGCTGATGAATGGAACGCCCCTGTTGAGTTGTCACCGTCAGAAACTCGAGTGC
>Ga0316208_1000092_pt1 | contig 129287 bp, 121 predicted proteins | sample 3monopyrite_MG_FD_204944 | JGI IMG/M metagenome (GOLD analysis project Ga0316208, IMG submission 204944) | Microbial mat bacterial communities from mineral coupon in-situ incubated in ocean water Damariscotta River, Maine, United States -... | ecosystem: Environmental > Aquatic > Marine >... | reverse complement strand
CTGAAGCATCGGTTGTGGTCTTCTTCGATGTAATTGGGTTTGATGCTGAAGCATCGGTTGTGGTCTTCTTCGATGTAATTGGGTTTGATGCTGAAGCATCGGTTGTGGTCTTCTTCGATGTAATTGGGTTTGATGCTGAAGCATCGGTTGTGGTCTTCTTCGATGTAATTGGATTTGATACTGAAGCATCGGTTGTTGTCTTCTTCGATGTAATTGGATTTGATACTGAAGCATCGGTTATTGTCTTCTTCGATGTAATTGGATTTGATACTGAACGATCGGTTGTTGTCTTCTTCGATATAATTGAATTTGATGCTGAGCCATCGGTTGTGGTTTGTTTCGATGCGACTGGGTTTGATGCTGAGGCGTCAGTTGTTTTGTTCGATGCGACTGGGTTTGATGCTGAGGCATCGGTTGTGGTTTGTTTCGATGCGACTGTATTTGATGAGGAATCATTAGTTGTTTTGTGAGAAATATTTCTACTTACTGATGATGTAGATGAATGTTTATTTATTGTCGATGCCAATTCCTTTTTATCTTCTTCAGCCTTTTCTAACTTCGCGATATATTCAGCAAGGTAGCCACTACCTTGTAATGTCGATAATTTATCAAATTCGGCATACAAATAAATATTGTCATTAAGGAATAGGGTTCGACTAAAAACGCCTCGCGGTAAGTGTGAAGGCAGTGGCCGCCAACCTGACTCTGGCATACTGATAACATCTTTTATTTCGTCAACAAAGTAACCACGTGTTAGATCGTTATGCTGAGCGATAATAACCTGTCCGGGGTGCTTCCAATGTTCTTGCTTAACGCCGAAGCGATACCGAAGATCCGTAGCACTGACGATTAGCGAACCATGTTTAAAAATACCGGGTTCGGCAATACTGGTACCGGGTGGGTGTGTTAGTGGTGGTGGCGGCGTAATCGTAACAATGGGTAACGTAGGGCCACAACAGTATACTGGCCCAACACGATAGGTGAGTAAGGCATCATTATCTTCTATGCCGAGCATAGCTGAATTGGGTATAGACGTATTGGGCATTCGATTGGCTATCAATCCATTTTATATAATATATATAAGAGTAATATCGGACGAACAGCCTGAATATTTAAGTGATTAAGGATGAAAATGTGGACTATCGAGCTTTATTTAGAGGATTTCGGTGCTAATCGCGTTACTTAGTGCGGCGAATTCGAGCAAATTGAGTGTTTCCGGTCTTGCGGTAGGAGAGATTCCAAGTGATTTGATTTGGTCTTCTTTTAAATAATTTTTTAGGATATTACGTAATGTTTTCCGACGTTGTTGAAATGCTTTGTTTACTAGGCATGCAAACTGCTTCGAATCATTTAATACGGCTAATGGTTTTGTTTTAGGTATCAGCCGAACTAGGCTTGATGTTACTTTTGGCGGCGGATTGAAAGCACCGGGTGGTATATCAAATAAATATTCCACGTCACAATACCACTGAAGCATGATGCTTAGGCGGCCATAGGTTTTACTATTTGGTTCGGCTGCCATACGTTCTACCACTTCTTTTTGTAACATGAAGTGCATATCGTAAATATTATCGATAAATTCGAGCAGATGGAAAATAATTGGTGTGGAAATATTATAAGGAAGATTACCAACTAAACGCAATTTTTTATCTTTATTACTAGTATCTATGAGCTGAGAAAAATTAAATTTTAAAGCATCTCCCTCATGTATCGTTAATTCACCATATTGGGTACTTTGTTGGTTTAATATTTTAATGAGGTCACGATCGATCTCAACAGCATTAAGTTGACCTAACGTTTGCAGCAAGGGGTAAGTTAATGCTCCTTGGCCTGGACCTATTTCAATTACATTTTGTGATGACTTAGGATTTACTGCACGAATTATTTTGTCGATAATATTCTGATCATGTAAAAAATTTTGCCCAAAGCGTTTTCTAGCTTTGTGATCTGAATTTTTCTCAACGGAATGATTATTCGATGAAGACATCTTTAAGCTGTTACTAATTGAGTTTGTGTTGAATTTATTTGCTCACTCATCATATCGGCTAAGGTAATAGCATTAAACAAACTTGTCGCATTGGCTTTTCCTGTGCCAGCAAGTTCTAAAGCGGTACCATGGTCAACCGATGTTCGAATAAAAGGTAAGCCTAACGTTACATTAATGGCTTGTCCAAAGCCTAAATGTTTTAGCATGGGTAAGCCTTGGTCATGATACATAGCGACAACAGCATCAGCTTGTCGTAAATTATTTGGTACAAATAAGGTATCTGCCGGTAATGGGCCGATTAAGTTATAACCTTTGTTGCGTAATTTATTTAAGCAAGGTTCAATGATATTTATTTCTTCATCACCTAGATGGCCATCTTCGCCAGCATGAGGGTTTAAGCCACAAACATAAATAGTTGGTGATTCGATTTTAAAATAGTGTTGTAAATCATTTTGTAAAACCAAAAGTGTATTTTCTAATTCTTCTGAAGTGATGGCTTTACTGACTTTACTTAACGGTAAATGCGTTGTCACGAGGGCAACTCTAAGCTTAAATTCGGAGTTGTTTTCGCATAACATCATAACCACTTTTTTAATGTTACTTTTTTCAGCTAGGTATTCGGTGTGGCCAGAAAAGGCGATGCCGCTATCATTTATAATACCTTTATGGACTGGACAGGTAACAAGCGCAGCGAATTCTTTTTTTAAACAACCCTCTATCGCACCATCTAAACACGCTAATACATGGGCGCTGTTATTTTTATTTAGCTTGCCGGGAATTGTTTTTGAATGTGTTTCAACATGTAAAATCTGTATAGCTTGTGTTGATGGCGATTTTGCATTGTAGGTTCCCCAATTTGGTTTGATGCCCAGTTGCTCAGCACGATCGTTAAGTAGGTTTTTATCGCCAATAATAATAAATTGAAGGTGATCAAATTGTGGCTGCTTGGCTAATTGTAAAACAAGATCTGGCCCAATACCTGCTGGTTCTCCATAGGTAATAACAATCTTTTTCATTGTGGACACAACCTTGGAGGACATTGTGGATCTCCCCAACTTAAATGTTAGATAGATTATTTATTTATTCGATACTCAACATAGGCTTCGTTGCGTAAACGTCTTAACCAGTTACTTACAGCTTCTTCTGTTTTACGTTGGCCAATTTGTTTTCTAATTTTATCTCGAAGGTATGTATTGGTGTCATCGTGTTGGCGCCGTGCAATAACGTTAATAATATGCCAGCCATATCGGCTGCGAATCGGTTTACTAATCTCTCCCGGTGCAAGCTTAGCCATTTCCTCTTGAAATTCAGGAACAGTTACGCCAGGATTTACCCAACCAAGATCGCCACCTTTCGCTGCAGAGGCCTTATCTTCGGAGTTTGCTTTTGCTATAGGAGCAAAGTCTTCACCACTGATAATTCGTTCACGTAATCTTGATAATTTTTCTTTTACAACGGCACTGTTATTAATTTGGTTTGGAATAATCAAAATATGTTTTGCATGTGTTTGCTCGACAATACGGCGTTTGTCTTTGCTTCGTCGCTCGACAACCTTCACAATATGAAAACCGCTTGGGCTGCGAATTAAGCCGGTGATCTGATTGGCTTGTAGTTTAATAACTTGCTCGACAAAAACTGAGGGTAGTTGTGCGGCTTCTCTCCATCCAAGGTCGCCACCATTTAGTGCATTTTGACCATTCGAATTAGCGGCGGCTGTTTCAGCGAAATCTGCACCAATACTTAATTGCGCCAAGATTTGATTAGCTTTAACTTTTGCTTCCTGAATTTGAGCTGGACTGGCTGATTCAGGTGTGGCGATTAATATTTGACTAAGCCTAAATTCTTCAGATAAGGCTTTATTATTATTTTGGTTTTGTAATTCGATATCAACTTCTTGTTCAGTCACACTGATTTGATTAGAAATACGCCGTTTTTTTAATTGACTGATAGTCATTTCATTTTTTATATTGTCACGGAATTCATCATAACGTACGCCATCACGTTGCAATATTTCTTTAAACTGAGTTAGTGTAAGTTTATTTTCTTTTGCGATTTTCTGTATGACTTTATTGACGGACTCATCACTAGTAATAACACTGGCGCGTTTTGCCAATTGTAATTGAATTTTTTCCGTGATGAGTTGCTCGAGTATTTGACGGTATAAAATATTTTTTGCTGGTAGACGTTTTTTTTTGTTCTTTAACTGAGCTAAGATTTGCCTGATCCGTTTTTTCAATTCAGAAGCGGTTATGACATCGTCATTAACAACTGCAATAACAGAGTCGAGTTCTTTGACTTGTTGACTTGCTGCTAAAGCTAATGGACTGAGTAGAACTAAGAAAAACAAACTTGAAGCAATAATGGTGGTGCGAACAACTGAAGACATAGGGAACTCGTGAAATATATTGTATATTGTAAATATGCTTTATTTAACCTTAAATAAAGCGTTAATTTGAATAGCCTAGGATACCACGATTAAGCAGTGAATCGATGTCCTTTTTCCTGCCAAAACTAGACAGGCCTCTAAGTTCAAATTCAATAAAGAATATTCTCTGGTAGGGGTCTGACGGGGTGCTCTCTGTGTAGTAACGGCGGTTTACGAAGCGTAGACTCCAGCAGCAACTGTTATATTGAAAACCATAAACAGATTCAAGTTCTCTATTTAGGCGTAAATCATTATGTTTCCGTGCGATAAACATCCATTGAGGCGTGATCCTCCAAATACCTGATAATTCTCTTGTTTTTGACGAGTCCCGCAGAAAACGATAATCAACATTGATGATTCGGTCTTTATCCAGTTTGTATTGTAAGCGAAGATCACGTTTATCAATCTTTCTAGTTTGCTGATTTCGAGTCATGGTACCGTTAATTCTTAGCCCTTCAAGTGGCTCCATGCTTAGGTCAAACTGTAGGTCACTCCATGACTCTTTGCGTACCGGTTCACCACTTAAGGTCACCCTGCTATCGGCAAAGTGAAAAGTCTGTCCAAGGCTAGCGGTAAGCACTTCAGCACCGGAATCAAGGTTGATATAACGACTGGTCAGTCCGTAAGTTATTTGATTAGCATCATTAATTCGGTCGGCTCCAGAGTAACGATTGTCACTAAAAAGCTGGCTGAAATCATTGCTTATAGACGCGGTATCGAAGATGGGTAGATTGCTCTGTTCACGATATGGGATATATAAGTATTGCAACCGAGGTTCTAAAGTATGTAGATACTTTTTGCCTAAAAAGTTTGAGTCACGTTCAAGATATATTCCACTATCAACGCTAAATATAGGTACGGTTCGTGTTGGTTTATCTTCTTGAGCTGAGGTGGTGCGATCAAGGTCATATTGCGTGTAATGGAGCGAGGTTAAAAATGTTGCATAGCCTGCAGGGTGGGTCAGTGGAAGGCTAACACTGGGTTGTAGCACAAGACGGTTGCCAATCGGTGATTGTGTGCTATGTGTAAAACGGGTTAGCTCCGATTGAAATGAGGTATTGATCTCATTCGGCTTGATTAATTGGCGTGTGTTGAGATTAAGTTGAGGCAAACGTTTTGTTTGCTCATCGCCACTGAGTGTTTGAAAGCCTTGTGCGCGACCTTTAAACAACCAATCCTTAGCGTCATATTGAAAGTCCGCTCGACGTTCGAGATTTGTTTGTGTGGTGCTTTCTAAGTTTCCACCAAAATCATCGAGGTAAGTTTTATCGCTGGCGTAACTTATATCGACATTACTACTCCAACCACCCGTTGGATTATGAGCATGTTGCCAATGGAAGAAATTACGATCGGTATCTGTTTTTGAGTCATTAGGTAATGTGTTTATAACCAGTGTACCAAGCGTTTGGGGTGTTAAATAACGAAGTTCCGTTTTCAATTGTGTACCGCGTTTTTCTATGTAGTGCGGGGTAATCGTGGCATCAACTTGCGGGTGAATATTCCAATAGTATGGAGCATAGAATTCAATGCCATCTCTTTCTGAGCTGGCATAACTTGGAAACAAGAAACCCGACTGCCTTTCATTTCCGATAGGAAATTGTAGATAGGGTAAGTACAAGAAAGGAACACTTTTAAATTTGATAACCACATTGCTCGCACTACCTTGATGTGATTCATTATTTAACGTGATGGTGCTCGCACTGAGCTCCCAGTCTGGTGAATCTCCATCACAAGTTGTATAGGTTGCATCATGCATTTCAAGTATATTTTTACTTTTAATTATAATGGAATTGGCGGTACCCTGGGCACGAGTTTTAATATCGTGATAGGTCGCATTATTAACATCCCCTAAATTTGTTGTTAAATTAAGGTTCATTGTGTCGCCAGTAAGTTCTAGCCCGCCTCTTGATAAATTTACATTTCCTGTGGCAGTTACATCTTGTGTAGCTTTTTTATATTTGGCGATATCAGATGTAAGACGTTGAAAATCTTGCTCAATAACAACATCACCTGTAAAAATGGTGGTATCTTCTTGCTGTATATTGACGGAGTCAGATTGCAAATGAATTTTGTTGTCAGTGGTGAATGGTTGTTTGTTCTCTAAACTTTCAAGTTCAGGATTACAGAATGCTGATAGAAAATAATCGTTAGCTTTTGTTGGTGACACCTCTTCATCAGCCTCAACTGAGGTGATAGCAAGTAACAATATTGGGAATATCACCAACATATGTACTCGGTTGATGTTCAAAAAAATATTATAGAAATAAAGCATGTAATTAAGATGTACCAAGGATGAAAAAGCTTAGTTTATCAAATTGTGTTGCTTAACATTAGCTTTATAATGAATAAAATTCCCAGAAATATGGGTTGGTGGATAAGATAAAGAATTAGGCTGTGACGACCCATGCAGCAAATAAATTTTTGGGACTTTGAGTGGATTTGAGAGTGGATTTGAGAGTGGATTTGAGAGTGGATTTGAGAGTGGCTTTGGGCGTGACTCTCTCCCCAATGAATAACCCGAGATGAAAGTGCGTTAATAGTACGATGCTTAAAAATGAATGCGCCACTAAATAGACCCAGTAGTACGACTCCAAACCAAGGTAAAAAGGGGACAAAATCTTCTGTTAATGGTTTTTGAGGCATTAAGCCAACCCATTGTAATGCACTGTGATTAAATAAAGAATTAGAGTAGACATTACCTATAAATAATAAAGCCAAACCTAATAATAAGTTTACATAGTATAGGCGAACAAACAGTAGTCCAATTAGACTGGCTATGAAGATAAAATGCAGAATGCCAAAGAAGATATAGCTGTTTGGAAACGTAATATAACTCGATATGCTGACTAATATGGATGCGGCAAAAAGTAGCAATTGTCGTTTCGTAAAGCTTTTGGTATTCAGTCCTTTTTGTGTGGCAAGCCATAGGCTAACCCCCACAAGCCATAAAAACAGAGTCACGATTAGGGTGCGAAAATTTAACCACCATGGGTTATTATGAAAGTCGATTTGTATAAATTGATAGTAATCCAAATCGAAATTAAAATGATAAATAAACATCAACAATAAAGCGATGCCACGCAGATAATCAATAAATGCATAGTGGTGTAATTTTTTATCATTGGAACATGTTATATTAAACATGACTTTACCATAGCATTTTAGAAATAAGGACGACAAGGTTGAATGACGCAAAGAATCAACACCCCGTTGACTCTACTCAAGAGCAATATCGTGAGCAGCAAATAATTCGATGGATTGAGGATGTTCTAGGCTATAAAAACTATTCTCTTAAGCCTGCCTCCGCTGATGCAAGTTTTAGACGCTATTTTCGACTAGAAGATAATATTAACGGCGATACTAAAATTATTATGGATGCACCGCCAGAAAAAGAAGATAGTCGTCCTTTTATTCACCTCGCACAAGCTTTTAATGATATTGGATTAAATACGCCAAAAGTTTACGCGCAAAATTTTGAAGCAGGTTTTTTTCTCCTTTCTGATTTGGGCAGCATCGATTATTTACGCGATATTAATGATCAAAATGCAAATCAACTTTATCAAGATGCTATCCAGGCATTAATTGTTCTGCAGCATAATAATAAAGCGACGTTACCTGCTTACAATGCTGAATTATTACGTCAAGAAATGAGTTTATTTACTGATTGGTTTTTAACTAAACATAAGCAAGTGAATATATCGAAAATGCAGCAACAAATATTTGACGATGTCTTTGTGTTGCTTATTAATTCTGCGCTGGCGCAACCAAATGTTTGCGTTCATCGAGATTACCACTCAAGAAACTTAATGGTTACTGCTGACAATAACCCTGGCGTGCTTGATTTTCAGGATGCTGTTATGGGCCCAGTTACCTATGATTTGGTATCGTTGTTACGAGATTGTTATGTTACTTGGCCTGACGATAAAGTTGCTGGTTGGATTGAGTACTATTTTAATCAGGCAAGCCAACAAGGTATTCTGAAAAATATTGATTACCCACAATTTGTTCGTTGGTTTGATTTAATGGGTTTACAGCGCCACTTAAAAGCCATTGGTATTTTTTCACGCCTGAACTACCGAGACGGTAAATCAGGTTATTTGAATGATATTCCAAGAACATTATCGTACGTGCTTATGGTGAGTAAAAAATACCCAGAACTAACCGCTTTTCATCAATTTATCTGTGATACGTGTGATTAGGGTGCTTTTTATATGAAAGCCATGATTCTGGCTGCTGGGCGGGGTGAACGTATGCGCCCATTAACGGACACACAACCGAAGCCATTATTGAAAGTGGCGGGCTGCTCACTTATTGAGCACCATATTAAGGGGCTCTATCGAGCCGGTATTCGCGATATTGTGATAAATCATGCTTGGTTAGGCGAGCAAATCGAAGCCGAGTTGGGCGATGGTCGCCAATTTGGGGTGAATATTGAGTATTCCGCCGAGAAAGTGGCTTTGGAAACCGCCGGCGGTATTCGTCATGCACTGCCATTGCTTGGGAATAATCCATTTTTGGTCGTCAATGGGGATATTTGGACGGATTTTCCTTTTCAGCAGCTAATTCATACGGCGAAAAAGCAATTCAATCAGTCATTTTGGGCGCATTTATTGTTTGTTCCCAATCCACCTCATCATTTGGCGGGCGACTTCCAATTATTGGGTGGTAATTCGTTGGTTTACGAGGCAGATATTTACCCTGATCATCCCACATATACTTTTAGTGGTATTGGTGTGTATCACCCCAAAATTTTTCACTTCCTTGATGAGGGAGAGCAAGCATTAGCACCCGTATTGAGAAGCTTAATACGAGAACAGCACATAAGCGCAGAAATATACGCTGGCGACTGGTTTGATATTGGAACCATAGAGCGTTTAGATGAGATAAATGCATATTTAAAGGAAATATAGACTTACTTTGTTGCGACTGCTTGGTAAGTTGTTATAATTTATAACAAAATATGGCAATAATAGATTAAGGAGAACCGTGCATGCGAGTGCAAACCTCGGTAGCGTTATTCACTCGAACGAATAACAGTGGCAGATTGCTAGTTAGTTTTGTTCTATGTTTGTGTGTTTATTCTCAAAGTGTTTTTGCGATTGCCGTAACGCGTGCCATCCCTCCTGAGCAATTAACTAAACTGAAAAATGCTCAACAAAATATTCTTAACAAAGAATACGCGCAGGCAATAGATTTAGTTGATAGTGTCTTGGTTAAATATCCAACGCTAATCAGTGCACAAATTATTAGAGCTCAGGCGCTTGCGCAGAAGGGTAACTTAGATGAAGCAATTAAAAGTTATCAATCTCTGTTGAAGTCAGACGTAAAACCAGCCTTACACCGTCCGGAAATTTATAATAATTTAGCGACACTGTATGCTAAACAAGGGAAGTTGGAGTTAGCGAGGCAAACACTTGAGAGTGGTATTGCAACGAACGAGCATTACAAAACTTTGTATGAAAATTTAAGTGCAATATATGTTGAAATGGCACGTGGAGCTTATAGCAAGGCGTTACAATTGGGCGTTCAAGCGAAAACAGTACAACTTAAAACTTTACAGCCAGCCACTATGCAACTGGCTTCAATAGAGCCGCCTCAACGTACCGTTAAAGTGAAGCAAGCTGCTGTAGAAAATAATACAAATGAAAAACTAAATACGACGGACGTTGCGCTATTAAATAAAATAGAAAAAGTTACCAGCGTAAAAATGGAACAGACTAAAAAGCCTGTCGTTGTTGTAGAGCCTGCAGCCGTTAAAAAAACCATAATTAAAACCCCAATAATTAAAACTGGTTTCAAGAACAAACAAGTGCCGGAAATCAATAAAGACGAAGTCATTACTGCTTTGCATGGTTGGGCGGCTGCATGGTCTGCTCAGGCAGTTGATTTATATTTATCTTTTTATGGTGAAGATTTTAAGCCCGTAAAATTGTCAAAAAAAGTATGGGCCGTTCAGCGTCGAATTCGATTGAGTAAACCACGTTGGGTGAATGTACGGTTGAATGATTTTAATGTAAAAGTTGAGTCTAACTATAAAGATAAAGCGATCGTTCAAGTTGTACAAGATTATCGAGCAGATAATTATCAAGATAAAACCAAAAAGCAATTTGTTATGAAACGAACAATAGATGGTTGGCGTATTCTTTCTGAGAAAAGTTTGGCAGTTATACGATAGTGATAAATAATATAATACAGCGATCAACTTACTGGCTTGCAGGACTGGCCATTATCTTTATTGTCTCTTTTGTCTTTGCCCAACGGGGTGCAGCCGACAACCCAACTGATAATGAGAGTACTTTCACGCCAACGTATTTAGCAAAACTAAATACGTCGAATCGTACGGTGGGTTACTCAGCAACTTCATTGGATAGTGATAGCCCGGCGAGCTTAATTAAAGAGTTAGATCAGCGCATTCATGCATACCCGCAAGATTATGAAGCCAGCTTGTTAAAAGTTTTTACTTATATTGAAGCGGCAAATTATGCAAAGGCAAATATTTTACTCGATGCCTTAATTCAACAAAAACCTGAGTTTAAAATTGCACATTTAGTCAAAGGTGATTTGATTGCTATGCAAGTTCGCCCTGTATTAGGTGTCGGCAATAATGAAATACTCAACACTATATCTAAAGATGAATTACAGACTGAATTAACGAATTTACGCGACGAAGTGAATATTCGACTTAAAAACTATCACGATAAATTTGTTCAGCAAAAAATACCTCGTGCCCTTTTATTAATGTCTAAATCAGTGGATACCGCGATTTTAATTGATAAATCTAAAAATCGTTTATATGTTTTTCAACGAGAGAATGATCTGTTACCTCCTAAACTCGTTCAAGATTTTTATGTAAGTACGGGTAAGCTACGAGGAAATAAATTTATTAAAGGTGATTTAAAAACACCTGAAGGCGTGTATTTTTTTACAAGATGGATACCGGATTCAGGTTTACCTGATGAATATGGTATAGGAGCCTTTCCAGTTAATTATCCCAATGAGCTTGATAGTAAAATGGGTAAAACGGGTTATGGTATATGGTTGCATGGCACGACACGTGATTCCTACAGTCGTCCACCATTAGACAGTGAAGGTTGCGTAGTTTTACCGAATATTGATTTAGAAGCAATCAAACATTTAATTACTCCAGGTAAAACGCCGATGATCATTGCTAAATCTATAGAGTGGATTGAGTATAACGATTGGAGTAATACACGGGAAAGCGTCTTATCGTCGATTGAAGCATGGCGAAGTGATTGGCAAAGTTTAGATGTTAATAAATATTTAGAACATTATGATGATGATTTTTGGAGTGGACGGCATAATTTGCAATCTTGGCGTGCAAGAAAGAAACTGTTATCTCAATCCAAAAAATATCAGAAGATAAAATTTGATGATATTTCTTTATTTACTTATCCTGGTGGCGCAGAAAAAGATATTGTTGTTGCACGTTTTCATCAATCGTATAAATCAAATAATTATAATAGTGAGATGAATAAACGTGTTTATTTATCTAAAATTAAAGACAATAAAAAAGAGTGGAAAATCCTTTTTGAAGGTAAATGATATAGATTTTTTTTACCACAGTCCTTTATAACGTACTCGATACCAAATATAACCGATGAATTCATGAAGTGCAGCACTACTAGAGCTCATCGCATGTGCTGAGGGTAAAACATCTAATATCGTATAGTCATCTTCCTTTTTATTCCTTGCCCTAAATCCAAGTGGTGCGGCAGTTACCTTCAAACCAAAATGTTCAAACGCCATTCTTGCGCGTGGTAAATGCATTGCATGAGTAACTAGAATAATATTTTCGATTTTTAATGGTTTAAGTATTTCAGATGAATACTTAGCATTATTCCATGTGTTTGAGCTATTTTTATCAAGCCATTTTGCTTTTAATTGAAATTTATTGGTAAGCGCGGTTTGCATGATAGTGGCTTCAGATAACATTTCACCGCGTGGGCTACCCCCCGAAAGTAATAACGGTATTTTTGTTTTTTTATGTAGGTAAGCAGCATAACTTAATCTTGCTAATGCATTAGCTGAAATTGAATCGGTTTGATCCTCATACTCGATGGCATTTTTATATCGCCCAGCGCCTAAAACAATAATTACTTTAGCTTTCGAATTTTTTAATTCACTGATCGTTAGAGCTTTATCTTGTTCTAGTAATTGATTTAAGCCTTGAGCAGTTATCGGCAGGCTTAGAATAATTAGTAATGAGAAGCCGAGCAGGAGTAGAATTTTTCCTGTGGCATAGTAGCGACTGATTATAACTAAGCCAACGATAATCATGGCAATACTCAGACCTGGCGGAAGTAATATCGTTTGCAGAATGTTATTGAGTAATACTTCGATATCCATACTGTATTTGCCTTGTTAATTAGTCATTGCTTATTACGATATGAGATATTTTATAACATAGTTACTGATATAAAATTAAAAAATTAACTTAAATATATGGATTTCTTTAGAATAGGTTTATATTTATTGATAATATTTTCAATTTTATCGGTTACCCCATAATCTGATAATTGTGATATTTCTAAATCGGGATAACCACATGGATTAATATTCTTAAATGGACTTAAATCCATATCAACGTTAATAGACAAGCCATGATAAGTACAGTTCCGTTTTACGCGCAAACCAAGAGCAGCTATTTTTTTACTATCGGTATAAACACCGGGTGCCTTATCAATTAAGTGATTTTCAATGTTATATTTGCTAAGAAGTATTTGTATGCTTTTTTGTAATCGTTTTACAAATTCGCGAATGCCGCAATCGAGTTTCTTGATATCAACTAGGCAATAGGCAACGAGTTGTCCGGGGCCATGAAAAGTGATTTGACCACCTCGGTCAATATTTATAACTGGAATATTGGTTGCATTAAGGATATGTGTTTCTTTACCATTGAGCCCAAGTGTATATACAGCGGGATGTTCAACGAACCATATTTCATCTTTTGTAGTGGAGTTTCGTTCGCTAGTGAATTTTTTCATTTTCTCCCAAACGATGGTGTAATCTTGTAGACCTAAATTTCTAAAAATTACTTTTTGCTCTGGCATATTACAATGCCATAAGAACATGCCCAGTTGCATGAAGCTCTCGGTAAATGCAATCGAGTTGTTCGCGGCTAGAGACATAAACAGTTAAAGTGAGTGATATATATTTGTTACTACTACTTTTTCGTTCGTGGATATGTTCGTCTTTAAGCGCGGGAATATGGTTGCGCACAATAGTAATCATAGTCTCTTTAAAGGGGCCATCTGTAGCCCCCATGACCTTTAAAGGAAAGTGACATGGGAACTCTAGTGGACTATCTTGGTTATTCTCGTTATTCATAAGTTTAAATTAACTCTTATAATTTGAGAGATGCTTTATATTCCTGGAATAACTGGTACATGTTACGCCAATGTTTTCCCGGCTTGCCGTCTGCAACTGGTTTTTCATTTATACTGCAGACAGGGGATACTTCTTTTAATGAGCTGCTCAACCATACTTCGTCCGCATTAAAAAGTTCCTTCTCGGTTACGGTTGTTTCTTCGCATGCTATTTTTTGTTTTTGTGCGATTTCTACAATTAAATCACGAGTGATACCGGGTAATAATTTATTATCTTTAAACGGGGTTTTAATTACACTATTTTTTACAATAAAGATATTACTCGATGAGCCCTCTGTTACATTGCCATCTCGAATAAGAACAGCTTCGTCGGCATTATTTTCCGCAGCTTCTTGCTTTAACATTATATTACCAAGCAAGGATATAGATTTAATATTGCAGTATTGCCAACGTATGTCTTGCCGGGTGATTACAGTAAGACCTTTTTCTAATTTTTCAAGTGAAGCTGGTGGCATTGGATTTAGCATAACGAAAATTGTTGGGTTAGAATTTTCAGGAAAAACATGGTCACGTTTCGCAACACCACGGGTAACTTGTATATACAGAGAACAGTCGGTATCAAGGTAATTGTTGTTCGATATAATGTCACTGAATATTTTATGCCACTCAACCATTGTATAAGGGTTGGATATTTTTATTGATTGAAGATTTTTTTCTAAGCGTTTTAGGTGGTGTTCTAGCCTAAAAGGAATACCCGAAAAGGCGGGGATGACTTCATAAATACCATCGGCAAAAATAAAACCTCGATCAAGTACCGATACTTTAGCGTCTCGCAAGGGTAAGTATTCACCGTTTAAAAAACAGATGCTTGTATTTTGTTGTACTACTTGTTCAGGAGTAAGTGTCATCTTTATTTAAACATTAAAATAATATTATCGACTAAATTCCCAAAGAAACCACCTTCTTTGATATTACTTAAAGCAACTAATGGTCTTGATGTGAGTACTTTATTATTAAGTAAAACATTCACTGTGCCGAACTTTTGTGTTTTTGAAACAGGTGCAGTAATCATTGAATCAAGTTTCATGTTGGCTTTTATTTTTGAGCGACTACCTTTTGGAGCGGTAATGTATAAATCTTCAGTTAACCCCAGTTCTAATTCTTCTTTTTCACCTTTCCAAACACGTTGGCTTGTCAGTGCGGTATGGGCTTTGTTTAACAAATATGTTTCGTAAAACCTGAAACCATAACTCAGTAATTTACGTGTTGCTGTTTCGCGAGAAGATTCACTAGTCGTTCCAGTAACAACGGTGATAAGGCGCATATCTTTTTGTTTAGCTGAAGAAATTAAACAATAACCGGCCGATTCGGTATGACCTGTTTTAAGCCCGTCAACTCGGTCATCTGTCCAGAGTAAGCGATTTCGATTTGGTTGCTTAATACCGTTGTAAGTATAGTATTTAATTTTGAATAAAGGATAATGCTCTTTGAAATCAAAAATAAGCGCGCGGGATAAAAGGGCTAAGTCTTTTGCCGTGGTATAATGATTTTTATGTGGCCAACCGGTACTATTTACAAAGTTAGTGTTCTGCATACCGAGGTTTTTAGCATGTTGGTTCATTAAGTCAGCAAAAGCTGATTCACTACCGGCAATATGTTCTGCAAGTGCAACACTTGCATCGTTACCCGATTGAATAATAACACCATTTAATAATTCTTTAACGCTAACCCAAGAGTTAACTTCAATAAACATACGCGAGCCTTTCATCCGCCATGCTTTTTCACTTATTTTTACTTGATCTTCAAGTTTGATATTATTTTTGCTTATTTCATAAAGCGTGACATAAACGGTCATTAATTTCGTTAAGCTCGCAGGTTCAACAGGTTTATCTGCGTTTTGAGAAACTATGATATTTTGGCTGTTAAAGTCCATTAATAGGTAGGCATGCGCTTTCACTTGTGGGGCGGCAGGAACGAGGCTAACGTCCTTCGCTTGCACAGCGGGTACCATGGTCACATAAAATAAGGTGACAAAGAACAAAATTAGTATTTTGAAGTGGCGAGTAGCGAACATAGAGTTTCCTAAATATTTATTAATACAAGAGGCTATTGTAACCATTCAGAACAATGAAACCTAGGTTTTAGTGCGCGTTTTTTCGTACGCGCACTTATGCCTGAGCTTGCAAAGCAAGGAGCCTGCCCCGCGAAGCGCTTTGGGTACGCGGCGTCTACGCCCTAGTTTGAGGTTACAAAGGTGTCACCATGTGAAGCTTGAGCACCGCGCACTTATGCCTGAGTTTGCGACAGCAAAGAGCCTGCCCCGCGAAGCGTCTTGGGTACGCGGCGTGTATGCTTGAGTTCGAGTTAGAAGAATAGACAAATATTTGGATTTTAGCACTACGCGCTTATACATGGGCTTGCAAAGCAAGGACTCTGTCCCGCGAAGTGTCTTGGTTACGCGACACCTAGTTTTAATTTGAACAGGAAATGAGGGCTACTACGAAGAATCTTTAGCCACTAGAGCTATACAATAATGCTAGTCAACAACGATATAGCTATTATCTATTTGGTATTGGAGTAGTTTTTCGCTGGCATTATCTGCTGTTTCTACGTTGTTGAATGGACCTAGCCGAACTTTAAATAAACGCTGATTTGGGTCAAATTTAATATTAGAGTCAACCGAGAGACTTAGTTGCATAATTTTGTTACGTAAGGCCTGTGCATTTTGCTGTTGAGTAAATGCACCCGCTTGTAAATAAATTTTAAAATCAGCTTTTTCTGTGGCGGGGTGATTTTCGAATCGCCCAGCTTTTGATGTATTGCGATTGAATTGAGCTGTATGAGAAGTATATTTTTTAGCTCGGTAGCTTTTAATATCGATAGCCTCAACTTCAACAACACCGGTTCCTGTTGCTGTGATGCCGAGTTTTTTTGCCGCAACGTAAGATAAATCAATTAACCGGTTGCGGTGAAATGGACCGCGATCATTAACTCGCAATATGACACTTCTGCCATTTTTTAAATGCGTTACGCGAACAAAGGTAGGTAAAGGCAGTGTTTTGTGTGCAGCGGACATTTTATACATGTCATAGACTTCGCCATTCGATGTGCGATGGCCATGAAATTTTTTGCCGTACCAAGATGCAATGCCGCGTTTTTTGTAGCCTTTGCTTGAATTGAGTACTCGGTAATTTTTTCCTCGTACACGATAATTTTTATTGCCGCCTCGGCTTTTAGGTTCAGCCTGTGGAACGGCATTTTTTACATTATGATGGTTAATGTCTTGGTCGGGGCCTGTATCATTCTTTAAAGTGTAACGCGAAGGTTTGCTACAGGCGGTAAATGAAAAACATAATATTAAAATACCAAATGTTTTACATAAGTGTGTAAATGAATGTTTTGATAATTTGACGGAATACATTGTTACAACAATATTAGTTTATCGTTCAGCTTTATATTGAGAAAATATTTTTTCACTTAGTTGAAATACGGCCATTGAATATAGTGCGCTATGGTTGTAACGCGAAATTACATAAAAATTATGCCATACCACCCAATACTCATTGCCTGTTTTGGTTTCCAGCGCAATTAAGCGACCTTTTAAGTTTGGCTGTAATCCATTCGGTAAAACTACACCATTATCCAATAATTCTTGTTGGGTTTTATTGGGTTTAATACCTTTAGAAAGCAACAATCGATAACGCTCACCGTGTACTTTTACTTTAGTGGCGATAGGTTCACCTGTTCGCCAATGGTGTTTTTTGAAATAATTGGCAACACTACCGATGGCATCGGTTGGACTTTCCCATAAATTGCGTTGGCCTGATTTATCGAAATCAACCGCATAATGTCTAAAACTACTGGAGATAAACTGTGGTAAACCCATTGCTCCGGCATAAGAACCTTTTAGAGAAAGTGGATCGAGACGTTCTTCTCTTGTCATTAATAAGTATTGCTCTAATTCGCTTTTAAAAAACTTACTTCTTGGCGGGTAAGCAAAAGCCAATGTTGAAAGTGAATCAATAATTGGGTAACGGCCCGTATGACGACCATAACGTGTTTCGACACCAATAATACTGGTAATGATTTCAGAGGGTACACCATATACATTATTAGCTTGCTCTAATACGGCTTTATGTTTTTTCCAAAATTCCAAGCCGCCCTTAATCCGTGAAGCTGTGACAAAGATTGGACGATAATCAAACCATGCTTTGCCTTCAGCTGGTCGTGAAATAGCTTCAATAATACTTGGATGTAATTTTACTTGTTGAAAAAGTTCTTCAAGCTCGGTTTGCTTAAACGTATGCTTTTGAACCATTTCGCGTATAAATTGATTTATAGGTTTAGCATTCTCAAAACTACGCGGGCTAAGGTCTTTTGCATAACTTGAAGACTGCACTAATAAGCCTGTAGCTATAACCAGAACATAAGTAATTTGTGTAAAGCTTTTTAAATAATTAGACAATGTTGCAATCCTTCAAATGAAACTAGTTTCCAATAAGTCGACGGTGAGTTTGTATCGACATTAAAATTCCAAAGGCCATCATCAATGTAACAATGGATGTGCCACCATAACTAATCAAAGGTAACGGTACCCCGACAACAGGAAGAATACCAGAGACCATTCCAATATTCACAAAAATATAAACAAAAAAAGTTAAGCTAAGGCTACCTGCTAATAAGCGGCTAAAGGTATCTTGTGCTTGATTGGCAATGACTAAGCCTCGAATAATAATATACAGGTATAAAATGAGTAGTAGCAGGCAACCTAAGAAGCCAAATTCTTCACTAAAAACGGCGAAAATAAAATCTGTTGAACGTTCAGGTAAGAAATCTAAATGGGATTGGGTTCCATTTAACCAGCCTTTGCCATAAATACTACCTGAGCCAATAGCAATGGTTGATTGAATAATGTGATAGCCCGAGCCAAGAGGATCATTGCCGGGATCAAGTAACGTTAAAATACGGCCGCGTTGATAGTCGTGTAATACATAACTCCATATAAATGGTGTGCTGGCAATAATTAGCGTAACAACGCTAATTATTATTTTCCAACTTAGTCCGGCGAGTAATAATACAAAAAATCCTGCGCTTGCAATTAATAGTGCTGTTCCTAAATCAGGTTGCTTGGCAACGAGTAGCGTGGGCACTACGAGCATAAAGACCGCTGTTAATATACGTTTTCCTGTGGGAGGGAGACTGAACTCAGAAATATACCATGCGAGCATCATCGGCAGAGCGAGCTTGAGTATTTCTGAAGGCTGAAATCGAAAGAAACCTAAATTAAGCCAACGTTGTGCACCTTTACCTATGTCTCCTGCAAACAGAACAATAACGAGAAGAATCACGCCCACTATAAAAATCCATGGTGCCCAAAATTGAATTGTTCGAGGGCGAATTTGAGCAATAGCCAGCATCGTAATAAGCCCGATAAATATATGCACTAATTGGCGGTTAACCATCGTCATGTCTTGACCAGAGGCACTGTATAAAACAAAAATTCCTAGTGTTAATAAGGTTATTAATGCAATAAAAAGCGGGATATCTATATGTAATCGATATGACCATTTTTTACGAATTAACGCATTACTGGTTGAAAGGCTTTGTTCTTGATCGAGTATCATTGCTTAGAGTCCGTGTTTTGAGTTCGGGCTAAATAATCATCAATGACTTTGCGTGCAATGGGAGCCGCAACTGATCCACCATGGCCACCATTTTCAACTATTATAGCCACGGCAATTTTAGGTTTATCAAAGGGTGCATAGGCAATAAATAGAGCATGGTCACGTAATTTCTTTTTCACTTTTGTTTCGTCGTATTCTTCATCTTGTTTTATTCCGAACACTTGTGCGGTACCTGTTTTACCGGCCATTTTATATTTTAGCTCGCGATTTAAACCTCTGGCGGTACCATGCAAGCTATGAACAACGCCTTTCATCGCTTGTTGCACTATATTCCAGTTGCGAGGCTGGATAATTTCAATTTTATTTAATGCTTTAGGTGGGCGTAAATTAAGTATTTCAATTTTAGGATCTTGCATGGCATAAATCATTTGTGGACGTTGTTGCTTGCCATTAAGTGAAAGCGCTGCCGTTGCTGTTGCAAGTTGTAATGGTGTCACCAGCATAAAGCCTTGGCCTATACCTGTAATAAGTGTTTCGCCAGGAAACCAGGGTAAACGCCGAGTTTTTCTTTTCCATTCTCTGGTTGGCAATAAAGCAGATGATTCACCGTATAGATCTAACCCCGTTTTTGCGCCAAAACCAAATTTCGCAAGATAGGAGGATATATTATCAATACCTAAATTTAGTGCAAGGTCATAAAAAAATACGTCACAGGATTCAATAATCGCCTTTCTTAAGTCTGTTTCTTTATGGCCTTCCTTTTTCCAATCTCGATAACGTCGCTCATCATTCTTAAGCATGTAGTAACCTGAACATTTTAAATTATCGCTATCTTTTATAATATTCTGCTCTAGCCCCGCTAAACCAACAAAAGGTTTTATTGTTGAGCCTGGTGGATAGCGACCTTGTATGGCGCGATTGAATAAGGGCTGATCAGGTGAGGTACGTAATCGTGTATAGTTTTCTGTATCGATACCATTAACAAATAAATTAGGGTCAAAGCTAGGAAAACTGGAGAGTGCTAAAACACTACCGTTATTTGGATCAATGGCAACGAGTACACCGTTGTGTTCTCCAAAGGCTTGTTCAGCAATTGAGTGTAGACGTATATCGATATTTAAAAAAAGGTTGTTTCCAGGAATAGGTAGCTCTCGATCCAGTACACGTAATATTCTACCGCTTGCATTCGTTTCTACTTTTTGTAAACCAATTTTCCCATGCAATATTTTTTCATATTTTTTTTCAATACCACTCTTGCCAATTCGACTTGTTCCACTGTAATTAGACGCATCGACTTTACGTAGTTCTCTCTCGCTGATACTGCTGACATAACCCACTGTATGAGCAGTGAGTTTTCCTAAAGGGTAATGACGAGAAAGTTCGGCACGAATTTCAACACCAGGTAAAGTATATTGTTTAACAGAAAGACGGGCTACTTCATCTTCATTCAATCGATAACGTAATGTGATGCCTTCGAAGCGACGCTTTCGTTTTCGTTTTTTATTGAAGCGTTTAATATCTAAATCAGTGATGGTGATAATACTTTGTAATCTTTTTATAAGCTCTGGAATATTTTTAATATGTTCGGGTACTAACTCAAGTGTGAAGCTTGGAATGTTTTCCGCAAGCAATACGCCATTTCGGTCATAAATTAAGCCACGAATGGGCTGTATGGGTTTAATACTGACTCGATTATTTTCAGATAACGTTGCGTAATGCTCTTGATGTATTATTTGTAAATAGAATAAACGCGCGATAAGTATAGAAAAAAGTAAGACAGCAAAAACCGTTGTAATAATTAGACGTCGACCAAAAACTTGTTCGTCTCGTAGGTGATCTTTAATCGCAAGAGAATCAAATTGAGCCATAGTTTTAAGTTAAGTGATAAGTCCGTCGTACACTACGTAATATAATGTAAACCACAGGCCAAAACAGTGCGGATATTAATGCGGGAATCAATGCCATTGAGAAATCAACATTTATTCCTGAGAGTGCTTTTATCCAAATAACTAAGGATAGATGGATAAGCATGAGTATAAAGATAGTAATGACTTGTTGTTGAAGTGGAAAGTTTCGTATGCGTTGATAAAGTTTTGAGGTAATAAAAACGGTTAAGGCAAATGCAAGTGCATATTGACCGAGTAAAGTATCACGCAATACATCGAGCAATAAACCGGTAAACCAGGCTGAACCAACGCCTATACGTTCAGGTAAAGCCATTGACCAATAAATTAAAACTAAAATAACCCATTCAGGTTGGTATGGCGCTATAGCAGCAGGCAAGGGTAATTCAGACAATAAGAGCGCAACTATAATAGTTAAAATGATAATATAATTATCGTGTTTTTTTATAAGCTTCATTGTTTTGAATCTTTATTTTTTTTATTGTTATCTACGCAAGCAATACTAATTTTTTGTCGAGATTCATCTGACATCCAAACGAGTAATACCTCGCTACTGCGATCGAGCTTTGCAGTTGGTTGTGCAATAACTTGCGCGAAAGGTAAGCTAGGATTTATATTGACTTCGATTACTTCAGCCGCAGGGTAACCTGCAGGAAAGACGCAGCCCATACCGGATGTCACTAATTTGTCACCTACTTTAATATCGGTATTGTTGGGTAGATTAATAAGCTCTAGTAAACCATTAGCACCCTTGCCAATCGCAATGGCTCGAATACCATTTCTTAACGATTGCACCGGCAATGCGTGACTTGGATCAGTGATTAGCATAGCTGTACTGGTAACGGGATTGACATGAACAACTTGCCCCATAATACCATCGGCATCTAAGATGGGTTGCCCCGCAAAAATATCACGTTCGGTTAATCCTTTATTGATAACAACTTGTTGACGATAAGGATCGAGGTTAACCGATAATAATTCCGCAATGAGAATGCGCTCGCCAACACGCTTTGATGATTTTAATAAATTACGTAAACGTATGTTTTCAGCTTCTGTGAAAATAGATTTTTGCAGTTGAGCCTTAAGAATTTTATTTTGGGTACGCAATGTTGCATTCTGTTCTTGTAAACTATCTCGGCTAATAAAGGTATTTTGTCCCCATCCAAATAGGTCTGATGGAATATTCATAGCATAGCGAAGAGGGTAGACAACCAATGACAAGCCTGAGCGCATCGTATTGATATAAGTCGAATTATGATCGAGAGACATTAGTACCACTGAAACGATTGTTAGTATAAACATTCGCGTTGATATGGAGGTACCTTGGCCAAACAGCAATTTAACGGGGGATTCTCCCTAATATGGTTAATGTATTTTTGTGCTTGTAATTGTAACAGGCAAATATCGTAGTATCTAATTTAGCTGTTTTAAAAATAAAAAAGACCTAAAGCATTTCTGGTTTAGGTCTTTAGTTGCTTGATTCAACGATTATTCAACGCTAAATAAATCGCCACCATGTTCATCAATCATTTCGATAGCTCGTCCACCGCCACGCGCAACGCATGTAAGTGGATCCTCTGCAATAATGACGGGTAAGCCGGTTTCTTCCATCAGCAAGCGATCGAGTTCGCTCAGTAGAGCACCACCGCCGGTTAAAACCATGCCGCGTTCTGCAATATCCGAAGCAAGTTCTGGTGGTGTTTGTTCTAGGGCTGTTTTTACCGCACTAACAATGCCGGACAAGGGTTCTTGTAAAGCTTCAAGAATTTCATTGCTATTTAAAGTAAAGCTACGTGGAATCCCTTCTGCAAGATTTCGCCCTCGAACGTCGAGTTCACGAACTTCATTACCCGGGTAGGCGGTACCAATTTCATGTTTAATACGTTCAGCCGTTGAAACGCCAATTAAGCTGCCGTAGTTTCGGCGAACATAGTTGATAATGGCTTCATCAAAGCGATCACCACCGATTTTAACTGAGGCTGAATAGACAATACCGCTTAATGAGATAACTGCCACCTCCGTTGTACCACCACCAATGTCTAAAATCATCGAGCCGCTGGCTTCACTAATTGGCATACCGGCACCAATAGCCGCAGCCATCGGTTCTTCTATAAGGAATACTTCACGAGCACCCGCACCATTGGCCGATTCGCGAATAGCTCGGCGTTCGACCTGGGTTGAACCACAAGGCACGCAAATTAAAACGCGTGGGCTAGGGCGGAAAAAACGCGCTTCATGTACTTTTTTAATGAAATGTTGCAGCATTTTTTCGGTAACGGTGAAATCAGCGATTACGCCGTCTTTCATTGGGCGTATCGCAACAATATTACCTGGGGTTCGACCCAACATGCGCTTGGCTTCCATCCCAACGGCAGCAATGCTTTTAGGGCCGCCAGGACCACGTTCTTGTCTAATTGCCACTACCGAAGGTTCATCGAGAACAATACCTTGGTTACGTACATATATTAAGGTGTTGGCTGTGCCAAGATCGATGGAAATGTCATTTGAGAACAGGCCACGTAAGGATTCAAACATTAAGGTCTTCTTTTATAATTTAGTTGTTAGAAAAATAGCGTCCGTACTTTAATCAATCAGCGGGGCTATGGGCAAGCCAGTAACTATGATAAGTTACCGCTTTTGCTTAATCTATCACAATATAGCGCATTTTCAGCGTATAATTGCGGTATTTAGACGCAGCATAATACGAATAGCGTGCAGAGTAAAATGGTGTCGGTTTGAGCCAATTTACACGAATTTTAGACCTGGAGACAATCCCGTGGACAAAAATGATGTAGAAAAAATTGCGCAGCTTGCGCGGTTGGAAATTAATGAAAATGACATTCCAGAATATGCCACTAATTTGACCAATATCTTGGCTTTGGTCGAACAAATGAATTCAGTGGATACAGACAATGTTATCCCAATGGCTCACCCAACGGATGCGGTTCAGCGTTTACGTGACGATGTTGTTACCGCAACAAATCAACGTGAACACTTCCAAGAAATAGCACCACAAGTTGAAGATGGTCTTTATCTTGTGCCTCAAGTTATTGAATAGACAATCGTTGCCGAATTAAAATTACCGAATTCCAAATTATAGAATCAAGATAAATAAATTAGAAAAAGAATATGCATACAAAAACAATTGCTCAACTTGCTGCAAACTTAAAAGCCGGTGAATTTTCGAGTGTTGAATTAACACAACACTATATAAATAGAATAAAAAACTTTGATCAAGGTTTGAATAGTTACATTACCGTTGTCGAGGAACGTGCAATTGCACAGGCAACGGAAGCAGATAAAATAATTGCTACCGGTAATGCGCAACCGTTAACTGGTATACCCTTTGCACAAAAAGATATTTTTTGTACTGACGGGGTTAAAACAACATGTGGTTCTAAAATGTTGGATAATTTTATATCGCCGTATGATGCAACTGTCATTGAGTCTTTTAATAATGCCGGTGCGGTCATGTTAGGTAAAACGAACATGGATGAGTTTGCCATGGGTTCATCAAACGAAACCAGTTTTTATGGAACAGTAAAAAACCCATGGAATACCGAGTACGTTCCAGGTGGTTCATCTGGCGGAGCTGCGGCATCAGTTGCAGCTAGGCTTGCACCTGCCTCAACGGGTACAGATACCGGTGGTTCGATTCGCCAACCCGCTGCACTTTGTAACTTAACTGGATTAAAACCATCTTATGGTCGAGTGTCACGTTTTGGCATGATTGCCTTTGCATCGAGTCTCGATCAAGCAGGCACGTTTACCCAAACAGCAGAAGATGCAGCGTTGATGTTAAATGTAATGGCAGGCTTAGACGAAAAAGATTCAACCAGCATCGATGAGCCTGTGCCAGATTATTCTGCAAATTTAAATCAAGATGTAAAAGGATTAAAAGTTGGTTTACCAAAAGAATATTTTGCTGACGGCTTAGATGTCGATGTTGCTAAACGTATTGATGATGCGATTGAAGAATATAAAAAGTTAGGCGCTGAGTTTGTAGAAATTAGTTTACCGAATACGCATTTGTCAGTTCCCGTTTATTATATTGTTGCACCAGCAGAATGCTCATCGAACTTGTCACGCTTTGATGGGGTGCGTTTTGGACATCGTTGTGAAAACCCACAAGACTTAGAAGACTTATATAAACGTAGTCGTGGAGAAGGTTTTGGCCCTGAAGTGAAACGTCGTATTTTAGTCGGTGCGTATGCGTTGTCGTCAGGTTATTACGATGCATATTATTTAAAGGCACAAAAAATTCGTCGCTTAATCGCGAATGATTTTACTGAAGCATTTAAGAAAGTTGACGTTATTATGAGCCCGACAACACCAACACCGGCCTTTAAAATTGGTGAGAAAAATGATGATCCAATTTCAATGTATTACTCCGATATTTATACCATTGCGGTAAATCTTGCCGGTTTGCCAGGTATGTCCGTGCCTTGTGGATTTGTAAATAACATGCCCGTGGGTTTACAAGTCATCGCACCGTATTTTGCAGAATCAAAGTTACTCAATGTGGCTCATCAATATCAGCAAGTTACGGATTGGCATCAACGGATGCCTGAAGCGTATAAATAGTTTAAAAAAATTTAGAGATAGGTACGGAAAATATGCAATGGGAAGTTGTTATCGGTTTAGAGATTCACGCGCAGCTCGCAACGAAAAGTAAAATTTTTTCAGGCTCATCGACGGCTTTTGGCGCTGAACCCAATACTCAAGCTAATGTGGTCGACCTTGGTATGCCAGGTGTTTTACCTGTTATGAATAAAGAAGCCTTGAACATGGCGGTTAAGTTCGGCACAGCGATTGGCGCTGAAATTGGCAAACGTTCGGTGTTTGATCGTAAAAATTATTTTTATCCTGATTTACCCAAAGGTTATCAAACGACACAACTCGAACACCCCATTGTAGGCCTAGGTGAAGTTGAAATTGAATTAGACGATGGCTCAACTAAAAAAATTGGCGTTACGCGTGCGCATTTAGAAGAAGATGCGGGCAAAAGTTTACACGAAGATTTTAGCGGTGCGACGGGCATCGACTTAAATCGTGCAGGTACACCGTTAATCGAAATTGTCTCAGAACCTGATATGCGTTCACCTGAAGAAGCCGTCGCCTATATGCGTAAGATTCATTCTATCGTAACGTATATCGGTGTTTGTGATGGCAATATGCAAGAAGGGTCATTCCGTTGTGATGCCAACGTGTCGATGCGACCTAAAGGCCAAGAAGAATTTGGTACCCGTGCGGAACTTAAAAACATTAACTCATTCCGTTTTGTTGAACGTGCCATTAACGTCGAAATAGAACGTCAGATTGACATTCTAGAAGGTGGTGGCACCGTTGTGCAAGAAACACGTTTATATGATTCAAATAAAAATGAAACACGTTCGATGCGTTCTAAAGAAGATGCGATGGACTATCGTTACTTCCCTGATCCTGATTTACTCCCCATCGTTATTACCGATGACGATATTGAAGCCATTCGTGTAACCTTACCTGAATTACCTGATGCTAAAAAAATTCGTTTTATGGATGAATTTAAATTAAACGCAGAAGATGCCCGCATTTTAACCGCCAGTCTTGAGCTAGCCGATTTTTTTGAAGCGGTTGCCAAACAAACGGGTGATGCAAAGCTAGCATCAAGTTGGGTAAGTGGCGAGTTAGCGGGTCGCTTAAATAAAGAAGGTTTAAATATTAAAGCTTCGCCAATAAATGCAAGCCAATATGCGGGTTTGTTAACGCGAATTCAAGATAACACCATCTCAGGTAAAATAGCTAAAGAAGTGTTAGATGCAATGTGGACTGAGGGTGGCGATGCCGATAGCATTATAGAAAGCAAAGGCTTAAAACAAATTAGTGATACCGGTGCGTTAGAAGCCATGGTCGATAAAGTGATTGCCGATAATCCCAATCAAGTTGAACAATTTAAGGCTGGTAAAGAAAAATTGATGGGTTTCTTTGTAGGGCAAATTATGAAAGAAACACAAGGTAAAGCTAACCCTGGCCAAATTAATGCTTTGTTAAAGAAAAAACTTTCTGAATAATAAGATTCTAGTTCATTAATATGGAAATCTCTAAAGATACATTACAACGCTTTTTATTTGAAAATATTTCTATTCGCGGTGAACTCACTCAGCTTCACAAAAGTTGGCAAGCGATTATCGAAAACCATCACTATCCTCCCGTGGTGCGTGATGTGCTTGCTCAAATGTTAGTTGCCGGTGTACTCCTTGCGGCCACCTTAAAATTTAAAGGGCGAATCATTCTTCAAATTCAGGGTAAAGGTGCTTTGCCCTTAGTGGTTGCCGAATGCACGAGCGAACAGGCAATTCGCGGTTTAGCGCATTATAGTGACGATATAAAAGACGGTAGCTTGAGCGAACTGGTGGGTGATGGACAGTTAGCGATTACCTTAGAAACTGAAAATAAAACGGAACGCTATCAAAGTATTGTTGAACTCGTCGGGAATTCGGTTTCAGATGCGATAGAACATTATCTTGAAACGTCAGAACAACTCTCTACACGTCTTTGGTTATCTGTTAGTAATGAAACGGCAGCCGGATTACTTATTCAAAAGTTACCCCCTAAATCAGTTGATGATGAAAATATACACCAAGCTCAAACGGATGAGGATGGATGGAATAGAGTTGAACAGTTGTCAGCAACTATTCGAGATGATGAATTACTAGGCTTAGATGCTCATGAAGTGATTCATCGTTTATATCATGAAGAAGATGTTCGTGTTTTTGAATCTGAACCTGTATTTTTTCGGTGTTCCTGCTCTAAAGAGCGAGTTGCTAATATGTTGCGCAGTTTAGGCCAACAAGAAGTGAATGCTATTATAGAAGATGAAAAACTTATTAGTATAAATTGCGAATTTTGTAATCATCAATATGATTTTGACGCAGTGGACGCAGAACAACTTTTTACAGACTCTCTGCTAGCCGACAATTCACCAACGCAACATTAACAATGACACTTCTTGAGGCACTTAAAGGTGCTCAACAACGTTTTAATTCTATTTCCGACACTGCACGACTTGATGCTGAATGTTTGCTTAGTTTTGCAATAAATAAACCAAGCGTCTATTTACGAACTTGGCCAGAAGAAATATTAGAGCCGGCTCAAGAAGATAAATTCTATTCACTCGTCGCTCGTCGTGAACGAGGTGAACCTATTGCATATATCCTTGAGCAAAAGCAATTTTGGTCGTTGGATTTAAAAGTGACAAAAGACACGCTCATCCCTCGACCAGAGACAGAATTATTAGTCGAGAAAATTTTGGCTATTAATAATACGCAAACTATAAACTCAATTTTAGATTTAGGAACGGGTAGTGGTGCGATTGCTATCGCGCTTGCAGCGGAGTTAATAAAAAACAACACATCGCTTAGCGTAGTCGCTACTGATATTTCAAGCAAAGCATTACAAATTGCAAAGCTCAATGCAAAAACACATAACCAAATTATTGAGTTTCAACAAAGTGATTGGTTTGATTCGATTGCCTTACAGAAATTTGATGTTATTGTTTCGAATCCACCGTATATCGAAGAGAATGATGCGCACTTGTCATTAGGGGATGTGCGTTTTGAACCGATGAATGCGTTAGTCTCAGGTGATGATGGTTTAACCGCCATTCGTTCGATTATAAAGAGTGCCAAGTCGTGGCTAAATCCTAATGGATGGTTGTTATTTGAGCATGGTTATAATCAAGCTGATATGATCCGACAGCTATTTCTTGAAAGTGGTTACAAAAATATACAAACAGAAAAAGATTTATCTTTAAACGATCGAATTAGTTTTGCATTAAATAATTAAATTTTAATATTATTAAATACGAATAATAAGAAATATGTGCTAATTCACACTGCTTGTACTAGAAATTATATCCCCAAAACGCTACCCTAAATTTAAGGCTTGTGAAGAATTTATTCACTTTCAAGTGCCGCGTAATTCAGCATCAAAGGTCAATTTTGGAAATAGAGGTTTTAGAAAATAGTCGATGGAATCACTCACTAAACAGCGTGATATTGTTTTTAGCTCAGACCATGAAAATGGTGCGAGACTGGATAATGTCGACTTAAATTCTAAAATTGAAATAGGCGAAGACCAAGCTAAATCAGCCATTTTTTTGCTTGCGGATGTCGATGGTGTATTAGATTTAAAGTACTTAACAAAAACTAATATACTGATTACCTATGATATACGTGTGTTGACCTTAGACGCTATTCTTAAGTCTTTAAACTCAGTGGGTTTTTCATTAGATGATAGTTTACTGAGTAAAATAAAAAACGCTTTATATACCTATACCGAAGATACTCTACGAGAGAGTTTGGGGCTCACTGGCTCGAAACTAACGCGTGATATCTTTATAGATGGCTATCAGCGTCGTCAGCATGGCTGCCTTGATCCACGATCAACGTATTGGCGTCGATATTTGTAGGCGTTTAATCTAGCGCTCGTTCGTAATGCCGTTTTTCTTTATACTTCGTTCATTATGAATGATGAACAGCTCCTCCGTTATAGCCGCCAGTTAATGTTGCCTCAGGTTGATGTAGCTGGACAGCAAAAATTATTAGACTCAACCGTACTGATTATGGGCATGGGGGGACTCGGTTCTCCGGCAGCTATGTATCTCGCCGCTGCTGGTGTAGGACATTTGATTTTGGCTGATTTTGATCAGGTTGAGCTTTCGAACTTACAGCGACAAATTGTTCATCGAGAAGATTGTGTTGGCTTGTCTAAAGTCGATTCTGCTAAGCAAACGTTACAAACGCTTAATTCAGAGATAAAGATAACTCCCATTTCTAAAAAACTGACAAAAGAGTCTTTATTGAGCTGGCTTAAGCAAGTTGATTGCGTAGTAGATGGAACGGATAATTTTACTGCGCGTTTTGGCATAAATGAAGCCTGTGTGAAAAGCAAGACGCCACTCGTTTCGGGAGCGGCTATTCGCTTTGAAGGCCAAGTGAGTGTTTTTGACAGCTCGAAGGGAGGCCCTTGTTATCAATGCTTATACCCTGATACAGGTGAAGAACTCGCACAAACTTGCAGTGAAAATGGCGTTTTATCACCGGTTGTTGGCATTATTGGTTCGATTCAAGCAACGGAGGTATTGAAACAATTGATAGGAATAGGAACAACGCTGTCATCTCGTTTACTGTTGCTCGATGCTTTGACTATGGAATGGCGCACGGTAAAACTTAAGCAAGATCCGCAATGTCCTATGTGCCAATCCAAACAATAAATTCGCTCTATAATGTAAATATTTCACAGAAATCCTCCATTCTCCATTGCTACACTTGTTCGATGCTAGAGCATATTCGCTTGGTTATTTTAATAATCGATATAAGTAATGTGTTCTCTAATCCTTTGTACTTTATATAGAGAATGAAAGATGTCTAAATTATCCGCACAAGAACTTGTGCAAGACCGAATTGATTTAGTTTCACTCCCTGATGTGGCTTTAAAGTTGAACACTTTGTGTGATGATGTTAATTCGACAGCTCAAGATATTGCCGATGTTATTGCGACGGATGCGTCGTTAACGGCTCGTTTATTGCAAATTGTAAATAGCCCGTTTTATAGTTTTCCACAACAAATCAATACCATTACCATGGCGATTACTATTGTTGGCGTTTCTCAATTACGTGACTTAGCAATGGCAACGTTAATTATTGAAAAATTTAGTGGCATTCCTGAGAATTTAATTAATTCTGAAAAATTCTGGAGTCATAATATTGCCTGTGCAACGGCCGCGAGAACCATTGTGACAGAGTTAGGTATTAAACAATCTGAACGTGTCTTCGTCGCGGGGCTTTTACACGATATTGGCAAGTTGTTAATGTATCTATCACACCCTCATTTATCGCATGAAGTCTTAGAATTAATTAAAGCGAATCCAGAGCTTGATATAAATCAAACGGAAGAAATAGCATTTGGTTACGACCATGCAGAATTAGGTGCGGCCTTACTTAAAGAATGGGGGTTACCTGACTCGTTAGTTGACCCTGTCAAATATCATCATGAACCTAATCTAGCTAAACGATTTGCAACCGAAGCGAGCGTTTTACACTTAGCTAATATCGTTGCAAATGAGATAGAGCCATTATATGAAAATAATGAATCACTTACTTTGGATGAAAAAGTCTGGACAATTCTAAATAGTACATCCGATCACCTTTTGGATATTACAACGGCATCACAATCACTTTTTAATGAAACCGTTGGTATTTTTATTCCTCAACGAGCCGTTGCGTAACCATTTAAGTGCTTGGTATATGAAATAAAATACAAGCTTATAATCGGAAAAGCCGCTTTAATCAGCGGCTTTTTTTGTGGTCACTATATTATTCGTACAATGAGTTTTAATCATCACCCATTGAGGCTAATAAATCAGCTTGCTCTTCGTTGATAAGCGGATCGATAATTTCGTTTAATTCACCCTGCATAATGTCATCGAGTTTATACAAGGTTAAATTAATGCGGTGGTCAGATAAGCGACCTTGAGGGAAGTTATAGGTTCGTATGCGTTCAGAACGATCCCCGCTACCGACAAGTAATTTTCGAGTTTGTGATTCCTCGGCATGCTGTTTGTCTTGTTCTATCTGGAAAATTTTGGCTTGTAATACAGATAGAGCTTGAGCTTTATTTTTATGTTGTGAACGTTGGTCTTGGCACTCAACAACAATGCCAGTTGGAATATGGGTTAAACGAATCGCAGAATCGGTTTTATTTACATGCTGTCCACCGGCACCGGAAGCGCGGAAAGTATCTACGCGTATATCGCCCATATTGAGATCACTTTCTTCAACTTCATCGGCTTCAGGCATAATCGCAACGGTACAAGCGGATGTATGCACTCGGCCCTGTGATTCTGTTTCGGGAACACGCTGTACGCGATGGCCACCCGATTCAAACTTCAAACGTGCGTAAACATCATCGCCAATAATTCGGCAGATAATTTCTTTATAGCCGCCATGCTCGCCACGGTTTTCATTTACAATTTCTATTTTCCATTTACGTTTTTCTGCGTAACGCGAATACATTCTAAAAAGGTCGCCTGCAAAAATAGAGGCTTCATCACCCCCAGCGCCAGCACGAATTTCTAAGAATACATTTTTGCCCTCGTTAGGATCAACGGGCAACATGAGAATTTGTAACTCGTCTTCTAGCTTTTCAATTTGTTCATTGGCGTCTTTTAATTCATCTTTAGCCATTTCGCGCATATCCACATCATCATCTTTAAGCATGATTTGCGCTTCTTCAATACTTCCTAGTGCTGCTTGATAAGCTTGGAAACAGGCTACCACTGGATTGATTTGAGCATACTCTTTAGATAAAGCACGGAATTGATTTTGATCGCTTATAACGCTGGGGTCGGCCATTAATGCATTAATTTCTTCCAGTCGTTCGGCAAGATTTTCGAGTTTTGCTTTTATTGAATCTTTCATAGGTTACGGCTAAATTTACTTAGTGATTGTCTGAGTTTAAGTTGAATAATTCTTGTGCCAAATCGAGTAGTTCTTCGCGGCCATCGTAGGCGGCGCGGCTAAGCTGTACGCTTGGATCATGCACAAGTTTATTGGTTAGTACACGTGCTAAGTCTTGTAGAACTTGTTCGGGATTTTTCCCCGACGCCAGTTGTTTTTGCGCAAGCTGCAAGGCATCTTCACGAATAATATCCGCTTTCTCACGATAAGCGCGAATGGTATCGACGGCATCGAGGGAGCGTAACCAGCCAAGGAAATGTTCTGTTTCATTCTCAATAATTTCTTCGGCTTGTTCGGCAGCTTGTTCGCGCGATTGTTGGCCTTCTTCAATGACATCCTGTAAATCATCGACGGTATATAAGTATACGTCGTGTAACTCGCCAACTTCAGGCTCAATATCGCGTGGTACTGCAATATCAACCATAAACATCGGGCGGTGTTTACGTGCTTTTAGTGCGCTTTCAACGGCACCTTTACCTAAGATGGGTAGTTGGCTGGCGGTAGAGGAGATAATGATATCAGCGTCGATTAATTTGTTAGGCATTTCGGCAAGAGCAATCGCTTCACCATCAAATTGCTCTGCAAGTAACTGGGCACGTTCTACGGTACGGTTGGCAACAATAATATTTTTAATATTTTGATCTTTTAAATGTCGAGCAACTAACTCGATGGTATCGCCTGCACCAATAAGTAGAGCGGTATGATCTGCTAAATTAGCAAAAATACGCTTTGCTAAAGAAACCGCAGCAAAAGCAACGGAAACTGGGCTACTACCGATGGCGGTATCAGTACGTACTTGTTTTGCAACGGAGAAGGTATGTTGGAATAAACGGTTTAATTGACGACCAATGGTGCCCGCATCTGTTGCAGATCCATAGGCATCTTTGATTTGCCCAAGAATTTGAGGTTCACCGAGCACCAGAGAATCGAGGCCACTCGCAACACGTAAAATATGTCGAACAGCATCTTGGTCGGCAAAGCTGTAAATATAGGGCGCGAGTGCTTGATGCTCTAAATCATGAAAATCTTCGAACCAACGGATAATTTCATCACTGTCGTTGGCATGAAGTTCGCAATATAATTCTGTACGGTTACAGGTAGATATTATGGCCGCCTCTGAGGCGGGCGATTGCTCTAAAATCCCAGTTAAAGCCGATGGCAGTTTTTCCGGGGTAAAAGCAACCTGTTCCCGAATATCAACGGGAGCGGTCTTATGATTAATGCCGAATGCGAATATAGCCACGTAGGAACTTGTATTATTAATTCATGTCTAAAAAATCAGTAACTTAGGGAGAGGTTGAATTCTATCTAAGAGCCTATATATTAAGTTTAACAGGTAAATGCTAATCGGGTTATTGCCAAACCCGAGTAGGCGCGTATTATAAAGGTAAAACCAATGAAAGTTGGTTATTGTTAGTCAATCGAGAGCATTTTTTATGCAAATAATGAAAAAACACCTAATTTTAGCTTTTTCCTCTACATTATTGATCAATTGTGGTGGCACACTAGAGCAGCAGCCGTCAAAAACAAGTGAGAATAAGCAGCCAGTTAGCCAAAAATCTGTCGTTAACCCTCAACCTTCACCTAAATCGAGTGATGATGAGTCGCAAACTCACGCTGTTAGTAAAGAAGATATTACTAAAAAGTCACCTTTTGAAACATCTGTTTTTGCACCGCAAAACAAAGGATTAACCAGTGAAGTATTGCAGTATTTAATGGTTGCCGAAATTGCTGGTCAACGTGGAAAGTTAGATGTTGCGGTAGCGAATTACTTACAAGCTGCAAAAATATCACAAGATGCTGGCATTGCTGAACGTGCTAGCCGAATATCAATCTTCGCCCGAAAAGATGCCGCGGCTGTAGAGGCCAGTGCAATTTGGGTGAAACTCGCTCCTCGAAATGCAGATGCACATCAGTTAGCTGCCGCAATGCTAGTACGTACAGGTGATATCGAGGGTGCTTTAAATCACTTCGAGCAAGTATTAGCGCTAAGCAAAAAAAGTGAGCAAAAAACATTTATGTTGATCATGTCCTTGTTAGGTAAGCAGCGTGATAAGCACATTGCTCTAGACATTATGAAACGTTTATTAGATAAACATAAAAATGTCGCTAGCGCTTACTATTCTTATGCAAGCCTGGCTCTTTTAACTAAATCATACGATACGGCGAATAAGGCCATTGATAATGCACTTCGTCTGAAAAAGAATTGGAATGAAGCATTAATTCTAAAGGCAACCATTTTATCTAGGCTTGATCGCAGTGATGAAGCGATTGCTTTATTGAAAAAACAGTTAGACGTACAACCAGCGAATCATAAATTAAGAATGTATTTTGCTAGGAAGTTGGTTGATAGTAAAAAATATGATGAGGCGTATAAAGAATTTAAAAAAGTTTATTCTGGAGATAAAAGTCACGAAGCACTCTATGCTATGGGTTTGCTTGCCAATAGTACTGGAAAGACAGATTTAGCCGAAAAACATTTTAAAAAATTAATTAATATTGATAGTCGAAAAAACGAAGCGAATTTTTATTTAGGTCAAATCAAAGAAAAGAAAAAAGATTTATCTTCAGCCATTGATTGGTATTCAAAAGTACAAGCTGGTGTTTATGCCTTTGAATCTCGTTTACGGATTATCGTGTTACTTGGTAAACAGGGTAAGGTGGCACAGGCTCGCAAACAAGTGACTGCACTTAATGTTTCCAAACCAAGCGAACAAGTTCGATTAATTGTTATTGAAGGTGAAGTGCTTCGCGAAAATAAAATGTTTAATGAAGCTCTAGAGCTTTATACGGAAGGCTTAAGTATTATTCCGGACAACATTGATTTACTTTATGCGCGAGCACTTATTAATGAAAAACTTAATAAAGTCGATGATGCTATTACAGACTTACGAACCGTTGTTAAGTTAGATCCACAAAGTGTCCAAGCGCTCAATGCACTGGGATATACGCTTGTTGATAAAACAGATAAAATTCACGAAGGCGTAGAATATATTAAGCAGGCTTATCAATTAGAGCCAACCGACCCAGCGATTATGGATAGTATGGGTTGGGCATACTACCGTTTAGGAAATTTTGATCAAGCCGTTACTTATTTAAAACGTGCTTATGCTGAATTTAATGATGCTGAAGTCGCTGCGCATTTAGGTGAAGTGTTGTGGGTGCGAGGTGATAAAGACGAAGCGCGAAAAATATGGAAAAACTCACTACGAGAAGCACCCAAGCATGATACGTTGCTAAACGTAATTAAACGATTTATGCCATAACCTATATTTTAATGAAAAAAAAGTATCTCTTCCCGTTAGCGATGATTTTCGGACTATCGCTATCATCTTGTGCTTCAGTTGTTAATATAAAGCAGCAAGTTGAATCTCAATCTATTTGGCAGCAACGGCAACTTCAATTGTCCAATATAAAAGATTGGCATATGAAAGGACGTATGGTTATTGTTAATGGTGCTGAACTTTGGGCGATGACTGTCGATTGGAAGCAAAAGGGTGAGCAGTATATTATTTTTCTATCTGGGCCTTTTGGTGCAGGTAAAGTGCAGTTGGCGGGTACAACAAATGGTGTATTGTTAAAAAATTCGGATGATCAAATTTTTTATGCCGAAACACCCGAAGAATTATTATTAGAGCATACTGGTGTGATTATGCCATTAAGTTACTTACGGTTTTGGATGTTAGGTTTGCCGCATCCTAAAGCGGTAAATAATAAGGCAATGCTTGATGAATCGGGGCGATTAGAGTCTTTAAGTTTAGCATCAAGTAGTCAGCATCCATGGGATATTAGCTTTAAACGCTATACGTCAATTGACGGGGTGAATGCTGTTCAGTCGAAAGCCTTATTGGAATTGCCAGACAAAATTTTTATTCAACAAGGTGACGACATAAAAGTACGGGTTGTGGTTGGTGAATGGTTGTTTGATAATAGTTAACAATCATACTTAAGCTAAAAAAGAAGATGCATGGCAACCTTAAATAGCAGCCTTAAATCCTGGCCGGCTCCGGCAAAACTCAATTTGTTTTTACATATTACAGGGCAACGATCGGATGGTCTGCATAGCTTGCAAACTATTTTTCAAATTTTGGATCTCTGCGATACATTACAGTTTGATATAACCGATGATGGTGTGATATCTCGCGTAAGCGAATCCGATATACCTGAAGATGATGATTTAATTATCAAAGCGGCGCGTTTATTACAATCTCATGCGAAAGTTACCAAGGGTGCCTCCTTATATATAGATAAACAGCTGCCAATTGGTGGTGGCTTGGGTGGCGGTAGCTCAAATGCGGCGACAACCTTAGTTGCTTTGAACCATCTTTGGCACTGTGGCTTACAAATGGAAGCGTTAGCCGAATTGGGAATACAGCTCGGAGCCGATGTCCCGATTTTTATTCATGGTATTTCCGCGTGGGCTGAGGGCATTGGTGAGCAGATTTCGGCAATAAATCTGCCAAAAAGTACCTATGTGGTCATTTTTCCTGATATTTTTGTCTCTACAGGCAAAGTTTTTGCTCACTCGCAATTGCAGAGAGATTGCGCAACGATTACAATACGCGACTTCTCGAAAGAGCTGAATAATTCAGGTTATGAGGCTGCATTTCGAAAGGTAGAAAATGTCTGTGAACCCGTGGTTCGAGACATGGTTCCAGAAGTTGATGCCGCGTTGCAAGATTTGTCAAAATTTGCTCCCGCTAGGCTTACCGGAACTGGAGCATGCGTATTTGCTCGATTTGAATCAGATGTTGCTGCCCAGTTGGCATGGCAGGAACTACATAAAAAGTGGAACGTTTTTGTAACACAAGGTGTTAATCGTTCTCCACTGTATAACGTTTTAGAGTCGCTATCGGACTAAATAAGTTCGCTACACTCAACATGAGTTTTATCTCAATTTCACATTAAGCGTGAATTGATTATTGGGCCGTCGCCAAGCGGTAAGGCACCAGGTTTTGATCCTGGCATGCGCAGGTTCAAATCCTGCCGGCCCAGCCATATTTTATAACCGGCAAGTATCAAGCATAGGAGATTGGGCATGGCCCATCGACTGGATAACCAATCTGAAGTCTCCGATTCCAAAATGGTGATTTTCTCGGGCAATGCTAACCCCGAATTAGCTAATGCCATTGCGCGTCGCTTGCAGCTCCCTATGGGGCGAGCGGTAGTTGATAAATTCAGTGACGGTGAAATTGCCGTAGAAATATTAGAAAACGTTCGCGGTAAAGACGTTTTCATCGTGCAATCAACGTGCGCACCGACTAACGATAATTTAATGGAATTATTGGTGATGATTGATGCATTAAAGCGTGCATCAGCTGAACGTGTTACCGCGGTTATTCCTTATTTTGGTTATGCTAGACAAGACCGGCGTCCACGTTCTGCACGGGTACCGATAACCGCAAGTGTTATTGCGAGAATGATTGGTTCAGTAGGCGCAGACCGAGCATTAACGGTTGATTTACACGCCGATCAAATTCAAGGTTTTTTTGATATTCCGGTGGATAATGTTTATGCCTCACCCGTACTACTTGGTGATGTATGGCGACAAAAATATCCTGATTTAATGGTGGTTTCACCTGACGTTGGTGGTGTGGTTCGCGCGAGAGCATTAGCAAAACGATTGGATGACGCAGATTTAGCCATTATTGATAAACGTCGGCCTCGAGCTAACGAAGCCAAGGTTATGAACATTATTGGTGACGTGAAAGGTCGTACTTGCGTTATCGTTGATGATTTAGTGGATACAGCCGGCACGCTTGCTAAAGCAGCTGATGCTTTAAAAGAACATGGGGCTGCAAAAGTTGTCGCCTATTGTACTCACCCTGTTTTTTCAGGTGGTGCAGTTACTAATATTGAAAACTCAGCCTTGGATGAGATTGTTGTAACCAACAGTATCCCATTGTCAGAAGAAGCTGCGGCTTGCAGCAAGATCCGACAATTAAGCATTGCTGAAATGTTGGCTGAGACGATGCGCCGTATTAGCGCAGATGAGTCCGTCAGCAGCCTATTCGTCGACTAACCACGAATAACGAGAGACACGATCTCGGCGTTAGAAGCAAAATTAAAAATGCTCACTTACTTGTTGTAAGCTCCGCTTTTTAATTTTACTTCTGCCTTGACCTCGAATCTCTCGTTATCCGTGGGGGCAGTAAAGAATTTACAGAATTTATTGGTTAATCATATTTTATTAACCAATTTATAGTTATCTGGGTCGCACAGATAACTCAATGGTTATAAACCAATGTTTATAACGTTATTTTAATAATTAGGAGAAATACCATGAGCGAGAGCTTTATTATTGAAGCCGAAGTTCGTACTGACACGGGGAAAGGTGCGAGCCGCCGCCTACGTCATTCGAATCAAGTACCGGCTGTATTATACGGTGCAGGCGAAGACCCTGTTGCATTAACACTTAGCCATAATGAAATGTTTCATCACTTAGAAAATGAAGCTTTTTATTCTCACATCTTAACGATTAACGTTGGTAAGAAAAAAGAAAAGGCTATCTTAAAAGATTTGCAACGTCACCCTGCTAAGCCACGTTTAATGCATGCTGATTTTCAACGTGTAAATATGAAAGAAAAACTTCGTATGCATGTGCCATTGCACTTTATCAATGAAGAAACATCACCAGGTGTTAAAGCGGGTGGTTTGGTTACGCATAGTTCAACAGAGTTACATATCTCATGTTTACCAACGGACTTACCTGAATTTATCGAAGTTGATTTAGGTGAATTAGAATTAGATGCAAGTTTACATATATCTGATTTAACGCTACCTAAAGGTATTGAGTCTGTTAATTTAAGTCATGGTACAGACAGCTCACACGATGATATCGTTGCAGCAATTCACTTACCTCGTGCAGAGAAAGCAGACGATGAAGATGAAGCTCCAGCTGAAGCTGCAGCTGATGACACTGCAACTGAAGGTGAAAGCAGCGAAGAAAGTTAATTCTTCATTGCTATAGCTTTTAGTAACACAGAATGAGAAGCCGGCATTGAGTCAAAGTATTAATTTAATTGTTGGTCTGGGAAATCCAGGCAATGAATATATTGATACCCGACACAATGCCGGCTTTTGGTTTTTAGATGAACTGGCAAAATGTTACCAAGCTCACTTCAAAGTCGACAAGAAATTCTTTGGTGAAACGGCTCGAGTAACGATTAAAGGTGAGGATGTTTGGTTATTAAAACCGACGACCTTTATGAATTTAAGTGGTCAAGCACTACAGGCATTGGCCCAGTTTTATAAAATTAAATTAGAAAATATTTTAGTTGTCCATGACGAATTAGATTTAGAACCCTTAACCGCGCGTTTAAAAAAAGGCGGCGGTCATGGTGGGCATAATGGCTTGCGCGATATAAGTGCACGCATGGGAAAAGATTTTTGGCGTTTACGTTTAGGTATCGGCCATCCCGGCGACAAAAATAAAGTCAGTGGTTACGTGCTTAGTAAAGCATCGAAAGATGACCGAATTTCAATAGAACGAGCAATCGATAACGCTTTACGAGTAGTGGACGATATTGTTGTCGGTGATATGCAAAAAGCAATGAATACACTTCATAGTGACGTAGCTTAAAACGAATAATTATAGGTAACAGTTATGGGATTTAAATGTGGCATCGTTGGTCTACCGAATGTAGGTAAATCCACACTCTTTAATGCATTAACCAATGCAGGCATTCAGGCAGAGAACTATCCGTTTTGCACAATTGAACCGAATGTCGGAATTGTGCCTGTACCTGATCCACGTTTAGAAGCATTAGCTGCCATTGTAAGTCCCGAAAGAGTACTACCAACAACAATGGAATTTGTTGATATTGCTGGTTTAGTTGCGGGCGCTTCAAAAGGTGAAGGACTAGGGAATAAATTCTTAGGTAACATTCGTGAAACAGATGCCGTTGCACAAGTTGTCCGTTGTTTTGAAAATGATGACATCGTGCATGTAGAAGGAAAAATAGATCCATTGCACGATATTGAAATTATAAATACAGAACTTGCTTTAGCCGACTTAGAAAGTATTGATAAAGCATTATTAAAAGTACAAAAGGTTGCCAAGTCAGGTGATAAAGAAGCCAAAGTGAAAATGGCTGTGCTTGAACAATTAAAAGAACATTTGGACAAAGGTGAACAAGCACGGACTTTAGACTTAGACGAAGAGCAAAAATTATTAGTTCGCGATTTAAATCTATTAACGATAAAACCTTTAATGTTTATTGCTAATGTTGCGGAAGATGGTTTTAGTGATAATCCTCATTTAGATACAGTAAATAAATTTGCAGCTAAGGAAGGCGCGCCCGTTGTTGCGGTATGTGCATCAATAGAAGCGGAAATGACAGAATTAGAGGAAGATGAATTAAACGAATTTTTAGCCGATCTTGGTTTAGATGAACCTGGTTTAAATCGTGTCATTCGAGCCGGTCATGATTTACTTGGTTTGCAAACTTACTTCACTGCAGGCATAAAGGAAGTTCGGGGTTGGACTGTGAAAGTAGGTGCAACTGCACCACAAGCAGCTGGTGTGATACATACTGATTTCGAAAAAGGATTTATACGAGCCGAAACGATGGCATATGATGACTTTATTGAATTTAATGGTGAGCAAGGCGCGAAAGAAGCCGGTAAGTTACGCCTTGAGGGTAAAGACTATATTGTTAAAGACGGTGATGTCTTGCATTTTAGGTTTAATGTATAAAACATTTGAGCTTAACAGATTGAAGCTGTTTTCTTGTTCTTGAGTTGAGCGTCACTGTTATTCATCTCAGCCAATTGTTCAAACGTTTTAGGCGATGGGATAAAAAATTTGTGTCCCATTATTTGAATATCTCCCGAATCTTTTAATTCACCCAGTGTGGTCGTTACTGTTTGTCGACATGCCCCAATCATATCGGCAATTTCTTTGTGCGTTAATAGCACGTCAATTAATATCCCTTTTTCATATATAATTCCAAAGCGCATATTGAGACGAGTGATTAATTTTATCAATCGAGTTTTAACATCGTCTGATGTAAAGTTTAGCAACGTGTCCCCCGTTATTTTTAAACGAACGGATAATTGCTCTATTATTTGTAGTGCGATATCAGGCGATTGTTTAAGAAAATCTTTAAAATGTGCTAACGGAATAGAAATAACTTCACTAGGTTCAATGCACTGAGCATAAATAGTTTTTTTATTGATTAGATGTAATTCTGAAAGGCCAAAGATTTCACCAGGAAAACAAAACCATTGTGTGACTTCTTTGCCATGAGAAGATACGCGGTAAAGTTTTACCCTACCGCTCACCAGTACATAAAAATTCTTTTTAGTTGAGCCGGCTTGAAAGACAAAATCATCTTTATTTAAGCGATGCAATGTCGAATAAGGTTTAAATTTGTCTAAGCTTTTTTTATCAATTGATATTAGAGTATGATTATTTACTGATTTATACATGATTATTTGTTACCCAAATTATGCGTATTTCATCACGTTATGTATTACATTTCACAATAGTTTTTAAATTGTCGTCTAGACGACATATCTCATAGTGCATTGTCTGCATACTCAGCGCAACAAAATAATTAAATTAATTTAAAACACGGAGTAGTAAAATGAAAAAATTATTTATCCCGAAGGTATTATTTAATATGGTACTTGGATTTATGTTGGTTGCGGTCTTTACTAGCGCCAATGCAGCGGATTATCCAAGCCGTCCCATTACGTTCATGACCATGACTCAACCGGGCTCACAAATTGACCGTCTAACACGCGGCTTGAGTCAACGTATGAGTAAACTTTTAGGTCAGCCTATTAACGTGAAGAATGTGAAAGGTGGACACGGTACCGTAATGGCAACCGAACTTGCTAAGTCTAAGGCGGACGGTTATACCATCGGTGTAACATCGTTAACGGCTTATACTTATTCACCACACCATGACAAGCTACAGTACAAGCCCGCAGACTTTGATTATTTAAGCCTTGTTGCATTGAACTCAAGCGGTTTTATCTCAACACCAGATAAGCCATGGAATACGTTGAAGGAAGCGTTCGCTTGGCACAAGAAAAATGATAAGGCGATGGTTGCTATGTTCCATGGTGCTGATGATCGCGATGCACTTAAACGTATGGCAAAACTAGAAGGTGTGAAACTGTCGTTGACACCATCTAAAGGTGGCCCTTCCGTGATTAGAGCCGTGACTGGCGGCCATGTTTCTATCGGTTATGTTGGTGCGATTCTTTATAAGAATGTTGAAGCTGGCAAGATCAAATTGATTGCAGCAGCTTTGGGTAATCGTTTACCGCCAATTCCTGATGTACCTACTTTACGTGAACAAGGTTATGACGAACAGATAGAAATGATTGTTGCTCTAGTTGCGCCAAAGGGATTGGATAAAAAAGCGAAAGCAAAAATTATTGCTGCTGCCAACACTTTGGCGAACGATAAAGAAACACAAAACTTCATTACGACTAACCTGTTAATGCGACCCGTTCAATGGGGTGAAAAATATGCAGATAAAACAGCGAAAGATTTGTATAAAACTTTTGCCATGCAAGCGAAAAAGTAATAAGTCTGCGTAAGCTATATTGAGCGCTAGATCGTAAACAGGCTTTGATAAACATTAGAGCTTGTTTTCGATTTGGTAATATTGCTCTCGTCGTAATGTTGTGAGAGAGAGGAAGTACACGTGACAAGAATTAAAAGAGACTCAATTGCTTATCTAGCAATCATCGGGTTTTGCATATTAATGCTAACGTGGGGCATACCCACCTATACACCTGACTATCCTGGTTATGGTGCCTCACCGGCACTGGTTGCAAACGTATCTGTTGGCATCATGATGTTTATGGCCGGCCTTTCACTATTAAACATTGCTGTTGCGGTCTATATGAGCAAGCCTATGCCTGTTGAAGAAAGTGAATTTCCAGAAGATATGGAAGAGGATGCTGGTTTTACACAAGTAGGCCGAGTGAAGCTGAAGCATCTTGCTAGCACTATGATACCGTGCATATTACTGGTTGTAGCGATTGAATATATACCTTATGTATTTGTATCTTTTATCTTTTTGATAACGTTCCAATATGTCATTGGTAGTCGCAATTGGATTCAATTGATAGTGGTGTCAGTTATTTTGACGGCTGTTCTCTATATCGTGATGCGATATGGTTTTGGCGTACCGATACCAGGCCCTCAAATTTTTTAATTAAATTTTTTTAACGAATAAAAAAAATTAATAACAAGAAGTAGGATACAAAAATAATGGAAATGATTATTGCGGGGCTGCTTGACTCCCTTTCACCTGCCAGCCTGATGTTTGTGTTTCTCGGGGTTGCCATCGGCGTTTTGATAGGAGCTATCCCTGGTATCAATGGTCCCATGGCCATCGCGTTATTTATTCCGGTTACTTATTATATGTCTGCGCTGACTGCGATTGGATTTTTGGTGGGACTAAACAAAGGTGCTTTCTTTGGTGGTGCGGTGTCAGCAGTACTATTGCGGACACCCGGTACCCCCGAGGCAGCGGCAACCTCCTGGGATGGTTATCCGCTCACCCAACAAGGTAAGGGTGAAAAGGCATTACGCATGGCACTTTATAGTTCGGTGACCGGTGATTTTGTTTCAACAGTCGTACTGATTGCAATTGCATCGCCTTTGGCAGCCGTTGCGTTATTTATGGGGCCTGCAGAAATATTTGCTTTGATTTCACTGGCACTAACCGTTATCGCGGGCATTGGTACCAGTTCCATTAGTCGTGGCTTGATGGCGGCAGCGTTCGGTATTTTAGTTGGCTTAATCGGTACCGAACCGGTGACTGCATTAACCCGACTTACCTTTGACGTTTATCAACTTGGCAGTGGTTTATCATTGATTCCAGTGGCAATTGGACTACTCGCATTTTCTGAAATTCTCTTGCAGCTGGAAAAATTCACAGTCAAAGGCGGTGGTAAACAAACAATCCATGAGTCTTCGTCAAATCCTGAAGACCGAACGTTGACGTTCAAGGAATTTTTTGCAAGTGGTAAAACATTGATACGCGGCAGCATGATCGGTATTGGTGTTGGCGCAATGCCAGGGCTCGGGGCACCAGTCGCATCGTTTATGTCCTATGACCAAGCGATGAAACGTTCTAAAAATAAGGAAGAATTTGGTAAAGGTGCTCTGGAAGGTATCGGTGCGTCCGAATCTGCAAATAGTGCGGTGGTGGCTTCCAGTATGATACCGCTGTTTGTTTTAGGGATTCCCGGTAACTTGGCCGTTGCAATGTTGATGGGTGCATTTATGATTCACGGTATGCAACCCGGTCCATTGATGTTTCAGGAAAATGCCCAGCTTATGTACGGTATTTATGGCAGTTTGTTAATAGCAAGCCTATTCCTTTTAGTTATTGGACGGTTAGGACTGCGTTTTTTTTGTAAGGCGGTTAATATCCCGGCGATGATCTTGTATCCGACCGTAGTATTCACTTGCATTATGGGCGCTTATCTTGCCAGGTCTTCTATGTTTGACGTGGGAGTTATGCTCGCATTCGGTTTCATTGGCTATTTCATGCGTAAGTTCGATTACTCTTATGTTGCTTTCCTTATTGGTTTTATTTTAGCGCCAGAGTGGGAACGTGCTCTTCAACAGGTCGTTATTATTTCTGAGTATGACACTTATATGTTCTTCCAACGCCCGGTTGCCATGGGACTAATGGCGCTTACCTTATTTGTGATTTTTCGTACCTGTAAGCTCAACATTAAAAGCGGGCGTAAGAAACAGGTGGAAACTGCTGCAGCAAAAGCGGGGCAACACAAAGCTGACTAAGGCTTAAAAAATTTCTAAATTAAATAATAACTAAAGTACAAGTAATGAGGTTTTAGACATGAAAAAAATGACAGACGCTGAACTAAAAGCTAAGTTAGGTGATACCTACACCGCACCCAAAGGACTCTATGCCAAAACAAAAGACATGCCTTTTTTGGGTTCAGTCACATGTAATACCGAAGAGATGGTTGCCGGCTCATGGCAAGAAGTCATTATTGTTTACACTCTAGGCCAATCAGGTATGGCAGATGGTTCATGGTTTAAAGCAACCTTTCGTTTTTATTCAGATTGGGAATTATTTCAAACCACCGATCCGAAAGGCGCGAATTATGTTTCAGCGGAATATCATGCATGCCCTACAATGGAAGGACAAAGTCCTGCCTCAGTACAAAAATTGTCAGTTCGTTTTGATCAAAAAGGTCATGAACGTCCATTCCAGAAAGCCATCATTGTTGATACCTACGATGGTTATTTAAAAGCAGGTGATCAAATTGTTATTCGTATGGGTGATCGCCGTTTTGGTGGCCCAGGTACGCGGGTACAAACTTTCACTGAAGAATTTTTTAAATTTCGTTGCTATGCCGATCCACTCGGTACATCACGATTTGCTGCGGTTGAACCTGATTTAAATATAAATATTAAACCCGGGCATCCCGCTTTATTGCAATGGTCTGGGTCACGCTTAGTTAAACAAGGCGAAAAGATTCCATTACGCATTCGTGCCGAAGATGAGTGGGGCAACACTTGTTGGTCACGTCCAGAAAAAGTACATATAAAAGCAACATTGGATGGCAAGGATTGTTTTGAGAAAGATATCATCATGCCTAAAGAAGGTTGGTCTGTGCAATTACTAGAAGATATGCCAACGGATAAACCGGGTGAGTTAGAAATCACTGCTGCCATGCCAGACCATCCTGTCGTTAAGCAACATACTTTTTATGTCACGATTGATAAAGGTTTAAGCTTCCCTCGAATTTACTATACCGATTTACATGTTCATTCAGAAGATACCGTTGGAACAAACTCTACTTCATATAACTTAACGTATGGACGTGATGTAACCGGTTTAGATGTTCTCGCTTTTGCGCATAATGATTTTAATATCACGCATGAACGCTGGGATAAAACCGTTGAATTGATTCGTGATATCACTAAAGACGGTGAGTTTGTCGCCTATCCTGGAACGGAATGGTGTGGTAGTTCTTGTGCCGGTGGTGACCATAATGTTATTTTCTTGCACGATGGCGAACCCGAGTTTCCATTTTTAAAAGACGGCACCAATGTGCGTTCGGTTGATTGGAATGAAGATTCAGGTACGACCGAAGCTGTTCCCGGTGCTTGGCCTTTGGAAGAACTTTGGGCGGCTTATGCACATGATCCAGAAGGCCATTTGTTAACACCTCATATTGGTGGACGCCGAGCCATTATGGATTGGCATCACCCCGAGTTAGAAAAATTGATGGAAATTGGTTCTGCATGGGGACATTTTGGTTGGTTCTATCAAGACGCAATGGAACGTGGCTATAAAATTGGAGCAACGATGGCCGGTGATGAACATCGTGGTCGTTGTGGTGGTGGTGTACCAGGGACAGCAGTCTTTGGAACCAAAGGCGGTATTTCTGGTGTTATCTCACCTGAATTATCGCGCAAGGCTATAGGCATTGCTTTACGTGAACGACATACTTTTGCATCAACCGGCGAACGTACTTTTGGTTTAACAAGCTGTGGCAAACACATAATGGGTGATGAGTTTGAGCATAAAGGAAAAGCCAAAATTGATTATCGTTTTCTCGGTGATACTGGTTGGGATGAACTTGTTGCTTTTGATCAAGATGGTGAAATTTGGCGACGTGATCTACAAGAAGAGTTAGGGTATTCCGAACGTAAGATACGTTTTCGTTGGGGTGGAGCACGAATTAAAGATCGTTATCGGTGGGCAGTATGGAAGGGAAAAATTACCATTACCAATGCCACGATTAATGAATTCGAAGGTTTAGGTTTTGAACATAAAGAAGAAACCTGTTGGCGAGAAACACCGACGACTATCGGTTTCAAGAGTGATACCTATGGTGATATCGATGCGATTGAAATGGATGTTTCGAATATAGAAAACGCAACGATAAAAATTGAAGGAACGATTGATGGTTATGTGAAAGTGGGTGACCCGTTAAAAGGGAATCCATTTGTACATTGCCCAACATTTAGTTGGGAGTTCACCGGAGCAGAATTGTTAGACGCTGCGCGAATGAAAAAAGATTTACCTGGCGTTGAAATGTTCTTAGCAATGGAACGTATGAGTGATTTACCTGCACCACGTGAAGTGACGGGTAGCTTCGACGTGACACCTAAAAATGGTCCGCACGGCCATCGTCCAATATATGTTGTTGCGCATCAGGTTGATGATGCAAAAATCTGGACATCAGCGATGTTCATTACTTTCAAATAATAATAAAAAGTCCTCCTCGTAACCTTAAGGGTAAAAGATAATATCTTTTACCCTTTTCTTTTTTAGAGCTATAAATTAAAGTAAACAAATGTCTGAAACATTTATAAATACAATGGAATTTATTGTTAGTTTTATTGAAGGTGCTTTTGCTGAAGCATCTATTTTATTGCTATTACTTGGAGCAGTATTTTTGTTGCTTGGTTTAGTCATTTTAGTTTTGTCTTTATACATATATTTTGTTGGTTGTCGGGTTGATGGAAAAGTTTTAGGTGCGATAAAAGAGGTTCGAATTAAAGAAAAAATCTATAATGGCAAGCTTGAGAAAAAAGTAAAAGAGAATTATTTTGCTGTTTATGAATACCAACAAAAAGATGGTTCGATACATCAAGAAAAATCCAGTAATGGCGGCAACAATGTTTTAAAGTATAAAACAGGTCAAGCTCTAAAGTTAATTGTTTTGCATCACCAAGAATATGATGACGTTTATGATGCTAAAGATAAAAGCTCATTCATTATGGCGGGTGTTTTTATATTAATAGGTGTGATAATTATTGAGAGAGCTGCCAGTTTATATGCGTCGTTGAGTCTTGGCTTATTTACTTTGTTTCTTATTTTAATATCATTTGTTGTGCGTTTGCTCTTGGGAAGAAAAAAGAAAAATAAGTCTTCGCAGGCTAAGTCTAAACATCATAAACATTTCGATGTAACGAGTATTCGTCCAGTTGAGGAATACGCTAAGCAGGATAATTGAAAACGTTGCGTTTATTATCCCCAGCTATAATTTTGCTCAAGTGTAATTTTCCAACCATTTAGTTGTAACACTAATCCCCATAACCATTCCAATAACAGCAAGCAAAGATTCCATCGAAAGTGTCGATATACCACTTAAACCCTGTCCGATATTACAACCATATGCCAGGATTGCGCCGAACCCCATTAATGCACCACCAAGCAGAGCCATTTTAGTCATCCCTTTTTGTGGTGCAGTAACTTTAAATTGTCGAGTCACTAATGCTAACAACAGTGATACCACTGCTGTACCTATTACAAATGAAATTGCAAATGATAAAGCCGGTATTCTGCCGGAAATAAAAATATAACCTAAACGCGCAAAAGGTCCAGATATAATCATTGCTGAAGGTCGACTTGGGTCAAATTCATCCTGTGCTAACACGCCGGTAATATACCAACTACAAACAACTAACAAGCCAATAATGGAACCAGTTATAAGCATGGTTTTATCAGGGTTTCGCTTCCAACCTTTTAATATAAATACAATCAGAACGGCAATGGCAACCGCGAGCACAAGCCATTGCGGTAAAGATAAAATAAAAGCAATGCCCGCATCGGTTGATAACTCTATAGAGGTCGCATGAGTAAGGTTAAGACGAAGTGTTTCAAGAAAACCAAATTGGGTAATCGCTGCAACGATGGCAAAGGAAAGTAGAGCCAGCAGTGAATGTAGACTGCCTTCCATTGTTCTAACTAACGTGTGTGCAGCACAGCCGCCGGCGAGCGTTGCGCCTATTCCAAAAACAAAACCACCAATGGTTGCACCAAACCAATCAAGCGTACTATTGCGATAACCTGTATCAGCAATGGCAACAATGTCCAGTATTTCTAGCAGCTGAGTACCCGTAATCGCAACGAGTAGAGCAGCAGCAAAAGCTAAGGCTTGTCGGTAATCTTTAATTAATAAGAAGTTGCTGGTTCCCGCAACCAAACAAAATCGGTAGCGTTGAATTATTATACCAAATACAGAACCGATTAGCAGTCCACCACCCACCAACCAAATATTTATTTCACTCATAGTATAGACCTTCGTTATATGTAAATTTAATTCTTAGTTATGTTTGTCCCCAGCTAAGGAGGGGTGGGAAGCCAATAATATTAAATTTAGTTCAGCAAAAATTTATAAACGTTAAATAGCTTGTAGACCATGTTCAGCATAAAGCTTTAAAGCATGGCCACTCAGCATAAAATCTAAAAAAGCTTGCCCCCAATCTCCACCATCTTTAACTAATCCAATGTGGTAATTGGTATGCACATTTGAATTAGAATCGAATTCAATAAGTTCAAAGTCATTAGGAAATATTCGTGTGTAACGTAAAGCTAGATGGTAATAAACAATTGCCACATCGGCTCGGCAAGAAAATAACGTTTGCGGTACTTCACGATGATGTATCGATTCACCAAAAACGGTTCGAGTAGTCTCGCCGCTGATAAGAGTAGAAAAAGCATTCGTATCAAGTCTCTGTTCTTGTGCGATTTCGATTAACGTTTTTTTATAAACACTGTAACTGGCTTTTTCTGTTTTAGGATTCGATATAGTTAAGGTAACATCGTCACGAAGCAAATCTGAAATGGAAAGTATATTTTTAGGATTGCCTTTCTTGATGAGTAACACGTTACATTGGCTTCGAGCAAAGGCATTATGAGAGGTAATAAATTTCTTTTTTAGCAGTTGGTTTAAAATGTTTTCAGGGCTGATAAAAACATGAGGTTGTAGGTTTAATTTTAAATTCCCTAAACGTAAGCCATCTTGTAGCGTAGATTCCAAAATAACTTTTGGTGGCGTGGTCGCATAGAAGATATCTTGAACCTCAGGATTCGACTTTACGAAAGATTGGCAACAGGCCTCCAGGGCCATGTGATGATTTCCGTCTGAAAAAACGACTAATTTTGCAGCAATTGGGTCACCATGAAAATCAAGGCAAATATTGGAACCTGCTTGGTTCCAGCCAAAGCTATTGCCTAAATCAGTTTGTGCAGCTTCAGTCGGCCATGATAATTGCTTTTCCATTGAGTCAATATATGTAACTTATTGATTGAAATCAACTTTTAATAGTAAGTGTGAACAAAATATTTCTTAATTTAGCGAACTATTTAGAGTATACTAGCGCGCCTTGTCGGGTCGTAAAGGCACTGCCAAAAACCGCTAGTCATTAAAAAAAGGCGGTTTTTTATTTGGCTACACGCTCAGCTGGTGAGAGCAAATCACTCATAAGGCGTAGCTAAAGTGAAGAGAGAAAGCAGTGGGTGTGTTTCTCTTCTGTAAGTTAGAGTAGATCAACGTTTTTGATTGAAAATGACTACAACACTCAAAGCGTAAAATGAAAAAGGCCACATAGCTCAGCTGGTTAGAGCACATCACTCATAATGATGGGGTCCCTAGTTCGAATCTAGGTGTGGCCACCATATAAGACGATAACTTAGCCCGATTTCTTTGTGATATAGAAATCGGGCTTTTTTATGGGGCAACTCAGGGGCAACTTTGTGTGATCAATTCTCTTTAATATACAACGTTTACTGATCCTATTCCTTTGTTTAATTATGTGGTTTTATCCCAATCTTGTCTCAAGATTAAGTCATCTAAAGATCTAAAGGAAACTAATACCTTTACAATGATGGTACGCGACCTTTACAATGATGGTACGCGACCTTTACAATGATGGAACACGACCTTTACAATAAAGTTATGGTATTTTTGGTATGAATTACAGCGAATTAGGAAAAACAAAACGTTCAAGGCAAATTCGAAACTACTTACTGAACGCGGTTAAGCTTGGCGAAAATCAAAAAATGATCCCCGAGAGCCAAGAAATATTTAAAGTTAGTCGCCAAACCATACATACTCATCTCTCAGCATTAATAGAAATGGGGTTCTTGGTTGCTCATGGAAATACTCGAGCTCGAACTTACGGTCTTGGCCCTAAGCGCTTCCATATTCAGGAATTTCCTCTTGAAAATCTTCGCGAAAGTGAGGTTTACTATCAAAGTTTCAATTATATTTTTAAAGATTTGCCCGAAAATATTGAAAGCATCTGTAACTACGGTTTTACTGAGATGCTTAATAATGCGATAGACCATTCAGGTGGCGAATTTGCCTCTATAAGCGTTACGCGAGATGAGAATAGTGTACAAATTTTTATTTCTGATAATGGTGAAGGTATTTTTAATCACATTGCTCGTATCATGGAACTGGGCAACCCTAGAGAATCAATTTTGGAACTGAGCAAAGGTAAGTTAACAACTGACCCGGATAATCATACAGGGCAAGGTATTTTCTTCACTTCTCGAACATTTGACTCTTTTTATGTATATGCGGGAGATTTGATTTTCTCTCATGATGAGGGTACAGATGATTTTTTGCTACATAATGAAAGAGAGGTAGATGGTGGCACATTAGTATTTATGCAAATTGCTATGAATAGCCCTCGGACTCTTGAAGACGTATTTGATGCTTTCACAGGTACCGAAGATGAGGATTTCGCTTTTAATACCACGGTGGTACCAGTAAAGTTGGTGCTATATGAAGGTGAGAAATTAGTATCTAGATCGCAAGCTAAACGTATATTAAACAGAGTCGAAAAATTTAATACAGTGCTTCTTGATTTTGCGGGAGTCGACTCTATAGGACAGGCATTTGCTGATGAAGTATTTCGAGTGTTTGCTCGAAGAAACCCTCATATTAATATTGGGCAAACTCACACAACAGACACTATTGATAGAATGATTCTTGCGGCTAAAAGTCATACTGACTGATTGGAATTGATGTCAACCTACATGTTGTTCTTTGGATAGTCATTAATTTGTCGGAATATTTTGTATTAAAAGATAGTTTCTTCACCCCCTAAAGGAACTCCCTAACGTGTCTTTAAAGTCGTTATTTTTCTGTATTCATGATGCTCAAGTGCTCTCGTGAAAATGTGGTTAAGCATCTGGTACAGTATGAAACGTAAAGAGACTTTGTAACGGCCCTTTACTAAATTTGTGATTGAATGGCTTTGGCAATGTCAGGTTTTTTCTGTCCTTAAAGGTGTGTTTCTAATATGTACGAAAACTATTTAACTTGGTGAGAAATATCTTCTTTTGTATGTATGTCATTTTTAACGTTGTTGTTTTAAATATTAATAAACCTCACTACATGGTAGATATATAAGGTGTACGATTTCCGTACCAATTAAAACGTACAAGTAGAATAAACAGGTACGATTACTGTGCTTATGACTAATGACGAATAATCATTTATGAATGTATAAAAGTACTGAAACCGAACCATTGTGGTACGGAAAAAGGGGCAAGAATATTAGGGTCTGTTGATCTTTCATCTATTGCCTGATTTTGGCTAATTTTAGCCCTGCCGACGTTATTTTTTACTATCAATGGAGTGCATTGATACGTAAAAAATGCCTTGTCAGAACTAAAATTATCTCAAAATCAGTCTAACATCTGAAAGATCAACAGACCCTAGTTTCTAATTAAATAAGATCGAACGTGTATAATGATGGGGTTCCTAGTTCGAATCTAGGTGTAGCCACCATTTTCAAAATCGAATATTTTTCCTTCCTTAAAATTCTTAACAAACAACCTCTGTGACACAGCTTGTGTCCAATCTGTGCCAAATAGTATTTTTTATAGTTAATTCAATAGGTTAAATAATCTCATAATGTGAGTACAACACACTTATCTTTGATATAGTAATTCCATAATGAATAAAGTGGGGTTCTGGCTCATCGTATGAGCTAGTTGCTAGTGTACTCTGGCCTTAACCATTAGGGCATCACTTCAGTATATTTATGTGTAGGTACTATTTTTTATATATCGATTTGAAACTGCCTAAATGATACAGCTGTGATTTATTTATACATTATTGTGAAGACCTAAATTAGGGTAGTTATGATGTGAGTAAAATCAGATGAATTCAAAAGATTTCACATCGCGCCTGGTAATAAAAAATTTATCCAGATTTCAAATCTAGGCATAATTTTATGTTTGAACAAAAGATAGAATTCTAAATACTAAATCTATTTCTTTGAATAAAGGTGAGTCGCGATGAAAGAGCATATGCATAACGATAGAGCAACAAATTACAAGAAAAATAGCATGTCACTTGTAGGGGCCGTATCTATGGGCACCGGGGTGATGATCGGCGCGGGTATTCTGGCATTAACGGGGCAAATAGCAGAGCTTGCAGGTTCGTTGTTTCCTCTGGCATTCCTGGCCGCAGCCGTTGTAACGGCTTTCAGCGCTTACTCATATGTAAAATTGTCTAATGCATATCCCTCGGCGGGTGGCATTGGTATGTTTCTTCAAAAAGCCTATGGGAGAGGCACCATTACAGCGGTCGGTTCATTATTAATGTACTTTTCTATGGTCATTAATGAAAGTTTGGTAGCACGTACCTTTGGAACATATAGCGTACAAATTTTTGATATTGATTCTGGTAGTTGGATCGTCACTGCTTTGGCTATTTCTGTTCTTATCTTTGCTTTTTTATTGAATATATCCGGTAATCGAATGATAGGTTTGTTTTCCCTCATCATGGCATTTATTAAAATCGGCGGTATTCTTGTTTTTGCACTTGGTGGACTTTGGATTTCTGGCGTGTCGATGGAGAGCGTGAGCACGGGTACATCTGATTCATCGGTTACCGGTTTTATTGCGGCGATGGCATTAGCCATACTGGCTTATAAGGGTTTCACTACCATTACCAACAGCGGCTCAGAAATAGTCGATCCGCACCGCAATGTCGGGCGAGCAATAATAATATCTATTGTTATCTGTGTATTCATTTATTTTTTAGTCGCGATTGCAGTGGCTAATAATTTAAGCATTTCTGAGACCATTGCTTCAAAAGATTATGCACTGGCACAAGCTGCGAGGCCGGCGTTTGGTGATTATGGTTTATGGTTTACGGTTGCAATTGCCATCATCGCGACTATCTCTGGTGTTATAGCAAGTGTATTTGCTGTTTCTCGTATGCTCGCCATGCTGACTGAGATGAAACTTGTGCCGCATAGACATTTTGGAATGCCTGGGGATATTCAGAAACATACATTGGTATATACCGTTGTTATCGCGATATTTTTAACAATATTTTTTGATTTAAGTCGTATTGCTTCATTAGGTGCAATATTTTACCTCATTATGGATATTGCGATTCATTGGGGTGTTTACCGTCATCTGCGAAAAGAAGTTAGAGCTAACGCAGTCATTTTACTGGCTGCTATTATTTTTGACGTTATTATACTAGGTGTTTTCCTCTTGGTAAAAGCCGAGCAAGATATCACTGTTATCTATTCCGCATTTATAGGCATTCTTTTGATAGTCGTTGGTGAAAAAATATTCTTGAAAAACTTCAGGAACGAGGCAGAGTAATCCATTGCAGTACAATAAAAAAATAACAATTGCTTTAATATAGACACGTTATTTAAGCAAGGCGTTAGAATATATCTCAGTCCATCATATTAGGACACCAGTAATATCTAATATAAATCGAGACTAAATAATGAATGTTCGTAAAAGTTTTATTTTTCTTTCAATAATTATTGTCTTCTCGTTGATTTTGAGTAAATTATATTGGGGATTCCTAATTGTTGGGCCCATCGTGCTACTTGGTATGTACGACCTGATTCAAACAAAACATACTATTCTGAGAATTTACCCGGTTATAGGTCATTTTCGTTACTTTTTTGAATCCATTCGAGCAGAAATTCAACAGTATTTCGTTGAATCAAATATCAGTGGCCGTCCGATTAATCGTGAATTCAGAGCACTCGTGTACCAACGAGCTAAAAATGAACTAGATACACGTCCATACGGGACACAATTTGATGTTTACCGTTCTGGCTATGAGTGGATAAACCATTCTCTTTCTCCTGTGCATGTCGAGAACGTACATCCACGTGTACTGTTTGGTGGTCCTGACTGTGATAAACCGTACAATGCTTCACCCATGAATATTTCTGCCATGAGTTACGGTGCACTAAGTAAGCATGCAATTATGGCTTTAAATATGGGGGCTAAGTTGGGTAACTTTGCGCACAATACTGGCGAAGGAGGACTAAGTCCCTACCACCTCAAATACGGCGGTGACATTATTTGGCAAATTGGTACAGGGTATTTCAGCTGCAGGGATCAAAACGGTTTTTTTGACAGAGATCTGTTTGCTGAGAAAGCTCAGCTTGAAGTTGTTAAAATGATTGAAATTAAACTATCGCAAGGTGCAAAACCAGGTCATGGTGGAATCCTTCCAGCAGCAAAATTAACCCCAGAAATTGCTGAAATTAGACACGTACCGATGGGGCAAGATGTTATATCACCCCCTTCGCATTCTGCTTTTGATTCTCCCAAAGGGCTACTGGAATTTCTCAGTGAACTAAGACGCCTTTCTGGTGGTAAACCGGTTGGATTTAAATTATGTATTGGTAAAAAAAGCGAATTTCTTGGGATTTGTAAAGCCATGCTCGTCACAGGTATTGCACCAGATTTCATCACAGTTGATGGCGGCGAAGGAGGTACAGGCGCTGCCCCTATCGAGTTTACAAACTCAGTTGGCACACCTTTACGCGATGCGGTTATTTTCGTCAACAATGCATTGTTAGGCATCGGTTTACGAAACAAAATACGTATTATAGCTTCAGCTAAAATTCTTTCGGCCTTTCACATAGCTCGTATCATTGCATTGGGCGCTGATACTGTTAATTCGGCACGCGGAATGATGTTGGCACTTGGTTGCATACAGTCCCGTAGCTGTAACACTGATAAATGTCCAACAGGCATTGCGACTCAGGATCCAGCGCGTTATAAATCTCTGGATATTGACACCAAAGGGTTACGTGTGTCGAATTTCCACAATTTAACCATTGCGAATCTTACTGAATTGTTTGGGGCCTGTGGCTTAAATGCATTAAGTGAATTAGAACCCCACCATATCCATCGTCGTGTCAATGGAACAACGACAGCGAGTTATGACGAACTGTATCCTGCCGTGAAGTCGCTATGTTTATTGTGTGATAAAGACATACCTGAAATGTGGAAACATATCTGGGAAAAGGCATCGGCCGAGAAGTGGTGAAAATTTCAAAGTCTAACAAGGCAATTTCACTGTCTAACAAGGCAATTTCACTCGGACGTTGTCTTTTATCTGACGGTCTTTTATCTGGCTTAGTCTGACGTTCCATATCTATCCTAACGCACGTTATTTGAGTTTTGTTGAATGGCTTAATGTCTTTGATGATGAAAAAATGACGACGGCATCGCTCTGTCAACTGCCCCATCATTGCCATATTATCAAAATCGGCAATGACAATTACCGCTTCAAAAATCAACCAGCAACAAAGAGGTAAAAACCAAACACAAACCCAAGAAATGAGCCATAATCTGGCTTGATTAGGTGGGGCACTTTTGGATGTAATTTAACAAGTTGCTTGAGATTTAAGCTTTTTTTATTCCTGTTAACGAGACCGCAGTGAAAATTTACGTAAAAAACATGGTTTGTGATCGCTGTAAACTGGTTATTCAGAACATTCTGGATGAGCAGGGTTTACCCGCAATTTCGGTGAAGTTAGGTGAGGTTGATTTCGGTAAAAATCCACCGTCCGTCGATCAATTAGTTGTATTTAAGCAAGAAATTGAGGCGCTGGGATTCGAGTTAGTCAGTGACAAAAAAAGCCAGTTGATCGTGAAAATTAAAAAACACATTGTTGACCTAGTGACATTAATTCATCAGCCGGAAAGTGAAGAAAAAATCAAATTATCGGATCATCTCAGCAGTAAGTTACATCATGATTACACTTATTTAAGTAACCTTTTTTCCGCCGTTGAAGGCGTGACTATTGAACAATATTTTATCCATCAGAAAATCGAAAAGGTCAAAGAACTGTTGATTTATGATGAGATTAGTCTGACGGAAATCGCCTATCGAATGGGGTATAGCAGTGTTGCTCATTTGAGCAGGCAATTTAAAAAGGTGACGGGGTCAACCCCAACGCAGTTTAAGCAATTTAGAGATGTCAGTTCCCGCCGGTCTATTGATAAAGTGTAAATTCTGCAACTTCTTTCCAAAAACATGTAACACCTTTTCGGCCAAGCTGATGCATAGTACGACACGTACATTCACTTAGTAAGGAGTTAAATCATGAGTAACGAAATAAAACTGTCTGTCCCTGGAATGATGTGTGGTGGCTGTGTTAGCAGCATCAATAAAGCCTTAGATGCTGAGGCGCGGGTGGTTAGCGCCAGTGTTGATCTTCCTACAAAAACCGTACTGGTTGAAACTGATGCACCAGCTGCCTTTTTGATTGATACTTTGCAAACCGCTGGCTACGAGGCTGCAGAAGTTTCATGAGCGAAGCAATCAGACTTTCCATATCAGGCATGAGCTGTGCGGGTTGTGTGGCATCTGCCGAAGATGCGCTGAAAGGGGTCAGTGGCGTCACAGTCGCTAATGTAAATTTTGCCGAGCACACCGCCATTGTTGAAGGCAAGGTGACTGCACAGGCATTAATCAACGCGATTCGATCCGCCGGTTACAACGCCGCTGAACTCACCGGCGTAAATGACGACAGCGAAAAAGAAGCGGCGGAGATGAAACACTATCGTAAGCTGCTAAGAATGTCGGCGTTTGCGGGTATCGTTGGTGTTCCCCAGTTTATTCTTGGTTTTACCGGTGCATTACCGGGCTTTGATGATATTGATGGTCGTTTGATCTGGCTGCTGATCTCGGTGTTAACCTTAATGGTGCTGGTATATGCCGGTGGCCATTTCTTTACCGGTGCATGGAAAGCGGCGAAAAATCACAACGCTAACATGGACACCTTAATTTCACTGGGCACCGGCACCGCCTGGATTTATTCTACCGTTATTATTGCCTTTCCGTATGTTGTGCCTTCAATGGCACAACACGCCTATTTTGAAGCCGCCGCGATTATTATTTGTTTGATTAATTTGGGTGCCGCACTTGAGATGAGAGCCCGCGGCAAAACGTCCGAGGCCATTAAACGTCTTATCGGTTTACAGCCAAAAACCGCTCGCGTATTACGCAATGGTGTTGAGCAGGATATTCCCATCGAAAACGTTGGCCTTGAAGAAACCATCAGAGTACGCCCCGGTGAACGAATCGCGGTGGATGGCATTATTATCGAGGGCCATTCCAGTATTGATGAATCCATGTTAAGTGGTGAGCCCATTCCCGTGCAGAAGAAAGCCGGGGACGAAGTGGTTGCCGGCAGTATTAATAAGACGGGTAGTTTTCTGTTTCAGGCAAAACGCATTGGTAAAGAGACGGCGCTTTCACAAATTATTGAAATGGTTCGTGCTGCACAGGCATCAAAACCAGCGATAGGTCGTTTAGCGGATAAAATTTCCGCTGTGTTTGTGCCCACCGTGCTCATCATTTCCATTCTGACTTTTCTTACCTGGTTTAATTTTGGCGCGAGTTGGGGGGTGGGTGGTGAAGTTATTGCCTACGCTATCGTTACTACCATGACCGTACTAATTATTGCTTGCCCTTGTGCGTTGGGTCTGGCGACACCCATTTCAATCATGGTTGGCGTTGGTAAAGCCGCCGAGTCGGGTACGCTAATTCGTAACGGCGATGCTCTTCAACAGGCGGGTAGACTCGATACTATTATTTTAGATAAAACCGGTACTGTCACAGAAGGGCGACCAAGCGTGACGTCGATAGTGGCACTTGATGGCTGGAGCGAGGATACCTTGCTGCAATGGGGTGCAAGCCTTGAGCAAGGTTCAGAGCACCCACTGGCCGAAGCGATTGTGAGCGCCGCTAACGAGAAGAAAGTCGATTTCTTAAAAGTAGAAAAATTTAACGCCATCGCCGGGCACGGCGTGGAAGCGGTGCTTGAAGGCAAAGCTGTTTTGCTGGGTAACCGCAAGTTAATGCAAAATTCGCAAGTTGATATTTCAGCACTTGAAGCGCAGGCGCTCACATTAGAACAGCAGGCGCAAACGCCGATGTTTATGGCAGTGGATAATATAGCCGCTGGCATTATCAGTGTGGCTGATGCAATAAAGACCGATTCAAAAGCAGCGATACAACGCATGCATGACATTGGGGTAAAAGTTGTATTGTTAACTGGTGATAATCGCGTCACTGCAGAAGCTGTTGCAAAACAGGTGGGTATTGATGAAGTCATCGCTGAAGTATTACCGCAGGATAAATCCGACAAAGTTGCCGCCCTGCAAGCCAAAGGACAACGTGTAGGTATGGTAGGCGACGGGATTAATGACGCACCGGCTTTAGCGCGTGCTGACGTTGGTTTCGCTATTGGCACCGGCACCGACGTTGCCATTGAAAGCGCCGACATCACCTTGATGCGTGGTTCGTTACACGGTGTTGTCGACGCCATTAGCATCTCCCGCGCAACGGTGCGTAACATTAAGCAAAATTTATTTGGTGCTTTTGTTTATAACGTAGTGGGTATTCCTGTTGCGGCGGGCATACTTTTTCCAATGATGGGCCTATTATTAAATCCGATGATTGCCGGCGCAGCAATGGCAATGTCCTCGGTGACGGTTGTCTCAAATGCTAACCGCTTACGGTTGTTTAAACCCAGGGAGAATGTTTGATGGTGACTTTAATTGTTAATCTGGTTGGCCTGGTTTTGATTGGTCTTGTGGTTTGGTGGTTTTGGATGTTCAAGCAGAAGGCTTGATATAAACGTGGAGTATTCCAGCTCTCCAGCAAGCCAATGGAATTTGGTTTAAAACTCATGCCTGTTGTCAGTGCATATCATTTTTACACTGAAAGGAAACTTCTGCACAACATAGTTAATAAAATTAATTGAGCTAACTTTGTGCGTGCTTATCATAAAAAAATAAGAACTTAAGATTGGCATGAACATGATGACCAGCTAACTTTTTTTCATATCTTGTAAATTTATTCCGAGATCGTTTTTTTATATTTTTAGGCAGTCGGTTTAATTTTTTCTTCGATAGGCGGAGGTATTCTTAATTAATGGTTTTCAGGACAAAGTTTATTGTAACTAAGGCATCTTCTCCATGTGTTTCATAGGCATGTCGCCATTAGCATGCTGGGTAAACATGCATGATGGGAATGCTGTGTGTCACTTTATCGAAACAATAGCAATGAAAGATTGACCTCTGTGCAACACACATGTTTTATGATAGGGCTATCAGTAATAGTAACGTTGAAAGGTAGTCGTAATACCCTTTTAGTTAATCTGATGACAATACACAAAGGAGACAAGCCATGAGTAGTCATACTAAAAAAGCCAAGAGTAAAAAAGCTAATGCTGAAACTGATCTGTCAGCCAGTAACATCTCAGATAGCCAACGCCAGCACGATATCGAGGTTGCGGCGTATCACATTGCAGAGAAGAATGGATTCAACAGCGGTTGTGATATGGAAAATTGGCTAGACGCGGAAGCGGAAATTGATCAGCTGCTGGTCGGGGGTAAAAATTCCAGCCCCAATTGATTAGGGTCGGGGTTGGTCGCCCGTCGCTAAGTCGACCATAATCGATCAGAGCGTTAAAAAAAGGAGATGAATAAGATGACAACTTATACCGAAATAGATTTGCCACCTGCCTTGCCTGACATTGAGTTGGCAAAACAGATTCTGAGTCGTCTGTTTCTAAATTTCGACGGATCGCTACGCATTTTCCTGTGGGATGGTTCTGTAGTCGATCTGGGTCATGAAGCCCCGGCGTTTTCGCTGGTCTTCCGCTCTGCCAAGGCCTTTCGGGGGCTCGTTCTGGCGCGCGATCCGCTATGCCTTGTTGAATCTTATTTCAAGGAACTTATTGACATTGATGGCGATCTTTACTGTGCTCTCAAGCTGCGTCATCACCTGTCTTCATTGCAATTGTCTCTGACGGAAAAAACTGGCCTTGCGGCCAAGGCATTAAGGATCAAACAGGACAAAACTGCAGCTACCGGCAGCGATGCACCCCGGTGGACACAAACAATTGGACAGAAGCTGGGGTTGGAATCCAGTAAAAAACTTAATCGCAAAGCTATTTCTTTTCACTATGATGCCTCCAATGATTTCTATAAATTGTGGCTTGACGAACAAATGCTTTATTCCTGTGCCTACTACGAGGATGTCGATCAGAGTCTGGAACAAGCGCAACGGAACAAGCTTGAGCATATTTGCCGTAAATTGCGACTCAACTCTGGTGAACGCCTGCTTGATATCGGTTGCGGTTGGGGTGCATTGATCTGCTGGGCAGCAGAACATTATGGTGTGATCGCGCATGGCATTACACTCAGCCAAAATCAGTACGATTACGTTCAACGCATGATCAAACAACGCGGTCTGGAGCAAAAAGTTTCCGTCGAACTGCTTGATTACCGCGATCTTCAGGGCGAGGCTGAGTATGACAAGCTGGTCAGTGTAGGGATGTTCGAGCACGTAGGCTTGAAGAACTTGCCAAGCTACTTTGCTATTGCGCAGCGATTACTTAAACCTGGCGGGCTTTTTCTGAATCACGGCATCACCAGCGATGAAGGCGGCTGGAAAAAAAGCGTGGCGACTGAATTTATCAATCGCTATGTGTTTCCCGATGGCCAACTCGAAACCATCAGCACGGTGCAGCAGCTCATGGAAGATGCCAGGTTGGAAATCCATGACGTCGAAGGTCTCAGGCAACACTATGCGCGAACGTTGCGTGAGTGGGTACGCCGGCTTGAGCTAAGTCAAGAGGAGGCACTGCAATATGTGTCCGAGTCTACCTACCGTATTTGGCGGCTGTATATGGCGGCCAGTGCTCAGCAGTTTGAAGAAGGCTGCACGGGGATATACCAAATTCTGGCGTCCAGACGAGAACCATTTTCCAAACCGGTGCCACTTACACGGCGTGATCTCTATGAGCAACCATGTTCGATTCGAAATAATTGAACAAAGCCATTGGCGAACTTGTCCGTTTTATTTAATTGCCAAGGAGAGGAGATGCCCAATGCCACCGCCAGAGCACCAGCGCGTTCCGCTGATGCGGGGTGGCCAGTGAAAGCGCCATTACTAGCCTTTGTTATTCGAGAGTGAAAATAATGACTTGGTAGAAGCCTAAATCCAGGCAATAGTTGTGTATGTATAGGCTGACTGAGGAGCAAATAGTGGGCCCTGGTAAATTGCCGGTTACACATGCCCGACGATAATAATAAACAAAATAAAGGAGTTAGATTCATGAATCCTGAGAAAAAAATCGTACTCGTTACCGGTGCCAGCGGCCGTATTGGTTCAGCAGTGATGGAGCGCCTGAGCGGGCAGTTTACTGATGTGGTGGGCTTTGACCGCAAGGCGCCGAGTCCACCGCCGCCGGATTGCACTCACATACCGGTTGATATTACCTCTGATGACAGCCTGCGAGACGGGTTGCACATTCTGCGGGAACATCACGGGACGCAGATTGCGTCGGTGGTGCATCTGGCCGCCTATTACGATTTTCTCGGTAAGCCGAGCCCGAACTACGACACGATCACGGTCGAGGGCACGCGGCGCCTGCTGCGCGGCCTGCGCGAGGGAGGTTTCGAGGTCGAGCAATTTATTTTCTCCAGTACCATGCTGGTGCACGCACCGGGCGAGCCGGGCGAGTTTCTCACCGAGGACTGGCCGCTGGGTCCGACCTGGGCCTATCCCGAATCAAAGGTTCGCACCGAGGCACTGATTCGGGAGGAGCGCGATGCCATTCCCACCGTGATCCTGCGTTACGCTGGCGTTTACGATGACGTTTGCCACTCGCCGCCGCTGGCGCACCAGATCCAGCGTATCTACGAAGGGCAGCTTGCCGGTCACCTGTATTCCGGCGAGACTTCGCACGGCCAGGCCTACCTCCACCTGGAGGATGCGATCGATGCGATCGAGCGCGCCGTGGAACGCCGCGCCCAGTTGCCACCGGCGTCCACGTTCCTTATCGGCGAGCCGGACACGCTTAGCTACGACGAATTGCAGCACACCTTCATGCGCCTGATCCACGGTAAGTCCAGCGAGACACACAATGTCCCCGGGCTTATCGCCAAGCTGGGCGCCTGGGCGCAGAATCTTCTTCCGGGCAAGGGACAGTTTATCAAGCCGTGGATGATCGATCGGGCCAACGACCATTATGCCCTCGACATCACTCACGCTCGTGACGTTCTCAAGTGGGAACCCCGCCATGCGCTGCGCAAATCCCTGCCGAAAATGGTTGAGGCATTGCAGGCCGATCCGATCGGCTGGTACCGCGAGCACGGCTTGGAGCCGCCCGCGTCATTGAAAAAACGCCAGACAAAGGCGGCTGAAGTCGGGGTTCCCGCGCGTACCAGTCATACGAAAACACCAGCGGCGGAGCATGAGCCTGCCCACCACGATCACGACCACGGAGGCGAGGCACATGCCGCTGAACCGGATTCCGCTACGGGCTGCGTGATGCATAGTTGTCCGATGCATCCGGCGGTCTGCCAATCCACGCCTGGCAACTGCCCGCGCTGTGGCACCACACTGGAACCGGCGGAACGGGCTGAACCAGTGCAGGCGACCGAGTACACCTGTCCGATGCACCCGGAAGTGGTGGCCAGTGAACCAGGCCGTTGCCCCAAATGCGGGATGGCGTTGGAGCTGCGCGCGTCCAGCGAACATCACGAAGATCACGCGCACAGCGAAAACGCCGGACATCAGCATGCAATGTCCGGTGACGTTAAGGTGGAGTACACCTGCCCAATGCACTCGGAGATCGTGCGCAGCGAACCGGGTAGTTGCCCTAAATGTGGCATGCTCCTGGTGCCGCGCGATGCGGCGGGGTCTTCCGGCGGAGAGCACGTAGGCCACGGCGTTGACATGATGGTCGAGAGTCACCGCAATATGCTCTGGCCGCACTATATGAATATGATGCTTGGCTTCTGGTTGCTGGCCAGCCCGTTTACGCTCGGTTACATGAGCGACTTCGTGCCCGATGCCAACCAGTTGCGGGTTATGGCCGAACGCGGGCTGCCCGCGTTCGAGCTGCGCAATTTGTTAATGACCTGGAGCGATGTCATCAGTGGCATCCTGGTAATTGTCTTCAGTGTGCTGTCCGCGGATGCTTGGCGCCGCAATGCCTGGACGCAATGGGCCAATGCCTTCGTCGGCTTGTGGCTGCTGTTCGCGCCGCTGCTATTCTGGACCCCGTTGCCCGAGGCCTATGCCAATGGCACCTTGGTCGGTGGGCTGGTGATCGCACTTTCCGTGCTGATCCCGATGATGCCGGGCATGAGTATGGCCGGTATGATGGGCGGCCCGGATGTGCCACCGGGCTGGGCTTATACACCGGCAAGTTGGTTGCAGCGCATGCCGATCGGTGTACTCGCGCTGATTGGGTTTCTTATTGCGCGCGTGCTGGGTGCTTATCAGCTTGGCCATATCGATAGCGTTTGGGAACCGTTCTTCGCCGGTAGCGGCGACATGAAAGGCGTGATGAACGGCACCGAAACGATCATCACCTCGGATATGTCTAAAGCCTGGCCGATTGCTGATGGTGCACTGGGCGGCATCGTCTATATGCTCGAGCTGGTGATGGTCTGGATGGCTGGAAAAACCCGCTGGCGCACCATGCCCTGGATGATACTCGCGCTCGCCATCCTGATCCTGCCGCTGGGTGTGGTCAGCATCTATTTTGTCATCATCCAGCCGATTGCGATAGGCACTTGGTGCACGCTATGCCTGATCGCCGCACTGGCGATGGCGGTGATGATTCCATATTCGCTCAACGAGTTTGTTGCTATGGGTCAATTCCTGGCTTGGTCGCGCAAACAAGGTATGCCGTTCTGGCGCACTTTCTGGGAGGGTGATGCCATGGACGGCGGCAGCGTCGACACATCAAAAGGGCTGGCCGCCAGTCCCGGCGAGCAGTGGGCTCAGGCCACCCGCGGTGTCACCTACCCCTGGACTCTGTTAGTCAGTATCGCGATCGGTGTATGGCTTACCTTTACGCGGGTTACTTTTGATAGTGTCGGCAGCATGGTCGATAGTGATCACTTGGTTGGCCTGCTGGTGTTGACGTTCTCAATTATCGCCCTGGCCGAGGTCGGTCGTGCCACGCGCTTCATCAACATCCCGTTTGGTATTTGGTTGATCGCCGCTCCCTGGTTACTCGATGGTGTTGCCACGCCGTTGGCAACATGGAATAGCGTAATCAGCGGCGTCTTGCTGATTGTCCTAGCGCTGCCGCGCGGCAAGATCAAGGATTCCTATGCGGGTTGGGACCGGTATATTGTTTAGTAATATCAACTGTTTCAAAGCAAGGAAATTGATATGCAGATTGGCATGATGGGCTTGGATGTACCATGAATGTCAATGTCCACCGGTGAGTTGTTGTTGTCTTGCTCCTTCCGGTGGGGTGGTCTGCTCGGCTTGATGATCAGGCAGAACGTGCAGGACACAATAGGTGAGTAGAAAATTTTAAACTTGACCTTGCTCTTGGAGTTTTGGTGATGCACGGTTAAAAATTAAAATGTAAAGTTCCATATTGGAAAAGTACTCTATGGATGGCCTGTGAGCGTATTTTGTTTGATGAGTCTCGTGGTTTTCGCACAGCCGTCATCAATATGCTCAGTCGATCTATCGGGTCGCATTTAATAAGGCATGGGATCAGTATAAAGATCCCGGTGATCGATATGGCGATGATGACCGGGAGACAGTGACACATAAAGTCGCTTGATAAAGATGGCTCAGTTTAACTGCTAGCGAAAGTAAAATATAAAATTAATCTCGAACCAAACATCGATGGCAAGCAGTTTGAAATATAACGCCCTAGTAGGGGTGTTACGATATTATTCAAAAATTTAGCCTGATTTCTTTGTGATATAGAAATTGGGTTTTTTTATGGTTAGCCGATAGGTAACATTGTGACTGACTCAAAACACATTGAGTTTAGAGCAGTGAATAAAATCTATATTAAATTTTTATGTGGTATCGTTTACATAGCTTAGTATTTTTTTAATATAAGATAACGGCTAATACCTGAAGCTGATGAAACGACTATACGCATGAGCTAATTTTCACGGCTTATGTATGATAACTTGATACATAATATATAAAGGGTATTTATTTAATGATAACCGCAACAATTTGGTTAAGTTCTGCCTTTGGTCTAGGGCTGATAATGCGCTTAATCGGTTTGCCCCCATTAATTGGCTTCCTCGCGGCTGGCTTTATACTTAGCTTTCTTGGCTATGAAACTAATGAAATTCTGAATCAAGTTGCGCACACAGGCGTTTTATTGTTGTTATTTAGCGTTGGCCTAAAATTACGTTTACGATCAATTATCACCAAAGAGGTTTTATTTGGATCATTACTGCATATGGCAATAATGATAGGTCTTGTCTATGTTGCGAATGTCACTATTTTTGGCATGAGTGAACAGTTATCGCTGATTATTGCGATTGCTTTGTCATTTTCGAGTACGGTTGTCGCAGCCAAAGTTCTTGAAAGTAAAAAAGAATTACGTGCTTTTCATGGTCGATTAGCTATCGGTATTTTAATTATGCAAGACCTTATTGCCGTTGCCGTATTGAGTGTTGGTAATGGCGTTGTGCCATCACCTTATGCTTTTTTATTGCTAGGGTTATTTTTTATCCGACCAATCGTACATCGTTTGTTAGATGTTTCTGGCCATGGTGAATTGTTGATTCTCTATGGTTTATTACTTGCTGTTGTTGTCGGTGGGTATGGGTTTGAATACTTTGGATTGAGTTCAGAGCTTGGTGCTTTAGTTTTTGGAATATTGCTGGCTGATCATAAGCGTGCTATTGAAGTTTCAAATTCTATTTGGGGACTGAAAGAAGTCTTACTGGTTGGCTTCTTTTTACAAATTGGCTTGATGGGGCATCCAACACTTGAAATGTTGACGAATGCGATGTTGATCAACCTGATTATAATCGTAAAGGTCATTTTGTTTTTTGGCATAATGGTTCTGTTCCGCTTGCGAGCTCGTACCGCATTTCTTACCAGTCTATCTCTTGCGACCTTTAGTGAATTTGGTTTAATTGTTGCGAATATGGCGGCAGGCAACGGATGGTTAAGTAATGAATGGATGGTGCTTTTAGCCGTGACAGTTGCCATCTCTTTTACCATTGCAGCGCCATTCAATCGCTATTCACATGAAATATATGGCTGGCTGGAAAAGCGGCTACAAAAATTTGAATCATCGAAGCACCATCCTGATGATGAGCCAATACATATAGGGAACTCGCGTGTGATGGTTATTGGAATGGGTCGAGTAGGGAGTGGTGCTTATGATTTACTGGCTCAGCAACATGAACGGGTTATCGGACTGGATTCAGATCCGGTCAAGGTAGAGAAGCATCGTCAAGAAGGCCGTCGAGTTCTCTATGCTGATGCTGAAGATCCTGGGCTCTGGAGTAACATTAACCTCGGTGGCGTACATACGATATTGCTCGCCATGCCAGAAACTGTAGCTAACATAATGGCGACAAAAGAATTACGTAATATTGGTTTTACCGGTACGATTACAGCCACGGTAGTTTTTGATGATGAGGTTGAAGCCTTACAAAAAGTAGGCGTTGATTTTATATACAATTACTACGAGGGAATTGGAGCAAGCTTTGCTGCTAATTCGATGGAAATGGCTGCCACCAGAAGCAAAACATAAATAAGAAGCTCGATAACATGCCAGATAAAATCAAAGACAAAATCAAAGATAATCAAGCGACACTACAAGAAAGTATTTCGAAGCAACGCGAAGTGTTAATCACTATGTTGTCTGATCCACTGAAAAGGGTTGCAGCATCGTGTTCTAAGGTTTGGGGGAATCGTGAAAAACTTAACCATGCCCTTAGCGAAGTGTTACGAACGGTGCCTTATTGCAAATACCTTTATACCTTGGACGTAAACGCAATACAAAATAGTGACAACGCTAGCGATGAAGGTTTAGTGACAAGACATTTTGCTCGAGATCGCTCTGAGCGTCCGTATATGCAAGAGATGATAGCGGGTAATGAATTTATATTATCAAAGGCCTACATCAGTTTGCGAGCCAAACGTCCGTCATTAACCGCAATGCAACTCGTACGCGATGAACAAAAAAATCCACTGGGTTTTATCGGCGCAGATTTCGATTTACGTGATTTACCTCTAACCCGTGACATGTATGAAGAGCCTAGAGAGTGGACACAAATAAAAGGCGATCCTTCTATACGAGGCAATGTGTTCTCACAAACTCGTACTGATACTGATATGGATCGTAACCTTGATACCGTGCTGGGTGTAATAGAAGAGTTAATTATGGGGCATGGTGTTTTTCATGCCAAGCTTCACTTTTCAAGTAATCGCTCGGTGATTTGGCATTATGATGATCCCTACCAGTACCGTTTACTTAGCCTAGCTGCACTTGTGGATCCTAATATCTGCCTCGCTTATCCCAATAGGGAATATCCTAAAAATGCCGCTATTCCAGAAGCTGAGATACGCCCTATACTGAACAATTTACGCCAGCTAAGGTTTATGGACGACACGTTGTATTTACGTGCAGGTGCATTGAATATCTTCAATGGAATTATCAGTCTTAACTTTTCATGTGATGGTTCACACTATATTCCCTATGATGAATTTCTTAATAAGGAACATGCTTTTTGGAGCAGTGGTGCTGGGTAAGATACCGTTAACTAACGTACAACTTTTGTTTTGAGAATAATACCTTAAGCAATACCGGTTTTAAGTGAAGATATTTTATCTTTATCTATCGTCTCTTCATCAGTTTGCGAGCTAGCTGTAGTATGTAAACCATCATACAAAGCATTAACAGCCGTTTCTTTATCTCTAAAGAAAGCATCTTTACCCAGCTCGTCAACCAGTCCACTTTTTATCATTGATTTGACGACTTGATATTTGAGTCCACTAAAAACAAGTTTAACGCCAACTTCTTTTAGCCTTTCTGCAACTTCATGTGCTTTCTCTATACCCGATGCATCGATGTCGTTAATGCTACTACCAATAACCAAAATCGCTTTTGCCTGTTTAAACTTTGCATGGGCTTCAAGAATCATATCTTCAAAATAGGCAACATTGACAAAGGTTAATGAGCCATCAAAACGTACTGGAACAAAGTGTTCACTGATGGGTTTTAATTGGTGAGCACGCATGCCACCGAGTGTACCATCAGATTTTCTCGCAACCACTTCAGCACGCGGTCGCATTGTTTGAATTAAAAAGTGCAGTACTGTGAGCACGATACCAAATAAGATTCCATTGGCGATTGCAGGCGCCATCAACAAGGTGGCAAAAAATGTAATGACACCAATCATTGCGCCGACACGATCGACTTTCCATGCATGAACTAAGGGTTTAATACGAATTAAACTGAAGACCGCCATCATTACAATAACCGCTAGTACCGCTTGAGGTAGATGATATAGGTAGGCGGTAAAAAACAATAATACGGCAACCACAGAAAGCGCACTGATGATCGCGAATAGCCCGGTCTTTGCACCACTGCGTGCCGCGACGGCCGAGCGTGAGAATGACCCACTAACCGTATAGGAACCAAAAAAGCTTCCGACAATATTTGCTAAGCCTTGGCCAACAAGTTCTTTATTGGTATCAACGCGTTCACCTGTTGTTGTCGCTATGGCTTTCGAAATTGAAGTGGCTTCCATAAAACCAATTAGCGCCATAACCAATGCTGCGGGGAGTAAGGCTAGTAATAAATCCCATTGAATCACTGGAGCAGCAAAGCTCGGTAAGCCTTTAGGGATATCACCAACAACGGCGCCGCCGGATGAAAGAATAATTTCGTCACCATCGGCATGATGAAAACGCCACGTTTTTGCATTGCTGTTTGATGTGGTGTCTGAATCACTTGTATTTATCGAGATGCCTCCATTACTATCTTCAATAGTATGCAGGGTAATACTATGTAATTCGACACGTCGAGCATTGTTCTGTGTTTTCAATAGTTCGAGTCGGTATTTATAAACATTCGCTTGAGCACGCAAAGACTGTGCGGCCTCAGTGTTTTCTAATGTAGTTGTCTCTTCAAATATTTTGGCTTGGCGAATATTATGCGCATAGGACGAAGTCAGTGTATTTATTTCGGCGTTGCTTTTGGTGTAGTTGGCAATCGTTTTTGCGACTTGTTCATTTTCGATGCTAGACATCGGTAAGGTGATTTTATTTTCAAAGCCAACTAAAGCGCTAAGTATAGTTGTTGCGACAACGGCAACGAGTATTCCAGGTATCGATGTAGATACTTTGCGTAATACCGCAATGAGTACCCAGGCACCAACTGCAAATGTCAGCGTCCACCAGTGAAGTTGCGGAAGCTGCGCAATAACATGCCATAGATCGGCTAGGTAAGACGTTGTGCGAGGAAAAGGAACACCGATGACTTTACTGAGTTGTGATAAGCCAATAATTAAGGCGGCTGCATTGGTAAAACCAATAATGACCGGACTCGATAATAAATTAACAACGGCACCAAGACGAAAGACACCGAGTAATAATCGTAAAATACCGACGAGCAGTGCAAGCATAAGGGACAATTGAATAAAATCTGTTGTGCCCGGGGTGGCAAAAGAGATTAGTGAAGCGGCCGACATTAATGACAGCATTGCAACTGGGCCAGTATGTAATTGATTCGAAGAGCCCCATAATGAAGCGATAATAACGGGTACAAATGAGGCGTAAAGTCCATAAACCACTGGCAAACCAGCAAGTTGCGCGTACGCCATACTTTGTGGAACAAGTATGAGGGCAACCGTAATACCGGCAACAAAATCAGCACGTATTGTCTTGCGTGTCATTGGGAACCAGCGCAAAAAAGGAAGTAAATTATTAAGTAGGTTCATTTGAGGTATATTCTTGAATTTAGGTGAAACGCTTTAGTAAAACGTATGGCCGTGTACAGCGGTACACATAAACGTACTATATATAGTATTAAACTGGCGCGAAGTATGCTGATTATTGAGCTTGAACACTAATTAATTATCTAAATGAAACCTATTTATAAAAAGCTATGAATAGTGAGAAAATAGTATGCTTGTACTTATATGTAATTATTCTAACGTACATGTTGTTGTTATCGCTGCTAATAATTGCATCGTTGCCTTTCAACAATTATTATATTAGCAGCTGAATTCGTTAGATTTTTTGCAGCTTGAGATAGAATTGAGGATTTAACGATGCAGAATACTGGTTTATTTCGTAATTGAAGTTACAATAGGTCTTTTCTATGACTTTGCTTAACAGGCATAGTGAGTGATTCAGGACGACAATTCAGACGTTTCCTTCAACTGATAGATAATACTCTATCAATTATCTAATTAATATTTATTTGTATATAACAATAGGATTTCTTAACATTTTGTTTCGAAAATATTGGGCAGTTATCGGTGGGTCATTTTGAAGAAAGTAGCAAATAACATATGGTAAAGCTTAAAACCTATGTTTACATCGATGCATTGCAGCCACAATTAGCTGAGTATATGGCTTCTGTGTCTCAGGGTTTTCCTCCTGTTCCGGGCGATGCTTGTCTGTGGGTTGAAGTTTCACCCGGTATGGCCATTCATCGCGTAACCGATATTGCATTAAAAGCCTCTCAAGTAAAATTAACTCAACAAATTGTCGAACGTGCCTATGGCTCAATGGTTATTCATCATCGAGATCAAAGCGATGTGGTTGAATCAGGCAGAATTTTGTTGTCGAGTATTAACGCAGATGTAAATGATCGTGAGCATTGTGAAATTCAATGGCAAGACATCATTTATGGTATGACACCAGAACACGCGGTTTTGATTAACCGCCAACACCGAGGCGGTTCAATGATTTTGCCTGGTGAAAGTATGTTTATTTTAGAAGCCGAGCCGGCTGGTTATATTGTTTATGCAGCTAATCAGGCTGAAAAAGCAGCGAACATTACCTTGGTTGATGTGCGTGCTGTCGGTGCATACGGTCGCTTAACCATTTCTGGAAGAGAAGGTGACGTTGAAGAAGCAGCAGCAGCGGCGATTCATGCCTTAAAAAATCCTTCTAGGACGTAAACGATGCATCGCGTAGACCTTTTAAATTTCTTAAGAGAACATCGAACGCGTTTTATGGAAGAAGCGGGTTATGTACAGCGGGCTTTAGGCTATATCGAAGAACACGAAGATTGTTTCTTTCGAGAACTATGGCCGATGCATGTTACAGGATCAGCTTGGGTTATTAGTCCTGACCGTAATCACGTCTTAATGATGCACCATAAAAAACATGACCAATGGTTCCAACCGGGTGGCCATGCTGATGGCGATGCCGATATTGTCCGTGTCGCTTTACGTGAAACGTCCGAAGAAACCGGTATTGATTTATCACAAATTAACTTATTGAATTTAAACGTATTTGACGTAGATATACATGCTATTCCAGCGATTGGAAATGAGCCTCGCCATGATCATATTGATATCCGATTTTTAGTCGAAATTGATGATAGCTTGCCCGTGCCGGGTAATGATGAGTCGCATCAAGTGATGTGGGTGAGTTTGCATGAAGTGACGCGTTACAATAACAACCGTTCAACCTATCGTATGTTGGAAAAAACACGTCAGCTACGTAATATGATTGCGGCCTAAGAGGGCGCAACGGGCAATACGAGCCTAAAGATTTAATAGATAACGATATTTTACAGAGATATTTAAAATATAGATAACTATCTATCAGACAACGGATTTATTTCGATTAGCTTTTTGAGGGGGAGTGCATTAACGTCCCTGTCAAATAGTGCACAAGTCGTGTTTGTGGTCTACAGTACGATATTTATTTAGGTTATATCACCGAGAAAGCATTTAGTTTTATTAAAGAGTAATAGAGAGCAACATTTGGCGTCATTATGATTATTCTCTCTTTATCCCATTAAGACGTTAAATAATTAGTAGAGAGCAGCATTTAAACCGATTTCCACATACATAGATTTTAGACTATGGATTATCAATAAAATATCAATTGGAACCATTAGTCGTTATTACCCTATGATTCGTGAAAATTAAATATGAATTGAACATTTTTAGTAACTAAAAAGAAACAGGAGTAGATAATGTCAGAGAAAGCTTATAAAGCGGGTGTTAAGGAGTACCGCGAAAAATATTGGACACCAGATTATGCGCCACTTGATACCGACCTTTTGGCATGTTTCAAGGTAACCGGTCAAGCAGGTGTTCCTCGTGAAGAAGTTGCTGCTGCTGTTGCTGCAGAAAGTTCGACAGGAACCTGGAGTACGGTTTGGTCTGAATTTTTAACAGATATGGAATTTTATAAAGGCCGTTGCTACCGAATCGAAGATGTACCTGGCGATTCAGAATCGTTTTATGCCTTTATTGCGTATCCACTTGACCTGTTTGAAGAAGGTTCAGTTGTAAACGTATTAACTTCATTAGTTGGTAACGTGTTTGGTTTTAAAGCGCTTAAGCATTTGCGTTTAGAAGACATTCGCTTCCCAATGGCATTCATTAAAACTTGTGGTGGTCCACCAGCGGGTATCCAAGTTGAACGTGACCGTTTAAACAAATACGGACGTCCATTACTTGGTGCGACAATCAAACCTAAATTAGGTTTATCAGCTAAAAACTACGGTCGAGCAGTATATGAATGCTTACGTGGTGGTCTAGATTTAACAAAAGATGATGAGAACGTTAACTCACAACCATTTATGCGCTGGCGTGATCGCTTCGAGTTTGTAGCTGAAGCAATCCGTAAAGCTGAAATGGAAACTGGTGAGCGTAAAGGTCATTACCTTAACGTAACAGCAGCTACTCCTGAAGATATGTATGAACGTGCAGAATTCGCTAAAGAATTGAATATGCCTATCATCATGCATGATTTCATCACAGGTGGTTTCACAGCTAACACTGGTCTTGCTAACTTCTGCCGTAAAAATGGCATGTTGTTACATATCCATCGTGCAATGCATGCGGTAATCGATCGTCATCCTAAACACGGTATCCATTTCCGCGTATTAGCTAAATGTTTACGTCTATCTGGTGGTGATCAACTTCACACTGGTACGGTTGTAGGTAAGCTTGAAGGCGATAGAAATTCAACACTTGGTTTTGTAGATCAATTACGTGAATCATTTATCCCTGAAGATCGTGCTCGTGGTGTGTTCTTCGACCAAGATTGGGGCTCAATGCCTGGCGTATTCGCCGTTGCTTCTGGTGGTATCCATGTATGGCATATGCCTGCATTAGTTAACATCTTTGGTGATGATTCAGTACTTCAGTTTGGTGGTGGTACACAGGGTCACCCTTGGGGTAACGCAGCGGGTGCAGCAGCTAACCGTGTTTCTCTTGAAGCATGTGTTAAAGCTCGTAACGAAGGTCGTGAACTTGAACGTGAAGCACGCGACATTCTTTCAGAAGCAGCACGCACTAGTCCTGAATTGGCTATCGCAATGGAAACTTGGAAAGAAATCAAGTTTGAGTTTGAAACTGTTGACAAACTAGACGTTTAAAATTGTTGATGAGCTGGGCGTAGTGTTAAAGCTAAGTCCAGCACATACAACGAGTTAACAAGATATTGAGAACGAGGATATAACTATGTCAAATTATACTGAGGGTGATTTCCAAACTGCCCAAACACTAGAAACTTTTGGTTTTTTACCAAAGTTGACACAAGAAGAAATTCACGCACAGATTGCTTACATTATTGGAAACAACTGGACGCCTGCGATTGAGCATGAGCATCCAAGTGCTTCAAGTAATCATTACTGGACTATGTGGAAACTACCATTTTTTGGTGAACGCGATCTTGGTCGTGTTGTTGCTGAGTTAGAAGCATGTGGTCGAGCTTATCCTGATCACCATATTCGTTTACTTGGTTACGATAACTATACACAGAGTCAAGGTGCGGCTTTTGTCGTTCGTGAAGGACGAGTATAAAGCGTGATTTAATACCTGAATTAACAGGTAAATAATGACAACCACAAATATGATGATGCGATGGGGTTAACAATGGCACAATCAGCAGCAAGTAGAAGTGCACGCGAAGCTTCTTTGGAACGACGACGAGCTTTGACCACAAAGGGCAAAACGGCGTTAGCCAATGGAAAAACAGCGAGTGCACCACAAACTAAACCAATTACCACTTCTGTGGTAAGTACAACGGCACAAACTTCGTCTTCTATGACGGGGCGGGCTGCTTCACGAGTTCGTCGTGATGCAATGTCTAACAATGGTAAAGCTGGGCTTGCTGGTGTAGATCGGATACGTTCTGCTCCTGCCAAGAAAACCTCATCTGCAGCGTCACAATCTGCTCCTGCAACTGCGTCTGCAGATGCGACAGCAACAAAAGGTTGTGGTTGTGGCTGTAACGGTACTAAAGCAACATGTGATACTTCAACTACCGCTACTAATACTAAGCAAATGATTATACCGAATAAGAAAATGCGAAAAGCGGCACAAAGTGCAGCGCGAATTGCTTCTTTAGCTCGACGTGAAGCAATGTCGACTCGTGGTAAGGCAGGTATTAATTCTAAAGGTACTTCTGCCGCTCAAAATGCAAGAGCAGCAAACCCAGATATTTCTAGCCGTGAACTAGCGCAAACTTTGCGTGAAGAACGCAGCACCAAAGGTCGATGTGGCAAGAAGTCTGAACCATGTGGTCGCCAAAGAGTAAAAAAGGCTGACAATGCTGCAGCGCAAGATGCACCATGGAAAGTGGGTGTAAGTGAAACATCAACAGGTCAAACGTTAACAGGAACTATGGTTGGACGTAGTCAAAGTGTAACGGGTGATGAAGCCAGTACGTGTCGCGCTGTGACAGGTACTGAGTATATGGGTGCGGATCTATTTCGTGAGTTTTGCAATACAGACGCGACTCCATCGTCAGCACCTAAAGTAAAAGTAACATCGACATCACATGGGAATGCCGTTAGTGGTGACCGAGTTGGTCGAGGAAAAAATGTAACAGGCAACGAAGCAGGTACATGTAAGAGTGTTACCGGTGATGAGTATACAAGTGCCGAACAATCACAGGCTTACTGTGGCGAACTTGCAAGTAAATCACCTCGCACAGTTTCTATGGTAGAAACAATGAAAGGTAAATCAGTAACAGGTAATAACGTTGGCCGTTCAGAAAGCGTAACGGGTGATGAGTCTGGTATGAGTCGTTCATTAACAGGAACACAATATACAAAACCAGAAGAAATTGGTAATGGGCCATCAAAAGTTGGTACGAGTACGACACTACGTGGTGGCAGTGTAACAGGCACTACGGTTGGTCGACGTGAACGTATGACGGGTGACGAAGCAGGTAGTTGCAAAAATGTTACTGGTGATGACTATGTTGGCCAAGAACAATATAACGGCTTTTGCAGTTCAAATACCGAAGCACCAACAGACCGAAAAGTAGGTGTTTCATCTACAGGGAAAGGGTTGTTTGTAACGGGCACAATGACTGGTCGAGTAAATAGCGTAACAGGTAATGAGCCAGGCAGCTGTAAAGCTGTAACAGGTACACCGTATGGTGGTGCTGAGCAGTCGGAAAATTTTTGCCAAGCTGAAGACGTAGCGATGGCGAGTGCTCGCAACAGAGAATTAAGAAGTACACCAGCTATGCCATTAACGGGTCTTCAACCCGGTGTTGGTGGCGTGATGACAGGTGCAAACAAAGGTGCATGTGAACAAGTTTCAGGTACACCTTATGTTGGTGCTGATCAGTTTGCTGATGCATGTCCTTCGACTGCAGCTACAACTGCAAGCCCTGATTTTCCTCAAGCAATTGGTGGACAATCGGTAGGTCAACAGTTCAGCATAAACACACCTTCTGGTGGTGCTGCTGCGGCAACAGGTTCAACCGGTGTAACAGGAAAAGAAAGTGGAAGCAGTCATATAACTGGTCCATTTGGTATGGCTACTGGAAAAGTAACTGGTACTGAAGATGCGCGTTTTGGTAAGCAAAATATTACTGCAGTTGAAATGCGACCTGAACCTATTGCTCAAGCTGATGGTAGAGACAAGATGCGTATTTCTGGTGAAGGCCAAGATACGGGTTTGAATATTACGGGTGATGACTGGGGCCGAGGTAAACATGTTACTGGCACAGAAGGTATGTCATCAACAAAACGTAATCCAACTATCAAGGCGAGTAACTCAATGGCTTCCATGAAAGAAATGGCTGCGATTGCACAAAAACGTAATGAAGAAATAGCGATACCTAACAGCAAAGTAACTGGCGGCAGTGGTAATACTGAAAAAGGGTCTTTAATTACTTATTCTGGAGGCGCTCGCGGTTAATAGAGGAGAAATCCAACATTAATTACGATAACAGACCACGATGTTAAATAGTCGCAACAAGCAACAAGCTTCACGCAACTTGAGCCGTCCGACTCCATTGGGTCGTCCTGGCGATAGAGGCAATGCACATGCAACAGAGTCTAATTACTCTGCAAACATGTCTGTGAATGCTGCGTCTATGAAAGTAACGCATGGGTTAACAAATGCCCAAGAAAATATGCAGTTATATGCTTATGAAAGCAGTGTAAGAGAGTCGTTCGATAATATTGTTCCAACGTTGAAACAAATTTCAGCATTGCAACACGAAGCAAATTTTGAACAACAAGCGCAACAATTAGCACGTAGACAACTTGGTTTTGAGTTACCTGCGTTACTTTTAAACGATGCTTGGGTTGAACAGTTAGACATGCGCAGTTTATTCGCATGGAGTGTGTTTGAAACTTACCATCGTTTTTGCGATGAAGTGTTTACACGCGACCCGCTGGGTCAAAATGGTAATGATGCCAACTTCCAGAGCTTTATTCAGGAATGTGGCTTTCACATGGTGGATGTATCACCTTGTGCAGATGGTCGTTTGGCACACGTTATTCGTTATGTATTACGTATGCCCTATAAAGAAGTGCGTCGACGTTCTTATGCTGGTGCAATGTTTGACATTGAAGATAGCATGGAAAAATGGGTTAAGACGGAATTGGTTCGTTTTCGTGAAGGTAAACCTAACACGGCAGATGAAGCAACGCGTTATTTGAAAACCGTGGTCTACCACCACAGTTCGGTTGACCCAAGTCATCAAGGTTGTGCAGCGCATGGCTCTGATACACAAAAGGCAGCACAAGGTGGGTTAGATCGCTTAATGGGTTTCCAGCAAGCGGTACAAAATACACATTGTTGTGGTGCCTCTATCGATTGTTTATTAATCGGTATGGATACAGATACAGATGGCATTCGTATTCACATGGCTGATGCGAATGGCAAGATAGATTTAGAAAACTATATAGATAGTTTAGAAGTGTTTGATAAGACGGCTAGCATGAGTGCAAACGATGCTGAGCAGTGGATAGCCGAACATATTAAACAAAAAAGTAACAATGAATTAACAGAGGGTATGGTGCGTTTTATGTCATACCTACTGAAAAACAACATGTCACAAGTTGAATATGTACGCGGTTATTATGGTGGTTGTTATAGCGACATAGGGCATGCAGAACGTTTTATAGGTGCTGGAATTGGTTTCGAAGAAATTCAATTACGTAACCTGACATTTTTTTCTTACCTCAACACAGTTGAGGAAGCAGCAACAGATTTAGATGTCGGCATTAGTATATTTACGGGCTTAAATGTTTCGCATGGGCTACCAGTACCAATAGTAGTTCGTTATGACTATCACGGTAATGTGCCAGGTGCACGCGAACGTGCTGAAGAACATTGCAATCGCGTATCGGCTGCATTACATGATCGTTACAGTGAACTTGCAGATCGTGGCTTGTTACATACTTTACAAGTCGTACGTGACATTAATGGTGCAGGGCAAATTGAAGTACTGGATTGTTCAGTAAAAACAAACGTTACAGGTGGTCACTAATGAAAATCTGTCAAGTAGTGAAGCCATTAGTTTCAACAAATCGGATACCAGGTATGGAGCATAAACATCTCCAAGTGGTTAAAGATGGTAGTGCAATCGCGGTTGCTGTTGATGCAGTTGGTTGCATACCTGGAGATTGGGTGATTTGTGTCGGTAGTTCAGCCGCACGAGAAGCTGCGGGTAGTAAAGAGTACCCGAGTGATTTGACTATTGTCGGAATCATTGATCACTGGGACGCTGATAGTTAGGTATAGACGATGGAAATAATGCAGGTTGAAAAACCATTAGTATGCACTCGTCGTGTTGCCGGTTTAAGAGATATTAGTTTACGTGTATTGCGAGATAGTACAGGTAAACAGGTAGTAGCAGTTGATCCTGTCGGTGCCCGTGAAGGTAACTGGGTATTTACATCAAGTGGATCGGCTGCGAGATATGCAGCTTGTGACTTTCGGATTTTAACCGATCTGACTGTCGCGGGAATTATAGATTTCTGGGATGCTGATTAATCAGTAAACCGAATAACGGTTACAACAGTCTTGGTTTTTAACACCTAACTAACGTAACTTAATTTTAGTTTTAATTTGAAACAACGAAGTCTAGGACTTCAAAAATAGGAGTGTATTAAAATGGCTAATGATAATTATGGTATTGCCTTAGGTATGATTGAAACTCGTGGCTTAGTTCCTGCAATTGAAGCTGCTGATGCGATGACTAAAGCGGCTGAAGTTCGCATGATTGGACGTGAATTTGTTGGCGGCGGGTATGTAACAGTATTAGTTCGTGGCGAAACGGGTGCGGTTAATGCTGCAGTACGTGCTGGCGCTGATGCTTGTGAACGTGTTGGTGATGGCTTAGTTGCTGCTCACATTATTGCTCGTCCACACAAAGAAGTTGAACCTGTTTTACCTACTGGTAAAGCATAAAAATTTAGTTTTATTACATTTATAGGAGAAACAGACCATGGCCAATGAAAATATGGGCATAGCTCTAGGTATGATTGAAACACGCGGATTAGTTCCTGCAATTGAAGCAGCTGATGCGATGACTAAAGCGGCAGAAGTCCATTTAATCGGACGTGAATTTGTTGGTGGCGGTTATGTAACAGTATTAGTTCGCGGTGAAACGGGTGCGGTTAACGCTGCAGTACGTGCTGGCGCTGATGCTTGTGAACGTGTTGGTGATGGTCTTGTTGCTGCGCACATTATTGCTCGTCCACACAACGAAGTTGAAGGTGTACTTGGCGAAACAGGTAAAACTGCTTCAGCAAAGTAATGACGAGTTGTTAATTTAAAACGACTTAGCCATGTTTCATATTAACACTGATGAACGCGTATTAGGTTACCTCGGTCGAGCCCTGAGTCTCGAGCTATCTGCAGTACAGCTTTATAGTACGCAGTCTATGCTTGTGAGCTCTTGGGGTTTGGCTGACGTTGCTGTTAAATTCCGTGATGAATCTCGTGAAGAAATGGGACATGCTGAACGTATTATTAGTCGGATGTTAGCACTTGGTGTCGCTCCTAATGCGTCACAGTTACGCCCAGTAAAACTTGGTAGTAATTTGCAAGAGCTATTACAGTATGACTATGCATTTGAGAACGAACTGATAAGTTTGTATGATGATGCAACACGCTATTGTGCCAGTATTTCTGATTCCGATAATAGAGTGTTTTTTGAAGCGCTTCTTAATGAAGAAAAAGAACATGCTGTTGTTTTAACGCAATGGTTGCAAGAATTACAATAAATAGAAAGACATACATTCACCAAAATTTGCTTTATTAATGGGTATCTGAATGAGCGATCAATGGCAAGAACGCAATAAACCTGCTCGTCTTGAACAGCGTTACTTATTCAAGGATTACCGCACACTGAGTGATTTCCTTGAACGCGCTGCTGAAATATCAGAGCGTGAAAATCTATATCCTGATATGGGTTTTGGTAAGGACTATGTTAACATCACCATTCATGCTGACGAGGAAAGTGGTGTATTAACAGACGCACATCATCGTTTAGCACAAGAACTCGATAAGTTGTTTAACACAACAGAACAATGAGGTGATGAACGATGCCTGTTATCGCATTGGTAGGCAACAAAGGGGGCGCTGGCAAGACAACATTGTCAGTAAATCTCACGGCAGGACTTGCCAAACAGTCAAGTACTATTCTTGTTGATGCTGATCCTCAGGGCTCGTCTTTACAATGGAATGCATTTTCTGACAGTGAAGATGCTATCACTGTTGTTGAAGCCAGTGATGAATTAAACCAACAGCTATCCGATCTTTCCCTAAAATATGACTATGTCGTCGTAGATTGCCCACCATCAGTACATGCAGTACAAACGATTAAAGTATTAGAAATGTGTGATATGGCATTGATTCCAGTTCAACCATCCCCTGTTGATTTATGGGCGACAGTGCACACAGAAAAAGCAATTAACGATGCCAGACAAACGAATCCAAACTTACAGGCAACATTGGTTATTAACCAACTTGAAGCACGTACGACTTTGTCTCGAGTAGTGCGAGACGCACTTTCCGAAATTGAGTTACCAGTAGCACAAACAGCTTTACGTAGACGGGCCATTTTCAGAAACAGTGTATTGGAAGGTAAGAATGTTTTTGAAACGGGCAGCCGAGGTATAGATGCTGTGAGAGAAATTGAAGAATTAATACATGAGGTAATTATGGTATGAGTAGTAGCGATAAAACAAAGAATAAGCTAATGGAAACGATGCGTATGACCAAATCGGATCCAGGTAAGAAAGTTGAGGCTGCTGACAAAAAGCAAACTAAAGTAGCTCAAGCTGAAAAACCCGCCAAGAAAGAAAATAAGCCAGCAACAAAAAATGTTGCGAAAGATGCACAAAATAAAACGGCTGATCCTTATCAGGTTTCACGAAGACGTCTTTGGCCTGACTAATACACTTAAAAAATATCATCTGATACTGCGTAAACTTAATGTTTACGCAGCCCCCATTATTTAATAAATTCAACTAAACGATATAATTCTGGTTAGAACATACGTTAATGCATAGATAACTATCTAAGTTAACGCCTACTAACATTTGTTTTACTATATATATTAAGGCATACTTTGTTTCTGTACTGTAGGCGTTATTGGCTTAGCTATTAATTTATATTTTCGTTGTATTAAATTGCCTTTCCCCTGCTGAGAAAAATCACTCTACAAATTGTAGTTTATTTACATAATCTATATGCAAGTTAAAGAAGGTAATAGAGGCAGAACTTATGTCAAAAGATAATGACAGTAGTTACACTCCACCGGCAGCAATGCCAGACCATCTCATTCGTTATGCCACATTTCGGCAATTTCAGGTTTTTGAAGCTATCTTTCGCTTGGGCAGTTTTACTCGAGCCGCTGAAGAGTTATTTCTTACTCAACCGACTGTTTCGATGCAAATCAAGAAATTAGCCGAGGCAATCGGCTTGCCCCTCTTTGAGCATGTCGGACGAAATGTTGAGCCGACTGAAGCAGGTAAGGAGTTATATGCTGCTTGTCGGAGTATGTTTGGAACGCTGTCGAACTTGGAAATGAAAATATCTGATATGAAAGGTTTGAAACGTGGTCGTTTACGTATGGGCGTTATTACCACAGCAAAATATTTAGCCCCTGAATTATTAGGTGAATTTAGTAAACTTTATCCAGGTATTGATCTTTCATTAAAAGTAACGAACCGAGAAAGTATTATTCGTCGTATACGCTCAAATGAAGACGATCTCTATATTATGGGACAGGCGCCAAGTGGAGATTTTGACGTTGAATCCTTTCCCTTTGCACCTAATCCTCTCGTTTTAATGGCACCGCGTAATCATCATTTAGTCAATAAAAAAAATATCAGCTTGGAAGAGATCGCAAAGGAACCCTTTATTGTTCGTGAACCAGGATCAGGGATTCGTGATGCAATGCTTAAAGCATTCAATGCAAAAGGGCTGCGTCCTACCATTAGAATGGAAATAGGCAATAATGAAGCCGTCAAGCATGCTGTTGCAAGCGGCTTGGGATTGTCTGTATTGTCATTACATACCTTATCTTTAGAAGGTATTGATGGACCTGTATCCATCCTAGATGTAGAAGGATTTCCGATTTTACGCAATTGGTATATCGTTCATCCAAAAGGAAAAGAATTATCACTTGTTGCACAAACATTTTTAGATTTTGTTATTAGTTCTGAATCAGCCATTAGAGAGAAAATGCAAAAAATGTGGCCGAGATTAGAAGGTATATTAAACGAAAGCCAAAAGAAGAGATTAGCTGAAGAAAAAGCTGCTAAAGCATAATAAATCTATTATTGCTGGCTAACTATAGAACCCATTATTATTATCAATGAGTTAAGCCCATTACTCATATATAATTCTTATTTCCATTACTTTTGATTTTACAGGATTATAAATTTCTGAGGTTGAGCAATATGTTTTTATTCAACGAGATAAATTTAAAAAATAAACGTGGTGATATCTTTGGTGGTGTTACAGCTGCAGTTATTGCATTACCAATGGCGCTTGCATTTGGTGTTGCATCCGGTGCGGGAGCTGAAGCGGGTTTATACGGTGCCATTCTTGTTGGTTTATTTGCAGCTTTATTCGGTGGATCCCCCACGTTAATTTCAGAACCAACCGGTCCTATGACGGTTGTCTTTACCGCCGTTATCGCAAAACTTATTGCATCAGATCCTGCCAATGGCATGGCTATGGCCTTTACCGTTGTGATAATGGCCGGCATGTTTCAAATTTTATTTGGGGTGATGAAGTTAGGTAAATATGTCACCTTGATGCCTTATACCGTTGTATCCGGTTTTATGTCGGGTATTGGTATCATACTTATCATATTACAAATTGGGCCATTACTTGGGCAGCCTTCGCCAAGTGGTGGTGTTATTGCCGTAATAGAAAATTTACCTGGACTCATTTCGGGAATAGAAACTAATGAAACAATGTTAGCTATCTTAACAATAGCGATCCTTTTTCTAATACCAAAAAGTCTTAAACAATATCTTCCTCCTCCGCTGGTTGCGTTAATTGCTTGCACCTTGATATCCGTTATCTTTTTAAGTGGCACTGAGATTAGACGCATTGGTGAAATACCAACAGGTTTGCCTGATTTACAGCTACCGGTGTTTAGCGTTGAACAATGGCAAGTCATGTTAATTGATGCGATTGTATTAGGTATGCTCGGTTGTATTGATGCCTTACTTACTTCCGTTGTTGCCGATAGCATTACACGTAAACGACATAATTCAGACAAAGAGTTAGTTGGTCAGGGTATTGGAAATATCATGTCTGGTTTATTTGGTGGTTTACCTGGTGCCGGTGCGACCATGGGAACGGTTGTTAGTATTCAAGCGGGCGCTCGATCGAGTTTAGCTGGTCTTGTTAGAGCTGCAATATTACTTATCGTAATTTTGTGGGCGGCTGATTTAACGGCTGTTATACCATTAGCTGTCTTATCGGGTATCGCGTTAAAAGTGGGTATTGATATTATTGACTGGGGCTTCCTTAAACGTGCTCATTTAATTTCTGGTAAAGGCGCATTGATTACCTATGGCGTAATCCTATTGACAGTGTTTGTTGATTTAATTGCAGCTGTTGGTATTGGATTATTTGTTGCTAATGTTATGACCATTACAAAACTATCCGAGTTACAGGCAAATGATGTTACAGCAGTAACCGATCCAGATAAAACCGATTTAGAGTTATCCGAACGCGAAAAAGAAATTTTAAGAAATGCTAACGGCAAAGTTATGTTGTTGCATTTACGTGGTTCGTTAATCTTTGGTAGCTCAAGAGCCATTACCCGTAAGAATTCTCAATTTGGCGGTTGCCATACACTCATTGTTGATATTACAGATGTTAAACATCTTGGTGTTTCGTCGGCTTTAGCGCTTGAGGAATCTATTCTTGAAATGGTTAATGCGGGGCGTTCGGTTTATATTGTTACAACTAGAGAGCAGGCTTTACAACGACTTGGTAAATTGGATGTTCTTAAGCATATACCTGAAGAAAATATTATTGTGGGACGAGAGGCTACGTTGGAACGAATTAGTACAAAGCAAACAGAGAGTTTGCAAATTAATAATGGTGCTAAAGTGTCTGCCTAGTGTTTAAATAAATTAAGTTCTTATCATGTTAATCGGTTTTTTAGTGACTTAGGGTATTTGGTTGCAATTTATAAATTGAGTTTGTGGCGGTTAATTTGCTAACCATGCAAACGCTAAAATCAATATTAAGAATAATGTAATATTTATTTTCCAATCAGTCACAAAATGTTTAATTTTGTGATCACCCGAAACACTTGCAAATTTCCTTACGACAATTGCTACTGCGTTATCCCATAAATTTATTGTTCTATGTTTCAGTTTACTAACAGATTGTTGAGCTGTTTTAATCCATGTATTAAATCTATCGAGTATGTTTGTTATAAAATATGGAGCGGTGCTAGGTGAATCGAGTTGTTTAATATTTTTTCCAAAGATTAAAATGACTATCGTGAATAAAATGCTGACCGAAGCGATAAAAGGATAAGCAATGTATGCATGCTGAGGCCACGAAGAATTTACTAACATAGTTCCTAAAACTAAGCTGAACAAACCTGTGGAAGCAATAATAAACCAAGAAATAGAAAAACGATTTTTGCCTGCCAAGAAAAGTCTTAAAATGAAATGTAAAATAGCAGCGGCGCCTAACACCTGCATTACAATGCCCATGATGTGAATGTCTTCTCTTGCCGGCAGCCATCGTATTAACCCAACTAGACTGATTGTAATTGGTCCGCCGACTAGAAAAAGCGCAACGGTTCGTGAGCATGAATGAAGTGCAGTAGACAACCAAAAATAAAATGGCCAAATACCGGCTTTAAGAGAGAATCCAATAAGCACCATGTAGGGATAAATTGGAGAGGCCGACATTGTTGACATAGCCTGACGAGCTATTTCATATTGAAAATTATTTGTTGTAAAGGCCATAAGTAGAAGCGCCTCAAATAAAGCAAGATCAGCCGCGATAAGAAAATACAGATACAAACGTCCAGCTCGTTGAAACGTTTTATCCCCATCTTGAATCACAAGGCCATAAAAACCGTAGCTCATCAGTGTTGAAAAAACAAAGAAACCAACCAGATCGGTTGTTAATAGTGCGCCCAGATTTCCGGCCATCGTGAGTAAGTAAAAGGTGCTGGAATACTTCAATGCGGGTTTTTGTTTTGCAGAAAATGTGAGTGTTGCCGCGGCGAACCAGATGACAATAAAAGCGCCTAAGATCCAACGGCTATTTCCATCTAAGGCAAACCCAGTACCGTAAAGTAGCCAGGGTAGTTTAATAGAGATATCGTTGGGTAAAGTCAGTAGGACGACTGCGGGAGTGAGGGCTAAGTATCGAGGCCAAGGTAGTCGCGACTGCAACGCGGGAATGGCAAGTAATAGTGGCCAGACCACAGCCATTAACAACATCATTGTATAGAATTCTATAATCATGGTTGATAGAACTCCCGTACCGAAATCAGTTTTGCCCATTCCAAAGGACTAAAAGGTACCGTTACCAGTAAACCAGCAGCCAATGCCATGGCGGCAGTAACTAGGGGCGGTAATAAAAGTGCCCATGCGGTTTCTTTATTTCCAAAGTGATGTTCACTTGGCCATGACTCGGGTGATGGCATAAACCAAGCTCGATGCAGAATGGGTAAAAAATACATAGCGTTGAATAAGCTACTGCCAGCAAGCACAACAATGACCCAACTTTGCCCAGTGTTTAAAGCGCCAAGTCCTAGATACCATTTACTAATGAACCCCGCGATCGGTGGTGCACCAATCATACCGAAAGCACCAATAGTAAAGGCGGCCATTGTCCAAGGCATACGCCGACCGACTCCATTCATTTCGCTGATTTTATGAATGCCGAGTGTTTCAGCCAAGTTGCCAGCACAGAAAAATAGTGTAATCTTCATTAGACCCTGATGCACCAGGTGCACGACACCACCAATGGTGGCGATAGGACCAGCGATAGCGACACCAAGTGTAATATACGAAACCTGACTAATAGTGGAATAAGCCAAACGGCGCTTAAGATCGTCTTGGAATAGAGCCCGTAAAGAGCCATATAGAATAGTGAATGCAGCCAACCAAGCGAGCGGTGTTAGAACACCGAGTCCGGCAGCAAACTCAACACCGAATACATCATAAACAACTCGTACAATGCCAAATGCACCAGCTTTGACGACAGCAACTGCGTGTAATAACGAGCTAACGGGAGCGGGCGCGATCATTGCTTTTGGTAACCAGCCATGCAGCGGGACCAATGCGGCTTTTACACCTAATCCAGCTATCAACATTACGAAGATGATGATGAGTGCAGGGTAATGTTGCTCGCCAATATTACTAAGAATACCCCTAGGCGTAAATTCGAGTGTGCCAGTTAAGCTATACAACCACACTGTGCCGATGAGCATTAACGCGCCGCCGGTAACGGTGTAACGAAGATAGGTTTTTCCTGCTAGACGCGCTTCTTCTGTACCTCGATGAACTATCAATGGGTAAGTTGCCAAAGTAAGTAACTCATAGAACACCAGGAAGGTGATTAAGTTGCCCGCGAGAGCCACACCGACGGTAGCCGTGACGCAAAGGCTAAAGAATCCGAAAAAGCGACTACGATGAGGTGAGTCTTCAAGGTAACCAATAGCGTAAACAGTGGTTACCAACCAAAGTATGGTTGAGAGACTTACAAATAATAGCGCTAGCGGACCGGCACGCAGTACCAGATCTAGATTGGGTAATAGTGGCAGGCGTGTTTCATAATGATAGCCTTGGTAGACACCCCATAACATCAAACCGACCAGTGCGAGTTTTGCGAAGGCACCAAAAAGATTGAGCATCACACGCGTTCGCACTTTATCTTCTGCGAGACTAAAAATTATCAAACCTGGTAGTAACGAACTGATTACAACCAGTAGAGGTATCCAATTATTCCAATTCATAATCCACCGCCACTGGTTATAGCGATCTCGCTAATCTCTAAGATAGATAGAATGGGTACATACAAAAATCCCAGTAGTATTGCGCCCACAGCAAGAAGTAATGCCGCCCACTCCATACTTGCAGAAACGGATTTTGCTTCATGAGTAACCGGTGCTTGGGTGAATGTGTGGCCAATAACTTTGAATACATAAGCGGCTGCCAACAGGCCACCAAGGATAATAACTGCCACGAGATCCCATCGGCTATTTGCCAAGGCGGCTTCAAGCAATAACCATTTTCCAATAAATCCTCCGCTAGGAGGAAGTCCCATAATACTTACACCGGCAAGACCAAAAGCGGCAGCAGTTAGTGGGAGGCGTTGTACGACTCGATCCAGATCGGCAATGCGGTCATGGCCGCCATAGTGCAGTAGATTACCTGCCGACAGGAACATGGCTGATTTTGCGAGCGCATGAGAAATTATTAAATAGGCAACGCCATTCCAAGCGACGGAACCCACACTAGTGGCCAATGGAAATATCAGAAACAGGTAACCAATTTGGGCTACGGTGGAATAGGCAATGAGTAATTTCAATCGGCTCTGGCGTAAAGCTTGTACAGAACCCCAAAGTATCGCTGCACTACCGAGTAGACCAAGTAGCGTTTCGACGCCATCGCCATCCATAAGTGGTTCGAACAAAGTGAACCATAAACGTATCAGTATATAAAATGAGGCTTTCACTACGAGTGCAGAAAGCAGCGCACTAACGGGTGCCGGTGCGCTACCGTGTGCGGGTGGTAACCAAAAATGTAGTGGAAATAACGCTGTTTTAAGCAGCAAACCTGTCCCCATTAAACCCATTGCAGCCCACACGGCGGGGGATGCTTTTATTGTTTCGGCAAGCACAGTGAGGTCAACACTACCGAAACTATGGTAGAGAAGGACAACACCAAAAAGGTATGCAAGCGATGCAAGTAATGTGGCTAGTAAGTAACGCATCGCGCCAGTAAGTGCTTCTTTGCTGCCAGTTAAGGCAGTTAGCGCAACAGCGGATAACCCCAATAACTCAAGCGTGACATAGAGATTGAAAATGTCAGCAGATAGAAAAAGTGCATTTAACGCTGCCAGTAAACATAACCAAATGGGCCAGAATCGAACCGCAAGTGTTTGGTTGAAATAAGACGTAGAGTAAATGCTGATCGCAAAGCCAACTAATGCTGTCGTGGTGAGCATCAACATGCTCAAACCATCTGCATATAATTCAATACCCAGTGGCGCGCCCCAGCCGCCTACACTATGGCGATAGATACCCTGTTCAAGTAGTTGCCAGCCCAAACCAAAAACTGACATTGTGATACCAATGTTAGTGATCAGCCCCAGTACTTTTACTTTTCGAGGAAAAAGAAAACAGAACATGGCGCCGACTAATGGCAACAAGATGAGTATTATTCCCCAAGGGATATCCAAATAAGCCGTTTGCGTTACCACTATTTCTCCTCGTCATCGGGGAATGTGGCATGTCCGGTTTCTTTGACTACCTTTAACATTAAGGTGAGCGCTAGAGCTGTCGCTGATATAGCGACAACAATGCCGGTTATCACCATCGCATGCGGTACGGGATCTGCCGGCATATTTTCTGTTCGTTTAGCTAACGCGACTAGCACCAGAAAAACACCACTGCCCATAATATTGATTGCCAGTATTTTTCGTAGTAGATGGCTATTGATAATTAGGCCGAATAGTCCAGTGCAGAAAAGTGCTATTCCCACCAAAGCATAAAAGATTGCAGCGGTCATTTGTTTTCCTTGCCTTTGTCATTGTGGTTTACACCCAGAAAAAGAGCTGCCAGTGTCGCGCCGATCGATAGTGTGGCAACTGTTTCGAGAATGATAATATATAAGCCAGCTTGTGCCGGTGGAAACGTTAATAGTTGGCCTTCAAGGAACAAAGTAATGATAGATATAATAATAAACATACTCGGACCGGCGATGAGTATGATTCGAAGCGGTAGAGCGGTTAGTTTATTTGGAATGCGCCAGCCTGCCAGCAAGAGTAATACACCACAAGCGGCCAGTACCGATCCTGCTTGAAAAGCCCCTCCCGGTGCATCGGCACCTACCCATAATAAATACGCAGTGACTAAAATTAATACCGGTGTGAGTAAACGGGTTAGTGTATCCAGTAAGGGTGTCGGAGCTGTTTTGCGTTTGGGTTCACTCATATCAAGTGACCAGACAGCGAGTAAAGCCAATAGTAAAACCACCATTTCCAGTAGCGTATCGTAACCCCGAAAATTAAGTAGCACTGCGGTAACCGGATTGTTTACACCACTCTCGCTCATTTTATCGGTAACCATATTTTGCACGTATTGAGGCTGTTCAGGTAACGATAACACCGTGTAACCCAAGCCAGCCGCAAGTGTTAGCAACAGGGGAGTTAATAGTATTACGATAAATTTTTTTCTGTTCATCGAGTTACCAGTATTTGCAATGTTAGCTGCTTGATAAAGTCAGCCGTGAACTTGTATAACGCATTAATTAATGCATTGTTTGAGGATAGGAGTAAATCAATCATCGTTAGTTTCGTTTGAATCTGGAGTGGCACTTTGTAAACGTGCAAGGGCTGCCATCATAAGTGCACCGGTTAGGCCTGCACCGATGGCCGCTTCGGCGAGGGCAACATCTGGGGCTTCTAATCTTACCCAGAGCAATGCCATTAACAGGCCAAAGGCAATGAATAATACGATTGCTTTAAATAAGTTTGCGCAGGATAACGTCCACCAAGCTAGACATATCACGCTTATACCCAGTAGTGAATCAAAGGCCCAGGTTAATAGTGTTATTTTTTCCACAAGCGAATTCCTCTTTCTAAAGCACCTTTGGCAATTAGGTGCGAAACACCAGCCCCTGCAACTAAAATTAATAACCAGATCAGTATTAATTTACCCGCAGCAGCCAATGATTCTGACTGTATGGCTAAGCCAATAATTATCAACCCGAGTCCTAAGTTGTCCGCCTTGGTGAGGGCATGCAAGCGCGTGTAAACATCGGGGAACCGTAATAGTCCCAATGTACCAGCAAGAAAAAAGATAGCGCCAATGATGAGGATTATTGCAGAGAGATAATCAATCGCTGTCATGCTTTTCTTCCTTATCAGGCCAGGCTCGCTGCACAAAAGCTACGGCCGTAACGGCAGCCAGCAATGCAAACACTAATGCAACATCCCGTATGGCAAAATTTTCAGTTGCCTGAGCGAGTAACAATAAAATGGCCACAGCAGTCGTACCGAATAATTGCCCAGCTAACATGCGATCCGCTGTACTAGGGCCACGAAGAATACGCCACATGCCAACACAAAGATTCAGTAGTAAAAAAATTGCCAGAGCTAAGTAAAGAGTTTGCACGATAAATTAATCCATCAACGTGACAGGCATATTAAAGCCTGTGTGTTTAATAAAGAGTAGCGACATTTTTTCAGACAGTTTTGTTTTAAGACGTTCCATTTTATTAGCTCTCCGATGCTGCATCTAAAGGAACGCCGAATACTCGAGCAACACTTTGTTCTACCTGTTCAAGCTCAGACATAAAATCATTTTCGCTGTCCAGTACATGCACTTTCATGATATTTCGATCAAGCGATGCACTGAGAGTACCGGGAAGCAGGTTCACAATATTAGCCATAAAAACTTGCGAAAGCCCTGGAGGTAATCGCATTGGAAATTCTATAAGAGCAGGTGTAATAGGTAAGCGAGGATGAAAGGCGCGCCAAGCGACATCTGTACCACCAACAAAAGAATTCTTAATAAAAAAAGGAATGAACTTAATGCATTCGAGCCAAACCAGTTGCATGGGTGGCATAAGAACGAGGCTGGTTATAAGCGCAAGCAATACTGCAGGCACACCAAACCACCAAGATGAGGTAACGCCATTAGTAAGTACCCACCATATGAGTAGGAATATGCTAAGTCGCGATACAATACTAAAACTGATAGTTGCTGTTTTATACTCTGCTATTTGTTTATGCATCATTAATAGTCTCGCTGGAGTCCGTAATGTATTACTTACAAATTTACTAATGTGAATTCAATAATGATCTATCGTATGCCCCTTGTAAATATTTAATACTCGCTTACAACGATTGCCTATAGTCTATGGATTTAATGAGTGGCCATATTTTTTGTATAACTTTTATTGTTAATTAAAATAGTCATGCAGTTGAGAGCTATTAACCGTACTAGCTATAATGTTGCTAGCCTATAAGCTTGCAGTCTTAAGTTTCTATGGCATGTTTTCAGAAGGCGTTTCAGTGTCTGGATTTTCTTCATCTTCCGGGTTCAGTTTTTCAATAAGTATTTTACCTACCCGATGATTATCCATACTCTTTATTGTAAAGTGGAAACCATGCGCAATAAATATATTACCATCTTCTGGCATTTCTCCTAAAGCACTCATACACAAACCCGATAATGTATTGGCATCCAATCCATCAGGAACAACTAAACCAAAGCTACGTTCGGCATCAGATAATGAAACTAGGCCATCGGCTTCCCAATGCATTTCATCAATTTGAGTGATGGTGTAATTTTCTGTGACCACATCAGTTTCATCTTCAATCTCACCGACAATTTCTTCCAGTAAATCTTCTAGGGTAATGATGCCCGTCAGGCTGCCATATTCATCTGCAACCAAAGCCATATGCGCACGCTTGCTACGCATAACATCGAACAGATGAGCGACTTTTTGTGATTCAGGAACGATAAAAGGTTCTCGGCAAAAGCTTTGCAAATTTCCCCAAGGTTCTTTGGTGTCATTTAATAAGGCGGCATAGAGATCTTTGGTAAGCACAATACCAATTATTTTTTCATTGTCTTTACTGTCTATCAGTGGAAAGCGGGAATGCCGACTATCATGGATAATGGCAAGGTTGTCATCGGCACTGTTATTTATGTCCAGTAATTTGAGTGTGGTACGTGGAATCATTACCCGACCAACATGGCGTTGATCAAATTCAAAAAGATTTTTAAGCATTTCTACTTTGTTTGATTCCAGTTCACCATGTTCTCCTGAAGTGGTAACCAGCCCTTTTAATTCATCATTACTAAAAACATCCGCATGGGTTGCTTCTGCTACTTTGAATAAAGATAGAATTTGTCTGGTGGATGCGTTGAGCAACCAGTTAAGAGGAAAAACTAATATATAAGTAAAATGCAAAGGGTAGGCTACCCACAATGCGACAGGTTCCGCTTTACGAATAGCCAATGTTTTGGGAACTTGTTCGCCAACAACGATATGCAGAGAAGAGAAAATTAAAAACCCAACTATGAAAGCCGTAGTGTGCAACATGGCTTCGGGAACACCCATACTTAGAAACCATGGTTCTAGCAAGGCTGCAACAGCCGGTTCACCAACCCAACCCAATCCTAGTGAAGCCATCGTAATCCCCAGTTGGCAAGCAGCTAAGTAAGCTTCAAGATTATGTTGAATACGTAAGGTAAGTTTCGCTGTAGCGCGACCCTCGTTTGCCATGGTTTCGATACGAAAACCTCTGGCTTTAACCAAGGCAAATTCGGCGGCGACAAAAAAGCCATTGGCTGCAAGCAACACAATAACAGCGGTAAGACTGAGTGAAATGTTTTCCATTGTTGTTCCTGTTTTATTTAACGACTGCTGAGTGCAAGTTAACACTAACTTGCAATTTGATATATGCGTTTACTTGTATTTATGAATAGGTTTGAGTTCAAGTTACTAGCGCAACTGTCGATTTTAATTCCTAAGAATACTTTATTAAGAGTTTTAATCCCAAGACATTTTGTGAATGATTATTTAATTTATCGACTTCATTTTTAATTTTTTGTTAAGTGATAGTGGCGTTCTAGATCTTCCTGTCTTTATTGGCGACTCAGCATGGGAATATTTTATTAAAGTTAAAGCTGAGTTTGAAACAAATGAAGAATTAAAAATTCACAATGTTGAATAGAGGTGTTGGAGTGACATAAATATGTATCACTCCAACCTATCTACTGTTGGTTCCTAAGTTCAGGAAGGTTTCGACAGTTATTTTTTTAATTTCAGTGCCCAGTTATCGGCAAGTACTTTTGCCGCATCACGAGCTCCCAAACCGAATGCAAGGGCAACCGCTACGGCAACACTGCCTAGAGTGAAACCAAATGCCATCGTTACTATATTATCTGCTAAACCCATGGCTCTTAAGCCCATCGCAAGAACCAGACCTAAAATGGCGAATCTGGCAATGTTCGCAAGTCCGCTATTGCCATGCTTGGATAACTTTTCATGTGCAATCGAGCCTAGTAAATTACCGACAATAAGTATTACACCACCAATCAATAAGCCACCACCAAACTCTAATAACTTGGTAAATACTTCAGATATTACGTCAATATTTAGAATATCTACTGCCGCCGCGGCAGCCGCAACCATAGAAAAGAACATGATGGTAATGCTAGTAAGTTTTACTGGTGTAAACTGATCAGTAAAGATCCCTTGAATGTGTAATTTTTCAGGTAACGCATTCACGTTCATGCCTTCTAGCAAGCTACTTAAAATATAGATAACAAACTTGGCGGCATAGTACACAACCAAGAGCACAATGGCAGCGCCAATAATATTAGGTACCGCAGCAAGAAGTTTATTTATCATCGTAGATGCAGGGTCAGATATTGCAGGAATATTTAGCACACCGAGTGCAGATACGACAATAGGCAGCAGAATTACGGCAAAAAGTAGTGCGCTACCAAACTTAGCGGTACTAATTTCCTTGTTACCCGTTTTTGCTGCGAGTTGTTCATCTACTTTGGCTAATGTTGCTCCAGCAATTTGAGTAACAACTTTGGCAAAGATCCAACCTGCGTAACCTATGACTGCAGCACCTACAATATTAGGTATTGCTGTAGCAAATTTATTCATCATCTCTTTGAGTGGTGCCAGTACATCGGTTAACCCGAAGTGCTCCAACACAGCGATTAACACTAATATGGTTAATATGGCTTTGATCATGGAGGTGATCGTGACGGAAATGTCAGTAACGCTACCATCCGGATTCTTGCGCTTGAGTACGGCGAGTTTGGATAGTAATTTTTTGGTAATACTGCTGATTAGTTTGACGATAAAAAGACCAATTACGAGTATCGCCAAACCGATTAAGGCATTACCAAGAGCACTAGAACCTACCGGCCCGAGCGCTTCAGTGAGTTTGTTAATCAAGTCATTCATATGAATTATTCCTTATAGTTGATTTTAAGTACTTTAATTTTCATAGGTACTGCTGTGATTAAGGGTATTCGGCTACATGTCCCTACTTGCCGCGACACATTCGCTTCTACTTTATTTTGATTGCGCCAACTGCCAGCATAAGTTCTATTTTTTACATTCTCTGTATAGCGAAATCGTATGGAATACTATAAATAAACTTGATCAACAAATATAACAAGAATATATTGTGCATTATTAAAATAATATTTGTTGAATAAAGATTATGGATTTAGAACTACTTAGAACGTTTTTAGAGGTTGACCGAACCCGCCATTTTGGTAAGGCTGCCGATATTTTACACCTGACACAGGCTGCGGTCAGCGCACGCATCAAGCAACTCGAATCAATACTTGGAGTGCAACTATTTGATCGCGTAAAGCGAGATATCCAATTGACACCTGAAGGTCATCGCTTGAAACGCTATGCCGATATGATGATTTCAGGATGGCGTAAAGCGAGGCAAGATGTATCTTTGGGTGGTTCCGCTCAACAGTTGGCGATTGGAGGTAGCTTACGCCTCTGGGATATTCTATTGCAGGACTGGTTTCTCTCATTACGCAGAAAAATGCCAGGCTTGGCAATCATTGCCGAATCAAACAGCCATGAATTATTGACGCGACGGCTGCTGGATGGGCTACTCGATATCGCTTTTATGTTGGAACCACCTATATTCGAAGTGCTGCAAGTACAAAAGGTTGCATTAGTGAAGCTGGTGTTGGTATCCAGCAGGGCGGATCAGAGTGTTGAACAAGCGTTGGGTCATAATTATTTGATGGTCGATTGGGGGTTAGCCCATGCACTTGAACATCGACGCCAGTTTCCGAATGCTCCAGAACCGTTGCTTCGAATTGGTCAGGCGGGTATTGCCTTGGCACATTTGCGAAGTATTGGTGGCAGCGCTTACTTACCCTCGCGGATGGTGGCAAATGATATTACTAATGGACAGTTGTTTCTGGTTCGAGACGCTCCACCTTTCGAACGTACCGCTCATGCCATTTTTCCTGTACGCAGTGCTAAGGTTGTCCTGATCAAAGAAGTCTTGAGTCAATTTGAATATAAGATTGATTTGCCTGAACGAATAGAGCTCGAAGCGTAACTCATACCAAAATAGAACTATGCGTAATGGTGCGCTCTAAAAAATTGTTAACTTGTTACTTCAATGAAGGAAGCTAAGTAAAAAATTATTTTTAGATTAATGAATGTTAATGTTTATTAAGCTCTCAATTTGTTAATGAAATACGATTAAAAAAAATATACTCTATGATTTATTAGTTATACAAACTGTATCTTACGACTGCTTAAAAGATATTAAAAATATACATGGCCAAAGTTTCCAATAAAGCATACTGTCTATTTTTAGAATTTAACTAATGGCAGATCGGTTTCTTAAAGATTGCAATTTTCAGGTAACAAAATTATGAACGAATCAATATTTACATTTGAAGCTTTAAATAAAGGGTTTCAAACTATATCAGCCGAGATGATGACGTATCTGCCGAGGATTGCCTTTGCTGTGGTGTTACTGCTAGTCGGGTGGTTGTTGGCGCGTTTACTAAGTTATTTGGTCGTGCGCACTATCAGGCGACTGGATCAGCTTTGGAAAAGATTGGTTTTAAAAAGAAGTGTCGAACAACTGCAGCCCAGTCACCCACCTTATCGTATTGTAGGCGAATTAGTTTTCTGGTTGTTAATGCTCGTTTTTGTCACGTTGGCAACTGAAATTCTGGGTTTGAGTATTTTTGGTACCTGGTTAAAGCAAATTGTGACTTACTTGCCGTTGGCGATTGCAGGAATACTTATCATGCTGGTGGGGTTTCTCGTTAGTTCACTAGTGCGCGATTTGGTGGCATCCGCTTCAGATTCTGCCGGTTTATCCCATGGCGATCTACTGGCACGAACGGCACAGGTTACTATTTTACTGTTTGCCATTGTTTTAGGCATTGATCAGATTGGCATTGACATAATGTTCTTATCAGTAATCGCGGGTGTTGTTCTTGCTGCTATGTTAGGTAGTATCGCACTTGCGTTTGGTCTGGGTGCGCGGACGCATGTGAGTAATATTATTGCAGCTAATCAACTTCGACAAATTTATCAGGTTGGTGACAAAGTTCGCATCGGTGATATTGAAGGGCGTTTGATGAACATTATGATGTCACGTGTCATTATTGAAACTGAAACCGGTACGGTGGATATGCCAGCAAAAATATTTGATGAGCAGGTTACGATAATCATTGAGAAAGGGAGTTAAAGTGAAAGTCGATAATCCGGTATCCCGAGAATTTTTGGTTTCATACCCGAAGGATGCGGCACGGGTTCTTGAACAAGTGCCCGATGACCATGTGGTTGCTCTTTTTAATGAGTTACCGTTACCGATAGGAATGCCAGTGCTTGCATCGATGTTGCCAGAAAAAGCAGCAGCCTGTTATATGAAACTTTCAGATTCGTTCGCGGCAAAACTTGTGGGCACCTTACCGTTTATTTCACTTGCGCGTATTTATCGTTTATTACAGCCTGAAAAACAACAAGGGCTGCTTGTTTCATTATCGAATAAATCTCGAAGCGAGCTGCAACGTTATATGGCTTATCCAATAACATCAGCAGGTGCCCTGTTGAATCCAGTCATTGATATATTACCCGAGAGTATTACCGTCTCTGATGCTATTCGACGAATTGAACAAGCCGAGCACATGGTAGCTTGTGATATCTATATCGTTAACGATGCCCATCAGCTACTTGGTGTGATTGAGTTGGGTAAATTTTTTATTGTAAGTCACGATGTCATATTAAGGGACATCATGAAACGAAAAACACAGTCGATCCCTGCACATGTTACTGCATCAACATTGTTGTCGCACCCTGGCTGGAAGACACACCGCAGACTTCCAATGGTAGAACGAAACGGTACCTTAATAGGAACGCTGGATTATAATTATTTACAAGAAACCGTTGGCGAAATCGGTACCGTAAATATGAATGACCCAATGGATAATATGCTGTCGCTAGCGAGTCTTTATTGGATTAGTTTGGTGCAACTGTTAGATAGTATATTGGGAATTGCCAGAACAGAACGAGGTAATAAAAATGAGCACTAATGCTATGTATGCCGTGCATGCTTTAAATCATTCTTTTCTTGAGCGCTATCCGCAGCCTGCACAACAAGCGGTGAATCAATTACCCGTGGATGATGTTGTTGAACTACTACAAGCACAGTCAACAATGGACATGATTAGATTATGGAACGGGTTAATGCTGGATGTTGCCGGTACCGTGCTATTACAATTAGCAGATAAAAACAGCAAGCAGATACTTCAACGCGGTGATCCGATTCATGCTGCCCGCGTATTGTCGAGAGTATCGGAAGAAGATCGCCAGCGTATGATCAAGTTGGTGGATAGCACTCGACAACGTGAGTTAAGTACGCTCGTACAGTACCCCGAAAATAGCGCGGGCTCACTTATGAATCCACGTTTTCTACTGTTAAATGAAAACCTCACAGTAAGAGAAGTGTTGCACCGTATACGAAAGTTTAAACCGCGTTTTACTCGGCAACTCTATACGGTAGACAGTGAAGGCCGACCACAAGGCATGATCGAAATGCACCGACTAGCGCTTGCCGAATCGGAAGATTTACTGGTTAACTTAATGAATCCTGTACCGAGTTTGGTAACCGCTACGGCAACTAGAGAAGAGGTGGTGGAACAATTGGAAAGTCATCGCATTACTGACTTGCCAGTTTTGGATATCGCTGGGCGTCTTATTGGTATTATTCATTACGATGCATTGGTTGAAGCCGTGCGCGAAGAAAGCAGTATAGATATTCTTACCATGGTGGGTGCAAGTCGAGACGAACGCGCACTGTCACCCATTCGTTTTGTCGTGAGTAAGCGCTTGCCATGGTTATCGATCAATTTGTTGACCGCATTTTTGGCTGCGTCGGTAGTGGGCTTGTTCGAAAGTACTATTGCACAATTTACTGCGCTGGCGGTGTTACTGCCAGTGGTGGCAGGGCAATCCGGGAATACCGGCGCCCAAGCACTGGCGGTTACCATGCGTGGCTTGGCATTAAGAGAAATTGGAACCAGCCAATGGTTGCGTGTTGCTTGGAAGGAAGTGGGTGCAGCATTTATTAATGGCACTTCTATCGCTTTATTGACAATGTTAGGTGTGTTGATATGGAGCTCGTCAATCGGCCTAGCGTTAGTGATTGGTTCATCCATGATTATTGCTATGGTAGCGGCTGCTTTTTCAGGTGCGATTATTCCTGTTATTTTAGCGTCAATGGGGCAGGACCCTGCACAGTCATCTTCTATTATTCTTACAACAGTAACCGATGTGGTCGGTTTTTTTGCCTTTCTCGGTATAGCCACACTTCTATCAGGAATGCTTTAACGTTATGCAACAGAATCTAATAACCATCGGAATGTTAGCAGGCGGTCTTGGGTTATTTATGCTCGCCGTCAGTATGATCACCGACGGTCTCAAGATGGCAGCAGGAAACTCATTGCGCAGTATGTTAGCAAAATCAACGCGTTCACCTAGTCGCGGTATTATTACTGGAGTAGGGCTTACCGCAATAGTGCAATCATCCAGTGCCGTTACCGTGGCGACTATTGGTTTTGTAAATGCGGGTTTGCTAACCATGTACCAAGCACTTGGGATTGTTTTTGGATCCAACATAGGTACAACCATGACCGGTTGGTTGGTGGCCATAATGGGGTTCAATATAAAAGTTGATGCCTTTGCTTTGCCATTGATTGGCATTGGCATGCTCATGCACCTAACCGGAGGAGAGAGTCGGCGTAAACCATTGGGTTTGGCGCTGGCAGGGTTCGGGCTTTTCTTTATTGGTATCGATGTACTTAAAGAAGCATTTGAAGGAATGGCCGCCGTAGTTGATTTAAATAAGTTTACTGTGGATGGTATCGCCGGTGTATTTGTTTTTTTTGGTATTGGTTTTCTTATGACGGTTCTTACGCAGTCATCAAGCGCTGCGATTGCAATTACCCTTACGGCAGCCACGGGTGGTATGTTGGGTTTGTATGCTGCCGCTGCAATGGTGATTGGTGCAAATGTTGGTACCACATCAACGGCAGCAATAGCGGTTATCGGTGCAACGTCTAGTGCTAAACGTGTTGCAGCGGCGCATGTCATTTTTAATTTTGTAACCGGACTCGTCGCGTTATTAACCTTACCCATATTATTCTTTATAGTGAAAACAGCAGGGGAATTATTTGGTCTTGAAGCCATACCCGCAGTTACGCTGGCTTTATTCCATACAGTTTTTAATGTTCTGGGTGTTCTTATCATGTGGCCGATGAGTGGTAAGCTTGCTCGTTTTCTGGATGGTCGTTTTGTTACTCAAGAAGAAACAGAAGGGCGCGCAAAATATCTTGATAAGACCGTTGCCGTGTCACCTATGTTAGCGATGAATGCATTGGCACTTGAGCTATCACGTATTGCAAGTGTCACAAGGCGCATGGCGCTTGAAGCATTAAGTACCGACTCTGATCTTGGTAAGCGCCTTAAATCAGATCATATGGTTGTAGAAAAATTATCACTCGCCGTATCGGATTTTATTCGGCGACTGGAAAAAGGGTTGCTCAGTGGCGAGGTTGCAGAACAGTTAGCGAAGGTGTTAAGAGCTGAACAGCATCTTCTCGCTTGTGCAGATCAGGCCATGGGGGTTGTCAAAGCTCAGAAAGAACTTGAAACATTGGAAGATGAAAAATTAATCGAGATGGTTTCTCATTATCGTGCTGAAGTTGTTAGTTTAATATCGATGGCGAATCCAAATGAACAAGATTTTTCTGTTATCGTCTGTGAAAATCAACTTCAACAAATACAAAATAGTTATGATGATGCAAAAGAAGTTTTACTACTCGCCGGTGCAGAGTTACGTCTACCCGTGGAAAATGTGATTGAATTTTTGGAACAGAATAGTCGTATCCGTCGAATGGCTCGTCAAATGTTCAAAGCCATAAGTCTTCTTAATGAACTGAATGTAATCACAGAAGTGCCAATACCTGAAACAAAAAATAATGCGTTAGAAAATTCAGTTTCTAATCATTAGCTCTTTCGTAAAAACATCTAATTATTTATCGAGACTCTAAAAATGGAAACTGTATCAGTCAATGCGTTAGTTTGGATAGGAATTGTATTCTGCATTAGCCAGTCAGCAATGTTCTCGGGCCTTAATCTTGCCTTGCTTGGCATTAGCCGCTTGCGTCTTGAAGTAGAGTCATCAACGGGTAATGCGAATGCAGTGAAAATATTGAAACTGCGTAAAGACTTTAATTTTCTTCTAACAACGATTTTATGGGGCAATGTTTCAATTAATGTTCTATTAACATTATTGTCTAATTCAGTTATGGCTGGAATGACGGCTTTTCTATTCTCAACCGTTCTTATTACTTTTTTTGGTGAAATTTTTCCTCAGGCGTATTTCTCTCGACACGCTATGAAGATGGGCGCCTTACTGTCTCCCGTATTACGATTTTATCAATTTCTTCTTTATCCCGTTGCCAAACCCAGTGCGCTATTATTAAATTTGTGGTTAGGTAAAGAAGGCATAAGTTATTTTCGCGAGCGAGATTTACGTACATTAATACGCAAACATATTGAAGCAGACGAATCAGATATCGATAGACTAGAAGGTATTGGCGCAATGAACTTTCTGGCACTGGATGACATCAATGTGACTCAGGAAGGAGAGTATGTCGATCCGGATAGTCTTATTAGTCTGCCGACAAAAGATGGGGTGCCGGTGTTTCCTGAGTATGAGTCTAGCGCTCAAGATCCATTCTTGCTAGATGTAAATAGTTCAGGTAAGAAATGGGTTATTATTGTTGATGAGCAAGAGCAACCCTGTATGGTTTTAAATGCAAATGCATTTCTTCGTAGTGCATTACTTGACGTTGAACCAACAAACCCACATATATTTTGTCATCGTCCTATCATAGTAAAAGATACGGGAAAATTACTTGGCAAAGTTTTATCTGCGTTGAGGGTTTACCCTAAATCTGAGATGGATGATGTCATTGAGAATGATATTATTTTGATATGGTCTGATCAGAAACGTGTTATTACCGGAACCGATATTCTCGGACGCTTGTTGAGAGGCATTGTGCCTCGGGATATTATAAAAGTTTAGGTCATTTTTATTACTTGTATTTGGCGGCCGTTATAAATTGTCCGAAAGACTCACACCATACAACAACACTATTGTATTTTGACGGGTCGATACTTGATGGAACGTTAACAACAAAGTTATCAAACGTCTTAACGTCGCCTATACGAACCATCTTAGTTTTCAATCGATTGAAATCAGATTCAGTTTCAACAAATTCTGGAGAGAGGTAAAGTTTGTAATCTGGCCCTGGTGCAAGCTTACCCATAAGCGTAATAGATTTTGAACTCACAGAAACAGCACCTTCTCCCCAATGAAGCGCATCACTGTCTTTTAGATCTTTTCGGAATTTAGCGATGTACTTGGCTTGAGAAGATATTGCCTTAATAGCCGATTCAGTGGGAGCAGGCGGCGCAGTAAGAATAGGCAGCGCGTAGATACCGGCACCAAAGCCCACGACACCCACAACACAATGTGTTGCAATAAGTAATACCAAAGTACCTGCTTTCATAACGGCTCCGCGAATATAGTTATTTATATCTAATGCCGCCATAATTTTCCATCTGTATAGCAGCGTAAGTTGATTAGTTTGATGGCCTTGTAAATACTACTGCCCCATAATTTTTAAAGCAATATGCGGTGCGACTATAAAAACTAAAGTTACAATTTTTTAATGGCTCAAAAAATAAAAATATTTAGAGCTTAATTATTTTTAATCTATATCAAACATCTTGCTATGTATAGAAGATATTGTTCCTCTCATAAACATAAGCGTTAGGCTAGCCAAAATAAGGTAGCCAATATTGATTACTGATGCCCAGCCTAACAACTCGGTTAATTGTGAAATACTCATCATAACTTTTTCCTCTTGTTATTAAATGATTTTGGCATGTATAAACCTGAACGTTTTGTTATATAACTATTCACTGCTGTCCCGTTTACTCCCTCTCCCTTAGGGAGAGGGTTGGGGTGAGGGAATCATAATAGATAACAGCTTGTTTTATTTACCCCCTCATCCTAACCTTCTCGACTCGGGTTCAAACTTCGTTCTACCTCCTCCATCCCTGGAGTCGTCCCGGAGGGAGAAGGAATTGCACCGAGCATGAATTTATGCGATCTCATGTCTTCTGTTTTTTCGAGCAGGCTGAAATTTCACAAAATCAATAACTTACTATGTATTGCTAATATGTTAACGGGACAGCAGTGATAACTTTTATCTCACGTTTGCATCAATAAAACGATTTAATTCAGAAACAGATCGAATTACATATAACGTTTTATTCTTCGAAAATTTTTCTAATTTTTGCATAAAATCATTGTTCCAAAATTTTTGACAAAGTCTTAACACCTTATAGCCTTCCAATGTTCCCTTTAAAATGGAACTACCATCAGGCCAACCTTCGGGTTTGATAAACACCCCTTTTAATAATCGCTTTGTTACCAGCCAGTAGCTAGTAATGTAAGGCAAATCGATATAGATCAAAGTATCTGCCACATCCAATCGCTTGTAAAATGATTCAATAGGTCCGAAGCCGTCAACAATCCAACTATCGGAGGATAGTATGCTTTCATGTTCCTTATCATATGTTGCACGATCGACTCTAGATCCATTGGTATTAAATTCAATTGAATCTAATGGATGTAAATTAATTTTCGTCGCTGACGCTAGTCTTTTACTTAAAGTCGATTTACCGCTACCGGGTTTACCGAACACCGCAATTTTTTTCATGCTACCACCATTACTTAGATTAAACCCATGAGGCAGAAATAGAAAACCCGCCTCTTGGGCGGGTTTGACAAATTATAAACGCATCAACATTCCCACCATTCCTATGGAATGATAATAATAATTCGAGCTATCTGTTGGGTAAAATTTGTCTTCATCGGTACATCTTGATTGAGGGTTAGTTTAATGTCAACTGTCAATCGGACAAAAAATGTCTGAATTTATGGGCTTTCTAAGCTTTAACAATTAAATAACCCCCGGCGCCCAATAAGAAACTCCCCGCTGTTTTTCTGGCGACGTTATCAAGCTTCTTACCTGTCATAAATGAAACCACTTTAGTTGCTGACAACACATAAAGAATTTTTACGCCACCAAGGCTGATAACCATAACTGATATTATAACTAGAACATCTGTTGCATGGAGTGTAGAAAGATTAATAAATACAGGTAATAAACTCGCGTAAAAAATAATGGCTTTAATATCACCCAGAGTCAGAATAAAACCCGCAAGGAAACTTGTGGCAAGATCTTTTTTTAACGTTTCATCTATTGTTAGTATGGTGGCACTTTTTGATGTTATTAGTGTATAGCCTAACCAAAGAAGGTATGCGGCTCCGAGATACTTAACAAGCATAAAAAAACTGCCCATTGTTTCAGCTACAAGCGTTAAACCAAAAAGAGCAAGTAGGATAAAAATCAAATCACCTAGAATAATACCAGCGGTTACTGCAATACCGTTAGCTATGCCTAATGTAGCTGAACGCGTAACAACTAAAGCAACACTTGCACTTGGTAAAGCAGCAAGTGCAAGCATGATTCCAAATAGTGTAATTATCTCAATGATGCTCATTTTTTATTTTCTTGACGTTTGTGTTGTCGGGCTACGCGTTATTGCGCCGTCGCTCTCAAACGATTTGATACTCATTGAGCCTTCTCCCCCAGCTTAGCTTTTTGGCTAAACTGGAAGGTGACAAAACCAAAAAGGAGAAAACCCAATGAACTTTTACAATAACACGCACCCCTACTATTGTGGAATCGATTTACACGCCAGAACACTCTATGTTTGTATTATAGATCAAGATGGTAATACCTGTGTTCATAAAGAAATATCAGCCAACCCTAATAAACTCCAACAACTCCTGGAACCTTACATTGGAAATATCGTTGTCGGTGTTGAATGTATGCATTGTTGGTACTGGGTTGCCGATTTTTGTGATGACATCGGTGTTGATTTTATTCTCGGTCACGCCTTATATATGAAAGCCATTCATGGCGGTAAAGCAAAAAATGATCGCATCGATTGACCGCCAGGGATGGCGGAAATGCAGATATTGCAGGAGCAATATATCTGCCGTTTAAGATCGCCAACTTAATACGAGGTGGCAATTTCCCCCTTGCTTATGTTTACCCAAAAGACATGCGCGCAACCCGAGACTTACTTCGTCGGCGCATGAAAATAGTTCGTCACGGTGCAGACTTAAAAGCCCATGTTGTGAACACCACCAGTCAATATAATCTACCACCTAATAAAGTGAACTTAAAGAACGCCAGCGCACGAGAACACCTTAAATCAACCTTTCCTGAGGTTTCAGTACAAAAAAATATTGATTTAGACATGGTGATTCTGGATTGCTATGCTGAACAACTCAGTAAAGTGGAATGGTATATCGAAACACAAGCCAGACAACATAAACCGATTCATTTACACCTGTTAAAAAGTATTTCCGGTATCGGGCGCATCCTATATCTCACGATTATTTATGAAATCGGAAATATCAACCGCTTTGAGTCGGTCCAAAATTTTGCATCGTATGCCCGGCTTGTTAAATGCAAAGCTGAATCCGCGGGTAAGAGTTATGGCACCCAGGGAAACAAAATAGGTAATGCACATTTGAAATGGGCTTTCTCCGAAGCGGCTGTTTTATATTTACGGGGTAATAAAAAAGCGTAGAATTATTTATTGCAACTGCAAAAGCGAATGAGCAAAGCCAAAGCGCTTTCAGCACTCGCGCATAAACTCGGGCGTTGCGTTTATTTCATGTTGAAAAATGAGACGGTGTTTAATGAGGAACAATTTTTAAAGGGTTAGTCACGCAATGGGATGAGCTGAACGCCTAACTGGACAAATGGTTGAATGTTTATAAAACTGATTAGTTATCATTGGACTTCACCTTGTGACATCAGTTTATACATCAAAATACCTGAGCCAGATGCTTTGATTAGACATCGCATTGGCGTGCATTTAATGCAATTAACAAAGTTGCTTACACCTTGGCTGAGCCTGTAACTAACTGGAGACTTTACGATTAAGTCAACCATGATACTTGAATAGCGCCTGCATAAGGTTAACCGATGAATGTCTAGTGCCCCTGTAACACTTAATGGACTGAGTTATAAAACAGGCTGCGATGAGATCGCAATAAGAGAGCCTCTATATGTGTTTGCTGTAAGTGACTTACTTAACAGTGATATATGACAGATGAAGTAGATGGCTTTGTTAATTGATTTTTATTTGGTTATTTATTTAACTGAAATGTTTAATATTGCCTATTGACGAGAGATCGGCTCATATGTGTTATGTGCTTGTTACTCATCCTTTTCTATTTATTGGGGGGAGTTCTTTGTGTTTTTAAAATAATTTTCAAGGAATTTTTTTTCAGTTCCCTTATGGTTTTCAGTGGGATAAACATCAATGGTAATAGAACCGTAATATTTTATTGTATGATTATATACGTGCCAAAAATTTTCGGTATCATGTTTAACATTATATCTGTTCCAAACATCATTCTTGGTTTCACCAATGTATAAGATATTACTAAAATCTTTTAGCCTTGGCACCATTTTCTCAGATTTAAAGACATATACAACACCGTTAACTCCTTTTGTTTGTTCAAGACAAAGCTTATATTGTTTTATGAACTCTTCTTTATTTTCTGAGCAGATAGGTAGATTTCCGTTTATCCTATCTTTTACATAGTTACATTTAAGTATTTCAACCATACTGCTTATTCCTTTTAAAACATAACGGCCTGGGTAAGTGGCGCGTGCTGTTTGCGCGTCCAAGCGAAGCGAACTTAACCCACTTGTTATAAATAATTAAAACTAAACCACTAATATTGGATAGGTTAATCATTAACTTTTCTTACAATAGTTATAATTAAAAACGATAGCTTATACCAACTCCACCCCAGAATAAATCACGTAATAATTCATCGCCAGTATAACGGTTGCTGTCTCGATTAATTGCTTGGCTATAGCCGGTATATACGTATATTTCCATTTCTTTAATAACTTGATAAGATGCCCTAGCAAGTAATTGGCCATGATTGATTCCGTTGTGTCCATCAATAACGTAACCAGAATTAAAACCAAGAACTGCTCGTAAATTGATCGAGAGCGCACTATCTATACGATAGCCTTTTTTAATTGCCACTTCCGCAAATGTACCCTCTGCATCAAATGAATAGTAAATGTTTGTTACGATCTGAAACTCTTTACCATAGAAATATACCAGATCAAGGCTGATTTCATTATCATTTGAATTAATATCTGATTCGCGCGACTGGATATGGTTGTAGCCGACAAAAACTTCAAGATTATCGAGCAGCTTTATTCCGTAAACAATATTCAGATTAAACTCTAAATAGTCTGTATTAATAGCATCTGCGATCCAGGGTACAATATTAATGTCTTTATAGCTAAATTCTGTTGAAGCTGAGTAAATACCTTTCCCTGAGAGATTATCGCGACCTTCAGTGACATAGCGGCTTTCCCAAAGCAAGTGTGTGTGCCACTCAAATTCCTCTTCAATATTGGTTCTGTATGGTTTTTCTAGCTTGATATTACCACCGGCACCAATTTCAACATCTCGTGAATCTTGCACTTCAGTTGATTCCGCAGTCACTGGTGCCGATAAACAAGACAAAACGATAGCGATAGTACAAAAGAAGTCTTTCTTATTTAATAAAGACATGGGAAATAAATTCTCTTTTTCTTAATGATATTTATAACGCCTAATTAAACGGCAATTAACTGCGAGCAAAGCGAGCGGTTCATTGTCCGAGCCGAGCCGTGCACGGCGTTTTTGAATGATGAAATGGACGCCTCCCTTTTTTAATCGGCATCATTGTGCCATATGTATTGTGTAAACAAACAGTAACAAGCATAAAAGGAGACGTCCATGAATAAGTCTAGCAAAATTATTGGTGCAGATTTAGCGAAAAATGTTTTTCAACTCGCGTTAACCACCTCGGAGCATAGTGTTTTTCAATATAAACGGTTAAATCGCACTCATTTCCATGAATTTTTTATCCACCACCCCGCTGTTCATGTTGTCGTGGAAACTTGCGGTACCGCTCACTATTGGGCAAGAACGTTAATGACGATGGGGCATGAGGTGACGTTATTACCGGCGCAATACATTCAACCTTACGTCCGTCGTAATAAAACCGATCGCAATGATTCCATGGCGATGGTTGGAGCGGCGAGTAATCCATCCATTCACACCGTGCCGGTGAAAACGGAATACCAGCAATCAATACAAGCGTTACATCGTTTACGCGAACAATGGAAAAGCACTCGCGTTGCGCGCATTAATGCTTTACGTGGCGTGATGCGTGAGTTTGGGATTTTAGTGCCGCTTGGGCCACGTGCTGCGATTAAAACAACACGAGACTCATTAAACATGTTACCTGCGTTACTTCAAGCCACGGTGACCGATGTCCTCAACGAACTGTCTGATATTCAACTACGGATGACAGCATTAGAAAAACAATTAAAAAAAGTCGTTAAAGACGATCCCGTTATTCAAAAATTCATGCAACTCAACGGGATGTGTTTACTCTGTGCCACGGCGATGCGAGCCAGCGTTCAATCCCCCGCGCAATTTAAAAATGGGCGCCAACTCAGTGCCTGGATTGGAATAACGCCCAAAGAATATAGTTCAGGCAATCAACGTTATTTAGGTCGCATCGTAAAACGGGGGGATAAATATCTGCGCACCTTACTGATTCACGGCGCACGCTCGGCGATGGCGCGTATTAAAATAATACAACGCTCTCAAGGCGAGCTCACCGCATTACAACAATGGGCATCACAACTTGAACAACGTGTTGGCCATAACAAAGCTACGATCGCGTTAGCCAATAAAATGGTTCGCATTCTTTGGGCAACCTGGATGCATCAACGTGATTTTGATGGTAACTATGTTTTAAAGTAAAGCACACTTTTTAGATATTTTTTTAATGTAACGATTTCAATGTTTGCGCAGTGAACAGAGCACACATGATACCACAGGTAAGACCACGAGGAAGACAAGGCCGATAACAAGGTTGGCTTTTATAAAGTCATTTGAACGAATGGCCCTTCTTCGGCGTATTATTCATGTTGGCCCGGTCTCAATAAAAAGACCCTAAGAGAGGCCGGATAGACGAACGCAATCTTATTCTTGTTTAGTGTTGTGTAAATAATAACTCACTGCTCTTGACGGAGGCGTCCATAGATGCCTTGTTAGCGGCATGTTGCACCGTGAAGCTTGTTTTTGATTTGTTGTTTCGCATTTTGCGTTCGTTTATTTTTTCGTTCTTTCGACTTTAACACTTTTTACTAACGCCTCCAATTAACAGACTAAAAGGCTTCGCTTCGGGTACTCACTTCACGCCGCCGCGCAACAAACGACTGCAACCATTCATGGTAAATACTACCTGAACCCTTACTGCTTTTATTGCCCCATTGCTGACCGCAATTGATTTTTATTTTTATACTAATAATATTTACCGCTAACAATGAATTAGACTGAATATAAACATTGTAAAATTTACCTACATAGCAACAAGTTTCTATATATAGATACATTATCTGTGCTATTAATTCACATAACGATGAAGGATGTGGTTACTTTTAAGACAATATGATTGTATTATTAGTTTTTCCTTATTATTCACTTACATTGAAAAGCTGCGGACTAAAAAGTATCTAGACTAAAATGACTCAGATTTAAAATTGAAACAAAGAACATTCTAGTCACTTTTACTTGTGATAAAATAACTCTTTTTACCTTCTCTATCTTTGCTGCTTGTGGTTACAATCTGTTCTTTGCTTTATGTTACAGGATTTCCTTTGTCACTCGATATTTCCAATATTAAACAACGCCTATCGCTAAAAGAGGCTAAGTTCTTGTCTCGCCAGCTCGTTATTTTAGCGGGTGATACGGTATGGCAAAATGATGTTCTGAAGGAAGTTTTACTCTATTGTGAACAAGAATCACTTTGGGTGGCTGATAATAAGCCAAAACAACTGACAGAAAACAATGACATACCGTTTGTTTTTGTTAATAAAGCACATAGTTGGCTCGGAAATGAAAAAAAGCTTGTTATCTTTGATGCGAACAAAGATTTCGCCGCAGATAGTTTTGCTGCAATAAGTGGCATTGTTGTTGGCGGTGGAATATTGTTTCTCTTATTGCCTGCCGAACATAAGTGGAGTGACGTTTATGCATCTCCATTTGGTCGAAGACTCATTGCAAGTATTCAGAATACTAAAGAAATCGTTGTTATTAACGAGGCAGATAACAAGATAGATATCCCTTCACTGTCAGCACTCGCTAATACTCAGAAAAATGTACCCGCGCCTTTTTTAACCGTGGATCAACAACATGCGGTTGAAGCGATGGAAGCTGAAGTTGTTGGTGATGGTAAGAAACCTGTGGTGTTAATTTCTGACCGAGGTCGTGGTAAGTCTGCAGCGCTGGGTTTGTTGGCGGCAAGGTTACTAACGTCAGGTATAAAGAATATTGCGGTAACAGCGCCACGATTACGTGCAACGAATATACTATTTAAACATATTGCAGAATGTTTACCGGATGCCGTGGTATCTCGGGGATCGGTAACCTTGAATGGCGCTAGCATTCAATTTTATTCTCCTGAACAATTAATAACAGAAGGTATTAAGGCAGATTTGTTATTGATTGATGAAGCCGCTGCGATTCCAGTACCGTTACTCACTTCATTTTTAAATCAATTTACACAATGCATTTTTGCAACCACGGTGCACGGTTACGAAGGAACCGGGCGAGGGTTCTCATTACGGTTTTATAAGGTGCTTGATGATTTTCAGTCTGATTGGTTGAAGCTTCAAATGAAAACACCAATCCGTTGGCCTGAAAATGATTTTCTAGAAAAATGGATGTTTAGTTTATTATGTTTTGATGCTGATATTGTTGATAGTAATCTGCTTACTAAAGCAGATGCATGTGATTATGAGTATAAACTCATAAATAAAACACTATTTATTGATAACCCCCTTTTTCTTAATGAAGTGTTTGCTTTATTAGTATTAGCGCATTACCGAACAAAACCCAGTGATTTGAAAAATCTACTCGACGATAATGATATATCGGTATATGCCGTGACTCACGATAGCCATGTTATCGCCGTTGGTTTAGTTATTCATGAAGGTGAATATTCGCAAGAACTTTCATCGGCAGTTTATCGAGGTGAACGTAGGCCGTTTGGAAATTTACTGGCTCAATCGTTAACCTATCATTGTGGTATTGAAAATGCCGCAACGCTCGCTTATACACGAATAATGCGTATAGCGGTTCATCCTGAATTACAACGACAAGGCATTGGTACGAAACTGATACGTTTTATTATCGACAATGAAACGAACCAAAATAGCGATGCAATCGGTGTGAGTTTTGGTATGAATGCTGAGTTATTAAATTTTTGGGATAATTTACATTTTCGTGTTGCACGAGTTGGCTTTACGAAAGAACAAACCAGTGGTGAGCATACCGCTATTTTAGTACTACCATTAAGTGAGCAGGGTGAACACGTTAGTACTGAGGCGCATTCACGATTCAATTTACAATCCCCTTTTTGGTTAAATGATTTATTGCAAAATTTACCGGAAAGGATAAAAAATAGATGGCAATTCGTTTCCGACATAGTTATTGATAGCGCTGAATTTTATAAAAAAGATCTTCAATCGTTTATTTTATACTCAAGAAATTACGAATTGTGTATTGGTGCAATAAACGATTTTCTAATAAACAAAGAACAAGTGATATCTCAAACAACATTCCCTGACGACTTTAGGTTAGTGATTGATAAAAAAATAAAACATAAAAAGGATTGGAAGGCGATTGCTGCAGAAATGCATTTAAGCGGTAAGAATGAAGCACGTAAATTATTTCATCAAGCGGTTTGTTATTTAGCGGAGCTGCCTGATTGAATATAAAAAATATTAGAAAATACAGTTTAATTAATATACGAATAAGTACCTTTGTTATTCTGGCTTGTTATATTTACACCATTGCGAATGGTGAGGGCGTTTATTCTGATTTATCTGTACCCGTTCTATTTATCGTTTTGTTATCACTATTTGTTATTGTGATAAGCATGGTATTATTAGTGACACTATTTATCATAAATAAAAAGAATAAAGGGCGTTCGTAATGGATATAGAGCAAGCGGTACAAACAGTAGAAGCTTCTGATGATTTTCGAGTGTTACGTCGGTTATTATCGGTTGAGCGTTATTATGCGGATGATGCTAGTGAGAAACGCATTGGTATTTACCTGGACGTTGAAACCACCGGCATGAACGCCGAAGAAGATATGGTTATCGAATTAGCCATGGTGCCTTTTGAATTTAATAAAGCAGGGCAAATTTTTAAGGTTCTACCTGCTTACAATGCTTTCCAAGATCCAGGTTGCCCAATACCCGAAATTATTACCAAAATTACCGGTATTACGGATGACATGGTTAAGGGCGAGGTAATAAATCTAGATGAAGTTGTGGCTTTACTGAAAGATGCGGCCATTGTGATTGCACATAATGCCAAGTTTGATCGTGCTTTTTGTGAGAACTTACATGATGCCTTTAAAAATATTTCTTGGGGCTGCTCCATTGCCGATATTAATTGGAACGAAGAAGGTCTTGAAGGGGTTAAGTTAGAGTATCTTGCTTATAAATATGGTTTCTTTTACGAAGGGCATCGCGCCACAATCGATTGTTATGCGGCATTAGATATTTTATCTAAAACATTACCAACATCGGGTGAGCTTGTTTTAAAACGATTGCTCGATACAGCACGTAAAGTCACGATTCGCCTCTGGGCAATCAATGCACCGTTTGATAAAAAAGATGATTTAAAAGCACGTAAGTATCGTTGGTCTGACGGAAGTAATGGAACTAAAAAAGCTTGGTATATCGATATTGCCGAAGAAGATTATGACGATGAACTTATTTATTTGGGTGATAATATTTATAGCAGCAAGATGCCAGATTTACCCAATATTAAAATAACCGCGAAAGAACGTTATCGATAACACATCATCTGTAAAATCTTAAATTCATTCTGATATATTATGTTTACAGTGTATCTTTTAGATACCGTCATTCCCGCGTAGGCGGGAATCTATGTATGGAATACAACTTTTTTATATAAGATTTTTTCTTTTTTATAGAATTTAAGAGAGTTAAAAAATAGATTCCCGCCTACGCGGGAATGACGACTGCGGTTAGGTAATTTATAAGCTATATCAACTCAAGGTAAAGCGACTGTTATAAATACTAATACTCAGCATCATGATAAATATTTTGTACATCATCTACGTCATTCAATAAATCTAAAAATTTTTCTAGCAGTTCTATATCGTCACCACTAATTGGGGTTGAGTTTTTAGGGATAAATTGAATCTCATCAACCTCAAACTCAATACCGTCTATTGCATCTGTTAAAGCTTGTTTAGCTTTAAAGTATTCGGTATGTGGCGCAAACACTGAGATTTTTCCATCCTCAGCTTCAATATCAGTAACGTCAACATCGGCTTCCATAAGCGCATCAAGCACGGCTTCTTCATCGTTCCCATTAAAAACGAAGATACAGGCATGATCAAACATATGGCCAACGCTGCCAGAACTTCCAATTTTACACTTCACTTTATTAAAGCAGGTGCGTACGTCACCAATGGTGCGGTTAACATTATCGGTAAGGCAATCAACAATCACCATACATCCACCGGGGCCAAAGCCTTCATAACGAGCAGGAACGAAATCTTCACCGCCACCACCTTGTGCTTTAGTAATCGCTTTTTCTATGACATGTGCGGGTACTTGGTCTTTTTTAGCTCGATCAATAAGGCCACGTAAGGAGAGGTTGCCATTAGGGTCGATTCCACCGGCTTTAGCGCAAACGTATATCTCACGGCCATATTTGCTATAGACCTTTGCTTTAGCATCAGACGTTTTAGCCATTGATTCTTTTCGATTTTGATATGCGCGACCCATGTAGAACAACTCCTGATATAGATTTGAGAGTAAATTTTACAGTGATGTGGTGGCACTGTGAACTGTTTTACTCAAAAAATGTAAATTTAAAAGGTTTTAGGTCTTTAATAAAACACAAAATGGATTCGTATTTTCAACACGCAATCTACAGCGTACGAAAGTAATATTCTTCCTGTTAAGAAAATATTTATAACAAAAGGGAGAGCATTATGGGAAGAAAAATCAGCTATGGGCTAATTTTAGTCAGCGTCTGCTTGGCGTTAGTCGCGTGTGGTGGTGGAGGTGGCGGTGGTACACCAGCACCTGTTGCAAATACAGATTGGGACCAAATTACTTGGGACAAAGATAATTGGAATTAACAAGGAGAATTAAAATGAAGAATAAAATTGGCATTATATTAATGGGGTTAAGTTTATCGATGGCGGCAACACACGCATCTGCGAGTAGTGTAACCATACCTACTTCGTTTACTGCTGGAACAGCAGCCGTGGCAGCGGAAGTAAACGGTAACTTTGACGCAGTTAAAAGTGCCGTGGATGATAATGATAGTCGCTTAAATGCACTAGAAAGTGGAACTCTATCATTTAGTCTTCTTGGCTTAATTGACAGTATTGACAACAATGCCTGTGAATTACGCCGCTCATCTGCAGGGTATGTTTACTATAATACGGGTTCAGGAGCGGGTTGTGATGCATTTATGCCTGTCACCCTACCACAAGGGCGGTCGTTAATAAGTCTATCTTGTACGGTGCTTGATAATGATGCCGCCGGAAATAATGTTGATTATGGCTCCTTAAGACGTACATCATTAACAACAGGAACGACGGACACAGTTTTTCAAACAATTGGCTCGACTAATTCAGTAAATGTACAACAATTATCTGATGTCACTCCTACTGCTGGAACCGATGTTATCGATAATAGTAGCTATGCTTATTTTTTACGGGTCCGTATTGATGATAGTGCTGCTGCGATTACTGATATTAGAGCGTATGGCTGTAATGTAACGTATCAATAAAAGAGGATATAACTAGGGCATTATCTGATATTCGGCTAACGCCCTGGTTTTATTTATGAAATACATATTAGCTTTAATGACAAGTTTATATACTTCATCGTTATTCGCATGCGAAAAAGAGTCTAACTTTCCTATTACCATCTTAGGGAGCATTGTTCAGTCGAATGTAATGAACAATATTGTTTTGGTTCAAGCTTACAATGAAAAAGCTAGCTGGTATAAACTTGGCGATATGATTGACTTTAGTTATAAAATATTAAAAATCAGTAAATACCGTATGCTGTTGCAACATGGTTCGAGCGTACTTGAAGTTGCATTAAGTAATTGTAACGCGAGTACAGAGCTAGATAATCCTCATTTATATCTAGCTCAAAATAGTGAGCAAGATATGTATGGTGAAAATAATCCAAATACTGAATTACAACTAGGGCAATCTCGTACCTTTAGTCAACCACCTGAACCTCACTCACTTGAAAAAGATAATGTTGAATATGAATTAAACGAAAAGATAACAAAAGGGGGGGAGCGTGTTTTCTTTAAACCTCCTATTGAATTAAAAGAACGCCAGCAATTGGATGATGAGGTTATAACAAGGGATGGACTTTCTAAATAAAATATTTGCGTAGTATTTTCAAGCCACATGTGAGGTTATTAATTGATAATGTGAAAATTGGATATATAAAAGGATAGGAATTTAAGTAAGGTTTAGAGCTGCTAAATTTATAACCATTCAGTCAGTGGTCTAGGTTTACCTAAATAATATCCTTGCCCGTAAGTAATCCCTATTTTTCTAAGCTCTTCAACATCTTGTTTTGTTTCAACGTATTCAGCAACGGTTTCTTGATTGCGGAGTTTGCTAATTTCATGAGTGTAACGAATCATCGCATGATCTACCGGATCGGTGAGCATGTCGCGCACAAAGCTGCCATCAATTTTAACAATGTCGAAAGGCAAATTCTTTAAATATTCAAACGATGACATTCCTGTTCCAAAATCATCTAAAGCAAAGCCAATGCCTTGTTGCTTGCAAAATTGAATAAACTCTTGAGCTCGAACTAAATTGCCAATGCTTGACGTTTCTGTTACTTCTAGTTCAAGCCGTTGCCATGGGAAGTCGACTGTTTTAATCAGTTCTTTTACACAGGACTGGAAATCGGTGTTATTTAACGTACCACCAGCAAGATTAATATGTACGGAGTGTAATTTGTTTAAATGTTCTTTTTGTTTGCTGACGATATTTAAATAGGTTTTTAAAACAAAAATATCAATATCAACCATTAATTGATAGCGTTCAGCGGTAGGTAAAAAACTATCGGGCGGAAGAAAATCATTGTTGCTATCCCACATACGCAATAATATTTCATAACTGATTTTGTCTGTGTCATATTGCAAGGGAACAATATCCTGAGCAAACAACTCAAATCGGGATGGGCCTTCTTTAAGGGCTTCTTTTATATAACGTGCAATATGAATTTCTGTATTGAGTTTTTCTTCTTGTTTTTGGCTTGGTTCATGTATGTGCAATTTGTTTTGACCTTTTGATTTAGCAGCATAAAAAGCGACATCAAGGGTTTTGATTAAATTTGTGAGTGTGTATTCGAACGGTTTAAAAGAAACCAGTCCGATGGTTGCCGATATCGATAATGTTTCACCTTCCCAAACAAAACGAAAGTCACTCATTTGTTGCAATAATGCTTCAGCAAGTTTTATTCCTTCTTGTATGCTGGTATTTTTAAATAAAATGAAAAAATCATCGCCACCAACTCGCGCAATTAGTGAACTACTCGGGAGACTGTTCTTGCAATGATGAGCCACCAGTTGTAATAATTCATCACCAGCAACATGGCCGACAGAATCATTGATATTTTTAAATTTGTCTAAGTCAAGATTTAATAATATATGTGAGTTTGATTTTGAATCTTGTAATGCAGTCGTAATTTCTTTCTCAATAGCATGCCGATTTAATAATCCGGTTAAACTGTCATGATAGCTCTGGTATCGAAGTGTTTTTGTTGTTTCTTGGATTTTTGAAATCATCTGGTTATAACCAGAGAATAATAGACCTATTTCATTTTTTGCAACAGTTTCAATTTTTTTAAATATATTATTCTCGATGTTATTGATACCAATCGCTTCAGCAAGCGTTTCGAAGGGCTTTGTATAATACAAACTTATACGCCAAGCTATGATAAAACCAATTAACAGCTCAATAGGAAATATCCAAAGTAGGGTAATAAAGTTTTCTTTAATTCGGGTGTTATATTGTTCGGGGTTAATAACAATGATGACTTTACCCAATGTAAAATCTTCTACTTTTACTGCAGTTTTTATAAATAACCGCCCTGTTGAGTCAAAAGCTGGCGAACCTATATTCAATGTATCGTTTTTACTTGTTAAATATTGTTGTTCACCATAAGAGAATACGGCTTCATTTTCTTTGTTATAAAGTTGTATCGCATCAACAGATTTGAATCCTTCGATTCTAAAGCTAATGTCAGATAAAATATCGGCTCGATTATTTAGTAGCGCTTTTAGTAAATCATTATTTAATGAATGGGAGAGTGTATTAGCTTGTTCAATAGCTAGTGATTGCCTCTCTTTAATATCAAACCAGTTAACAAGGCTTAACGTTGCAATTTCTATAATAGTAATGAGTAAAAGCATTAACAATGTAAGCTGGGTACGGATACTCAGTCGTTGCCACATTAGCTATATACTCTTCGTTTTTTGATTAGTGTTGAGTTATGAAAATTATTTTTCAATGGGTAATGAATCGTCATTTCCCCATTCACGCCATGAAGCATCATAATTTGACACATCGTGACCAAGTTCGCGTAATGCAAAATAATTTGTTGATGAAACACGACCAATTTTGCAATAGATTATAATTTTTTTATTATGCGGCACATCGGCATAAAGTTTTTTTAATTCAGCTATTGATTTTAATTTAGAAAATCCTGTATTTTGATTAATATTATCATCATAAGGGACGTTGATAGCAGAAGGAATATGTCCAAAGCGTTTAGCGACAGATGTTTCACCTTTGTAGGCAGGAGATGAGCGCGCATCGATCACTAATTTTTTATCGTTATGGATAGCAAGCTGTGTCGTGAATTTACTTGACAAACGTTTGTGGTTTATTCGAACCACATATTGACTGGGCGTTATGTCCGGCGTTTTCTGTTCGGTAGGAAAGTCTTTGTTTAACCAGTAATTTAAACCATGGTCTAGAATTTTCACGTGTTGTAACCCATAAACTTCAAATGCCCAAAATACCCGAGCCGCATCAACAAGCTTCCCTCCATCATAAACAATAATATTTGAATTTGTTTTTATGCCTAAAGCGCGAAGGTATTTCTGCATTTGTGCGGGTTGGGTTATCTCGCCATTCACTTTCTTATTGGAGTAGGTGAGGTTGACTGGAAAATTAATCGCTCCTTTTATATGAACAATATCGTAATCGTTTTTAGGGCGTACATCTATAATATGAATATCGCTACCAATAAGTTTATTGAGTTCATCCGGTGAGATACGAAGTGATTCAGCCATAACGGCGTTTGAAAATATATTAAACATTATTGTGAGAGACAATATTAAATAGCGCATGACCTATATCCTTATGACGATAAGCACATCCATTTTCACTGTTCATTAAAGTGAGCAGGAGAGTAAATTTATACTCTATATATCGTGTTTTGAGCAGAAAACTTTAGTTAAATATTAAGCAGAAATGAGCTTATAAGGTTCTTTAAAGCGGCAATGTGTTTTGATTTCAATATAAAATACAACAACTTATAGTCGGATCGATACTATGAGGTATTGGGTTGGAATTTCCCCCAAATGATACTGGCAAAAATAATAATGATTAGAGGGATAACACCAATATTAACCATCTTCCATCCAAAGAGATGTTGGAGCGCTCCGGCTGAAAGTGATGATAAAGCAACCGTTGAAAAGATAACGAAGTCGTTTAGGGCCTGAGTTTTGGTTCGCTCAAGATCATGATAGGTTTCTGTAATTAAGGTGGTTCCTCCGATAAAGAGAAAATTCCAGCCAATACCCAAAAAGACGAGTGCAGTCCAGTAATGTGCTAACGATGTGCCTAATAAATTAATAGCAACACAGCCAGCACCAAAGAGTGCGCCAATGAAAAGAATATTATAAATTCCAAATCGACGAATAAGATGGCCGGTGAAAAATGAAGGTGCGTACATTCCTAATACGTGCCATTGAATAACAAAAGAGGTATCGCTAAAACTATGTGCATGATGGTTCATTGCGAGCGGCGTTGCTGTCATCACAAATGACATCATGCCATAACCAAACATACCGCAAATTAAACCCACAATAAATTTTGGTTGACGCACAATGACTTTTAATGGACGAATCGCTTTTACTTTTTCATTAATATCTTTGGGTGCAATTGTTGGTAATTTTAGGAAGCTGAGTGTAAATAAAATGAGTATGTAAAGAATAATAATGGATGCATAGCTACCGGCAAAAGGCGCGTCAGGAATAGATAAGTGAGTTAGATTGGCTAAATTAGGACCAACAATGGCGGCAACAACGCCGCCAATCAGAACGTAAGAAATAGCTTTGCTTTTTTTGTCATCAGCTACTACATCGGCTGCTGTAAATCTAAAGTAATTACCAAAACCACTAAATATACCAATAAGTACCGTGCTGACTGAAAATAACCAAAATAGACTATTGATGATAGAAAATGTTGCGAGTACACCACCTGAAATACCGAATAGCGTTGCGAACATATAGGCCTGTTTTCGACCAATGCGTTTCATTAATAGTGCTGCGGGTATGCTTGTTAACATGACCGCGATAAATAACATAGCCAGCGGTAGGGTTGCTAGTGACTTATCGGGTGCTATATTGGTACCCACTAACGCAATCGTTGTGAGTATTAAGCTCATGCTACTCATCATAAGTGCTTGGCTAGTAGCCAATAAGGGAACGTTGCGTGTAAAAGAATTCATTGTATTGCTCGAAAACGATAGAAGACTAGGTATATATTGTAACTGATTTTAATCGAGGACAATTAGGCTTTTAAAAAATTAAATATCCAAGCAAGAATTAATTCGCTATCAATACTTTGATTTAATGAGCTTAATGCACTTTTATGTTGTTCGCTTGAAAGATTTTTAGATTGTAACTTTATAATGAGTTTTACGTAATTTTTACTGAACTCAGGGTGTCCTTGCAAGGTGAGAATATGTTTGTCGATTGTAAAGCCAGAATAGGGGCACAAATTTGTTTCAGCGAAATTAATAGCATGCTCAGGAAGTTGTGATACTTGATCTTGATGACTGACTAAGGAAAAGAAAAACTCTCTACTAGGCTGCATCCATTCTAAACCACGAGTAATATGCGTCGCGGTAACACCGAGCTCCCAACCTTTGGTATTTTTTTCAACTTTCCCACCAAGGCTTTGTGCAATAAGTTGATGGCCAAAACAAATACCGACTAACTTAGTTTTGTTGTTGTGGCATTGTTGAATAAAGTCTTCTAGCTTTTTAATCCAAGTTAAATCTTCGTAGGTACTATATTGACTGCCGGTAATAAGGTAACAATCACTTTCATCGAGTGATTGAGGGTATTCAAACTCAACGACATTGTAGCGAGTAAATGTTATCGGTTTTTTGAGGCTATGATTGAGTGGCGAAAAAAATTGAATAAATTGTTCTGCATAGCAGCCATACCTACGAATAATCGAGGGACTCAAGTGATCGGCATCTAATAACCCTATTTTCATTATATGTCGTTTATTTTTACTTACTCGTAAAAGTTACTATACTCTTTAATGCTTATAAGTAAAAAATAGAATTGATTATGAATAATAAAAGAAAATTTCCACGTTTACCCTTACCTATGACGGTTGAAGTGGCCGTGCAAGATCAAAATACCGTAGAAATGAAAACACGAGATATGAGTGATGGTGGTGTATTTCTGGAAAATAACGACAATATTATTCTGCAAATGGGCGTGAAGCTAACAATAAAAGTGGTTGAAGAAATGCAGGGTGGTGAAACTGCCGAGATCTCTGCAACGGTAGTTCGTGTAACCGATGATGGTTTTGCCGTGCAATTTGATGAAGATTAAGCTTCGCTAATTTAGATTTTGGCTCTTTGTGTGTCAAATTTTTTTTACAAAAACATAATAGAATCAAATAGATAGAATATTACTATATGCTTATGCCATTTCTATGACATTAGCCCAATTTATATTGGAACTAAGTGATTGATACTCAGTCCTAAAGCATACACATATTAGTGATTGCTGTTGGTACAGGAACTGCATTATAGAATATGTATTATGAATTCTCCTAAGGTTAGATAATATTAGGGGCACTTTTCCTCAAAGTGCCCCATTTTTTTAGTGACTGTTTGTATTTATTTACAGTCACTTATAATTTATTGCCAATCAGACTCCCCCAAACCTAGATGCCAGTTTCTCTTTGTTCTTACTGATGCTATTTTTTAGTGACTGTTTGTATTTATTTACAGTCACTTATAATTTATTGCCAACCAAACTCCCACCAAACCTAGATGCCAGTTTCTCTTTGTTCTTACTGACGCTATTTTTTAGTGACTGTTCGTATTTATTTACAGTCACTTATAATTTATTGCCAAAATACTCCCTCCAACCTTTTTAATCCTCCTGCGATAAATTTTGATACACTCCCATACATGAGTATTTTAAAATCTAAAACAATTTTCACTGGTCGAATCATTACCTTACATCAAGAAAAAGTTCGATTGCCAAACAATAGCGTCGATGATTTAGAGATCATTTATCACCCAGGCGGTGCAGCGATTATTGCAGTTAATGACAAAAATGAAGTGTGTTTGTTAAGACAATATCGCCATGCGATGAAAGATTGGGTATGGGAGATTCCGGCTGGAATCTTAGAAAAGAATGATGATAGTAAGCTAGAACGTGCAAAGGCGGAATTACAAGAAGAGTCAGGCTGTAGCGCTTCACAATGGCAAGAACTCGGCTTTATACAAAGTTCTCCAGGTGTCTTTACTGAACAGGTATATTTGTATTTAGCGACAGGCTTAACTATTGGTGAGCAGCAGTTAGAGCATGGCGAGGTATTGGAAGTACATTGGGTACCGTATTCTGATGCGTTAAGACAAGTGTATGATGGTGTGATTAATGATGCTAAAACCTGTGTTGCATTGTTTCGTGCAGCAAATATTTTGAACATACATATTTCATGAATTCAAACGAATCAGAGATAAAGCCGTCCATTGGAATAAGTGAATGTTTAACAAACTGTATCGTTCGCTATGATGGAAAGACTCAATTCAATCAATCGTTAATATCTTATTTATCTGAAAAATTCCATCTTGTTACTATTTGTCCTGAAGTAGAAACAGGCTTAGGTGTTCCTCGACCACCGATTGAGCTTATAGAACATGCTGAGCAACTTCGTGTTCGAGGGCGAGATGATAAGACGTTAGACGTTACAGATAAATTACTCTCTTACTCTAAGAAAAAAACATCAGGTTTAAAACTATTATCAGGTTATGTCTTTAAAGCGCGTTCACCTAGCTGCGGTGTGATGAATACGCCGGTTTATAATACCCATGGAGAGATTACAAATTATGGTAATGGTGTCTTTGTTGATGCGTTGATTAAGAGGTATCCGGCTTTACCGATTATCGATGATAGTTTGCTTGATGATAAACAGTTAGATTTATTTACGCGTAAGGTGTTTGAATATTTTAACGGGAAAGAATAATTTTTTATTTTGTCTTACATGTTCAGTTAAAGACTCTAATGCGACGAAACAAAACCATAAACTAAATGAGTATTATTTACCGTTAAAGATTGTCATTCCCGCGCAGGCGGGAATCCATGAATGCTATCGTTATCGAATAGATTCCCACCTGCGCGGGAATGACGTTATCTGTTATGCTACATCTATACTTAATAGGCAATGATTATTGATTTTTATTCCGATAAAATAAAACAGATTTTTGCTCCACCTAAATGGCTGGTCGATATTTCTAATTCTGAATGATACATGGCCAATATATCTTGCACTATTGCGAGACCGATGCCATGCCCTGGTGTTGAGCTATCGGCTCTAAATCCACGTTCGAGAATTTTCTTGCGACTTTGTTCGGCTACACCAACACCATCATCTTCAATGCAGACGGAATATTTTTTATTGGATTCGGTTAACGTTATCATTACTTTAGATGCACACCATTTGTATGCGTTTTCTAACAAATTTCCAAATAACTCAAGTGCGTCATCTTCACCCATGGGAATGTTAGTTTCTGCAAGCACTTCATTTTGGACAATAACGTTTTTCTCAATATAAACTTTATTAAGTGTTGAAAGTATTCGTTCGATTGTTTTATTTAAAGGAATTGAATTTTTGCTTAAAGACTTTCCTGAGCTAGTTGCTCGTTGAAGTTGGTACTGGATTGAATTGTCAATCTTAGAAATGTGTTCATCGAGTTGTTGCGTTAATTCATTGGCGTTAAGTCTTTCAATAACGCTGCGTATTACGGCCAGCGGCGTTTTTAAGCTATGCGCAAGATCACCTAATGCATTTTTGTATCGATTTTGTCGGGTTTGGGCATGTTCAATTAATTGATTAATACTTTTACTTAACACTTGTATTTCGGGTGGGTAACGACCTTCAATTTTATCTTGTTTACCTAACTCAATGGCGTTAACTTCGTCTACTACTTTACTCAATGGCAATAATCCCCAGTAAAGTAAAAGACTTAATGCAATGAGAAGTAATAGTGCCATACCGGCTAACCAACTCCATAACGTCGTACGATAATCTAAAATTTGTTGGTTGAAATTAGTTAAATCAGATTGAACGTTAAAAGTAATATGAATGTTATTGTCACCGGCTAACCAATTAACTCCGTAACTTAAATTATAATAATCTATTTCATCCAGTTGAGTTGATTCAATCTGTTGTTTGCCTTTTTCAAGGCTTACAGGTTTAGGTGTAGTAATACCGATGGTAGACAACGAACTCCAAATTGTTTTGTTATGAGTATCAGTTATATAGGCATATAACCCAGAGGAAGGCAGACTGAATTTTGATTCGAGCAGAGATGCCGCCATATTAATTTCATTACGCGCATCGATTTCCGTTGCTGCCATAAGTAAGTAGAGCTGAGTTTTTAGTTGCTCTTCCATGGCCGTTTTATTGGCTTTATAAAAAGCTTTATCGAGTGTATAACCTGTACCTAAAATAAAAAATACGAGAATTAACAAACTGCTAATGATTAAACGTAATTTTATAGACATATTAATATTGAAATTAATGTTCTAATTTATCAAGAGTAAACCGATAACCTCGGCCACGTAATGTTTCAATTGGTTTTAAATCATTGTTTGGGTCAAGTTTTTTGCGTAATCGTCCAACCATCACTTCAATCACATTACTGTCGGTATCTTCATCATGCGGATATAAATATTCACTTAAATTTTGTTTTGATAAAACTTCACCTGCATGGCGAATTAAATACTCTATGGTTCGGTATTCAAATGTGGTGAGTTCAATCAACGTGTCATCGCAATGTAGCTTTTGACTGGTTGTATCAATTTTAATGGGGGGGTAGTGTAGTGTTTCGTTTGTGGTGCCAACACTTCTGCGTAATAAAGCTTTAAGGCGAGCAAGCAACTCTTCTATGTGGAATGGTTTAACGAGGTAATCATCAGCGCCCGCTTCTAAGCCGTTCACTTTGTCTTGCCAGCTACCTCGTGCGGTAAGTATAAGTATGGGAAAGTTTTTTCCTGCACTACGAATACTCTTTATAACGTCAATGCCGGATAGTTTCGGTAAACCAATATCAACAACGGCAATGTCGATGGGAAACTCTAGGGCATTATGAAGACCATCTTCACCATCTGAACTGGTGTCGACCATATATTTTTGTTCTTCTAAATGCTCGCGTATTTGTTGTTGCAAAGTGAGCTCATCTTCAATGACCAGAACGCGCATAGTAATTTACTGATTGAGTATTTGACCCGTGCGGCCATCAACGAAAACACTGACTACATCACCTGATTGGCTCACAATTTTGACTCTGTAAACTGAACCATCAAAAGTAACTTTAAGAACACGGCCAGGTACCGATTGTTGTGCAATTCCCGCGGCTTGTTGTTTGCTTACAGGAGCATTGGCGTATAAAGCTGTTACTCGAAAGTCGCTTACAAAAACTCCAGACGAATGGGCATGAGAGAGCAATGGTATGCACATTAATATAGCGAGGAATGAAGTGCGTAAAATTTGCGGCATTGTTTTCTCAATTTGGATTAAATAGTTCTATAGCATACACGTTTAGTTTAGGTTTAAAAAGTTAACATAGCCTAATTTGATGTGGTGTTTTAGACAAAAAATTAGGCTATGTTATTGATTTTAATGATGTAGATTTAAGCTGAAACCTGGAAGATGGATTCTCGCACCTACGATGATTCTATTACGATGAGGGCGATAATCATGTCGACCGTAATGGCTGCGAACGTGATTTCTATGGTGGCGACGGTCTCGACGATACTGATCTCGGCGACCGTGGCCATAGCGTGAATAACCAGAGTGACGTCCGTAGTCGCGATTGTTCTGACGTCTATTATTATCATGGCGTCTAGAATTATTACGGCTATAGCTGTCGCGGCTGCGGTTGTTACGGCTATGGCTGTTGTGCTTATTGCTGTAAGAAGAATGCCCGTTATCTGAGTTTTGTCGGCTACCTGCTTGGCTTGAGAAGCTGAGCGAAGCTAAAGTAGCAAGGCTTAATGCCATAACTAATTGTTTTCTATTGATAATTTTCATATTCAAGCTCCTATATCGTTATTTGGATGGTACAGGTGCTAGATTAACGAGTGGTGGCTGAATAGAGCCTGAATGGGCTTTAATAATTAAAATCTTTTAATTAACCAAATATCGTAAGTAGATTCGGATAATATTAAATAGAATAATGATAACTATCCAAAGTAGGGATAACGCTTCATCATGATAAAGCTTAGACCAGTAACTGTTTTCCAAATCATAATCTTCAGATTGATATCGTTTTATAACACCGCCAAATCCTTCGGCTCTATATACGAGATTCATGGCTGCATCTTCATTAACCGACACAAAACCCTGACTTGGAACGGTGGTTTGCAGAACGTTAAAACTATCACCGGCTTCAAGCGTAAAAGGACCAAGACTGTAATAGTCTCCAATAAAAAACGAACGTTCAAGAATCGTTACTTGCCCACTTCTTAGAATGGGTGTTTTATTGTGAGTGAGAAAACGTATTTTATTTCCAACAGAAACATCACCACTAATGGGTAATACAATTGTTTCACCTGCTAGAGTACGTTTAGGAATGTTACGTATATGAAAAAATGCACAATGGGTTAATGAACTTATAAATTCATCGTCTTCATCGTAAAGGTCACCTACGGAAGTATTTTTATTATTAAATAACGAAACGGTGAGTTCACCATAAGCTATGCGGTTAAAGGTAATTTCCACATTAGCATTTATACTAAAACTACCATTAAAATTAACATACTTAACTTTCTTAGATTCGTCAGGACAACTTTTACTAAGTAGCACATTTTTTACAGGCCACATTGATATGGGAATTTCTGGCGTAACAACGTTAACTTGCTCAGTTATTGCAGAAACATTAAACGTAGTGGCTTTATTAAATATAGTTTTTGATATAAACGGGCCAAAACTTGCCGTTATAACTAAGCAGATAAACAATACAATAAGAAAGTAAATAAAATTACAATGTTTGGTCTTTAGATTAAGCGTTTTATGTAAATCTCTTTTAGAGCGATCTGATTCACCGGCAAAGAAAATAAAAAAACCAATGGTTCTTAAAATAATATGTGTATGGTCTGATATATAGTCAGTGATTTTATTTATTTTCATAATAGACTTAGTAAGTTAACGGCTTAAAGTTTAAGCGTTATTTCCAAAATTATTCAGTAGTCAATGTACTTGATTTCAGATTAAAGTTCTATGAAAAGAATAAAATGAACGTTTGTATTGGGTATTTAAATTTGTTATTAATGAATTTAAATTCAACAATATCAATTTTAGTGCGGGTTCTTAGTATTAAGACTTTAAAGCAACATAAGGAAATTATTTTTGCGATATTTTATTTTTATCTGCGGTGTCACCTTATTAAGTATTCTTTCTGGATGTTCGACCTTAAATAAAAATGAATGTTTAAATGCTCAGTGGGTAACGATAGGTTATACCGATGGTCTTAAAGGAGCTAAAAAAAACAAGAATAAATAAGCATCGTATGGCCTGTGCAGAATATGCTGTTAAGCCCAACTTTTCTGAATACTTACAAGGTTATGATAAAGGTATAAGAGAGTTTTGCCAGCCTGACAAAGGTTATCATCGAGGGTTAAATGGCTTTGTGAATAATCACGTATGCACAGCTCCGTTACGTCAAGCTTACAATACTGCGTATAAAAAAGGTAAGCAGATATATCATTTAGAGCGACGTATAACCAACGTAAGAAATGAGATTGATGATAATATTGAACGTAAGCACAATTTAGAACATAAGCGCTACCATTTAGAGAAAAGGTTAATCAATGAATCGTTAGCAAAGAATGTGCGGGCAAAATTAGTTTATCGAATTCATAAACTGGGAGATAGAATATTACACACGGTTGATTATCTCAATGTGAGCGAACGTAGGCTTAGTGATTTAATTCATGAGGCTAAAGAATTAAAGCTGTACAATAATCCATGCGAATAACGTGAGTTAAAAATTAGTAACTTATATCAAATATTACACATCTAAATTGAAGTCGCGACTATCTTGTATTCTCTGTAGATTTAATAATGACTACAAATATATATAGTAGTTATTGTGAAAATTAAATCAATAGATAATAAACAGTCAGGATCTGACGTATAATCAAATTTATAATACTTCCGCTGTGGCGGATAAGTAGACAAAAAAGTATCTTATTTATAACTGTCAGTAAAAATTTTGCATGGACTTATCTAGTTGAAAAAATGTAAGTTGAAAGAGGCAGCTTCTCAGTGATTCTGTTGAAAAACTAATGGAACTATAGCACTGATTATTGATCGGATCTTGAAAGGATATTCAGGAGTGATTAACAATGTTGGGAAGCTTACCTGCAGCACAAAATGAACTGTTTTATGACTTCTGTCTGGAAGATTATGTGCCACAAGACAACCTTCTCAGACAGATTGATCAATTTCTCGACTTTAGCGACCTTCGTAAACATCTATCTTCTTTTTACAGTCACACGGGTCGACCTT